>CERC01018084.1_pt1 | contig 666549 bp, 661 predicted proteins | sample 530921 | NCBI WGS metagenome assembly CERC01 (sample SAMEA2621099, study PRJEB7988) | marine metagenome | isolation source: saline water (ENVO:00002010), including
GAAATGGTAATGCCTGGCGATAACGTTGAAATGAACGTTGAGCTAATCGCTCCTATCGCTATGGACAAAGGCCTACGCTTCGCTATTCGTGAAGGCGGCCGTACTGTAGGTGCTGGTGTTGTTGCTGAAATTACAAAATAAGTTGTAACTAAGCTTAAAGTAAATCAGAGCCTCTGGAGAGGCGGGACAGGAAACCGCCTCTCGAATGCTCTTAAGGAGAAAAGAAAATGGATGTAACACAAAACATTCGCATTCGTCTAAAAGCATACGACTACCGTGTGCTAGACAAATCAACAAGCGAGATCGTAGATACCGCTAAGCGCACAGGCGCACAAGTTCATGGTCCTATCCCGTTGCCTACACGCATCGAGAAGTTCACTGTTCTTCGTAGCCCACACGTGAACAAAAAATCACGTGAGCAGTTCGAGATCCGTACGCACAAGCGTATGCTTGAAATTGTTGAGCCAACACCACAAACAATCGATGCCCTAATGAAGCTAGACCTAGCCTCAGGCGTTGATGTGCAAATTAAACTGTAAGCGGAGGGATTGACTAATGCGTACAGGTATTATTGCTACTAAAGTTGGTATGACTCGTGTTTTCTCTGAAGAAGGCCGCGATATCCCGGTAACTGTTCTGCAGGTTAAAGACCTACAGGTAACACAACAGCTTACTGACGAGAAAAACGGTTACACAGCTATTCAGGTTGGCGAGCAAAACGCTAAGCCAAGCCGTATTGCTAAGCCTCAGCTAGGCCACTTCGCCAAAGCTAAGGTTGAGCCTAAGAAAAACCTAAAAGAATTCCGCGTTTCAGCTGAGAACATGCTGGAAGTGGGTTCAGAAATTAAAACCGACATCTTCTCTGAAGGCCAATACGTTGATGTGCAAGGCACAACAATCGGTAAAGGTTTCGCAGGGGCGATGAAGCGCCACAACTTTGGTGGTCTGCGTGCATCACACGGTGTGTCTGTTTCTCACCGTTCACACGGTTCAACTGGTCAATGTCAGGATCCTGGTAAGGTATTCAAAGGCAAGAAAATGGCTGGTCAAATGGGTAACCGCACACGTACACAGCAGAACTTGCAAGTTGTATCAGTTGATGCTGACCGCGGTTTGATCCTTATTAAAGGTTCAGTGCCAGGTGCTAAAGGTAGTGTGGTTCGCGTTATCGACGCGGTTAAAAAACCACAAACAAACAAATAGTCCGGCAAAGTAGAGGATAAAGACAATGAAACTTGATGTAATCAATCTAGACGGCAAAAAGCTGGAAAGCATTGACCTACCAAAATCTACTTTTGGCGGAGAAGTGCGTAAAGACATCATGCACCGTGTTGTACTATGGCAGTTGGCAAAGCGCCGCGCTGGCACAGCTTCAACACTAACTCGTGCTGAAATCGCACGTACAGGTGCTAAATGGGGTCGTCAAAAAGGCAGCGGTAACGCTCGTCACGGCTCACGTCGCTCAAACATTTTCGTTGGCGGTGGCCGCGCGTTCGGTCCTAAGCCACGTTCATTTGCTACGTCGCTACCTAAGCAAATCCGCGCAATGGGTTTGGCTTCAGCACTAGCAAGCAAAGCAGCTGACAAGAAACTAGTTATTTTGGACGAAGCTAAGTCTTCATCACCAAAAACTAAGGACATGGCGACTAAGCTTTCTAAGCTTTCACTACAAAACGCTTTGTTCATCGTTGACAGCAACGACAAGAACTTCGAACTAGCTACACGTAACTTGCCACACGTTAAGGTTCTTCCTACAGAAGGCGCTAACGTATACGACATCCTACGTGCAGACATGCTAGTTGTAACAAAAACCGCTGTGCCGATGCTAGAAGCACGCGTAACACGGAGCTAAGTAAAATGGCTAAGACTAAAGCAAAAATTACCGAGTGGATGACACAGACTATCGTGTCACCAGTGGTAACCGAAAAAGCAAGTGTTGCCGGTGAGCGTGGCCAAGTTGTATTCAACATTGCGCCAAACGCCACTAAGGTAGACGTTAAAAAAGCCGTTGAAGCAATGTACGGTGTAACTGTAACTAAAGTGAACACAGTTAACATTGCAGGCAAAGTAAAACGCTTCCGTGGCATCATGGGTAAGCGCAACGATATCCGCAAGGCCTACGTTACTCTGAAACAGGGTGACAACATCGACCTTGGTACTGGCATCTAATATAAAGGAACTAAGACAATGGCATTGGTAACATACAAACCAACATCTCCAGGTCGCCGTCACCTTATCACGGTTGACCGTAGTGAATTGTCAAACGAGAAACCTGTTAAAAGCTTGCTGGTTACTAAGAAGAAAACCGCAGGCCGTAACAACGCAGGTCGCATTACTGTGCGCCACCGTGGTGGTGGTCACAAGCGTAAGCTGCGTCTTGTTGACTTTAAACGTAACAAAACTGGCATGATTGCTAACGTTGAGCGCTTGGAATACGATCCAAACCGTACAGCGTTCCTAGCTCTGCTTAAATACGAAGATGGTGAGCTAGCTTACATTCTAGCCCCACAACGTGTTAAAGCTGGCGACAAGCTAATGTCAGGTGAAGGCAGCGAAATTACTCCAGGTAACGCGCTAGCCCTTAAAAACATCCCAGTGGGTACCATCGTTCACAACGTTGAACTAAAACCAGGCAAGGGCGGTCAAATGGCTCGTTCAGCTGGTGCATACGTTCAGCTTGTTGGTAAAGACGGTGGCTACGCAATGCTACGTATGCCGTCAGGCGAGCGTCGTCGCGTACTAGAAACCTGCATGGCAACAATTGGTGCTGTTTCAAACCCAGACCATGGCAACTCAGAACTAGGTAAAGCTGGCCGTAAGCGCTGGTTGGGCATCCGTCCTACCGTTCGTGGTGTTGTTATGAACCCGATCGATCACCCACACGGTGGTGGTGAAGGTAAGACATCTGGTGGCCGTCACCCAGTTACACCTTGGGGTGTACCTACTAAGGGTTACCGTACACGCAGCCGTAAGAAGCCTTCGAACAAGCTTATCGTTCGTTCGCGTCATAAGAAATAAGGCAAAGGGAGTTAATTAAATGCCACGTTCATTGAAAAAAGGGCCTTTTGTAGACCACCATTTGTCTTCAAAGGTTGACGCAGCTCTTGAAACAAGCAAGAAGACTGTTATTAAAACTTGGTCACGTCGCAGCATGATCATGCCTGAATTTGTAGGTTTGACATTTGCTGTGCACAACGGCCGCAAATTTGTACCAGTTCTAGTGACCGACAACATGGTTGGTCACAAACTAGGTGAATTTGCTCCAACACGTACTTATTCTGGCCATGGCGATGCCAAGGTTAAGAAGAAATAGAGAGGGCTTGATAAATGTCTAAGCAAAAACAACCTCGTCGCCTGGCTGAGAACGAAGCACAAGCAGTGCTACGTACTGTGCGCACAAGCCCACAGAAAGCTGGCCTGGTACTAGATATGATTAAAGGCAAGAAAGTAGAAGACGCTCTAGCTGCTCTTACTTTCTCTCCAAAGAAGACCGCTAAACTAGCAAAAGGTGTTCTGGAGTCTGCTATTGCGAATGCCGAGAACAACCACAACCTGAACATCGACAACCTAGTTGTTTCACGTGCGTTTGCTGACAAAAGCATCGTAATGAAACGCTGGCACGCTCGTGGTCGCGGTCGCGGTGCTCGTATTCTTAAACCAACTTGCCACATGACTATTGTTGTGGCAGAAAAGCAAGCAAAAGAGGGTCAGAAATAATGGGACAGAAAGTTAATCCAATTGGTCTGCGCCTAGGTGTTAACCGCACTTGGGACTCACGCTGGTTTGCTAACAAAGCGGACTACGCTGGCTTGCTAGAAGAAGATCACAAAATTCGCGAATTTTTGAACAAGCGTCTTAAAGGTGCTAGTGTTTCAAAAATCGTAATCGAACGCCCAGCGCAAAAATGCCGTGTGTTTATCCACACAGCACGCCCTGGTGTGATTATTGGTAAAAAAGGTCAAGACATCGAAACTCTGAAAAAAGCTCTAAGCGAGCTAACTTCTTCAGAAGTATTCGTAAACATCGTTGAAGTTCGTCGCCCTGACGCTGACGCCCAGCTTATCGCTGAAAGCATCGCATCACAGATCGAACGTCGTGTTGCCTTCCGTCGCGCTATGAAGCGTGCCGTACAAAACGCCATGTCACAAGGCGTTAAAGGTATCCGTATTAACGTATCTGGCCGTTTGGGTGGTGCTGATATTGCACGTACAGAGTGGTACCGCGAAGGTAACCTACCTCTACACACCCTACGTTCAGACATCGATTACGGTGTTGCACGTTCGAAACCAACCTACGGTATTATCGGTATTAAGGTATGGTTGAACCACGGTGAAAAGGTTGAAATTGACCGTACAGATTCGTCATCACAATAATTATTTGACGAATAGTACTTGAAAAGTGAGGAATAATTGCTATGTTGCAACCCAAGAAAACAAAGTTTCGTAAAGCCCATAAAGGTCGTATCCATGGTATGGCTAAGGGTGGGTCTGAAGTAAACTTCGGCGAATTCGGCCTTAAAAGCCTAGAGCCAGCGCGTATTACAGCGCGCCAGATCGAGGCAGCACGTCGTGCGATGACTCGTTACATTGCTCGTGGTGGTCGTATTTGGATCCGCATCTTCCCAGATGTACCTGTGTCGAAAAAACCGGCAGAAGTACGTCAGGGTAAAGGTAAAGGTAACCCAGAATACTGGGTAGCTCGCGTAAAACCAGGTCGTATTATGTACGAAATGGCAGGCGTGAAAGAAGAAGTAGCACGTGAGGCGTTCCGTCTTGCTGCGAACAAGCTACCTGTTAAAACAACAATGGTAAGCCGCGACTTCTAGTCGGGCCCAAAGTAACTAAGGATAGTGACTATGAAAGCACAAGAAATCCGTGCCCTGAGCAACGATCAGGTCAAAGACAAGCTGCTAGAGCTTCGTAAGGAGCAAATGGGCCTACGTTTCCAAAAGGCCACTGGCCAATTGGAGAAGACACACCGCTCTAGCGAAGTGCGTCGCGACATTGCCCGCTTGAAAACAGAAATGAACCAACGCACCTCAGGTGCATCAGTGGAGGCGAAGTAAAATGCCACGTCGTATTTTGAAGGGTACAGTTGTTAGCACTAAGTCTGACAAAACTGTAGTCGTACGCGTTGACCGCGCGGTTAAGCACCCTCTGTATGGTAAGACGATCCGTCACAGCAAGAAATTTCATGCTCATGACGAGTCAAACCAATTGCAGGAAGGTGCATCGGTTAAAATTATCGAATGCAAGCCATTCTCACGCTTGAAGCGCTGGGAAGTACTGACCGACGAGTCAGCGGCTTCAACTAAATAACATCCTAATTGGAGTAGAAAAAGATGATCCAAGTAGAAAGCACAATGGATGTCGCTGACAACTCTGGTGCACGTCTTGTACAGTGTATTAAAGTTCTAGGTGGCTCAAAGCGCCGCTACGCTCGCGTAGGTGATGTTATTGTTGTCGCCATTAAAGACGCTATCCCTCGCGGTAAAGTTAAAAAAGGTGAAGTTGCTCGTGCCGTTATCGTACGCTCAGCAAAAGAGATTCACCGTAAAGATGGTACAACAATCCGTTTCGACCGAAACGCAGCTGTACTTATCGACAAAAAAGGCGAACCAGTAGGTACACGTATTTTTGGCCCTGTGGCCCGTGAACTGCGCGCTCGCCAGTACATGAAAATCGTTTCATTGGCTCCGGAGGTGCTGTAATCATGACACGTCAATTCAACAGCTACCTAAAAACTGGCGATAACGTAATTGTTACTGCTGGTAAGGAAAAAGGCAAAACTGGTGTTATCACTAAAGTTCTAACCAAAGAAGACCGCGTTATCGTGGGTGGTTTGAACATGGTGAAGCGTCACCAGCGTCCAATGCGTATGGGCGATGAAGCCGGTATTATTAACAAAGAAGCTCCAATCCACGTTTCTAACGTGATGATTGCTGACCCTAAAACAGGTGAAGCAACTCGTATTGGCTTCAAAACGCTCAAAGATGGCAAAAAAGTACGCTTTGCCAAAAAGAGCGGCCAAGAACTAGATAAGTAAGGGTGGACTAATGGTTGAGAAAAAAACCACCAAAAAAGCAGCAGCACCTGCAATGACACGTCTACGTAAAGAGTACGACGAGCGCATTGCTGCCGACCTTAAAAAGGAATTGGGCATTAAAAACCCAATGGCTGTACCTCGTCTAACTAAGATCGTGGTAAACATGGGTGTTGGTAAAGCTAACGAAGACAAAAAATTGATCGACGGCGCAGTACGCGACATGAGCCTTATCACTGGTCAGGCTCCAGTTGTAACACGCGCTAAGAAATCAATCGCGACATTTAAAATTCGTGAAGGCATGCCAGTAGGTTGTAAAGTAACTCTACGCGGCCGCCGCATGTACGAATTCCTAGACCGTTTGGTAACAATCGCTCTACCTCGTGTTCGCGACTTTGAAGGTGTATCAGCTAAGTCATTTGACGGCCGTGGCAACTATGCCATGGGTATCAAGGAACAGTTGATCTTCCCTGAGATTGATTTTGACAAGACCGATATGGTCCGTGGTATGGATATCATTATCTGTACAACAGCAGAAGACAATAAAGGCGCTCTAGCTCTACTTAAAGAGTTCGGCATGCCTTTCAAAGGACAGACAAAAGGAGATGACCAATAATGGCTAAAGTTGGTGTTATCAACCGTAACGAACGTCGTAAACGTCTTGTAGAAAACAAGGCTGACCTTCGCGCGGAGCTAAAAGCTAAAATCATTGACGAAAGCCTTTCATGGGACGAGCGCATGGACGCTCGTGATGCTCTGAACAAGCTTCCAAAAGATTCTAGCTCAGTACGTGTACGTAACCGTTGTTCGATCACAGGTCGTGGTCGCGGTAACTACCGTAAGTTCAAAATTTGCCGTAACGTTTTCCGTGAGATGGCCTCTTACGGTAAGTTGCCTGGCGTAACAAAATCTAGCTGGTAAGGGTATTACTATGACTATGAGTGATCCAATTGCAGATATGTTGACCCGTATTCGTAACGGCCAGCATGCAAAGAAAAATGTAGTGCGCATGCCTGCTTCTAAAGTGAAGAAGGCTATTGCTGAAGTACTAGAAAAAGAAGGTTACATCCTTGGTGTAACAGAAGCTAAAGACGAAAAGGGCTTTGCAGTTCTTGATGTTGAGTTGAAATACTACGCAGGTCAGCCTGTAATCAACGAAATTAAGCGTCTTTCAACACCTGGCCTTCGTCAGTACACAAGTTCAACAGACATTCCAACAATGCGTGATGGTCTCGGTATTACTATCGTGACAACTTCACACGGTGTAATGACTGATATGGACGCACGTGAAAAGAAACTTGGCGGCGAACTGCTGTGCCAAGTCTTCTAAGATAAGGGAGTTTATAAAATGTCACGAGTTGGTAAGAACCCTGTTGCTATTCCTCAAGGTGTAGAACTACAGGTTAATGGCCGCGATATTACTGTTAAGGGCAAACTAGGCACAATGACCTGGTCTGTTCATCAGGACGTGGAATTTTCACATAAAGATAACGAGGTGACTTTTGAGCCTCGCAACAACACTAAAGCTGCACGTGCTCTATGGGGCACCAGCCGCGCAACCATCGCAAACATGGTTCAAGGTGTTTCAGAAGGTTTTTCGAAAAAGCTTACTGTTCATGGCGTTGGTTACCGTGCTGCTGTTAAAGGGAACTTGCTAGATATTAGCGCTGGTTTTTCACACCCTGTTGAAATGCCAATTCCTGAAGGTTTGAAGGTAGAAGTTACCGACAACACCAACATTTCTATTACTGGTTTTGACAAGCAAAAGCTTGGCCAATTTGCTGCCGACGTGCGCGCAGTTCGTCCTCCGGAGCCTTACAAAGGTAAAGGTATCCGTTACGCTGACGAACGTGTACGCATGAAAGAAGGCAAGAAGAAAAAATAACCGCTAATTAAACGTATTAGCTAAAGGGTTTTTAAAATGATTGAGAATAAAGTAGTCCGCCGCGCTCGTCGTATGCGTCACCACTTGAAAGCTGCTGCTACAGGTACAGGCCGTCAACGCCTAAGCATCTTCCGCAGCAACAGCCACATTTACGCACAAATTATCGACGACGCTGAAGGCAAAACACTTGTTTCAGCTTCAACAGTTGATAAAGAGCTACGTGGCAGCATCAAGTCAGGTGCAAGCATTGATGGCGCAACCAAAGTAGGTGAAGAACTAGCAAAACGTGCGAAAAAAGCCGGTGTTAAAGATGTATTCTTTGACCGTGGTGCTTTCCGTTACCATGGCCGTGTTAAGGCTTTGGCAGACGCTGCACGCGCTGGTGGCCTGAACTTTTAATCGTATAGTAAGGAAGTAAAGTAAAATGGCTTTCAGAGAAGAAAAAGACAACAGCGGCTACGTAGATAAGCTCGTTAATATTGGTCGCGTTGCTAAAGTAGTTAAAGGTGGCCGCCGTTTTTCATTCTCAGCAATTGTTGTTGTGGGTGATGAAGCTGGCCGCGTAGGTTGGGGTAGTGGTAAGGCTAAAGAAGTGCCTGAAGCTGTTCGTAAAGCAACCGACGAAGCTAAAAAACGTATGGTTCGCGTTCCAATGCGCGAAGGCCGCACAATTCACCACAACATTTACGGTGAATTCGGTGGTTCAAAGGTATTCATGAAACCAGCAACACCTGGTACTGGTATTATTGCCGGTGGTCCAATGCGTGCTGTTTTCGAATCAATGGGCATGCGCGACGTTGTTGCTAAGTCACTTGGTTCAAACAACCCATACAACCTAATTCAAGCTACATTTGAAGCTTTCGCTAACATGCAAACACCTCGTGGTATTGCTGCTAAGCGTGGCCTTAAAATGAATGAATTGCGTGACCGCCGCGTAAGCGCCGGTGTGCCAATCTCATCAGGCGAAGAAACTTCAACAGAAGCTAAGCCAGCTGCTAAAGCTGAAAAAGCTCCTGCTAAGAAGGCTGCACCTAAGAAGGCTGCTGCGAAGAAGGACGACGCTAAAGCTGAGAAAAAAGCACCAGCTAAAAAAGCTGCCGCTAAGACAACAGCTAAGAAGGAGGCTAAATAATCATGGCTTCTAAAACTGTTAAAGTAACGCAAACTCGTAGTTCAATCGGTCGCGAGAAAAGCCAAGGCGCCACGCTTAAAGCAATGGGCCTAGGTAAAATGCACCGTACTGTTGAGTTGCCAGACAACGACGCAACTTGGGGCATGATCAACAAGGTCAGCCACCTAGTTACCGTTGCTAAATAATAGCCTTATATAAAGGATAGTATTATGAAACTAAACACACTAAGCGATAACAAAGGCGCACGCGGTCTAGCACAACGTGTTGGTCGTGGTATCGGTAGCGGCGTTGGTAAAACCTGTGGTCGTGGCCAAAAAGGTCAGAAATCACGTTCAGGTGGTAAAGTAATGCCAGGTTTCGAAGGTGGTCAAAACCCTCTATACCGTCGCTTGCCAATTCGTGGTTTTAACAACTTCAACTTCCGTAAAACTTTCGTAACTGTGAACCTATCACAGCTACAAAAGATGGTTGATGACAAGCGTCTAGACGGTAAGAAAACCGTTAACCTAGAACTACTGAAAGAAATCGGCTTCACTAAAAAAGAGCACGACGGTCTTAAGATCCTAGGCTCAGGTGAGATTTCAGCTAAGCTGACAATCGAAACTCAAGCGATTTCTAAATCAGCTCAGGAAAAAATCGAAAAAGCTGGTGGCAAAGTAACTGTTGCTCCACTAACTAAGATCGAAAAATTCCTACCTAAGCAGGTTCTTCGTCGTCAAGAAGCTGCTAAAAGCTAAAGCTTAAGGTTTTAGGCAGTTCCCAGCACTTTTATGTGCTGGGGACTGCTTTTTGCCGACCAGACTTGCTTATTTTTGTTAGTATGCTGTGCATACTTTTAACTTTTTGAGAGGGAATACGCCCATGGCTTCACAACGCCAACAGAAAAATTCAAACGCTGCAGTTGAAGCGTTTGGTAAAGCTAAGGACCTACAACGTCGCATTCTGTTTGTTTTAGGTGTTCTTATTGTATTCCGTATGGGTACGCATATTCCTATCCCAGGGATTGACCCAATCGCGCTGGCGAAGTTCTCTCAGGCAAACCTACAAGAAGGCATCTTGGGCATGTTGAACATGTTCACAGGTGGTGCTTTTGCCCGTGCCTCTATTTTTGCCCTTAACATTATTCCTTACATTCTTGCCTCTATTTTTGTGCAGATTCTTGCTAAGACCGTTCCTTCACTCCAAGAGTTGGAGAAAGAAGGCGAGGCGGGTAAACGCAAGATTAACCAGTACACTCGCTACCTAACTGTTGGTATTGCGATGATGAACGGCTTTATGCTGTCTTCAGCGCTGATGGCGGCTGATGGTGTTGTGCTGCACCCAGGCATTGGCTTTAAGCTACATACAGCGCTTACATTCACTGCAGGTGCAATGTTTGTTGTATGGATGGCCGAGCAAATTAACACCCGTGGTATCGGTAACGGTGCATCACTGTTGATTTTTGCAGGTATCGTCGCTGAGCTACCTAAAGCCCTTATCCAAACCTTTGCTTTGGCCCGTGAAGGCTCACTAAGTGAATTTGCACTGATTGGCCTAGCCATTATGGTTGTTGTGATTATTGCTTTCTGTGTATTCATGGAGAGCGCCCACCGCAAGATTACAGTGCAGTACCCGAAACGTCAGGTAGGTGCACGTCAATCAGGTGGTGAAGTGAACCATATGCCCCTTAAGGTTAACCTAGCGGGTGTTATGGGTCCTATTCTAGCGTCACAGCTTCTATTGGCACCAAGTTTCATGCTTCAGCAGTTCTTTGCAGACTCTGCTGGTAGCTCAAACGTTGCAAGCTACATTGCAATGTACCTAAACCCTAGCCACTGGGTGTTTAACACTCTGTTTGTGGCAGGGATCTTTATTTTCAGCTTCTGGTGGGTTGCCCTTATGATGGACCCTGAGAAGATGGCTGAGCGTATTAAGAAAGAAGGCGGCTTTGTTCCTGGTATTCGTCCAGGTGCACAGACAGCTAAATACTTCGATAAAGTGATGACCCGTTTGATGATCATCGGTTCGGTTTACATCTCATTTATTTGTGTGCTTCCACAGATGGTAATTGGCCAATACGGCGTGCCATTCTACTTTGGTGGTACAAGTCTATTGATTGTGGTGACTGTTGCACTAGACAGCATGAGCCGCGTACAGGCAGCTTTGGTAGCACACCGCTACGAAGGCTTGATGAAGAAGGCTCGCCTACGTGGTGGCCGTAAAGCAAGGATCTAAGGTAGAAAAATGCGCCTCGTACTGATGGGCCCTCCAGGGGCCGGTAAAGGAACCCAAGCTCAACTTGCCGCCGAAACTCTAGGTGTGCCAAAGCTTTCAACTGGCGATATGCTTCGTGCAGAAGTTAAAGCCGAAAGCGATATTGGCAAAGAAGTGGCTGACTGCATTAACCGCGGTGACTTGGTTTCTGACGAACTAATTATGAGCATTTTGGCTAAGCGTATTACAAAGCCAGACTGTAAAACAGGTTTTGTGCTTGACGGACTGCCCCGAACTGTGGCACAAGCACAAGCACTCGATAAAGTTTTGAGCTCTTCTGACGTGTCATTAGATGCGATTGTTAACCTAAAGGTAGCAGAAGAAGACCTCATTAAGCGGTTTACAGGCCGCCGTGTTGCGCTAGGCTCAGGCCGCACGTACCACGTGGAGCACAACCCACCTAAAGTAGATGGGAAGTGTGACGAAACAGGTGAAGACCTTGTTCAGCGTCAAGATGACAAAGAAGACGTCGTTCGCCACCGCCTAAACGTTTACCGTGAACAAACAGCCCCGGTTGTTGAGTTCTACCGTAATCAAGGCAGACTAAAAGAAATTGACGGCATGGGTTCAGTTGATGAAGTTTTTGCCGACCTGTGCACAGCGATGGGTATTACCACCGCGTCGGCACAACAAGCATAGTTTAATAATTTGAGTAGGGAGTTACCGTGTCAAAAGAAGACATGATCGAAGTAGACGGCGAAGTGGTAGAGGTTCTGCCTAACGCTATGTTCCGTGTAAAGCTTGAAAATGGTCACCAGGTTCTGGCGCACATTTCGGGTCGTATGCGTAAACACTTTATCCGTATTTTGACTGGGGACCAAGTAACACTGGAAATGACCCCCTATGATTTGAGCAAAGGCCGAATCGTTTACCGTAAAAAGTAAACCCTAAGGCTTGATTTTTATAAAGGAGTAACCATCATGCATGTTCAAGCATCTGCTAAAAAGCGTTGTAAGCACTGCCGTATCGTGAAGCGCAACGGTCGTGTATTTGTTATTTGCCAAGACCCTAACCACAAGCAGCGTCAAGGCTAAAATAAAAAAATAGGTAGCTTTGGGTTGACAGCAGTTAAATATCTGCTATTTTCCCTAAGTTCTAGGGTATTTTGCCCTAGCAGTATTAAAAGTTTTAAAGAAGGAGTTGAACCGTGGCTCGTATTGCCGGTGTGAACATCCCAACAGATAAACAGGTTTGGATCTCATTGACTTATATTCATGGGATTGGCCGTGTTACATCTAAAAGTATTCTAGAGAAAGCAAAGATCAAAACTGATCGTCGCGTTAAAGATTTGAACGAAGACGAAATCGCTTTGATTCGTGACATCATCGATAAAGATCACAACGTAGAAGGTGACCTTCGTCGTGAAGTTTCTCTTAACATTAAGCGCCTGATGGACCTAGGTTGCTACCGTGGCCTACGCCACCGTCGTGGTTTGCCAGTTCGTGGTCAGCGCACAGTAACAAACGCCCGTACACGTAAAGGCCCTCGCGGTACTGCTGTAGCTGGTAAGAAGAAGTAATTAAGAGATAGGTAGGTAGATAGAATGGCACGTCCAGCATCTCGTACAAAACGTAAAGCGAAAAAGAACATCACTAACGGTGTTGCACACGTTAACTCAACGTTCAACAACACAATGGTTACTATTACTGATGTTCAAGGTAACGCAATTTCATGGTCAAGCTCTGGCTCACAAGGCTTCAAAGGCTCACGTAAGTCAACTCCATTTGCAGCTCAGATTGCTGCAGAAGTAGCTGGTAAAGCTGCTCAAGAGCACGGCCTACAAGTTCTAGAAGTAAACGTAAAAGGTCCTGGTTCAGGTCGTGAATCAGCTGTACGTGCTCTGCAAGCCCTTGGTTTGACAGTGACTGCAATCCGCGATGTGACATCTATTCCTCACAACGGTTGCCGTCCACCAAAGCGCCGCCGCGTTTAATTGACTTTTGTAGAAACTGTGCCGTTGGTTGGCGGCACAGTTTTCTGTGTACACACTTTAATTCAACCCATAAAAACGGGGATCAGACATGCAGATTCAGGCTAATTGGAAAGAACTTATTAAACCTAGCAAGATTGATATCGTTGCAGGTAAGGACGAACGCAAATTTGCTAAGATCGTTCTAGAACCACTAGAGCGCGGCTTTGGTTACACACTTGGTAACGCTTTGCGCCGCACACTGCTTTCAAGCCTACAAGGTTCAGCAGTAACCATGGTAAAGATTGAAAACGTTCTGCATGAGTTTTCATCTATCCCTGGTGTACAAGAAGATGTAACTGACATCATCTTGAACCTTAAAACTATGGCTGTTCGCCTTCACTCAGAAGGTACAAAGACAGTTACTCTTAAAGCTAAGGGTGCTGGCGTTGTAACTGCAGGCGACATTGAAACAACTCACGACGTTGAGATCATCGACAAAGATCACCACATTGCGACTTTGTCAGATGAAGGCACGCTTGAAATGGAACTAACCATTGCTACAGGTAAAGGTTACGAGCCAGCTTCAGCACACGCCCCAGAAAACGCGATGATTGGTTTGGTATCTATCGACTCAATCTTCTCGCCAGTACGTCGTGTAGCATACAAGGTTGACGATGCTCGTGTTGGTCAGATTACTGACTACGACAAGCTTACTATGGAAATCGAAACCAACGGTGTTGTAACACCTGAAGACGCTGTTGCTTTTGCTGCACGTATTCTGCAAGACCAGTTGGCGACATTCATTAACTTCGAAGAAGTTGAAGAAGAAGACAACCGTAAAGAAGACGAGCTAAGCTTTAACCCGAACCTATTGATGAAGGTTGAAGAGCTTGAGTTGTCAGTACGTAGTGCAAACTGCTTGAAGAACGACAACATCGTTTACATTGGTGACCTAGTACAGAAGACAGAGTCAGAAATGCTTAAGACTCCTAACTTCGGTCGTAAGTCACTGAACGAAATTAAAGAAGTTCTGTCACACATGGAACTTAAACTGGGCATGGAGCTAGACAACTGGCCGCCTGAAAACATTGAAGAACTAGCTCGTAAACACGAGCGTCAGTTCTAAACAGAACTAAAGAAACTGAGAGGATACGAACATGCGTCACGGTATGTCAGGTCGTAAGCTAGGTCGCACTAAAGAGCACCGCAAAGCTTTGTTTGAAAACATGGCAACTTCACTACTGAAGCACGGCCAAATCCGTACTACTTTGCCTAAAGCAAAGGACCTACGTAAGGTTGTTGAGCCACTAATTACCCTAGCGAAGAAGGGTGACCTTCACTCACGTCGTCTAGCGGGTGCTAAAGTTAAAGAGCAAGAAGTACTAAAACACTTGTTCGACAACATTGGCCCAGCTAACAAAGACCGCGCTGGTGGTTACACACGTATTATTAAAGCAGGCTTCCGCCTAGGCGATGCAGCTCCAATGGCTATCATTGAGCTAACAGACAAGCCAGCAACTGCTTTTGGTTCAGAAGAAAAAGCTGAGAAGAAATCAGCTAAGAAAGCTGCTCCAAAGAAAGAAGCTGCTAAGAAGACTGAAGAGAAGAAGACTGAAACTAAGAAAGCTGCCCCTAAAAAGGCTGCTCCTAAGAAAGAAGCTTCTGCTAAGTCTACTTCTGAAAAGAAGCCAGCTGCTAAGAAAACAACAGCGAAAAAAGACGCTAAGTAATCTTACAGAAGTCGGTAGTAAGCCACTTTTGAAAAAGCCTCCGCAAGGAGGCTTTTTTGTGTTTGGAAGCTTAGATGTGATTTAACAATAAAATTAACACCTTACCCCTTGTAAAAGGCGAAGGGAGCCATTACTTGAAGTCGGTCTACCCTAGACTCTTCTTTTCCTTTTCTATTCTGCCTGTTACAGGAGAAAATCTAATGACCAATTCCCTCGATACCCTCGGCAACCTGCTCGAGTCGAAGCTCCAGTCCCGCATCAACACGGCCAAGCCCATCATGGAACACATGATCGACCGTGTGAGCAAGGCTGCTGTGCTTGTGGGCGATGCCTACGGCATCGGTACCTTCAACCCGCCCGGCATCGATGTGCAAGCATCGCTGCGTGCTGTCAAACCCGACCAGAAGCCCGTACAGGGTGTGACGGTCTACATGAGCCATGCCAGCAAGGTGATTACCACCTTGACGCAGGGTGCATTCCGCCATGTGCAGCGCAAGGACACCACGACCGACACCAGCTATCTGGCGTTGTACGTGGTCGAAGAGCTGCTGCGTTCGGCGGTTCGTGCCACGGCTGCGGTTGCGCGTATGGAAGCGGCGGCCAACACTGGCCCGTTTGCTTCGGGTGCTGCCGACTTCGATCATTTCGATCGTCTGGCGGACAAGGCCACGTCGAGCCTCGTGACGCTCTATGAGCGGATCGAGAATGCGACCACGGGTGAAGAGGTCGTCACTGCGATGACCCCGCTCATCCAGCAGCGCATCACCGGCAATGTCCAGCGTATCTACACTTCGATCAAGAAAGCTCGAGAGAAGTCGGAAACGCAGCCCAAGGACTATGCAGCCAAGGTGCTGAAGTCGTCGAAGTTGACTGCCGATGGCCTGCGGGCTGTTGTCAGTGCGACCAAGTCGGCCGAAGCTACCGATGTCAGCGCTGTTGGTGCTGCCATGAAGGAGCTGTACATCCTGCGTGCGAAATTCCCGTTCTACTTCGGTCTGCCCACCCGTGGCAGCCGTGGTGGCGTGAAGACGCGTCAGCGCCAGGAAGCCGAAAAGGCTGGCAAGCGTACCCAGAAGCCCCGCAAGGGTGGCAAGGGGCGCAACACCAGCCAGAAGAAGGCCCAGTCCAAGGCACAGACCAAGGAAAAGGCTCCGAAGGAAACTTCGGATGCCGCGACCAAGGACGCTGCCTAAACGTAACGAAGAGCCCCACCTTAATCGGTGGGGCTCTTTTTATTGTGCAAAGCTTAAAGCGATTTTAAAGGCAGCTTAACTTTGATTTTGACCCCGTAGGTAAATCACAGTGCCAAGATCAGGGATGCTGCCTTCAACAACATCCAGCAGGGCTTGCTTTTGACCTTGAGGGTCTTGGCTAAAGCCTAAGAACTTTAAGCGGGTAGAGGGCATACCTTCAGCATAGAACGTTTGACGTGTGCTGAAGTTAACTTCATCTGCTACCGGCACAGCCACTTGGGCTACGGCCACCAACTGGCTTGAAACCACACTACGGAACCCGTTGAGGGCAAGATCTTTAGCAATTTGACCATTCAGCTGCTTCAGGGCATCTTCCATTGCGGCTGTTTGAGCAGCTGTATTCTCATCATTTAGGGCAGGGTAAAAGCCTTCTTGCTCGTGCCCCACGCCATACACGTCACCTTTAGCAAGGGTTTTGCCTAGGTTATCGATAAGGGTATAGCTGATTTGGTAGGTGCCCGGCTTAGTCTCTTTACGCAGGATACCCACAATCTTCGGCTTTGAGAGAACTTGCGATGAGGCAACACCACTGAGGCCATCAAGGATAAGGGTAAGCTCAGAAAAGTCATCTTCTGTAACGACGCTTACATTCCCTAGGCGCTGAATGTTTTCACTTGCTTTAGAAGCAAAAGCGCTATCAACGGCGCTAATTTTCATCACACGCTGAAGATCACTTGAGGTGGTGCCCCCAGTAGAAACGCAGCCTGCCGCTGCAACAGCAACACAGGCTACAATGATGGTGTTTAAAAAGCTTAGGTTCCCGTAACGTTTACTTGGCTTCTTCATATCGAATGGTCGCTTCTTTTTCTAAAGTCTTGATGTATTTTTCAACAATTTGCTCACTTAGCTTTTGTTGAAATTCAGGCTCAAGCTCTTCAAGAAGAGGTACATGCTTATCGTCAACTTCGTAAACCTTAATCACATGATAGCCAAATTGGGTTTTAACAGGCTCTTTTGTGTATTCGCCAGCTTTAAGCGAGAATACAGCTTCTTCAAATGGTTCGACCATTGTATTGCGAGCCAGCCAACCTAGCATGCCGCCCTTAGCAGCTGCAGGACCAGTTGAGGTTTCAATGGCAACATCAGCAAATTTTTCGCCTTTATCTAGGCGTTTAATAATACTTTTTGCGGTGTCTTCGTCCTGTACCAAGATGTGTGCAGCACGAACAGAAGGGTAGGCATAGTCTTCTGCATAGTCCTTATAATACTGCTTAAGTCGGGCAGGGGTAATTTCTTCATCTAGCTTATCTGAAATCACAAAGTTAAAGATAAGGTTATCTTTAAGTGTTTTAAGCTGTGATAGGTATTCTGGATCATTCTCAATTCCCATCTTCTTTGCGGCATCAACAACAAGACGTTGCTGAATCAAGCGCTCAAGCACGGCTTGGCGAATTTCATCATCGCGGCCTGAGGTGAACATGTGAGGCAACGTTTCAATTTGCATCACAACGTCAGCTTCTGTGATAGGGGTATCGTTTACATAAACGATAGGCTTATCAGAGCTTGTTAGTCCATGGTCATGGGCGTCCATGCTGTGGCTGTGGCCATGGTCTTGTGCGTGGCTTATGAATACTGGGCTCGCTAAGAAAAGGCTTAGGCCAAAAATTGTTGAAGTGAGTTTGAGACGGTTCGCCATGACGAGATACCTACTTGTTGTTTTTTATTAGCTTTAATAGAGGTTAAGTATGGCACTCAGGACGCACCCTGTATAGCAAAAACCCAAGGTTGAATAAAAACCGTAAAATAAAAAATGAGATAAATGCTATAGTTAAGCCTCGGTTGACGTAAACGACCTGATTTACAGCGATTTGGGCGGTTGACCCTGCGCCGAATTATGTGATAAACATGCAAAACTATTAATAGATATAAGCGGTAAAACCCATGCCAACAAACGAACTTTCAGTTTTCAAGCGCTTGCTTCTGACACTACGTCAGACGATGCACTTGTCTGTTTCGTTTGGTGATACAGGCCATCAGCGCATGCTGACACCACGTCTTTGGCACCTTGTAGCTATGGCGGGCCTTATTTTGGGCCTATTGGGTTGGAGCCTTTACTACTTCAGCTACGCTGTTTCTCAGCAATCAATTGACCCTTACCTTAAAAGCCAGCTTGCAGCTAAAAACCTGCAAATCGTTGCGCTAGAGTCGGAGCTTTCAGAAAAAACTGAAGAACTTGCCTTCCGCGATAATAAAATGAAATTCTTTGCCCACGAGCTAGGCAACATTCAGGCCCGTCTTGATCGCTTTGACAGCATCGGTGAGCGCTTGTTTGAAGATAAATACTTTGGTGACTACCTAGCCGAACTAGACAACATTGAGCCAGTAGGCGACGGTGAAATTAGCGTCCGCACACCAGCAACTTCAGTATTTGCCATTGCAACGCAACTTGCTTCAACACGCCGCCGTACGGATGATGTTGAGCGTGTGATGGAAACAAGCCTTGATCTACTTTCAAAAACACAGATTAACCGCAACGTTCAGCCACACCACTGGCCTGTTGTGAACAAGCGTACGTACCTTTCATCAAACTACGGTATGCGTACTGACCCATTTTCAAAGAAACAACGTTGGCACTCAGGTGTTGATATTGCGGGCGGTTACAACGCCCCAATCGTAGCTTCTGCTGACGGTGTGATTACATTTTCTGGTTACCGTTTTGGTTACGGCATTATGGTTGAAGTAACCCATGGTAACGGTATCCGTACACGTTATGGCCACATGAACCAAGCGCTTGTGCGCAACGGCCAAAGCGTTAAAGCAGGTGAAGTTGTTGGCCTTATGGGCAGCAGCGGCCGTTCAACAGGCCCACACTTGCATTTTGAAGTGCTTCTTGGTGAGCACAAGGTAAACCCGTACCCGTTCATTAAAGATGGGCGTGAAAACGCTAAGATGCTTGCACTTAGCAATATTCAGGCGTACGATACCAACCGCTTCTAGTGCATTGCACTTCTAGCCCCAAATTTGCGGGCAAAACGCCCCGTAGATAATTTTAGATGACGATAAGAATCCGTATAGGAATAGTGTTATGGTAATGAACCCACTCAAGAAAATCTTCGGTAGCCGCAACGAACGCATGCTACGCTCTCTCCAACCACTTGTAGACCAGATTAACGCCCTTGAGCCTACCATCGAAAAGCTTACCAAAGATGAGCTTCGTCAAAAGACTTCAGAATTTAAATCACGCCTAGAAAAAGGCGAAACCCTTGACGATATGCTGGTCGAGGCTTTTGCTGTTGCCCGTGAAGCGGCCCGCCGTGCCCTGGGCCTACGCCCATACGACGTACAGTTGATTGGTGCGATGGTGATGCATAAAGGCATGATCTCAGAAATGAAAACAGGTGAAGGTAAAACACTTGTTGCACCACTAGCAGCCTACCTAAACGCCCTTGATGGCAAAGGCGTACACGTTGTAACAGTGAACGATTACCTTGCTCGCCGTGATGCTGAGTGGATGCGCCCAATGTTTGAAACCTTGGACATGACCTGTGGTTTTGTTATTCCAGGCCTATCAGACGAAGAACGCCGTGCGGCTTACCATTCAGACGTGACCTACGCCACCAACAACGAGCTTGGCTTTGATTACCTGCGCGACAACATGAAGTTCTCGCTGAAGGAAATGGTGCAGCGTGATAAATCATTTGCGATTGTGGATGAGGTTGACTCTATCCTGATTGATGAAGCCCGTACGCCGCTTATTATCTCTGGCCCAACGGAAGACCGTACCGAAACCTACATGGCGGTTGATAAGATTATCCCAAGCCTGAAGGAAGAACTTCACTGGATTAAGGACGAGAAGGCCCGCAACGTAACCCTGACAGAAGAGGGGACTGACTACGCTGAAAAACTTCTTAAAGATAATGGCATCCTTGAAGGTGAAAGCCTATACGACGTAACAAACGTTGCGCTTGTTCACCACCTAAACCAAGCCTTGAAGGCTCATACCCTATTTACACGCGATAAAGACTACATCATCAAAGATGACCAAGTCGTGATTATTGATGAATTTACTGGCCGTATGATGGCGGGTCGTCGTTTTTCAGAAGGCTTGCACCAAGCCCTTGAAGCTAAAGAAGGCGTGAAGGTTCATAACGAGAACCAAACCCTTGCGGCAATTACCTTCCAGAACTACTTCCGTATGTACGACAAACTAGCCGGTATGACTGGTACAGCTGATACCGAAGCTGAAGAGTTTGAATCAATTTACGGCCTAAGTGTTGTGATTATCCCAACGAACCTTCCGATTGCCCGTGAAGATGCCGTTGATTTGATTTACCGCACACTGCCTGAAAAAACCAACGCCATTATTGACGATATTGCTGACTGTGCTGAACGCCAGCAACCTGTACTAGTTGGTACAACAAGTATTGAAAAGTCAGAGCAACTTTCAGCCGAGCTTAAAAAGCGTAAAGTGAAGCACAGTGTGCTAAACGCCCGCTACCACGAGCAAGAGGCTGAAATTGTAGCCCAAGCGGGTCGTCTAGGTGCTGTAACCATTGCCACTAACATGGCTGGCCGTGGTACCGACATTAAACTAGGCGGTAGCCTAGAGTTGATGCTTGAAGGCGTTGAAGACAAAAAAGAACAAGACAAACTAGCTAAAGAGCACGAAGCTGAAAAACAAGCTGTGCTTAAAGCTGGTGGTCTACGTGTGATTGGTACCGAGCGTCACGAGTCACGCCGTATTGATAACCAGCTGCGTGGTCGTTCAGGCCGTCAGGGTGACCCTGGCTCAAGCCAGTTCTACCTATGCCTACAAGACGATTTGATGCGCATTTTCTCATCGAACATGGATACCATCATGGAGCGCCTAAACATGCCAGAAGGCGAGGCAATCTCAAACCGTTTGGTAAGCCGTGCTCTTGAAAGTGCCCAACGTAAAATTGAAGCCCGTAACTTTGACATTCGTAAGAACTTGTTGAAGTTTGACGATGTGCACAACGAGCAACGTAAAGTAATTTACGACCAACGCCGCGAAGTGATGGGCTCAGAAGAAGTATCAGACATTATCTCTGACTTCCGTGAAGATGTGCTTGATGCACTGATTGCACGCTTTATGCCTGCAGGCTCATACGCTGAACAGTGGGAAATTAAAGGCCTATCAGAAGAGCTACTGCGTATCTTCCAAGTAAACCCACCAGTTGCTGATTGGGTAAAGGAAGATAACATCACCGAAGCTGAGATTTTTGAAAAGCTACGTGACTACACAACAGACGCTTACGCTGAAAAAGAAAAACGCTTTGGTTCAGAGCTTCTGCGCCGCCTAGAGAAGAGCCTTCTTCTACAGGTGATTGACCAACAGTGGAAAGACCACCTACAGCGCCTAGACTTCTTGCGTGAAGGTATTGGTCTTCGTGGTTTTGCACAAAAAGACCCTCTGAACGAATACAAGACTGAATCATTCAGCATGTTTGAAGTGATGCTTGACCATATTCGTGAAGAAACAATCATGCTGCTAAGCCTTGTTGAAGTGCGTGAAAACAGCATGCCACAAGCGCTACCGGGCGAAGACGGCTTTGAAACCCCTGAAGGTGAAACCACCGAAGGTACAGAGTACGTTGGCGAAGAGACTAACCCATACGCTGGCCAAAACATTGGCCGTAACCAAGCGTGCCCATGTGGTAGCGGTAAAAAGTACAAGCATTGCCACGGTCGCTTTCAGTCGCAAGACTCGCAGGCCGCACAAGCTTAAGGGTTAGATTGACCATGCCTAAGATTCTTCATTGTGTTGCCGCTGCGATTGATGACGGTGAGGGGAACATTTTGCTAGGCCAGCGCCCCGCAGATAAAATTTACCCTGGCTTGTTTGAATTCCCTGGCGGCAAACTTGAGCCTAACGAAACCCCTGAAGACGCCCTAGTACGTGAGCTTGAAGAAGAGCTTGCCATTAAGGTTGATAAGTCATGCCTGAAGCCACTAACCTTTGCTTCGTTCACTTACCCTGAGTTTCATTTGGTTATGCCCCTTTACCACGTGACCAAGTGGGAAGGTAAGGTTGACCCACAGGAAAACCAAGACGTTGTATGGGTAAAGCGTGACGAGCTCAACACCTACGCCGACAAAGTGCCCGGCGCAAATATTCCACTCCTTAAATTTGTTGGTAAGCTTTAATCGTTAACGATTAATCCTGAAGCTCAATCTGAGCTGATAAAGGCCAATGGTCTGATCCCATGCGCTTTGGCCAGCGCTTCGCATCTTTTGTTTGATGCTTTTCATGATGTAGCAAAAAGTCTAGCTGGTAGGGCACATGCATGTGTGTGCGCGTGTGGGTGAACTTCTTCTTACGGAAGGGGTTTGTAAAGTCTGAGCGTTCAATGTATTTTTGCATCAAGTTACGCTCGTTCAAGAACAAGTCTTTGAGTCTAAAGCCCATAAACACCCCAAAGAACAATGCCCAAATCGGGCCTGCAAAGGTGTTAAAGTCACCGCAGATAACGTTGCGGTTATGGTCTTCATCAATCTGGTTCCAGATACGTGCCCACTCGCACATGCGGCAAAACGGTGAAACGTTAAGAGGTAGGTGGGCATTAATCACGCGCCACTGCTGGCCATCACGGTCAATATCTACACGTTGGAAGCAGCGACCTTCTTTTTGGTTACGCCACCAGTTGCGCAGGCTACGCCAGTGCTTGTGGTCAATGCACTCAGCATTATGAATGGGGTGCTTTGATAAAATCACAATAAAAGTTTGCCCACCACGGTATGTGCACTCATCAGCAATAAAGTGATGCTCGGTGAGGGCTGTAACGTCGTTTAGGATGTCTTCGTGGACTTCTTGAAGGCATAGAACCTCATGTTCGGCAATAAGCGTCTTAACGCCGTCTAGGGCGTTATCGTTACGACGATCCAGATTCCATGTTGCGATTTTCATTGGTGGATAATAATTAAACTTTTCGCAACTGGCAAGCTAAGAACGATTGCCTTATAATGCCCGTGTGTGTTACTTTTTGACCCTTATTTAAACAGAAAGGCCTAAAAATCATGACGGTTCGAGTTCGCTTTGCACCAAGCCCAACAGGTAAGCTACACGTAGGTAATGTACGTACAGCTTTGGCAAACGTTTTGTTTGCACGTAAAGAGAAGGGGGAATTTATTCTTCGCTTCGAAGATACGGACATTGAGCGACAGGTAAACGACGCCGAACAAAACATGATGGCTGCTCTGGATTGGCTAGGTATGACACCTGACGAATCAATTACCCATGGTGGCGAATATGGCCCATACCGCACGCGCGAACGTGCTGCGAATGGTGATTACACTAAAGCCCTAGATACCCTGTTTGATATGGGCCTTGTGTACGAGTGCTTTGTATCGAAAGAAGAACTCGACATGATTCGTCGTATGCGTACATCTCGTGGTCTGCCTCCTGGTTACGATAACCGCCACCGTGACCTTACCGATGCCGAGCGTGACGCTTTTCGAGCGGAAGGCCGTGAGCCTGTGATTCGCTTTAAGCTTATTGATGGCGAAATTTTGTTCGAAGACCTAGTGCGTGGCACCGTGCGCTACGAAGCCCAGCACCTTGGTGGTGACCCTGTTATTGTGCGTTCAAACGGTATTCCTACATTTGCCTTTGCCGCTGCGGTTGACGATATTAACCAAAAGGTTACACATATTATCCGCGGTGAAGACCACGTAACGAACACAGCTATTCAGGTACGTATTTTTGAAGCATTGAACGATGGTAAATGCCCTAAATTTGCACACCTACCAATGATGCTTGACCATGATGGCGGCAAACTTTCAAAACGTTTGGATAGCCTTTCAATTACTCAGCTACAAGAAAACGGCTACATGCCTGAGGCTATCGTTTCGTACCTTGCAGCGATTGGCACAAGTACTGACCCGCAAATTGGGACGATTGACGAACTTGCCGAGCGCTTTGATTTTTCAAAAATCGGCCGTGCACCAGTACGCTTTGACCTTGACCAAGTTGACCGCCTTAACGCACAGCTTATCCATAAAATGGAATGGCCTGAGGTTAAAGACCAAGTGCTTGATATGATTTCAGCCGATATGGACGAGGCAACACTTGAAAGCTTCTGGCAGACTGTACGCCCGAACTTGCAACGCCTTGAAGAAGTATCAGAGCAGTTTAAGCTTTGCTTTGCAGACATTGCCCCAGCAAACCTAAACGACGAAGATGCTGCCTACATTGCGCAAGCAGAACAAACATTACCTCAAGGCCCATACAACGGCGATACTTGGAGCCAGTGGGTTGGTGAACTGAAAGAGAAGACAGGCCGCAAAGGTAAAGCTTTGTTTATGCCATTGCGTCTAGCCCTTACAGGCGTTGAGCATGGCCCTGAGCTTGCTGACCTGTTGCCGCTTATCGGTGAAGACCGTGCCCGCAACCGCTTGCATAAAGCAGCTGGTAAGTAACTTGCCCCAATAAAAAAGCCCCGCTACCAAGCGGGGCTTTTTGCTATTCTAGGCTTATTTAAACTTGCCATTTTTTAGGAAGTGCAGTGTTTGCATACGGGCCTCGTGGCTGATTGGCAGCCAGAAGTGAGAATCATGCAGTAGCACAAAGTCAGTCATGGTTGGGAGCTTAGCACTCTTCACGCTTACCTTACCGTCGTTCGGGGCAGGGAGGACAAACATACCGCCAATAGGCTCAATGTAGTTATCGCCAGCGATAATACCTGTTTGCACCACAGGCGCAGGTAGTTCTTCAAGGTAGGTATTTTTCTTAGTGCGTAGTTCTTCAGCAGCCGGGCCAAACATAAGGTCAAATACAGTGCTGATGACTGGGGTTTCCATCAGGAAGTCAACCATCTCGCTGCCTTGGTTTGGGGTGCCGAGCATCACAATGCGGCCGATGTTGCCGGGTGTGTCTTGCTTCAAAAGCTCACGGATAATAATCCCCCCCATTGAATGGCCTACAAAGTGCAAGCGGCCTTCACAGGTTTGTGGCATTTGGCTGCGCACTTGGTTGCGGGCAATGTTTTCAATGGTCTCAGCGTCAGAGTCGTAGCCGATGTTGTAAACATCATAGCCTTCTTTTTCGAGCGAGCGAGCCATGAATGATAAATGGCGTGGGCTCATCTTTAAACCGTGGAGGACAACAACACAGTCGTTGTTTTGAATAACTTCAAGGCGGTCGCTGTATTGCATGTTGCCTTCTTCATAGAGAACAGCAACCAACACACCAATAACAGCAGCGCCAAAGGCAAATAGTGCAATTAGGAACTTCATAGGGTTGAGCGTCTTTTTAATTATATGTTACTTTAACACATACAGATTAACACCGTTGCATAATATCAAGAACATAAAACTCAGAACTAGAAAGCAACTCCTCCCTATGGATATTTTTACAGCTATCGAAACCCGCCGCAGCAACGGCATTGTGACCGACCAACCCGTCAGTAAAGAACAAATCGAAGCCCTCCTTGAAATGGCCGCTTGGGCACCAAACCACAAACGTACCGAGCCTTGGGCGTTTCATGTATTTTCGGGAGACGCACGCCAAAAGCTAGCAGATGCTTTGGCTGTTGAAAACGGTGAAGAAACTGGCCAAAAGGCCTTCCGTGCGCCAACGGTAATTGCAGTGGTAGCTACACCCGGCCGCGGCGAGAAAAACCCACCTGTATGGGAAGACCATGCCGCAACAGCAGCTGCCCTACAAAACATGGCACTTGCAGCCCATGGCCTTGGCCTTGCAGGCTTTTGGAAGAGCGGTAAGTTTTGTGAGCAAAAACCAGTAAAAGACCTGCTTAAGGTAGATGAGTCTAAAGAAGACCGCATTATGGGCTTCTTCTACGTGGGGCACCCTGATACTGACCGCCCGCAGCCACTTCGTGCAAAGCCGCACTGGCAGGAAAAGACAACGTGGTATTAACTAAATATATAATAAAGGGCGGTCATCACCGCCCTTTTAAATTTCTACATCTTGCCCAAAACTTCAGATAAATCAACTTGTGCACTGCCACGGGGCAGCGGCTTTTGTTGGCTGTGGTGCGGGCGCCAACCGTGGAGGTAAATCACCTCAAGGGTAAGGGGTAGCTTGGCGTTAGGCTTGGCAAACATCTCAGTGTACTTTTGCTCAACCTCAGCCCAGAAAGCTTTGGTGGTCAGGCCGCGCTTACGCTCAGGGTGCAGGTTTGTAGGGCCTACGGCTTTAAGATCAGCCAGAATATCGCTAAAGCTATTGTACTCAAGGGTAATCATGTCGCGGTCAATCACAGGCAGGGCAAAGCCTACTTGCTGCAAAATGCTGCCAACAGTTTGCACATCAGGCATTGGGTTCATGTGCGGGAACTTCGCCCCCATAGCACCAAATACATGCTGAAATTCATAAAATGTTTGATCACCAAGGGTGGTTGCCAAAAACAGGCCGTCATCTTTTAGGGCTTGGCCCGCTTGAGCAAGCACACGTGTGGGGTTATTAGCCCAAGGCAGCATAAGGTTTGTAAGCACAAGGTCAAACGTGCGGGGGGCAAACGGTAGCGGCATTTCGGCGTTGGCTTGCAGGCGAAGATCATAACCTTCAGCCTTTTGCAGGGCATCATGGCTGAAGTCAAGCGTGAGCAGAGACTCTGGGCGCTTTGAAGCAGGGAAGCTATGCGCAATACTGCCCGAACCTGTGCCTAACTCAAGGGCAAGGGGGTAGGTGCGCTTAGTGTCTTCTAGGCGGTCGCACAGGCGCTCGGCAACCTCACGGTAAATGGGGTGCAAACGGTCATTGCTCGCGGCATTGTTAAAGCGAGCTTGCAGGTGCTGGGGCTGGTAAATCATTTGATTCATGCTAATCTAGTTACCATGATTAAGCAGGCAAATAAAGTATTCAGTAAGGCAAAGGCTTATGCTTTTGCAAAGCGCATTTCTAAAGGGGCGCTTGACCTATGCTTGCCACAAACTTGCCTTGGCTGCCGTACGGTGGTTCAAACCCCTGATTTTAGCCCAACCCTTTGTGCGGTGTGCTGGGGGCAGCTTCATAGCGCAGATACCCTGCGTGAAACCATGAACTTTATGGCCGAAGAAGACCATTATGACAGCTTTACCGCCCCGTTTTTGTATGAGGGGATGGCAATGGATATGGTGAAGAATCTTAAATACGGTGGCCAGCGCCCAGCGGCACGCCTTATGGCACAGCAAATGCTACCCTATATTGAAGACGGTGCTGACGTTATTGTTCCTGTGCCACTCCATAAAAAACGCCTATACCGCAGGGCTTATAACCAAGCGGGTGACCTTGCTAAGCACTTAGGCAAACTCTCAGGTATTGAGGTTGTGCCTTTTGGTTTAACCCGTGTGCGCCATACGCAAAGCCAAGTAGGGCAAAAGGCTGATGTGCGCCGTGCTCAGTTAAAAGGTGCCTTTGTTGCGGATGAAACCCTTAAAGGCAAGCGTGTTGTATTAGTAGATGATGTATGTACTACGGGTAGCACCGCTGATTTCTGCGCCCAAGCGTTAAAAGAGGCTGGTGTTTTGTATGTACAAGTCTTGACGTTCGCATTTGTAGAGCCTAAAGTAGGAGGGTAGTCCTCCTGCAAAATGTGGGAACCTCACACGGACTCAGTCGTTAGATAAAGTATATCGAGATTAAAAAGGAAAGTACCCATGACGACGGTTCTTATTTACTCAAAAGATTATTGCCCGTTTTGCCAACGTGCCAAGGCACTGTTTGACAAACTTGGCCAAAACTACGAAGAGATTGACCTTATGGCCAACCCTCAACGTAAAAGCGAGATGGTCTCAATGGCCAATGGCCGCACTACCGTGCCGCAAATTTTTGTAAACGGTAAACACCTTGGTGGCTGTGATGATGTTTATGCCCTGCATGACCAAGGCAAGCTTGAGCCTTTACTAAAAGACTAAGCGTCAAATATAAGAAAAGCCGGCCTCTTTTAGGGCCGGCTTTTTTGTGCGGTGAAGCTTGTAGGCTAAAGTGATTAGGCTTCAGGCTCTTCCTTTTGTGGTTTTGCTGAGGTGACGCGCGCATCTTCTTTATGCTTAATAACGCCCATGTAGCGGCGTGAAAGGTCACCCGTTTTATACCAGTCTTTTTGATAAGGGTTAAAGGTTACGCCAACGGTTTGGCTAATCTCGAGGTTTTCTTTTGCAAGCATCTCGGTAAGTTTTTTAGGTGAAAGGAAGCTTTCCTTGTTGTGTGTACCGCGGGGAATCCAGCGGAGAAGATATTCAGCCATAAGCTTATGATAGAAAAACGATGACCATGTGCGGTTAATCGCCGAAAATACAATAAGGCCACCAGGGGCCAACATCTTCTTCATGGCCCAAACAGCTTTTTGACTGTCCTTACAGTGGCCAAGCAAATCAAGGCACAGAATAATATCAAACTGCTGACCGTCTTTAACCATGGTTTGAACGGTGGTTTGAAGGAATGTAATAGGCGCACCGTATTTTTGGGCGTCTTGTTCGGCACGGGTAAGAACATCAGCATCGGGGTCAATACAAATACAGTCAGCACCACGCAGTGCAAGCTCTTGCGCAATGCGGTTGTTACCACAGCCAACGTCAAGCAGGCTACGGCCTAGCAGCGGGGCAGGCTCAAACTTATCTTTGCCAAAATGCTCAGACGTACGAGACAGCACATACTTACGGCGAATAAGGTGGTAATCGATAAAAACTTGGCGTGTTTCAGCGTCGCCTTGGAAAAGGATTTTGCACAAGGTTTTAAGTTTACCAAGTGTTGAAGGGTCTTTGTGTTCCATTGCGGCGGGCTTTCTTGTTCTTTAATTTACATGTTTTAAAATGTGCGCGCCTCTATTGTGCCTAAAAAAACGCTTGAGATTAAGCTTTTTTTGAGGCATATCTAATGTCTGTTAAGTTTTTATGGCAAGGTGCTTTAAAAACAAAACATTAACCTACTACCTTTTGAAAGGGGTGATTTGTCGTGGTACGTATTGATGTAAACGACAATAACGTAGAGCAGGCCATTCGCCAGCTTAAGAAAAAGCTGAACCGCGAAGGTTTCTTCCGTGAAATTAAAAAACGCCGTTTCTTTGAAAAGCCTTCTGAGAAACGTCGTCGCGAGAAGATCGAGGCCTCACGTCGGATTCGTAAAACCGAATCTAAGCGTCGCCGCTCACGCTAGTTATTGCTAGTCTGAAAGGCCGCAAAGGCTTTAAAAGTGCCATGGTAATGCCGTGGCACTTTTTTTATTGCCAATTTATTGAAATTTTTATTGTTTTAGGGGTGGTGAACGTTTAATTTCTGCTTATCTTATCGTATGATAAATGCATTCAAAATTTGCCTTCCATAAAGGCTCAGCAAATAACTAATAAATCAAGATTCTGATGACTGACGAAAAAGCTAAAAAACCTAAAGCCGCAAAAGCAACCACTGCTAAGCCAGAGGCTAGCAAGAAGCAGGCCCCTAAAAAGCCAGATGCTAAAAAGCCTGTGGCTAAGAAGACTACTGCTAAAAAGGTTGCCACTAAAAAGGTAGCTGCTCAAAAGTCAAAGAAAACAGTTGATGAAAACCAAGGCGACCTGCTAGACGCCCTAGATATTGGCCGCCGCCTTGAACGTGCCCGTAAAGCCCAAAAGATGACATTGAGCCAAGCGGCACGTAAAACCCAGATTCGTGCTGAAACCCTAGAGGCGCTAGAACAAAACCGATTTGAAGAACTGCCTGAGCTTGTATACGTACGTGGCTTTATTCGTATTTACGCCCAAGTGCTGGAGCTTGATGCACAAGACCTGCTTTCAGACCTTGGCCGTTACCTACAAACAGAAGAGAAAACAACTCTTACACTGCCAACACCGGTAGAGCAGGGCGCACTGCCAACCATGAAGGTTATCTTCGCCTCACTGCTGGTTGTTGTTTTGATGGGTGCTATCTGGTGGACGGTTGACCGCCCAAGCCACGATGTGATTGGCCCTAATGCCGCAGTACCAGAAACTGATGGCTATAACGCCATGCCTGACATTATGAAGCCAAAGGCAACTGAAGCTCAGCCCGCAACAGCTTTTGACCGCCCGATTAACCTGGATGCTGTAGAAGAGAAACCTCTACAAACGGCAACCCAGTACGAACCTACAATGGAAGCCCCAGCCGCTATTGAAGCTTCAACCCCAGTAGTGCTTAAGGCTGTGGATGATGTATGGGTATCAGTATACCGAGAAGGGGCATCGCTCCCTGTATTTGCAAAGGTACTTGTGGCAGGGGAAGAATATGCTGTGCCTAATGAAGATGACCTACTACTAGACGTAGGCCTACCCCCTGCATTGATTGTTTACGTGAATGGTGAACGTAAAGGCGTAAGCGGTATTATTGACCGTCGTGTACGTGGCCTTTCATTGAATCCAGAGTACCTAAACAATATTTACTACCCACAAGGTGTCTTCCAAGAGGTAAACATTAAGCTACCAACAAAGCCGAAGACAGCGCCTGAACCAGAGACTCAAGCCCAAAAGGCAATTGTTGAAGTACCCTCTGTTGTGATACAAGAAGAGAGTGTTCCTGACCGCTACTAAGCGCATGAACCTATAAATTAATAAAAGACGGAAAAGACCTATGAGCACAGTGCAACAAACTGCCGCCAATAAACAAGACGCTAAGAGCGCGCGCCAACTATTGCAACCGGCACGCGGTACCCATGATCTGTTACCAGAGACTGCGCGTCGCTTCCGTCATATTGAAGAAACTGCACTTGATGTGTTTGGCCGTTATGGTTTTGGTGAAATCCGTACACCTATTTTTGAATTTACCGAAATCTTTAGCCGTAACGTTGGCGATAGCACCGACATCGTGACCAAAGAAATGTACAACTTTGAAGACCGTGGCGGCGAAAGCCTTACACTACGCCCTGAAGGCACAGCCCCCGTTGTACGTGCCTACTACTCAAACGGTATGAAGAAAGACCTACCGCTTAAGGTTTGTTACGTCAGCACACCTATGTTCCGTTACGAACGCCCACAAAAGGGCCGTATGCGCCAGCACCACCAAGTAGGCGCTGAGATTTTTGGTATTGCTGACCCTATGGCTGAAGTAGAACTACTGAGCATGGCCTTCCGCTTTTTGACAGCCATTGGCGTAGGGCAAGACCTATACGTTGAGCTAAACTCACTGGGTGACCAAACCGACCGCATGCGCTACCGCGAAGCTTTGCTTGATTACCTGCGCCCGCATGCTGATAAGCTTTCAGAAGATTCAAAAATTCGCCTAGAGCGCAACCCACTACGTGTGTTGGACTCAAAAGCGCCGGAAGACATTGCGATTGTTTCAGAAGCACCGCAAATGCATAACTACCTTTCAGAAGAATCAACAAAGCACTTTGATGCTGTAAAAACAGGCCTTGATGCCCTAGGCATTAAGTGGAAGCACAACCCAAACCTTGTGCGTGGCCTTGATTACTACAGCCATACCGTATTTGAAGTTCACAGCGATGCACTAGGTGCGCAAAGTCAGGTGCTATCGGGTGGCCGCTACAACGGCCTTATTGGCCAAATGGGCGGCGACGATGTGCCAGCTATTGGTTTTGGCTCAGGCATGGAACGCCTAGAAGCGCTTATGCCTGCACTGCCTGACCTGCCACGCCCAATTGCGATTGTTGCCATGGGTGAAAATGCCCGTAACGCCGCTATTAAGGTGAGCGAAGACCTACGTGCTGAGGGCCATACAGTTGCAATGCCCCTTGAAGAAACAAGCTTCAAGAGCCAGTTTAAAAAGGCTGATAAAGCCAACGCCAACTGGACCATTATCATCGGTGAAGATGAAGTAGAAAAAGGCGAGTGCGGCGTGAAGAACATGGAAACAGGCGACCAAACAACTGTGCCATTTGGCGACGTTGTAGCCTTTGTAAGCAAGAAATAACGTTTAAGGTTAATCTGAACAATGATGACACAGCCAAATAGCTTTGTATGGGGGGTACAGCACGATACCTGCCCACTTGAGCTGCGTGAAGCGCTGGCTAAAGTGTCGTCAGACGATGTAAGTCATCACCTGAAAAATCTTGGTATCGAAGAAAGCATGGTGCTTTCAACCTGTAACCGTTTTGAGGTTTACGGCCATGGCCTAAACGATGGCCATAGCGATGCGCTAACATACCGCCTAGCGGATATGGCAGGTATTAAAGCGCAAGACCTACAGCATCATATGTTCCATAAAACAGGCCTTAAAATGGTGCGCCATGGTTTTGGCGTAGCGGCATCACTTAATTCAATGGTGGTGGGTGAGCCTCAAATTTTGGGGCAGATGAAGCAAGCCTACAAAACAAGCCTTGATAAAGGCTTTGCAGGCCCATTCCTTGACCGCTTTGCAAGCACGGCCTTTAAGGTTGGTAAGCGTGTTCGCACCGAGACTGCTATCGCCCGTGAGGCTGTTTCAGTGGCATCGGTTGCTGTGCGCCTTGCTGAAAACATTTACGGTAGCATGAAAAACACAACCGTTCTGCTTATTGGGGCAGGGGAAATGTGCGAGAATGCCGCCCAACACCTTAAAGCGGCTGGCGTAACTGATATTTTAGTGTGTAACCGCAGCCCAGAACGTGCGCAAAACCTTGCCACTCGTTTTGATGCCAATGTTATTGCCTTTGATGATATGGCCGAAGCTCTAAGCCGTGCCGATATTGTGCTAACAAGTACAGGCAGTAAAACCTATGTGGTATCAGCCGAGATGGCCCACGCTGCGATGGTAAAACGTAATCAGCAGCCATTGCTGTTTGTTGATATGGCCATGCCACGTGACGTTGACCCAATGATTCACGAGCAAGAGAACTGCTACGTGTATGATCTTGATAGCCTAGGCCAGCTTGCGGCTAAAGCGCAGAAGAAGCGCAACCAAGCTAAAGTTGAAGCTGAGGCGATTGTAGACCAAGAGGTTGGTGTGTTTATGCAGTGGCTTACTGCGCGCCAACAGTCAAATACAATCAAAGTGTTACGTGAATATTTTTACCAAGCACGTGAAGATGTTTTGAGCAAGAACTTGGACGCTGAAGAAGCAACCCGACTGCTTGTAAACAAGCTACTACACGCACCAGTTTCAGCTGTGCGCCGAGGCGAGCTAGATAAACAAACTGCCGCCGCACTAGAAGACATTTTTACAAACGATACTAACTTTTAACGGACGTTGAAGAGTCATGAATATCCTACCTAAACTAGAAGCCATTGAAGCACGCCATAAGAAGCTAGCCGTAGAGCTTAGCCAGCCAGAGGCAACAAACGACATGGAAAAGTTCACGAGCCTGAACAAGGAATACGCTGAACTTACACCAGTTGTTGATAAATTTAAGGTGTACCGCGAACTGCTTAAAGAGCGTGATGACCTTAATGAAATGATTGAAGATGGCTCAGACGCTGAGATGGCCGAAATGGCCGAGATGGAACTTGGCGCTTTGCAAAAGAAAATCCCTGCTGCGGAAGAAGAGCTTAAGCTTGCCCTTATCCCGAAAGATGCCGCGGATGACAAAAACGTTATTATTGAAATTCGTGCTGGTACGGGCGGTGATGAAGCTGCGCTGTTTGCGGCTGATATGTTCCGTATGTACTCAATGTACGCCGAGAAAAACCGCTGGAAGGTTGAAGAACTTTCACGTACTGAGACTGCCCTTGGCGGTATCCGTGAGATTGTAGCCAACATTGCGGGCCCAGGCGTATTTGCAAAAATGAAGTTTGAATCTGGCGTGCACCGTGTGCAGCGTGTGCCCGACACTGAAACCCAAGGCCGTATTCATACCTCGGCTTGTACTGTAGCGGTACTTCCTGAAGCGGAAGAGGTTGACGTGAACATTGAAGCTAAAGACATTCGTATTGATGTATTCCGTGCGTCAGGCCCTGGTGGTCAGTCAGTGAACACGACCGACTCGGCCGTACGTATTACCCACTTGCCAACAGGTATTGTGGTAAGTAGCCAAGATGAAAAGTCGCAGCACAAGAACAAAGAGAAGGGTATGAAGATTCTTCTAGCCCGTGTGCTTGACCACGAACGTGCCATCGTTGATAGCGAGCGTGCGGCCGACCGTAAGAGCCAAGTGGGCTCGGGCGACCGTAGTGAGCGTATCCGTACATACAACTACCCGCAGGGGCGTATTTCGGATCACCGCATCAACCTTACCCTGCATAACCTTAGCAACTTCATGAACGGCGACTTGGACGAAATGTTTAACAGCCTTATCCGTGAAGACCAAATGGCTAAGCTTTCTTCACTAGAAGAGTAAGAAGGTTAAGGGTGCTTACATACCAACAAGCCCTTATCGAGACGGCAAGCCGCCTAAAAGAATCAGGCAGCACAACGCCTGAGCTTGATGCACTGCTGTTGCTTTGCCATGTAACGGGTAAAGACCGTATTGGCGTGTATGCCACCCCTAAAGAACCACTGACCAGTGAAGAGTACTCAAAGTTTGATAACCTCGTAGGCCGCCGTGAAAAGGCAGAGCCTATGGCCTACATTCTAGGCGAAAAGGGCTTTTGGGAGTTTGACCTTAAAGTACGTAAAGGTGTGCTTATTCCGCGCCCTGATACTGAAAGCTTGGTTGAGGCTATTCTTGATATTCATAAAGACCGTAACGCTGAACTTAACATCCTTGAGTTAGGTGTGGGCACAGGCGCTATTATTCTAAGCCTGCTACATGAAATGCCAAATGCCAAAGGGCTAGGGGTTGATGTAAGCCCTGATGCACTTGCTTGCGCTGAGGAAAATGCCGAGGCCAATAACCTAGACGACCGCCTAACGCTGCGTGCTAGTAGCTGGTTTGATAATGTAAGCGAAGATGGTTTTGACGTTATTGTGTCAAACCCGCCGTACATCCGTACCGATGATATCCCCAACTTGATGCGTGACGTTGCGCACCACGAGCCTAGCCTTGCCCTTGATGGTGGCAATGACGGGCTTGACGCATACCGCCACATTATTGACGAAGCGCCAGCAAAGCTAAAAGCAGGGGGCTTGCTTGCTTTTGAAATTGGATACGACCAAGCAGATGACCTTAAAAAACTGCTGAAAGACAGCGGCAACTTTACCCCAGCCGTTATCGTAAAAGACCTTGCCGAGCACGACCGTGTTGTTTTAGCACACCGCCTTTAAATAAATTACCCATTCAGCGCTAAACCCTTTATGCAGGCTTAAAAGCCATGCTAGGCTTATGAGGTAATAAAAATTAATTAAGTGACCCGACATATGTTCAAATTGCCTAAAGCCACATTGTACATTGTGCCAGTTATCGCAAGCATTGGCCTTACAGCCTGCTTTGGTGAGTACCGCCATGATTTGATTCCGGCAAATGCCTCAACATTCTTCCATGCCTATGAAGAGCGCAGCGAAGATATGCGTGAAGCCCTAAAAGGCACAGATGTTGTCTTTAACATGGGTCGTTTTGTTGACCACCGTATTCCAGAAGCACACTCAAGCTATGAGCCTCATATTGTATTGCACACCTACAACCCAGACCGTTTGCCTGGTAGTGCGCCTGCCTTTGTACGCTCTGTGATTGAAGAAAGCTTTAACGTTAACCGTGATGTGGCAAACCCGCAAGTGCGCGAAATTATGTTTGAACTACGCGATATTGATTTGCGTATTCTAAACGGTAACTTTATTTCAGGTAAATTTGGCCGCTACTACACCCGCATTGCCGCTGATGTGAATGTACGTGATAGCCAAGGCAATGTGCTTGTGGATAAGCCATACGAAATGGAACTTGAGACCATTCGTCAAAGTTTTTCAGGGCAGCAGCCATCAGAAGCTGAAGACTGGAACGACATGAGCCGTACCATGAAGCTGTTGTTGCGTAACCTTTCGTTCGAAATTATGAACGATGCATTGAACGCACAAGGCTATGAAGTGCATAACCAAAAGCTTAAGGACAATCCTAAGCGCCTTAGCAACGAGGTTTTTGCTGAGTAATTGATTACCCTTTTGCAAGGCACTTCCTGCCGAAAGCAGGTAGGACGGCATCCCGCAGGGCAAAGCCCGAGGTTGCCGACGGTCAAGCTGAGAGCTTGTAGCAAGAAATAAGCTTTGCTTATGCGCAGCTATATAAAAAAGGCCCCCACATTGCTGTGGGGGCCTTTTCATTCGTTAACGGCGTTTGCGGCTACGGCCCTTGTTACCAAGAGACTTTTTGCCACTGCGCCCCTTGCGGGGCGGCTGAGACACCTTTTGCAGTTCGGCCTGTTCTGCCGGGTAAGGAACATCATTCCAGCCCCCGGGCAGCACTTCCTTGACGATCTTTTTCGTGATCCCAGTCACCCGCTGAAGCAGGTAAAGCTGAAGTTCACGACCTTCGTTGAGATTGAAGGGTTCGCCAACGATCAGTTTGCCGTCCTCAGGCATAGCGCCTTCGTTCGACAGCAGACGACGGTTGCCCGCCAAGTCCACCCCGTGGCGTCCCTGTACCTGCCACACTCCGTAGACCCAAAGGCCGCTGAAGATGGAGGCGATCATGTCCTTTTCCTTCGTGATCGGCTTGAAGCCGGTGAACGGCGTTACTTCCGTACGTTCACAAAGGTCGAGGTACACGTCATATGCACGGTGGAAACGACGCGGGATAATCCCACGTTCTTCCAGCCACGCATCAGGGTTGCGGGGGTTCGCAATCTGCAGATCACGGTAAGTGTCGACGAAGATGTCCTTCATCAGCATGAACTCGCTGTCGTAGGCGTTAGCCTGCGCAACTAGCGACTCATCCTGCGTGTCGTAGATGGCGCGACCAGTGCTGGCCACCGCTACCATGACAAGAACATCTTCCAGGACGTCCCGACGCTGTGCTTCGCAAATCATGCGGGCATAGTTCGGGTCCACCGGAAATGTCACCATTTCCTCACCAAGCTTGGTGAGTTTGTTACCCTTGTTCAGGGCACCAAGCATCTGAAGACGCTTGCGGGACACTTCCAGCTGCTCTTTGCTCGGGGCATCGAGCCACTGCATCCGCTCAGGCGTGAACCGACCACGTGCCAGCCGCAGGACGAGACCGTCCAGTTGGCTTGCGTTGATGGCCGGAACCGGGAAAGCCCGGCGCCGTTCACGGGGGGTGCCGCAAAGGAACGACTCACCGGGACGAACCCGGCCAGCACGACCCTTGCGCTGATCACAGTCAGCCACCGAGGTCAGGCACTTGGCCAGACCTGGAATGCCGTACTTGTCGACCGTCGGGCGACGTTCGAGGCCAAGGTCAACCACCACATCCAGATCCGGAATGGTAATCGACGTCTGCGCAATGTTCGTAGCCACCACGACCTTCGGTCGCGGATAGTCGGTCACGAACACCTTGTCACGCTCTTCCTTTGAAAGATCGGCGTACAAGGGCAGTACCTCAACATCGAGGCCACAGGTTTCGAAGCCTTCCACCCAGGTCAGGATCTGGCGAACGCCCGGCAAAATCACCAGGACGTTTTTCTGATCCATCAGGGCTTCCACTGCCGTATCGAATGCCGCATCCTGGTGGATGAGATTTTCGGTAACGGGGAAGGTCCGTCCGCTCACGTGAATGTGCGGAATGTGGCCGAACATCGGCGAAAGCCATGCCTGCAGGCGATCCACATCAGCCGTAGCCGACGAGAACACCAGACGGAACTTCGCACCACGCTTGATACGCTCGATCAGCACCGCCACCAAGGTGTCGATGTTTTCGCTGCGCTCGTGATGTTCGTCGATGACGATGACAGCGTCTTCGCCGTCCGAAATACCGTTGCCATGAACTTCCTGCGCCAGCTGCAAGCCATCGGTGATGAAAACCACCTTGGTCTGCTTGCCAGTGCACTTGTTCAGGCTCGACATGTAGCCAACAGTCTGGCCAACATCTTCACCAAGCGCCGATGCCACGAACTCAGCAACCGAAGTTGCTGCCGTGATACGCGGCTGCGTGATGCGAATGTCTGAATAGCCAGCCCGATAAAGGATCTGTGCGATCCCCGTGGTCTTACCGCTGCCAGTTTCACCCGTAAGGATGGAAACCTGGTTTTCGCGAACTGCCTTATTAATCTCTTCAACATGGTTGAAGACAGGCAGATCAGCGGGGAAGTACCCGTTGCTGTTGTTGGTCATAAATGACTCCTATAGAAAGAGAGGAGGAAAGAAAAAAGGTAAACCTTTAGAAGGATAGATAATCTTATTTTTAAGACCCTTCTTTTATAAGGTCTAAAGGGGCGTCTTACAAGGGGAGAAGTGTATACATTTGCCAAAAAAACATAAAAAATTGTAATTGCAATTTTAGCGGCTTAAAAATACAGCGTGTGTAGGTAAATTTGCTGCCTAATTAAATCCTAAAAATCGTACGCTAACCCCTTGTAAAGTGGGGGATAGGGGATTATACCTTGTATATATATTCGTATATCTTTCGTCACTTTTTCTTTTAGGAGACTTATCATGCTTCTTCAGAAGCTCCTTCGCGCGTTCATGTTTTCGAGCATTCTCGGCATGTTCGGTGGCCTCTTCGCCAGCCTCGTTCTGATGGCCGTTGGTCTTTACCAGCTCGCCTCGTATCCGGTTCTGGCTGTCGCCATTGCTGTGACGGTTTTCGTCGTTCGGGTTTTCGTTGTCGGTTACGACAACAGCACCCCCGACAGCCCCAGCAACGCCAACGCATAACGAAATGAAAACCCCTGCCATACGGTGGGGGTTTTCTGCATTTGTAAGGCTATCCGCGACTGTCAGTAATTAGTTGGTAAAAATTTATTTTAACTACCATAAGTTTCAGCGACACTTCTGGGGGGAAGATTGTTTTAATAGCTAATCTTGTGTGGAGAGTCTAATGATAAAATCACTTATAAAATCAAAAAAAGATAACTCAAACAACATCTTAACTGCTCTTGATAAGAGTCAGGCGTTAATTCACTTTGATCCTCAAGGCAATATTTTGTGGGCCAATAACAACTTTTTAAAAACAATGGGTTACGATTTAGACGAGGTTGTTGGTAAACACCATAGGTTGTTTGTTGATAAACGATATGGCGAGTCGGAAGAGTATGAAAATTTTTGGCAACGCTTACGTGAAGGAAAGTTTGCCGCAAACCGATTTAAACGTTACGGGAAAGGCCAAAAAGAAGTTTGGATTCAAGCCTCATACAACCCAATTTATGATAGTAAAGGTAATGTTGAGCGTATTGTTAAACTTGCCAGTGATATCACAAATTCAGTTGTAAAAACCCGTCAGTCATTTGACCGTGTGCAAGCTGTTATTCGTTTTGACATGAATGGCAATATTCTTGAAGCCAACGAGAACTTTTTAAAGACCACAGGCTATAAGCTTGAAGATATTGTAGGCCAACACCACAGCCTTTTCTGTGATAAAGCCTACGCTGAATCTTCAGAGTATAAAAACTTTTGGGATAATTTACGTGAGGGTGTTCTGCAAGACGGTGAGTTTCAGCGTGTAGGTAAAGATGGTCGCCGTATCTTTTTGGCAGCATCGTACACCATTGAATATAACAACGAAGGCAAGCCCGAAAACGTTGTGAAGTATGCCTCTGATATTTCAAACAAGAAAGAAAACCAAAACAGTATGGTGCATTCTATTCAGTCGACGACATCAGCGACGAATGAGTTGAGTGCATCTATCCGAGATATTGCAAACAACCTTACGAACGTTAACCAGAATATTCAAAATATTGAAGGCATGTCGGAAGAAACTAAAAAGTCAGCTGCTGATTTGGAAGTTTCAGTTGCTGCGATGACAGAAGTCTTGGCGTTTATTCAAGACGTGTCTGAGCAGATTAACCTCCTAGCGCTTAACGCGGCTATTGAGGCGGCTCGGGCAGGCGAGGCAGGTCGTGGCTTTGCCGTCGTGGCCGATGAGGTTAAGAAGCTTGCAAGCTTAACCAATGATTCGTCAAAGAAGATTGTGACCGAGATTAATGCCGTTAAGGTATCATCTGAAACGGTAACATCAGCAATGCAACATATTAACGAAGCAATTCGTGATGTGTCGCAAGTGGCAGAGCATGTGTCGCTTTCAGTAAAGGAACAATCTGTCGCAACTAATGATATCTCAGAACACATGACCACACTGGCCGAGCTTTCAGCAAAAGCCGTATAACACTGAGTATCTTAAAAGGCTGCTTTATCTTTGGGTAAAGCAGCTTTTTTTATTGTAAAATTTATGGGGCATTACTATATTTCAAATTAACAATTATCTAAGTTCCTTTTTCTCCTGTTCCTCTATCCGTAAAGGACACCTTATGTTTGACAATTTCCTTGGTAACCTGCTGTGCGCAGCAATCGTCGCCTGGCTTGCCGAATGGCTGTTTCCGAACATCCTCGCGGCTGTTTTCGGTGTCACTGGCATGGCCAGCATCGGCACGTTCGAACTGGTGATGTTCCTCGTGTTCGTGGGCCTCAGCATCAATGATGGCCTCAAAGCCCGAGCCCGCGCCAACCAGAGCAAGAACGACAAGTCCGACGACGATAAGTCGTAACTTTTAACGCAAAAACCCCCTCGCACTGGCGAGGGGGTTTTATATGTAAAATCCTTGAAAAGACAATGGCCAATTCACATACTTTATATGTAGGGGCAATTAAGGGGCCAAACATATATGCAAAACGACGTTCTAAAGTTTATTCCAGTATCCAACCTTACCGAGGTGCGTAAACATCACCCACAAGGGGCACTAGCACCACAAGGCGATGCCATTACACTTGCCCGCCGACTTCACCAGCGTATGCAAGTTCACAAGATGGGAACTGATCAAGGCTTTGAGCGTATTGCCGCAGGCGAACTTGCCGTAAACCAACAAACCCTTAATAAGGCCCACGGCCTAATGGACGCCCTTGGCGCTATTCAGATGGCTGACCGCCACCAAGACACAGCCTTTTATGATGAAAATAAGCTTGTTATGCCTGAGGGCTATGAGCCTATGGCAAGCTTTGGCACACGCCGCTTTTTGCATGTGCCTTACGAGACTAATGCCGCTTACCAAGAAGGCAAGAAAAACGGCGACTTTGCCGAACGCCTAGAAGGCCAAGCCCGAGAGCGTTATGCCTTACCAGAAAGTTATGACTTTAATAAAGGCGCTGTAAAAAGCGCAGGTCGACATGCCAACGTGGGCTCAGAAGGTATTATTAACCATCCAGAAACTGGTCTACAAGCAGGGGCCTTTATTAACCACGAGCGTAAATCAGTGGTGATTGGCTTTGCGGGCCTAAACTTTGAAGGCAACGAAATGAGCGATGCTTTGATTACAGGCGGTAAGCGCCAGTACGAAGCTGTGCAGCAAGAAATAAAAGATCTACTACAAAGTGGTGAGATCCCTGACGATTACGAGGTTGTATTTAGTGGTCACAGTATGGGGGCTGCCATTAGCCAGCGTGCCATTTATGATGTGAAGCAAGACCCTGAGCTGCGCCACGTGAATGCCCGTGCCATTAACTTTGATGCCCCGCAAGTTGGGAACCAAATTAAAGACTTTGACCCTGCGCGCGTAAAACCTGAAGAGTGTATTAACGTAAACTTTACCAGCACGATGGGCCGCATCGATTTTAGTAAGCTACCAGGGAACCTTTATGGCGGCGGCCATGTGGGCGGTGGCTTTTACGAGATGGACGTAAACTTTGAAGGCAAAGAAGATATCGCCGACCTTACTGCCGATGGTAAAGACAAGCTTGGCACAAAACTTAAAATTGCCCGAGGCATGGTAAACCACCAAATGATTAACGGTGTTGAGGCTTTGGTTAGTAAGCATGTGATGACGGGTAAAGATATTCCGTACGTTCAAACCGCTAAAGGGCAAGAACATGACAGAAGCGACGGTCTAGAGAATGGTATGGATCAAGAGCCTGCGTTTTCTCGTTAAATGATTCACGCCTTAAATACACAGCCCCAAGCTTGCTTGGGGCTTGTTTTTTTACAGTGAAACCCCATATATTTCATACAAGTAGAGTATCTTCAATTTTCAGTTTTAACACAGGAGCCTTTAATGGCTTGTTTCCCAATGCTTCGTTCCATCGCTTGTGGTTTTGTTGGTGGCTTTATTGCTGCTTGTATTGCAATGCCCCTTGCGCTTAACGGTATCATCTCTGACGATGCTGCTGTTGGAACAGTTGCTTTCGCTTATACAATTGTCGGCCTGGGCTGGCTTTTGATTTGCGAAACGCCAAAAAAATAACGAAAGAAAGCCATCCCTCTGGGGTGGCTTTTGCTATTTATGCGGCCTAAGGTGTTGAAAAATCATAAACTCTCCATATACCTAATATACAGCTTTATCAAAAAAGGAATAATACACACCATTTATATGCGGCAAGATGTACTAAGATTTATACCAGTTTCAAACCTAACAGATGTTAGAACCCAGCACCCGCAAGGGGTGCTTGCACCACAGGGCGATACCACCATTCTCGCACGCCGCCTTCATCAGCGGATGCAAATTCACAAAATGTCAACCGAACAGGGCTTTAGCCAAGTTGCACAAGGTAAGGCCACACTAAATGAAAGCGCTATGCTGAAAGCCCATGGCTTGATGGATGCTCTTGGTGTTATTCAAGCTGCCGACCGCCACCTTGATACGGCCTACTATGAACAAAACAAAGCGTTACTGCCTGAAGGATACGAACCCATTGAAAGCTTTGGGACGCGTAATTTTATTCCGGTAACTTATGAAAACACCGAAGCCTACAAGGCTGCCCGCAAAGACGGAAGCTATACCGAAGATCTGTAGCAAAGCACTCGTGAGCTTTATGATGAAGCACCGCCTCAAAAATTCTCAAAAGGGGTTTTGAAGGAATGCCATAAGGTTGCCAATATCGGAACGCCTGGGCTTATTAACCACCCTGATACAGGTTTGCAGGCAGGGGCCTTTATTAACCACGAGCGTAAGTCAGCTGTTATTGGTTTTGCAGGCCTTAACTTTGAACCTAATGAATACCGAGATGCCATTTTGAACGGCGGTAAACGCCAGTTTGAAGCGGCACAGCAAGAGGTTAAAGACCTACTCCTTAGCGGAGAAATCCCCGAAGATTATGAAGTCACAATTTGTGGCCATAGTATGGGGGCTGCGATTAGCCAGCGTATGATATATGCCATTAAGGAAGACCCTGAGCTGCGCCATGTGGATGCACGTGCCGTTAACTTTGATGCGCCACAAGTGTGTAACTTGATTGAAAACTATGAACCAACCCGCGTAAAGCGCCATGAATGCATCAATATAAACTTTACCAAAACAATAGGCAGCCTAGACTTTAGCAAGTTACCTGGGCGTTTTTATGGCGGCGGGCATGTTGGCGGTGGGTTTTACCAAATGGAGTCAAACTTTGCTGATAAAGCTGAACTGGCAGACTTTAATACAAAAGGGTCGGAATTGTTTAGCACCACAGGCCGTTTGGCACGTGGGCTTGTAAATCACCAGATGATTAATGGTGTTGAGACGATGGTCAGTAAACACCTGATGACGGGTAAAGAAGTGCCTTTTGTTGAAACGGGTACTCCTAAGGTAAAAGAACGAGAACCTCAATATGGCCTTGAGCCAAGTTTTGCTTAATTGATTCATTAATTAGCAATAAAAAAGCCACCCCAATCGGGGTGGCTTAGTCGTTAGTGGGTATTAGGCTTTGTCGTCATACGACGGGAAGTTGGTCTGAATCGGCGTGACGATTTCATCCTTACCATCCACAAGAGGACGGCGGGACTCGTTGCCCTTGATGAACTTGCCAGTGCTCAGCATTTCGCTGATGCCGTCGATGTATTCAGCTTCCATATCGACGTAGCGATCTTCGCCCATGCCAGCATAATAAACCCAGACGTATTTGAATTCGCCTGGTTTATTACTTCGGCCGTAAATGGCGATGCCTCGAAAATCACCCGACTGAGCCTCACGGCGGAGGTACTCAGCCATGAAGGGGGTAGAGGCAACCGGCGTGTTTGACGGCGGCTTTTGGTTTTGCTTGCGGTAGGCCTCACCAGCTTTGCGCACCTGACGCAGCATCGAAACCGATAGACGAATATCGTCCAGCGCGTTATGCACGCCCGAGCGGTCAACGTCCATAAACGTGAACTGCTCGTCCGAGTTTTCGAGGCCGAAAGCTGCAAAGCCAAAGCTGAAAGCATCCAGCGCACGGTGGATAAACTTCAGCTGCTCATTGATTTCGGCCATCAGCTGCTGCGTGAAGGACTGGTCAAAGCTGGGGTTGTGCCCCATGAAAAGCTTTGCTTCCTGCGGCGGCAACCAACGCTGAATCACCTGCAGCACTTGGCGGGCAACGGTCGCCATATCGGGCGAGCTTGCAAGCTGTGCTTGGCTAAGGCCGTGAACGGCTTCAGCTTGGGTGCTCCAGTCGAAGCGGGTGGGGTCAAAGCGGATGGTGCTGTAGTAGCTATCCACTTCTTCGAGGGTGTGAGTGTCGAGAACCAACAGCGCAATGGAAATGCACTGGGAGGGCTTTTGGCCATCCTTTTCGGTACCGGGGCGAATAATGCCCGAAGTCTCAACATCCACGGCAATAAAATAACCGGGAAGTTTCTTACCCATAGGAATTTACCTTTGTGGTGTGAAAGAAAAACAAAAAGAGAAGATAAATAAATATTAAGTCAGTTTTACCACGCAGCTTGCGAATCTTAAACACAAAAAAACAGCCCCGCAAAATGCGGGGCTGTTTATCGTTAAAGGTTAGTTGATCTGGATGCCACGGTCGACGCCGGATTCGAACGCGTCGTTCGAGTGCTCGCTCTTGATGACCTTGTAGTCATCGAGGTTGATGCTCGGGTAACCGGCCATGCCGAACCAGATGCGACCCCAAAACGAGCCAAGCTCGGTCTGGTAGGTGCGCTTCTTGTCGATCAGAGCAGTCTGACCATTCTGGAACTCGTTGCGGCCGGCTTCGATGATGCGCTGAATCTGCACATACACAGCCGAGTCGACGTTCGGGTTCTGTTCCTGGATCCACTGGAAGACAGCCTGCGAGCCATCTTCACCGTAGCGGCCGGCCATGGCAGCACCGATGACTTCCTTCAGGTCGTCGGCGTACATGTCGGGCACTTGGGCGGCTTCGGCGACCTTCAGCGAGTAGTTCGAGAGAATGTTCTGATTCTCTTCGTACTGAGCGATGATGCCTTGCTCCATTTCGTTGCCGCGGTCGTAGTAGCTGACGTAGGTCCCGAAAACAGCGAAGCCGATGACGGCCAGAACGGCCACAATGCCAAGAAATATCTTCATAGGTATTCTCCACCTTGAATGTTACAGAAAATGAAAAGAGGGGTAGTTTAAAGTTACCAGCGGCGCCGTTGATAGCCGCCAAAGCGACCACGCATCACACCGCGGCGGTTTTCGTTGTAGGTTACAGCTGCTGCGGCGATGAGGTTTGCAAGCAAACTCAAAATCACAGCCAGTACCTTTTGGCCGCCCGAAGGCTGAATGGCCGCAGCCAGATACTCGTAGTCAGCCATTTCGGGCCGATCATAAAGTTCTGTGATGTTGGTACTGATGGCCGAAGCCACAGTTGCACCATCAAGGGTGTTGCCATCAAGCAGTTGGTCACGCAAGGTCACCTTAAACAGCTCGTTGCCGGCATTGCCAGCAAAGGTAATGACATCAGCCCAGGCGACAGTTTCGGCGGTCTCATCCGTACCGAGCAAAACGATAATATCGTTCTTGTTGCCACCAATCCATGACGCCTCAACCTTATAGCGGTAGTTGGGGTCAGGGGCGTTGACAACAATCACAACCACATTTGCCTGCTTTTGCGGGCCAAGGGTCATGAGCGCAGTATTCAGATGAGCGTTGAGCACATCTGCATCGGCATACGTTACGCCCACGGTCAACACACGGTCGATGCGGTAGTAGTCGTATACCTCAGGGTAATTCGGAACATCGGGCAGGGCATCGTTTTCCGCTTCACTCAGGTTATAGAGCGATTCGGGCACGGCCTGAACGTAGTTCTTGTAGCGATGCTCAACCGAGGCAGGTTCGCCAATTTCCACTTGCGCCCAGCGGGGCGGTGTGTGGGAACCACGGCGATCCACGCGACTGATTGTCAGGTCACCGGCAGTGGTGTAGACAACCCAGTCCCAGTCGTTTGAGTGTTCATAGCACGTTTGGCACGTACGGTTGCCGTCACGGTCGGTGGTGCAAAAGCACTCGTAGCTGTGTGAGCACGAAACCCAAACCTGTTTTTTGTCAGTCACCTGACCGTTCCAGATTTCAGTATCCGTAATTTGCTGCGCACGGCTAAGGTGCCACATGCCCGCCATAACAAGACAGCCCGCAAGAATCGAAGCGCCTAATGCCATGAACGAGAGTGTCGGTTTGTTGCGAAGGTAAGTGGCGAACCAAATACCAAACGGCACCAGAACCGGCACCAGCAAAAGCCAGTATAATCCAGCCATGTTGGGTCCTCTCTGTAAGGGGATGGAAGGTAGAATAAGAAAAGAAAATGTGAAGATAAAATATAACCACCCACATATAGGCCAGTTTGAGGGGGAATACAACAGGTTTTGTATACAAAATGAGGCTATGTAAATGCATAAAAAACAGCCCCTCGGTTAAGAGGGGCTGTTTACGTTAATTGTGTTGCTGTGGCTTGCTAAGATTACTTTTTAGCCTGCTTCAAGCGGCGGTACGAAAGGTGACCCAGCTTGCCAGCGCCTGCACCCATAAACAGGGCAATGCCCAGGGTGAGGATCATATCCATGTTATGGAAGCCTGTTACGGCCATCAGCAGACCACCGCCGAACATGGCAATTGCCATGAAGGTGTGACTGAAGATGTACACGCAGGCACCCAACACAAGCGGATGACACTTGCCGCCGTAAAGCAGCTTGCCCGTACCCGCATGGATGATGATGCTAAGAACAGCAAAGCCCATGATGACGAAGCCAGCATGCTCAGCTTCCATGTGACCATGGTGCCCGTGATGGCCACCATGACCGCCGTGCCCACCAGTGGTGATAAGAATCACCGCCATAATGAACAGGTAAGCTGCGATGGCAAGGCCGCCATAACCTTCGGTTTTGGCACGTGCAGTATCGGGCAGGCGAGCTGCCACAATTTGCACGGTCATTGCCAAGGCAAGCAGGCCGCTATGGCCCAGCATGTCAAGGCCATCGGCCAGCAGAGTGCTGATACCCAGCATTGCACCGGTGGTCAGCTCAAGCCCGGCAAAGCCAAGCATGATGAGCAAACCCCACAACAGGCGCAAACCTGGGGTTGTCTTGTTGTTGTCCACAAGGAACTCCTTATACAAGTATAAAAGTAAAAGAGAGAGTCTTAAAACCCGCGCTTATCACCCGATGATACAGCATTAACGCCGTATTGTTCAAGTGCCGCGGCCATCAGGTTCTCGGTCAGCGCCGGAAGCTCGTCACGGTCGACGGGGGCTTCGAACGGCTTACGAGCCGTCGGACGCAGAATGCACGAGCAGTTCATCACGTGAACCAGCTCAAGGCCGTAACCCGAAAGAACCGACTGCACATGCAGGCCAATTGGCGTGACCAGCAGCATGGCGTGAAGCACAGCGTCGTTCAGACGGTCTTCTTCCAGCTGGTTGGCTTTTTGGAACATGCGGTACATGATACCGTCATCCGACTTGAACGCTGCGGTCAGCAGAACGTTGTAAAACGCTGCAGGCACGTTGCGCCCGTAGGTGGAGTACAGCTCGTTGATGGCTGCAAGCACGCACTTGTCGAAGGCTTCGGTTGCGTTGTCACGCAGTTTGGCAAGGTCCGGGTAGGCCGTAGGCAGCAGGTCGTTAGCAAGTGCTTCGATGGCCAGTGTGGCCAGCGGGGTGCCGTTGTCAGCGAAACTTGCCATCAGGGCTTTTTCGACGCCTTCACCATGAGTGACAGCTTTGATTTGGGCAGTGAGGGGTGCAGTTGCACCAAGAGAGGCTTGAGTTTTCATGTGTTACATGACTCCTGTGTAAGCGTAAAAGAATATAGAAGATAAACTATTCATGCCGCCTTATTACACCAAAAAAGGGTTTGTGTACAGTGGGACTATAACGTACTCTGTTAAAACTTTAGGCCTGTGGCAAAATTAGAACATAAATAAACAGGCATATTAATCATAAAGGTTTTAAACGATGGATCATCACGCAGTTGAGCTATTTATGCTGCTACTTATTCTGGCTACTGGCGCGCAGTGGCTTGCTTGGAAACTTCATGTACCAGCGATTATTCTACTTTCAGCAGTAGGTATTTTGCTAGGGCCTGGCCTTGATGTGCTTAATCCGCATAACCAAATGGGCGATATGCTAGGCATGCTGGTTTCGATGGCGGTAGCTGTTATTCTTTTTGATGGGGGGCTTAGTCTTAAGTTTTCTGAGCTTCGTGAAATTCGTCGGGCCGTTTGGCAGCTTGTGTGGCTTGGGGGCTTTTTAAGTTGGGTACTTATTACACTGGCAGCTGTTTATGTAGCTGGCCTTTCGTGGGGTGTCTCAATCGTATTCGGTGGTATTTTGGTGGTAACGGGGCCAACGGTTATTATCCCGCTATTGCGTCAGGCAAAGCTTAACAGCCGTGTGGCATCAGTCCTGAAGTGGGAAGGTATTGTTGTTGACCCTGTAGGCGCGATGTTTGCGGTTATTGCCTATGAGTTTTTGACCCAAAGCAGCATGCAGTCAGACCCTGTGGCAAGCGCCATTGACCTGACCGTTATTATCCTCTTTATCGCAGCGGCAAGTGCTGCCTTTGGCCGTGCTATGGTTTGGCTGATGCGCGATGACCACCTACCTGAATTTTTGAAGGCGCCTGTAACCCTTACCGCCGTTGTAACTGGCTACGTTATGGCCAACATGGTGCTAGAAGAGGGTGGTCTAATTGCTGTAACCGTTTTGGGTATGGTTTTGGCCAACAGTAAAATTTCAAGCGTGGATGAAATCCGTCGTATTAAGGAATACCTAAGTATTATCCTAATTTCATTCTTGTTTATTCTACTTACAGCAACGCTGACCGTTGCTGATATTCAGCAAATTGGCCTGCGCGACATCTTGTTTATTTTGGCAATGATTGTTGTTGTGCGTCCGTTGGTGGTGGCAATGTCGACTAAGGACACGTCACTTTCATTGAATGAAAAAATCCTTGTAGGCTGTGTAGCACCTCGTGGTGTTGTATTGGTTGCGATTTGTGGTCTATTGGGCCCAGCACTTGTGGAAGCAGGCTTTGAAGATGGTGCCCGTATGGTGCCGCTATCATTCGCTGTGGTGCTTTCAACAGTTCTGATTTACGGCTTTAGCCTTAAAACACTGGCAACTAAGCTTAAGCTTACCGCAACAAAATCAGGCGGTGTATTGATTGTGGGCGCAAACCCTCTAAGCTCAGAGCTTGCACTACTGCTTAAAGAGCATGAAGTGCCTGTGCTATTGGCTGACCATAACTGGCACCACCTACGTCAAGCACGCCTTGCCAGTGTACCTGTGCACTACGGTGAGATTGCCTCTGAAGAAGCCGAGCACAACATTGAATTTAACCCGTACAGCTTTATTTTGGCGGCAACCGACAACTTTGCCTACAACACACTAGTGTGCAGCCGCTTTGCGCATGAGTTTGGCCGTAATGGCGTTGTGCAGCTTGCTAGCGATAAAGATGATGAGTCTGACCCGAAAGCCTATAGCCACACCTTGCGTGGTCGTACGCTGATTGGTGAAAACGCAAGCTACGATAACCTAATGGCTAAACACCTACAGGGTTGGGAGTTTGCGAGCGTACAACTGACTGATGAATTCAGCTACGCTGACTTTGTAAGTAAGCACGGTGACCATGCAATGCCTGTGCTTTCAATTAGTGGTTCTGGCCGTTTGTACTTTAACAGTGCACAAGTGGACTTTAACCCACCGGAAGGGCACTCATTGGTATTCTTTGCGCCAACTAAAGACCAACGCACGCAAGCTGCGCAAAAGCGTGGCCGTACGGCGGCTGCTAACAAAGCAAAGCCTAACAGCTAATAGTGCCGTTGGTTTTGTATAAAGGAACTTGGTAGGTTTTAAAAACGATGATGAAGTTTGTTACGCCTATTGTTCTTGGTTTATTGGTTGTGGGGTGTTCAAGCATTCCCACGCCAAAAAAACGCATTGATAATGCCAATACTGTCGCCATTAGCGGCGACTTGAAGCCCGTCTTGCTTAAGGTTGATGGTTTTGATATTAAGAGCTATCAAAAACTTTCAACAGAAGTTACCGATAAAGAGCCTTCAGATAAAGCGAGCCCTGCCGCTAATACGCCGCATATTGTGCGCCTATACATTGAAGGTGATGGTTTTACCAACCTAAACCGTGCACAGCCCTCAACAAACCCAACACCTGTACGCCCAGTGGCACTTGAACTTGCCAGTGTGGATGATGCAAGTGATGTGATTTACCTTGCGCGCCTTTGCCAGTACATGAAAAACCCACAATACAAATGCGGTAAAAAGTATTGGACCACCCATCGTTATAGCGGCAACGTGTATAACCTTTATATGCGTATTTTGAATCAGCTTAAAGTGAACTACAACATCGACCAGTTTGAGCTTGTTGGCTTTTCAGGTGGCGGCACACTTGCCACTTTACTTGCCCATACACGTACCGATATTAAGTCGCTCAGAACAGTTGCTGGTAACCTAGATACACTCATGTTTACCCGTATTCATAATATGGAACCTCTTAAACACTCATTGAACCCACTAACCTATGCTGAGCGTGGGAACCGTATTCCGCAGATGCACTTTATTGGCGAAACTGATCACACTATCCCGCCAAATGTGGCTCATAGCTACTTACTTAAGCAAACAGGCAGTAATAACCGAGCCAAAGCACGTATGCACATTGTAACGGGCACCGGGCACGATACGAACTGGCAAGATAAGTGGCCCGAACTACTTAAATATCCGCTACAATAGTGGCCACGTAATGCACTTGTACGAGGTTTGATATGAAGTTTTCTAAAGATGAATGGCGCGAAAAACTAGGCGATAAAGAATTTGAAGTTCTGCGTTGTGAAGGCACCGAAGCGCCAAACTCAAGCCCCTTAAATGCTGAAAAGCGCCCCGGCACGTATGTGTGTGCAGGTTGTGGGCAGCCTTTATTTAAAAGCACAACCAAGTATGAAAGTGGCTCAGGCTGGCCAAGCTTTTACGATGTGATTGATGGCAACGTCGAAACCAAAACTGATTTTAAACTTCTAGTACCTCGTACCGAATACCACTGCGCTAAATGCGGCGGCCACCAAGGCCACGTTTTTGAAGACGGCCCTGCGCCTACTGGCCTACGTTACTGCAACAACGGCGTTGCGCTTAAGTTTATTCCTGATACGGAAGAGGGCACATCATGACCCCTAAAGCTGACCTGCCTCAAAGCTGGCTAACGCACCTACAGCCTGAACTTGAAAAACCCTACATGGAAGAGCTACGCACCTTTTTAAAGGCACGCCAAGCCAATGGTGCACGTATCTACCCAAGTGGGCCTAACTACTTTGCCGCTTTTAAAAAGACGCACTTACCTGATGTTAAGGTTGTTATTTTGGGGCAAGATCCTTACCACAACCCAGGCCAAGCACACGGGCTTTCATTCTCGGTCCCCGAGGGTGAAAAGGTGCCACCATCACTGCGTAATATTTATAAAGAAATTGCGCAATCAATTGGTGGGGAAACCCCAAAACATGGCTGCCTGACTAAGTGGGCTGACCAAGGTGTTCTTCTGCTTAATGCTGTACTAACGGTAGAAGAAAATACACCCGCGGCACACCGCAATAAAGGGTGGGAAACCTTTACAGATGAGGTTATCCGCACGGTTAGTGAACAGCAAGAGAATGTCGTCTTTATGTTATGGGGTGGCTTTGCACGCAGTAAAAAAGGCCTGATTGATACCTCAAAACATATGGTGCTTGAAGCACCACATCCGTCACCACTTTCAGCACATCGTGGCTTTTTAGGGTGCGGCCATTTTGTAAAAACGAATGAATATCTGGCCAAGAACGGTAAAAAGACCGTACAATGGTTTAATTAAAAATAATAATTAGAGTATCCATTTATGAAACGTAAGCATCTACTACAGAAGTATAACCTTCTAAAGCGCACACCACGTCGTCAAACACGTACGGCTGCCGGTGTAAAACCAGGCGTGATTGAAGCTGTGCCTGAAGCGCAAGAAACTGTAATGACAGTTATGGCTTACGACTCTAACGAGAAAGACATCCTCGAAACGGTTGTAACGTCAATTGATGAAGTAGCTAAACTTGCTAAAAAGTGGAACACCGTTTGGCTTAACATTACTGGCCTTAAAGACGTTGATGCCATTACAACAATGGGTAAAACCTTTGCGTTTCACGACCTTGCAATGGAAGACGTGATGAAGCTGCACCAGCGCCCTAAAGCTGAAGACTATAAAGACCACACCTACATTGTTGTGCGCATGCCTCATAACAGCCCAGAGGGCCTTGCCGAACTTGAGCAGGTAAGCATGTTTATTAAAGAGAACCTTGTGATTACCATCCAAGAGCATGACGGCGATAGCTTTGAGCGCATCCGCGAACGCCTGCGTGAAGGCAAGGGCCGCATTCGTGGTACAGGTGCCGAATACCTAGCTTATGCCCTTATTGATGCCACGGTTGATAGTTACTTCCCAATCCTTGATGCCTTTGCAGACAACCTAGACTCTATGGAAGATGATATTCTGAATAACCCATCAGAAGATATGCTTCAGGTTATCCATACCGTTAAAAACCAGCTGCAGACGATGCGCCGTTCAGCTTGGTTTACTCGTGACATGCTTTCAAGCCTGCTGCGTGATGAAAACTTTATTACCGAGAAAAGTGAAAACTTTTGGCGTGACTGTTACGACCATGCCATCCAAATTATGGATATGGCCGAAACCTTCCGCGAGCGTGCCTCAGGCATGACTGACCTTTATATGTCTGCCGTTAGTCATAAGATGAACGAGGTCATGAAAGTTCTAACTTTGTTTGCCACAATCTTTATGCCACTAGGCTTTTTGGCAGGTATTTACGGCATGAACTTTAACAATGAAGTTTCAGAATGGAACATGCCAGAGTTGCAATGGGCGTATGGATACCCCACATTATTAGGTGTGATGGTACTTGCCGCCTGCGGGATGATTGCTTACTTCCGCATTAAAGGCTGGATTGGTAAATAAGCCTAAAGTAATAGCCAAGTAATTGAAAATAAAGAAGAGACGTTATGAACACGCCCCGCAACGTAGTTGAAGAGTTTGTAAGTACAATGGATGTTAAAGGCGACGAAGCCTTTGACGAACTTTTAGGTTATGTGCTTGCCAAAACCCGCCGCTTTACACTGGCCGAGGCGGGCACTATTTTTGTGTGTGAGCCACTGCTTAGTGGTAAAGACAGCCGCACACTACGATGTGTTTCAGCGCAGAATGATAAAATTGATGTGAGCACTGCAAGCTTTACCATTCCGATTAATGATCAATCAATTGCTGGCTACACGGCAAACCACGGCACACTGTTGAACATTGATGATCTTTACCTGATTCCCGATAATCGCCCGTACGAGTTTAACCAGTCGTTTGATAAAAAAGACGGTTACCGCTCAATGTCGATGCTTTCAGTACCACTGAAAAATATCAAGAACGAAGTTATTGGCGTTGTACAGCTGCTTAACCGTCTGGGTGACGATGTTGATACATACTCAGTCTTTAGTGAAGAAGATGCCCTGCACATGGAAATGCTAGCGCTTATCATCGGTATGATGGTTGAACGCTCGGCCCTAGTTGAAGAAATTAAGCGCCTGCAAGCTGCCGTTCGTGCTGAGGGTGGTCGTATTGACTAATGAAATAACCTATTTAAAAAAGCCCCGCCATGTTTATCTGGCGGGGCTTTTTCTTTATGCGTTTTGCTTATGCCGCTTGGTGCGACTTAAGAATGTCTTCGTAGCCAGTCGGTAGGCGGCCACCAATTTGCTGAATAACCATGCCGGCAAGGCTATGGCCCAGCTTGATTGAGTCTTCAGCGTTATAAGCACCTACGTAAGCATGCATAAAGCCAGCGGCAAAGGCATCGCCAGCACCTGTGGCATCAACAATGCTATCAACAGGTTGGGTTGGCACTTGGGTTTTTTCTTTCAAGGTGTTGAGTGTCGCACCTTTGCTGCCGTTCGTTACTAGGCTAGGGGTCTCACGTAGGCGAGCAAGTGTGCGCTCTGCGTGGTGGGCATCGTCGCCTGTAAGTTCGCAGTTTTTAAGGGTGTAAAGCTCGTCTTCATTGCAGATGTAAAGGTCAATACCGTCACGCACAAGCATCGCAATCTTGGCGTAGTGTTGTTCAACAAAGAATGAGGCCGCAAGGGTTAGTGCAATGCGCACCTTGTGTTTACGGGCAATGTGGCAGGCTTTAAGCACGGCTTGAAACTCGTTATCGAACAGGTAGCCTTCAATGTAAAGCCATTTGCTATTGGCAATCATGTCTTCGTTTACACCGTCTTCACCTAGGGCTACACGCTCGGCCGTGGTAATAAATGTACGCTCACCATCTGGTGTAATTAGTACGTAAATCACAAGGGTTTTGCCACCATCAACCGGTGTTGGCATATCAATGCCAGCTTCGGTTAGGCTTTTGTAGTAAATTTGGCCCATGTCGTCGTTGCCCACAAAACCGTTGAAAGCCACTTTGCTGCCAAGGCGGGCAGCGCCGTAAGCTGTGTTACCAGCTGAACCACCAGGCATAATGGTTTTCTCAGCGTCTTTAAGATCTTCAAGTACGTTAGTAATAACCTCAGGGCTAACGGGGGCCCAGTCACCTTTTTTAAGGTTGTATTTGGTCAAAAGTTCTTCTGGGGCATTAATCAGAACATCAACAGGTGAGTTGCCAAGAAAAGTAATATCGTACATATCGTAAAGCCTTAAAAATTAGGTGTTTGTTATATCGTGGGGGTAGTTTAGCCCATGTTTTAAAATTGGTAAATGAAGCTTTAACTTTTAGGCCATTTTATGCTAGGTTTTGGGGTGTTTTTAAAGCACCTAATCAATATAAATTAAAGGCCAGAAATTGGCTTGGTTAAGGGATGAACATGACTTCAGTTTTACTAGGCTCTATGCGCCAATCACGCCAAAGCCCAGGCTTTATTATGTGGGTTGTTACACTGCTTATCGTCATGCTTTCGATTATTGGTCTGCAAAGCCATAAACTTGACCTACTGACCCCAGCCCGTGACCTATTATCATTTAAATTATTTCCAGCTGTAATGGCGGCATACCTTATGGCCGCATGCCCAGCATTTGTTTGGATTATTGCCCGTAAAGAATGGCTGCTTAAGTTTAGCCGTTCATGGCTGATTATTGCCAGTGGTGCAACATTTGGCCTGCTTATGGGGCGCTCGTGGGAGACATACCAAGTGCTAGAGCAGGGCCACTGGGGCGTAACGAACCTATACGAAGTAAGCCTATTGCTGCTTGCGTTTGTTGCTGGCCTAACCCCATGGGTTGAAAACAAGGTTGACGGTAAAACCGAGGTTTTAAATGTAGCGGTAGCACCGCTGATTGTGGCGGGTGTTGGTTTTACCCTTTGGCTTGCAAGCATTGGAATGGCTGGCCCACAGCACCTTGTGCCTTCACTTAAAAGCTATTGGTTGCCATTCCATGTGGTGGCAAACTTTGTAGGCTACGGCGCGTTTTGCGTGGCAGCAGGTGCAGGGCTTATGCACCTATGGCGCTGGCGCCAAGATAAGCGTAAAAACCGCAGCTTATTGCCTGACCAAAAAACCTGTGAAGAGCTTGGTTTTCGCGCCGTAGCTGTTGGGTTCCCTGTGTTTACGCTAGCTATTTTGCTAGGTGCCATTTGGGCGTATGAGGCTTGGGGCGGCTATTGGTCTTGGGACCCGAAGGAAACTTGGGCCCTTATTGTATGGTTAGTTTACGCAGGTTACCTGCATAGCCGCATGAACCGCAAAACATCTGATGTGGTTTTAGCCATTTGGCTTGTTGTGGGCTTTTTGGTAACCATGTTTTGCTATTTAGGTGTTAATATGTGGCTTGGCGGTATGCATAGCTATGGCAGCCTAGGCTAAAAACACTAGAAATACTAAACATAGCGCTAAAGAATAATAAGTACTTGGGAATTGTCCGTTGAAAAAACAGTCATTTAGTTTAATCGCAAATGTAATGCTCGCAACCGTATTGGTATTTGGCGGCATGGCGTTGAGTGCGTGCTCATCAAACAAAAAAGAGCCTATGATCGGTAAGGTAGAAGACCTTTACAACACCGGCATGAACCAACTCCAGAACCGTAACTTTGCAGCGGCTATTTACACCTTTGAAGAACTAGAGCGCCAGCACCCATACTCAGGCTGGGCCACACGTGCACAAATGATGATGGTGTACGCCCAATACCGTATTGAAAAATACGAAGAGGCTTTGTTCAACATTGACCGCTTTATTCGCCTGCACCCAGGCTACGAAGATTTGGCCTACATGTACTACATGCGTGGGATGATTTTCTATACGCAAATCTCTGATGTTAACCGCGACCAAGGCTACACCGAAGAAGCTTATAAGGCCTTCCGTGAGGTTACCGAGCGCTTCCCTGACAGCCGCTATGCCCGTGATGCTGGCCTTAAAATTACCCTGACCCTTGACCACATGGCCGGTAAAGAGATGACAGTTGGCCGTTTTTACCAACAACAAGGTAAATACCTAGCGGCTATTAACCGTTTTAAAAATGTGGTTGATGAGTACGAGCAAACGCTACAAGTACCAGAAGCGCTATACCGCATGACTGAGGTTTACTTTGCGCTGGGCCTTGATGAACAAGCCACACGCAGTGCCGCCGTTTTGGGCCACAACTACCCAAACTCGGACTGGTACGAAATGGCCTATAAACTTATGACTTCTAAAGGTCATAAGCCGCCAAAACTGACTAAGTAATCTAAGGGTTAGCATTACCATGCTGCAGCGCCTTGTTATTAAAAACTTTGCCCTTATTAAATCGGCTGAGCTTCAGCTTGCCGATGGCCTAACTGTTTTTACAGGTGAGACTGGTGCAGGTAAATCAATGCTGATTGATGCTCTGTCGCTTGCAGTTGGGGCCCGTGGTGGTGTTGGTTTTATTCAAGAAGGCGCAAAAAGTGCCACGATTGAAGCCACGTTTGAGCTGTCTCCACAACACCCGAGCCTCATCCTCGCTGAAGACCTTGGCCTTGATACCGAAGAAAACCAGCTTATTATGCGCCGCCAAGTGAACGCCGACGGTAAAACCCGCTGCTTTGCGAATGGCCTAAACATCACTCAAGGTCAAATGTCAGAACTGGGTGACCTTTTGGTTGATATTCATGGCCAGCGTGACCAACAGCTTTTGCTGCGTAGCCAATTTCATAGTGCATTGCTTGATGGATTCTCAGGTAAGCCTGAAACGGGTGCCGCCGTTGCCTCAGCCTACAAAGCATGGCGCAAGCTTGATGACCAACTTACAGCGTTAAAGGACAAAGCCTCATCACGTGAGCGTGAAATTGGCCTGCTGAATGTCTACGTTGAAGAACTATCAGCCCTTGCCCCCAAAGAAGGGGAAGAGGAGGAGCTTGCCGCTGAGCGTCAACGCCTCATGCAGGGTGAGAAAATTCAAACCGCCCTTGATGATGCCCGTGTGATTATTGATAGTACCTCAGCCTCAACCCAGTTTGGTAAAGCTGAGCGCTTGCTGCATAGCTTTACCGATAGCTTCCCTGAAGTGGCGGAACTGGTGAACCAACTTGCTGAAGCAGCAACATTAGCCTCTGAAGCTGAAAACAGCATTGATGCCCTTGCAAGCTCGCTTGAGGCTGACCCAGAAGCTTTGACCAATACAGACGAACGTTTACACCAACTACGCAGTATCGCCCGTAAGCATAACTGCCTGTGTGATGAGCTTCCGGCAAAGCTAGAAGAACTACAAACCACACTTGAGACACTGCAAAACCTAGACGTCAACATGGCGACCCTTGAAGCGGACACCCAAAAAGCGTGGGACGCATTTACCAACGCCTGTACAGCACTTACAAAACAACGTACCGAGACAGCAACCAAGCTTGCTAAAGCTGTAGAAGATGTTTTGAAAACTCTTAAAATGCCTGATGTTCGCTTTGAAGCCCGCCTTGAGGCACTAGCCGAAAGTGGTTGGAATGCCAACGGTGCTGAACGTGTAGCCTTTTATGTGCGCACCAACCCAGGCACACCATTTGCGCCCCTTGAAAAGGCAGCCTCAGGTGGTGAGGTTTCACGCTTGATGCTTGCCCTGAAGGTGGTGTTCTTCGCAACAATGCCGAGCCAAACTTTGGTGTTTGATGAAATTGATACTGGTGTGGGCGGCGCCGTTGCTGATGCTATGGGCCTTTGCCTTGCCGAGCTTGCAAAACAGCACCAAGTGTTTGCCATTACTCACTTGCCGCAGGTGGCCGCTAAAGGGCGGGCGCACATGCAAATTCAGAAGACTGCTGGTGAAGACTACACCCAAACCCAAGTGGTGCCGCTTGTGGCTGATGCTCGCCGTGATGAAATTGCCCGTATGCTTTCAGGTGCTGACCTTACCGATGCTGCCCGCGAAGCTGCCAACAGCCTACTTGCTGCGGGGTAACCGATGGACTTGTTTTCGTATAACCCTGATAATACCACTGATGATGCACCTGATGATGTGCCTGATAGCGGGGAAGAGCAAAAAGGCGCTGGCACTGACGTTCAAAAGCGTATTGCTGAACTGCGTGAAGCGATTAGCTATCATAACCGCCGCTACCACGACCAAGATGACCCTGAAATTTCAGACGCTGAGTTTGATAAGCTTTTTAATGAGCTTGTTAAACTAGAAGAAGACCACCCAGAACTTGTTACTGATGATAGCCCAACCCAACAAGTGGGTGCCGTGCCTAAGGCTGCGGGCCGTAAGGTTGTGAAGCACCAACAGGCTATGCTTTCACTGGGTAATGGCTTTGAACACAGCGATATTGAAGACTTTGCAACCCGTATTTGCCGCTTTTTGGGGCTTGATACTATGCCTGAGCTTGTGGCCGAATATAAAATTGATGGTCTAAGCTGCTCTATTCGTTACGAAGACGGTGCCCTTGTACAGGCTGTCACACGTGGTAATGGCCAAGAGGGTGAGGATATTACCGAGAACGTGAAGACCCTTCCTGATATTCCGTTTGTGCTTAAGGGCAAAAACATCCCTAAGGTAGTTGATGTCCGCGGTGAAATTTACATGACTCGCGAAGAGTTTGAAGCCCTGAACGACCGCCAAGCAGAAAAGGGCGGTAAGGTATTTGCTAACCCACGTAATGCAGCAGCAGGGTCTATCCGTCAGTTGGATTCTAAAATCGCAGCAGAGCGTCCGCTCCGTTTCTTTGCCTACACTCTTGGCTATACCGATGCCAAATTTGAAAGCCATACTGACCAAGTGGCAGCCCTTAAGGACTGGGGCTTTACCATCGTGCCTGATGTTAAAACCTTCAGTAGCCTTGAACCACTGTTTGACTGGTACGAGAAACTTTCTAAAACACGTTTTGATTTACCATTTGCCATTGATGGCATTGTTTACAAGGTAAACAGCACAGCCCTTCAAGAACGCCTAGGCTTTGTAGCCCGTGCACCACGTTGGGCAATTGCCCATAAGTTCCCGGCTGAGCAAGCCTCAACCGTACTGCTTGATATTGAAGTGCAAGTGGGCCGGACGGGTGTTGTTACACCTGTGGCACGTCTTGACCCTGTGTATGTGGGTGGTGTGACCGTTTCAAACGCAACGCTGCATAATGAAGACTATATCGCCGAGCGTGATATCCGTATTTGCGACAAGGTTTTTGTTGAGCGTGCGGGGGATGTTATTCCCAAGGTAGTGGGCACAGCGCCTAACGGCCGTAAAGAAGGGGCTGAGCCTTATAAATTCCCTAAGCAGTGCCCTGCATGTAAAAGCGAGCTTGTTCGCCTTGAAGGTGAGGCTGCGCACCGCTGCTTGAACCACTTTGAATGCCCTGCACAAATTGAAGCCAGCATCCTACACTTTGTGGGTCGTACCCAGTTTGATATTGATGGCCTGGGCGAGAAGATGGTTCAGATGCTACTGGAAAAAGAGTTTATTAAATCAGCGGCTGATATCTTTACCCTAGCGCAGAAGCGTGACGAACTGATTGAGCTTGAAGGCTACGGTGAAAAATCAATCGATGCATTGCTACAAGCAATTGATGAAAGCAAAATTGTAAGCTACCCACGCTTTTTGGCCGCGCTTGGCATCCCGATGGTGGGCAACCAAGTGGCAAGCCTATTGGGCAACCGCTGGCCTAAGTTTGACGACTTTATGCACGTTGCCCAAAGTGAAGAGGGGCAAGAGACTATCCAGAATATTGATGGCATTGGCCCACGCATTGCCGAAAACGTGTGCGACTTTTTTAAGAACGCCCGTAACCAAGCCCAGCTTAAAGCCTTTTTAGATGCTGGCGTGCGTGTGGCAGACTTTGAAGTACCTACCATGGAAAAAGAAACCATCTTCACAGGTAAAACCGTGGTACTTACTGGCACACTACCGACCCTGAGCCGTGATGAAGCGAAGCACCGTTTGCAAAAGATGGGGGCTAAAGTTTCAAGCAGTATTTCAGCCAAGACGGACTACCTGATTGCAGGCGATAAAGCCGGCAGCAAGCTTAAGAAGGCTGAAAGCCTAGGGGTAGAGGTTTTGTCGGAAGAAGACCTACTCAGCGCTGAGTAATAGCCTCAAGCTTTGCTTAAGCGTAGTTGTTATTAGTTCTATTCCTGACGCTCAATAAAGCTACGCAGATCATCAATCTTCTGCGCCACACTCGATACCTTACGGAAACTTGCAATGTGATACAGCGCTTCACCTTGGTGCACCAGTGGAATGGTTGTCGCACCTACAACAATGCCATTAATTGGTGAGGTTACGCGGGTTTCAAAGTCACCCATAGGGTCGTTAATCGTGCCAAGCAGCTGGCCTTGCTTCACGTGGGCGCCAAGCTCTACTTCATTTTTCAGAATACCATCAGCATCTGCACGTACCCAAAGGCTAGAGTTTGCAATGGTTGGGACGAGCAAGGCTGGCTTTTCAACATCCTTAAACATGCCTAGGTGCGCCATAACATTCAACACGCCTTGGTAAGCTGGTTTAATCGCATCTTCTGATAGGCGCAAAGCTTCGCCACCTTCAAAGGTAATGGCACATTTGCCCATTTGGCCTGCTGAATAACGTAGGCTGCCTTCAATAAGTTCAGCATTCAAAACCATGGGGAGGCCAAAGGCTTTTGCAAGCTCAAGGTTTTCAGCGTTATCAATATTGGTACGAATCTGCGGGAAGTTGGTACGGTGTACGGCTGCGGTGTGCAGGTCAACGATGTGGGTTGCATGTTCAACAACCTCAGTCATAAACTTGTGGGCAATGCGTGACGCAAGTGAACCTGTATCAAGCCCAGGGAAGAAGCGGTTAAGGTCACGACGGTCAGGCAAGTAGCGTGAACGATGAATAAACGCCAAGTGGTTGACGATAGGCACAAGAATGATGGTGCCGTTGATATCGGTCATACGTGGGTTTTTAATCAGACGGCGAATAACTTCAATACCTGTAAGTTCGTCACCATGAATGGCAGCACAAACAAGCAGCGTAGGGCCGTCTTCTTTACCATGGTAAACATGCATAGGCATATGCACGGGGGTGTTGGTGTAAAGCTGAGTGGTTTCAATGTTAATGCGTGCATCAGTGCCTGGCGCAATGATTTTGCCACCAATATGAAATGCTTTACGTGCTTTTTTCCCCGCCATGGTCGTCGTAATTCTATTTAAAAATTAAAATGGGTGCCGCTTTATCAGGGGCACCCATTAATAATTTGAAGAACGACTTTGTTTATTCTTCAGCTTTGGTGCGGCCTGATGCGGCCTTTTTCTCAATAAAATCAATGATAGCACCCGCAACATCAGCATTGGTACATTTTTCAATGCCCTTCAAGCCAGGAGACGAGTTAACTTCTAGCACAACAGGGCCATTTGAAGAGCGCAAAATATCAACCCCCGCAACGTTCAAACCCATGATACGTGCGGCTCGTAGCGCTGTGTTACGCTCTGCTGGTGTAAGCTTAACTGAGTGCGCTGAACCCCCTCGGTGGAGGTTAGAGCGAAATTCGCCTTCTGGGGCCTGGCGTCGCATAGATGCAACAACTTGACCGTCTACAACGAAGCAACGGATGTCTGCGCCTTCAGCTTCTTTAATAAATTCTTGCACCATGATGTTGGCTTCGATGCTGATGAAGGCTTCAATAATAGACTCAGCAGCCTTACGGGTATCCGCAAGTACAACGCCCAGACCTTGGGTGCCTTCAAGCAGTTTAATAACCAGCGGTGCACCACCAACCATTTTTAGAAGATCAGGAATATCATCAGGTGAGTGGGCAAAGCCAGTCACAGGCAGACCAATACCACGACGTGATAATAGCTGCATTGAACGCAGCTTATCGCGTGAGCGGTTAACCGCTACTGAACCGTTAACAGCAAGTACGCCCATCATTTCAAACTGACGCAGTACGGCAAGGCCGTAGTGGGTAATAGAGGCACCAATACGTGGGATAACGGCATCAAAGTCGTCAAGGTTTTGGCCACGGTAGTGAATAGTAGGGCGGTCAGTTGCAATGTTCATGTAGCAACGAAGCGTATCAATAACTTTAACTTCGTGGCCGCGGGCCTCGGCGGCTTCTTTCAAACGTGCAGTTGAGTATAGCTTGCCATTACGAGACAAAATCGCAATTTTTAGAGGGCCTTTTTTACCAACTGGTTTTGCTTTTGGTGTTTTTGCCATGACGGTCCTTATTTATAAGACGTTATATTTATTTACCAATGTACACAGGCTCAGAAGACTCGATAGGTTCGGCTTCGTCAACTTGTGGGCGACCTAGCAAAAATGAGGCGGCGCTATCAACCAAGAAGCGGCCTGCTAGGGCGCGGCGACCAATAAGCATCAAAAATGCCATTGTGTCACGGTCTGTGAGAGTCATTTCAGTTTCCCAGTGCCATGGTCCCATGCATAGCTTCTGGTTAATTACGTAACGGTTTTCTTTTTCGCCGGTCGAGCTTTTAACAATACGTTGGTCAATCACTTTAGCTTCGCATGTTTGCTCAAGCTCTGGCATTGATTTACGTGGGCGAATACGGAAGCGTACCCATTTTTCGCCATCTTTTTCAAACGGTGTTACCTCAAACGCATGAATGGCTGAGGTTTTTGCACCTGTATCAATCTTAGCGCGCATATCGGGGAGGCCCAGGTCTGGCACACGCACCCATTCACGCCACCCAACGGTGACCTTTTCGCTATGCGATTCATTTTGTGGTGTAAAGTCGCTCACGTTTTTAACGCTCTCTTATTAACTAGACGCTAGTAAGGTAGGTTATAGACGCTTGCCTTGCAAGGGGTAACCCTCGTCAAGGAGTTTTTGATAAACTTCTTTCGGCGCTTTTTCTGCAAAACAATGCGGGCAGTATTCGTCCTTAAGGTAAGTTGGGCGCTTAAGGTCAGCCGCAATCAGGCTGTGGCCACAGGCTTTACAAAGGCCATTATCTTTTGAAGGCTCAAGGCCATGGCCCACAGCAACACGGTCGTCAAAGACGTAACATTCGCCTTCCCACATGCTTTGCTCTTGCTCAACTTCTTCAAGGTACTTCAGAATACCGCCTTGAAGGTGGTAAACCTCTTCAAAGCCTTGCTCTTTTAGGTATGAGGTTGATTTTTCACAGCGGATGCCGCCCGTACAGAACATAGCAACTTTCTTGTTCTTTTGCGGGTCTAGGTTTTCAGCAACCCACTGCGGAAACTCTTTAAAAGTTGCCGTTTTAGGGTTAACGGCATTTTTAAAGGTGCCGATGTAAATTTCGTAATCGTTACGGGTATCAACAAGTACAGTGTCTGGGTCAGAGATAAGCTCGTTCCAGTCTTGTGGTTTAACGTAGGTGCCCACAATCTTTTTAGGGTCAACCTGTGCACCCATAGGGATGGTTTCTTTCTTCAGCTTCACTTTTGTGCGCTGGAAGGGCTTATCGTCTGAAAAGCTCTCTTTGTGTTCAAGGTCGGCAAAGCGTTCGTCGCTGCGGATGTGTGCTAGTACAGCGTCAATACCCTCACGCGGGCCAGAGATTGTCCCGTTAATGCCTTCAGGCGTAACCAGAATGGTGCCTGTAACATCGTTATCAAGCATCTTCTGTTTCCAGTTTGGCTGAAGTTCTTCAGGGTTATTAACGTTTACGAATTTATAAAGGGCTGCAACTACGTACATGGTGGGTTTACCTTCCTTAAAATGCCTTTCAATGACACATTTAATGAATGTCGTCTTATAGAGTGCACAGCTTGTCTGTGCTCTGTGTAGAGCGTGTTATAGGCTATGTTTAACCTAATTGCAAGTGGTGGGCATGCCTCAGGCTACTTAAGAGACTGCAAGTAAATAGGCTCAGCGCCGGGTTCCCATAGTTTTAGCTTGGGCATGATAGCTTTAAAAATATCGCTTTCAATCATGGTGTTTAGCCATTCACGTAGGCGAGGGTATGGGGCTTCGTTATCAAACCACTCTTTATCAGGCATACGGAACTGACGAATAAACGGGAAGATGGCATGATCAGCTAGTTCAGGTGTATCCCCAAATAGGTATGTGTTTTGGGTGAGGCGGTCTTCTAATTTTTGCAGAAACTTTTCACCTTCTTTACGCCAGTTGGTATTGGCAAAATTTTCTTCATCTTCATAGCGGTTAGGGTACTTGTAGCGGTCAAGTGCTTGTTTGAATGAACCGTCATTTTCTGAAATTAAATCAAGAGCTTCTTTTTTATTCTTAAGCCAATTTCTAGGGTCTGATTTGCCAAGGGCGTAAAGCATAACGTCAAGGCTTTCATCGATGATTGAGCCATCTTCTAGCCATAGTACAGGCACTGTGCCCTTGGGTGAAATTTCAAGCATATGAGCAGGCTTTGCGCGTAGAATAATTTCACGCACTTCGGGGTTTAGGCCAGCCGCATATAGGCCCATACGGCCACGCATGGCAAACGGGCAGCGACGGAATGAATAAAGGATTGGTGTTTCAGGTGTATCAGTCGTTTTATTCGGCATGGTTGTTTTACGTAATATTTTTTGAAGTTATTTGGGTTTTTACCCTTGTAATCTGTGGTGTTATCTACCATAACACGCGTGTCTTACTGACACATCTTCTTTATTTTTTCTAAATCACAGAAGGAGACAGCTATGCTGTTTTTCATTTGCGGCCTTATTGGTGCCGTACTGTTTGCTGCCACAGCGCACAATGCCCTTTCGGCAGGACTGCGCGCCGTTGGTGGTTTTCTGGTTCTCGGAACGATCGGCTATTTCGTCACACCGACCCTCGGCTTTAACTTCGTGTTTTTGCCGTTCTGGGTTCTCGTGATCGGCATTGCCGGCCTTGCCCTCAGCGGCATGGGTGCGGAACGCATGAGCTACGGCGGCTTGGCCTTGACGGTCATTGGCGCTATCTGGCTCATCGTGGTACCGATCTTCTCGACATGGGGTGCGTTCCACGCGGACGAATATCGCAACATGATCGGGGAGGTTCAGGAATCGCAGTTCGCCGACGACGTGTCGCCGGTGGATATCAACCAAGTGCGTACGGTGAGTGAATCACTGGCCCGCCGTATGGGCGAAAAGCGCCTTGGCGAGATTCCCGGACTTGGTTCGCGTGTCGACCTCGGCCAGATGAACATTCAGATCGTCAATGGTTGCTTCGGCGCCATGGACAACAACAATCGTCGTCAGGAGCTTTGCTTCAACAACGAGTTGGTCTGGGTTGCGCCGCTGGTTCACAGTGGTGTGTTCAAGCAGTGGAGCCATGGCTCGACGCCGGGTTACATCATGGTTTCGGCCAGCGATGTTTCGCGCGTTATCATGGTGACGGCGCTGGACAATGTTCGTGCCAATACCTCCGACAACCCGCGTATGGGCACCTCGGAAACTGCGGCAACGCAGCAGCTCCAAATGCGCTACTTCGTCAGCGGCGGTTACTTCGGCTACAACGTCGAACGTCACCTTCGCGGTAACGGCTACCTGACCAGCGGTATCACGGACTATTCGTTCGAGATTCGCGATGACGGGCGTCCTTTCTGGGTGGTTACCACCTACGAGAAGAACGTCGGTTTTTCGGGTGCTGATGCTACGGGTGTGGTGACGGTGGATGTCCAGACGGGCGCCATCGAAGCTTACTCGATCGAAGAAGCACCTGCGTGGATCGACCGTATCCAGCCTGAAAGCTTTGTGCAATCGCAGCTGGACGACTGGGGCGACCTGGTTCACGGCTACTGGAACTGGGGTAACACCGACAAGCTGACCACCACGCCGGGCATGAGCCTTGTGTTTGGTGCCGATGGCCAGTCTTACTGGTACAGCGGTTTGCAGTCGGTTGGTGCCGATCAGGGTACTGTTGGCTTTGTGCTGGTGAACACCCGCACGAAGGAAGCGCGTTGGTATCGTGTTGCTGGTGCAACCGAAACCGCCGCTGTTGGCTCGGCCGAGAACGCTCGTGGCGTTCGTGAGGCCGGTTATACGGGTAGCAGTGCTATTCTGTATAACGTTGCCAATATTCCGACGTACTTCACCGTGCTGCACGGTACGGACGGTCTGCCGAAGATGTATGCCTTCATTAACGTGGAGGATTACAACATCGTCGGTGTTGGTCGTTCGCCGCGCGACGCGCTGCGTGACTACCAGATCAACCTGTCGCGGAGTCGCTCCGTTGATATGGACGACCTGGTCGATCGTGAGACTTTCGAAGCGGTGGTTACGGCCATCACGACCGAAATGTCGGGCGATTCGGTGTTCTACTACATGATGCTGGAAGGCAAGGACGGCAAGGAATACTATGCCGGTCAGAGCGTTTCGGTTGAACTGAAGTGGACCCGTGTCGGTGATACGGTACAGCTGGTGGTTGACGATGGCGAAAGCCGTTCGGTCAACATCATCCGGTTCGACAATGCGCGTGTGGGCCTGACCCGTACGAACTAAGTCGTAAGCTGCAAAGCTTTTAACGAAAAGGAAACCCCCGGTGCTATTGCATCGGGGGTTTCTGCTTTTTCTATTCTTCTATTCTTGCAGAGCTTCTGGCTCTTGAGGTTCTTCACTCTCAGAAGGGTCAGGGGTAGGGGCATCATCCCACTGAAGGAAGTAGATGGTTTGTGGGCCTTCAAAGCCTTTAAGGATGCAGTCATCTTTTTCAGTGTACGTATAGTGCATATCCGCTGCCATCTCGTGGAGCGAGTCTGACACTGCAATCTGGTCGTTCTGGGCAAACGGCATAATACGTGCTGCCAAGTTTACAGGCTGGCCAAAAAGATCACCTTCCATGTGGATAGGCTCACCCGCGCTAATGCCAATACGAAGGGCAAAGTTACGCTCGGGCATTTTTTCGTTAAACAGCTTAATGCCTTTCTGGATTGATACACACGCCTTCAAGCCTTTTTGAACTGACGGGAATGACATCATAATGCCATCACCGGTGTGTTTAACTTCGTACCCGCCAAATGATTCAATGGCTTCACGTACGATGCTGTTGTGGGCTTGCAGAACGTCAACCATCCAGTCGTCGCCCATAGTGCGGACGCTTTCAGTGAAGTTCACAATATCGGTAAAGCCTACCACAGCAAAGTTGGTGGTTGGTACGGTGCGAGGTTGTTCAGCGCCTTCTTCCGTGGTTGCAGCAGCAGCGGCTGCGGCTTGAGCTTCAGCTTCGCCAAACCATTGTTGTAAAGCATCGCCAATGTTAAGTGATGTTGCGGTTTCTTTAACAAGTTCAAACACACTTTCTTTACCTGCGTTATACATGGCGTTGTAGCGTGGGTAGGCTAGGTATTCGTGCAGGTTATTAGCGCAGTTATAAATGCTCTCAGGGGCAATTTTAGCACCTGATAGAAGTGAGGCAATCTGACGGTTTGTGGCCTGCATATCAGTGTGTAAAGCTTGGTGGAAGCCATTACTCATGCCGAGCATGTACAAAATTAAGCCAAAGTGGCCGTCAGCTTTAAATTGGTCGGCGTCTTCATCCCAAGCAACGCTTTTACCTGTGGTGTAGGCTTCAGCGAAGATTTGCTCGGTCTTTTTAAGTTTCTTTTGTTGGTCAAGCTGCTTTTGGGCTTCAGTTGTAGCTGGGCCAACTTCATCAAATACTGAGTGCACCCACATAGCAACGGCAATGGTAATGCTGCCCAACATCATTAGAATCATCAAAATTGTTGGCAGTGAGGCGCCATTAATCCCCATAAGGCCAGCCACAATAATAGTAAGGGCCATACCACCAATACCCACCATAAGTGCGGTTGAAAACGCAACTTGAGGCATATCGGTGGTTTCGGCTTCTTTCTTTTCGCGGTGTTCTTTTAAGCTACGCAATGCCGCAGGGTTAATCTTACTTGGCTTTTTACCGCTTGAGGTTTTTAGGCCTTTAACCACAGCCCCATAAGTTGGTGTAGGGCCTTTTTGCGTGTACGAGAACAACACCTGGCGGGTATCGTCGATAATAAGCATCACAGCGTCATATACTTTATCTTCAGCAAGGCGTTTAGCGTCTTTCATTGCTTTGTCACGCTGAGATTCTGGGTAAATAGCTTCAATGCTCCAATCGCCTTTATATTGGACGCAAAGATCAATATCACCGTTTGCCATTATTTGGCCTCCTGTTTAAGCTGCGGTGGGTGCATAGCGCACATTAACAAATGCGGCACGTGCATAAAAAATGAAAAGCAAAAACCAATTGTTTGCTCAAGGGTAGGGTTACCTTTGCCCGTAAAAACCAGCGTGTATAGAATAGCCATACCAAAAATGGCGCCTGCAATACCACCACCCCAAAAGTGTGTTTTAAGGAATGTATCCTTCAGTTTAATGCTCATGCCAAGGCGTAATACCTTATGGGCACCCGCCATAAATAGGCCTACACACCACCCCATAAACATACCGCCTAAAATAGGCGATAGGGCATCAAGGCCAATTGAAAGGTCACGTGATTCAACCTCAGACGCTGTTACGCCATGAATAAGCGACATGATTTTAACATCAATAAGGTCGGTCATCAGTTTGAAGAATACAGAAAAGGTGTAGTTAAGGGCGTGCATCACAATTTCAAACTTAGTGAGGATGAGCACAGCAAAAAATACTAAAACGCCTGCACTAAGTGCAAGCTTGCGCTTTGTTTGGGGTTCAAAGTTCAGTGCAAAAATAAGGAGGTAAACAGCCCAGTAGCCAAACGAAACATTTACCGTCATATAGATAACGGCATCCATCGGCAGGGCAGGGTCACTAAAAATAGGCATAAGCACCAGCGCATAGGCGAGCGAAATAACATAGACCAATAAAAGCCATGTATTGCTTTGGTTAAGGTGCTTCATGGGTGTGCCAAGTTTTTGTTTTTGTTACATATCATAATAAGATAGTCTCTAATCATAAAACATAACAGACTTTATAAAAGGCCACTGAAGAAGAATGTCGACACAACCAATTGAAAAGATTGAAGGTTTGTGGATCCAAAAGTTTTTGTCTTTGGTGCTTTTTTTGCCGATGGTGTGGTTTTTAAACCCCGAAACCGTGCTGATTACCTACATTGTGCTTGGCCATGCCCACTTTGGGCTTACCTATTGGTACCAGTATAAAGCGGGGCGTGTTAAGCCTACAGTGCTTACAGGCCTAAGTTATATAGCATTGCTGGCGGTTTTATTTTGGCTTGCCTTTAATCAGCCTATTGCTTTGCTCATGTTCGTGAGTGTTTTCTTCGTGCTGCACTACTACCTTGATGAATTTAAAATGAACCAAGAGCGCTTGCGCCTTGGACTGTTTGTGTTGGTGTTGCCGTTTTTATACCTACTGGTGAAAGGGCTTGGTATTCATGAGCAAATCGCCTTTGCCTTTTACCAGACCGAGCCTATGCGCCAGCACATTTATGGTTGGGATGCTTACCTTGGGCATCACCCTATGGCGATTGAGTATTTATCAAACTACTCAGCTAAGTTGGCTTTGCAGCCTATTTGGGGGTGGGTGTTTGGTTTGTTTGCCTTGGGGGTGATTTATTATGCAGTAGATGCTTTCCGTAAAAAGGCCGTAAGTGTGGCAGCGGTTTACATACTGGCTATTACGGCGGCGGCTATTGCCATTTTATGGTTTGGGTCAATTAGGCAGATGACAAGCGTGTTTGGCCTTATTGTGCTGTCACACGTGGGGCATTGGTATATTTCAGTGCATCAAAAGCTTAAGCGTTTTGCGCCTCAGCGGCTTAAGGGGTATTACCTTCAAGTGGTGGTAGCAAATGCCATTGCGATTGGTCTGTACTTCTATGCTGTAGGCCTACCTGAGGCACCACTTGCTTGGCAGATTGAGCGCTGGGGGTATAACTTCCACGCGTTTATGGTTTGGACGGCGCTACACCTCATCACCACCATCCGTGCTGATGATTATGCAGCACTGTTCGGTAAAGTTGGTGCGGGCACAGCCAAAGCCGTGCAGGCCGTTACTCGCTTTCGCTCGTAGGTGTTTTTGTAGGTTCAGCTGTTGGTTCAGTTGTCGGTATTGGTGAGGTTTGCTCTTCTACGGCTTCAAGAGTGTCCTCAGCTTCTTTCTTCGTCCACATGGCCGTTTCATCAGCAGGGCATGGGTTCCAAAAGCGTTCATCGGTACAGTAAACACGCATGGCTTTAATAGCTTGAGTGTTGTCTGCCTCGGCGGCATTGCGCACAAGCTGAATGGCTTCATCAGGGATGGCAGGTACGGTTACGGGGTAAATAATAAACTCAGCCAATAGTTCTACTGCTTTATCAGGCGCAAAGGCTGAAAGGCGTAGGGCGGCTTTACCGGCTTTTTCAACATAGTCACGTGGGAGTGGCTCGTGCCAGCTGCGGTTAAGCCATGCTGTGCGTGGTAGGCCATGAAAACGGTAGTATTCAAACAACGAGGTTAATGCGCTGATGTTATAAGGGCGCGGGGCTTTGGTGGCAATTTCATCAAGAATATGCGTGCCGCGCCAGCGTTGGCCAATAAACTTACTGTCGTAAAGGTAGGCATTAGCTTTGGCAAGTTGGTAGCGGTATTCAAAATGCTTTGCAGTTTCTTCTGGTTGTTGCTCAAGGTCAGGCTGGGCAGGCCACACTAGGTAAATAACACCCATCATGGCAATGAGTACAATAGCTTTAAGGTGTTGTTTGAATGGAATCATAATAAGCCCCCTCAGGCGTTACTTAGGTGTTACTTAAGCGTTACGGCGTGCGTGGAACATCAGTGTGAGCGCAAACACTGGCAAGAACCAGTTAATAATCGGCAAGGTGGCCATAAACGCCAGCACAATACCATTACCAAAGAACTTAGCTTTGTTGGCCTTATAAATTTGGCGGGCTTGTTTTTTGCTGGTGTATTTAGCTTCAACGTTGGTAAAGAACTCGCGCCCCAGTAGGTAACCGTTAAGTAGGTAGTAAACGCCAAGGTTAATACCCGGGATAAGGTAAAGCGGTAAGCAAAGTACGTTTAGAATAATCACCACAAACATAAAGCGAATGTCTTCAGCAATATCGCCAGCAAAGGTGCCGTCGCGTGTTGCGGTTTGGCCAGATGGGAATTCTTCTGGGTATTCTTTTTCAAGGGCATTCAAAATAGGGTCTTCAAAAAAGCTGGCAATAAGGGGCATAAGGGCAGGGGTAATAATAACGCCTACAATAATAGCGCCGAAGCTGGCCACAATATCGGCAACAGACTCTAACCAGCCACGCTCAAAAAACTCAGTATGGTTAAGCCCCCAAATGGCGGCACCCACAATCGCTGAAGTGACGCAAAAGGTAATAATGACCGAAAGTACAATATAGCCCTGTAGGCGGCGATTACTGGTAAGGCTGTTAAAGGTTTTGATAAGTGGTGCCATGAAAAATGCATCTATTTGTTGTTTTTTGCGATTATACCCCTGAAAAACGCCTTTTTACCATTGAAAACCCTCTTTTCGCTCCTAGACTTTATATAAGAGGTTTCAAAAACAAGGGGAAAACCAGATGACTCAACAAGGGCAACGCAAACAATTTTTCGACGTACGAGACAAAAATGGCAGTCCAGTATACATGGACCAAGTGCTACCAATGCAAACTGAAGAGCAAGTGGCCTTTTTTGATCGTGTGATGCAGGATGTTGAATCTGATATCCACAAAAAAGCAGGTCAAATTGCCGATATGGCAGTGCCAGGCCATGCTGACGAAAGCGAAGCACGCAAAGCCTACGGTAAGGCTTACCACCAAGCTCGCAACTCAATGACCGAGAACTACAAAGATATGACCAAGCTTGTGAACGCACAAGTGAATGACCGCATTAACCGTGGTGATGATATTCCATCAGGCATTAGCCCTGAGGTTGACGCTAAAGTAGCGGCTATTAAAGAAGCACGCGAAGCAGCGCACATGTCAAAACAAGATCAGGAGCGTACAAGCCAACTGGTAAACGCTGAGATTAAATCAATGGCGGCCGACTACGCGAAAGAGCATGGTATCGGCAAAGGTGAGGCGCTAGGTAAACTTCGTGAAGAAGGGACTGTACCTGCAAAGGATGCTTCAATGGAAGACCGTGCAAGCTGGTACCAAAGCCGCTTTGCTGAAAACGAGCAAGAGCAAGGCCATGAGCCTCAGCAAGAAAAGGCCCAACAACCAGCAATGGAAATGGCGTAACCCTTAAAACCTAATTAAAAGCCCCCGTCTGGTGCGGGGGCTTTTTACTGTCTTGAAGAGGCGAGGCAGTATTATGGCCTAAATAAAAACCCCGCCGTAGCGGGGTTTGAATTCGTTTGAGACTTAGCGACTCATGCCATCGTCCATATCCACAAGGCCTACACCTTCCAGTGAACTGCCTTTAAGGATTTTATCGGCAGTTTCATTTGCACGATCATCGTACATTTTGCCACCAAGTGATTGGTGTTCACGGGCGGTACCGCGGGCTAGCTCGTCCGAGCAGGCAAGTGCAATCTCTTGTTCTTTCGCTTGTGCTACGTTGATGTAAGTTGCCATGATGATGTTCCCCCTTAGGCTTTAACTTGTTGTTGGCGCATGTCGTTCCAAATTTTTAAAGGAGACGAACTGGCTAGCTCTTGGTTATCCACCAAGATGGCTACGTTAAGGTCAAGCAGCTCTTGCTTAATCTCAGTCGTGTGCACGGCATTCATTTCGTTTGCTTTAAAAACTAGGCTACGGCCTGGCATATAGTCATGTACAACGGTAAGTGTTGTCTCAGGGTCGTATGATGCGCGGCGATCCTCACCGTCATCCCCTTTAACTGTATAGTCTTTAATACGAGTGTTTTGTTGTTCTGTCGTATTCATAGCTTACCTCTGCATTATTCATGCTCTATTAAAGAGGTAGGGGGTCTTTGCTCGAATACAAGCTTTAGGAGGGGTTGAAACACAAAAAAACTGACATTTTTTGCTTTTTAAACAAATAAATGCCAGTTTTTAAGGTTTGGGGCGTTGCCGCCCCGAATATCAGGCGAGAGGTTTACTTCTCGTTGATAAGGTGAACAGTACGCTGTGGGAATGGAATTTCAATCCCAGCTTTGTCCATAGCTTCTTTAAGCTGCTTCTGGATAGTGAACTTCGTATCCCAGAAGTCTTCCTTCTTAGCCCAAGCACGGATAACAAGGTTCACGCTGCTGTCGCCTAGTGAGTTTACAGCCACGAATGGGGCCGGGTCGTCAAGCAGGCGTTTTTCTTTCTTCAGTACGCCTTGCACAGCTTTAATAGCTTTGTCCATATCGTCGCTGTAGCCAATACCTAGGATGAACTCCATACGGCGTGTTGGGTTGGCTGAGTAGTTCTTCATGGCTTGGTCCCATACTTTACCGTTCGGGATAAGAATCTGAACGTTATCAACCATGGCAAGTTCAGTCATGAAAAGTGATAGGCGCTTAACTGTACCCATGTGGCCGCTTACTTCAATAAAATCACCCACTTTAAACGGGCGGAAGATAAGCAGTAGTACACCACTTGCCACGTGGCTAAGTGTGCCTTGCAAGGCTAGGCCAATGGCCAAACCAGCCGCACCAAGAACAGCAATCAAACTTGCGGTCTGAACGCCAAATTGGTTCAAAACAGCAATAATGGTAAAGGCAAGCACAGCGTAGCGGGCAATGCTTGAGAAAAATTGTGACAGAGTAGGGTCAACACGCTTCATACGGCTGAACATACGCTCAACGTATTTGCTTACACGGCCGGCAATAAACCAACCAATGATGAGAATAAAGATAGCGCCAATAACACGCATACCGTAAATGGTCGTAAGCTCAATCAGAGTGTCGATGTACTCTTGTGAGTTTTCAAGTTTGAAGTTTTCCAACATTGAAAGTGTTCCTTAGTGAGGGTTGTTTTTATTTAAGTGCTTATTTTAATAACACAAACTCTTCGGCGCTGCTAGGGTGCAGTGGCATAGTTTGCAGCATTTGTTTGTGTGTGACACCTGCTTTAATGCATGTGCCGATGAATTGCACCATCTCAGGAGCATCGCGGCCCATAAGATGTGCGCCAATAAGTTTATCGGTTTTCTTGTGGTAGATGGCCTTCATGAACATTTTTTCATCACGGTTTGGCAAAACGTTGACCATCGGACGGAAGGTGGTTTTAAAAACCTTAATGTTATCTTCGCCGTATTCCTCGCATGCTAACGCTTCATTAAGGCCACAAGTTCCAAGAGGGGGGATAGAAAATACGGCAGTTGCAATGTCACCATCATCAAGGCTAAAGTCGCCATCGTTAAACAAGTTCTCGGCAATCATGCGCCCATCACGAATGGCAACAGGGGTAAGGTTCACACGGTCAGTAAGGTCGCCCACGGCATAAATATGCTTATGCTCGCCTTGGGTTTGTAGCTTGTTATTAACAATCACAGCGCCGTTATCGCAAAGGGGTAGGTCAATATCAAAGCAGGTGGTGTTTGGTTTACGGCCTGTAGCGAATAGTACTTCGTCTACTAGAATTTCATCACCCGTATCAAGCTTCACAAGTTTCTGCTTTCCTTTAGGGGTAATAGTCTCGGTATTACAGATACAGTGGAAGATAACCCCACGCTTTTTAAGCTCGTTCGTTAGGTGGTCACGAATATCCTGGTCAAAGCCTGCAAGCATAACGTCACGGCGAAGGACTAGGTGTACTTCAGTACCTAGGGCATTAAAGATAGAGGCAAACTCAACCCCAATATACCCACCGCCAACGATAACCATTTTCTTTGGTAGTTCAGTTAGGTCAAATACACCGTCTGAGATAAACCCATGCTCGGCACCTTTAACAGGGGGCTTTGTCGGGTGACCACCAGTGGCAAGCATGATGTATTTACCCGTAATGGTTTGTTGGTCATCAATCGTAACTTCATGGGCACCTGTAAGGACGCCTTTACCGTTAAGGAGGGTGACACCTGCTTTATCAAGGAAGGTTTTATGCAGGCCCTCAAGGCGATCAATCTCAGAGTTACGGGCTTCGGCAAACTTTTTAAAATCAAACGAAACATCTACGTTAAAGCCATAACCATGGGCATCGGCTAAAGTATCGGCTGTATGGGCCGCGTAAGACATAATCTTTTTAGGAACACACCCACGGATAACACATGTACCGCCAACACGGTCATTTTCAATAATGGCAACCTTGGCGCCGTATTGCGCTGCGCGCTTTGCACCTGCAAGCCCGCCTGAGCCTGCACCAATAACAATAAGGTCAAAATCGTAGGTCATTGAAGTTCCTCGTATGTCTTTATATTCTTGATTGCGGGCATTCTATCGTATCGTGACTCTACAGCCAATGCTTTATAATCTGTATACACAAGGCTTGCCTTTTGCCCCGAAATACTATAGAAAATGACGTTTGGAATAACAGCTATATAGAGTAACGATGACAACATCTACACAGATGCCTGAGGGCACACTACAGCCGACACCAACAGCTTCTAAAAACCTAGAGCCTAAACTAGGCACCTTTGACACACTTGCCGAAGCGCTAGACTATGCCGCACAAGGCGAAGCTGGTTTTAACTTTTACGATGTACGTGGCAACCTTAAGCACGTGCTGACCTACACCGAAATGCGCACCATTGCCCAAAAGCAAGCAAAGCAACTGCTAAGCCTAGGCCTTAAGCGCGGTGACCGTATTGGTATTGTTGCTGATATTGAAGCTTACTTCCTTACCACATTCTTTGCCTGCCAATACGCAGGCCTTATGGCTGTGCCTCTACCTGTTATTACAGGCCTAGGTGGTCGCCATGGTTACGAGCAACAGCTACAAAAGGTACTAACCACTGCTGAAGCTAAAGTTGCTATTGGCCCAGATGACCTTCAAGAACACCTGAAAGACGCCACCAAAGACATGGCTGGCATTAAGCTGCTTACCCCAGAACAACTAGATGCCCTTCCTGAAGCTGACGTGACCCTTGAGCCACTTACAGCGGAAGACGAAAGCCATATTCAGTTTTCATCAGGTTCAACCCGTTACCCTAAAGGGATTGTGATTAGCCAAAAAGCTATGATGAACAACGCCCATACGCTGATGACCGATGGCCTAAAAGGGAACCAGTTTGGCCGTGTTGAACGTGTAGCCTCATGGTTGCCGTTCTACCACGATATGGGCCTTATTGGCTGCATGCTAACCCCAATTTGCTGCCAGTTCTCGGTTGATTTGCTTCATACCGATGACTTTGCACGTTCACCTCTACAGTGGCTGAAGCTGATTGCCCGTAACAAGGCGTCACTCTCATTCGGCCCGACATTCGGTTACGAAATTTGCGCGCGCCGTGCTTCACGTATGCGTGATGATAGCGTTGACTTGTCTGAGTGGCGGGTGGCAGGTATCGGCGGCGAGATGGTGCACGCGCACCCCCTAAATGCTTTCGCCGAAGCTTTTGCCCCATACGGCTTTGACGCTAAAGCCTTCACGCCAAGCTACGGCATGGCTGAAGCAACACTTGCAATCTCATTTGCAAATGTGGATGAAGAATTTAACGTAGACGCTATCGATAAAGATGCTCTGCTTGAAGGTAAGGCCATCCCAACATCTGAAAACGTTGTTGATGAAACCTCAGAAACTCGTGTCATGGTTTCATGTGGTCGTGTGCTAAAGGGCTACGAGCTTGAGATCCGCAGTGCAGACGATAAAGTTCTGGGTGACCGTGAGGTTGGCCGCATTTGCATTAAAACCCCAAGCCTGATGAGCGGCTACTTCCACGATGAAGAAGCCACGAAAGAAAGCATCCTACCTAAGGGATGGCTTGATACAGGAGATATGGGCTATACCATTGACGGCGAGCTTGTGATTACTGGCCGCGCGAAAGACATGATTATTATCAACGGTCGTAACTTCTGGCCGCAAGATATGGAATGGCACGCCGAGCAAAGCGTTGAAATGCTGCGTACACGTGACACAGCAGCCTTCGCTGTTGACGGTAAAGACGGTAAGGAAGAGGCTGTACTTCTTGTACAAACCCGCACCACCGACCCTGAGCGCCAAGCCGAACTTATTAAAGAAGTTTACACCGCAGTTAAAACCAACACCGGCGTTGATGCCCGTATTGTGTTGGTACCACAGCGTAGCCTGCCTTACACAACATCAGGCAAGCTAAGCCGTGCAAAAGCCAAGAAGGGCTTTTTGACAGGTGAAATCCAACCGCTAGATATTTCGAAAGCAGAGTCAGCCGCATGAGCGAAAAAACTCAACCTAAAAAACAAGCTTCTGAAAAAATCGTTGCCGTAACAGGTGGCGCTGGCTTTATTGGCCAGTCGCTTTTAAAAGCCTTGGCAGAAGAGGGCTACCAAGTACGTGCCCTGCAAAACCGTACACCTGTGTTTGAGCACAAAAACATTACCGCCGTTAAAGGCAGCCTTACCGATGCTAAAGCTTTGAAAGAGCTTGTGCAGGGTGCCGACGTTGTTATTCATGGTGCAGGCCTTATTGCGGCACGCCGCGGTGCTGACTATTACCGTGTTAATACCGAAGGCACACGCCGTTTGGCCCAAGTTAGCGCTTACGAGAAAGTGGAAAAATTCCTTCTTATCTCAAGCCTTTCAGCCCGTGAGTTTGAACTTTCGCACTACGGCAACAGCAAGAAAAAGGCCGAGCAAACCCTACGCTCAGTGCCTGACCTTAAGTGGGATGCTTTGCGTCCGCCAGCCGTATATGGCCCAGGCGATATGCAATTTTTGCCGCTGATGAAAATGGTGCAAAAGGGCACAGTGCTGCTACCTGCAGGCCGTAAAGCCCGTGCATCGATGATTTATGTGGATGATTTGGTTTCAGCCATTACCAAGTGGGTGAAAAACGCTAAGCCAACAGGCACAGCGTACGAACTTGATGACGGCGCCGAAAATGGCTACCTGTGGCAAGACGTTACCGCCGAAGCTGCAAAGGTATTTGAAACTAAGCCACGCTACATTACATTGCCTAAGTTTGCAGTGTATGGCGTTTCGTATATTTCATACCTTGCCGAGATGGCCTTGCAGCGTGTACCGCAGCTTGCGCCTGAAAAAGCACGCCAAATTTGCTACCCCGATTGGGTTTGCCGTGATAACAGCCTGCAAAAGGCCATCGGCTGGAAGCCAAAGGTGCCTGTATCAAAGGGTATCCCCGCAACAATCCGCTGGTATCAGCAAGAAGGGTTGATTTAAGCCAATTATATAGTAGATTATGCCCACTTTAGCTTTGCCTTGGTGGGCAAATTTACTTATGATAGGTGCCAAATTGGGTGCCGCACATAGGCCGTATTAAAACAATTAGTAAGGGACATGACTAATGTCAGAGCCAACACACGCTGAAATCGTAGCTAAGATTATCGAAGAGCTAAAATCACTAAACGAAGACTTTGCCAAGGTTGAACTATCTGGCGAAACAAACATGACAACCGATATCCAGGTTGATTCGCTCGACGTTATGGAACTTGTGTTCTCGCTTGAAGAAGCTTACGACGCATCAATCCCTGTAAATGAACTCAGCAACGTTTACACCATCAACGAACTTGCTGCATTGGTTCAAAAAAGCCGCTAATCGCTAGCGCTAATCTAACAATTGGAGGCCATTATGGCAGACCTACTAGATAAATTCCGGAATATCCAAAAAGTACACCAACACGTTGTGGGCCTTACTGGCCGCGACCCTCTAGGCGCACCGTTTGAAAAAATGCTTTCGCCAACCCAAGCCGTTATCGACGGTAAAGAGTGTGTGCTACTAGGTTCAAACAACTACCTAGGCCTAACATTCTTCGATGAAGCCATCGAAAAAGCAAAAACAGCGCTAGACGTTGCAGGTACAGGGACCACAGGTTCACGTATGGCCAACGGTAGCTACATTGGCCACAAAGCCCTTGAAGGTAAAATCGCTGACTTTTACAACATGAAGCACTGCTTGCTGTTCACAACAGGTTACCAAGCAAACGTTGGCTTCCTATCAGCTATCGCTGGTAAAGACGACTACATCATTATCGACGCTGACAGCCACGCAAGTATTTACGATGGTTGTAAACTAGGCGACGCTACAGTTGTGCGCTTCCGTCACAACAACGTAGCTGACCTTGAGCGCCGCTTGAAAAAACTACCTGAAGGCAGCAACAAACTTGTTGTGATTGAAGGTATCTACTCAATGCTTGGCGACCGTGCACCACTAAAAGAGTTTGTGCGTGTTTCAAAAGAAAACGGCGCCTACGTTATGGTTGACGAAGCCCACTCACTAGGTGTGCTTGGTGAAAACGGCCGCGGCCTCCTAGAAGAAGCTGGCGTTGAAGACCAGGTTGACTTTGTTCTAGGTACATTCTCGAAGAGTGTAGGTACCATTGGTGGTTTTTGTGTATCAAACCACAGCGAAGTTGAGAACGCGCGCTTTTTGGCCCGTGCTTACATGTTCACCGCTTCAACACCGCCATCAATCGTAGCATCAGCTGGTGCAACCATTGACCACATCAAGAAAAACGGTAAAGAGCTTATGAAAAAGCTATGGGACAACACAGCCGTTGTTTACCCAGCGCTTAAAGAACTTGGCTTTAAAGTTGGCCCCGAGATGACACCTGTTATCGGCGTTGCAATGCCAAGCCTAGAAGAAGGCATCCGCGTTTGGAACACCCTTTACGAAAACGGTGTTTACGTAAACATGGCCCTGCCACCAGCAATCCCAGCTGGCAAGTGCTTGCTACGTTGCTCAGTTTCAGCCGCTCACACACCCGAGCAGCTAGAGACTGTGGTAAAGGCCTTCACAGCAGCAAAACACGCCGCTGAAGCCGCTGCCTAACAGCTAAGCTGACCAAATTAAAAGCCCCGCACTTGCGGGGCTTTTTTTATTTGTTGTAATATTCTTTCAATGCTTTTGATGAGCCTCGCTTAGTTACTCCACATGATGTTTTTATATATGCATTTTTATAGGCAGTTTCTGGTCGTCTATCTTTAAAACGAAAAGTATAAGAGCTTCTGCTTTCCATCCTGAATGGCAAATGGCTGTGTAGGGGGATTCCGACATTTCGGAATCCATTACGCTCCATACCAAATCCAGTTTCCTCGATGAAAACAGGAAATGTACTGAGGTTCGTTACAGTTATTGCCAAATAGGCCTTACTGTTTTTATTGCCGTGAATATCAATGTATTGGATTGGTGCGACTTTTAACTTAACTTTATCATTAGCCATGGCACGCCAAAGATTAATAATACCAAGTAGGCTACCTATGGTGCCCATAAATAACGCGATAAAATCAGCAGTAGATAGGCTTTGTATGAATGTAATCATCTAATGCTCCAATTACTTCGCAATTTTATTTGTGAGGACTTTATAGACCAGTGGCCAGGCAAAGATGAGCGGGTATTTGCGCTGGCGGTCGGTGGGGGTGATTTTGTGGCCTGAGTGGCGCTCAATTTTCCAGACGATGTAATCTACGGCGCCTGTGAATGTAAGCGGAGCTTTCATTAGGCGGAAGAACGTAACCAGCTTACCAAAAAAGCGACGGATTGGCGTGTTCAGGCGCTTGAGGGTGCGGTAGCCTTTGGCAATGTGCACGTGGTACATAAACTCGTCAGGGTCGGGCTGATGTTCAAGGGGGTTAAGCTCAAGCGTGGCGGCGGCAAAGGCGGCCGTGGCTTTATCGTAATATTCCTTATTCGCTTCGTAGATTGAAGCTCCACGGCTTTTGCTTTCGCTACGAAGTTCACAAGCATATGTATCCTTTAGGCCTGTGACCCATAGGTTTTCAACCGTTGTATATTCTTTTAGTAGTGGCAGCGTGCGGCGGTGGAAGGTGCGCACGGCGCTGTATAGGGTTTCGATAATATGGTCCTGATCCGCTTTTGATCGTGGATGCAAAATGCGGCATGGCTGGCTAAAGCGGGCCCAAATGCTTGGCGCAATGCTAATGCCATGAGCTGACATGCTAAACTGGCGCATGGTCATCACGGCGTATTTGCAGCGAAGCTTTTGGCCGTCGGCCGTCTCAAACTCTTTGTAATACACATTTGGTGGCAGCAGGGTGCCCCAAAAGCGGTGGCTTAGCGGCAGCTGTGCTGCTGAGTAGCTATCAACCAGAAGGTAAAAGTCTAGAACTGTATCGTCTTCAATGGCTTTCCAGAGGCCTGAGCCATAAAACAAAACACCTGCAACACCGGGTGTGGTTTCGGTCAGGTGTTTGGCCATTTCGAGTGCGGCATCGGGGGCAGGGTGTAAGTAAACGTCGTGCAGGTCCATAGGGCTACTCTTTCACGCCAACGGCAAAGGTAAAGGGCTCAGCGGCTGAAATTGTAAGCGGTGTTTCGCTCTTGGTTTCAAATAGTTCACCGTCAAGTGTCCACTCGCCATCAAAGGTTAGGGTACAGCTGTTGGTGCGCATGTTAAGGGCGCCGTTATTGTATTCAGGCTCAAGTTGTTGGCGGCCAGCAAGTAAACTCGGCAGGTTTGAAATAAAGCGGCTGTAAGGCGCTGTAACACCCATGAGGGCAAGTTCACCTTTGTTTTCATCGCTCTTGGCAAGAGGGCGCATGCCCAAAATCAAACGCTCAAGTGACGTCAGTGTTAAAAACACAGTGTCGGCCGTGCGACTGGTGCCGTCATGCTCGATAATGGTTTGGCTTGGGGCCAGAATAGGGTCTTCGTTCACGTTACCGCGGATAAGGCGCCACAACATGCCTGAGGTTGCCAAGGCTTGGCCAAAAGCATTCGTCATGCCCTTAGTATGGTAAGTATCACGGGTAAAGTTAATGGCACGGGGGATGGCAAGCGTGCCCATAAAAAAGCCGAGCAAAGGCTCAGGCAGGCTGAAAGATTCAACCTTAATCGGTGAACGACGAATTGTTTTAAGCTTACCGTCATTGGCAACCTTTAGCATTTCAACAATTGGGTTTTCGGTGTGTTCGCGTTTGGCGGCGTAGTTGCCTAGGCCTTGGGGGCCTTTGTAGCCAATATCAAGGTAGCTCATGTTGGTGGTGCCACCGTCATACACCGCAATAGTCGGTTCTTCTGCAAACGGTTTGTGTTTACGAAGGGCTGTAAGCACAGCGTCAACCGTACCGTCACCGCCCACGATGGCCAGCATGTTTGCGCCACGCATAGCCATTTGGCTAAGGGCGGGCACAATGTCAGCCTTTGAGGTGGTTTCAACAAAGATAACCCCTGCAGCATTGCGGGCACGTTGCAGTTTATCATGCAGCGGGTTTTTGCCGCTACCACTGCTTGGGTTATAGATGACGCCAACTTTGTTCATAAGGATGCTTCCTTAGCGTTTAGTTGTTTAGGCTATATTAGCGAGCCAACCAAGATTGAATCTTACGACCACGGAGGTTTAAAACCTCAGCCGATAGAATTTGCTCCATGTGCACAAGCAGTGAAAGGGCAGTCCAAGCGGCAATCGCCCAAATGGCCCAGTCAGGGCGGCCCACCAAAACAGCGGCTGTCATAAACAACATGTTTGGGTTACGGCGCGCGGTAATCAGACGGAAGAAACTGTCAAACTTACGCCAAATGTGCATGTGAATTTTAAAGCGTACAATAAAGTAACCTTCAAGCACACGCTGGAAGATGTAACCACCCACAATCACGAAGAACAACCAGTTAAGGACAACTGGGTCAATCCCCATGCCCACATGCACAAGGCCGTAGCCCCAAGCAACATACCAAAATGGTGGGTGCACAAGGTCAATACCGTGATCAAGGAAGTTACCAATTTTAGATGAGGTAAAGCTTACACGGGCAAGCTTGCCATCAACTGTATCAAAGAATGTGAAAATCCAGCCTGCAAGTAGGCCTTCGATGTACATGCCCTTGCTAAAGGCCCATAGGGCGTAAAGCATCAGAATACCGCCAACAACGGTAATCATGTTTGGGGTAACCCCTGTTTTGGTGCACCAGCGGGTAACAACCGCAGCTGGGCGAGGCCAGAAGTATTTGGTTACAAGGTCAGTCACACCTTTGTAAGTACCCATGAAAATACGCCATTCAAGGGCTTTTAGGCCTTCTTGCTGTAAAGGCAAGCAGTATGGAAGCTCTTTTTTACGAAGGTCAGAGTTAAAGTTAGCGCCCACTTGTTCGTGGTTCAGTGTGGTGTGTTTGGCTGGAGCTGCGCCACCGGCAACCCATTTGGCTGCTTTAGCAAAGTCTTTCGCTGTGGTGTTTGCAGCAACAGGGGTGCCTTCGCAGGTCATCAGTGTATTGTTTGTTTTGGCAAGGCCAGCAAGAACGGGCTTGTCGTACACGTAGTCAGCGCGGATCACGATAATGGGTGTTTCAGGTGATTCTTTTTTAACAGCACTCTCGTTCAGGACGGTTACGCCTAGGCGTGCAAATACGCGGCGTAGGCGCTCGGCGCCCGTAAGGCCCCATACTTTTGGTGTGTCTTTTTGGGTTTCGACCAATACTGCAATCGGTTTGACTTTTGTAGTCATATTGATGACAATGCCTCATTCGTTAAATTTTGAACAACTAAGAGTACTCTATTTTATGCTGTTTGCCCACATCACAGATGTACATTTACCAACAACACCGGTTAAACCGCACGAACTCTTTAGTAAGAGGGTTTTATCGTACTTATCATGGCACCTCAAGCGTAAAAAACACCACTTAAAGCCAGTTTCGGATGCCTTGGTTGAAGATATGCAGTCATTTAAGCCTGAACACATTTGTGTAACGGGTGACGTTACCAACCTTGGCCTTAAAGGTGAGCTTGAGCAAGCCCGTGATTGGCTGCAAGCTTTAGCACCTGCAAATAAGGTAAGTTTTGTTCCTGGTAACCACGATACGCTTACGCCGTGGTCAGTCCGCCAGCGTGATAAATACTTTAGCCCGTGGATGCAGTCAGACGATGGCAAAGCCGAAATGCCTTACGTACAAGTGCGCGGCAACGTGGCCTTTATTGGGGTTGATACTGGCGTTGCAACGCTACCGTTTATGGCAACAGGCACAGTAGGCGCCAAACAAATGGCCCGCCTAGAACAAGTTTTGAACGAAACAAAAGAGCAGGGGCTTTACCGTGTGGTGCTGATTCACCATCCGCCGCTGCCAAACATTAATAAGGCACGTAAGGCCCTGACGGATGCTGAAGCACTGGCCCAAGTGATTGACCGTACGCAGCCTGAACTTATTTTGCATGGGCACAACCACGTGCCGATGGAATATGGCCGTGGCGAAACCCAGATTTTTGGAACGGGTTCAGCCTCGGTTGACTTTGGCGACGGTATTGCCGTTGCACATTACTCACTTTTTGAAGTTAAACCTTCTGGTGAGCTAAAAGTAACACACCGCTATTACAACCCTGAAACCCGCAAATTTGCTACACGTTAGTAGGTTTGAGGCTGTGCAATTTTAAGAAAATTAATAAAATTGTATACAAAACGCACATTTTTATGGCATAACAGGATTGACATTTACCCCCTAAGGGCAGATATATAGCACTGTTGATTAGACCAAAAGTTTAAATAAACTGAAAGAAATACACGATGAAAGCCATTATTCTAAGCGCCGGCCAAGGTACACGACTACTACCGATGACTAAAGAGTCACCAAAGTGTTTGCTACCACTAGCTGGAGACACCACAAACATTCTACGTTGGCAACTTGACCAACTTGAAGAGGCAGGCGTAACCGAGACTATCGTTGTAACAGGGTTCTTCTCTGACAAGGTTCGTGCTGAGCTAGCACGCCGTACAGGCCCTATGAAAACACGCACAATCCACAACCCATTCTACAAAGTAGCCGACAACATCGGTAGCGTTTGGGTAGCACGTGACGAAATGACAGAAGATTTCCTACTGATGAACGGTGACACACTGTTTACTGTAGACGTTGTTCGTAAACTTATGAAAGAAGGCAAAGACGCCATCAACGTTACTGTGGCTTACAAAGAGTCATACGACGATGACGATATGAAGGTTACTCTTTCAGAAGGCAAGGGTTCAAACCTTGTTGCTGTAAGCAAAATTATCGACATGAGCGAAGTTGACGCTGAGTCAATCGGCATGATGATGTTCAAAGGCCGCGGTGCTCAAATGTTCCGTGAAGCTGTTGAAAACGTAATGATGAACCCAGAAGCTGTGAAGCGCTACTACCTAACAGTTATCGACATGCTAGCCAAAATGGTTACTGTTGGTACTGTTGAAGCACCACAGACTGACTGGTGTGAAGTTGACTTCCCTCTAGACCTAGAGCGCGCAAACTCAGTTGTTTCAGGCTGGCAAGAGCGCTTCGGTAAGAAGACAGAGTCTAAGAAAGCTGAACTTAAAGCTGTTTAAGTTCGCTGGTTAAGCTCGTTTTTTACGGGCGTACCCATCTTTGAAGATCTGGCGCACCAGCGCCAGGTCTTCTTTTTTATCTACATCAATGGCCGCATGAGGGTTGCTCATCATCGGAAGGGTAATTTGCGCCTCGGTTTTCTTCTCAAGGGTTTTACGCAAATGCTCACGGCTTAGTTTTTTCATAACAAAGCGTACAAGAATACTACCGCCAATGGTCATGGCCATTTTAATAGGCTTTTTGCGGTTTTCTTCCACTTTGCGCCAAAACTTTACAACGTTACGGGCTTGAGGTGTTTTAAACAAAAATAGGTTACAGCCACCAATAGCGCCATCAGTCAAAGGCACACGTGTGCGCTTAACTTGTGGGTAAGCTTGTTCAACCATTTCAGTTTCAGCGATAGCGGCGGCAAAGTCGGCCGGTGTGCGCCATGCTTGGTCTGTAAACTCGTTCAAAATATCATGGGTCAGCAGTGGGTGGTCAGCTGTGGTCACAAGCAGGGCATTGTTTGTTGGGATGCCTTCCATGGCAATCATAATGCTGCGGCATGGGGTAGAGCCTGTTTCTACGCGCTTAACTTTATGGCGCTGCACAAGGTCTGACAGTAAAAGTGATTGGTGAGAGTCAATCTCACGCTTGGGCATACTCAGGATAATTTCACCAACTGAGGGCCATGAGGTAATGGTCTCAAGCACATGCTCAATCATCGGGCGGCCATCAATATCAACAAAGGCTTTTGATGATTTTCCTTCGGCTTCAGCAACAGGGTCACCTTTAGGGCGGCTGCCGGCTAAAATAAGAACATTAATTTTATCGGCAGCATTCATTAGCCTAGGTCCTTTGCGTATACGCGGTAGGTTTTATAGTGGGTGCCGCCAATCATCTCGATAAGGCGAATCATTGGGGTGTTGTTTTCAAGAATCCATGAAAGCTCAACATGCTCAATGCCTTTTTTAACACCAATCTTGTAGGCATTGCGCATCATTGAAATGGCAATAGCGCCCCCAAGCGGTGTGCTTTGGTATTCTTGGCGCACGCCCATAAGAACAACACGTGCCCCTTTAAGGCGGTTCGCCTTGAGGCGTGTAAGCAGCTTAAGCCAACCAAATGGCAATAGTTTACCGCCAAGGTCGTGCATGGCTTCGTTTACATCAGGCAAAGCCACAATCATGGCAATAGGGTGGCCATCAAGCTCAACGATACGGGCAAGGTCAGCATCAATGATGGGGCGTAGGTTTTTAACCATGTAGGCAATTTCAGCCGCCGTCATTGGGGTAAAGCCCCAGTTGTTGGCCCAAGCATCGTTAAAAATGTCGATGATGGTATGAAGATCTTCAGACAAGTTCTTCATGTTAATCTTGCGTTCAACAAGGCCTTCTTTTTTATCAGCAGCGCGGCTCATGCGGTCGGCTGTCTTAGGAAAGTCACCCGTCACATCAAGGTTATAGGCGTAAAGGTCTTTCGCTTTAACGTAGCCAGCATCTTCCAAAACGTTTTGGTACCAAGGCTTGGCATAGTTCATCATCAGGCGAGGGGCTGCGGTGTAGCCATCTACAAGCAAGCCAACTTCATCGTTGATTGAAAGGCTGTAAGGGCCCGTCACATGCTTAATACCTTTGCTACGCAGCCATTCTTCAGCTTCAGTCAGGAGCAGGCGCATGGTCTCAGGGGTATCGGCTTCAATAGCGCCAAAGTGGCCTGTGGTTTTGTGCTCAGTTTCTTCTTTATCAATCTGCGCTGAAATACGACCAACGGCTTTGCCCGTAACGTCATACGCAACAAAAAGCTCGGCATCAGCGTGGTCAAAGAAAGGGTTATGCTTTTTGCTAAAGTGGGTGCGACGCTCCATATCCAACTGTGGGATGTAGTTTTCGTCACCCTTATAAAGCTTATGAGGCAGCTGAACAAAGTCGTTCAGCTGCTTCGGCGTTTGGATGCTTTCAATGCGAATCATTAAGCGGTGGCTCGCTGTGGTTTTTTGCGGCTCACGCCTTCTTTAGCGTTACGCTTTTCGCAAAGGTCAGGGGTTAGGCGGGCAACCCATGGGTATTTTTCAACTTCACTGTAAGTGTAGCCTAGGTTAAACACGGTTGAGCTTTTGCCGCCCTTCATGTTTTTAGGCTTCTCTTCGAATGTTTTAAACAAACGGTCAGGCCAGTAGCTGGTGATGCCGTAGTTGTAGTTCTCGTTAAAGAAGTGGTGTTGCAGGTGGTGATGCTTAATCTTCTTCACAAAGTTGCTCTTAGGCTCGTAGTTCAGGTGCTGGATGCAGTGGTTGAACTCGTAGAAGCATGTCACAACGATACCAAAGCAAAATGCCATAGCGATACCAGCAAGGCCACCGATAAGGTAACCTACAGGGGCCACAACCAAGAAGATGGTTGGGATGGTTGTGTATAGAGCGCCAAATAGAACTGTAAGGTCGTAAGGGTCGCGGTGGTGATCAAAGTGGATGCGCTTCCAGATTGGGGCAGTCATCTTTGAGCGGTACAGGTAGTTACCATGCAAAACGTAGCGGTGTAGAAGGTACCAAGCCATTGGGTAAACCACAGCAACAGTTACGGCTGTAATGGCAACTTCACCAAGGGTAATGCCAAAAATAAAGGCTGCTGCCGCACTTAGAATAGCTAGGCAAATGTAAATATGTACATCTGGGTATAGGAAGAAGGCCTTCCAGAACTCAGGCAAGGTCATTTCATCAAGGCGGTATTCTTGGTGAAGGTAGTTAAACTTTTGCTTTTTAGCTTTAGGGGCAGTTTGGGTATCGGCCATTTTTCTATACTCGCTTGGGGTACGCCACAAGGGGCACCTTGTTAAATTTGTATTTTAATAGGGAAAACATACTCTTTTACCCCAAAAAGTCAATTGACGAAGGTCAAAAACAGCAGTGTTTTTTTAGAGGGTTACTTCCGCGAAAAGCGAGACTCACGCCACATGCAGTAGGCAACCACGCCGCCACCAAATAAGTAGGTTGGTAGCCACACTGTAAATGCCGTCGGGAAGTTACCACTCTCCGCGCCTGAAAGGGCAATACGCTCAGCCACGAAAAATAAGAAACCAAACAAAATAATGGTAAAGCCTGCAATGATGCGGTTGGCACCACGAGGGCGCATAAACAAGATTGGCGCTGCAATCAACACCATCACCATCGTGCCAATAGGCTGTGAAAAACGACGATGCAGCCATGTTTTGTAGTAGTGGCCACGGTCATTGTTAATGTTTGAGGCTTCGCTCAAAAGCTTAAGCTCACGCAGGGTCATCTCGTCTAGTTTTTTATCAAAAACGGCAAGCTCTTTGGGGGTAGTGCCAAGGTGAGTCGGGTGAATATCAAACTCCATTGAATCGCCTGAGCCAAGTACACGCATTTCGCCATCACGCAGTACCCATGCTTTGCCAGTCATGCCGCTTGCTTCTGGGGCATCTTCGTAGGTGGCGTTATCGGCTACGATGTAACGTTCCATCAGGCCTTGTTCATCACGTTCAATCAGTTTGACTTGGTAAAGCTTGTTGTTTTGTTTGTTAGCACCTTCTGCGTAAAGCATATAATCGCCCACCATAAACCAAGCAGGGTAGCGGGTGATGTTTGTTTGCTCGGTTACAGGCTCAAAGTCATTCTCTTCCCACAGGCGTAGGTTTTCGGTTGCACCTAGAACCAGCGAGTTCAGGAAAATAAAGTGTAGCGACGCAATAAAGAAGCCGCCCAGCATAAACACCCACAAAATGCGCAAAATACGGATGCCTGAGCTTTGCATGGCGCCAATTTCGTGTTGGCTATGCAGTTTGTTATAAACCGCCATAGCTGCCAATAGACCTGCCATTGGGATGATAAGCGAAATCAGCTGCGGCAAGCGCCATGCAGCGTACTGGCCAATGGCTTCAAACACAGGCATGCCACCACGAATAACATCGTCACTGCGAGCAAGAATATCAAACACCAAGAACAAGAAGGCAAGGCCCAATGAGGCTACAACCGCCATCTGAATAAACTGCTGAAGCATATAAACGCGTAGTAAACGTGACATGATCTATGCGCTCCCTTATTTATTCATTTTCTTCATGCGCTTATTATGGCGGCGCTGGTGGCGCTTATCCATAATATGGCGATATGGTGTTACATCTAGCCAGATGACCAGTAATATTAACGTAAAGACAGTTAATACCGTGAGGGGCGTCCAGAGGCCTGTCCACGTAGAAAGACTTCCAAGAGCGGCAAAAGCTTCACCAAAACCGAGGACTTTCTCGTACAGGATAAGAATAACAATACCCAAGCCCATACCGTAAGCACGGCCTGTACGGCCTGAACCTACAAGCGCTAGCGGAATTGCAAGCAATGCAAGGACGGGTACAGATAAAATCAAAACAAGGCGGCTATGAAGCTCAGTATTAACTTCAAGGAATGGAATGGCCTTCAAGGTTTGCTGCGGTTTACCAATAAAGAGTTCAGGGAGTGTCATTTCACGGCTTGATTGGCCACGTAAGCCGTACTTTTTAAGCTTATCAAGAGGTGGGCTCCAGTAAAATTGGCTAAAGCTAATAGTGGCAGCGGTATTATTAGTGCTGCTTTCACGGACCATTTTACCGTTTTTCAGCAATAGCGTGAAGTCAGCATCAGGGTTTGTTGACTCTGTCACTCGAATGGCTTCTTCAGCTGTAATAATTGTTTTGTTGCCATCTTGCTCGGCTGAGGCAAAGAAGCCTGTAAAGAACTTGCCGCCTTGGCTCACAGTTTCGGCACGGAGGGTAATATCAGGGCCTAGGGTTTCAAATACACCCGGGCGTAGGTTTGTTAGGATTTGCGACTTTGTAAGTTCCCATACTGCCGTGTGGTATGCATAGCGTGAGTATGGCTGTACAAAACCAACAAGAATAGCCATCAGGATTGTAATCAAAAGAGCCAGCGCCATCACCGGGCGGATAATCTGTTCGAGTGATAAACCTGTTGAGAAAATCGCTGTTAATTCAGAGTCTTGCTGTAACTTTCTAATGCTAATCATTAAAGCAAGAAATAGGGCTGCGGGTAGGGCTGTACCAAGGTAGTGTGGGATAAGATACCACAGCAATTCAAAGGCGCTTGCAACAGGTGTACCTTCTTCGGTTACCAGTTGAATAAGGCGCATCAGACGCTCAAGAACAAGCGTAAGCAAAATCACAAATAGCGCCATCAAGAAGGGTGGCGTTACACGATGCAAAAGGTATACGGTTAAGCGTGACATATATAACTTTCTGACGGTTAAGTGTTTAGCTTTGCGCTTCAGGTTTCACTTTTTTGAAGAAACTTTGTAGCAGCTTTGTAGTGTTTTGCAAGGCTTCATCGTCAAGCTCAACAAACTTAGTAAGGTCAGGCTGACCAGGGAAGCCATGGTCAATAACAGCAAGGCTGTTAAGCTGGTGGGCACCCTTATAACGTGGGAACACATGGAAGTGCACGTGTGGGTCAACCATCATCAGCATGAGGTAGTTAATCTTTTCGTAGTCAATGGCAGTGGTCAGGGCAAGTTCAATATCCGTAACAACTTGCTTAAGTTCGGTCATAGCTGCTTGCGATACATCTGAAAAAGCCGTTACATCTTCAGTGCAAATCAGAACAAGCGACCCTGCGGTAACTTGTTTGCGGCGGGTTACAATTGCCCAATGCTTATACTCTTTTACAAGGGTATTGGGGTAGCCAAAGGTTTTAAGTGTTTGATGCATCGTTGTTCTTTTTTTGAATTAACACAATATTGGTTGCTAGGTAGTTTGCAGGGCTTGTGGTATAAATTTCGTATAGCTTTATATAGGGCTATTTATAGGGACCACAAGGTTTAATTGCCAACATTTAGCAACATAAAAGTACCAAACAAAATGCTTAAAATACATGTCTTTTTTAAACAACTGTTCTGCCTGCTAGCGCTAGCCGCTATGTTGACCGCTGCAAACCCTGCTGCAGCTGAAAATAAAATGCTTGATGGTGACTACACCTACGATATTTTGCGTAACGGTACCCAAATCGGGACCTACAGCTTCCATGTGACCAACCGTGACGATATGAGCACCACGGTGCAAGCCACCATGAACATTGAAGCTAAGGTACTATTTTTGACGGCTTATAAGGCTGACCACCAACGTGTGGAAGAGTATCTAAATGGTGCACTCCAAAAAATTCACGGTGAAGCTAAGTTTAACGGTAAAGACTATGCCTTTACCTATGATGCCAAGCTTGACCAAGTTGACCGCAATGGCGAGATTGAGCAACTTAAATACCCAGTTGTAACCCTAAGCCCCTTTAAACCACGTAACACTGAAGGCAAGTTTATTGGCCTGAGTGAGAAGGGGAAAACACACGAGGCCTACTTTGAAGATAACGGCATCGTGAAGAAAAAAAGCGGCATTAAGCTGCACCCATTCCATGAACTTGCATTCATTGGCGATGTTCGCCGTGATTTGTGGTACACCCCTGAGGGGATTCTTGACAGCCTATCGTATGATAAAGATGGGGCGACTATTACTTTTAAACGTCGCGCTAAAAATTAACACGGCTTATAACTAATAAATACCTGATAAGGCTCATATTCTTATGAAAAAAACGCTCGCATTCACAGCGGCTCTTATGCTTTTACCTTTAATTCCGAACAGTGCTATGGCGCAAAGCCGTGGGGCTGTGGGTGTTGTTGTGGCACCAGTTGAACGTACCGAATGGATTGAAACCATTGAAGCCCTAGGTACGCTTAAAGCCCGCGAACAAGTTGTGATTACTTCAACAGTCGCCGATAAAGTTGCCAAGATTAACTTTGACGATGGCCAAGCTGTTTCAGAAGGAGCCATCCTGATTGAGCTAGAGTCCGCAGAAGAACGTGCTGAACTACAGTCAGCAAAGTCAGCCCTGAGCGAATCTGAAAAACAGTATAACCGTGCAAAGGAACTACGTGCCAAGGGTGCAACCGCACAGTCAGTGCTTGATGAACAGCGCCGTGTGTACGAAATTGCCAAGGCCCAAGTTGGCGTGGCAGAGTCTCAGCTACAGGACCTTATTATCCGCGCGCCATTTTCAGGTAAGCTGGGCATTCGCCAAGTGAGCCCCGGGGCATACCTAAGCGCTGGCCAAGTGATTACCAACCTTACTGATAACCGCACCATGCGCCTTGATTTTGCCGTGCCTGAGGTTTTCCTTGATAGTATTCACCCGGGCCAAGTCGTAAAGGTTAAAACCGCTGCTTACCGCAAGCGCACTTTTGATGGCACTGTAACCGCTATCGATAATCAGATAGACCCTATTAGCCGTGCCTTTAGTGTACGCGCCACATTGCAAAACCCTGAAGGCCTCCTTAAAGCGGGTATGCTGATGACGGTCATGCTTGAAAAAGACCCTGAGCAAGCCATTGCCATCCCTGAAAGTACATTGATCCCCGAAAGTACCCGTAACTATGTGTACGTAGTGGAAGAAGACGCTGAAACCACAACAGCCCAAAAGGTTGAGGTTGAAATTGGCCGCCGCCAAGCTGGCCGTGTTGAGGTTATTGATGGGCTAGAGCCTGGTCAACTGTTGGTAAGCCACGGTGCCCTTAAACTGGCTGATGGCCGTGCCGTTAAAGTGCTAGCCAACCAAGCGGATGGCCGTACCATGACTCAGATTTTGGACGACCTAACAAAGCCTAAAGCACAAAAGAAATAGTGGAGTAGGCGATGTTACTATCTGATATTTCGGTTAAGCGCCCCGTCTTTGCTTCGGTATTGTCGTTGTTATTGGTGGTGTTTGGGATTATCTCATTCCTTAAGTTGCCGCTGCGTGAATACCCAGCCATTGACCCACCAGTTGTAAGTATTCAAACAAACTACCGTGGTGCCGCCGCCGCCGTTGTTGAAACCCGCATTACCCAACTTATTGAAGATCGTATCTCTGGCGTTGAGGGGATTGAGTTTATTCAATCAACCAGTGAAGATGGCCAGTCATCAGTGCGTGTTGAGTTTAGTATTGATCGTGATATTGACGGCGCTGCTAACGATATTCGTGACCGTGTGGCCTCAGTTGCCGACGACCTGCCTGAAGAGGCTGATCCGCCGGAGGTTGAAAAGTCAAACTCTGACGATGACGTGATTTTGTGGTTGAACTTATCATCTGACCGTATGTCACCGACCGAACTAACTGACTATGCCGAGCGCTACCTTGTTGACCGTTTTTCAGTAATTGATGGCGTGGGCCGTGTGCGTGTGGGTGGCGGCCAGCGCTTTGCCATGCGTGTGTGGATTGACCGCCAAAAACTTGCGGGTCATAACCTTGCTGTAACCGACGTTGAAAACGTTCTTCGTCAAGAAAACATCGAACTGCCCGCCGGTAATATTGAGTCTGTTGATCGCCAGTTTACCGTGCGTGTTGAGCGTGCCTTTGTTAATCCAGAAGACTTCCAAAAGCTGGTGCTTTACGAAGGGGAGAATGGTTCACTTGTAAGACTAGGCGATGTTGCCCGTGTTGAACTAGGTCAAGAAGTATTGCGGACGATGTTCCGTGGTAACGGCGAGCCTATGGTCGGTATTGGTATCATTAAACAGTCGCAAGGTAACACTATTTCGGTGGCTGAGGCTGCTATTGCTAAGGCCGAGCAAATCAATAAAACCTTGCCTGAAGGCATGACCATTAACGTAAGTTACGATACTTCAGTCTTTATTAAAAAAGCCATTGCCGAGGTATATAAAACCCTGGCCATTGCGCTGATTTTGGTTGTGGGCATTATTTACCTATTTTTGGGTAATGCGCGCGCCACGATTGTGCCTGCGGTAACCGTACCTGTTTCGATTATCGCTACCTTTATGGCGCTACTGGCGTTTGACTTTTCAATTAACCTTTTAACCTTGCTGGCGCTGGTACTTGCTATTGGTCTGGTGGTGGATGATGCCATTGTGGTGCTTGAAAATATTTACCGCCGTATGGACGAAAAGAAGGAAACACCCCTCGTAGCCTCATTCGTCGGTACACGCCAAGTGGGCTTTGCGGTTATTGCAACAACCCTTGTGCTGCTCGCGGTGTTTATTCCATTTACCTTCCTTGAGGGTGATATTGGCCGCTTGTTTGCCGAGTTTGCCGTAACCCTAGCGGTTGCTGTGTTCTTCTCAAGCTTTGTGGCGCTGACGCTGTGCCCGATGCTGGCCTCAAAAGTGCTAAAGCCGGGGCGCAGTAATAACAAAGCCACTAATAAGGTTGATGATGTGTTCCGTCGTTCACGTGCTAAATATTCAGCGTGGCTTGCCCATACACTTGAAAAGCCTAAAAAGTACCTGCTTATTGCAGCCGCAGGCCTCGTTGTGATTGCCGGCTTGTTTACTGTGGTACCAAGTGAATATGCCCCTAAAGAAGACCGCGGTGCCTTTTTCGTGATTGTGAACGGCCCTGAAGGGGCAACCTACAGCTACATGAAAGACTATATGGATAAGATTGAAGAAATGCTTATGCCATATGTTGATAACGGTGAAATGCAGCGCCTATTGGTGCGTGCACCACGAGCATTTTCAAACTTCTCAAGCTTTAACGGCGGTATTGTTATTGCTGTGCTTACCCCGTGGGGTGAGCGTCGCCCAGGTGAAGAAATTATGGGCGAAATTGCAGGTAAACTTTCAGTGCTACCGGGTGTGCGAGCCTTCCCTGTGATGCGCCAAGGTTTTGGCAGTTCAACCGCAAAACCTATTCAGTTTGTTTTGGGCGGTGGGACGTATGAGCAGCTAGCCGATTGGCGTAATACCTTGCTTGCTGCCATTGAAAAAGATAACCCCGGCCTAACAGGTATTGATTGGGATTATAAAGAAACAAAGCCGCAGCTACGTATTCAGGTAGATTATAACCGTGCCGCTGAAATTGGTGTACCTGTGCGTGATATTGGCCTTACGCTTGAGTCTATGTTGGGCTCGCGCCGTGTGACGACCTTTATGATGGACGGTGAAGAGTACGACGTTATTGTTGAAGGTGAGCGCGATCTGCAAAACACCGCTCAAGACCTACAGAACATTTACGTGCGTTCAAATACAGGTGAGTTGATTCCTGTTTCTAACCTAGTAGAAGTACGCGAATTTGCTGAGTCTAATAGCCTTAACCGCTATAACCGTGTACGTGCCATTACCATTGAAGCTGGCCTTGACGGCATTACACTGGGCGAGGGGCTTGCCTACCTTGAACAAAAAACACGTGAGCTACTACCTGAAGAAGCCATTATCGACTACAAAGGCCAATCGCTTGATTATAAATCAACAGGTGGTGGTATTTGGTTCGTTTACATTTTGGGTATTGTGGTGGTGTTCTTGGTGCTTGCCGCACAGTTTGAAAGTTACATCCACCCAACGGTTATTATTTCAACCGTACCGATGGCCATGCTTGGTGGGTTGTTGTCACTGTTTGTAACGGGGAACAGCCTGAACATCTACTCGCAAATCGGATTGATTATGCTTGTAGGCCTTGCAGCCAAAAACGGTATTTTGATTGTTGAGTTTGCTAACCAACTGCGTGACGAGGGCGAAGAATTTATGGCAGCCCTGAAGCGTGCCGCTGAAATTCGCTTTAGACCTGTTGTGATGACAAGTATCACCACTGCTGCTGGTACTATTCCGCTTGTTCTTGCAAGTGGTGCTGGTTCAGCAAGCTTGGTTGCCATTGGTGTTACCGTATTTGGCGGTGTGCTTGTGGCAACGGCGCTAACACTGTTCTTGGTGCCGCTGATGTACAGCGTGATGGCCCGCAACACAGGTTCGCCTGAGCAACGTGCCCATCAGCTTGAGCAAGAAATGTCAGGCAAGGACTCTGTATAAAGAGCCTGTTTAAATATAAAAGCAAAAAGCCCCCACAAACTGTGGGGGCTTTTCTTATACGTTAATTGATGCGCAATTACTTGCGGCGGCTGGCTTCAATCATCTTGAAGAACAGGTCGGCCTGCTGGATGGCATCTTCCACGGCCACATGGGTCATGTGTTCCATGGCGTTCCATTCGGCGGGCATGTGGGCTTTGTTGGCTTCGCCGTAGTCGACGCCCAAAATACCCATGGCCATGCTGCGCATATCAACACATCGCCCCTCGAAGATATCAACCCCAAGGAACTTGCGGCTGTAATAGCGCACATAGTCAAAATCAAACGAAACAGGGTAAGCCACAAAAATGGCTTCGGCTTCGTGGGTTTGTTCAAGGTGTTTGACCCACGCTGAAAAACGCAGCATTACCCAGTAAGGGTCGCGCTGTGCGGTGCGGGTTGCTTGCCATGCTTGCGGGTGTTGGGCCCACCAAATCATGGCCTCTTCAGCCATTTTGGTACCGGGTAATTCAAGCAGATTTTCCGAGTAGGTGGCAAGCTTGGTGCCATCAGGCAGGCGCGCATCGGCACCTAGACTGAGCATTGAATTTTCACCGGGCACGGGGCCGTCAGCTTCCATATCAACGCTGATGTAAATCACGTTCTTTGTCATAAGTACATCCTGTACATAAAAGAGAGAGGAAAAAGTAAGAGAAGAAGTAGGTATATGTATTTGAGCGGAATATATCCGCATCGCCTTAGATGTTCAAGGCTTGTTTTACTTCTTCAGGCTTAACTTTGCCTTTTGTTTTGTGAATAAACACACCCTTTACATGGGCAATGGCCGCAGGGTGCCCTTTATGGATAAAGGTATGTTTAATCTTAATGTATTTTTCGTCATGGTCGCCAATCTCGGTTTTAAGGGTTACCTTGGCAAACGGCGGGAGTGAACGAATGTATTTAATATCAATATGGCCCACAACAGGCATCCACTTACGCTTTAATGATTCACGGTAAAGGCCTGTTACACCCATGTGGTACACACGGCCCAAGTCCATCCACGAAAGATAACGGGCGTTATTCATGTGTAGGTTGGGGTCAAGGTCAAACGGCCAAACACGCAAGGTAAGCTCGGTCGGTTCAAGCGGCTTATCATGCAGCGGATCAAGCCAAGCTTTGAGGATGATGCGAATCATACGAAAGTAGAGGTTCATGGGTCGTCTCGGTATCTAAATATTAAAAGCCAAAAGTATTAAAAACCAGGCATGTAAAGGTCAGGCGCTAGCTCTGCTTCAGGGTCAATGGCGTATTTGGTAAAGTCGGTCACGCCTTCTTCACGCATAACGTCTTCATCAATAAAGAAGTTGCCTGTGCAGGTTTTACTATCACGCTTAAAAATGGCAGCGGCAGCTTCGGCCACAATATCAGTGGTGCGTGAGCGACGCATCATTTCGTCACCACCCAGTAGGTTTTGAATAGCAGCTGTGGCAATGGTTGATTTTGGCCATAGAGCATTTACGGCAATGCCTTGGGGCTTAAACTCAGCCGACATACCCAGCACGCACATGCTCATACCGTATTTAGAAACCGAATAAGCTAGGCAATCTTTAAACCACTTAGCATCCATGTTTAGTGGTGGTGAAATGGTCATGATGTGTGGGTTATCTGACTTTTTAAGGTAGGGCAGGCACGCTTGGGTGCAAATAAAGGTGCCACGTAGGTTGATGTTTTGCATCAGGTCCCAGCGTTTAAGGGTTGTTTGCTCGGTGTTGGTCAGTTGCACGGTGCTGGCGTTGTTGACCAAAATATCAATCCCGCCAAAAGTTTCGACTGCTTTTTCAACAGCTGCTTTAACGGCATCTTCGTCACGGACGTCAACAGCAATGGGCAGTGCTTTGCCGCCAGCGGCTTCAATTTCTTCAGCGGCGGTAAAAATTGTACCTTCTAGCTTGGGATGAGGCTCGGTTGTTTTGGCGATAATAACCACATTGGCGCCGTCTTTTGCGGCTTCTTTACCAATGGCGAGGCCAATACCGCGGCTAGAGCCTGTAATGAATAGTGTTTTACCTTTAAGACTAGAGAGTTTCGCCATGGGTTTATCCCTTATTAATTATATAAAAAAAGCCCCAGCATTATACTGGGGCTTTTAAACCTAGGGCAACAACTTAAACAAGTTGTAGGTTTACCGCTGCGGTTTTACCACGGCTTTCTTCTAGCTCGTAGCTCACTTTTTGGCCTTCTTCTAGACCGTCAAGCTTTGAAGCTTGCACAGCAGTGATGTGAACGAAAACGTCGTTGCCGCCTTCTTCAGGTTGAATAAAACCAAAACCTTTGGTTGGGTTGAACCATTTAACAGTTCCTGTACTCATAAGTATAGACTTTCTTTTGTATTCTGATTTGGCAGATTTCTGCCTGTGTTAAAAGTTGCCTTATCTGAGCCTTGTCGCCTGCTAAATGCTTAGCTTTGGCTTACCCGTAAAAGGTTTCCGTCAACACGGTTAATTAATAATTACCCTAGCACGTATCGCACCCCTGTAAAACTAAATACGACGGTAAAAACCTCTTTTATTTTTATATGTTTAGTTATGCCTGCTTTTGGTCGGGTAGGGGCAGCAAATGGCGCTCGCTTTCGTCACGGTGTTTTTTAAGGTACTTCATAAATGGTGTACCGCCTGTACCAACATCGCTTGGGTTACCCGCGTGGCTGTTTTGCTTGTTAATATATGAGGCTGCATACTCTAGGTGCAAAGCACGGAAGGCACGCACACGGTCAAGGCAGGCGTTGTAAAGCTCAGTCATTTCAGTGTTGTTACTGTCGCTTACAAACTGGCGCAGCGTACTGCGTTTTGCCACTTCATCAATAAACTTGCGGTGCAAAACTGGGCGGTAGGCGTGTAGCTCGTTCAAGTATTGGCGCAGTGGGTCGTTTGAGTGTTCAACACCAAAAAGGGCATCCATCGTCGGGACGATTGAACTTTGTGAACCTGTTTGCCCGCGAAATGCCTGAATTTCACCTTTAAACTTCTCAACACCTTCGTAAATAACACCGCCGGGAAGGTCAGGGTTATCTTGCCAGCCATGGATGTATGGGCGCACACGGTGGAAGTATGTATGTGGGTCGCAGTAGTCAATCATGCGCTTCATGGTGTCATACATATTATGCCAAGCGGCCAGCACTTCGTTTAATGCCTCAATAACTTTAGCTTCATCGTTCAGGTGAATACCTTCTAGAATATCAGGGATAGCGGCCAAGGCTTGGCCAGCTTCAGCTTCAATTTCAACGTGAATCATTTTAAACCAGCTTTCATCAATCCCGCTTGAGAAGTGCTGATGCATGTAGATGTTTTCCAGAATAGGCTCGCCAGCTTTATCAAACATACTGAAGTTATCAAGCACGTAGGCTGAGTAGGGCAGTAGTGGGAATTGGCCTAGCTTATCGGCAATAAGGCATAGTGGCACGGCAATGTTACGCGGGATACGATGGTTGGGCTCAGTCTCGCCCCAGACCCAAGCTTGCACAATAAACGAGTAATGCACCATGGCGTTACGTAGCTGCTCGTCAGAGGCTGATTCGATAAACGATGTCACGTCAATTTCAGGGATATCTTTTAGGTAGTGGCGCACAACGCCTGTGGCCATCCACTCGGGTAGCCATTTGCCAGCTTCAACAAGTGGGGCTAGTTCGGTTGGCATTGCAACGGTGGCGGGATCGTACTTACATAGGAAGCCGCGATCGCGAGAAACATCAAATTGGGTGATATCAAGTTTATCAAATGGTTGTGTCATGCTTTGTCCTCAAATTTTCATAATACAGCATTATTCGCCTTTTTTTGCCCCCACACAAGTGCCGCGTTGTGCTAGAGTAAATGTAATGACAATTCGTGCCGCAAATGGCGTTTTCTAGAAGGGGAGAAACTCATGACAAAAGCTACTGATAAGACTAACAAAATTGTAATTTTGCATGATTTGCACCCTGAAGATGGTGCAATGCTACAAGCACTATACTCACGCAGCCCAGCTGGTGTTGAAAGCCACCTTGATAAAGTTGAAAAAGCTGGTGCCGGTAAATTTATGAGCCAGTACTACGTTGGTTACGGCCACGCTTCAATTGGTGATTGCGGTGTAACGAACATCTTCATCGAAAATTACTCGATGCTTGCTTGTAAAGCCATTCAGGATAACCCTCTATACTCAGGCCAAGAAGCTTCAACACGCTACCTTGATTTTTCTGAGCAGCCGTCATTTGACCCATACAACACCCCATACACACGCAGCATCCTTGATGGCTGGCTTACCCTTTACAACACATGGATGCCAAAGGTTGAAGCTGCGATTGCAAAAGCTTACCCATTTGATGAAAACAGCTACAAGAGTGAAAAAGCATGGAAGAGCGCCGTTCAAGTACGTGCGTTTGATACCATGCGTTCATACCTACCAGTAGGCACAACCACACTATTCAGCTGGACCACAAACCTACGCCAAGCGCGCGACCGTATGATGAAGCTAAAGTCGCACCCGCTACCAGAAGTACGCCAAATGGCACAGGATATCTTTAAGCAATTGGTTGATAAATACCCGAACAGCTTCTCAGGCCAAGAAATGGCCGAAGCTGCTGGTCGCTACGCTGACCGTGATGCCTACAACCAAGCCGAAGCTAAGCGTGAAAATTTTGAAAGCTACGCCGAGATTAAAGCACGCCTTCAAATTACAGACGCTGAAGAAAAAGCCCTACTTGATGGTGCTTTGATTGCCCGCACTGGCCAAATTGACATTGATGGCCTAAAACGCCTTGAGACCGAAACTTTGAACAACCGCCCACGTGGTGGTGTGGCGCCACGTCGTTTGGCAGCCTACGGCCAATACAACATGGCCTGTGCTATTGATTTTGGTTCATACCGTGACCTGCAGCGCCACCGTAACGGTGTAGCGCCACTGCCGCTGATTGAACCTACATTTGGTATGTTCAAATGGTACACCGACGAACTAGCACGTTTGCTGGGTGATGACTACGCTGAGCTTGAAGCTGCAACCGAAGCCTTGTTCACACAAATTAAAGAACTTGATAACGCTGACTTTGCTGTAGACCCAATGCTAACGCAGTACCTATTGCCAATGGGCACAACAGTGATTTGCTCACTAGGTTACAGCGTGCCACAAATGCTTTACGTGGGTGAGCTTCGCTCAGGTAAAACAGTCCACCCAAGCCTGCGCCCAATTGCACAGAACATGCTTAAGCAACTGGCCACTGACCTACCTGGTATTGCCTTGCACGGCGATATGGACGAAGACAGCTGGAACGAAAAGCGTGGAACGCAAACTATTACCGAGAAAAAGGTAAGTTAGCTGACCACTCCTGAAACGGACTAATAAAAAACACCCCCTCGTTTGAGGGGGTGTTTTTCATTCGTTATTAGCGTTCGCTTGCCGAAAGCGAAACGCGCATATTCATGGGGCAGTCGGCAGTTGCCGAAAGACCCACCTGAGCCTTGACGTTGCGGCATACCGCAGACTGAAGGTCAGACAGGTTGCCGTAAGCTTCATCACGGATGACAGCTTCGGTCAGGGCCTGGTCGACGATTGGGTTGTAGTTGCGGATGCTACCGGCCTTTGCCACGACGAAGTTTTCGTCGATGGTATAGAGGACGGTGGCCTCGACCGTGCAGATGTTCTCACCGCAGCGCTGATCCATGCTGTAGGTCACGCTGTCGGTGGTGTTGTACACCTCGGCAAAGTCGTTGTTCCAGAACGGGTAAACCCGCTCTTGGCCGATGTATTCGGCCTGGCCACTGTCAGCCCAGATGATGGTGCTGTTGGGGCCAACGGCATTGTTGGTAAACAGCAGCAACGCCGACATGGCAATGCTCACGAAGTTGCCGATGAACAGCCCCTTGTGGAATGACTTCTTGTCGCGCGGGGTTGTGGCAATGCCGAACGACAGTGCGATGGCAAAGATCGAGATGATGCTAAGCAGCAGCACGGGCACGATGTCGGCGTAGTTGTTGATGGCGTAACCGTGATACGGAATCAGCCACAGGGCAGCACCGATGGCAAAGCCGCAAAGCCCACAGATGATGCTGAGCACCTTACCGAACGAGAGTTTGTTATTTTCCAAAGGGAATTCCTTTTCCAGAAAACAAATAGAATGGGAAGAACTGTAAGAAGATAATGAATACAGGTTGTATACAGTGTCCGTATTCAGATGTCAAAAAAAACTACCCTCTGCACATCAGTGCAAGAGGGTAGTTATATTCGTTATTAATAGGATCGACGGAAGTCGGCCATATTGTCCTCAATATCAAGGTGCAAGCGCAGCTCGATGGGGCAAGGGGCGTCTTCGGTCAAGCCTAGGCGTTGGTTGATGCGCTTCTGAGCGCCGTCTTCAAGGTCAAAGACGTTATCGGGACGGTCAGCGATGATGGTTTCGAGAATGGCATTACGCACAATGTCTCGGTACTCAAAGCGGTCGGTCTGATCAACCACGATGGTCGACATGACGAACCCCTGCGAGACTTCAAAACGACCACTGCTACGGTAGTAGCAAAGTTCGCCGTCGTCGCACATCATCTGAAACATCACGATTGTACGGTCGCTGGTAACGCCAAGGGTTTCGTACGTTGGGCCAAACGGGCTGTAGTAACGATCGCCTTCAAGCTGCACAATGCCTTTGCTGCCATCTTCAAGGGGGACGAGGATTGTCTCGTCCTTGTGGATGATGTTGCTGCTGATAAGGCAGCCAAACAGCACGAAGAAGCTGAACATCATACCGATGCCAGCACTGTTCGACATAAGCTTATCGGACAGGCGATGCTGCAGGTCCATCAGGTAATAGACCACGAATGCAGCAACGGCAACGGCCGATATAAGCAGCGTCCAGCCGGTGGCGTAGCCAAGGGTGAGCCATTGCCAAAACGGCAAAAAGCCAAGGCAAGCACCAACCACAATCGAGGCAATCATCTGCCCAATGCGGAGAGCATTTTCCATAAGAGTGTTCTTTCAAAAGGAGAAGGGACAAGAGGGAATAGGAAACAACAGAGAAAGAAGAAAACAAATAATGAGCCAACATAGAATTGTATACGATTGATGTCAAACAGTTTTAGAGCGTCAAAGCTATTATGCATACGCAAATAAAAGACACAAAAAAGCACCCCCTTCAAAAGAAGAGGGTGCTTAGATTCGATATTAGATTTTTTCAACCGTTGCGCTGAAGGTCAGCCGTACGGCACAGGCGCTGTTTTCATCAAGGCCAAGGTTGGCATTGATGTTGGCGCACATGGCCGGTGCAATGGTATCAGGCGTGAGGTTGTCGTCGACGTTGGCAGCCCTAATCAGTGCCACCGCAACCACCGACCGATAGTCGAGGGCGTTATCGGTATTGGCAGCGATGAAAGGCTCGGTAAACGCGTACTCAACCTTGAGGGTTGTGGCACACATGGTGTTTTCGCACGGGGCATAAACCACCGTTTCAACGTTGCCGTAGGCATTGTTGGTCACGCGGAACTCACGCTCTTCCCAAATGGGGTAACGCAGCGGCGCTTCATATTGGTTAAGGACAGTCGCCTGACCATCTTCAACCAGAACCACACCGTCGGTGTTGCTGTAAAACGGTGAATTGGTAATCATCCACAAGCCAAAGGCAAGACCAAGCCACGACCCTAAAATCAGGGTAATGCGGTAGCGGTGCACAGACTCGTACATCTGAGCAAACAGCATGGCGAACATCGGAATACCGATGAACATCATGATGGCCCAGAACATGTAGATCATCATGTTGGTCATGTCGAGGACGACGAAACCACTGAAGAACCAGTCACGCACGGGGATGAATGCCGAGGCCAAAAGCAGCAGCACAATAAGGGCATGCCGCCAAAACTTGAGGGGTGCAAAGTACGTTTGCACGGCTTGGCTTGCTTGCTCGCGCAGGTAGCGAAGGAATTTCATAGAGTGTTTCCTTTGTCGGAAGCTGAAGAAAATAATAGAAGATAGAATAGATATGGGTTGTATACAACGTGTGTTGGGTAAAGTCAAAAAAAACCGCCTCCCCATAAGGGAAGGCGGTTTCGTTAAGTGGTTTAGGAACCGGAACGACAAATCTTCATAGTCTGTCTCCTAAGTTATGGAAGAAAAGATAAGAATCTTAAATTCCGTTAGGGTTCAGCCTTTTCAGGTCGTCGTACCACAGCTGGAACGCGTGAGCCTTCTTCACCTTGCGCTTCTTGTGCGCTTTCAGTTCAGATTCCACATACTTGACCAGCTGGTCGAAGTAGTAGGCTCGCGTGTCTTCGTCGATCATGCCGAAACCTTCGAGCGTGTCGATGAACAACAGCGCGAGGGTCAGCACGTCGTGGCTCCCGTATTCGATGATACGCTGGCGCTGGGTGACGCTGTGGAAATACAGGGCCGACACTTTCGAGCCGTCCATGGTTTCCGAGTCGTCAGGGCCTTTGATTTTGCCCGGCACACCAACAAGGGCTGCATAGTCGGCCTGCTTGGTCTTCGTACTGAAGCCATGCTCGCCGGCAATCGCCTTCATCAGGTCCACGTTAAGCGGGCTGAACCTGCTGAACAGGTCTTGCTCGCCGCGGTGAGTTGCACGCTTGAAGAACTTCTTGCGGCACTCGCTGTTTGCGCTGCCACGAACCGCCGCAACCTTGCCCTTAGCGGACGCAGGAAAACGACGCTGCGCACGCAGCAACACGACAGGCATATCGAAGCCATGGCCATTCCACGTCAGCAGAATAACCGTTTTGCCAGCTTCCTGGTCGGCGATGATATCCGCCATCCATTCGGTCAGGGCATCGGCTTCTTGTTCCAGACCCAGTCGCAGCCATTCGAGACGATCTTCGACGTCGTTACCCTTCGCCTGAGGCGGGTTTTTGGGCAGCGGCTTCGAGATGTAATTCGTCAGCTTGAACTGAGGGTTGCCACCCGCCTCAAGAGACAGGTTGAACCGCAGACAGGGCAGAGCCACAATCTGCTGGAAAGCCAGCGGAAGCATGGGGTCACCAGCTTCAGCACCGTAGCGTTCCTTCTTGAAACGATCGATGACACTTTCGAACGTACTTGCCGACTTGAACTCCATGCCTAGGGCATCAATGAGTGCAAGAACGTCAGGCACGGTCTCGGTATCGAAGCAGTACACGACTGCATCGCGGGGAAAGTCTTTCAACATGGGATTACTCCAGGTTGGATGATAAAGAGAGAAAAGGAAAAATAAGAATAGAATTTACGTACTTTGAACTATAGGCGACTTTGTATACAAATGTCAAACGATTGAATGGGGCTTTTCGGATTTAAATGCTCGGGCGGTAATAATCTTTACCTTCTTGGTTTTGCAGGGTAAATTAGCAGCCAACATAATTATAAAAAGAAAGGGTAAACCTATGGCAGGTATTATTAAAAATGTTGCTGTAATGGGGCTTGGTAAAGTGGGCTCACTCGCAGCGGAACTGTTGCACGAAACTGGGTTTACCGTGACTGGGTACGACCTTAACCCGAAAGCTGAATTTTCGTTTAAAGCCGAAAAACTTGACCTAGCCGACAAAAAGGCTGTGGCCGAAGTTTTGAAAAACAACGACGCTGTATTGTCATGCTTGCCGTACTCACTGAACATTGAACTTTCAACAATGGCAGCTGAGCACCATACCCATTACTTTGACCTGACTGAAGACGTACCAACAACTAAGCATATCCGTGAGCTTGCAAAAACATCAGACGTTGTTTTTGCCCCGCAGTGTGGCTTGGCCCCAGGTTTTATTGGTATTGTAGGCGCACACTTGGCCGAGAAATTTGAGAGCATTCGTTCTATCCGTCTACGTGTAGGTGCTCTACCACAAAACCCAACAGGTTTGATGGGTTATAACTTTAACTGGTCACCTGAAGGTGTGGTTAACGAATACCTAAACCCATGCGAAGTTATTGAGCACGGCGAATACAAGTGGGTTTCATCACTTAGCCGTATTGAAGATATTTACATTGGTGGTCAAAAGCTAGAAGCATTCACCACATCAGGCGGCCTTGGCACTATGTGCGAAACTTACGCCGACCGCGTAGAAAACCTAGATTATAAAACAATGCGTTACCCGGGGCATGCGCAGTTGATGCAATTCTTCTTCCATGAGCTACTGATGCGTGATCGACGTGAAGAAGCCGGGGAAATTTTGACAAATGCTAAGCCACCTGTTAGCAACGACATTGTTTACATTCACGCAGCAGCCGAAGGTAAGATTAAAGGCCAGCTTCAACGTGAAGAATTTGTACGTGGCTACAAGCCATTGATGATTGCTGGTAAAGAGTGGCGTGCGATTTCATGGACAACAGCATCATCAGTTGCTGCAGTGATTGAAATGGTAAACAACGGCACATTGCCGCAGAAGGGCTTTATTAAGCAGGAAGATATTCCGCTTGAGCCTTTCCTACAAACTAAGAACGGCCAACACTACCTACAGGGCGATAAAGCCACTGGTGTAAAGTTGGTATTTGATAAAGACGAGAAAGGGCGTAATTGTGCCTAAGAGTATTGAAGGCGTTAAACACGTTATTGCCGTAGCCTCAGGTAAGGGTGGGGTTGGTAAATCAACCACTGCTGTTAACCTAGCGGTTGCACTAAGCGTAGCAGGCCATAAGGTTGGTATTTTAGATGCTGACGTATACGGGCCATCACTCCCACGTATGATGGGCCTAAAGGATGGCTCAGCCAGTAGTGAAGACGGGAAGACAATCTCTCCTGCGTTATCACACGGCGTAAAGGTGATGAGTATGGGCTTCTTGGTAGAAGAAGATACCCCAATGGTATGGCGTGGCCCTATGGTGCTATCAGCATTGAAGCAAATGATGTTTGACGTTAAGTGGGCACCGCTGGATGTATTGATTATTGATATGCCTCCGGGTACGGGTGATACACAGCTATCTATTGCACAGGCTATTGGTTTGTCAGGGGCGGTGATTGTATCTACCCCTCAAGATATTGCTCTGCTTGATGCCCGTAAGGGACTAAACATGTTCCGTAAGGTAAATATTCCTATTTTAGGTATGGTTGAGAATATGAGTATGTTCGTATGCCCAGAGTGTGGACACGAAGCACATATCTTTAGCCATGGCGGTGCTGAGAAAGCAGCAAACGACCTAGACGTGAACTTTTTGGGCGCTGTACCGTTAGACCTTACAGTGCGTCAAAACACAGACGAGGGTAAGCCTGTTGTTGTAAGTGCACCTGATAGCGCACCTGCCGAGACTTACCGTAACCTAGCAAAACAAATCTGGACCACACTGGAAGAGAATGCCGAGAAGGCCGCCCAGCCGGTGAAGATTGTTATTGAGTAATATATATAAGAACCTATAAGGCAGACACCTATCCAAATGCGCTTACTTCTATTAACCCTCGCTTTACTATTTGCCCCCGTTTATGCCCATGCAGGCCTACTGAATGTAGAGACTGTCGCAACGGGAGATAATGTAGATGTAACAGGCGGCGCAGAGGGCCGTGTATTTGCTGCTGGTTGGAAGATTAATGTAGATGACGCCGTATATAAGAATACTCTTCTTTTAACAGGGGCGAACATTGATATTAATGCCAACGCAGAAGGGGCCGTATATATCTTTGGTCAAAACATCTCAGTAGATGGTAAGTACGTAGGCCCACTTGCAGCCGCAGGTCAGGAGATTCGTATTGAGCCTTCAGCTGTTATTGAAGATGATCTATGGCTATCAGGTCAGGTTGTATGGCTAAAGGGTACACTACCTGCGAATGGTAAGGTGCTAGGGAACCGTGTTGTTATTGACGGTAACATTATGCCAGTAGGGGAAGATAAGCTTCTTGATATTCAAGCTCAAGAACTTGAACTTACCGAAAATGCCGTTATTGGGGGTAAAGTACTATACCGTAGTAAGAATGTTCCTCGTGTTTCTAGCGGGGCGCAAGTCCTGATGGAAATCCAGATTGAAGACTCTACCTTTGAAGATGAGGTTAAAGCCAAACTTAAAAGGGTTGCATGGCTTGGTAAGCTAGGCTCAAAACTGATGCTTTTGGTATGGCTACTGATTGCAGGCCTAATTGTTTGCCTAGTGATGGCCCCTAAGATGCGCGCTTCGCTTAAGCGCGTACGCCAATACCCAGCCCGTATGCTTGGCGCTGGTGTGGGGTACTTACTAGCTGTGCCGATTATTGCGGTTGTGTTGTTCGTAACCGTTGTGGGCATGCCTGTGGCAATCTCGCTTTTAGCGGGTTACCCAATTGCGATTATTATGGGCTTTAGTATTGGTACTCTGTGGATTGGTACCTTGGTGTTTGAAGCTGTATTCAAAAAAATTCCGCTGCGTCGTCATCAGTTTGTAGGGTGTTACCTTATCGGTATGGTGATTGTACTTCTCGTCACGCGTATTCCATACGTTGGCTTTATTGGTTGGCTTGTGCCGCTTGCGGGTGGCCTAGGTGCCTTTAGCTGGCTTAAGTGGAAGCAAATGCAAGCAGGTAAAGAATAATGTTATTTGTTGCCGTTGCCGCGGGTGGCGCACTGGGCGCTTTGCTTCGCTTTAGCCTTGTTGTGTTTACAGGCCTGCCGTTTGCTATTTTGCTGGCGAACATTGTGGGTAGTACCGTTATGGGCGCTATTGTGGGTGGGCAGCACTCAGGGCTGTTTACATTGCCAGCTGCTTGGAAGGCTTTTGTGATGGTAGGCGTACTTGGGGCGTTTACGACATTCTCCTCATTCTCGCTTGAGGCCTTTGTACTTTTCCAAGAAGGGCAAATCCGCGAGGCTGTTTCGTATGTGATTGCTTCGGTACTCTTAGCTCTTATTGGCTTTGCGCTGGGTTACAAACTTATTAGCTTTTTCTAAGCGTTCGTTTTCGTCTTATTCACTTTATTTTCCGTCGTTTTTTGGTTCGGTTACGGTTGACCTATGTAACCAAATGGGCATAATGAATGAACACTATTAACGCCGTATTTAAACAAACAATAAGTCAGGCAGACCAATAATGAACTTCAATGTTTTCTCATGGGATCACAAGGGCGGCAAAGGCCCTTGGGGCAGCGGTAATGGCGGTAACGGCAATGGCCGTCGCCCAAACCAGCAAAGCCAAAACAAACCACAACCCGACCTTGATGATATGCTGCGCTCAGCGCAAGATCATTTCCGTCGTCACATGGGTGGCGGTAAAGGGAATGGCGGCAATGGCCGTGGTGGTAACACCGGCGGTAGCCAAGGCAGCCCGTTCGGCGGCTTAGGGTTTATTCTGATCCTTGTGGGTATTCTATGGCTTGCCAGTGGCTTCTACATTGTTGACCAATCAGAAGAAGGCGTTGTACTGCGCTTCGGTAAGTACACTCAAACAACAACACCAGGCTTGAACTACCACCTGCCTTGGCCTTTTGAATCTGTTCTTAAGCCACAGGTTGAGCGTGAGAACCGTGTTGAAATTGGCTTCCGTGATTCAACAATGGTAAACGGTGTAAACCGCTTCCCACGTACACGTGGCGGCGATATGGCCCGTAACATCCTTGAAAACGAATCACTGATGCTAACAGGTGACGAAAACATCGTTGACCTGAACTTCACCGTTCGTTGGAAAATCGGTAACGCCGAAGACTTCTTGTTTAACGTATCAAAGCCTGAAGCGACAATTAAGGATGTTTCAGAGTCTGCCATGCGTGAGATTATTGGTAAGCGCCCAATTGATGATGCGCTAACCGCAAACAAAGCTCAGATTGAACTTGCAGCCCGTGACCTTATTCAAAGCATTTTGGATGAATACGGCACAGGTGTTCAGGTAAACGCTGTTGAACTACAGCAGGTAAACCCGCCGAAGCAAGTTATTGATGCCTTTAAAGACGTACAGGCCGCCCGTGCTGACGCTGAAAAAGCGCAGAACGAGGCTATCGGTTACGCAAACGACATCCTGCCTAAGGCCCGTGGTCAGGCCGCACAAATGATTCAAGAAGCCGAAGCTTACAAAGAGTCACGTGTGCTTGATGCCAAAGGTCAGGCTGACCGCTTTACAAAGCAGCTAACCGAATACAACAAAGCGAAAGACATTACCCGCCAGCGCATGTACCTCGAAACGATGGAACAAGTTTTGGGTAAAGCGAACGTTGTTGTGATGGGTAGCAAGTCAAACCAAAACGTATTGCCATACCTACCACTTGGCCAACAAACTCAACCAAAGCAGGGGAGCCGCTAAGATGAAACCCATCCATATGATTTTTGGTATTACAGGTATTATTGCCCTTATCTTGGTTGCAAACAGTGCCTTTATCGTTACTGAGACTGACCGTGCCCTTGTGCTTTCACTTGGTAAGGTTGACCGTCAGGTTGAAGAGCCGGGCTTGTACTTCCGTCGTCCGTTTATTCAGCAACTTGTGAAATACGATGACCGTGTGCTTGACCTAGACTCAACACCTGAAGAAATCGTAACGAAAGACAAAAAGCGCCTTGTGGTTGATACCTTCATGCGTTGGCGCATTGAAGATGCTACTAAGTTTTACGAAACACAACGCACCATGAGCAGCGGCCGTGCCCAGCTGAACACCATTATGAGTTCAGCCACCAAGCGTAGCCTTGCACGTCACGATGCGCAGGATATTATCTCTGGTGAGCGTCGTAACATCATGAACAGCATTCTGGCTGAAACCCGTGAAGAAGCTTCACGCTTTGGTATTGAAGTGCTGGACGTACGTATTAAACGTGCTGACCTTCCGGCTGAAAACTCGCAAGCTGTTTACAACCGTATGCGTGCCGAGCGTAACAAAGAAGCGAAAGAAATTCGCGCTGGTGGTGAAGAGGAAGCACAAAAGATTCGTGCAAACGCTGAGCGTGAGCGCACAATCCTGATTGCTGATGCTGAAAACAAAAGCCAGATGCTACGTGGTTCTGGCGATGCGGACGCCATTAAGATTTTTGCGGACGCCTTTGGTAAAAGCCCTGAGTTCTACCGTTTAACGCGTACGCTTGATGCTTACCGCCGTAGCCTTGCAAAAGAAAATGCAATGCTTGTGGTTGATCCTGAAACTGACTTCTTGAAGATTTTTGAACAAGGTCAGTAAGTTAGACTAATAAATATAAACTAATACTTTAAAAATATGAGGGGTAAATTCTCATGCGTAAAGTTATTGTAACCAGTGTTATGACCGCCTGTGCTTTGGTGCTTATGGCACCACAAGCCGCAATGGCACAACTGCCAGATATTGCAACAATCACTGAAAAATATGCCGATACTGTGGTGAACATCTCGGGCCGCTCTGAGCCGGGTGAAGCACCGAAGATGCCAGGTATGCCTAAGGCGCCTCAAGGGCAAAACCCATTTGGTGGCACCCCATTTGAAGATCTTTTCCAAGAGTTCTTCCGTTCATTGCCACAACAGCAAATGCGTCCAACGCAGTCGTTGGGTTCGGGTGTGATTATCTCGGCTGATGGCTTTGTTGTGACCAACAACCACGTGGTTGAAATGGCCGACGTTGTGACCGTTAAGCTAACTGACGAAAGTGAATACCAAGCCGAAGTTATCGGTACTGACCCTAAAAACGACCTTGCACTCCTAAAGATTGATGCCGGCCGTACGCTACCATTTGCCAAACTTGGCGACTCTGATGCTCTTCGAGTAGGCGAGTGGGTGGTAGCTATTGGTAACCCATTTGGTTTGGGTGGTACTGTGACCGCAGGTATTATTAGTGCTCGTGGCCGCCACATTGGCCAAGGCCCATACGATGACTTTTTGCAAACAGATGCTGCCATTAACCCTGGTAACTCAGGCGGGCCACTGTTTGATATGGAAGGTAACGTTGTAGGTATTAACACCGCTATCTTTACCCGTAGTGGGGGCTCAAACGGTATTGGTTTTGCGATTCCAAGTAACACAGCCAAAACCATTGTTGAGCAAATTAAAGAATATGGCCGTCCTATCCGTGGGTGGTTGGGTGTAAAAATCCAAACAGTTACACCTGATATGGCTGATGCTCTAGGGATTGAAAAAGGTAAGGGCGCTTTGGTAACTCAAGTGCTTGACGGCAGCCCTGCACAACGTGCTGGCCTTAAAACCGGTGACCTTATCCTTGAGTTCAACGGCCGTGATATCCAGAAAATGGTTGAACTACCTAAGTTTGTAGCCGAAACCCCAGTGGGTAAAACAGTGCCAATTAGCATCTACCGTGACGGTGAATACCTTGTGCTTCAAGCTAGCATCGATGAGCTTGTTGAAGAAGGTGCTGAGCCTGTATTGCCTAAAGACCCTCAGTTTACTGAGACTCTGGGCATGAACCTGATGGACCTTACCGATACACTACGTGCCAAGTTTGGTATTGATAGTGGTCAAAAAGGTGTGCTTGCGTTTGATGTTGCTGCAGGTAGCCCTGCAAGCCGCGCAGGCATTTTGCCGGGCGATGTTATTGTGCGTGTTAACCGTGCCACTGTGAACAGTGCTGCTGCGGCTAAAAAGGCGATTGCTGCCGATAAAGGCAAGTCAGTACTTCTGCTGATGAACCGTCACGGCAACAACACCTTTGTGCCAGTCCGCCGTGAGGCTAAAAAATAATGGTTGAGCAATCAACCCAAAAAACAAGCCACCGCCGTAAGGCGGTGGTTCTGTTTGGGCCAACAGCTGCAGGTAAAACAGCGGCGAGTATTCATATTGCTAATGCTTTTAAGGGCGAGGTTATTAACGCCGATAGCCGCCAAATTTACCAACAAATGCCCATCATCACAGCGATGCCGACGGATGAAGAACGTGCGGCTGCACCGCACCACATGTTTGACTTTCTAGCCCCTGATCAAACATTCTCAGTCGGGCAATGGTTGAATATGGCACGTGAAAAAGCAGAAGAGATTTGGGCCAAGGGTGGTCTGCCTATTTTTGTGGGCGGTACCGGTTTTTACCTTAAAACCCTTATGGATGGCATTAGCCCTATGCCTGAGACTGACACTAAACTGCAAATGGCACTCGAAGCCCAAGCTGATGAAAAAGGCTTAGACTTTATGTACGCCGAACTACAAAAAATTGACCCCACATGGGCTGCAAAGGTTGAAGCTAACGACCGTCAGCGTATTTTGCGCGGTCACCTTGCGTACCTGCAAACAGGTAAGCCATTAAGCGAGTGGCATAAGCTACCGCCAGAAGGGGCGCTGGATTGTGATTTTGTATGCCTTGCTATTTCACCCCCACGTGAGGTTTTGATTGAGCGCATCAATAACCGCTTTTTAAAAATGATTGAAGAAGGTGTCGTTGAAGAAGCTAAACTTTTGTATGACAAATACATGAAAAACGGTGACCGTGAAAATGTTGCCCCATCACTGAAAAGTATTGGCCTACCTGTGTACGCTGAATACTTTGAGGGTTATACCTTCCTTGATGATGCCCACGAGACTGTTGCCCAACAAATGCGCCAATATGCAAAAAGGCAACGGACGTGGTTGCGTAACTCGTACCCACAGGACGCCCTTGTGTTTGAAGACGGCAGTAAAACAGATGAGATTGTGCAAAGTGTGTCAAATAGGTTGCAGTCTGTTTAAAATGTGCACAGCAATTTCGCTGCTAAGTTGCACTGGGGCCTGAGCGCTGCTATTTTTTAATAGATTAACAAATCGCACACAAAAATAACCAATAGCGGAAATTTAATATGTTTAATAAAGTTTTAGGGATGTTCTCACTTGATATGGCCATTGACCTTGGTACAGCTAATACCTTGGTATATGTGCCTGGCCGTGGGATTGTTTTGAACGAGCCTTCAGTTGTGGCCGTTTCTAAGGAAGGTAACTCAAGCAAGGTTCTTGCTGTAGGTGATAAAGCCAAACGCATGATTGGCCGTACACCAGCAAACATCGTGGCGATTCGTCCACTTAAAGACGGTGTTATCGCTGACTTTGAAGTTGCTGAAGAAATGATTAAGTACTTCATTACACGTGTTCACAACCGTCGTATGTTCATTAGCCCTCGTATTGTTATTTGTGTGCCTTACGGCTCAACCCCTGTTGAACGCCGTGCGATTCGTGAGTCTGCTTTGTCAGCAGGCGCAAGCCAAGTTTGGCTAGTTGAAGAACCTATGGCTGCCGCTATTGGTGCAGGTCTTCCTGTAACTGAAGCTACAGGTTCTATGATTGTTGATATTGGTGGTGGTACAACCGAAGTTGCTGTTATCTCTCTTGGTGGTATTGTTTACTCAATGTCTGTGCGTGTTGGTGGTGATAAACTTGACGAATCAATCATCAACTACATCCGTCGTACACACAACTTGATGATTGGTGAAGCTACTGCCGAAGACATCAAGATGAAAATTGGTTGCGTAATGAAGCCAAAAGATGGCAAAGGCAAAGAAATGGAAATTAAAGGCCGTGACCTTGTGAACGGGGTACCGCGCTTTATGAAGATTAACCAAGCTGAAGTGGCCGAAGCCCTTTCAGAGCCAATTAACCAAATCGTACTTGGTATTAAAACAGCTCTAGAGCGCACACCGCCAGAACTATCAGCTGATATTGTTGACCGTGGTATTGTTATGTCAGGCGGTGGCTCACAGCTACAGCGCTTGGATGAACTACTGCGTAAAGAAACTGGCCTACCAGTTTCAATCGCAGAAGAGCCTCTAACTTGTGTGGCTGTTGGTTCAGGTAAAATCTTGGAAGAGATGAAGACACTATCACAGGTACTTCACGACAACTAATCTTAGAGCTAGGATTAAAATATGGCAAGGCGCACACGAACACGAAAACTTATCGGTTCAGGCCTTGCCATTTTTGCCATCTTTGGCGTGATGATTGCCAGCCAATACATCCCGCGTGATACACCGCTGTTCCTTGCGGTTTCTGATAAACTTGCCCCAGTGATGACTATTCTGCGTAGCCCAGTTATTGCGGCACGCCAACTTGATAACCAAGCAACTAAATACTTTAACACCGTTGAAACAAACGAGCGCCTGCGCCTTGAAAATGCGCGCCTAATGGCATGGCGTGACGAAGCCCTTTACCTGCGTGACGAAAACAAACACCTTAAAACCCTGCTTGATATGGCGGCTGACCTTGAGGTCAACCCTGTAGCAGGGCGTGTACTTGCTGATACCCGCAGCCCATACGCCCGTAGTGTACTTGTTGATGTAGGTGCTGATAAAGGTATTGAAAAAGGTCAGGCTGTACTTAGTGAAGAGGGGCTTGCTGGCCGTATTCTTGAAGTTGCACCAAGTAGCTCTCGTGTTCTATTGCTAACTGACCACAACGCCCGTATCCCTGTAAAACTTCTAGAGTCTGGCCTCCTTGCCGTTGTGCGTGGTGGTAATGCCCGTAAGCTTGAACTTATTCTGGTTGATAGCCGTGTGCAGGCTAAAGAAGGTGAGCTTGTTGTAACCTCAGGAGTAGGTGGTGTATTTGCACCGGGTATCCCTGTTGCTAAAGTTGTAAGCACTGGCGAAATTATTAAAGTGCAGCCTCTTACAAACTTTGCCAAGCTTGACCGTGTGGTTATTCATAAGCGCCCAACCATGGGTATCGTAACCTTTGGTGGGGAGGCTACGGATGAGTAATTGGCACTTTACACCTGATCCTCGTTTACCATTTTTGAACTTCGTATTGCCGTTTTTAACGGTGTTTTTGCTTATGCTGCTTGAGTTTACACCCGGTACACCGCTTTCAGGTATTATGCCTTGGTTTGCTATGCCTGCTGTTTTTTACTGGGGGCTATACCGCCCACAGCACTTCCCGCTATGGCTTGCCTTTTTGATGGGCTTGGTGCTTGATATTATCTCAGGCCCCGTGCTTGGCCTTTACGCCATTATGTATGTGTTGATTCGTGAGGTAGGCAAAGCCCAGCGCCGCTACCTTGTGATGCGTAACTTTATTATGCTTTGGCTTACATTTTCAGGTTTGCTAGCAGGCTTGTTGCTGATTCATACCTTCTTTATGACCACGGTTGGCTTTAACTACGACTCAATCGTACCGCTTAAGTTTGTGCAAACAGTTGCCGTATTCCCGCTGCTATATTACGTATTGGCACGTGGTCATCACTATCTAGTTTATGAGGGCTGGATATGAGTACGACTGACCAAAAACAGCAGCTTATTACCCGCCGTGGCCTAATTTTTTCAGCAGCGATGACGCTGCCATTTTCTGCATTGTTAGGTAAGCTTTACCTTTTGCAGGTTGTTGAGGGTAAAGAATATAAGCGCCTAAGCGATAAAAACCGTATTTCACTAAAGCTAACACTGCCTGACCGCGGTAAAATTTTAGATCGTGATGGTGAAATTTTGGCCGATAACTTCAAAGCTTTCCGTCTTGTTGTTGTACCTGAGCGCGCCAAAGACCCTAAAGATGTTCTAAACCGTGTGGGTCAATTGGTAACGCTGACTGAAGATGACCAAAAGCAGGCCTTGCGTAAAATTGCTAAATCACCAAGCTTTGTACCTGTAGGGGTAAAAGACTTTTTGAGCTTCCCTGAAGTGTCACGCGTGCAAGTGAACCTGCCTGATTTACCAGGCGTTGATGTTGATGAGCTACAAGCCCGTAAGTATCCAAATACCAACCTTGCGAGTCACGTTCTAGGTTACATGGGCCCAGTTACAAAAGAGCAGCTTCAAGGCTCTACCGATCCATTACTTTCACAGCCTGATTTTCGTATTGGCCGTAAGGGCGCTGAGCTGCACTTTGATAAAACCCTACGTGGCCGAGCAGGAACCAACCACGTTGAGGTGAACGCCAGTGGCCGTGAGGTACGTATTATTAACTCTGTTGATCCACAACAGGGGACTGACCTACACCTTGGCCTTGTTAAAAGCGTACAAAAAGAAATTGAAGAGCGCCTAGCGGGGAACCGTGGTGCCGTTGCCGTGATGGACCTTACCGATGGTACCGTAATGGCTATGGCCAGCGCGCCTGACTTTGACCCTAACGGCTTTACCTACGGGCTTGATACATCTACATGGCAAGACCTTATCTTAAACCCAAACCGCCCACTGCTAAACCGTTGTACCCAAGGTGTATACGCACCGGGCTCAACCTTTAAAATGCTTGTGGCGCTTGCCTGTTTGGAAGAGGGGCTGATTACCCCTGATGAACGTATTGACTGCACTGGCCGTATGAAGTTTGGTAACCGCTTCTTCCACTGTTGGGAAGAAGAGGGCCACGGCCCAACCAATATGCACGAGGCTATTGCAAAGTCGTGCGATATTTACTTCTACGAGCTTGGCCACCGCTTAGGCGTTGAGAAAATGAATTACTACGCTGGCCTATTTGGTTTGGGTAAAGAAACTGGCATCTTTTTGCCAGAGTCTAAAGGGCTTATCCCGAGCGAGGCTTGGAAGCGTAAAACTTATAACCAGCGTTGGCAAAAAGGTGAAAACCTGATTACAGCGATTGGCCAAGGTTACGTGCTGACAACGCCGATTCAACTGCTGACTATGACGGCCCGCTTAGCCACTGGTTTGAATGTTCACCCACTTATGGAAAAACAAGCTGAACCCCCAGTGTTTGACCCACTACCATTTAAGCCTGAAAATATGAAGATTATTCAAGACGCGATGACCGCTGTTGTGACCAAGCCTTATGGTACAGCGTACGGAAGCCGTTTAACACAAACAGCGATTGCCGGTAAAACAGGTACATCACAGGTGGTTTCACGTCGTCACCATAAAGATACCAAGCTAGAGGACATCCTTGAGCACGAGCGTACACACGCTCTATTTGTAGGTTATGCACCAGCAGAAGCCCCACGCTTTGCCACGGTTGTTATGCTTGAAAACGCTGGTGGTGGTAGTTCAGCTGCGGCCCCTGTAGGGCGTGATGCCTTGCTTGCGGCCCTTAAATGGATGCGCCAAACTTAAGAGATTACATGATGCAAAACAGCCTGACGCAAAACAGTTTTATTGAAAAGTTAAAGCGATTGAACATCGCTTACATCGTGATTGTTTGCTTGCTAGGTGCCATTGGCGTAACCATGCTTTATAGTGCCGCCCACGGTAGCTGGAGCCCATACGCCGAGCGCCACCTTGTGCGTTTTGCCATGGGCTTAGGGCTTGCTATTTTTATTGCGTTCTTGCCGCTGCGCCTTGTTTTTAAAATGTCGTACCTTGTGTACTTTGCCGCGATTGTTATGCTGGCCCTTGTACAGGTGATGGGCGTGACGGCTGGTGGTGCAACGCGTTGGCTTGATTTGGGTATTCGTGTACAACCATCAGAACTTGCAAAAATTGGTATTGTGCTGGCTGCTGCTCGTTTTTACCATCAACGCCAGACTGATACCATCCGCAGTTTTTCAGCCGTTGTGTTTGTAGCCGTGGGTATTTTGATTCCGGCGCTACTTACAGTGATTCAGCCTGACCTTGGCACGTGTTTGCTGCTGATGATGGTGGGTGCAGGTGTAATGTTTTTTGCAGGTGTGCCTTGGGGCTACTTTGCTAGTGCTGTTGTGGCTGGCCTTGCGTTTATCCCCATTGCGTGGAACTTCCTACTGCATGATTACCAAAAAGGCCGCGTGCTGACATTTCTTGATCCATCGCGTGATCCACTTGGTGCGGGCTACCACATTATTCAGTCAAAAATTGCCATTGGTTCGGCTGGTTTTTGGGGGAAAGGCTTTATGCAAGGCTCACAGTCGCAGCTACAGTTTTTGCCTGAAAAACATACCGACTTTATCTTTACCCTCCTTACCGAAGACTTTGGTGCAGCAGGTGCAATTGTTGTGATTGGCCTCTACATTGCGCTTATTCTGATGGGTGTTTATATGGCGATGCGTAACCTTAACCAGTATTGCTCGCTTGTGATTGCGGGTGTAACCACAACACTCTTTGTATATGCCTTTATTAACATGGCGATGGTGATGGGCCTTATGCCTGTAGTGGGCTTGCCGTTGCCGTTCTTGTCATACGGTGGTACGTCATTGCTTACGCTTATGGTAAGCCTTGGTTTGGTCCTGAACATGGACCTTAACCGCTATAACCACCTGCCGGGTGCAAGTGGCCTAAGTAGCGGTCGTTACTTCTAATAAGAAAAGCGCCCCAACTGGGGCGCTTTTTAATTGTGGGTGGTTATTTCTTCGCGAAGACCTGTTTACCTTTTACCCAAGTCTGTAGCACTTCGGTGGTGTCGCAGTCTTTCCCTGAGCGTGGCAACTTGCTGAGCACAACAAAGTCAGCTGATTGGCCAGCTTTGATAGCGCCAAAGTTTTGACGCTCGTTTGTAATGCTTGCGCCATGGCGTGTCATGGTCGGCAGCAACTTAATAAAGTCGTCGGTTACCTTTTGTGTTGGTAGCGGCGGGTTAAGTGCAAGGGCCGCATTCTTCATGTAGCCAATTGGCATACTGTCGCTACCGATGGCGAACTTATCTTTCAGGATAAGGGCAACACGCTTCATTGGGTTTACGTGCTCAGGATGCGGAATGTCTTTTGCGTAGTCTTTAACATCTTGCGAAAAAGCAGGCTGCATAGAAACAATTACGCCAAGTTCTTTGGCACGGTTAATCAGTTTATCGTCAGCTGTTTCAAAGTGCAGGGCACGGAGTGTAAGCTCTTTGGTGTAAACACTGTCACGCAGTTCGGCGGCCGCTTTAAGGAAAGTCTCGCACGCGGCGTAGCCAATGCAGTGGGCTGCTAGGTGGGCATGTGAACCACCAATATCAGTTAGCTTTTTAGCTGTGGCTACAATGTCTTTTACTGAAAGCTTGCTTTCAGAAACGGAGCCATCCACGTATGCATGGGCACGGTCTTGGTGGGCATTTTTCATACCGTATGAGCCATCAATAAATACCTTAACGCCTACAAATTTCAAGTTGCCGTAATCTTCAAGGCTGCCTTCTAAGAGCTCAGGGCGGGTCACGTAGCAACGCCAACGTAGTTTAAGCAAGCCTTTAAGGGCCATCGCTTTTAAAACCTGCACTTCGTCAGATTTTTGAATCACAAGGTCATGGGCTGTGGTCACACCTGCAGCGGCCAGTGATTGCTCGTACGCCATAAAGTGTTTAGCAAACTCAACAGGGGTCGGGCGGGCATGGTTTACAAAAGTATCAAAAATAGGGCCCATCAGTAGGCCGTCTTTAGGGGCGCCTTTAATACCAGCTTTATCAATAGCTTTAAGGCCAACGCTGTTAAGCTGTGCACCATGGAAGCTGCTGTTAAACACGGCAATGGGCTTATCAATGCCTAGTTCGTCAAGGGTTTCAAGGGTAAGGTCTAGGTTTTCTGATTGCCAGCCTGTCGCAAATACAAAGCCATGCTCATCAGTTTTGGCGAGTGCCGCTTTTTTAAGGCGTGTTGCAAGGGTTAGGGCATCGCTAACACCTTCAGCGTTAGCGGCTGATTTAAATTTGCAAATAAACGTAGAAATTGTATGCGTATCAACTTGGCCTGGCACAACGGCATGGCCTGCAAGGTCAACGACTTCACATGGGTTACGCTTAAGGTAGTTTTTGAATGTGTTTTCGTTATCAAAAACTTGTTTAAACTTACCCTCCGCAACAGTGAAGGCCGCTGCCGCTAGGGGCTGCGTGCTGTTTACAACTTTGGCGTGAGTAAAAGCAATTTCTTTTGTCATGAGAAAACCTTGTTTTTGTGCGCCTGCAAAATAGCATTAAAACACATCCTTTATAAAGCTTTTTAGATGCTAAAACGGAAAAAACCCCCTCAGCAATGCTGAAGGGGTATCGTTAGTGGATTACGAAGCACGGGTGCCGGGCCAGTTGAACTGGCCAGCCGCACGCTGACGGCGGGTTGCCCAAGCAAAGTAGCTGGCCTCCCAGTTGCGGCGGGTCTGCAGACCAGGCGCAAAGCGGGTGCCCATGTGGTTGCGGATGTTCCGCAGCACAGCGCTGGTATCACCAGCACGCAGCTGACGCCACACGTAAGTTGCTTCCGACGACAGAACAGGGTTCTGATAGTCGAGCGCAACCATGATGGCAAACTGACCACTGTTGAAGTAGGGCAGCAGGCCTTCGGCGCGGGCACGGTTAACCACATTTTGCTTATGGCTTGCTGCCATTACACGAAGCAGCTCCCACGACTCATCAGCGGTCATGGTGGGCAGCAGGTGGCGGTTAGGCGCATCACGGCCGCAAAGGGCTACGGCCTCGATGCCAGTGATGCTTGAAAAGCGTGCGAATTCCAGGGCACGTTCACGGGTCATGCCGGCGGCTTCAAAGTCACGGACAACGTCCGACACCGAATGGGCGCCGAGGTTGTAGCCGTAACCAATGGTGCAGCCGTTGGTGCATCCACGGTCGGTGCAGTCCTGCGCGTTCACTTCAAGGGGGTATTGCAGCTCGTCGACGGTGCGAGCACCAGTGAGCAGCGGGCCATTCTCCCAGGAGGCGATGACGTAAAGTTCTTCGTCAGTGACACGGTCGGTCACAACGGGGCCGTTGCCAGGCACACGGGGTGCGGCGTCAGCCGAGGTCGGCACCACAAAGATGAATGCTGCCGCGATGGCGGCAGCCATGATGCGGTAGATTCGTTTCATGGTAAGTCTCGTGTTAAAGAAAAGAAAAAGACTTAGAAAAAGTAAGTTGGAAAAAGGAAAAAGAAGAATAAATTCAAGGGGCTCATAATGCCCTTTAGAATTGTATTTTGTCAAGCTGCTAAAAATTGACTGAAAAATCAGCACAAACGTTAAAAAAAACTGCCCAAAAAGGGCTGTTCTCGTTGTGTAAATTTTTACAACTTGGTATGATTTAGGCCGTTATAACAAATTATCCAAATCGAGGCATATACCCGTGAGCGGCAACAGCACTTCTAAAGGGACTTTGTACGGTACAAACTCTCTCTACCTTGAAGAACTTTACGAACAATACATTGAAGACAAAAACTCAGTGCCTGAACACTGGCGAGACTTTTTCGCTGGGATGGACGAGGGTGCTTCAGCTGCAAGCAGCAGCGTTGGCACAAGCGACGGCCTAATGCCTGCCGCTGAAAGCGATAAGCAAAGCCGCGTAAGCCAAATGATTAATGCCTTCCGTGCCCACGGCCACCGCCGTGCGCACATTAACCCAATTGCTGCCGCCCCTGACTTGGACGACGACCTTAAGCCTATCGCTTTTGGCCTGACCGCTGCCGACTTGGACGAAGAATTTTCAACTGAAGGTGTTCTACCTCAGCCTAAAGCAAAACTGCGCGATATCTTTGAAGCCATCCGCAACACATACTGCCGCACCATTGGTGTTCAGTTTACCGATATCCCTCGTAATGAGCGTATCTGGCTGCAACAGCGTATGGAAGGTTTGCAAAACAAGCCTAAGTTTAGCGCTGAAGAAAAGCAGCGTATCCTTAAAGGCCTGATGGTTGCTGAGAACTTTGAGCAGTTCTTGCACAAGAAATTTGTAGGCGTTAAGCGTTTCTCACTAGAAGGTGGCGAAACACTAATTCCTATGCTTGACGTGATGATTGATGCCGCTGGCGAATCAGGCGTGACCGACGTTGTTATGGGTATGGCACACCGTGGCCGCCTAAACGTATTGGTGAACATCCTTAATAAACCACTTGAGCACATGTTCTCTGAGTTTGCAGGCACATGGTCAATGGCGAATGACTGTTCATCAGGTGACGTGAAATACCACAAAGGTAAAGCCTACGACATTACAACAAACAAAGGTTACGACCTTCACGTTTCGTTGCTACCAAACCCAAGCCACCTAGAAACCATTGACCCTGTGGTAGAGGGCAGCACACGTGCACGCCAAAAGCGTATCGGTGATACCGAGCGTCGTAAGGTAATGCCGCTGCTTATCCACGGTGATACAGCCTTTATTGGCCAAGGTGTTGTGGCTGAAACCTTTAACCTAGGTACTGTTGAAGCCTATACAACAGGCGGTACAGTACACGTTGTGATTAACAACCAACTTGGTTACACCGCATTGCCGCACGAAGGCTTTGGTACCGAATACTGTACCGACTTTGCGAAGATGCTACAGGTACCAATTTTCCACGTAAACGCTGACGACCCAGAAGCTTGCTGCCACGTGATGCAGCTTGCAATGGCTTACCGTAGCCGCTTCCAGCGTGATGTTGTGATTGATATGGTGTGTTACCGTAAGTACGGCCACAACGAGGGTGATGATCCGAGCTTCACTCAGCCATTGATGTACGACACAATTAAGAATCACAGCTCAACATACGCCATCTACCAAGCGCAGCTTGCTGACGAAGGTACCATGAGCAAAGATGACTCGAAGAAAGTACGCGACGACCATACCGATGTGATGCAAAAAGCCCTCGATAAAGCCAAAGAAGGCGTTGAAGGCGAACGCGAAATGTTTAACGGCATTTGGTCAGAGTACAGCCTTGAAGATAAAGACGAAGCTGATACATCAATTTCAGAAAAAACACTTAAAGCCATTAGCGATGCCACAGTGAGCTGGCCTGATAGCTTTACCCCACACCCGAAGGTTGCCAAGGGTATGGAAAAACGTTCAGAAAACCTACTTGAAGGTGGTATGGACTGGGGTGCTGCTGAAATGGCTGCCTACGGCGCGCTTGTTTCAGAAGGTGTAAGTGTTCGTTTGACTGGTCAGGATGCCCGCCGCGGTACATTCTCGCACCGTCATGGCGTATTGATTGACTACAAAACAGCACAGCCTTACACACCATTGCAAGCCATTGCGACTGGTGATGCTGAGCTTGAAATTCATAACTCAACACTTTCTGAGTACGCAGTTATGGGCTTTGAATTTGGTTACTCAATGTCGAGCCCGAAAAACCTAACAGTTTGGGAAGCCCAGTTTGGTGACTTTGCCAACGGTGCTCAGATTATTATTGACCAGTTCCTTGCTAGCTCAGAAACCAAGTGGGACCGTATGAGTGGTCTGGTTCTTCTATTGCCACACGGTATGGAAGGCCAAGGCCCTGAACACTCATCAGCCCGTCTTGAGCGTTTCTTGCAGCTATGTGCTGAAAACAACATGACTGTTTGTAACCCAACAACCCCAGCGCAGATCTTCCACCTGCTTCGCCGTCAGGTGATGCGTAAGGTGCGTCGTCCGCTGGTTGTAATGTCACCGAAGAGTTTGCTACGTCATCCGAAGGCTGTAAGCAGCCCAGAAGACCTAACAAGTGGCAAGTTCTTGAAAGTTATCCAAGATAACAACATTGACATTAAAAAGGCACGCCGCGTGGTGTTGTGCTCAGGTAAGCTTTACTACGATTTGATTGCCGCTCAAGAAGAGAAGGGCAAACAAGCAGAAGACGTGGCGATTGTACGCCTAGAGCAACTATACCCACTACCGCTAACTGAAATTAATGCAGCGCTTAAAGGCTTGAACAGCAAGGCTGAGATTGTATGGGCTCAAGAAGAGCCACGCAACCAAGGTGCTTGGTGGTACGTTCAAGATACCCTACAGCCAGAGCTTAAGCAGAACATCCGCCTTATCGCGCGTCCGTCTGCTGCGGCACCAGCTGTAGGTAGCCCGAAGCGCCATATGGAAGAACAAAAAGAAATTTGCGATGCAGTGTTTGCTGCAAAGTAATGAATTCAAACTAAGTTTGTGTTTATAATAAAAACTGATTAACTCACGGAGAATAAAAAATGTCAGTAAACATCGAAGCCCCACAAATGGGCGAAAGCATCAACGAAGCCACTATTGCTAAGTGGGTTAAAAGCGAAGGTGACTTTGTAAACGAAGATGAACTGATTGCCGAACTTGAGACTGAAAAGATTAACCTTGAAGTAACTGCACCAAAATCAGGCGTGCTTAAAACTATCAAGGCTCAAGAAGGTGACACCGTAAGCCCAGGCGATATCCTAGCGCTACTTGAAGAAGGCGAAGCGCAAGCTTCAGCTTCTAAAGAAGATTCATCAGAAGAAAAATCAGCTTCTGCTGATTCTTCTGCCTCAAGCAGCAAATCAGCTGACGAGCTAAACGACCTAGCCCCAGCAGTACGCCGTTTGGTAAGCGAAAACAACCTTAACCCAGCCGATATCAAAGGCACAGGTAAGGGCGGTCGCCTAACTAAAGAAGACGTAATGAAACACCTTGAAGCGCCAGCTGCTAAAAAATCAGAAGCACCTGCAGCGCCTAAGGCCCCAACAACTTCACAGCCAGTGCGTAAAGCTGCTGGTGACCGCTCAGAAGAGCGCGTGAAGATGACGGCCCTACGTAAAACAATTGCACGTCGCCTGAAAGAAGCCCAAAACACAGCTGCAATGCTAACAACATTTAACGAAGTTGACCTAACTGAAGTTATGGCCCTTCGTAAGCAGTACAAAGAAGGCTTTAAAGAGAAATACGGCGCAAACCTTGGCTTTATGTCATTCTTCACAAAGGCTGTTATCCACGCCCTTAAAGAAGTACCTGCGCTAAACTCAGAAATTGATGGCGAAGAGATTGTTCAGAAGAACTACTACGACATTGGTATTGCTGTTTCAGCCCCACGTGGCCTAGTTGTACCTGTTGTGCGTGACGCTGACCAACTAAGCTTTGCAGGTATTGAGCAGTCAATCCTTGACTACGCAACACGTGCCCGCGAAAACAAACTAATGCCAGACGACCTACAAGGCGGTACCTTCACAATCACCAACGGTGGTGTGTTTGGTTCAATGCTTTCAACACCAATCCTCAATGCACCGCAGGTTGGTATTTTGGGTATGCATGCTATTCAGCAGCGCCCAATGGTTGTTGATGGTGAAATTAAAGTACGCCCAATGATGTACCTAGCACTAAGCTACGACCACCGTATTGTTGACGGTCGCGAAGCTGTGACATTCCTTGTAAAAATCAAGGAAGCGCTAGAAGATCCAGCGCGTCTTATCCTAGAAATCTAAGGAGCAAGATGAGTAAAGTCCTAGACTTTCACCCACAATTTGATGAGGTCCTGAGCTACCACTTTGACAGTGGTAACGCAGGGCCTCACTTGCTTTTGTTGGGTGGTATCCACGGTAACGAAACCTGCGGCCAAGTGGCCTTGCAGGCTTTGGTTGATGAAATTGACTCAGGCGAGCTACCGCTTAAAGCGGGTAAGGTTACGCTTGTACCTCAGTGTAATCCTTGGGCATGTGCCAGTAATGTGCGCTACGTTGAGGCTAACCTGAACCGCGTCATCACACGCCACGAGGCCCCACAAAACTACGAAGAGCGCATTGCCGATATTATCTGCGACCACATTGAAAAGTGTGATGCCATGGTTGATATCCACTCAGCCCATGCAGGTATTGGCCCCCCATTTATTTTTAATGACTACCCAAGTGAAGAGAATAATAAGCTGGCGCGTGTTCTTGGCGGCACCTACATTATTGGTGGCTGGGCTGAGATGAATGGCGATGACGCTGTTATCCCCACAACGCAGGACTTTGCGCACCGCCATGGCAAACTAAACTGCCTGATTGAGTGCGGCGAACATACTGACCCGCAAGCCATTATGGTGGCTGACCGTGCGGCACGTAATGCGTTGATTCACTTTGGTTTGATTGAGGGCGAAATTCTTGTGCCTGAAATTGAAAAAGACGTAAAGATTACAGGTGCTTACATTAAAGACCGCGAAGGTGACTTTGTGCATGAAGAGTTTCGTCATATGCAGCCTATTAAAGCGGGCGACTTGCTAGCTAAATACAAAGACGGTGAAGAAGTAAAAGCCCCAGAAAACGGCTTTCTTATCTTGCCGTTTTACGAGGCAAAACCGACCGATGAATGGTTCTTCTACGGCGTTTTACAGAATTAATCCTGAAATCTAGCCTTTTACTGTGCTTTTTGGCCTTTTAGGCCTTGTTTTCCGTTGTTATGACCCTACACCTTATATAAGGGTTAATAATAAGTAATAAAAACACGGGATTTTGGGGCTTTGTATCAAAAAGATATCGATCTTGAGCATCAGGCAAAGGTTGTGGCTGGCAACCCTATTTTGATGCGCGCGGCGCCCCAGCGCTTTGGCCGTATTCCGGGGCTTGAAGGGGTACACCTTGTGCGCCGTCTTGATCATTTTGACTTTAATCGCCCTAAGCCACTTCTTTCGAGCAATGTATTTAACGTGAGTTCATCTCAGGTACGTCAAACGTTTAACCGTATTAAAAGCCGTGAGCCTTTTGGCGGCTTTATTGCCAACACCGTCCTGCGCCCGCTTGATGATTACCTGAATGGCCGAGAGCTTTATAAAGGTCTTCGTCAGCCTGAAAGCGGCTACATGAAAACTTATGACTACATCGAAACTGATAAGCAGGGCAAAAAGCTTGCCCCATATGATCGCCGTGTTGACGGTGTAGCAGTAGAATCAAACCCGTTGCAAACACGCCAAGAGATGATTGCCCACTACGCAGGCTGTGAACCTGAAGAAATTACTCAGCGCTTTAACTTTAGCCATACTGACAAACGTGCCTTTGTGGATGCCCACGAACTTCAACATGCACGCAGCATTCAACTTTGGGCCGAAGACCTTGATGGCTACAAAGAGAAGGGCACATCACCCCTTGTAGAAGCTAACCCTGCTTACGCCAAACTATGGGAGAAAGCAGCCACGACAAAGGGTGCAAATGATCTTTACTCACGCTACTTGCAAGAGGATATGTCAGACACGGTTGCGGTGCTTCACCACCTTAAAGCAGGTGGTCATATTGATATGGTGCAAGCCATTGCCGATGCTCGTGCGTTAGGGCACATTAAAAACCCAGCGGAAGAATATGCCTCATTCAGAGTCTTGGATGAAATTGTGAAAGACGAAGAGAATGTGCGTACACGTTTGCTAGGCGCAAGTACCGAAGAGATGGAAAACATGGCTGCAAAACTTGTGGGTGCCTATTCGATGGACCGCACAACATTTTATGCAAATGCAATTGCCGTGGGCCAGCAACACGCAAAAGACGGTATGGCCTTGGGTGATGAAGTTGCCCTTGATTACGGGATGATGATTACCGAAAAACACCTTAAACAATTCCCCGAAGAGCAGCATGAAAGTGTTCTTATTTTAGCTGAAAAACGCCGTGCCTACCTTGAAGCCCGCCAAGAATGGGCTATGGATAACCTAGCGTTTAACGATATGCCGCTTTCGGTTGATGAACAGAAAATTGAAGTACTTGCTGCCATTCGCCATGCACAGGATGTACACCCAGAGTTTAAAGGCCCACAAGGCTCACAGTACTTGCTTGATACCCGTAAGCGCCTGATTGACCACACCTACGGCGGCGGGACCGACCTAGACGTAACGGTGTGTGACCACCTTGAACAGCATTTTGAGCGCCAAGCGGCAGCAGCACCTGATAGATCAGCCCCAAGTTTAGAAGCGGAGCATACCCATGAGCGAAGCTAAAAGAATGCCCCTAACTTGGCACGATATTGATAAGCAAGGGCTGCAATTTGCAGGTAACACAGCTGGCTTAGTACATGTTGGTAACCTGTACCGCCGTTACCCTGGGATGAACGTAAGTATTATTGACCGCTTGAAGTACTTTACGTTTGAAGCGGGCACTGTTGGGCAGCAAAGCTCAGTCTTTAAAGTGGATTATGGCAGTGTGGTACTTGATGCCCGCCAGGGTATGTTTAAAGATTTGCCACCTGAAGACTACAAGCGTGAAGGCATTAAAGACAAAATGCAGAGCATGCTTCTTGAGCGTATTGATGACGGTCGTGGTATGAGCACCTATTACCAAACAAAATGGCAGGGCGGGGGCCGTAACCTAAACCAAATGGTTTTTGGTACATCTGATGTACAAACCCGTACCGAGATTATGGCTGGCCTTGCAGGTATTCCGCCGCAGCGTTACAAAATGCCCGATGATGTAAGCCTTGCTGAAGTACATCAATTTGTGTTGGCGCATGAACTTCAGCACGCACGTAATGCCTCAACCTACAAGCTTGATGATGATTTCTACGACCCTACTAAAACCAGTAAGGCTGAAAAATTTGGCTGCTTTGAGCGCTTGAAAGCCCGCTTTGAAGGCGATAACCCTATTATTCGTGCCAAAACCCGCAATACCGAACTTAGCAAAGACCTTTACGCGGGCTATGTTGATGAAACCATTTGCGATACGGCCGCTGTGCTACATCACCTTAAAAAAGGCGGCTCATTTAGTATGGTGCGTACATTAGCTGATACACGTGCGGCTGGCTTTGTTATGAAGGGGACTTCAACAAGTAGCTTTAAATACGGCATGCACTCGGTGCTTGATAAGCTAGCTGCAAACGAAGATGCCGTGCAAAAATTGGTAGATGAAACCCCAGAAGAACAACTAGACCAAGTAGCAGTTTACTTTACGGCAAACTTGGGGTGGAGCCGTACGCAGTTCTTTAAAAACGCAGCGGCTGCCCGTATGGCAACCCATGCCTTTTTGTGTAAGTCAGAAGGGCCAGAGGCTGAGCAAAGCCTTGAAAATGCAAAGGCTGACGTTTTAAAGATGGCAGAAGAATATTCAGCCCGTAAAAAAGACCGCCAAGTTATTATGCCGACAGACGAGGGGATTCAAAAACACGCAGACCGTACAGCAGCTGCCGTAAAGGGCCTGCTACGTGATGCCCCTGAACGTGCCACTGACCATCTGGTTGAGGTACAGGCCGTACTGGCTTATAACCAAACACGCCGCCCTGAGTTTATGGGCCCAGAAGGGCAAAAACACCTACTTGCCATGCGTGAGCGTTTTGTTGCAAATGAGCGCCGCCTTTCAGCCCATGAAGAAAAGGTGATGAATGTTCTGCGTAACCGTGCGGATCATATGGCCAAAATTGAGCCTGACCCACGCTTGCAGCCTATTGCGGATAAAGAGCCACCAAAAGCGCCCGAAAGCCTGCACGTTAATGACCGTGAAAATGCTAAAGAAAATGACTATTCCCGCTCTTAGCCTGTAGCCTTTTATGGCTGAATCCTGTATTCTTTGCTCAAATTTAAAAAGATTTACAAACACGGAGTTCCCTCAAATGGCTACCAAAGAATTTGACCTTATTGTTATTGGCTCAGGCCCAGCTGGTTATGTTGCTGCAATTCGCGGCGCACAACTTGGCCTTAAAGTTGGCTTGGTCGAGAAATACGCAACCCTAGGGGGGACTTGCCTAAACGTTGGTTGTATTCCATCAAAAGCACTACTGAACTCATCAGAGCGTTTTGAAGAAGTGCAGCACCTCGCTGACCACGGTATTGAAGTTAAAGGCGCAACGCTTGACCTTAAAAAGATGCTAGCCCGTAAAGACGGCGTAGTAACCAAGCTTACTGGCGGCATTAAAATGCTGATGCAGAAAAACAAAATTACTGTGATTAACGGCTGGGCAACCATCACTGACGGTACAACCGTTAGCATCGATGATGGTAAAGAAACCCTAAAAGCGAAGAACATTCTTATCGCTACAGGTTCAAAGCCAGTAGAACTACCACACCTTAAGTTTGACGATAACATCGTAAGCTCAACTGGCGCATTGTCGTTACCAGCAGTGCCTAAGCACATGATTGTTGTGGGTGCCGGTGTTATTGGCCTAGAAATGGGCAGCGTATGGCGCCGCCTAGGTTCAAAAGTAACCCTTATCGACCTTGAAGATGAACTACTTGTAACTATGGACAAAGACTTGCGCAAAGCCGCTAAGCGTTCATTTGAAAAGCAAGGCCTTGAATTTATTTTGGGTGCTAAAGTTGTTGAGCAAAAATCAGCTAAAGATGGTGTTGAACTTACTTACGAAACAAAAGACGGTAAATCTGAGAAAATCAAGGGTGACAAAATCCTTGTTTGTGTTGGCCGCCGCCCGAACACCGATAAGCTTGGCCTAAGCGAAGTAGGTGTTGAAGTTGATAACCGTGGTTTTATTAAAATCGACGAAAACTACAAAACATCAGTAAACACAATCTACGCCGTTGGTGACTGTGTGCCAGGCCCAATGCTAGCCCACAAAGGTAGCGAAGAGGGTGTTGCCGCAGTTGAGAAAATTGCAGGCCACTTTGGCCACGTAAACTACAACGCTATTGCTTCAGTTGTTTACACTGAGCCTGAAATTGCAGGCGTAGGCATGACTGAAGACGAAGCCAAAGAAAAAGGCCACGAAGTTAAAACGGGTAAGTTTAACTTTGCTGCCAACGGCCGTGCGATGGCTGTTGACGCTGAAGACGGCTTTGTGAAGATTATCGCTGATAAGAAAACCGATAAGCTTCTTGGTATGCACGCTATGGGCACAAACGCTTCTGAGCTGATTGCTGAAGGCGCCGTTGCGATTGAATTTTCAGCCTCAGCTGAAGATCTAGCACGTACGATTCATGCTCACCCAACAATGTCAGAGACCACTAAGGAAGCGGCGTTGGCGGTAGATAAGCTACAAATTCACGGTTAAGCCTCGTACTCGGGCGACCTTTTACGTTTTACCTTGGCTGCGCTGCGCATTTAGTTTAACTAAACTTACGCTGCTAGCCTTCGTTAAAACGCAAAATTTCATCCCGATTACTTTGCTTAACAATGCTAAGTAAAAGAACTATGTCTTTAGAACAAATCATCGGTAAAAAAAGCCACGAACTCACAGCTGAAGCCCTGCAAGATAAACTGCAGGGCTTTCGCCGTGTGGTGGTTGACCTTGGCTGTGGTGATGGCATGTTGCCTTACCGCCTTGCTAAAGAAAACCCCGACGTTTTTTACATTGGCGTTGACGCAGCACGTGAAAGTTTGGCTGTGGCCTCAGCAAAGGCCGCCAAAAAGCCAAGCCGTGGTGGTTGCCCAAATGTGATTTTTCTATGTGCCAACGTGCTTGAGCGTATGCCACCACTTGAAGGTATTGCCGATGAAGTGCAGTGGAACTTCCCGTGGGGGAGCTTAATGTACGCCCTTGTCGGGAGTGACCCAATCCCAATGCACAACATGAAGTCAATCGGTAAGCCAGAGTCTGACTTTAAGTTTTACCTCAACCTTTATGTGTTCGAGAACGAAACCCAGCGCCAAGACATGGGTCTGCCTGAAGTTGACGAAGACTACGTGAAAAAAACACTTATCCCCGCGTGGAACGACCTTGGTATCGAAACTACCGAAACTAAGTTTGTTTCAGCGGATGATCTTAAAGACCACCCATCAACATGGGCAGGGCGCTTGGTGCGCCGCAGTGGTCGCAATAGCTTGTTGATGACTGGGGTTATCCATGACGAGTGGTAAGCTTTATCTTGTAGGTGTTTCAATCGGTAACTACGGTGACATGACCTACCGTGCGGTAGAAACGCTAAAATCAGTTGATGTTATTGCCGCTGAAGATACACGCAAAGCTCGCCACTTACTTACACACTTTCAAATTAAGCCTGAAAAACTAATTGCGCACCATGCCCATAACGAGGCTGACAGCGCTAAAGGTTTACTTGCCTTTTTAAACGAAGGCAAAAGCATTGCCCTTATTACCGATGCGGGCATGCCTACAATTTCAGACCCTGGGTACCAAGCGGCGAAACACGTACGTGCAGGCGGTGGTACGGTTGAGGTTATTCCCGGTGTTTCTGCTGTGCCAACGGCGCTAGCTGCAAGTGGTCTTCCTGCGGAAGACTTTCGCTTTATCGGCTTTTTGCCACGTAAATCTGGCGATATTAAAAAGGTACTACAGCCTTTTGAAACAAGCCAAACCACATTGGTCTTGTTTGAATCACCACGCCGTATTGTTAAAGCGCTTGAAGCTATTGCCCAGCAATTGGGGGATCGTCAAATCTGCCTATGTCGTGAACTGACTAAACAACACGAAGAATTTATTGGCGGTACAATCACCGACGTTCTGGCAAACCTTAATAGCCGTGATGCCATTTTAGGCGAAATGACATTGGTGGTAGAAGGTGCTGCAAAAGATGCGGGCCAAAAAGACCTTGAAGGTGATGATTTAGAATCAGAAATTTCAGCCATGCTAGAGCAGGGGATGAAAACCAAGGAAATCCGTGATGTTCTGGCTGATAAATACGGCCTGAATAAAGGCGATGTTTATCAAAAAACACTCGAAATTCAGAAAAAATAACCCTCATATTCTCAAAGTTGGCACGGTCGGTGCATCTATGTTTTTGTCATGCTAGATGACTACAAAACAACCTGAGGGACCGACGAAAATGTCTACTTCAACAACAGCACTTAGTGGCTCAATTTCCGACCCGAAGTTTTCGGGCATGGGTAAGTTTGACGTCTTTGAAATAATTGAGAAAGACGATCCAACCATGGTACGTGATGAGCGTACGTTGACGAGTGAGTCTGCTGAGCTGCCAGAGGCATTTTTTGAGTACTTTGTAGTTCAGAAGGCGTCTTGACTCCCTATCACTTCCCAACGAAAATGGCTGAATTTGTGTCCCCAAATTCAGTCATTTTTAATTTGTGCATAGGCTCTATGCTTCAGGATTCGGAATATACCCATAGAAAAACTCAGGGGCTACTGGGTCATTCAATAAGCCGTACATAGGCGTTCCAAAGTCATAGTGCCACCATTCGTGTGGGTAGTTTGTAAAGCCAACTTCAAGCATTGCGTTGTATAGAATACGACGGTTCTTGGCAATTTCTTCCCATTCTGATGTTGGGGCTTCGGCTAGCATTTTTTCAGCATAGTGTGTATGGCTAATGTCGCCGTAGGCACTGCCTTGTGGTTCCATCAAAAGTTCTTCACCTGTTTTAAGGTCTTTCAGCGTTAGGTCTACGGCGCCGCCAGTAATGTGCAAGGGCCATGTGCTTGGTTGATCAGGGTCAAAGCTTGTAGGGTTTGAGCAAAACTGCGAGGCATAGGCCACAAGTTCATCATTGTTGATTGAACCTGTGCGCTCAGCGGCTAGGCCCATAAAGTAATCCCAAAACTCTTGCTGCACGCCAAGTGGGCGGTAAGCATCTTTAACGTAAAGTTTGTAGCCTTGCTGTTGAACAAGGTCGTTTGCTTTTACCAGCATTTGTGCGGGGGTTTGGCGATACCACACTTTTTCGGTCATGTGTTTTGACTTAATCGGCGGGTTGGTACGCGTCACAATAACCTCACGCTCGGCAAAGGGTTGGCAGTCAATACCCAGGGTTTCAAGGTCAACCAGCACATCAGTGCTAAGTGGGTGGTTTTTAAGGTATTTACCTTTGCCCATATCTGCTGTTGAAAGACTAAGGTCAGCCAGTGGAATAGGGGAGTTTGACATGAAGAATCCTGTTTTTTGCTATTTAAATGTTTATTTTTCTTTGCAATTTGAGCCTGTATGGGTGATAGTACATGGAATTGCTTTATAGCTCATCTTTTTTCTCTTTTCTTATTCTACTCTTTTTATCACGCATAGTGCCGAAGGGTTAAGGCGTTTACGCCTGCTTTTTCCGCTATGTTCTGTCTAGTGAGGACATGATGACTACTTTCAACATCAAGTCCGCCACGTTCCCTCAGTTCACGTCCGCTTTGGACAAGAACGGGTACATCCCGGTGGACCTCGACGCGCTGTATGCCGCTTATTCGACTCTCCAGCAGATGGCTGGTTCGGGCGATGATGGCGAAGATGCAGTGCCCACGATCATCCTTGACGGCCCTCCCGGTGCCGGTAAGTCGTACATGGCGAAAGCCATTGCGAAAACTCTTGGTGCTGCATACCTGCAGTACAGCTGTCACCCCGACACCTCGCATGAAGAAGTCATTCGTGACATCAACATCGAGGCGCCCGTGGTTGCACAGTCCGGCTTTGCCGAGAAGAAGTACACCAAGGACGATATTTACATCTACGGCCCTCTGTATGACGCTGTGCGTCAGTCGCAGAAAGGCCCCGTGGTGCTCCTGATCGACGAAATCGATAAGGCGCGTACCGCGATTGATGCTCTTTTGCTCGGCTTCCTGAACGACGGTTATCTGTCGGTCCAGGGTCTGGGTGAAGATAACGGCGTCGAACGTTTGTTCGCCAAGCTGGAAAACATCATCGTGGTTATCACGAAGAACGACGAACGCGATCTGCACCCGGCGCTTCTGCGTCGTGGTCGGGTGGTCTACATGGACTATCCGGAGCCCATGGTCGAAACGCGTATCCTTACGGAACGCGCTGGTATCGGCCATGAAGCTGCACGCTCGCTCGTGACCCAAGCTAACAAGCTTCGTCGCAACAGCAACATCTCGAAGCCGCCTTCGCCGCCTGAACTGGTGCGTCTGGCGGAAGACTTCAAGACGTTGGTGGAACGCAACGTGCGTACTGAATCAGACGGAAACGGCGGAAGCCGCCTCGTTTGTGACGTGCCGCGTGAAGTCCTGAACAACAGCTTCATCAACAGCATGCTCGCCAAAAAGGAAGAGCACGCGCTGGGCAAGAAGCTTCTGAAGGACAAGTCGTTCGGTACTGCGCTTCTCAGCGCAATGCTCCGCGATAAGGGCACACCGCAGCAGCGCATTCACTATCTCGATGTGGATGTTCTTCGCCGCGGACCGTCGTCCGAGTAACCAGTTAACCACTTTAACCGGTGGTTCACCGGAGAGAAACCTCGCATTCAGCAGGCAAGGCTCGCCCTTGGGCACATGGAACAAACCCTTCGGGGTGCGGGAAGTGTGTTTTAGAACCGAAAGGTTCTTCCTGCTGCAAGCGGATGCTCTCTCCGGGTCGGTAGGTCTGATCCCGGTGCTTATCGACTATTTATGGGGTCGCCCAGTCAGCCTGTGCGCTACGAACAGGAACTGGTGCGGTTGTACGGCTTCGGCCAAGCACGCTTTAAGGTGACTATAGATACTGGTGTGGATAACAGTGAGAAGCTTCCGAGGGGCTTGATCTGGATGGGGAAACCCTGAAGGTGAGAGTTCCAGAGTTGTGGACCTGTTGCTTTGCATCGGTGTCGACCTTAGCCCGCCACCCTTGAAGCTTGACTTTACGCTTACGTATTTTCAAGTGAATAGGTCCGTAGGGGCTTTGGTTTCCCTTCGGGGAGACACCCTAAAAACACTTAACGAGTTTTTAAGAGCCAACCTTAACGGGTTGGCTCTTTTTTTCGGTGCATAATATTGAGGGTATCTTTTCATTTATTTTGTTTTGAGTTGCGGTTACGTAGCTTAACTACGCGCCCTTACTCAGTGCACTTCAATAAATAAAAATCTACTCATAAATATTAAGCACAAGCTTTGCGATAACAAAAAGCCCCCAGTTGGGGGCTTTCTGCTTTTTTATACCTTGCGGTGTTCGGGCTTTTCTAAAAAGGCCTGTATCTCATCAAGGGTAGGGATGCTGGCCTCAGTTCCCATACGCTGAATACTTAAGCTTGAGGCGGCACGAGCAAAAACAAAGTGTTCTTCCCATGTTTTGCTGCTGTCCATCATGTATGAAACCACATAAGCGCCGTGGTAAATATCGCCCGCACCTGTGGTATCGAGGATTTTGTCCTTAGGGATTTTAAGCGCTTTAATCTTTTTAATAGGGCCACCGTTTTCAGCGTAAATCATACCCATTTCACCCATAGTCACGGCGGCAACTGGGGTGTTGTATTCTTTTTGCATCCAGCGGATGGTTTCTTCAGGTGTCATCTCTAGTTGTTCACACAGGCGCATGGCCACAACGGCAACGTCAATGTATTTCAATAATTCCAATGTGTTAGAACGCATGCCACCACCGTCAAGTGATGTTAAAATACCTTGCTCACGGCACTTTTGAGCATACTCAAGTGCGGCTTCAGGTTGGTGGCCATCAAGGTGCAAAACCTTAACGTTTTCTAATAAAACATCTGGCCATTTGCCGGTGTAATTTGTATTACGTGCACGCAAAATTGCACGCTTACCATCGTTTGGTAAAACGAGTGAAAGTGAGGTTTTTTCAACGTCACGGCGGTGTAGTTCAATGCCATAGCTTTCGTATTTCTTAACAACAACATCACCCAAAATGTCAGGCGCTACACTTGCTTGCAGTACTGTGGGTACTTTAAGCTTGGCGCAAGTGATTGCCGCAACGGTGGCGTTGCCGCCAATACCAAAGTCATAGTCGTGGGCAATGGCTTTATCGTCCCCCGTGGGGATTTCATCAGCTGAAATTGTCACATCAATATAGGTGTGACCAATAAATAAAGCTTTGTTTTTGTTGTTATTTTCGGTGTTTAGCATAGGGCACCTCTTATTAAATTGAGTTGATATCCTATAACAAATTAGGTGGGCTCACAAGCAACAGCGGTTTAGACGGATAGGGGGCAATGTAAAAATGGGTTTGTTTTTTATTGTAAGCTGGTGCATAAAAAGTGGTAGTGCGCACCCGTAGCTCAGGTGGATAGAGCATCTGCCTTCTAAGCAGGTGGTCGCGGGTTCGAATCCTGCCGGGTGCGCCATTAATTTAATAATGGTCAACCAATGGATGAGAACCGTATGGTTCGCATCGCGAAGGCAGCACGCCGAAGCGGACATTATCGCCACAAGGCGAAATGCCCGAAGGGCGAGGGGAAGCAGGCCCCGAGTCAATCCTGCCGGGTGCGCCATTTTTTATCTAATAACCGAAAGTCTCCCCATGTTTGTTTTTGACTGGCTAGATTCTTACCCGTGGTACGTAAAGTGGCTAACCATTACTTTTATGGTGACGTTTGGTATTGTGCTGGTGAAGGGCCTGGCAACACTGCTGGCTGAGACGATTGTAAACGTGGTTAGCTGGCTTATCTTTTTGCCAGTGCGCTTGGTTGAAAAGCTTTTTAATAAAAAGCCAAAGCAAGAAGGCCTCGAAGTTAAAAAGGCTAAGGCTGATACCATTGAAGCTGAGACTGAAACAAAAGCCTAATTCTTTTCAATAGTTCTAAACGTTAAATTAATACGTGGCTCATGCACCTTTTTGGTGGGCGGTAGGCGGTGTAGCCAGTGGTCTTGCGTTTCATCTTTCATTATAAGAAGGCTGCCATTTTCAAGCCAAACCTCAACCTTTTCTTGAGTCTCACGGTGTTTAAAAGCGAACTTGCGTTCAGCGCCTAGGCTTACTGAGGCAATGGCGCCATGTTTTTTAAGCTCTTTCTCGCTGTCATTATGCCAAGCCATGCCTTCTTCACCTGTATGGTAAAGGTTTAAAAGGCAGGCGTTGTAGGTTTCACCGCTTGCGTGTTCAATAAGCTCTTTAATAGTGAGGAGAGCAGGCGTCCAAGGCTTTGCTGTTTTTGTGGTGCGTGAATATGTGTAAGTAAAAGGCTCGCTTGCATACCAAGCAACCTTGCGCTTGGTTATAATGCGTTTGCCAAACATAACGGCTTCATCGTGTTGCCATTCAATATGTTCGTAAAGTTCATTAAAGAGTTCACAGGCTAAAGCATCATCCATCACCACACCATAATAGTGTACGGTACCGTCAAAGGGTAGGAAGTTGTTAGGTGTTTGGTTGCTCATAAGGTAAAGGTTATACCTATAAAAAGACGTTATAAAGGATAGTATTTGCTGAAAATGTAATTTTCTACTTGATTTTTAGCGAAAATAAACTAGGTTTTGTCGGTATCGCATTCATGGCGGGTGTAGCTCAGTGGTAGAGCACCAGTTTGTGGCACTGGGGGTCGTGGGTTCAATCCCCATCACTCGCCCCATGTGCGGTAAGTTTCTGAAAAAGTATGCCTTTGTTCAGAGAATTAGAAAAATGGCGCATAAATAGGCAAAATACAGCAAGCCATGCACCATTTCAGTTGTAAAGTGTAGATGTTTTAATTTATATTGCACTTAGTCACGCGGATGTGGCGGAACTGGTAGACGCGCTGGTTTTAGGTACCAGTGTCTTACGACGTGGGGGTTCGATTCCCTCCATCCGCACCAGATTTACAGTGGCAGGTCCCGCAAGGGACCCGCCATTTTCTAATTCTAACGAACAATTCTCAAAGGATACTCACCCCATGGATGTTAAAATGCAGAAAAAAGGCGATCTTGGCCGTGAAATGACTATCACCGTACCTGCTGGCGAAGTTGCCCGTATGGTAAACGACCGTCTAGAGATGATCGGTCGTCAGGCTAAAATCCCTGGTTTCCGTCCAGGTAAGATTCCTGCAAACGTTCTTAAGCAACGCTACGGCGCACAAGTTGAACAAGAAGTGAGCCAAGACATTGTTTCAGAAACAATGCCAAAAGCATTCGACAACGAAAAAGTAATGCCAGCTGCTCAGCCACGTGTTGAGTTTGGTAAATTTGCAGACGGTAAAGACTACACTTACACCGTATCTTTTGAAGTTCTTCCAGAATTCACACCTAAAGGCTACAAAGACGCTAAGCTAACACGTCAAACAGCCGAAGCCTCAGACAAGCAAATCGACGAAGCGCTAGAGCGCCTAGCTGGTTCAATGCGTAGCTTCACGACCAAAAAAGGTAAAGCTGCAAAAGGCGATATGACTGTTATTACAGCTAAAGGCTTTGACGCTAAGTCAGGCGACGAGCTACCAGGTGCAGTTATCACTAAACACTCAGTTGAAATTGGTTCAGGTGCTTTGATTCCTGGCTTCGAAGACGGCCTAATTGGCAAAGAAGCAAGCGACAAAGCTTTTGATATTGAAGTGACTTTCCCTAAAGACTACCACGCTAAAGACCTAGCTGGTGTTAAAGCACGCTTCAACATTGAACTACACGAAGTTAAGAAAGCTGAGCTTCCTAAGATTGACGACGACTTTGCTAAGCAATTCGGCGCTAAAGACCTTGCTGACCTTAAAGGCAAGATTACCGAGCAGCTAAACAAAGACATCGAAGAAGCAAGCCGTCAGCGCCTAAAGCGTGACCTGTTTGACCTTGTTGAAAAAGAAAACAAATTTGCTCTACCAGACAGCATGGTTGATCAAGAGTTCCAAGCTATCTGGCGTGCTCTGATGCAAGACATGCAGCGTTCAGGCGTTACATTTGACCAGCTTGATAAGAGCGAAGACGAAATGCGTGCTGAGCACCGTAAACTAGCCGAGCGTCGCGTACGTGTAGGTCTAGTACTTGCTGAAATTGGCAAGGTTGAAGGTGTTAAGGTTGAAGCTGACGAAGTAAACGCGGAAATCGACCGTATTGCTTCACAGTTCCCAGGTGAGCAAGCAGAGCGTGCCCGCCAGTACTACAACTCAGAGCGTGGCCGCCAAGAAATCTTTGGCCCAATCTTCGAAAACAAAGTATGTGACTGGATTTTTGAGAAAGCTAAAATCTCTGACAAAAAAGTAGATGCTGACGAAATTCTAAAAGAACTAAACAGCTAAGTTTTACTCTGATAGAATAAACGCATTACAACGGCAATAGGAGAACAAGAAATATGACCCAAGCCGCAGACATTATGAACGCTCTAGTGCCAATGGTTGTTGAGCAATCACCACGTGGTGAGCGCGCATACGACATTTACTCACGTCTACTTAAAGAGCGTATTATCTTTCTAACAGGCCAAGTGCACGACGATATGGCGAACCTTATTGTAGCGCAGCTTCTACACCTTGAGTCAGAAGACCCTGATAAAGATATTTCAATCTACATTAACTCACCAGGTGGTTCAGTAACCGCAGGTATGGCTATTTACGATACCATGCAGTACATCCGCCCTGAGATTAACACTATTTGTATTGGTCAGGCCGCTAGCATGGGCGCACTATTGCTAACTGCTGGTACTAAAGGTAAGCGCTTTGCCCTAGAAAATGCTCGTGTGATGATTCACCAGCCTCTAGGTGGTTACCAAGGTCAGGCGACTGATATTGAAATTCATGCAAAAGAGATTTTGAAAATGCGAGAGCGTTTGAACCAAATCATCTCTGATGCAACTGGTAAGTCTTTGAAAGACGTAGAGAAAGACACTGACCGTGACTACTTTATGTCAGCTGAAGAAGCTAAGAAGTACGGCCTTGTTGATACCGTACTGACAAAGCGTCCAGTACCTACAGATAAGAAATCTAAGAAGTAACTTTTAGATTACTTTATCGAAAGATATTAAAGGGGGAGGGCAGAATGCTCTCCCTTTTTACTTTTGGCGCTAAGGTGCGAGTAAAGCTTAGATGTTAAACATGGTACGTATCTTGCTTTTGTCTACATAGAAGCTGTATTTGCGAGCAAGCACCAAACTGTGGCTTAATGGCCATAGGGCTTAAAGTGCATTTGCCAAAAGTGACCAAAATATGGGCTGTTATGTTATATCTAAGCCCAAGGTTCATTGACTTGAGCCTCGTATACCGCAATACTGAATAGATGAAGGTAGAAAAGTCTACCTTCGCTAAATCTTCTAATTTACGACCTAAACTAAAGGGGCTGACTATATGGCACGTTCATCAGACAACAACGGCAACACCCTATACTGTTCTTTCTGCGGCAAGAGCCAGCATGAAGTACGCAAGCTTATTGCCGGGCCAACCGTATTTATTTGTGACGAGTGCGTCGGCCTATGCATGGATATCATCCGTGAAGAACAACGTGGGTCAAAGAGCGAAACCACAGAACGCTCAGGTGTACCGACACCAAAAGAAATTATGAAAACGCTAGATGATTACGTAATTGGCCAAAACCGCGCCAAGCGTATCCTTTCTGTAGCGGTGCACAACCACTACAAACGCCTAGAACACATGGGCCGTGAAAGCGAAGTAGAGCTAGCGAAGTCAAACATTATGCTAATTGGCCCAACAGGTAGTGGTAAAACACTTCTTGCAAGTTCATTGGCACGTATCCTTGACGTACCATTCACCATTGCTGATGCAACAACACTAACCGAAGCTGGTTACGTGGGTGAAGACGTTGAGAACATCATTCTTAAGCTTCTACAAGCTGCTGATTACAACGTAGAGCGTGCCCAGCGCGGTATCGTTTACATTGATGAGGTTGATAAGATTACTCGTAAGTCTGACAACCCATCTATTACACGTGACGTATCAGGTGAAGGTGTGCAGCAGGCCCTATTGAAGATTATTGAAGGTACAGTTGCTGCTGTTCCTCCTCAAGGTGGCCGTAAACACCCACAACAAGAATTCCTACAAGTTGATACAAGCAACATCCTATTTATCGTAGGTGGTGCGTTTGACGGCTTGGAGAAAGTAATTGCCCAGCGCCAACGTAAGTCAAGCATTGGCTTTAACGCTGACGTTCAAGGTAAAGAAGACCGTGGTACCGGTGAACTATTCTCACTAGTTGAGCCAGACGATCTATTGAAATTCGGTATGATTCCTGAATTTATCGGTCGTTTGCCAATCCTAGCATCTCTAGAAGACCTAGACGAAGATGCATTGGTGAAGATTTTGACCGAACCGAAGAACGCTCTTGTTAAGCAGTTTGTTGAACTGTTTGAAATGGAAAACGTTAAACTGACATTTGCAGATGATGCGCTAAAAGCAATGGCGAACAAAGCTATTGAGCGTAAAACAGGTGCTCGTGGTTTGCGTTCAATCATCGAAGATATTCTTCTTGATACCATGTTTGAGCTACCAGGTGTTGAAGGCGTAGAAGAAGTTGTTATCAATAAAGAAGTTATTGATGGCAAGGCCGAGCCACTCTTGATCTACAGCAAAGAAAAAGACACCAAGAAGAAAAAAGAAGCTGACGCTTCTTAAGACTGACGAGTTTATATACAAGTAAGGACGTCGAATATGACTGACAAAACAATCGATACGAAAAACCCATTACCAATTTTGCCGCTGCGCGACATTGTTGTGTTCCCGAACATGATTGTGCCGTTGTTCGTTGGCCGTGACCGTAGTGTGCGTGCCCTTGAAGAGGTAATGAACAACGATAAGCAAATTATTCTTGTTGCACAAAAAGATGCTTCAAAAGACGAGCCTGATACAAGTGACGTTTTCCGCGTTGGTTGCTTGGGTAACGTATTGCAGCTTCTTAAGTTGCCAGACGGTACAGTTAAAGTACTTGTAGAAGGTGGCACACGTGTGCGCCTTAAAGATGTTGAAGACAACGAAGAGTTCTTCCAAGCTTACCCAGAGCCATTCATCGAGCGTGAAGGCACCGAGCAAGAAACCGAAGCTTTGGTTCGTGCTGTTGTGACTGAGTTTGAAGAATACGTTAAACTTAACAAAAAGATTCCACCAGAAGTATTGGTAAGCCTAGCGGCTATCGATGAGCCTGCACGTCTTGCAGACACTATCGCTTCACACCTAAGCCTTAAGCTAGAAGAAAAACAAGATCTTCTAGAAATGGACTTGGTTGATGACCGTCTAGAAAAGCTATACCAGCTTATGGAGAACGAAATTGGCGTGCTACAAGTTGAAAAACGTATCCGTAGCCGTGTTAAACGTCAGATGGAAAAAACTCAGCGCGAGTACTACCTGAATGAGCAAATGAAAGCCATCCAGAAAGAACTAGGCGAAGAGGGCGAAGCTGACGAACTAAACGAATACGAGAAGAAGATCAACGAGATTGGTCTATCTGAAGAAGCTAAAGAAAAGGCTGAGATGGAGCTTAAGAAGCTTAAGATGATGTCACCGATGTCAGCTGAAGCGACTGTTATCCGTAACTACCTTGATGTTGTTCTAAACCTACCTTGGGAGAAGAAGAGCAAGCTGAAAAAAGACCTAGAGTTTGCACAAGAAGTTCTTGATGACGACCACCACGGTCTAGAAAAAGTTAAAGAGCGCATTATTGAGCATCTAGCTGTTCAACAACGTGTGAAGAAGCTTAAAGGCCCGATTCTATGTCTTGTTGGCCCTCCAGGGGTTGGTAAAACATCATTGGCTAAGTCGATTGCTCGCTCAACAGGCCGCGAATACGTTCGTATGGCTTTGGGTGGTGTGCGTGACGAGGCTGAGATTCGTGGTCACCGTCGTACCTACATTGGTGCGCTACCAGGTAAAATTATTCAAGGTCTTCGCAAAGCTGAAGCTCGTAACCCGCTATTCCTTCTTGATGAGATTGATAAGCTAGGTGCGGACTTCCGTGGTGACCCATCTTCAGCGCTGCTTGAAGTATTGGACCCTGCGCAAAACAACAGCTTTGGCGACCACTACCTTGAAGTTGACTTTGACCTTTCAGACGTCATGTTCATCTGTACTGCTAACAGCTTGAACATCCCACCGGCACTACGTGACCGTATGGAAATTATTCGTCTGTCTGGCTACACCGAAGATGAAAAAGTTGCGATTTCAAAGCAGCACCTTATCCCACGTGGTATTAAAGAGAACGGCCTGAAGAAGGGCGAGCTTGAAATCACTGAAGATGCTCTGCGCGAAATTATCCGTTTCTACACCCGTGAAGCTGGTGTGCGTAACATGGAACGTACAATCTTTGGTTTATGCCGTAAGGCTGTTCGCGAACTTATTAGCGAGCAGAAGAAAGCTAAGAAAGACGGTAAGAAAGTTGCCGCTAAAGACCTTAAAGTTAAAATTACTAAAGAGAACATTGATAAGTACCTTGGTGCACGTCAATTCTCATTCGGTTTGAAGGAAAAAGAAAACCAAGTTGGTGTTGTAACCGGTTTGGCTTACACCGAGTTCGGTGGTGACCTTCTTCCGATTGAAGCGACAGTTCTTGATGGTAAAGGCAAGATGATCCTAACAGGTAAGCTTGGCGAAGTGATGCAAGAGTCGATTGCGGCTGCTGCTAGCTACGTACGCTCACGTTGGGCTGACTTTGGTCTTCAAAAAGACTACTACCAGAAATACGACATTCACATTCACGTGCCAGACACAGCAACACCTAAAGATGGTCCATCAGCGGGTATTGCTATGGTAACAGCTATGGTATCAGCGCTAACGGGTATTCCTATCCGTGCAGACGTTGCCATGACTGGTGAAGTGTCTCTACGTGGTCATGTAATGCCAATTGGTGGCTTGAAAGAGAAAATGCTTTCAGCGCTACGTGGTGGTATTAAGACTGTTCTTATTCCGATTGAGAATAAGAAAGACCTAGAAGACATTCCTGAGAATGTTAAGAGCCAACTAGAAATCGTGATCTGTGAACACATTGATCAGGTGCTAGAAAAAGCTCTTGAGTCGCAGCCGAAGGCTGTTAAAGACCAGCCTAAATCACCTCTAACAGCGCTGCAAAGCGATGCCACAGGTAAAGACGGCGAGGTAACAGCACACTAAATAGTGTCCTGATACGACTCAAAATGCATAAATTAAGTGCGGGTTCCTGCTAGGACCCGCACTTTTTTGTGCTTTTTTGAAAATTATTTTTATGAACCCTAGGGTTTGTGCGGTCTTCCGTGATTAAGTTAAATGAATATACAACATCAATAAAATCAGTGGGTTAGGGCATAGTTGAGGGGTTGTGGATAACTTTGTTGAGTATAAAAAAAGGTAAAATCAAGCAAAAAATCCCAGTTTTCTGCGGAAAATAGCCTTGACAGTAAATGGCCTATATAATTTAATTCTTATGTTCGTTGGTTACTGTTAATCAATGAAACAACCACTGGAAACGCATTGTGCCTACCAGTAAACAAAAACGATATAATCGAGGGTTAAGCTCGTGAACAAGAATGAACTAATCTCAAAAGTTGCTGAAACTTCAGGTCTAACTAAAGCTGACGCAGCTCGCGCTGTTGACGGTGTTCTAGACAGCATCTCATCAAGCCTAAGCTCAAAGCAAGAAGTACGTCTTGCTGGTTTCGGTACTTTCACCGTAACACACCGTAAAGCTACAACTGGTCGTAACCCACGCACTGGTGCTCCTATCCAAATCGCTGCGAGCAACATGCCTAAATTCCGTCCAGGCAAAGGCCTACGTGAAGCAGTAAACTAGTATTCAGTATTAGTTTAGCTTAAAAATTAAGCAGCCTTGGTTATACAAGGCTGCTTTTTTTTGTTGAAATGCGTTTTTTTTAGTATATAAACGTATTCACACGTTGGGTGGTTAGCTCAGTTGGTAGAGCGCTTCGTTTACACCGAAGTGGTCGGGAGTTCGAGTCTCTCACCACCCACCATTATAGACCTTCCTGGTAATTTGTTTAAACCGCCAGGACACCACGCGGGTGTAGCTCAGTTGGTTAGAGTGCCGGCCTGTCACGCCGGAGGTCGCGGGTTCAAGTCCCGTCACTCGCGCCACTATTCATAAAAGCCTCCTTAACAGGAGGCTTTTTTGTTTCTTATATATCCACCTCGTTTATGCCCTTATTCATGCCTTACGGAATAGGGTGCTCATTTGTTTTGTGGGGTGAATTCATGCATATTCATAGCTCTTGTATAAAAGGGCTTCAGATAGCCGTATTTTAAGCCTCAATAAAAGGGGCATTTATTTTTGCCTTTCGCTTGCGTCTTGTTTTAAAACGAGGTACAAATCGTAGGCAATAAGTCCAAGAAAAAACAGGGATATTATGGAAAATTTTATTCTAGCTGAATACCTGCCGATTCTAATCTTTCTAATTATCGCGACTGGTATCTCTCTTATTTGTTTAGCAATTCCACAGGTGGTGGCGCCTAAGCGCCCGTATGGTGAGAAGATGTCACCTTACGAGTGTGGCTTCGAAGCCTTTGATGACGCACGTTCAAAATTTGATGTGCGCTTTTACCTAGTGGCAATTCTATTTATTGTATTCGACCTTGAGGTTGCATTCCTGTTTCCTTGGGTTATGGCCTTCGGCAAGATTGGCCTATTTGGTTTCTTTAGTATGATGGTGTTCTTGCTAGTATTAACCATCGGCTTTATTTACGAATGGAAAAAGGGCGCGTTAGAGTGGGAGTAATCCCAAACGCGTAAAGCAAAGGTAATAAATCATGAACCTACAAACTCTCACGCCTCAAGACCGTCAAGAGATTCAAGATCAAGGCATGGACGCTATGAACCGCGAGCTACAAAACAATGGTTTTGTGCTTACGCGCGTTGAAGACATGGTGAACTGGGCCCGTGCAGGCTCACTGTGGCCAATGACATTTGGTCTAGCTTGCTGCGCTGTTGAAATGATGCACTCAGCCGCTAGCCGTTACGACTTGGACCGCTTCGGTGTTATTTTCCGTCCAAGCCCACGTCAGTCAGACCTTATGATTGTAGCGGGTACGCTATGTAACAAGATGGCCCCAGCACTACGTAAAGTTTACGACCAAATGCCAGAGCCTCGCTATGTGCTTTCAATGGGCTCATGTGCTAACGGTGGTGGTTACTACCACTACACATACTCAGTTGTACGTGGTTGCGACCGTATTGTACCGGTTGATATTTACGTGCCTGGTTGCCCTCCAACAGCTGAATCACTGGTTTACGGTATTCTTCAGCTACAAAAGAAAATTCGCCGTGAAGGCACGCTTCAGCGTTAATAGGGGGTAGAGATATGCATATTGATAAATACCTCGACATGGAGCAACTGGCCTCACTTAAGGCTTACATTGCTGAAGAGATGAAAGAGTCTATCCGTGACATTCAATTGTCAAACCGTGAGCTTACAGTTGTTGTGCGCCTACGTGACATTGAAAAGTTCATGATGTTCTTGCGTGATGACCGCGATTGCCAATTTAAAATGCTTGTGGACCTATGCGGTGCCGACTACCCAGAGCGTAACGAACGCTTTGAAGTGGTTTACCACTTGCTATCACTCACTCAAAACGCACGTATCCGTGTGAAGGTTGCTGCGGCTGATGGCCAGTCAGTGCCTTCAATGATTGAAGTATTCCCGAATGCAAACTGGTACGAGCGCGAAACCTACGACATGTTCGGCATTACCTTTGAAGACCATCCTGATCTTCGCCGTATTCTGACCGACTACGACTTTGATGGTTTTCCTCTACGTAAAGATTTCCCGGTTGAAGGTAAGGTAGAGATGTTCTACGACGAAACGCTAAAGCGTTGCGTATACCGCCCAACTGACCTTAAGCAGCCATACCGCCACTTTGATTGGCAGTCACCATGGAAAGCTATGGACGACCCATACTCATTGGCTGAAGAAGACAACACATTTGATCGTGGTGAGTTTGCGGCCTCTGAGCCACTTGCTGCAGCTAGCGGGGAGGACGAATAATGCCTGAAGCTAAGAAAACCACACAAGAAGTTATGGTAGGGGAAAACTTTACCCTTAACTTTGGCCCTCAACACCCTGCGGCACACGGCGTGCTGCGTTTGGTGCTTGAGATGGAAGGTGAGACCATTACCCGTGCTGACCCGCATATTGGTCTGCTACACCGTGGTACTGAAAAACTGCTTGAAAACCGTACCTACATTCAAGGCCTGCCATATTTTGACCGTTTGGACTATGTATCAATGATGTGCCAAGAGCACGTATGGTGCCTAGCGATTGAAAAACTATTGGGTGTTGAAGTACCACGTCGTGCTCAGTACATCCGTGTAATGTACTCAGAGATTACACGCCTGATGAACCATTTGCTTTGGTTCGGTACACACGCTTTGGACGTTGGCGCGATGAGTGCGTTCCTTTACGCCTTTAAACACCGTGAAACTTTGATGGACTTTTACGAAGAAGTTTCAGGCGCGCGTATGCACGCTAACTACTTCCGTCCTGGTGGTGTAAACCGCGACCTACCTGAAGGTTTGACTGAGAAAATCTCAGCCTTCATGAAGGAGTTCCCTGGCTTTATTGATGAGTTTGAAACTCTATTGACTGAAAACCGCATCTGGAAACAGCGTACTGTTGATATTGGTACACTAACACCAGAAGAAGCTGTTGAAATGGGTTGCACAGGCCCAATGCTACGTGGTTCAGGCCTAAGCTGGGACTTGCGTAAAGCACAACCTTACGAAGTTTACGACGAACTTGAATTTGACGTACCAGTAGGCACAAAAGGTGACTCATACTCACGTTACCTTGTGCGTATCGAAGAAATGCGTCAGTCAGTAAGTCTTGTCGAGCAGTGCATTGAAAAACTGCCAGAAGGCCCTGTAAAAGCCCAAAACTTTAAAGTATCACCGCCAAAACGTGACGACATGAAGTCAAGCATGGAAGCGATGATCCACCACTTTAAATACTTTACCGAAGGCTTCCACGTGCCAGCGGGCGAAGTTTACGCCGCTGTTGAAGCACCAAAAGGTGAGATGGGTGTATACCTAGTTTCTAAAGGTGGGCCTAAGCCTTACCGTGTTAAAATTCGTGTCCCTGGTTTTGCACACCTGCAAGGCCTAGATAGTATGGTTCGTGGCCACATGGTTGCGGACGTTGTGACCATTATCGGCACGCAAGATATCGTATTCGGGGAGATTGACCGCTAATGTCAAATGAAACAAAACAACAAGCATCATACCGCGGTAGCCACGTTCAAATCGTGGACGATGAAAACACCTACGTATGGCCGAAGAAAGTACAGCCTGAAATTAAAAAGCTTATCGCGAAGTACCCTAAGGGCCGCGAAGCTTCAGCTGTTATTCCGTTGCTTAAAATTGCGCAAAACACTTTTGATGGTTGGTTGCCAACAGGTTTGATGAACCTTGTTGCTGAAACCCTAAGCATGCCGCCTGTGCGTGTTTACGAAGTGGCAAGCTTCTACGATATGTTTTACACCAAGCCAGTAGGCAAGCACATTGTGCGTGTATGTACTAACGTTTCATGCATGGTACGTGGTTGCTACAAAGTTCTTTCTGAAATTGAAGACGAGCTTGGCATGAAAGCGGGTACCACAAGTGAAGATGGCCTTGTAACTCTTGAAGAGTTTGAGTGCCTAGGCGCTTGCTGTGAAGCCCCAATGATGATGATTGATGATCACTACCACACATCACTTACAGGCGATAAAGCCCGTGAACTGATGAAGCGTATTAAAGATGGTGATGCACCAGCGGAGGCAACAAAATAATGGCCACTAAGCAACCTCACACTCTTAAACCTGAAGATAAGATTTTCCCTAACCTTGATGGTTCAGGCGACTGGACAATTAAAGGCTACCAAAAACGTGGTGGCTACAAAGGGCTTGAGAAAATCCTTAAGATGAAACCTGCCGAAATTATCGACCAGCTCAAAGCCTCTGCTTTGCGTGGCCGTGGTGGTGCGGGCTTCCCAACAGGGATGAAATGGTCATTCATGCCGCCAGCAGGCGATAAGCCAAACTACCTTGTAGTTAACGCTGATGAGTCTGAGCCAGGCACATGTAAAGACCGCGATATTCTACTTTACGACCCACATACCCTTGTTGAAGGTATTATTGTGGGCTGCCACACCCTAGGGGCGAAAGCAAGCTACGTATATGTACGTGGTGAATACGTTGACGAAGCTGATCACCTTCAGCAGGCGATTGACGAAGCTTACAAAGCTGGCTTCCTAGGTAAAAACATCATGGGTACAAAAGTGGATGTTGATATTCACGTACACATGGGGGCAGGGGCTTACATCTGCGGTGAAGAAACCGCATTGCTAGAGTCGCTCGAAGGTAAAAAAGGCCAACCACGTATGAGGCCGCCATTCCCGGCTGGCTTTGGTTTGTACGGTTGCCCTACAACAATTAACAACGTTGAAACTGTAGCTCAAGTACCGCCAATCCTTAAAAAGGGTGTTGAGTGGTGGACGCAGTTTGGCCGCCCAAATAACCACGGTACTAAAATCTTCTCTGTTTCAGGTGCGGTAAACAAACCTATTAACATTGAAGCCCCGATGAGTATTTCTCTCAAAGACCTTATCGAAAAACACGCCGGTGGCGTTATCGGTGGTTGGGATAATCTACTAGGTGTGATTCCTGGTGGGTCATCAACCCCGCTACTTTCAGCCGAGCAGTGTGAAAATGTTCTGATGGACTTTGACGCCCTGCGTGAAGAGGGCACAGGCCTAGGGACAGCCGCTGTTATTGTGATGAACAAAGACACTGATATTCTTCGTGTAATGTCTCGTATTTCTCGCTTCTACAAGCATGAGTCTTGCGGGCAGTGCACACCATGCCGTGAAGGTGTGGGTTGGGTTTGGCGTCTTATGGACCGCCTAAGCCAAGGCGACGGTACTAAAGAAGAGCTAGACCAGCTATTTGACGTCACCAAGAAAATTGAAGGCCATACCATTTGTGCATTTGCTGACGGTGCCATGTGGCCAGTGCAAGGTGTGCTACGTCACTACCGCCCACTGTTTGAGCAGCGCATTAAAGAACATGCCGCTAAAAAAGATATTAAAGTTAAGAGTGCCTAAAGGAACTTAAAGACTATGACTGAGAACAACCAAGTTACCCTGACCATTAACGGTAAAGAAGTCCAAGCCGAAAAGGGCACGCCAATTATTGAAGCGGCGCGTCAAAACGGTATCGAAATTCCGCACTTCTGTTACCACAAGCGTTTGTCAGTTCCTGCGAACTGCCGTATGTGCTTGGTTGAAATTAAAGGCGCACCTAAGCCAACACCAAGCTGCTACACACCAGTGATGCAGGATATGGAAGTTCACACTGATTCACCAGTTGCGAAAAAAGCGCAAAAAGGTGTGATGGAACTATTGTTGATTAACCACCCACTTGATTGCCCAATTTGCGACCAAGGTGGTATGTGTGACCTACAGGATATGGCTGTTGGTTACGGTTCTGACCGTTCGCACTACCAAGAAGAAAAGCGCGCCGTAGAAGATAAAAACCTCGGCCCACTTATCCGTACTGTGATGACACGCTGCATCCACTGCACACGTTGCATCCGCTTTGCGACTGAAGTTGCTGGCGTGCCTGAAATGGGCGCAACTGGCCGTGGTGAAAACATGAAGGTTGGTACTTACGTTGAAAAAGCGCTTGAGAGCGAACTTTCAGGCAACATGATTGACCTTTGCCCTGTTGGTGCATTGTGCTCAAAGCCATACTCATTCACAGCTCGCCCTTGGGAACTTGAGCATACAGATTCTATCGATACCATGGACGGCCTAGGCAGCGCCGTACGTGTTTACCACCGTGGTGGTAAGGTGATGCGTATTGACCCTATCGAAAACAACGAAATTAACGAAGAGTGGCTATCAGATGCTGGCCGCTTTAGCTACGACGGCCTAGGCCGTAACCGCCTAACCACTCCGATGCTACGCAAAAACGGCAAACTATCTGAGTGTGGTTGGCCACAAGCGTTTGAAGCTATTAAAGAAGCTGTTGCTAAAGCAAAACCTGCAACAACTATGGGCCTTGCTGGTGAACAACTTTCAGCTGAAGATCTATTCAGCTTTAATGCATTCATGAAACAAACCCTTAAAACCGATAACGTTGACGCGCGTCACGACGGCAGCACTGTTACAGCTGGCCCACGTGCTAAATACGTATTTGGTGGCGGTGTTCAAAGCGTTGATAAAGCCGACCTTGTTCTGCTTGTTGGTTCGGACCCACGCCTTGAAGCCCCAGTACTAAACGCCCGTATCCGTAAAAACGTGATGAACAACGGCCTTAAAGTACTAAGCGTAGGCGCACACAGCGACCTAACGTACCCAGTTGAAACTGCTGAAAACACTGCACAAGTGATTGAGCAAATTGCAGCTGGCGAACACAAATTCTCTAAACTACTAGAAAAAGCTGAACGCCCAATGATTATTGTGGGTGCTAAGGCAACACTTGCACGTAAAGATGCACCACAGCTATTCCATAAGCTACACCACATTGCTGATGCTTACGGCGTTGTGACAAAGGCTTGGTACGGCTTTAACGTTCTAAACGTTTCGTCTACACGTGTAGCAGCTCTAGACCTTGAAGTTTACCCTGAGCAAAAAGGTAAGGACACTGATGGCATTCTAACGGCCCTTAAAGGCGGTAAGGTTGACCTTCTTGTGCTTTACGGCGAAGGCAATACGCATATTCCGGTAGCTGACCTAGAAGGTGCTAAAACAACCATCTTTATTGGTACACACAAATCAGCTTACGCACACTTGGCCGATATTGTTCTGCCAAGCGCAACCTACACTGAAAAATCAGCCCTATGGGTCAACACCGAAGGCCGTGTTCAAGAAGGTAAGAAAGCTGTTAACCCACCAATGCAAGCTAAAGAAGACTGGAAGATTTTCCGTGCGCTATCTGGCGAGCTTGGTAAAGCTCTTCCATTCGACAGCCAACAGCAACTACGTGCACTTATGATTAAGAAAGCCCCTGTGCTTGAGCAAGTAGGCGAGCTTGTAACCCCAACTTGGGAAAAGTTTGGCGTTGCAGGTAAAGTGAAGAACGAAGCTTTTGAGCTACCAATTCAGCAATTCTACAAAACAAACGCGATTATGCGTGCTTCACAAGTGATGGACGAAAGCCAAGAACTTGCCGAAGCCCGTAAAGCGGCACAACAGACTAAGAAAGCGAGCTAAGCTATGGAACTACCATTCATCGAGCTTCTCACCTGGGATAACATTTGGGCACTTGTGATTATTGTGCTGAAGGTTATGGCAATTACATTGCCTCTATTTGGTTGTGTAGCGTACCTAACTTTGGCTGAGCGTAAAGTTATTGGTTACATGCAGCTACGTATTGGCCCTAACCAAGTTGGCCCTAAAGGTCTAGGCCAGCCGCTTGCTGATGTTGTTAAGATGATGTTCAAGGAATTTATTATTCCTTCTGACGCTTCAAAAGTGCCATTCATTATTGCACCGATGATGGTGCTTATCCCAGCTTTGATGGCTTGGGCTGTTATTCCTTTCGATGAAGGTGCAGTTCTAGCAGACATCAACCTTGGTGTGTTGTACCTACTAGCGGTATCAAGCTTGGGTGTTTACGGTGTTCTTATTGCTGGTTGGGCAAGTAACTCAAAGTACCCATTCCTTGGTGCGGTACGTAGTGGGGCGCAAATGGTATCGTACGAGGTATCAATGGGCCTAACCATCATGACTGTTATTCTACTTGCTGGCAGCATGAACCTTTCTGAGATTGTGGAAGCGCAACGCGGCATGTGGTACATGATTCCGCTGTTCCCGATGTTTATCGTATTCATTATTTCTATCTTGGCTGAAACCAACCGTGCCCCGTTTGACCTTCCTGAAGGTGAAGCTGAGCTTGTGGCGGGTTTCCACTCAGAGTACGCAGGTATGGGCTTTGCGCTATTCTTCCTGGGTGAGTACGCCAACATGATTTTGATGTCAGCCATTACCGCTATTATCTTTATGGGCGGCTGGTTGCCACCAGTAAGCACACCACTTCTAAACGCTGTACCGGGCTTCTTCTGGTTTAGCTTGAAAGTGGCGTTCATTCTGTTTGTATTCCTATGGGCACGTGCCACATTGCCACGTTTCCGTTACGACCAACTGATGCGCCTAGGCTGGAAGATTTTCCTTCCGTTTACGCTGCTATGGTTGGTGGTTGTGGCCTCAAGCATGCACATTTTTGGCCTTGTGAACTAAAGACAGTATTAAAGAATTAATAAATTAAATTTGATTGAGAGTTAGCTTGATGAAGAAACTTTGGCAAAACCTACGTCAGTTCCTGCTACTAGATATGGTTGCAGGCTTCGCTGTGACGTTGAAAAACTTCTTTTCACCGAAGTTCACAATTAACTACCCACTAGAGCGCACGCCAACTTCGCCGCGCTTCCGTGGTGAGCATGCGCTACGTCGCTACCCAAACGGGGAAGAGCGCTGCATCGCTTGTAAACTGTGTGAAGCTATTTGCCCAGCACAAGCTATCGTGATTGAAGCTGAAGCCCGTGAAGATGGCTCACGCCGTACCACACGCTACGATATTGACATGGTGAAGTGCATTTACTGTGGCCTATGTGAAGAAGCTTGCCCAGTTGACGCTATTGTTGAAGGCCCGAACTTTGAGTTTGCTGCCGAAGACCGTAAGAACCTACTTTACGATAAAGACAAGCTGCTTCAAAACGGCGATGAGTTTGAAATCCGTATTGCTGAGCGTCTGATGAAAGACGCACCTTACCGTTAATCGAACCGTTAATAATAAATAACCCTTAGGGATTAAATATAATGTTTGCTGATCTAATTTTTTATGTGTTCGCTGCCATCTTACTATTTTCAGGGATGGGCGTTGTTGTTGCACGTAACCCAATCTTTAGTGTGTTGTTCTTGATTTTGAGCTTCTTCACTTGCGCTGGCTTGTTTGTGCTATTGGGCGCTGAATTCCTAGGGCTATTGCTTGTACTTGTTTACGTAGGCGCCATTGCGGTTATGTTCTTGTTTGTACTGATGACCATCGATATTGACTTTGCCATGCTAAAAGAGGGCACAGCAAGCTACCTACCAGTAGGTTTGCTTGTAGGTGGCCTAATGGTGACTGAACTTGTGCTTGCTGCAAAAGCGGGTGTGTTCTCAGGTGAGATGGTTCAACAAGCCATGCCAGTGCCGGGTGATGTACAAAACATCGTGGCAATTGGTCAGGTACTGTTTACCGATTACCTAGCACCATTCCAGCTAGCTGGCTTGATTCTGCTAACAGCGATGATTGGTGCCATTACGCTCACATTCCGTCGCCGTGAAGGTGTGCGCCGTCAGAACATCAACAAGCAGGTGCTAACCCGCCGTGAAGACGCTGTTGAAATGAAAAAAGTTAAACCAGGCCAAGGCCTTGTATAAAAAGATTAATAAATAAATTTAGGTTTATAAAAATGGAAACTATTGGTCTATCACATTACCTTATTCTAGCCGCTGCGTTATTCAGTATTGGCGTTATGGGTATTTTCCTAAACCGTAAAAACATCATCCTTGTGTTGATGTGCATCGAACTTATGCTACTTGCGGTAAACATTAACCTTGTTGCTTTCTCAAGCTTTGCGGGTGACTTGGCTGGCCAAATTTTCTCATTCTTTATTCTTACAGTCGCTGCTGCCGAAATTTCAATCGGTCTCGCGATTGTAACGGTGCTATTCCGTAACCGCGGTAGCATCGAAATTGAAGACTCTAACCTGATGAAAGGCTAACCAGATGCCAGCACAGATGTATTTCGTACTTGTTCTATTGCCACTTTTCGCCTCAATGGTGGGCGGCCTGGGCCACCGCATTATTGGTGAAAAAGCCGCAATGGCTGTAACAACTGGTAGCGTGCTGATTTCAGCTATGCTTGCGTTGTTTGGCTTGGTGAACATTGCTGTTCTTGGCCATGAGCCTGTAGACGCAACCCTTTACAGCTGGATTAGCACTGGCGACTTTAGCGTTAACTTTGGCGTTTACGTTGATAAGCTAACCTCACTTATGTTGGTTCTTGTTACTGTGGTATCAGCGATGGTGCACATTTACTCAATCGGCTACATGCATGAAGATCCATCAAAGCCTCGCTTCTTTAGCTACCTTTCATTGTTTACATTTATGATGCTTGCTTTGGTAACTGCACCAAACTTGCTACAGCTTTTCCTTGGTTGGGAAGGGGTAGGCCTAGCGTCATACCTACTGATTGGTTTTTGGCACCATAAAGAAAGCGCAAACGCTGCTTCGCTTAAAGCGTTCGTAGTTAACCGTGTTGCTGATATGGGCCTTATTGTAGCCATGCTTATTGGCTTTGCCGCCTTTGGCAGCATTGCTTTTGGCGATATGTTTGCTTCAGCAAACGCTGTTGCTGGTCAAAGCATTGACTTCCTAGGTATGAATGTACCTGTGCTTGAAATTTTTGGTCTGCTATTGCTGTTTGGTGCGATGGGTAAATCAGCGCAAATTGGCCTGCACACATGGCTACCAGATGCGATGGAAGGCCCAACACCAGTATCTGCGCTTATTCACGCAGCGACCATGGTAACAGCAGGTGTATTCTTGCTGGCACGTATGTCGCCAGTGCTTGAGCTGACCGAAGTTGCCTTGACCACCATTGCATGGGTAGGGGCGCTAACTGCTATTTTTGCGGCCACCATTGGCCTAACACAGCGCGATATTAAGCGTGTTATTGCCTACTCAACATGTTCACAGTTGGGTTACATGTTCTTTGCATGTGGTGTTTCAGCATACTCAGCTGCCATGTTCCACCTGTTTACACACGGCTTCTTTAAAGCACTATTGTTCCTAGCTGCAGGTTCTGTGATTCATGGTCTACACCACGAGCAAGACCTATTTAAAATGGGCGGCGTAAAGCGGCTATTGCCGATTACTTACGGCCTGATGTGGATTGGTTCACTAGCACTTGCTGGTATTCCTCCGTTTGCTGGTTTCTTCTCGAAGGACTTTATTCTTGAATCAGCCGTGATGAGCGGTACCGAAACTGGTTACGCTCTGTACATCATCGGTACGCTAGCTGCGCTACTTACAGCGTTCTACAGCTTCCGTGTGGTGTTCCTTGCATTCCACGGTAAGTTTGAAGGCCCGAAAGAAGTTTACGACCATGCACATGAGTCTCCACTTGTTATGACAGGCCCTATGCTTGTGCTTGCTGTTGGTGCGATTATCACTGGTTTCCTTGGCCTATCGATGACCCATACCGAATGGTGGGACGGCGCAATTGTAATCCTTGAAGAAATCCACCCTGGTGTGCATGAAGCCCACCACACCCCATGGTACCTAAAATACCTACCACTTGTTGTAGCGGTAGCAGGTATTGTTGCGGCTTGGTTTGTGTACGTTAAAAAACGTGGCATGGCTGAGCGTATTGCCAAGGGCTTTGACAGCCTTTACGCAATCTCGTTCAACAAATGGTACTTCGATGAGCTGTACGACTTTATCGTTGTGCGCCAAGTAAAGCGCCTAGGCCGTTTCTTCTGGCAGAAGGGTGACGTTGGTACCATTGACCGTTTTGGCCCAGATGGCGCCGCATGGGTGACACGCAAATTTAGTGCGGCGATTCGCCCACTGCAAACTGGTTACATTTACCATTACGCGTTCGTGCTTATTTTGGGCATGCTTGCGCTAATGACATGGTTAATGATCTAAGCTGAAGTTTAAAATAGGAATTAATAATAATGGACTTCCCAATTCTTTCGACCATCACATTCTTGCCACTTGTTGGTGCGTTTATGATTTTCTTTATCATGAACGGTGAAGAAGAAGTTGTGGCACACAACTCAAAGCTTGCCGCTTTGTGGACATCACTTATTACATTCGCTTTGAGTGTTTCTATTTTGTTCAACCACAACTACGACCCAACTTCAGCTGTCTTCCAACTGACTGAAACCCACGGCTGGTTGCCTCAAATGGGCCTATACTACCGCATGGGTATTGATGGTATTTCACTACCGTTTGTATTGCTTACAACATTGCTTACACCTATTTGTATTTTGGTGTCATGGAAGGGCATTACCCAAAAAGTAAAGGGCTACATGGCGGCATTCCTAGCACTTGAGTCATTCGTGATTGGTGTATTCTGCGCAACCGACCTTATGCTGTTCTACGTATTCTGGGAAGCTATGCTTATCCCGATGTTCCTTATCATCGGTGTGTGGGGTGGCGAGCGTCGTGTATACGCTGCGCTTAAGTTCTTCCTTTACACATTTGTAGGTTCAGTACTGATGCTGATTGCCATCTTGTACTTGTTCTTTGCCGGTGGCGAAACTTTCAACATGGCGCTGCTGCCACAACTTATTATTGACCCTAAAGTACAAGTTTGGCTATGGCTTGCATTCTTTGCGGCCTTTGCTGTGAAGGTGCCAATGTGGCCATTCCACACTTGGTTGCCAGATGCCCACGTACAAGCGCCAACTGCAGGTTCTGTGATTCTGGCGGGTGTTCTGTTGAAGATGGGTGCGTATGGTTTCTTGCGTCTGTCACTGCCAGTACTGCCTGAAGCTTCAGCCGTATTTGCCCCAATGGTATTTGCTCTAAGTGTTATTGCTATTGTGTACGCAGCGCTCGTTGCACTGATGCAGCAAGACGTGAAGAAGATGATTGCATACTCGTCAGTGTCACACATGGGCTTTATTACCCTAGGTATTTTTGCTGCAACGACTGAAAGCATCCAAGGTGCTTTGATGCAAATGGTGAACCACGGTATCGTTTCATCAGCGCTATTCATGCTGATTGGTGTGGTTTACGACCGCATGCACACCCGTGACCTTAACCGCTTTGGCGGCCTTGTTAAGGTGATTCCACTTTACTCAGTTGTATTTGTATTCTTCGTAATGGCCTCAGTAGCCTTGCCAGGGACAAACAGCTTTGTGGGTGAATTTTTGATTCTTGTAGGTAGCTACTCAGTTGCCCCAACACCAACAATCTTTGCGACCCTCGGTGTTGTACTGGGTGCGGCTTACATGCTGTGGCTTACAAAACGTATGATTTTCGGTACGCCTGAAACTGCTGAAGTTCAGCGCCTTACCGATATGGACAAGCGCGAGATTGCCATGTTCATCCCATTGGTATTCTTGGTACTGCTATTAGGTCTATACCCTAAAGCACTACTAGGCATTACCGAAGCCTCAGCCAAGAACCTGTCTGAAAGCTTGGGGGCGGGCTACCACGAAACACTTATGCGCACGAAAGATCATATCGTTGGTCAAACCCACGACATGACAACAGGCGCTAAAACTAAAGATGCTAACGAACCGTCACTACCGGCGGCTACCATGAAGGAAGCACACTAATGACTGACTTTGCTTTTAACTATATCTCAGCGGCTCTGCCTGAAATTTTCTTGGCAGTAAGCATTCTTGTATTGCTGATGGTGGGTGTATTTACACCTAAAGAATATGCTGCACGCAGTGTGGCTGGTCTTTCAGTGGTAACGCTAGCGATTACATTTATCTTTATGCTGGTTGAGCACCAAACCTTTAAAATTGGTTTTGCTTTCCCATACGGCACGGGCCCAGATGGCCAGCCAGTAGGGCACTTCTACATTGCTGATTGGTTCGCATTTTACGCTAAATCACTTGTGCTGCTTGCTTCGGCAACAGCTATCGTTTTGGCTGAAGATACTTTGAAGAAGATTAAACTCCATAAGTTTGAGTTTTACGTTCTTGTACTGATTGCCTCCCTTGGCATGATGCTGATGACTTCAGCTGCGCACCTGATTACCCTTTACATGGGTCTAGAGCTTATGAGCTTCTCGCTTTACGTACTTGCAAGCTTCTGGCGCGACAACAGCAAATCAAGTGAAGCAGGTCTTAAGTACTTTGTACTTGGTAGCTTGGCTTCAGGTATCCTGCTGTTTGGCCTAAGCTACATCTACGGTATTGTGGGTGACCTTTCATTCGCTGCGATTGACAGTTCAATTGCAACAATTCACCAAGGCGGTGAACACGTATTGCCACTAACTGTAGCTCTAGTAATGGTGATTACAGCCATGGCATTTAAGCTATCAGCTGTACCATTCCACATGTGGACGCCTGACGTTTACGAAGGTTCACCAACCCCAGTAACAGCGTTTATGTCGGCTGGCCCTAAGATTGCTGCATTCGCACTTCTTATGCGCCTTCTTATTGAGCCTTTTGCCGCTCTTGCTGCTGACTGGACACAGGTTATCATTGCGCTATCAATCCTAACGATGGCCGTTGGTGCCTACATGGCGATTGTGCAGCAAAACCTTAAGCGTCTTTTGGCGTACTCATCAATCGGTCACGTAGGCTTTATGCTTGTGGGTCTTGTTGGCGGTACCATCCAAGGTGTGCACGCTGTACTGATGTACCTAACCATCTACGGTATTATGACTATGGGTGCTTTTGGTATGCTTATGCTGCTTCGCCGTAAAGATGTTTACCTTGAAACCATTGACGATATTGCAGGCCTATCAGAAAAAGCGCCAGCATACGCCTTTATGCTTTTGGTGTTGTTCTTCTCGATTGCGGGTATTCCACCACTAGCAGGCTTCTTTGCTAAGTTCTACGTGTTTGGTGCGGCTGTTGCTGCCGGTTACACATGGCTTGCGATTGTTGCTGTTGTGCTTTCAGTAGTATCAGCATTCTACGTGCTACGTGTTATCCGCGCGATGTACTTTGATAAAGGCCTAAATAAACCAATCGATATGAACGCCCCAATGCCAATGCGTATGGCTGTGGTTGCGGCTGTTCTGTTTGTTGTAGGGTTTATCTTCTTCATGCAGCCGATTGATGCCATCAGCTACAAAGCAGCTGAAAGCCTATTTGTAAGCGCAAGCCTATAAGGCTTACAACAGGGCAACAGAAGAGGGCACAGCCATGGCAGATGTTCTGCATTTTAAAAGCGTAACATCAACAAACGATGTTGCCGCAGAACACGCCCGTAAAGGTGCAACCCACTTAACTGTTGTTACGGCTGATCAGCAAACCAAAGGCCGTGGCCGACTGGGCCGCATTTGGCAAACATTCCCCCAAGGTGGCTTGGCAATGTCGGTTATTGTGCGTGACGGCAACCCCGCCTTGTTACCACTGCTTGCCAGCGTTGTTGTTCATAAGGCATTAAATGGTCTTTCAGGTAATCACACTGTTATCAAATGGCCGAATGATATTTTGGGTGCTACGAATACAGGCCTTAAAAAACTCTCAGGCATTTTGATTGAAAGCTATACAGACCCTGCCAATAGCCAAAAGCGCTTTTACATTGTAGGGATTGGCGTTAACGTGAACACCCCGCCCGAAGGCCTACCAGACGACCTTGCAGCCACCACACTACAAGACGTAAGTGGCCAGCCGTTTGCAAAAGAGGCTGTATTAGAAGAAATTATGGCTGAATTCCATAAAGGCCTTGACCTGCAGCACCAAAAGGGGGACTCTGCCGTTGTTGAGTATTACCGCAGCCACTGCGCCACCCTTGGCCAAAATGTACGTTGGATTGACGGCGGCCAAGAGGTTAAAGGCAAAGCAGTTGACCTAAACGCCGAAGGGAATTTAATCCTTGAAATTGGTGGTGGTGATAAACACATTTGCTCTACAGGCGATATTATCCACGAAATGTAAGCCCTGTATTTATTAGATTTTTGATATTCGGCAAAGGGTAGGCCGCAACGTACCCACAAAAAAATAGACGAACTAAGGAGTTCTTATGAAAGATGGATTATCAGCCCTGCCACTAGGTGGCGTGGGTGAAATTGGCATGAACCTTATGGTTTACGAATGCGATGGCGATATGCTTATTGTTGACGTAGGCATTACCTTCCCAGACGAATACGCCCCCGGCGCTGACGTTGTCCTTCCTGATATTGCATACGTGCGTGAAAACATTAAACGCCTTAAAGGTATTGTAATCACCCACGCCCACGAAGACCACATCGGTGGCCTGCCATACCTGTGGGAAGACATGCAAGCCCCTGTATACCTTACTAAGTTTGCAAGCCACGTGCTGCAATCAAAGCTACAACAAATGGGCCTAGAAAACGAAGTCCCTGTTAATGTTGTTAAGCCAGGCGACCGCACCAAGATTGGTAACTTTGATATTGAGTATATTGACGTAACGCACTCAATCCCTGAAGGCAACGCCGTGGCTATCCGTACCAAGTACGGCACAATTATGCACACAGGTGACTACAAGCTTGACCCTAACCCAACACTTGGTAATGCAAGTAACATCAAACGCCTGAAAGAAATTGGCGATGAAGGCGTACTTGTGATGTTGGGTGACTCTACAAACATCTTTAAGCCAAAAGACTCAGGCTCAGAAGGGGCTGTTAAAGAAAGCCTTGATAAAGTGCTGGCTGGTCGTAAAAACCGTGTGTACTTCTGTACGTTTGCTTCAAACGTGGGCCGCGTAAAAAGCGCGCTTGAGCTTGCGAAAAAGCATAACCGTAAAGTGGCACTATGGGGCTACTCAATGAAGAAGATGCTTGGCTACGCCCGTGAGTGTGGCTACATCGCTGATGATGTGTTTAACAACATCATTGACCCTATGGAAGCGATGACTCTGCCACGTAACCAAGTTCTTATTTTGGTGACAGGCTCACAGGCTGAGCCTCGTGCTGCACTAAGTAAAATTGCCAACGACGAAATTAACCTTGAGCTTACCGAAGGCGATACCGTATTGCTTTCATCGAAGATGATTCCGGGTAACGAACGTGCAATTTACAACCTTATTAACAAGCTTACCAAGCAAGGTGCTGAAATTGTTCACGAAAAATCAGACTTCGTGCACGTATCAGGCCATGCCGCGCAAGACGAAATTGCCGAAATGTACAAGCTTATCCGCCCTGAAATTGCAGTGCCTGTGCACGGTGAGTATGCGCACCTTAAAGCACAAGCTGAGTTTGCAAAATCACTTGGCGTACCAAAACAGTTTGTGATTGAAAACGGTACCCGTGTTTACCTTGGCCCAGATGCGCCTAAAGCCGTGAAGGAAGAGAAGTACCAGTTTGGTCGCCTTTACGTTGATGGCCTGAACATTCTTGATGAAGATAAATACATCCTGCGTGAACGCCGTCAGTTGTCATTCCACGGCATGGTGATGGTAACAGCTGCTGTTGACCGTGAGTCAGGCGAACTATGTGATGATGTAACAATCAAAAGCATGGGTATTGTTGACCACAGCCTTCAGCCTGAATTGATTGAAGATGCTATCAAAGAAGCGACTGAAGCCGCCGAAGCTGCCATCGATAAATACGGCGTTGATGTGAACAAAATTGAAGAGGCAATGCGCATTGCAGTGCGTCGTTTGTTCCGTGTAGAACGTGGCCGCAAACCGTCAACAATTGCAACTGTTTTAGAAGTGTAATTTTTTAAAATAGTTCCCTTGACGAAGCGATTTTTAATCAGTAACTTAGAGCCCACTAACGGCGCAAGAAACGTTACTTAACCTACGAAAACCTAAAGGAAAAAGAGATTTAATTATGTCAAACAACCGTACTGTTACCCGTGCTGACTTGGCTGATGCCGTTTACCAAGAAGTTGGTCTATCACGCAAAAACTCAGCGCAACTGGTTAAGCAAGTAATCGACACTATTCTTGATACCCTAGAAACAGGCGAAACTGTTAAGCTTTCTTCTTTTGGTAACTTCGCTGTACGCCACAAGCGTGCACGTATGGGCCGTAACCCTAAAACAGGCCAAGAAGTGCCTATCGAACCACGTCGTGTTTTGGTCTTCCGTGCATCGCACATTTTGAAAGATCGCATTAATGGTGTAAAATAATCGGTACGACGATAAGTTAACCTTATAAAAGGGCCGATGATGAGCACAAACCTTGATCTTTTTCCAGAAAGCGCAGCCGCAGCTGAAGCTGAAAAACAAGCACAAAGCAGCACTGCTAAAAAACCTGTAAAAAAATCAAAGCAGGCTTATCGCACTATTTCTGAAGCCGCAGAAGAACTAGGCGTTGCCACACACGTTCTTCGCTTCTGGGAAACCAAGTTCAAAAACATCAACCCGATGAAACGTAGCGGTGGCCACCGTTACTACCGTCCGGAAGACATTGATACCCTTAAACAAATTAAGAGCCTTCTTTACGATGAGGGTTACACCATTAAAGGTGTGCAAGCCTACCTTAAACGTGGTGGTGCTGGTAGCAATGTTGAAACCACAGGTTCTGAAGGTGTTGATAGTGCATTCCTAAAACGCACCCTGAACGAACTTGATGAAATTCGTCAGCTTCTTAAAAATGCATAAGCTTTTTATTCCTACAGTTTTAGCACTTGGCTTTAGCACATCTGTGCTTGCACAGCCTATTCCGCTAGCGCCTACATTTGCTGATATTGAGCCAACTCAAGATCTTACACAGGCACCAACAACTAGCTTTGACGATTTTTTTGCGCAAGAAGAAAAGCCAGAAAACCTGCACGAGCAGGGCTTTGAGCTTTCAATCCGTGTACTTGAGCGCTTTAACGATACCACTGACGACTTTACAATCTCGCCGCAAAACTCAGTTATCTACCGCAACACGTTGCTTATCCGCGCAGAAAGCTGCGTGACTGACTTTAATAACATTCCTGGTAATGATGGCGGTTTTATTACTGTTGAAAACCGTGATGGTGACATGCTGTACAAAGGCTGGATTTTCAAATCAATGCCATCACTGACCGTCTTTGAACACCCAGACTATGACATTCTTGTGCGTAGCTGCGTAGTTGGCTAAGCCTTTATAACTCATATTAAAAAAGCCGGCGAGGGATGAACCTTCGCCGGCTTTTTAGTATGTTGTAAACTGTTAGCACATTGTCTTCGTATCAGAAGCGGCAATAACACCAACGGTTTTAATTTCTTTAAGTTCACGGTATTTGCCATCAAGGTCAAGGCCGTAGCCCACGATGAATAGGTTCTTCGGAACTGTAAAACCAAAGTAGTCAGCTTTAGCGTCTGAAGCTTGGCGCTTTAGAAGGGCTACAACTTCAATGCTTGCGGCCATACGGTCGGCAACAAGTTGACGTAGTTTAGAAACTGTCTTACCGCTATCGATAATGTCTTCGATAATGATAACAGGGCAGTTGCCAAATGATGGTGGGATTTCGTCAGCGTTAACACGTAGGTTTGACTGAGGTGCATCTTCACCAGCGTAAGGGGCAAGGCCTGAAAAGCTTACAATAATCGGGAAGTTCAAAAGGCGGATAAGATCAGCCGCGAAAATGAAAGCACCACTCAGGGTCACAACAATGTGAACCATCTCAGCGTCTTTGTATTCGGCATTTAGCTTTTCGGCAATGTCTTGAACGCGATCTGAAATGGCTGATTCGCTGTATAGAGGTGCGAGCATTAGAATGAGTCTCCCTGAATGTATCGTTCTAAAGAATGTACATCATATTCGCCTTTTATAAAAGCATCGTTGTTAATAATGCGTTTATGTAGCGGGATGTTGGTTTTAATACCTTCGATAATAAGCTCTTCCAAAGCACGGCGCATACGGCTAAGGGCTTGGTCACGGTCGCGGCCATGCACAATAAGCTTACCAATCATGGCATCGTAGTGGGGTGGTACTGTCCACTCAGGGTAAATGCCTGAGTCAATACGCACACCTGGGCCACCAGGTGTAAAGTATTCAGTAATCTTGCCTGGCCACGGACGGAATGTGTCTGGGCACTCGGCGTTAATACGGCACTCGATTGAGTGGCCACGTAGTTCGATAGGCTTGTTAATCGGTAGCTTTTCACCAGCGGCAACACGTAGCTGCATTTCAACAAGGTCAAAGCCAGTTACAAATTCAGTTACTGGGTGCTCAACTTGCAAGCGGGTGTTCATCTCGATGAAGTAAAACTCACCGTCAGCGTACAAAAATTCAATAGTACCAGCACCAATGTAGCCCATTTTGCGGCAAGCATCGGCTGCAACTGAGCCTGCTTTTTCGCGTAGTTCAGGGCTAATAGCTGGGCTTGGTGATTCTTCAATCACTTTTTGGTGGCGGCGCTGTACTGAACAGTCACGCTCACCAAGGTGAATCACGTTGCCGTGCTTATCGGCCATAATCTGAATTTCAATGTGGCGAGGGCGGTTTAGGTATTTCTCCATGTAAACGCGGTCATCACCAAAGGCTGATTTAGCTTCTGAACGTGCAGTGTTAAAGTTCTGCATCAAGGTTTCTTCGCTATCAACAACCTTCATACCACGGCCACCACCGCCTGAAGCAGCTTTAATAAGTACCGGGTAGCCAATTTCTTTTGCAATGCGCTTGGCATCAACTTCGTTTGTTACAGGGCCGCCTGAACCAGGGATAGTTGGTAGGCCAGCTTCTTTGGCAAACTTAATGGCTGAGATTTTGTCGCCCATCATGGTCATATGTTCGGCTTTAGGGCCGATAAGCGTTAGGCCAGACTCTTCAACAATTTGTGCAAACTTTGGGTTTTCTGACAAAAAGCCATAACCAGGGTGGATGGCATCAGCGTCAGTCACTTCAGCGGCTGCAATAATTGATGGAATATTAAGGTATGACTTATCTGACTGTGCAGGGCCAATACACACACTTTCGTTAGCAATTTTAACGTGAAGAGCGTTTGCATCAGCTTCTGAGTGCACAGCAACAGTTTGAATGCCAAGGTCGCGGCAGGTACGGTGGATACGTACTGCAATTTCACCGCGGTTAGCAATCAGGACTTTTTTAAACATATGAATTTACCTGTTTAGGAATTTGCGTATGAATTAGCTTATGAAAGGGCGAATAGAGGTTCGCCGTATTCAACCGGTGTACCATCTTCGATTAGAATTTCGGTAATTGTACCGTCAAATTCAGCTTCGATTTGGTTCATGGTTTTCATAGCTTCGATAATGCAAAGGGTTTGGCCCTTTTTAACTTTATCGCCTACGCTCACAAATGCGTCAGCATCTGGTGATGGCGCAGAGTAGAAAGTACCAACCATTGGCGCATTAAGTGTTTTGCCAGCAGGCTTTGCAGCTTCGGCTGGTTTAGCGGCTTCAGCTTTTGGTGCTTCTGCAGTTGGTGCAGGGGCTGCTGCTGTTGCAACTGGTGCCATAGTTGGTTGTGTCATAGCTTGTACAACAGGTGTTGGGTCTTTACGCAGACGGATTGAACGCTCGCCTTCGGCAAGTTCAATTTCGTTGATACCTGAATCGCGCAGTAGGGCGATTAGGTTTTCAATGTCTGACATATCAAAGCTAAATGACTCTGATTTCTTAGATGTTGAGGTCTTTTGCGTGGCAGATTTGCTCATTATACTAGGTCCTGTCGCGGGTTTATTCGTCTGACGCATCGCTAGTTACAGCGCGCGTAAACAGTTCAATTTTTTCAAGTTTGCGCATTTCGCTGTTCACAGCATCAAGTTGCGCAATCCATTTATCAAACAAAGCTTCCTTTTCAGGGGTTTGCTCGGTCTTACGTTCTGTTAGCTCAGCCAACACAGGGCTAAGATCTGGGTAAGGCTGAAAATGATTTTTGCTTTTTGCACTTGGCATTTATCTATCATTCCTTTGTTTGCTTGGGCAAAGATAAGGTTAATTGTTTAGTTTTTCAAGCTCTAGCTGCACTTGTGCGGCTTTTTGCAGGGAAAGTGTGTTGTCTGTACCATTTTCTTTGGTGTCTTCATTCAAGTATTTTTGGGCAATACTAATATGAAAAAGGCCATCTTTAGCGTTGTTACGATAAAGGTTAGACTCGGCAAAGGCAAGGTGCGATAAACCTTTTTTACCCGCTTTACCGTAGGCTAGGCCTTGGTTGTAGTGGGGTAGCCACCATGTTGGGCGCTGACGGATAACACGGTTAAACTGGGTAATTGATTTATCATATTCGCCAGTATGTGTAAGGGCACGGGCATAGTGAAAGCGCAAAAGCATTGAGCTTGGCTTCATATCCAGTGCTTTTTCAAAATAGTCACGTGCATCGGAGACTTTACCCATATCAAGGGCAATTTGGCCACGTAGCTCTTCAACGTAGGGCTTGGCATCATCTGAAAGCTTATCTTCGGCTTTATCCAAAAACTGCAAAGCTTCGCTATATTTACCCTGCATGGCAAAAGCAATACTGCGTACGTAATCAGCAGGGCCTGAGTCTTCTTCCATATACAGGCGTCGCACTTGGCCTGTTGAGGCTGTAAGCGCTGCCACTTTAGCCTGAATACGGGCAAAGCGGGCGGCTTCTTCTTTCGTAACGGTATGCGGCTTTGTTTGGGCACGGTCCAAAAAGCTCTCACGGTCTGATGAGCGTGGGTGAGTCATTAGGTAAGCGGGTGGTGTTTTGTAGTACATAAGCTCGTTAGTGCGTAGACGGCTAAAAAAGTCTTTCAATCCTTGGCTTGAGGTATCCGTCGCATCAAGAAGGTTTACACCAATTTGGTCGGCTTGTTGCTCTTGTGAGCGTGAAAACTTAAGTAAGTGTGCAATACCAGCCGCTTGACTACCCGCCATCACCGCAACACCTGCATCAGGTGCACCGGCTGCAGCCACACCAATACCAGCAAGCCCTGCGAGGATAGTTGGCAAGGCAACTTGGTCGCTCGCATTCATAATGCGCAAAATATGGTGGCCTTTCATGTGGCCAATCTCGTGGGCAAGCACGCCAACAACTTCGTTTTCAGTTTCAGCTTTTAAGATAAGACCTGTGTTGACGTAAATATCCTGCTGCGAGTTTACAAAGGCGTTGATTGTATTGTCTTGAATCAGGTGAACGTTCACATTTTCAGGGTTCAGTTCAGCCGCACGCAAAAGAGGGGCTGCAAGGTTGTTTAGGTAATCGCTAACCTCGGCATCAATAATCAGGGTCACACGTTGTTGAGCATAGCTAACGCCTGCGTAACCAATAGCGGCTAACGCTATAAACATAGTGAGTACAAGTGCTTTAATACGCATGGGTGCGAACCTTATATCGTTTAAACAAAATATGGGGGGCACTTTCATGCCACCCCATATTTAAAGTATACAGCTAAAAGCTTACTTATTCCACCAGCGTTGTAGGGCCGATTTTTTCTTATCGTCCTTCGCTTGGTTGGCAATAGCATCGCTGCTTTCGCCGCCAATTTTCTCAACCATCAAAGGTTTTGTTACTGGCTTAGGTTTTTCAGCTTTTGGCTCAGCTTTTTCAGCAGGCTTTTTGGCTTCTGAGGCCTTGCCGCTTTTGGGGGCCTTAGAAGGCGCCTCCTTTTTAGCTGAGGGTTTCTTCGAAGCAGCCTTCTTATCAGCTGGCTTGTCTGACTTATTGTCAGATTTGCTATCAGCCTTTACGTCTTGCTTCGTGTTGTTTTGTTTGTCGTTTGCTTGCTTGTTATCAGCTTGCTGATCCGCTTTCTTATCGGCAGCGTTCTTATCAGAACGGCGGCCACGGCCACGACCACGCTTGTTGTTTGACTCTTTAGAATCATCTTTTGATGAATCGTCATTGTCATTCGCGTTGTTGCGCTTGTTACCACGTGTTTGCTTTTTATCGTTGTTCGCTTTGCGCTTACGGTTACGACGACGCTTACGGTTGTTGTTGTCGTCTAGCTCTTCACGGAAGCTGCGCTCGATAGTTTGCGATTTTTCTGAACCGTCTGGGCTTACGCGAATAAGGTCTAGGCGGTGATCAGGGGCGATGTATTTATCATCAGCGTTAATCACAATGCGCATCTTGTAGTTTTTCTCAAGGGCTGCAATAGCGTCACGTTTGTAGTTCAGCATGTACACAGCAACCTGTGTGTTTGCCGTAATTACAATACGGTCAGCCTTACCACGTACGTCGTCTTCTTCAAGGCCACGCAGAATAATGGTTGCAGCTGAAGCTGGTGAGCGCACCAAACCTTTACCTTGGCAGTGATGACAAGTTAGGTAGTTGCTTTCGCCCAAGCTTGGGTGTAGGCGCTGACGGCTCATTTCCATCAAGCCAAAGTCTGAGATACCACCAATTTGGGTACGTGCACGGTCACGGCGCACAGCTTCACGCATGGCGCGCTCAACTTTACGGTCGTTACGGCGGTCTTCCATATCGATAAAGTCAATCACCACAAGGCCAGCCAAGTCACGCAGACGCAACTGACGGGCAATCTCGTGTGCGGCTTCAATGTTTGTAGCTAGCGCAGTGTTTTCGATGTTCTTCTCTTGTGTGGCACGGCCTGAGTTAACATCAATCGAAACCAAAGCTTCGGTTGGGTTAATAATAAGGTAACCACCTGAAGGTAGGTTTACACGTGTACGGTCAAGCAGGTGAAGATCCATCTCAACGCCGTAGTGCGCAAAAATAGGCTCATCGGCTTTGTATTCTTTAATCTTCTTCGCATGCTCAGGCATCAGTGACTTCATGTAGTCTTTAGCGTGCTTCAACGCACCTTTACCTGAAACAATAACTTCGTCTACTTCATCAGTGAACATATCACGCAGGGCACGGATAAGCAGGCTGCCATCTTCGTGCATCAGTGTGTTAGGGGCTTCTTTTTGCCAGCCTTTAGAAAGCTTTTTCCAAAGCTCTTTCAGGTGTTCAACATCACGGGTGATGCTTTCTTCTGATTGGCCAACACCTGCGGTACGAACAATCATACCCATACCATCAGGGATTTTGATTTTGTCGGTAATCTTCTTAAGTTCACGACGGTCGTTACCATCGGTAATCTTACGAGAAATACCACCAGCGTATGGTGTGTTAGGCATAAGCACTACAAAACGGCCAGGCAGTGAAACGTAAGTTGTAAGGGCTGCACCTTTAGTGCCGCGCTCTTCTTTTACGATTTGAACCAATACCTTTTGGCCAGCCTTAATGACTTCGTCCATTTTAAAACGACGGTGCACAGCTGTAATACGACGAGGCTGAGTTTCCGGCTTTGAGCTATCAGCTTTCTTGCCTTTTTTGTCATCCTTGTCTGACTTATCTGATTTGTCGCTCTTAGCGTCAGCCTTTTTCTCTTCTTTGGCTTCTTCTTTAGCGGCTTTTTCAGCAGCTTCTTTGTCTTTTTTCGACATACGGCCACGGCGTGGCTTCTTAGCTGGTTTACCACCTTCTTCTTCAGGAACGTCCTTCACGGCCATAGCGTTAGCAACGGCAAGGGCGCGTGCGTTCTCTTCAATTTCTTCAGGGGTAAGTTCTTCGCCAGCGGCTGAGGCGTCTGCTTCAACACGTTCGCGGGCGCTCTTCATAGCGTCGTCTGAAATGTTGTCGTTTTTCGCTTGAGCATCTTTACCACGGCTACGACGCTGTGGACGACGGCGACCACCACGGGTCTTTTTGTCGTCTTTAGAAGTATCTTCGTCGTCGTCATCGCTATCAGCGTTTGATTTTTTGCCGCCTTTAGCTGATTTCTTGTCGTCTTCCTCATCGTCGTCGTTTGAAACAGCAACGCTTTGAGTGTTGAATTCTTCAAGAAGTTGCTTCTTCTCGTCTTCAGGAAGGTCGTAGTAATCAGGGTGGATTTCGCTAAAAGCCAAAAAGCCGTTACGGTTACCACCGTAGCTAATGAAAGCGGCTTGTAGTGATGGCTCTACACGGGTGATTTCACCAACGTATACGTTACCGCGGCTGCTGTCTTTGTGGGCCGACTCAAACTCAAATTCATCAAGTTGGTCGTCAGTCATTACAACTACGCGGGTTTCTTCGGTGTGGGTTCCGTCAATCAGAATGCTTCTGCTTGGGGTATTGTTACTCATCGGTTTGTGTGTCCTTAACTAAGGTTGTCACTAGAAGGTGAACCAATTAAGAACTGCGTAAAGGGTAGGGCTTGGCTTTGTTTAGAAAGCGGTTTTCATCAAACCGAAGGTGCAACTTAGTGCACTCAATAACCACAACACGAAAGGCCCGCTCTCTAAAGCAGGCTTGTTTAAAGCAATTTCTTGTGTGGTGTGTTTGTTAGTAAACAAAAACTTAAAAACCTTTTTACCCCCGCAACGGCAGTTCATGTGTTTGGTGCCTTCGGGTTTATTCGTCGTATCGGCTGGTGGTGGCGACCCTCGGTCATCATATTGGGGTTACCGCACATGCTTTTCGTTTCTCTAAAAATCTCTAACGTCGCATGGGTACCAGCTAAACTGTTAGGTGTAATAGTGCTACTGAAAACCATGCTTTTCAAGTAAAATGTGTTTATTCATTAAACTTAATTGCACATTTTTGCAGTTTCGGCATACTGTAGTGGCTAAAATAACAAAGTAAAAACGAGCGTTTTCTGTGAGTAAATTCATTCTAAACCGGCTGTTGCAGTTTATCCCGACCGTGTTTGGCGTTGTGACGCTTACGTTTTTCTTTATCCATATGGTGCCTGGTGACCCGCTAGAAGCCCTGCTTGGCGAGGATGCCTTGGCAGCCGACCGTGCAGCTCTTGCTGCAAAGCTGGGTCTTGATAAACCTATTTGGGAACAATTCACCACATATCTTTACCATCTGATGCAGGGTGACCTTGGCACATCACTATACTCGGGCCGCCCCGTAACTAATCTTATTCTTGAACGTTTGCCCGCAACGGCTGAACTTGCCTTTGCAGCGCTGTTCTTTGCCATTGTGCTGTCATTCCCTATGGGTGTATTTGCCGCTCAGCGCCGTAAACAATGGCCTGATAAGGTAACAATGGCAGGGTCACTCCTTGGGTTTTCAATGCCAAACTTCTGGCTTGGACCTTTGCTTATTATGTTTTTCTCACTCTGGCTTGGTTGGTTGCCGGTTTCTGGCCGTGATGACGGGCTGTGGAGTTTGATTCTACCTGCCATTACATTGGGTACAGGTATGGCGGCTGTGCTTTCACGCCTTGTGCGTGCCTCACTACTTGAAGTGATGGACGCTGATTACATTCGTACCGCCCGTGCGAAAGGCGTGAACAAACATACCCTTGTTTGGCACCACGCCATGCGCAACGCCTTGCTACCTGTTGTTACCGTTCTGTTTTTACAAGCGGGCACACTGCTAACAGGCGCTATTTTGACCGAAGCTGTATTTTCATGGCCAGGGCTAGGGACGCTGATGATTGACGCCCTTAACCAGCGTGACTATGCCGTGGTGCAAGGTGGTGTGCTGTTTATTGCGATGGTTTACCTAACCATGACGCTACTAGCTGATATTCTATACGCCTTTATTGACCCACGTATTAAATACGGGAAGGGGGCATAATGCGTATGAACCCATACCTACGTAACTTCATTTTATTTGTAGCGGCAGCTTTTGCTGTAACGGGCTTGCTTCAAAGCATTGGCGGTGATGCCTTTGCCGTAAACCTTAAAGGCCTGCTTTTACCCCCAAGCCCTGAAAATGGCTGGCTGGGGACTGACGAACTTGGCCGTGACGTGCTGTCTCGCTTAATGATTGGTGGCAAGCTTTCACTTGTGGTTGGCCTAAGCGTTGTGATTGTTGCGGGAACATTTGGCACGCTGATTGGTTTGATTAGTGGCTACTTTGGCGGCTGGGTTGACCATGTTATAATGCGTATTACTGATATCTTTTTGGCATTCCCCGGTATTTTGCTGGCGATTGCCTTTGCCGCACTTATGGGCCCTGGGGTTGAAAACGTTATTTTTGCCCTGTGTCTCATGGGCTGGGTGGGCTTTGCCCGACTTGCCCGCGCACAAGCTTTAAGCCTAAGCCGTATGGCGTACGTTGAAGCTAGCCAAGTAAGTGGCATGGCCCTAGGGCATATTTTGCTAAAACACATTTTGCCTAATGCGGCGGCACCTTTAATTGTTGAGGCTATCTTTGCAATGGCGGGCGCCATGATTGCCGAGGCTGGCCTGTCATTCCTTGGTTTAGGAGTGCAACCACCTAACCCAAGTTTGGGTGCAATGCTACGTGAAGGGGCACGTTATATGCCAGTAGCGCCCCATTTGGTACTTGCGCCGGGGCTACTCCTTATGGCATTGGTATTAGGGTTAAACATTATTGGCGACAATCTGCGAGACAAACTTGATGCACGGCTATAAAAATAAAAACAATGCACGGCTCCTTAAAGCCCTTAAAGCGACTACTGTAGCGCTTTTTGGTTTTGCTGCGTTGTTAATGCCTGCAATTTCGCACGCTTTAACCATTAAAGATGTTCGCGTGGGTCAAAACAACCCAGTAAGCCGTGTGGTGATTGAGCTTGATAAAGAAGCATCACCAAAGCTATTTACTCTTACTAACCCACCACGCTTGGTGATGGACTTTCCGACACTTCAGAATAAGCAGCGCATGTCAGCGGTTGATATTCCACCGGGCAGCATTGTGCGCAGCGTACGTAGCAGCCCATTTAACAGCCGCACACACCGTGTGGTAGTTGACCTTTCCTCAAGCATGACATACAGCACCTTTACAATTCCGCAATCAGGCGGGAAGGGCTTCCGCTTTGTTGTGGATATGAAACCTACTGGTGGTAGTGCTGCAACAAGCCGCCAGTCAGCGACTGCATCACCAGTAACAACTCGTTTGTCATCACCGCCGCCTGCAAAGCCTACAACCTCAAAAGGTGAGTATGTTGTATTTGTTGATGCGGGCCACGGTGGTATTGACCCTGGTGCTATTGGTAAACAAAAAACCCGCGAGAAAGACGTTGTTTTGAGCATTAGCCGCCGTACCGCTGCCGCTCTTAACCGTAAGCCGGGTATTAAAGCGTACCTAACACGTGATAAAGACGTATTCCTTAAGCTTCAAGAACGTGTAGACATTGCGAAGAAAAAGGGCGCGGACCTTTTCATTAGCCTGCACGCTGATGCCCATAACGACCGCCGTGTACGTGGTGGTACGGTTTATGTATTGTCTGAAAATGCCTCTGACCGTGAGGCTGAGCGCCTAGCACGCCTTGCTAACCGTGGTGTGGCTGCCCTTGATGCTCTTGAAGATACTGCTGCCGATAACGACGTGCGTGATATCCTGATTGACCTTGCTCAGCGCGATACTATGAACAGCTCGGCTTTACTAGCGCGTGAGCTTATCACGACGCTTGATCGTTCAATCTACATGCGTAGTAAAGATATTAAGTTTGCGGGCTTCCGTGTTTTGAAAGCGCCTGATATTCCGTCAGTGTTGGTTGAGATGGGCTACATTTCAAACCTAAACGAAGAGAAGAAGCTGCGAACCTCTGCCCACCAAGAGCAAATTGCAAACCGCATTGCTGAAGGTATCGAAAACTTTATTAAAGCGCAGCGTTAACACGCTGTTAATCAAGCTGCGGGCTTTAAGTTTTAATAGTCTTCTTCCAGCCCCGGAATTTCCTTAGAAACAAGAACCGAAAACGGTGCACGACGCACCAATGATAACGGCACGCTGCCTTGCAAGAAGCGAAGCAAGTAACTACGCATGCTTGCACCCACAACCAGCACGTGGCCTGGCTGCATCGAAAATAGCAACTGGCGCAGTGGGCTTAGGCCAGCGCCAATCTCATCAAGGCGAAGGGTTTCACCTTTTTTACCGCTTTCTTTTAGCCAGTCTTCAATGGCTGAGCCATCAATACCTTCTTTGAGGATGATATCAATCGGCTTACGAATCGCAGGCATCAGCTTGCGCAAAATACCAAAGGCACGGCGTGATGACTCTGAGCCATCGCTTGCTACAACAAATGGTGTGTCTGGGTAAACAGGTGAGCGTACAACCAAAATACTGGCAGGCAATTTAAGGGCCGCAACTTCAGCCACGCTTTTACCTAAAATACGTTTAAGAATACCAGTCTCTTCACCACGAATAACCACAAGGTCAGCGTTGTATTTTTTAACCAGTTTCTCAAGCGCGATGTTTGGCTCATCGTATGAAAGCCAAAGGCGCACAGGTTTACCTGTGTCTAGGTTAAGGCGGTAAAGGTCGGGCCCTTCGTGTTTACAAATAACGGCCTCAGGGGTTTGGGTAAAGCTTTCAGCTGCCAACCATGAAATAACATCAATGGTTAGGTGGCGCAGGCAACTGTGCAGGCTGCCCCATTCAGCACGTGGTACCGGAATACCTGGCTGAGGGAGGTTTGATGGGTCAATAGGGGCGTCAGCAACATGAATGATATCAAGCTCGGCCTTGGCCGCACGTGCAAGGCGCATAGCTGAACGAACAGCATCAACGCTTTTATGCGTGCCATCGGTATAAGCAATGATGTTAAGAGGCTGTGGCTCATTCATCATTTTGTTCATGGTAGTCACTTTCCAATTGTTGTAGACCTTCTTTTTTAAGAGCTCGGCACTCTTTAAAGTGTTTGTGCGGGCAGGCGTGGCAACGCGTGCGCGAGAAATCATCCATCAGCGAGTTTACCGCATGGAACGTACTACGGCGGATGTAGTCAGACCCAATAAGGTGCACAAGGCCGGCGTTTGCCAGTGTTTCAAGGTGAATACGTGAACACCCTGAAATAGCTAAGCTGCCACCACGTACTTTTAGTCGCTCGTGGACTTCTTTTAAAATCATAACGCCGCTGGCGTCCAATACCTCAAGCCCATGAATACGCAAAAGCAAGTTTTGCATGTGTGGGTGGTTGTTTAGGTAAAGGTGAATATAGTTCTTAATGTAATCAGCCGACCCAAAGAACAGCGAGCCTTCAAGTTTAATAATACCCATTTGCGGGCACGGCGTATCATCAACATCAGGTTGCATGCGCAAACCTGCCTTAACAGGCAGAGACGGTGTAATTTGCGGCTGAGACGTTTTAGCCAAGTGCAATACAACTGAAAGCAACACACCTACGTAAATCGCGAATTCTAGCGGCAAGAATAGGGTGGCCAAAAGAGTTACAATCAAAGTGGCAGCATCACTACGGGTTGCCAAAATGTTTAGCTTAATATCGGCCCATTTCACCATACGGGGGATAACCATATAAAGCATGCCTGAGATTGCAGCTAGTGGCAGGTATGGCAACACAACGGCAAAGCCTTTAATCACCATCATCATTCCAAAGCCCATAAACACCGAAACCAGCGAGCTTTTAGCGTTGAACTTCCAAGCGCTGGTACTTAGCGAAAATGACCCTGCAACAGGCATACCGCCAAAAAAGCCTGAGCCAATGTTCGCCATACCTTGGCTAATAATCTCTTTGTTGTTATTCAGCGTTTGCTTTGACTGGATTGAGATTGACTTAGTAATCGATGTTGAAGCCATCAACCCCAAAAGAGCCAACGCAAATGCAGGGACGACTAGCTCTTGCATAAGTTCCCAGCTCATCGGTGGGATGTGGAAGCGTGGTAGGTTTGCCGCAAACTCACCAACCGTAATAACGCCATGGTCTTGCAGGTGGAAAAAGTATGTGGCCGCAATTGCCAAGCTTAGGGCAATCAAAGGTGATGGAATCTTCTTCGTAATACGATCAAGTATAAAAATGGCCAGCATCGTGCCGCCAGTTAGCGCAAGCGTATAGGGGTTAAAGTCCTGCCATGCAAAGCCAAGGTTAATAAAGGTTTCGTAAAAGGGGCCTTTATCATCAATCGGGGCACCAAAGGCATACTTAAGCTGTTTCACACCAATCAAAAAGCCAGCGCCAGCGGTAAAGCCAATCACAACGCTCTGGCTGATAAAGTCCATCATAAAGCCCATGCGGAAGGCACCCAGTACAATTTGGATAATACCCACCATCACGGCAAGCATCAGCACAATTTCAAAACCATGGCCGCCTGAAGCTAGCAGCGGTGCTGTGACTGATAAAATAACAATTGAGCTGGCATTTGTTGGGCCTGTAACTAGGTGGCTACTAACACCGTAAAGGCCAGCAATAATAGGGGGGATAATCGCTGCGTAAATACCGTACGACATTGGCACACCCGCAATAAGCGAGAACGCAATTGACTGTGGTAACACAATAAACCCAAGGGTAATACCCGCCATAAGGTCGTTAGGCAGCCAGCGCATTGGGTAGCGTGACAGCCAACGGGTAAAGGGAAATAATGTATGCATCAAGCGGGTTGCTGAGCGCATGAATTTCTCGTGTTTCGGGTTATATGTTTTTGCGTTATAGTTGACTGTACTGCCCGTAGGCAATTTTGCCAAGGATTTACCTTGTTTAGCATTGTCTTTTCCTGTTAGGCGTGGCATAAAAACAAAAATTGAAATGACGGCAGTTTTCGACCCATGCTTCAACGCCTTAAAATGTTATTCATCCTTGGTTTGGTTTCAGGTATTTTAGGCCTGATGGCCATCGCTGGTATTTTGTTCTACTTTGCGCAGCGTGTGCCTGATTTCCGCACCCTTGAGGATTACACCCCTAAACTTGTGACAAAGCTTTACAGCCAAGAGGGCACGCCCTTAGCTGAGTATGCTCGTGAGCGCCGTATTTACGTGCCGATTGAGCGCATTCCACCGCAAGTTATTCAGGCGTATTTGGCAGCTGAAGATACAGGCTTTTATAACCACATCGGTTTTGATATCAAAGGTATTATTCGTGCCGCATTGGTGAACATCTTTACCAATCGCCGCCAAGGGGCCAGTACCATTACCCAGCAGGTTGCTAAAACCTTCTTGCTTTCAAGCGAGCGTACATACACCCGTAAGATTAAAGAGCTTATCCTTGCTTACCGTATGGAGAAAGCCTTTACGAAAGATGAGATTCTTGATCTTTACTTGAACCAGATTTACTTGGGCCATGGCTCATACGGTGTGGCATCAGCTGCACTAACGTACTTCAACAAACCACTTGAAGACCTTACAGTTGGTCAGCGTGCGATGTTGGCTGGTTTGCCAAAGGCACCATCAGGCTATAACCCAATTACGCACCCTCGTGCTGCACGCTTGCGCCGTGATGTTGTGATTCGCCGTATGGAAACTGAAGGCTTTATTACCCACCAAGAAGCTGAAGACGCTATTGAGCGTGACCTTGAGCTTAATGTTCGTGCTTACCCCCAAGGTGAAGATGCTCCTTCATTTAGTGAGCATGTGCGCCGCGAAATTTTGGATGCCTACGGCGCCGATGGCCTCTACGAAGGCGGCCTAAAAGTGCTTACAACGCTTGATCCTAAACTACAAGCCAACGCCGAAACTGCCGTTTGGAATGGCCTACGTGCCTACGACCGTCGCCATGGTTACCGTGGGGCTTACGGCCGTATTTCGCTCCTTGCTGCATGGCAGGGCCGCATTGATGAACTGTTTAAAGAGCACGAGAAAGTACGCAGCTTTGCTATCCCAGCGGCGGTGCTTGATATTGATAACAAAACAGGCCTTGTCAAAATTGGTTTGCCCGGTGGCCGTGTTGGGTACATCCCATTTGCTGCAATGAAGTGGGCACGCCCATACATTGAAGCTTCTAAAACAGGCCCTGAACCACAAACCCCGTCAGACGTTGTACGCCTGGGCGATATTGTGTTTGTAAACGGTATTGATAACGTGCCCGGCTTTAAAGAGTTTAAAGGCAAGCCGCAATACTACAGCCTAGAACAACTACCAGCTGCACAAGCCGCACTGGTTGCACTTGATGTGCACACAGGCGCTGTACGTGCCATGGTAGGGGGCTTCGGTAAGGACGATGACTTTAACCGTGCCATTCAAGCGAAGCGCCAGCCAGGTTCATCATTCAAGCCATTGGTTTATGCTTATGCCATGACCCAAGGTATGACACCAGCCAGCATTGTGTTGGATGCACCTGTTGTGATTCGTAACAACGAAATGGACACCGCATGGAAACCTAAAAACTCATCACAGCGTGTGTATGGCCCATCAACACTGCGCCGTGGCCTTGAAAAGTCACGTAACTTGATGACCATCCGTATGGCGCAAGACCTTGGTATTCGTAACATCATTAACTTTGCCCGTGAGTTTGGCTTAAAAGAAAACATGCCAGCTAACCTTTCAACTGCGTTGGGAGCGTCATCAGTTTCACTGCTTGAGCTTACAAGCGCCTACAGCGTCTTCCCGAATGGTGGCACACGTATGGAGCCATACTTTGTTGAGCGCATTCAAGGTGCCGATGGCCGCCTAGTTTACAAGCGCCCCGATGCTGACTGCATTGGCTGTGCTGGCCTTGTAGAGCCTACACAATTACCAAACGTGAAGCAAAATGGTGACCGTCTACTTTCGCCAGAAGTAGCCTACGTGATGACCGATATGCTGCGTGGCGTTGTTGAAAACGGTACAGGCCGTGCGGCCCAAGCTGTTGGCCACCCAGTAGGGGGTAAAACAGGCAGTACCAACGACTATGTTGATGCATGGTTTGTTGGCTTCTCACCGCTATACGCGGTGGGCGTATGGGTTGGCTTTGATAGCCCTGTAACACTTGGTAAAGGTGAGTACGGTTCTAAAGCTGCACTACCTATTTGGACGGAATTCTTTAAAGAATCACTCAAAGGCTACAAGCAGCGTGAATACCAAGTGCCGCAAGGTGTATCATTCGTACGTATTGATGCCGATACAGGCGAGCTACCAGGCCCTGAAACTAAGCGCACTATTGTTGAGGTTTTTGTGAAAGGCACCGAGCCACAAAAGAACGGCTCACGCAGCCGCCAGATTGCCCCAATCCCAACGGGCACAGTGGGTAATGAAGCACCTACACAAATTGACCCTTACGGTATTTACTAACTTTAAGTATTGGATGTAAGTTTATGGAATTAAATGAAATTATGTCGCAGATTGAGCAGTCTCTAGAGCTGCTAAGGGGGCATCTTTGACCCTGAACGTACACGTAAAGAGTTGGAAGACGTTCTAAAACAAGCCGAAGACCCTAACCTGTGGTCTGACCAAACAAAAGCCAAAGCCGTGATGCGTGAAAAAAGCCGCCTTGAAAGCGCGCTTGAAGGCTTTGAAGAAATCAGCACTAAGTTTGAAGATGCACAAGTGATGCTTGAGCTTGCCTCAGAAGAAAAAGACGAGGATGCCAAGGCCGAAGCAATGGCCGAACTTAAAGAAGTGCACAAACGCGTAAGCCAAATGGAAACCGAGCAACTGCTATCGGGTGAGGCTGACGCTAACAATGCCTTCCTTGAGATTCACTCAGGCGCCGGCGGCACAGAGTCGCAAGACTGGGCCTCAATCCTTGAGCGCATGTACTACCGTTGGGGTGAGCGCCGTGGCTTTAAGGTTGAAATTGTTGAAGAAACTAAAGGCGATGAAGCTGGCATTAAATCAGCCACGCTACTTATTCAGGGGCTATATGCCTATGGCCTGCTGAAAACTGAAATTGGCGTGCACAGACTTGTACGCATTTCACCTTTTGATAGCCAGTCACGCCGTCATACGTCATTTGCTTCAGTGTTTAGCTACCCCGAAGTTGATGATGATATTGATATTGTGATTGAGGAAAAAGACCTACGTATTGATACCTTCCGTGCCAGTGGTGCAGGTGGCCAGCACGTAAACACGACCGACTCAGCCGTGCGTATTACACACATTCCGACCAATACGGTGGTTTCGTGCCAGCAGGAGCGTTCGCAGCATAAAAACCGCGACAAAGCCATGTCGATGCTGAAGGCGAAGTTGTTTGAGCTTGAGATTCGTAAACAACAAGAAGAAAAAGACGCCCTTGAAGCCAGTAAAACTGAAAATGGCTGGGGGAATCAGATTCGTTCATACGTATTACACCCATACCGCATGGTAAAAGACCTACGCACAGGCGTAGAAAGTAGCGATGCTGACGGCGTACTTGATGGCGATATTGATCAATACATCCAAGAAGCCCTTGCACAAAAGCTGACCGCAGGAGCCCAACGAACAGCATGAATGTAAACTACAGCAAATACAGTAAGTTTTGCCTCAAGCAGCTAATGCTTTGGGGGATTACCCTTGCTGTAGCTGTGTGCTTACTTTTTGCTGGTTTGCTTGTGCGCTTAAGTTACAAGCCGATGGATTTATCGCAGTATTTACCTGCGGTTGAAAATCTGCTGCATACCCAAAAATACGGCGGCGTTGACCTTGACGAGCTGACCCTTAACTTTGATGGTAACTTTAACCTTATTGGTAATGGGGTTCTATTTACGGGGCCTGATGGTAGCCCTGTGGCGTCTGCGTTGCGGCTTGAGCTTTCATTCTCGTTACGGGCGCTAGCCTTTGGCCAAATTGGCTTTAAAAAGGCCATGCTTGATGGCTTGGCTTTACGCGTAAAGCAAACCGATGAACACCTGCGCATTGGCTCATACACGCTTAAAAAAGATAAGCCCCAGGCTACTGAAAAGCCAAAAAGCAAATTCAGTGTGATTAAGCTACTAAGTACGATTGATGACATTAGCTACCTTAAATACCTAGAAACCCTCGATATTAAAAACACCATGCTGGCGCTGACCCTCGCCGAAGAGCACTTTGATGTATGGAACGTGACCGAAACTGACCTTAACTTTACCCGCCAAAAAGGCGTAGGTGAAAAGGTTGTATTAACGGGTCTACTAAAACCAAAGAACGAGAGTATTGTTCCGTTTTACACGACCTTTGAACACCGCGAAGGTGAAGACACAGCCCGTGTATCAGGACGATTTGAAGCCTTGCACAGCCGCTTGTTTACGGCGTTCTTACCTGAAGAACAGCGCAAACTTGTACGTGCTGATATTAAGCTCCTGGAGCTGAGTGCCGAACTTGATGCTGAGAACCGTTTTAAAGAGGCTCAAATCGAAGCCAACATGGGCCGTGGTAGCGTGAAGCTTGATAATGTTTACAGCGAAGCTAAACCTTTCCGCTCGGCAGTGATGGAAGCTAAGCTGGAGCCGCAGCCTGATTTTTACAAGCTAACCGTAAAGAACCTTGTTATTGATGCGACAGACGACTTGCTGCTGAATGCAGCGGGTGAGATTCACCTCCCGAAAGAGGGGAATGACATCTACCTTAATACACGTCTACTTGTTGCGGCAGCCCCTATGAATGTTGTGATGACAGCCATGCCTGATACCAAGCTTTCAAAAACTATGGGCTGGATGCGCGATAATCTAAACTACGAAGATATCGGCGTGACCAATTTTGAAGCTCAACTTACAGGCCACATGAAAGACTTCCCATTCGAAAAGGTAGAAGGGCAGTCACCCTCAAGCCTATTCAGAGTAAGCTTTGATTTTGATGGGCTTAACATTCATATGCTTGAAGGTTTCCCTGAGCTGAAGCAAACAGCAGGTAAGTTTGTGCTTGATGGGGACACTATTACAGTAACCTCAGAAGATGGTGGTTTGCTGAACAACCAACAAGTGAAGAACATTAACGGTAAGGTTTCAGGCCTGTTTACGCCTGACCCAGTTTTGAATGTTCTTGCGACCCTTGAGGGTGAAGCACAAGGTGCTTTGAATATCATTTTTGAAAAGCAAAAGATTGATCCTATCGTTACCGATCTTAAAGGAACGCACATCACTAAGCTTGAGATTGAAACACCACTTAATGGCTCGCCTGATGATGCACGCTTTAAAGCAGCATCTGAACTTAATGATATTGAAGTTGTGCTGCCATTCCTTGATAAACCATTTAAGTCATCACGCTTAGAGGCTGCCGTAACGCAAAATACCATGGAAGTTAAAGGCCATGGTGAGGTGCTACCATTTGGTGAAACATGGTGGCCAATCACCTTTACATGGCGTGAAGACCTTAAAACTTTTGGCCAGAACACTGCCATTGAAGGTGACCTACAAACCCTAAACACCCCAATGCCTGACTTGTTTAAAACACTGGGTGTTGAAATTGATGGCCCAATTAAAAACGCCTTTACCTTTAGCCGCCAAGGCGAGGGGGCACCTTTTGATATTTACATCAAGTCAGACCTTGAGCAGGCACATATTAAAAGTTCAGTCTTTGATTGGTCAAAGGATACAACAATCCCAGGCTCGTTTGAGTTGCTTGCACAACTGCCTGAAGATAACAGCTACATTGATATTCAAAACATCACCCTACGTGCCCCTGGTGCTGAGGTTATGGGCGCCTTCTACTCAAAATTTGAGGAGGGTAAGCCCTATGATATGTCATTCTCGTTTGATCCGTTTATCATCGGTGCCACAAATGCCGTGGTTATTTATAAAGACCAAAACTACAGCCTAATTGGTGACAGCTTTAACTTTAGTAAAATTGGCTCAGGTGAGCTGAACTCAGATGTGCCAATTGAAGATGGCCGCTACACCATTGATATTAAACGCCTTACCTTTAAAGGCGGTAAGTTTGAAAACGTGCTGGGTTACATTAACCGTGTTGATAACAAGTGGGAGTCGTTTGACTTTAAAGCCCTTGTTGGTAAAAACCGCAGCCCAGTAACCATTCAGCTGATTGAAGAAAATGAAAAGGATGAGCTTCGTCGCCGCTTCGAAGTTATTTCAGGTGATGCAGGCTCAGTCCTGAAAGCCTTTGGCGTATATGACAACCTAAGCGAAGGCCGCCTTGAGGCTGTATTGAACATCAACCATGAATACTCGGCCTTTGGTTTTGATGCTGATGGTTACATTCTGATTGAAGATACGTACCTTAAAAACGCACCGGTGATGGCACGCTTGCTTTCGCTTGTATCGTTGCAGCAGATTTTGCAGGCTGATAAAGGCATCGCGTTTGAAAAAATCCGCCTTCCACTGCTGATGGATAACAAAGTTTTGCGCATCACTAAAGGCCGCATGAAGGGCCCGAACATTGGCCTAAACCTTAAAGGCTACGTTGATTTTGCTAATAACAACATGAAGTTTAACGGGGCGCTTATCCCAGCAACGGCCGTGAATACTATTGTGAAAAACATTCCGCTTGTGGGGCCAATCCTTACAGGGTCGCAGGGTGCTATTGTCGCGGCTGACTTTAGCGTTAAAGGCCCTATTGATAAGCCTGAAGTTTCAGCCAACCCATTTTCAATGGTGACACCCGGCATCGTGAAAGATATCTGGGACGGTATTTCAGGAGGGGATGAATAATGAATTATAAGCTCATTATGGCACTACTTGGCTTAGGAGCCGCAACAGCTGTTGGTTTGCAAAGTACCGAAGCTCGTACACCCGCTTTGGGTGATACTGTTTGCGATATGCGCTGGATTGTTATGACCAGCCCAGATGGCCAAAACATGCTACGCATTAAAGCCGAAGAAGCTCTTGATAATGCAACCCGCCGCAAAGGGCTTATGTTCCGTAAAGAGATGCCTTTTGATGAAGGCATGATTTTTTACTGGGCTGAGCCGCAACCTATTTACATGTGGATGAAGAATACGTTTATTCCGCTTGATATGGTTTTTGCCAACGATGGCAAAGTAACTGGCGTGGTAGAAGCTTCAGAAACGCAGTCTGAGCGTGTTTTGACTGTTGAGGGAAATACCGACACTGTTTTGGAGGTAAACCTCGGCATTGCGACATCTAAGGGCGTTACAGCCGGTTGGACGATTAAACCCGCAGGTTGCGTTGAAAACACTCAATAAAGTTATTCCAACAACAAGCCTGCGGGCTTAGGTCTTTTAGGTATGGTTACCTATTTCTTATGATCTTCAATATCAGCAAAGAAGGCTTGCATTGTAAAAGGCTCGCCAGTCTTTTTGTGTTTAAAGAAGTCGTCTGTTAGGCGCTTAACTTTACGGCTAAGCAATAGCAACGACAGCAAGTTCGGGAAAATCATAAAGGCAATAAGTACCGAGGCAATCGTCCAGATAAGTGGTACAGGCTGAATCGCACCAAGTACCAAGCATACAACGTATACGGCACGGTATACCCAAACGCTTTTAGCGCCAGCAAGGTAGTTAATGCCTTTTTCACCGTAGTAGTACCAACCAATAATGGTTGAGTATGCAAAGAAGATTAAGCATACGGCAACAATCACTTCACCTAGTTGTAGGCCACCCAATTCAAACGGAAGCTGCGCCCCGAATGACTGCGAGGTTAGCGCCGCACCCGTTAGCAGTGCAGGATCACTTGTGTACCATAGGCCTGATAGAATAATAATAAGGCCCGTAAATGTGCACACCACGATGGTATCGATGAAGGTTTGAGTCATTGATACAAGGGCTTGCTCAACAGGGTGAGGGGTTTTAGCAGCGGCTGCCGCAATAGGGGCAGTACCAAGGCCAGACTCGTTTGAAAATGCACCACGTGACAAACCAAACTGCATCACTTCTTTAACTGTTGCCCCAGCAAAACCACCAGCAACTGTTGAAGCGGCAACGTCTTTAAAGGCACCCGTAAAGATCATCGCGAAAACGTTATCAACCATGTCCCAGTGACTAATGATAATGTACAGGCCTGAACCTACGTAAAGGGCAATCATGATAGGCACAAGCTTTGAGGCCACAGCGCCAATACGCTTAATACCACCAATAATCACCGCACCAGTTACGATGGCGATGATGATACCTGTCCATAGTTTAATTTGGTACTCAGTAAAGCTTGAGTCACGCATAGTGTTAGAAACCGCATCCGCCACCGAGTTTGACTGAATCATGTTACCAATGTTAATGGCCGCAATCACAATTAGGCCTGCAAATACAGCGGCCAAAATACGTGGCAAATGTAGTTTTTTCAAAATTGGGTATTCGTTTAGGCCATGCAAAATATAGTACATTGGGCCGCCGCTCATCTCGCCAGTTGTGGGCTCTTGCTGGCGGTAGTAAACACCAAGAACAGCTTCACTAAACTTAGTGGCCATGCCTAAAAAGCCAGTCAGCCACATCCATACAATAGCACCAGGGCCACCAAGGCTAATAGCTGTTGCAACACCTGCAATGTTACCTGTACCAACCGTCGCCGAAAGCGCCGTCATCAAAGCCTGAAAGTGAGAAATATCACCTTCTTCTTTCTTATTTTTTTGAGGAACAAACGCCAGCTTTAGCGAGGGGATAAGCGTTGTGAACTGAAGGCCCTTAAGCATAATTGTAAGGTATAGGCCAGTTGCAACAAGAAGGATGAGCATTGGCCACCCCCACATGATGCTTTCTAAGTTTTGAAAAAATTCGAGGAGGTTTTGTTGTGATAAATCCATTTGTACTTTTATTATTTATTAGAGTTTAGAGCTTGTTTGACATCTGCTTTAGAAAGCAGCTCAGGCAGTGCAATAGGGGCAGCATCTTTTACACCTGTGTAGTACAGGTAAAATGGTACGCCAGCACGACCATGGAAGTTCAGTTCTGCAGTAATATCTGGGTTTTCGTTGGTCCAGTCGGCAACGATAATCTGAACGTTATTGTCTTTAAACAGTTTTTGAATTTCTTCAGATTTCAGCACTGTTTTTTCATTTACTTTACAAGTAATACACCAGTCAGCCGTAAAAATCACAAATGAGGCTTTGCCTTCATTTTGTAGTGATGCGGCAAGGCCCGGTGCAAATGGTAAAGCATTTTCGTATGAAAGTTCAGCCGCCGGGCGTTCAACTTGGTCAAGGTTGCTAATTAGTTGCATCCCGCCAATAAGCCCCATGCCACCAATCAGGATAGCAATCAGCGTTGCAGCCATACGTTTACGACCTTGTTGGGTAAGGTCTTGGCCAAAGCGACCCCAAATCCATAGAGCAACCGCTACTGAAAGCAAAACGCCCATGGTAATCATCATGCCATCAACACCTGTTTGCTGGCCAATCAGCCATAGCAACCATACGATTGTTGCAAGTACAGGGAAAGCCAAAACTTGCTTGAATGTAACCATCCAAGGGCCTGGCTTCGGCAAGAATGAAAGTAGCTTAGGTTTAGCTGTAAGCACCATGTACGGGAAGGCTAGGCCTAGTGCTAGGCCTGTAAATACAAGCAGCACAACAAAAGCACTTTTATCTAGTGTAAAGGCAAGGGCGCTCCCCATGAAAGGTGCCGTGCAAGGTGTTGCAACAACGGTTGCTAACACACCAGTAAGGAATGAACCAGCAAGGCCCTTGTGCTTACCATCTTTACCAGCAAGCTTCGTGAATGACGCACCAACTTCGTACAGGCCAACAAGGTCAAGCGCTACAGCAAGAAGCACCACACTAATAGCCAATACAAATACTGGGTTTTGTAGTTGGAAGCCCCAACCTAGAACATGGCCAGCTTCTTTTAGAACAATCAGCCCCAAAGCTAATACCCAGAAGGTTAGAAGCACACCACCAGCAAATGCAACGCCGTGTTTCCACTGCGCTTTTTTACCAGCATGCTCAACAATGTGCGTCACTTTAATAGCCAGTACTGGCAACACACAAGGCATCAGGTTAAGAATTAGACCACCAATAAAGGCAAAGAGTAGGGCCAACCACAAGGTGATGTTTGAGCCTGTGCCGCCATCAAGGTTAACAGCTTCTTTTGACATTGTAGCTGCGTTAGTTGCAGCCTTTAGGTATAGCGAACGGCTTACACCTTCGTCATCAAATACCAATAGGCCTTCAAGCACTTCAGGCGCTTTTTTACTAAAGTCGTCACGCTCAATTACGAGGGTGTAAACCTTAGTTTCAGGGTCAAAGAAAATCTCTTGGTTCGCGCTATCGTTAATAACGCCTTCCATAGCAGGGATAAAACGGAACTTGTAAGGACGCTCAGCAAATAAGCCTTGTGCTGTTACTTGAAGTGAAATCTCATCTTTGCCGTAAATAGCACGTGGGTCCCATACTGCTACATCAACAGGTGATTTTGTCGCAACGAGAACATCAAAAATTTCAAACCAGTCGTCATGCTTCTCGGCTTTTTTGCCTACTTTTAGTGTTAGGCTAAGGTCAGCTTTGTTAGGCAGGCAGATATCAGCACATTCTAGCCATTTGGCATGGACTTTTAGCTTAAGGTCGGTCCCTGGTTTTATATTTTCAGGTACTTTTGCGAACATCGGCAATAGGATTGAATCTTTGTAGCCGTAACTTGTAAGAGGAGGGGTTGGAATAACTTCAGGTGTTGGCCATAGGATTTTACTAATAAGGATTGAAGGCTCATTTTGCCATTCAGTTTTAAGGTGCTGGCCCGAGTCTCCAGCGTTTAGCCAATATGTATGCCAATTTTCGTCGTGGGTCATAGCAAGGCCAATAAAAAACTGCTGGCCAGGGGTAACAACAGTATGGTCAGCGGCAAGCTCAATCTCAGCATTACCTGTACGAACAACATTACTATCTTGGGCCGCGGTTAGGTGAGGCACCATCATTGAAATTGCCATTACAGCAGTGAGTAAACGCTTAGCCCATACTTTGTTCATCGTGCGGAATCCTATTACTAAGTTATACGAGAGTCTAAATTTTTTGTTGTTTGCGCTTGGTTCTGTTTTACCTATACGCATTTGTTATGTATGATAATTTAGCTTACACAGCGTAAACTAATTATAAAAAACCATCAAGGTAAGTTCCTTAAAGAATGTCTTTTGCAAATATCATCCCTAAAGATTCGAAGCTAAAGCTAGTTGCGGTTACATTGCTTTTTATTTGGCTTTCATTTATTGCAGCTTGGGCGTTCCAATATTCGGTGGTTTGGTTCCTCAAAGCAAACCAAGTTGAAAGCTACTCAGACGCCGTTGAGCGTATTGCTAGCAGCCTACCTACAAGTGAAGTTGGTTTTGCGACAGATTTCTTCTATTCAGTAAGCGTGGTTTTTGAAAACCTGCCTGAGCTTTGGTTCTTTGCCGTATTATTTGGCTGCCTTGTAGCACTTGGCGTGGGCGCCATGTTGTTTACAGCCACCGTGTTCCGTGCGGCATACCTTTCTCGCATGAAGGCTGATGCTGATGGTGCACTGCGTGAAGCTCAAAACCGCTGGCGTAAGTCAGACATGCAAAAGCAAGATATTCGCCAGCAGCTTAACGCCATGCACGAACGCATTAGTGACTGCTTTATTCTGATTCGTAACGGCGATGAAATTCTGCACGCAAACAGTAAGGCCCGTCGCTTTTTTGAATCTGTATTTGAATACGAGCAAGACCTTAAGGGCGCTCAACTGAGCATGATTATTCCTGGCCTTGATGATACTCCTCTAGGTGCCGCCCTTATGCAAGCCATGAAAAAGGCGACCGCTAGCAAGGTTGAGGCTGAACTTAAAAAGAACGTATGGGTGCAGGTGAGTATCTTCCCAACATCGGTTGGTGCATACGTATATTTTACTGATATTTCACGCCAAAAAAGTGCAAAAATTCGTGTGGGTGCAAGCATTCGTTTGCTGCGTCAAATCCTTGACTCTGCCCCGCAAGCTTTGGCGATTACCGATAATAACTGGAGCTACCTAGCGGCTAACCGCCAGTGGGTGAACCAGTTTAAACTAACTGGCCAAAAGATTTTGGGTCGCTACCACGGCCAAGTATTGCCAGACTCTTTACCAAACCTACAAGAAGTTGCGCAGCAAGTGCAGCAGCACGATGTTTACCGCTCGCCAGAGTCTGTGTATAAAGTAGGGAACACCGACGAATACATTTCATGGGAAGTACGCCCATGGTGGGATGATGACGATAATCACAGCGGTTACATTATTCTTGCCAACTTCATGACCGAAGCCCGTCGCAACCGCCAGAAGGCTGAGATGCAGCGCCAGCAAGAACGTAAGATGGCTTACCATGATGCCCTTACAGGCCTACCAAACCGTCAACTGTTTTACGATCGTTTGAACCAAGCTTTGGCCCAAGCCTACAAAACCTCAGATAAAGTAGGTTTGATGTTCCTTGACCTTGATGGCTTTAAACCTATTAACGATACATACGGCCACGATGCTGGTGATATTCTGCTAAAAGAAGTTGCCCAACGCCTGCAAGACTGTGTACGTAATACCGACACAGTTTCTCGCCTTGGCGGTGATGAGTTCACAATTGTTCTAAGCAGCATTAAAGATGTAAACGACGTGCAGACCGTTGCTCAAAAGGTTATCGACTCAATTAACCAGCCATTCCAAATTGGTGATGCAGAAGTTAAAGCCGGTACAAGTATTGGTATTAGTACATACCCTCAAAACGGTTCAACCGCTGTTGAACTTATTAAGGCTTCTGATACGGCCATGTACCAAGCGAAGAAAACAGGTAAAAACCGCTTCTGTGTGTTCGAGAAAGAAAGCAACACAGCTATCTTCCCTGAAGGGGCAGATATGGGCAAAATCATCCGTGATGCCGTTGCCGATGGCGAGCTTGAGCTACACTTCCAGCCACAAGTTGAAGGCCTAAGCGGTAAGGTTATTGGTATTGAGGCCTTGGTACGTTGGCGCCACCCTAAACAGGGCATCATTGAACCTATGGACTTTTTACCGGTAGCCGAAGAAACTGGCAGCATTATTGAAGTTGGTAACTGGGTTGTGCGTGAAGCTTGCCGCCAAGCCATGGAATGGCGCAAAGAAGGCCTAGGTGACTTCCCTGTACATGTAAACATTTCATCACGTCAATTCCAAGACAGCGACTTTGTCGATACGATTAAAGCTGCCCTTGAGGAAAGTTCTCTACCGCCTTCAGCACTTGGCCTAGAGATGACCGAAATGCTACTGCTGGAATACCCTAAAACAACGCTAGAAACCTTGAACGAGCTTAAGATGCTTGGTGTTCAACTTACTGTGGATGACTTTGGCTTGAACAAAACACCACTTAATGCGCTGAAGGACTTCCCGGTGGATGCTATTAAGATTCACCAAAACTTTGTGCGTAACCTCGTTGAAAACGAGCAAAACCAAGCGGTTGTTAAAACCATTATTGACCTTGCCGAAAACCTAGAGCTTATGCTTATTGGTGAAGGCGTTGAAACTGAAGCCCAAGCTAAGTTCTTGCTGGCTCAAGGCTGTAAGTACATTCAAGGGTTCTGGTATGGCCGTCCAGTGAAGCCATCAGCCACGGCTGACTTCTTGCGCTTGCAAACACCAAAGCCAAATAAGTAAGCATACCCATGAAAATTGCATTCCAAGGGATTGAAGGCTCGTACTCGCACGGTGCCGTTGTAACCCATTACCCTGATGCCACACCAGTGCCGCAGCCAAGCTTTGGTCATTCGGTACGTGCCGTTCTAAATGGCGAGGTTGACGCAGCACTACTTCCGTTTGAAAACCTACTTGCGGGCCGTGTATCAGGCCTGCACGATCTTTTGGGCGGGATGGACAAGCTGTTTATCCACCAAGAGCATTACGTCACCATTGATCACTGTTTAGTGGGGCTAGGGGATGCTTCTGAGATTAAAACCGTATACTCGCACCCGCAGGCGCTTGCTCAATGCCGTAACTACCTAGATAACCACGATATGAAGCCTGCTGCCTTTAGCGATACAGCCGCAGCGGCTGAGTTTGTGGCAAAGCAGGGTGATGTTACGTGTGGTGCCATTAGTTCATCTATTGCAGCTGAACTGTTTAACCTGAATGTTCTTGCTAAAGGTATTGCCAACCAAGACCAAAACATGACGCGCTTTTTGCTATGGACCACACAGAAGCCTGAGCCTTTAACCGAAGAAGCTGAGGCTGTAACCTCTCTATACTTCTCGCTTAAGCACCGTGTTAATGCTTTGTATGAGGTTTTAACTATTTTTGCAGAGTCTGGCCTTAACCTTTTGAAGATCGAAAGCTACGTAGCCCCCGGTAGCTTTACCGATGCAAGCTTTTACCTTGAAGTTGAAGCCAATACCGCAAAGCCAGCCCATCGTGAAGCGCTAGAAAAAGCAGCTAAGTTATGTCATACTTTCATTGATTTTGGGTGCTACCCCAAACAAAGACCCGAATAAACAACGGGCAAGGGCTTGTAAACAGCCTTTATGCTGCCCACCTTGCAGTAGAGCAAATTTTAAAAAGGAGCCATGCATCATGTCATCGACAGTTACACAACTTTTTGACAGCCTACAAGCACCAGAAGGTCTAGACAAAGGCCTATACGAAGGTTACATCCTACGTTCAGTACCAGAAGTTACAGACGGCGATCTTGTTTTTGCACCTAGCAAATCAGACGATAACGTTATTAACGTAAAGAAAGTTAAATCAGTTGCGTAAATCACTTCTTCTTGCAGCAGCGCTTGCTTTTACACCCAGCCTAGCTATGGCTGAGAATATTACCATTGAAGAGCCTTGGACACGTGCCTCACTAAGCTCAGCCGTTAAAAATGCTGCGGTTTACATGGTAATTGCAAACGACGCTGAAACACCTGATGCTTTGCTTAAAGTTGAAGGTACAGTGGCTGACCGCACCGAAGTGCATGAAATGACCTTTGTTGACGACATCATGCGTATGAACGAAGTTGAAAGCCTGGAAGTACCAGCCAAAGGTACAGCTTTCCTTGAGCCTGGTGGCTACCACATTATGCTACTTGGCCTAAAAGAACCTTTGAAGCAAGGCGAAAGCTTTGACCTTAAGCTTACTTTTGAAAAAGCAGGCACACTTTCAACCTCTGTTGAAATTCGTGAGCCTTTCGTAAAAGAGAAGCATCAACACTAATACAGTATTTTAAATTAAGAAAGCGCCCTATGTGGGCGCTTTTTTTATGCGGTAACCTGTTAGTTTTGGGCTTTATCGCCTTCAGGTGTATTAAGCCCAATAGCTGTTGGTGCCACCATAAACACAATGCGGCGGTTGGCTTCTAGGGCTTCAGGGTCTAGACGGCTATCAACCTCGTGGGCATTACCCATTGGGATAACCATAACCTTATGCTCAGGCAGGCCTTGTGCTTTAAGGGCATTTGCTAGCTTTGCAGCTTGTGCAGCGGTAAGGGCCATATTGTCTTTTAGGGTTACAGGCGGCAGGGCATCAGCATAAACATAGGCTTTAAGGGCGTAACCATCAGTTTTCTTAACTTTTGCATCAAGAATATTCACCAAGTCTTTCACATTATTCATGAAATACGTTTCTTCGGTATCTGTCTGAGGAGTGAAAAACACATCCGCAGGCATAATAAGGCTTTGGTTGTCAGGGCCTAGTTTAGCAAGTGCAGGCAGTAGCGTAAGCATTGCACCATCAAGCACCAGTGGCTGCTGTGCGGCTTTAACATCTTTTAGGGCTTCATCAGACTTGGCAGCTTGAGCTTTAAGTGTCGTGATTTGCTCTTCTAGCATCGCCACTTTGTTCGTAAGCTCGGTGCTGTTTTTATCAGCTGCCGCTTTGCTTGTTTTAAGGGCGGCTAGCTCTTTAGCTAGTTTGGCTTTTTCAGCTGTTAGAGTGTCTTTGGCCTTTGTTTGTTCAGCAAGGTTAGCTTCAGTTGTGGCTAAAGTCTTTTGAGCATCAGCTAGTTTGGTGTTAAGGGCTTCTTGTTCTTTTGCCGTTGTTACGGCATCGGCTTTAAGCTTATCAATTTCAGTGCGCAGCAACTTATCGGTTTTCTTAAATTGCTCAAGTTCAGTAATAAGAGCTTGATTCTTTTCAAGAAGGCCAGCGTTTTCAGTGGCAAAAAAGTCTTTCTTTTCCAGTGTTTCATCCAAACGCTCTTCTAATGACTTTGCAACTTCTTGTGTTTCAGCAATGGCTTTTTGTTGCACAGTCTTTTGTTCTTCAAAGTTACTCTGCAGAATGGTTACCGGAATCAGCGCAAGCACGGCCACAATACCAATAGCAGGCACCATTGATGTTGGCTTAAGTGGTGTAATTGTTACTTTTTGATCTGACTTCTGCTCAAGGTAATGGGCTAGCTTTTCAGCGTTTTCATCAGCAGCCTTAATAATAATGGCGCAGGCAATATAGCTTGCCACTGCAAGGCTCAAGCCAAGGGTAAGTGTACTTAAAATAGCCCAAGGTGTATTGGGGATGTAGCTCACTACAACTGTAGGCAGGGCTTCGTAAAAGAATAGGGCAGCTAAACCAACAACACCCACAACTGTAGCTACAGCCATAGCATACCACTGGCCAGCAAAAGCGCGGCGCTGCCAGCTGCTTTCAAACTTCATCAGAAGTTGAGCGGCATGGCTAACATCAGCCTCTAGCTTTTTAATAAACGGACGGAACTGCTTTGGTGGGGTTACAACTTCGGTTGCACGCTCTTTCGCGTGGCCTTTAATAAGCCATTCGTATTGGTCTTCAAGCTGTAGGGCCCAATGTACCAATAGCGGTGCTGGTAATAGGCCAAATACATGCACACCAATAATAAGCGGTGCAGTTAGGCTAATGCTTCCTGCCAAAAGCAATGCGCCCACAACAGCCAGGGCACCTGAGTAACAATAGGCGATGGGTGTAAGAGGGCGCATAATACTTAAACCAATAACTTAGGTTTATTTAGCAAGTTGTTTATAAAAGGCGTTATTTCCAACAACAAAGGTCTTGTTTTCAACACCTGGTTTGCTGGCACGGCCGCCACTTTCAGTTGCCATAAGCCATGCAAACAAGGCTTCAGCTTGTGGAAGGTCAGTTGCAACAAGGCCGTCAGCTTTAGCTGAGCAAACAGCCAAAACATCAGCCGCAGCTGAACCTGTGATACGTAGATCAGCGCCGTTAGCAGTATCAGGAATGCTGTTACCCCAAACATGAACACGACCGTTTTCAGGTGTTTTCTTGTTGGCGACACGCAGACGTGTGCCCATACCAAATGCGCCACTACCTTTAACAACTAGGGCAACTTGGTCAGCGATTGGGTCGTACGCCAAAGCTTCTTCAGGCATGCCATCAACAGTAATGCTGAACATGTGGTAGAAGTTATCATCACCACGGCTCAGGTTCTCAAGGCCACCAAGGGCGTTGATGTGCCATACAGCACGGCCAGCTTCACCTTCTTGGATGGTCTTACCGTTAATGATAAGGGTGTCCTGTGGGTAGCTTTCTGATAGGTTGTAGGCAATATCCTCACCCATTTTATTTGCAAATTCAACAGCTTGAGGCATTAATGAAATGCCTTTTATTTGCTGACGAGCCATATCACCTACTTGGCGGCGCACTTTTGGTGCAAGCTTGCGTGCAATGCGCTCAGCAATGCGTAGGCGGGGTGACGTAATGTGGGCCATGGGTATATTCCTTTAATACTCTATCGGTTAAGCACGTTCGATGTATGTGCCGTCTTCGGTGTTAATTTTAATGCGGTCACCAGCGTTAACAAAGGCTGGTACCATAATCGCTTCGCCGTTATCGGCAACTGCGTTTTTGAATGAGTTGTTAGCTGTTTGGCCTTTAATAGCGGCGTCAGCTTCGGTAATACCAACTTCGATTGAGGCTGGTAGGGTAATGCCGATTGGGTTGTTTTCGTGCATTTCAACTTCAACCATCATGTTTTCTTGCAGCCATTTGGCTTGTTCGCCAGCGAGTTCTGCATCAACGGTAATTTGCTCGTAGGTCTCGTTGTTCATAAGGTTTAGGGCTTCACCATCACGGTAAAGGTACATCATCTGCTTTTGAGCCATTTCAGCTTTTTCTACAGTTTCAGCTGAGCGGAAGCGGATGTTTGTTTTAGTACCGCTTACAATGTCTTTCATTTCAACCTGCATGTACGCACCGCCTTTACCTGGCTGTGTGTGCTGTGTTTTTGCTACGCGCCATAGGCGGCCTTCGTGCTCTAGCACCATGCCGGTGCGGATGTTGTTTGCATTGATTTTCATATGATGTTCCTGAAACTGTTAGTTTTGCAGTTATTTATAAAGTTGAAAACTACCAAGTAGACCCGAAAAAAGCAATAGGTTACACTGCTTGCATGATGAATTTTTTACCCTTTAAGCATAGCCTTGTGGCATTTGCACTATGCACAGCCGTAACTTCGGTTGCGTTTACTGCGTGTGCCCATGCTCAAGAAACCCCAAAAGATAAAGCCGAACAAACACTTAGTGCAATCCGTGTCAGTGCCGAAACCAACGGTATGGCTTCGGATAGCTACCGTGTGACAGATGTTGGCCGTACTATTTGGAGTATGAGCTTCGATGATCGCTTTAACTACGCCTATAACAGTGAAACTTATGAGTTTGCTGTGCAAAAGGTTGGGGGCGATAAAACCTATGCCATTAACCTTTCAAAACGTATGGATCAGGTGCCACCTGCTGTAGTTGAAAAAGTAGGCCAAGGCATTACCCTGCTAGGCTACCCAACAACCCAGTGGCGTGTTTATAGCCTTGGTGAGCTTTGCGGCGATGTTTTTACAAGCCCACAAGCTGCAGAAAACCTAGGCCTAAACTACGCTGACCAAATGCGCATTCAGCAAGGCACATGGGAAGCTTTGAGCCGTGAACCATTGCTTGAAGCCAAGTGTGCAAACTTTGCCATTAAGCCAGCACTGGGCAAAGTGATGGGTTACGCCCTTGCTTTTAGTGGTAAAGCAGGTGAGGGGCGCATCACAGCCATTGACGCAAGCACCGTTTTACCAAACGGCCGCATTACCCCTATTGATATGATGCGTGCGAAAGAGTTTGATGATGAAGCTCGTAAGGAGATTCGCCTTACAATTTACTCGCCCACCCGCCAAGAAGAATTTAAAAAGCTTATGAAAGGCCGCACGGCCAAAGAAGCTATTAGGCTTTTGAATAACATGCGCCAAGAAGAACGCCGTAAAGCCGAAGAACAGGGTCAATAACTCATTATAAGTATTTAAACCATGGTTGCACTTCCTGAAATTATTCGCCACAAAACCCACGCCGTAAAAGTGGGGAATGTTGTTATTGGTGGCGGCGCACCTGTTGTTGTGCAAAGCATGACCAATACCGATACTGCTGATGTTGAGGCAACCTACCAACAGGTAAAAGCCCTCTATGAAGCAGGTTCAGAGGTTGTGCGCCTAACGGTTAATACCGAAGAGGCTGCCCGTGCCGTACCGCAAATCCGCGCAAAGCTACTGGCGGATGGCCTTGATGTGCCACTGGTTGGGTGCTTCCATTATAATGGCCATAAGCTGCTGCACGATGTGCCTGAATGTGCAGAGGCTCTTGCTAAATACCGCATTAACCCCGGCAACGTTGGCTTTGGTAAAAAGCGTGAAAGCCAATTTGAATTGATGATTGAGGCTGCCATCAAGCACAATAAACCTGTGCGTATTGGTGTGAACTGGGGCAGTTTGGATCAAGACCTTGCCACCCGCCTGATGGATGAAAATGCAGCACTATCAAAACCACTACCATCTGACTATGTGATGCGTGAAGCTTTAGTACAGTCAGCACTGCTTAATGCCCAAAAGGCTGAAAGCATGGGTCTAGCGAAGGATAAAATCATCCTCTCAGCCAAAGTAAGCCGCGTGCAAGACCTTGTGGCTGTTTACCGTGCTTTGGCTGAGCGCTCAAACTATGCGCTTCACCTTGGCTTAACTGAGGCTGGTATGGGTAGTAAAGGTATTGTAGCTACTGCCATTGCCGAAGGCCTACTATTACAAGACGGTATTGGCGATACTATTCGTGCATCGCTTACGCCTGAACCAGGTGCTGGGCGTGAGCTTGAAGTTAAAGTATGCCAAGAGCTTTTGCAGGTGATGGGCCTGCGTCACTTTGCGCCGCAAGTTACGGCTTGCCCAGGCTGCGGCCGTACCACGAGTACGTTCTTCCAAGAACTGGCAGGCAAAGTACAAGGCTATATTGAGTCAGAGATTGCCAACTGGCGTGAGAAATACCCCGGCGTTGAAGAGCTTAACATCGCTGTGATGGGTTGCATTGTGAATGGCCCCGGTGAAAGTAAGCACGCCGATATTGGCATTAGCCTACCGGGCACAGGCGAGGCGCCAACAGCCCCTGTGTTTATTGATGGTAAAAAAGCCCACACCCTTCGTGGTGCAGGCATCGCTGAAGAGTTTCAGCAAATCTTGAGTGACTATATCAGTCAGCGTTTTAGTTAATTTAGATTCTAGTCCTGAGGGGCGTGCACAATAAAGCTAATGCTGTGCATGCGGTCGGTCTTATTATACCCACTTAGGCGTACATAAGCTCCGGGGTTGTTTTGTGTGCACTGGTTTAGCATTTTGCGTATCAAAAGCTTTGTAGGTGTTGCGCCTTTAGGTAGATGCCACATGCTCCACATGCTAAACACGTGATTGCTCATATCGTTATATTCAATAAGGGGCACAAGCTTACGCTCTAGGATGACATCAATATGTGCATCAACATCACTTTGCGTAAGAGGGGGCAAAAAGCTGTAGGTTTCAAAACGGTCGGTCATTATACGTCCTCCTCATCTTGAGGGGTTTCAATACTCTTAAGGTCGGGTTGTTTACGTTTGTTACTTACAACCATAGCCTCAAGCTTGGCTTTATCATCGTTATTAATCACACCAAACAAGAAGGCGCCTTCTTGCCAGTATTTTAAAGCTTCTTTTAGTTCTGAGCTGCTCTTTGCGGCTTCTTGCAAAATGTTACGCCCTTCAGTAGGGATGTGTACACCCATGGTGCGGGCTTTAACCAAAGCCTCAAGCGCTGTACGGTTGGCCGTGGCGCCTGCAAGGCTGCCCCAAGGGTGGCCCATGGTGCTACCACCACACTGAATAATAATGTCATTACCCATAGCATCAAGCAGTTGCGGCATATGCCAAGCGTTATGGCCACCACCACACGCAGGCCATGCCGCAGGAATGCCACAAGTTGGCTGATCAAATACAATCATCCCTTCAGGGAAAGCCGCCATGTTGTGCGACTCTAGCGAGCGGGTAATCCCCTTAACATTTCGGCGAGCCATAGCGTTACCACGTAGTGGGCTACCCACACTTACAATATCAGCCCCAATAAAGCGCAATAGCTTTGCTACAAGCTGTTGGCTTAATGGGCCATTGTGCAAAGCACGGCCACCAAGGGCGCAGAGTACAAGCTCATTCTCATGGCAAAAGTTTGCTAGGCTTTGTAAGCCTGACCAGCCTACAACACCACTATCAACCATCACGGCGTTAGTTTGTTGCTCCATTGCGTATTGGGCACGGTTAAGCATTTCTTCAACGGTAGGGGCTGTAACGTTAGCGGCGTGCAGCTTGGCTTCACCCGTAGCGTCCTGAGCTTCATCAACGGCTTTTGCAACGTAGGCAAAGCGGTCACGCCAGTTGTTACTTGGCATATTGTGAAGGGCTGTGGGGTCACAGGTAATATCAACACCGCCCTTTAGTGTTTCAAATACGGCTTGGGCATACATACGTGGGCTTAGGCCTGCCATAGGACGCATTGTCGCTGAAAGTAGCGGGCGGCCATACTTTTGTGTGCGTTCACGTAAACCTACCACACCATAAGATGGGCCACGGTACGTACGCAGTAGCACAGGCGGAATACGGATATCTTCCACACGAGCCCCCGTACTGGTGCATGACGCTGTGATAACTGAAATCAAACTGGCAATACTCCCAGCCTCAAATAGACTTTCAGGGAACGCCACATCAACCGCCACACTGCGTGGGCCGGTACGCATCGCCACTGTTGGGCGGGGTAGTGGCGTAATGTTTGGGTCAACCAGTTCTTCCGTCCAACTATGAACCCAGCTGCCAGTTGCGGCATTAGCCAGCAGTCGCGCCGCTTCGTTTGGTGAGTATTTGGTATCCTCAAGGATGAATGACACAAGAATATCAGTTTCATTCCGCACATCAGTTTCAACCTGGTTCTTAGGGCGCGGTGTACCTGGTGGGGCAATAAGGGCATCAATGGTGGTATCAAGCGCTTTGGCGATAGCCGCCATATGGTGCACGCCGGGGTTCACTTGCCCTGACATGATGCGGCTAAGTGTCGCAACCGAAACCCCTGACATTTTAGCCAAGGCCGATGCTTTCATATCTGAAGCTTCCATCAGCTGTTTAAGATTATCAGGCAGGTGTTTTGTGGTTTCGTCGGTCATAATGTGCTCAGATTTTCCATATTTTGAATAGGGCTTTTCATATATGGAAATTATAGAGCAGTTTTACAAGAATATATACATTAAATAGTCGGGTGAATAAGTTAAGTTTAGGCAACAAAAAAGCCCTCAAAGGAGGGCTTAATGTTTTGATTTTGTTGGTAGCGGAGGAGGGACTTGAACCCCCGACCAAAAGATTATGATTCTTCTGCTCTACCGACTGAGCTACTCCGCCAACTTGTATCAACAAATCAAGGCATAAATTACCTTCTTAGGATAAATTGTCAATCCCAAAGTTTATAGTTTTTTGCATTAATAGCCTGATGTTGCATTTTTATTGCATTTTAGGGGTGATGAACCTTGATTGCGGCGGATTATCTTGTAAAATGCCTCAATACATAAAAACACCCTATTTAAGGAGCCTTCTCAAAATGCGCCAATCATCATATTTTGCGCCAACAATCAAAGAAAACCCAGCTGAAGCACAAGTTGTTTCGCACCGTCTTATGCTACGTTCTGGCATGATTCGCCAAGTGACATCAGGTGTGTACAACTACTTGCCGCTAGGGTTGAAGGTTCTACAGAAAATTGAAAACATTGTTCGTGAAGAAATGAACGCCTCAGGCGCTCAGGAAATTCTGATGCCAATGGTACAGCCACTTGAAATCTGGAAAGAAACTGGCCGTGATGACAAATACGGCCCAGAACTACTGCGCCTTAAAGACCGTCACGACCGTGACTTTTGCCTAGGCCCAACCCACGAAGAAGTGATTACCGACCTTGTGCGTAACAACGTGCAGTCATACAAGCAGTTACCATTTATGCTTTACCAAATTCAGAATAAATTCCGTGATGAGGTTCGCCCTCGTTTCGGTCTGATGCGTGGTCGTGAGTTCTTGATGAAAGACTGCTACTCATTTGACGTAAGCGTAGAAAAAGCGAAAGACAGCTACGAGATTATGCAAAAAGCCTACTGCCGTATTTTTGACCGCCTAGGCCTAGACTGGCGCATGGTGGATGCTGATAGTGGCGAAATTGGTGGCGACTTCTCGCACGAGTTCCACGTTCTTGCCTCAACAGGTGAAGATACTCTGATTTTTGATACCGAAGGCGAATACGCCGTAAACGTTGAAAAGCATGACGCTGACAACTGCTCAGTACCTGCTGAGCGCTTGAAAGAAGCTAAAGGTATTGAAGTGGGTCACATCTTCTTGCTGAAAGATGCTTACTCAGCGCCAATGTCTGCTGAAGTTCTAAGCGACGAAGGCAAGAACATTACAATCCAAATGGGTTGTTACGGTATTGGTGTTTCACGCATCATGGCTGCAGCGATTGAGCAAAACCACGATGAAAACGGCATTATCTGGCCAGAGCAGCTGGCACCATTTGCCATTCACCTTATTAACCTGCGTGGCAAAGACGAAGAGTGTGCCGCCGCATGTGACAAACTTTACGCTGACCTTAAAGCCCAAGGCCACGACGTTCTGTATGACGACCGTGAAGCTGGTGCTGGCCAAAAGTTTGCTGATGCTGACCTTATCGGTTGCCCATGGCAGTGCACCATTGGTCCACGTGGCCTGAAAAACGGCGAAGCCGAATGGAAAAACCGCCGCACTGGCGAAACTGTTAACCTACCTTTGGGCGAGCTACCTCAAACGCTTGGCTCAAAAGCAGCTTAGGGCAGGGGGCTAACCAGTGGGTTTTGCACATACAGTAGGTTTACGTTATTTGCGTGCACGCCGAGGGTTTGTCTCGGTTGTGACGGGTTTCTCGTTCGTCGGGATTGCCCTTGGTGTTGCCGCACTTATTGTAGTTATGGCTGTGATGGCGGGCTTCCGTGCCGAATTGCTTGACCGCATTTTGGGCACAACAGGCCACGCTCAGCTGACCATGCCTGTGCTGACCGCTGAAAAAGCCGAACAAATCCGTATTGAAGCGCTAGACACTGTGGGTATTAATTCGGCCGTGCCTTATGTTTCAGGCCAAGCGATGATTGCCTCTAACCGCAAAGCCCTTGGCGGCCTTGTGCGTGCCGTAAGCGGTGATGATTTGCGTGCCAACAAACTGATTAACGACAACATTATTGCAGGTTCACTCCAAGGTTTTGGTGTGCCTGGGCAAAGCCCTAAAATTGTATTGGGTAAAACCCTTGCGCAGCAGCTTGGCGTTTACGTGGGTGACAGTATTAGTCTTATGTCGTCACAAGGGACGCACACCATTATGGGGTTTGTACCTCGTATGATGCGTGCCGAAGTTGTGGCCATTTTTGAAGTGGGCATGTACCAGTACGATAATGCCTTGATGTTCCTACCTGTTGATGTTGCCCAAAGCTTTTACAAAATTGGTGAGCTTGTAACCGCTATTGAAGTGATGGTTGATAAACCAGCCGCCATTAAAACGTACCTACCGCAACTGCAAAGCCTTGTTGACCCAACAGGTCATGTGATTACGTGGGTAGAGGGCAACCGTCAGTTCTTTGAAGCCTTGAAGGTTGAGCGTGTGGCTATGTTCATCATCCTCACTCTTATTGTTATTGTGGCGGCGTTTAACATCATCACCGGCCAAATGATGACCGTGAACGATAAAAAGCGTGACGTTGCGATTCTACGTACCATGGGGGCTGACCGTGGTGATATTCTGCGTTTGTTCTTCTTCTCAGGGTTTTGGGTGGGGTTGATTGGTACCTTTATTGGTGTGGTGCTTGGCTTTGTTGTGATTTGGCAGCTGCACCCGATCGTAAGCTTTATTGAAGGCCTAACAGGTGCACGCTTGTTTAGCGGCGAGGCTTACTTCCTAAGCCAGCTCCCAGCGAAGATTGTTCCTGAAGAGATGATTACCATTGTAGTTGTAAGCTTGCTCCTTAGCATGCTTGCTAGCCTATACCCAGCTTATAAAGCCACCAAACTTGACCCTGTGGAGGCGCTCCGAAATGAGTAGTACGGAAATGAATAGTTCTAAAACACTTCTAAGCCTTAGCCATGTAAGCCGCCATTTTGATAATGGCCCTGAAAAGCTGCAAATTTTGGATGATGTAAACCTTGATATTACTAAAGGTGAAACTGTTGCCATTATCGGGCCTAGTGGTTCAGGCAAAAGTACACTGCTTTACCTTATGGGTCTGCTTGATCGCCCAAGCGTGGGTAGCGTAACCTTTGATGGTCAAAGCCTAGAAAAAGCAACCGACCGCCAGCGTTCAAAACTGCGTAATGCTGACTTTGGCTTTATTTACCAATTCCACCACCTATTGCCTGAGTTTACTGCCTTTGAAAATGTGCTGATGCCAGCGCTGATTGGTGGCAAGTCAAACAAAGAATCTAAGGCCCGTGCTATTGAGCTTTTAGACAAAGTCGGCCTAAGCCACCGCCATGACCATTACCCAGCCGAACTTTCAGGCGGTGAGCAGCAACGTGTGGCCGTAGCCCGCGCTCTGCTAAACCAGCCTAAGCTGCTATTGGCGGATGAGCCTACAGGTAACCTTGATGCTGCAAGCGCCGATAAGGTGTTTGACCTCTTTACCGAAATGGTGAAGGAAAGTGACGCTGCCGTTATCGTCGTAACACACAACCCTGAACTCGCCGCAAAGTGTGATAAGATTTACCGCATTGAATCAGGTAAGCTGTTTAAGGCTGAAAAAGTAGCCAAGAAGGCCTCAAAGAAGGCTGCTAAAAAAGCTCCGGCCAAAAAGGCACCTGCTAAGAAAACAGCTACGAAGAAAACCACGAAAAAGGCGAAAGCATAACCCATGAGTAAGCCGAAGTTCATTCACCTCAACGTCCGCAGTACATTTTCGCTGCTGGAGGGTATGCCTTCGGTTAAAAAGATTGCTGCACGTGTAAAGCAGCTTGGTATGCCAGCCGTTGCCGTGACCGACATTAACAACATGTTTGGCGCGGTTGAAGTTTCAAAGCATATTCCTGCTGAAGGCATTCAACCTATTTTAGGGATGACCATTGGCCTGCGCCGTGAAGATGTTGACCCCTTAAGCACAACAAAGCCTGCACCTGATACCCTAACCCTACTTGTGCAAAACGAGCAGGGCTGGAAGAACATTATTGATTTGGCCTCTAAAGCTTACGTTGAAACACCAGATGATGAGCCTTCACAAATTAGCATGGCGCAACTGGCTGAAAAGCACGAAGGCCTAATTGCCCTTACGAGTGACGCCCGCACCGGTCGCCCCGCACGCCTTATCCGTGAAGAGAAGATTGGCCAAGCCGAGAAGTTCTTGAAAGAACTTTCAGACCTTATGCCGGGCCGTGTTTACGTTGAAATTCAGCGCCATGGCATGCACGAGGAAAAACTGACCGAAGCTGACCTTGTTGATCTTGCCTACCAGCTAGACCTACCGTTGGTCGCTACAAACGATTGCCGCTTCTTGACCCGTGACCAAGCTAAGGCCCATGAAGTACTAATGTGTATTGGCGCTGGTGTAACCATTGCCGACCCAAGCCGCCCACAGCTAACAGAAGAACATTACATTAAATCAGCTGACGAAATGGTTGAGCTGTTTAATGATATTCCTGAAGCGATTGAAAACAGCGTTGTGATTGCCCAACGTTGTGCCTACAAGGTGCCTATGGGCATCAACTACATGCCTGAGTGGGAGCCTGAAAATGACGACCGCCCTGTGCCTGAGATTTTGCGCGCAGAGTCAGAAGAGGGGCTAACCGACCGCCTTGAGAAGTTTGTTTACACGGATGAAATGTCAGCCGATGAAAAAGCCGAAATCCTAAAAACCTACCAAGACCGACTCGACTATGAGCTGGGCATTATTGGCCGTATGGGTTTTGATGGTTACTTCCTTATCGTATCGGACTTTTGTAAATGGTCGAAAGAAAATGGTATTGACGTAGGCCCAGGCCGTGGTTCGGGTGCGGGTTCATTGGTGGCGTATGTGCTATCGATTACCAACGTTGACCCTATTAAGTACGATCTACTGTTTGAGCGTTTCTTGAACCCAGACCGTGTAAGCTTGCCTGACTTTGATATCGACTTTTGCCAAGAGCGCCGTGAGCAAACAATTGACTACGTTCGCCGTAAATACGGTGATCACCGTGTATCACAAATTATTACCTTTGGTACGCTTAAAGCCCGTGCGTGTATTCGTGATGTTGGTCGTGTGCTGCAAATGCCATTTGGGCAAGTATCGCAAATTGCGGCATTTGTGCCAGAAGGCCCTAAGGCCACCAGCATTAAGCAAACCATGGAAGATGATGAGCGCCTAGAAGACCTTTATAACACCGATGACGATGTTAAAGTGCTGCTTGATATTGCCATGCAGATTGAAGGGTCGCTTCGTCACTGTTCAACCCACGCTGCGGGTGTGATTATTGCGCCTTCTGCAATTTCGACCATTTGCCCGCTATACCGTGACCCACGTTCGCCGTTGCCAGCAACGCAGTTTTCAATGGGTGATGCCGAGGCCACTGGCCTTGTTAAGTTTGACTTTTTGGGCCTTAAAACCCTAACTGTTGTGCGTAAATCAGTTGAAAACGTGAAGAAAACAGTCGGGCTTGACCTTGACCCAGACTTGTTCCCACTTGATGACCCTAAGAGTTTTGAGCTCGTTCAAACTGGTCATACCGTAGGGGTGTTCCAGATTGAAGGTAGCGGTATGCAAAGCCTTATGCGTGACGCTAAGCCAAGCCGCTTTGAAGACCTTGTGGCTTTGATTGCGCTGTATCGCCCAGGCCCGATGGAAAACATCCCTAGCTTTATTGCCCGTAAACACGGCGAAGAAGAGATTGAAAGTATTCACGAGTCATTTGATGACTTCCTGACCGAAACCTACGGCATTATTGTTTATCAGGAGCAGGTAATGCAGTGTGCCCAGAAGTTTGCGGGCTATACACTTGGTGGTGCGGATATTTTGCGCCGTGCGATGGGTAAGAAAAAACAAGAAGAGATGGACAAACAGCGTGCCATCTTTACCGAAGGTGCCGTTAAAACCAACGGCGTAACCGAAGACTTTGCGAACAAGATTTTCGATACCATTGATAAGTTTGCTGGCTACGGTTTTAACAAATCGCACGCTTTGGCTTATGCTTTGGTATCGTTCCATACGCTATACCTAAAGGCCCACCACCCGAAAGAATTTATGGCCGCCTCGATGACGCTTGATAGCGGCAACACCGAGAAGCTCTTTAAGTTCAAGCAAGACCTTGACCGTATGGAGATTGAGCTTCTACCGCCTGATGTTAACACCTCATGCATTGACTTTACCGTTGAAGGTGAAGCCATTCGCTTTGCGCTAGGCGCCATTAAAGGTGCAGGTTCAGAAGCTATGAAGTTTGTGCAAGACGAACGTGAAGCCAATGGCCCTTATAAAGACCTTCTGGACTTTATGTCACGCATGGAGCCTAAGTACTTTAACCGCCGCCAGCTTGAAGCCATGGCTAAAGCAGGGGCCTTTGACGAACTTGAGCCAAACCGCCATAAGGTTTTGAAAAACGTAAACGTGCTTCTTGGTTACATGCAGGCTTGCTACGAAGACCGCTCAAGCGACCAAATTGGTTTGTTTGGTGGCCCTGATGATGGCGGCTCAACCCTTGAGCCACCAGCGCTAATGAACGCCCCAGCCTTTGACCAGCTTGAAGAGTTGGCAAACGAGCTACAGGCCATTGGTTTTTATATTTCAGCCCACCCGATGGATGCCTTTAAAGAAGAGCTGGCAAACCAGCGTGGCCTAAGCCAAACAATCGACCTACCAGGCCTTGCCTTAGGCGGCACGAAAGAAGCCACCATTGCCTGTATTGTGCTTGCGAAGCGCGAAATGCGCACAAAGTCAGGCAAGCGCATGGCAATTTTGACGCTGTCAGATAGCGCCGGTTATCAAGAGGCTGTTCTCTTCCCTGAAGCATATGAGCGCCTAGCCCTGATGCTTGATGAAGAGGGCCCATTTGTAGTCAGCATGAAGATGGAGTTCAATAACGACGAACTTCGCTTGATGATTGAAAGCATGGGTAAACTTGACCGTGGCCTTAACCATGACCAAGCGCTACGTATTGAGGTGATGAACCCAGATGCGATTGACCATCTAAAATCAGTCTTTGAAGGGCAAGACGAGGGTGGTCGCTCTCAGGTGGAACTTGTTGTACCCGCCAATGGTTTGGGTAAAGTGGTGCTTAAATTGGCGAACAAATATAACATCAACCGCCAGATGCGCTTGAAGATGGAAGCCCTAGAAGGCATCGAGATTATGACCATCCAAGCCAAGCAAGAGCTTATTGCTCGAGCAAGCTAACCATTTGTGCCAGTTAACTTAATTTAAATTAAGTGTTAACTTTTTTCTATTAGCGCACGAATACTCATAAAAATAATAGGAGCATTCAAATGCACACACTCTTTTTAGGGTTACTTACAGTTTTAGCCGCAGGCACCATTATGTGGGCCGTCAGCGTAAAGAAAGAAGATGCCAGCGTTGTTGATAACGTGTGGGGGTTGTTTTTCGCTATTTTGATGGGTGTTTACACCTACCCAATTTGTGCAGTTGGCGCACCTATGCCACTTCCAACATTGCTTATGGCTGTTGCCCTTGGTACATGGGTTGCCCGCTATAGTATTTACATTTACTTGCGTAACCACAACCAGCCCGAAGACCAGCGCTACACGGATATTCGTGAAAACTGGAACCCCGGCTTCTGGTGGAAGAGCCTGTTTATTATCTTCCTATTCCAGCCGCTGATTGCTTGGATTTTGTCTGGCCCATTCTTTATGGTGTCACAGGTGATTGAACAGCCTTACATCATTGCGCTTAGCTATGTTGGTTGCGTGGTGGCCTTCTTCGGTATTTTGTTTGAAGCCACAGCCGATTACCAACTAAATAAGTTTAAGAAGACTGCCCAAGAAAATAATACTCAGGGCGAGGTGATGGATAAAGGCCTATGGCGTTACAGCCGCCACCCTAACTACTTTGGCCAAAGCACCATGTGGGTTGGTTTTGCACTGATTACCATTGGCTACACAGGCGCATGGTGGGTACTATATGCCCCAGCGTTGATGACGTTCCTACTGCTTAAATTCTCAGGCGTAAGCCTAATGGAAAGCACCATCGTGAACCGCCGCCCTGCGTATAAAGACTACATGGAGCGCACCAGTGCATTCATCCCGTGGTTCCCTAAATAATTACAAAAGGATTTTTTAAATGAGTTTCACATCTCTTCGCCTAGAAGGTTGGCGGCAATTTAATAAGATTGATATTGATTTTCATCCAAGATTAACAATTATTACTGGTGCAAATGGTGCAGGTAAAAGCACAATTCTTAAAATTTTAGCAAGTCACTTTGGTTGGAATCATAGTTTATTAGCTACACCAAAACTTAATAAGAAAGGTGAAAAGTCTTTTCATAATGGTGTTTTTGAAAATTTAATTTCCTTATTTCACAAAATTGCAAATAACGAAGCACGTACAAATATTGGAGAATTAGTTTATAAGGATTCTAAATCTCTAATATCACTACCTCGTAAAACAGGCATTAATTATAGCCTTCACATTCCCCAACGCATCTCTATGAATGGAATCAATATTGATTCACATAGGCCTAAGCCCGAGTACCAGCCTGTAACACAGATTCAGGCAAATACTGCAGATATGAAGCTATTCTATAGAAAATACTTTAACGAATATAAACAGAGTGGTAGGGGTGCTAACCCTATCTTTAGCCTTAAAGAGGCCCTCATTAATATGGCTATTTTCGGGGATGGTAATAAAAACCTGCAAGCCAATGCCGTAATTCAAGAAGAATTTGAGGGGTTCAAGAAAATATTGGGTGTATGCTACCTGATAGTCTCGGCTTTGAAGACATTAAAATTATAATGCCTGATGTTGTGCTTATTACAAGTTCTGGGAACTTTGTGTTAGATGATTGTTCAGGGGGGATCTTATCATTGATAGAACTTTCTTGGCAAATCTACATCTATTCTCTTGATTGTGATAGTTTCACTGTTGTTTTTGATGAGCCTGAGAACCATCTCCATCCAGAGATGCAACGCTCTTTATTTCCAAAGCTAATTAAGGCTTTCCCAAATATTCAATTTATTGCGGCTACACATAGTCCATTTATTATTTCTTCTGTAAAAGATTCTCATGTTTATGCGCTTAAGTATGAACAGGTGGACACTGATGAAACTATTGTAAACTCTAAGGTTAGCTCTGTAGAAATTAATAAGAACGAATATTCTGTGAACGCGAATGAGGTTTTAAGGGAAGTATTAGGCGTGCCTATTACAATACCAATATGGGCAGAAGAAGAATTAGAGACTATTGCGAATGAGTTTAATGCATCTGATATAACCATAGAAAGTATTCAAAATTTAAGAAATAGGCTAGCACACAATGGACTGGGTGACTTTTATCCTGACGCTTTAGCCAGGCTGGTAAAGGCAAATGATTAAATTATTCAAATTAGATAAGCCCAACATTTTGGTTGTAAAAGAAGATGAATGGCTTGAAAAGCTAATGTCTCCAGAATGCACGAAGAATGATAAATTAAAATATAGGCATAAGGATATTAAAAAGACCTTAATCGAAGAGACCTCCTCTAAGTGTGCTTATTGTGAAGACAAGATGCTGTCTGTCGCATATGGAGATATTGAACATATACTTCCTAAAGCTAAGTATAAGAATCTTACATTTGCATGGGAAAATCTAACCTTATCATGTTCAGTCTGTAATAATAATAAATTGGAACTGGATATTTCTGAGAGAAATATGATTCACCCATATGAGGATACACCCGAAGATCATATTTATTTTATGGGAACACTGGCTGTATCTAAGGGAGCTAAAGGAACTAATACAATATCATTGTTGGAACTTAATAGAGCTGAGTTGATGCAAGCCCGTAGCGAAAGACTTGAAAAAATTGCAAAAGTTGCAGAACAAATATTCAATTAAAGTCTTGATATCAATGCTCGTAAAGCAATTTTGAATGACTTTATACGCAATGAATTAAGTAAGAATAAAAAATTTACTAATATGACCATTTCTATTTTTGAAACGATAAAGTCAAATATCCCAGATGAATTGTTATCTTGATAAAAAAGCCCCCAGCAAAAAACTGGGGGCTTTAATTTTGGATGCGATTAGCGCTTAGCTACTGGTGTGTAGTCACGCTGTGGGGCACCTGTGTAAAGCTGGCGTGGACGGCCAATCTTTTGTGTAGGTTCGCCCATCATTTCAAGCCAGTGGCTAATCCAGCCAACTGTACGAGACATCGCAAAGATTACAGTGAACATGCTCTCAGGGATACCAATCGCCTTCATGATGATACCTGAGTAGAAGTCAACGTTCGGGTAAAGCTTACGGCTTACGAAGTAGTCGTCTTCTAGGGCAATGCGCTCAAGTTCCATAGCTACGTCAAGTAGTGGATCTTTAATGCCGAGCTCACCCAGAACTTCGTGACAACGATCACGCAGGATTTGCGCACGTGGGTCAAAGTTTTTGTACACGCGGTGGCCGAAGCCCATTAGGCGTACGCCGCTTTCTTTATCTTTTACTTTTTCGATAAATGCAGGGATGTTCTCAACTGAGCCAATCTCTTCTAGCATTTCAAGCACAGCTTGGTTCGCACCACCGTGTGCAGGGCCCCATAGTGAAGCAATACCTGATGCGATACATGCAAATGGGTTAGCACCTGATGAACCAGCTAGACGCACAGTTGAAGTACTTGCGTTTTGCTCGTGGTCAGCATGCAGGATGAAGATTTGGTCCATTGCGCGGGCAACAACCTTGCTTGGCTTGTACTCTTCTGCAGGTACAGCAAACATCATATGTAGGAAGTTTTCAGCGTATGAAAGTTCGTTTTTAGGGTAAACGAAAGGCTGGCCAATGCTGTATTTGTAAGCCATAGCAGCAATAGTAGGCATTTTCGCAACCAGACGGTGCGCAGCGATAGTACGTTGCTTCTCGTCATTAATGTCTAGTGAGTCGTGGTAGAACGCTGAAAGCGCACCAACAACAGCAACCATCACAGCCATTGGGTGGGCATCACGACGGAAACCGTTAAAGAATGAACGAAGTTGCTCGTGCACCATGGTGTGCTTGTTAATCATTTCTTCAAAGTCAGCTAGCTCTTCTTTGTTTGGTAGCTCGCCGTTCATTAGCAGGTAGCAGCACTCAAGGTAAGATGACTTTTCAGCCAACTGGTCGATTGGGTAACCACGGTACATCAAGAGGCCTTTGTCGCCGTCGATGTAGGTGATTGCTGATGAGCATGACGCTGTTGACATGAAGCCAGGGTCATACGTGAAGTAACCAGTGTCTTTGTATAGGGCGCGAACGTCAAGAACGTCAGGGCCAACTGTGCCAGAAAGCATAGGCAAAGTTACTGAATGGGTTGTCTCTTGTTTTTGTGCATTACTCATGAAAGGCGTTCCTTTTTTGAAATGATGTGCGTTTTATAATTTTTTATTTGCAACATGCCCCATATTTTAGGGCAATCCGCCTAGGCTTGCAAGCCAAGACGGTGAATGCTTTCGTCTTTACCAAGTACCCACAAAATCTCACCTAGTGATGGGGCTTGAGTGGTACCCAAAAGGGCGGCACGAAGTGGCTTACCAACAAGTGGCATCTTAAGCTCATTTTCGGCAATAAAGCTGCTAATGGCCTCGTCAAGGGCTTCAACAGTCCAGTCGTTCACTTGTTCAAGCTTTGTTTTAAGTTGTTGCATACGGGCTTTGGCATCATCGTCCATCGTAGCGGCGGCGCCTTCGTCTAGTGTAAGAGGGACCTCGGCTTGGTAAACGGCTGCACTCTCAGCCAATGTGGTTAGGCGCTTGGCGCGCTTCGCAAGGCCTGGTAGGCCTTTTTCAAGGCGGGCGGCTTGAACGTCTGTTGGTTCAGTGGCCAAGTATGGGCGCACAGCTTTAAACAGGGCTGCACCGTCCATCTTCATCATGTATTGGCTGTTCAGCCACTCAAGCTTTTGGGTACTAAAGTTCGCAGCACCTTTATTAATGCCTTTAACGTCAAAGTGTTTAATGGCAGTTTCACGGTCAACCATGTCTTCAGGGTATGACCAGCCAAGCTGTAGCAGGTAGTTGCTTACAGCCTCAGGCAAAAAGCCTTCATCACGGAACGCCGTTACCGAAACGGCACCGTGGCGCTTTGATAGCTTTTTACCATCATCACCATGAATAAGAGGTACGTGGGCAAATGTTGGTACGTCTAGGCCCAGAGCTTTGTAAATTAGGATTTGCTTTGGCGTGTTGTTAATGTGGTCATCGCCACGGATAACATGGGTAATGCCCATATCAGCATCATCCACCACAACGGCAAGGTTGTAGGTTGGTGTGCCGTCGCTACGCAGCAAAATAAGGTCGTCTAGTTCTTTGTTTGGGTAATCAATAGTGCCTTGTACTGCATCATCCCAGCTGGTTTTACCTTCGTTCGTGGTTTTAAGGCGCACAGTAAATGGTGTACCTTCAGGGGCGTCTGAACCATCACGGCACTTTTGGTTGTACATGGTCTTTTGACCAGCAGCTTGTTGGGCTTCACGCACTGCGGCAAGTTCTTCGGTGGTGCAGTAGCACTTGTAGGCTTCGCCAGCTTCAAGCATTTTGTGGGCTGCATCAACGTGCTTTTGGCGCTGTTTTGTTTGGTAAACAGGGGCACCATCATGCGGGATATCAAGCCAGTTTAAGCCTTCAAGGATAGCTTCAATAGCTTCAGGGGTGCTGCGCTCAATGTCAGTGTCTTCCACGCGTAGTACGTATTCACCGCCCATGTGCTTTGCAAATAGGTAGTTAAATAAAGCAGTACGAGCACCACCAATATGTAGCATACCTGTTGGTGATGGGGCGAAGCGGGTTCTTACTTTTGTAGACATTGAGTAACCTTTTAAGAATTTAAAAACATTGATTATTATTTGCAGCTTGGGCCAAAAAAAGCATACTTTAGGCCATGGCCATATTTAAAAACCTATTAGCACCGCATATACGTTACGGACAAAACTTACCTGCACTTGCTGGTGGGTTTTTGCCAGCCTATATTTTGGCGTTTCTAGTAGGCGTATTAATATACTTCAAACTGCCGTTTGAGCCAAGTTTAGGCCACACAGCCGTATTGTCAATGTTGTTTGCCGTTATGGGGGCAATCTTACTTTATAAATGGGCAAAAGGGGGCTGGTATGCCTTTTTATTGTGCGGATGGTTAGCCGTGGCGCTGCTAGGTTTAAGTTATGCCACATGGCATACCCATGCCCTTAAAACACCCACTTGGCCAGCTGAGCAAACCCACACTGTTTGGCTCACGGGTACAGTTGAAAAACTAAATGCTAAGGCTAGTGGTTTTACAACGGCCACCCTCCGTAATATTGAAACCATTAATAATGGCAACGTGCAGTACTGGCCGGGGATGATTATCTCAGCCCACACAAGCCGCTTTGATGATGCCACAACAGGTACAATTATAACGGCACAAGTACGGCTTTCACCTCCCTCAACGCCTTTGCACCCTAGTATGTATGACTGGCAAATGCGGTCATACTTTGAAGGCATCTCAGCCACGGGCCTGGTGATGGGCGATTTATACGTAACCGAACCTGCCGAAGCCCCATGGCGTGGCAAGCTAAACGCCTTTAGGCACAAAGTATTCAATAGCATTACAGCAACCGAGCATGCTGGCGCTGGGGTAGGGGCCGCGTTGCTCACAGGTTTACGTGGTGAAATTGCACCCCACACTGCCGATGATTATCGTCGCAGTGGCCTTGCCCACCTGATGGCCATTAGCGGTATGCACTTGGGGATGCTTTCTGGTGCTTTGTATTTTGTATTGCTAGCCGTGTTCGTCCGCTGTGGCAAACTACCTTATAAGGTTGATGTACGTATGCTAGCAGCTTTTGGCGCGCTGATTGCGGCGGCAGGTTACACCTTAATGGCGGGTGCCACTGTACCCACGCTGCGGGCATTCTGCCTTATTGCGGCGGCATTCTTTGCCTTGCTGACGGGGCGCATTCATTTAGGTGTGCGGGTATTGGCGCTTGTGGCGTTGGCATTGGTTCTATTCCAGCCATACCTTTTGCTAACGGCATCATTCCAACTATCGTTTGTGGCGGCGCTTGCCCTTGTGGTTTGGGCGTATGTGCGACAAGTGCAGCGCATTGACTTAGGCGCCCTTACACCACGCCCCAATAGGTTGATGCAATCCATTCAAGTTTCAATCGTGGCAACGCTGGCAACACTGCCCTTCATTGCCCTGCACTTTAAACAGGTTGCTGTTGTAGGGGTGCTAGCAAACGTATTGGCTATTCCGCTGATGGCGTTTGCAGTGCTCCCACTTGGCTTTATTTATCTGGTGAGTGGTGGGCTTTTGGGTGGATGGTTGTTAACAGCTTACCTGTATGCGGCTGAAGCTCTAAACCAAGTGGCTCACTTTATGGCGGAGCTACCAATGGCTGCCTTTACCATTAACCCTGTAGCGGTGCCTTATTTGTGGGTTGTTGCCGTGACCTTGCTATTAGCCTTCTTGTTTAAACGTTGGGCACTGGTGCTGATTGCCCTTATTGCTATGGTGCCACTTGCTGCCGCACAGCGCCTTGAAGGCCCAGCTGTTATTGTGCTTGAAGGCGGGGATGATATTTTAGTAAGCAACGGGCTTGAGTATGTTCCGCTACAACAAAGCGAAGATTTAAGCGATAAAGCCGTTGATGCTTTAACGCGTGTGTTGCCACGACCAAATACAACGAGGCCAACATGCCAGCTGCATGCCTGCCGCATGGGCAAGCTACTTGTAGCAAGCGCAGAGGCTGAGCTTCAGCAAGAAGACTGTTTGTTAAATGATTGGATTGTTATACCGCAGCAGGCGTACTTTAGCTGTACCCAAGGGGCCACAGTGTATAGCCCTCAGGTTGCCACGAGCTTTGCTTTAACAGGTGAGGGGCTGCACATCACAGAACACCCACCACTATACCCGCAAAGATTTTGGGTCATGGTGCAGTAGAGTCTAGCTAGCTTTTGCAGCCTTTGCCTTTTCTTCACGCTTACACTCTTGCCAAAAGTTTTCCATATGCTCAAGGTTCGCGGGCGTAAGCTCAAGGTTATTGGCTTTCATGCGCTCTTCAACAAAGTTAAAACGGCGCTTAAATTTATCGTTTGCACGGCGCAAAGCTTTTTCAGGGTTAATATCAGTGTAGTAGCCCAAAATAGCTACGGTGAAGAGTACATCACCAAACTCATCTTCAATATGGTCGTCGTTTTGGCTTTCAATAGCTTCTTGAAGTTCTTCTAGCTCTTCATCAATTTTATCAAAGAGTTCAGCAACTTCATTCCACTCAAAACCGACTGAGTTTACACGTTTGTGGATTTCATGGGCTGTGAGGAGTGATGGCAAGGCCTTTGGTAGGCCTGAAAGTAGCGTGTCTTTTTCAGCAGGTTTGTTTTTCTTTTCCTGTGATTTAATCTCTTCCCACTTCTGGCCTGAGTATCCTTCGGTTTCGTTCGGGTCAAACACGTGTGGGTGGCGGCGTACGATTTTTTCGTTCGCAACTTTAGCAATATCTTCAAAGTTAAACAGGCCTTGCTCTTCTGCGTGCTGGGCATACAGGGTGATGTGGAATAGCAAATCACCAAGTTCTTCTTTAATTTCTGCTGGGTTTTGCTGTTCAATAGCGTCTGTTAACTCGTAGGCCTCTGATTGGGTAAACGGTGCAAGCGTTGCAATTGTTTGCTGCTGGTGCCATGAGCAGCCAGGCTCACCGCGTAGGGCTTTTACAGATTCGATAAGATCTTGAAGGCTTTTAAACGGGGTAGGGGCTGTCATGAAATCTAACCTTATATTTAACAGTTGCGAAAATAGCGTTAATACCCCAACATTTAACAAAATAATAATTAAAGATAAAGCCTTACTCAGTTTTAAAGCTTTATAAATAGGAGAACGACCCTCATGAAACTACTATCAGGTATTATCCTTGGTGCAGTACTGGCACTTGGCGGTACATACGTTTACAAAAACTACTTTTGCCCATGTAACAACGCTATGGCTGAAACTGGCGATAAAGTTGTAAAACTAGGCGAGCGCGTCCCTCAGTTTGCACTTAAAAACCAAGATGGTGACATGATTGACATCATGGCCCTACGTGAGCAAGGCCCAATTGTGGTTGAGTGGTTTAACAAAGACTGCCCATACGTGAAGAAGTTTTACGGTGCCGGCGAAATGCAGCGCCTTCAAAAACAAGAGATTGACCGCGGCGTAACATGGTTGCGTGTGGTTTCATCAGCACCAGGTAAGCAAGGCTACCTAACCCAAGAAGAAGCTAAAGCACAGCATGATGCTTCTAACGCAAGCCACACACTTCTTGACCCTACAGGTGAAGTTGGCCGTATGTTTGATGCGAAAACAACACCGAACATGTACGTGATTAACCATGACGGTGTATTGGTTTACAGCGGTGCTATTGATAGCATCAAAGGCTTTGACCAAGCTGATATTCCAAACGCTACAAACTACGTTGTAGAAGCCCTTTACGACCTACGTGAAGGCCGCGAAGTGCGTACACCACAAACAACGCCTTACGGCTCTGGTGTGAAGTACTAATTACTTCGTAACAAACAAAAAGCCGCCAGCGTTGTGCTTGGCGGCTTTTTTGTGGTTTAATAAACGAATGAAATCAACCACCATTGGCTTTATTATTTTCTTAATATTTATAGCTCTTTGCACAGGGCCTGTATTTGCTCATTTCCATACTGGGATTACTAATAAAACGGTCAATAATATAATTGTTACAAGTTACCAAGTGCGTAAGTTTGGTATACCTCTTTATTCATCTAAACGGGATTTTAGTCTAAGCTCAGGCCAAGCGAACCCTCTATTATCTCAGTTTGTATTACTAGCCCCATTTGGACCTACTACAGTTGAAGTTACATTTAAAGACTACGAAGACGAACTTATTACATTAATGTGCCGTGCAGATTTTGTATATTTTGATAGCCTTGGATACACAGGCAGCGTTCAAATAAAGAGTAGCCCTGATGGCTATGAGATAGAATGTGGATAGTAAAAAAGCCTCCCATTTGGGAGGCTTTTTTGCGTCTTACCAAGACTTAGTGCTGGTGACCACCAACGCCGTGGGCGTGGCCGTGCTCAACTTCTTCTGAAGTTGCGTCACGAACGTCAGTCACTTCAACGTCGAATGATAGTTCTTGGCCAGCTAGTGGGTGGTTAGCGTCTAGTTTAACTGTTTCGTCGTTAAACTCTACCACTGTTACTAGGTGTGTAGGTTGGCCGCTGTTGTCAGTGCTTACTGAGAACATTTGACCTACTGTTAGGTCTTCAGGAAGTTCAGCGCGTGGCACTTCTTGAATCATTTCGTCACGGCGAGGGCCGTAAGCTTCTTCAGCTGAAACTGTTAGGCTTTTTTCGTCGCCTTTTGACATTTCAAGTAGTTCTTTTTCAAGACCTGGAATAATTTGTTGGTGGCCGCTTAGGAATGCCATTGGATCACCACCGTTTGAGCTGTCTAGCACTTTGCCAGCAGTGTCTTTTACAGTGTAGTGGAATGAGATAACTTTATGTGACATAAGAGAAAATATCCTTATTCATTTGGGTACAGTTTTAAGTATTTATACAAATAAAGCGTTCTTACCGAACGCCAGAACAAAAGACTAACACATACCACCCAAAAGGCAAACCCCCAAAGCAAGTGCTAAGGGGGTTTGTTTCGTTATTTTATAAGGCTTTAGCCTAGTTTTTAGGCATAAGCCAAAACATGTAATTACACGTCTCGGGGGTGACCATGAATACCTGGTGCGTAGTTGGCTTCAAGCCAAGCCACAAGCTGGGCAATAACCTCAGGGTCATCAACGTAGCGATGGCCACGACGGTTACCGGTCACGATGCGTGTATCACGCAGCACCTCAGGCAGGCGAGGGGCATTGGCACCAAAGTACCAAAAGCGCTTACCCAATACAGCCACAGGCGTATTAAGGTCACGTTTGATTTTTTCGGGCTTACCGTAATGGCAGGCCTTTTGGGTGGTAATCTCAAGCTCACCATTCACAAGCTTAAAGAAGTTATCGCCGTTGGGGTGTTCGGCCGAAGGCTTCTTGTCAGCAAAGCGTGGGTCATTGTAGTAGGCGTCATAGCCCAGCTTTTCATCAACCTGCATGGCGTAGATGATGCGATCGATGCCGTGCTTGGTGGTCGACATACCGATAATCCAGTCAGCGCCTTGAACAGCTTGCTTACGTACAACAGGCTTACAAACCGTAAGGCTGCAAATACCAGTGGTCACGTTTGGAGCAAGATTGTCGTCAGAGCTAACCACGTAAACAACTAGCCGCGATGGGCTGTATGCTTTGGTCATAGGGAACCTCAAATGAGTAGAGAGAACAAAATAGAAAGAAGATAAGAATTGATAATCGTCATTGTATACAACGAATCTGCTTTAATGGCCAGTGCAAAGGCAGTATTATTATAAGTATCTAATTTATAAAGAGGTTACAGATGCTTAAGGTTGTTACTAAGTTTGTGTTGGGTGTGTCGCTATTATTTGGTGCACAGTCTGCCAGTGCATGCATGGGCGCCTCAGCTGAGAGCCGCTCATTTATGAATAAATTACCGCTTACTGCTGAAGAGCAGCCTCTGGTTGCCCAAGTTAAAGTGTTAGAGCGCCGTGAGAGCCAAGAAGGTGAACCTTACGGCCGTATTTCAACTGTAGAAGTTGTTAAGCCGATTAAAGGCGCCATTGTGACAGGTGATAGACTAAATGTTCTCTCAGAGGCGCACTCATGTGCTGGTGATTTGTTTAGCGTCAAAGTTGGTGAAACTTACTATATTGCTGGTGATGAAAACGCTGATGGACTATTTATCGGCATTTGGAGAGGTTTTGGCAAAGACCAGAAGCTTGTAAGAGGTCCCAACGCGAATTAATAAGCCTTCATTAGTTCTCAAGAACTTATATTAGAATATAAATCACAAGTGTAGGGCAGCTATAGATGTACTTAGCTAACAACCTGTTTTTGTCGCATAATGTATATTATGTGTAATAAATAATGGGATAATATAGAGATATAGCAAAAAGCCCCTAAAAGCAGCTTTAAGCATTTAATGAGAATATATGCATTATACAGCATAAAAAAGCCTTAGGAAGTTAATCCTAAGGCTTTTAGTTTATCGTTATGAGTTGTTGACGATCTTAGACGCCCACTGTGCCGCCTGTTTAAAGTTCTCAGTCTGTGTGACGTCGCACGCAGCTTGGAACATAAAAACACGGCGCCCATGGCCAAGACCTGAAAGCATGCTGGATTCATGCTCACGCTCAAGCAACAGCTTCGGACAGTTTGAAACCTTGCCACCAGCCCTAATATGCTCCCAGTAGCACTCACGTGCATACTCGTACGGGATATTAAAGATATTGGCGCCGCTCTTAGGCGCTACACGGCCGAACTTTTTGCCATTACAGCCCATAAGGCCAAATATGTGCTTCTGCGCACGGTAATGTTTGATAACGGCACGGCCTTTGTCGTTCACGGCGCTGTATGGGATGTAATATGCCCGATACATGTTCAGCTTACGGAATATCGGCCGCACCATAAACAAGAACAAAACAATCGGGAATGCAAAAACCCCGATAAGGTTCAGCAGCGGATCGCCCATATCAGGCGCACTTGCACCAATTGTGGTTGCCCAGTAATACCAAGCAAGCCCAGCAAGCGCCAATGTGGCCGGCATCAGAACCAAAACGATAAACAGCTGCTTCAGGATGACGACCGTTTTGGTCGGTGTATCCATCTCGCTGTAGATTGATTTGGGGTATTTCGTGTAATAATCGCGCACATCAGATGTGTTACGAGTCATATAGTCACCATTTAAGTGGATGAAATATAAGAAAAAGGTAAAGAAAGGTTATCTGTAAGACGTGCAGAATACGCCAATAAACACCAATAATAAAGCATAAAAAGGGGCCGTAATGTGCCTACGAGCCCCCTATTCTACGCGTTTAATATACTTACGCTTTGGCGTTTTGCCCCCAGCCCCAAAGCAGGCGTTTAGCGGGTGTAATACGTTGCTCAGCCTCGTATGAGATTGAAATCATCCAACCTTTATAGTTGGCATCTACCTTTGTAAGCTCGGCAGTCACTTCTTCTTTAAAGAACTTCTCGATAGGATCAGTACGGTCAGGCCAAATACGGAACTTCATGCGCAAAATTTCCTTACCGCTTTTAAGCTTTACACGGCCAACCTCTGATGGTGCACGCATCAGAATGCCCGGGTATTGTTCGTAAGTGTTTTGCATGGCAATCAGTGCTGCTTCATGCATCTTTTTACGCTGCTTTTCTGGGCCTGTCAGAGTAACGTCGGCAATACTGCGGATGTACCCTTTAGGGTAATTTACAAGAGTTGAAACCGTACGGTTTGGGATGAATACTTTGGCACCGTAGCTGTTCTCAAGCTGAATAAAGCGCATGGTAATAGCACGTACAACGCCAGTTTCACCGCTTACTTTAACAAGGTCTCCCACGTCTACAAGATCAGAGAAAATAAATGTCAGGCCTGAAACAACGTCCTGCACCACGCCTTGAGAGCCAAAACCAATCGCAAGGCCAATCACAGAAGCACTGGCCAAGTACGCTGAAAGCGATACGCCAAACTCACGCAGGATAAAACCAATCGTCAAAAAGTATAAAGCAAACATAAGTGTGCTTGTGGCAATAGTGCTGAGCGACTGTAACTTACGGTAACGCTTTGTTTTTTGGCTTGAAAGCATCACACCTACGAGGTGGCGCACCACGATTACAAATAGGTGTACGGCTAAAGCAATACCAATAATAACCATAATTTTAGGGACGATGGGTAGTCCTGAAAGGTCAAAATTCATTATATATTCCAATGGGATAATTATTTTTATTAAAACAGTTTTTGGGTTGGGTCATAGTCAGCCCAAATGTCTTCTTTACCTGAATGCTCTTTTTCAAGAGGTTCGCTAAACAGCAAGCGTGCCCAGTTTGAAACCACAAGAGCCATAAACTCTTCAGGCTCACGGCGACCAAAGGCTACAGCAAAGAACTTATTAATCGTATCAGGCACAAAGCGAATTTGGTTCCATTGCCCGCTGTGCATTACAGGTGCACTATGTGGCATACCGCTGCAAGGTAGCCAACGCACAGGGTTAATACGTGCCGTGCGCTCAAGCGCTTCACGGTTAGCTTCGTGTGTAAGTTCTGGGCGCAAGCACAAGTGCATATCGTATGAGTCTACAAGTTGCAGCATAATGTCAGACTGAATCATACCAGTGTAAACAAGCTGCGGTAGCTGTGACTTATCATAAGCACTCAAGAACATGGCAAGTTCATCGTCGGCCTTCTCACTACTAATGTATGCCAACAGGTTTAGTTCCTTCGCGACCTTCAATTGAATGTCTAGAATGGTCTTTTGTTGCTCAAGTGTGTAAGGCGCATAGTGCATATCAAGCCCAATAAGGCCAATGCCAAGCACTTGGTCGGTACTACTGATAATTGACTTTAGCTGTAGCTCAAGTTTTTCAGGGTTCACATAGCGGACTGTGCGCGGGCCAAAGCCAATCACACAGTAAACCTCATCCATGCTTTTAATGGTGTTGATAACACTCTTGTTTAGAATATTATCTTCTTGAGGTTCAAAGCTCACCATACCCATCAAAAAGCGTGGTAGACGTTCGTCTTTATTAAACTCATCGCGTAGTTTAAGCACCATCTCTTCGTAGTGCTTAATGTCTTTTTCGGCTGAAACACTAGCAAGACCCCAAAAAGCGTCAACATAGTCGCTCATAGGGTCAATTTTCTTCATAGGAAGTTCAGCAATCTTTTGCAGGCGCTGCACTGTATCTAGGTTTGAGAGACGCTCTTTACGGCGTGCTGAAGCTGCTGCAAGCTCTTCTTCAATAAGGGCAACTTCTTCAGGTGTCATGTTTTCTCGGGCTAGCACAAGGTCGGTAAGGTCCTCATCGTCCTCGTCATCTTCGTCTTCCACTTGATGCTCAGGCTCGTGGGCAATAACCGCCTCTTCCTCTTTATCATCATCAAATAGGGCATCTAGAGGGTCAACATCATCGCCTTCAACTGTGTCAGTATCTTCTTCGTCAGATGTTGCACCTGCTGTAACGTTAATGTTTACGTTTGGTAGGTCGTCTTCAGCGGTAAAGTAATCAAGGTCAACCTCGTCTGCTGAGGCTTTTTTGCCTGAGGTATCTGGGCGGTCACGGTCATCGTCACTCACTGTGGGCTGGCCAATTTTAATGTGTGATGGCGCTTCAGTGGTATTAATCTCATCGGCTGAAAGTTCAGTTGGCTGAAAGTCAGCAACACCTGGTACGCTGGTTTTAGCGCCATCACTACCTGGTGCTTTCGCAGCACTTTGCTCAACCTCACTCAAGACTGACATAGTTGTTTGGCGCACGCTATCAGGCGCAGCTGAACCTGGTGCATAGTTAAGGCCTGATTGGCCGCCTGAGCTACGAGGAGCCTCAGAACCAGCACGCTTAAAGCTACCGCTCCCGCTTGAACCAACAACACCTCCACCAGCACTACCGCCGCCGCCAGCTGATGACCCCATTGAGCCTGATTCTTTTTTACCGCCCTTCCCTTTAATAGCACCGGGCATGCCACCAGCAGCTTTTTTCTTCACGTCGCGCTGGGTTAAAACCTTTTTCATCTTACCCGACTTACAGTTTGGGCAATGGCCCATAATGGTCAGGTGGTGGTTACATGTAAACGTGCCGCACTCACCGCACTCCGAAAGGAATGAGCGGTCTTTTGTTTTACTGCCGGGAAAGCCGCCACACTTGTGGCAACCAGATGCGAAACCAACCATAAATTAGCCCTTAGGTCTTTGTTTTTCTTGTAGTTCTAGCATTGTGGCATAGTTCTGGCCGCCAAGTCTAGCGGGGGGTGAATATTTAATAGGGTCCACGATAATGTGACCTTTTTCGTTTTGCGAACATACCTCATCATTAATATATATGTGCATGATTTCGCAAAAAACCACACCTGAGCCCACTGAGGCTATGTCGTTGCCAAATGTTTGATGACTATGAAGCTTGCAAGCAAAGGCTACGGGTGCGTCTTTTAAGCGTGGTAATACGCTGTTGTCAAAGTTAGTAAGATGTAGGTTGTTTTTATCAACTTCAGAGGCGCCGTAAGGCAGCTCGGCTGAGGTTTCAACCAGTGCGTCTAACTGCTCAAGGCTGGCAAGGTGAATGGTACAGGTCTTCTGTTCAAGCAAGTTTTGCCATGTGTCTTTTGAACTACCGTCTGACTTATGTGTAAAGCCCAGCATCAAAATTGGTGGTTCAGCGGCAACGGCATTAAAAAACGAAAAAGGCGCAAGGTTGTAGCTTGCGGCCTCTTCCGTATTTGTACTTTTATTCTTAGTAAGAACCCATGCAATGGGGCGTGGTACCACTGTTTGTGTAAGCAGGTGGTAGCGCTGGTTTTGGCTTAATTCATTAAAGTTAAGCTGCATGTGGTGGCTTTGCTTTGTTAAACAACATAAAGAAGTTTTCGGTCGTTACCTTAGCAATATGCTCAAGCGGTACTTCACGAATGTCAGCAAGGCGCTGGGCTGTGTGGGCTGTGAAGGCAGGCTCACATGTTTTGCCACGCATAGGGACTGGCGCCAAGTAAGGGGCATCAGTTTCAACTAGTAGCAAGTCTTCAGGCACTTTTTTAAAGATTTCACGCAGTTCATCGCTCTTCTTGAAGGTCAGAATACCTGAGGCTGAGAAAAACACGTCATTCTTAATGCCGTATTCAGCTAGCTTGGCTGAGCTTGAGAAACAGTGGAACAACGCCTTATATGGCCCCTCTTCTCGCATTTCGTCCATAATAGCAATGGTGTCATCGTCAGCATCACGGCTATGGATAATCACAGGTAGGTCAAGCTTACGTGCGGCACGAATATGCTTTTTAAAGCTTTCAATTTGCTCGTCACGTGGGGCATTCTCGTAAAAGTAATCAAGGCCTGTTTCACCAATACCAATAACTTTAGGGTGTTGCGCAGCTTCAAGAATTTCAGCTTCGTCAACAATGTCCTTATCAGCGTGGTGTGGGTGAATACCAAATGAACAGTACACATTGGGGTACATATCAGCCAGGGCTGAAATTACCGGAAAGTCCTTACGTTCGGTGCAAATGGTTTGCAGCACTTTAATGCCAGCGGCATCAGCACGCTGCAAAACTTCATCTACCGTTGGGTAAAGGCGTTCATCGTCTAGGTGACAGTGTGAATCAACAAGCATCATGTTACGCGGCTTCCTCTTTCATGTAGCGCATAAATACGCCTTCTGGCTTATCAAGTTTGGCGCCAGTTTCTAGTAGTGGTGTGCCTTTACGTAGGTCTGCAAAGGTTTTGCCTTTAAAACCAACTTGCGCTTGTAGCTTAGGGGCGCTGTTCGGCAAGAATGGCTCAACCAATAGGCTAATTGGGCAGAAGGCTTCCATTAGTACGCGTAGTACTTGGCCCATGCGCTCTGGGTTTTCTTTTTTCAGGCTCCATGGTTGTTGGTTATCCATGTACTTGTTAGCGGCACGAACAACATTCCAAACAACGTCTAGCGCTTTATGGAACTCTAGCTTTTCAATGTGGGCTAGGTATTCGTCAACAAACTCAGGGCCAACGTGGTTCAAGAACTCTTGATCTTCAGATGTTAGCTCGCCCAAGTCAGGGGTTTGACCTTCACAGTTTTTAAAGACCATTGAAAGCACACGCTGGAATAAGTTACCCAAATCGTTTGAAAGGTCTGTGTTAATACGGCTAATCAGGCGGTCTTTTGAAAAGTCACCATCTTGACCGAATGAAACATCACGCAGCATGTAGTAACGCAGTTGATCAATGCCGAAGGTTTCGGTCATTTCAACAGGGTCAATCACGTTGCCTTTTGATTTACTCATCTTTTGGCCATCAGCCACCCAAAAACCATGGGCGTAAACTTGCTTAGGCAGTGGTACTTCAGCGGCCATCAGCATGGCTGGCCAGTAAATAGCGTGGAACTTCAGAATATCTTTACCGATAACGTGCACGGCTTCTTGGAAGTAATCAGCCCAATCAGCACTTTCAGGCCAACCAAGGGCTGAAAGGTAGTTTGTTAAGGCATCAACCCAAACATACATCACGTGTTTATCGTCGTTTGGAACAGGCACACCCCAGTTGAATGTTGAGCGTGAGATTGAAAGATCGCGCAGGCCTGACTTCACAAAGGCAATAACCTCGTTCTTGCGGCTTTCAGGCTGAATAAACTCAGGGTGTTTTTCATAGTAAGCCAGCAGCTTATCGCCAAAGGCTGAAAGCTTGAAATAGTATGACTCCTCTTCCACCCACTCAACTGGGTGGCCACTGTCTGGGCTTTTACCGTCAACAAGCTCTTCTTCTGTGTAGTAGCTTTCGTCGGGCACACTGTACCAGCCAGCATAAGTATCTTTGTAAATAAAGCCAGCATCGTTCAGCTTGTTCCACATAGCAGTGGCAGCAGCTTCGTGGCGAGGCTCAGTCGTACGGATAAAGTCATCGTTGCTTAGGGTTACGATATCTTCAAGCGCACGGAATTGCTCTGACATTTTGTCAACGTATTGCTGCGGTGTTAGGCCTTCGTTTTCAGCAGCACGTTGCAGCTTAAGGCCATGTTCGTCAGTACCTGTAAGGAATTTGGTATCACGGCCATCAAGGCGCATAGCACGGGCGTAAACGTCGCACGCAACGCTGGTGTAGGCGCTACCGATGTGTGGTTTACCGCTTGGGTAGTAAATTGGGGTTGTAATATAAGCTTTGTTAGACATGCGACTTCGTCCTTTTACTATACTGTGCTTGATGATTATGCGTGCAGCGTTTGCTGCAGATCTTGTAAAACTTTTTCCATAGCCAGTTGGGCTGTTAGGTTATAAACCGATTGGTCAGCGGCAACGGCTTGTGCACGTTGGTGGCAGCGGCTCCATTTAAGGCCATCTGTGCGCCCTTCTGTTACGCTTTTACGTGCTTCTTGGGCAATGTACCAAAGCAGGCTTTCAAAGGCAACGCTTGGCGCAGGGGCAGCTTTTAAAAGTTGCTCGGCGGTTTGGCTCACATCAAAGCGGCCTTTGTTTTGGAAGATTGAATTTAGTTGCTCAACCGTATCGGTGCTGGCTTTGTTTGAGAGCTCAGTCGCAATACCAGGCGCACCTTCAGCCATTGAGATTGCAGCTTCAGTAGTTTCAGCCCCTTGGCTTGAAAGTACCTTTTGCATGTTCTCAGGGTTCAGAGCCGATAAGCGGAACTTACGACAGCGCGAGATAATGGTCGGCAATAGTTTTGATGGCGCGTGGCTAATCAAAATAAGAACTGTTTGGCCTTGAGGTTCTTCAAGGGTTTTAAGCAAGGCGTTAGCGGCAGCTGTGTTCATGTCGTCAGCGGCGTCAATAATAACTACACGCCAGCCTTCGTCAGCCATGGCAAGTTTAGCATTTACGCTACGCACTTGTTCAACTGTGATAAAGCTTTTTTCACGCTCAATAACCTGATACCCACCATAAGCGCCATGCTCCATTACAGGTGCATTAGGTGATGATTCATCGTAACGTACCTTGGTTGCATCAGCAGCGGCACCACAGCACAGCATCCAGCCAATGTTTTCAGCAAGGAGGCGCTTGCCCACACCTTTAGGGCCATAAAGCAAAATGCCGTGGGGCATTTTATGATTATCATAAAGTTGACGAATCAGTGCTTGTTGGTCTTCATGGCCAATCAAAGCAGCTGGTTTATATAGGACGGGAGCATCATCAGCCATAGTTATGCGGCTTTCTCCTGAAGGTATTGGAACAAGGCGTTTTTAACGCGCTCGTGCACTTCTTCAATCGTACCGTTGGCATCAATCACACGGCAGCGCTGTGGGTTCTTCTTAGCAATCTTTAAAAAGCCTTGGCGTACACGCTCGTGGAATGAGTCTTCAATGGTTTCAAAACGGTTTTCAAACATGTTTTCTTGGCGACCACGGGCACGGTAAAGGCCATCTTCAGTTGGCATATCCAGAACAAACGTAAGGTCTGGCCAAGTGTCTTTCACGACGATGTTTGATACATACTCAAGAACGTCATAAGGCATGCCACGCCCCTCGCCTTGATAAACGTGGGTAGAATCAGCAAAGCGATCACAGATAATCCAGCGGCCGTTTTTAAGCTCTGGTCGAATCACTTCGCGTAGGTGTTCATTACGGGCTGCTGAGTATAGCAAAGTTTCAGAAAGGCCGTCCCAACGGTCGGCGTCGCCTTCAACAAGCATTTTGCGCAAAGCCAATGCATTGTCACAGCCGCCTGGTTCGCGGGTCATCACGACTTGTAGGCCTGACTTTTCTAAAAACTCACGAAATACGCGGATTTGCGTTGATTTACCAACGCCTTCGCCACCTTCGAAGGTAATAAAAAGCGGTCTAGATTTGGTGAGAAGCTCCACAAGGCCCCCTTTATGCGTTTGCTGTTAGCGAAATTTGTTGCCCTTAATTAAACAACGAGCGCTTCGCCTTTTCCAGCATTTTCGCAAAAAAGTCTTTCTCGGCGATATCTTCACCCGCTACAAGGTCAACTGTTTTAGGTGCTAGGTCCTTAGTAGTAAATACAACTACGCCAATTTTATCGCCCTTTTTAAGTGGGGCTTCAATGGTTTCGTTTAGCTTAATTTCTTGCTGCATCTCTTGCTTTTGGTCAAAGCTTAGCAGCCATTTGCCAGTTTCGGCGGCTACAGCAGCAACGCTTTCTTTGGCACCGTACTGAACTTCAGCATCAGTTACACGCTCGCCTTCAGTGGTTACATCATAAGTTTTGTAACGGCCCCATGCCCATGATAGGCCTTTTAGAGCTTCTGATTCACGTGCTTTCATGCTGTCAGTACCAAGGATAACTGAAACAAAGCGTTCGCCATCACGCTCGCCTGAGGCCACAAGGTGGTAGCCTGACTCTTCGGTATGGCCAGTTTTAATACCATCAACGCCCACGTTACGACGCAGCAAACCGTTACGGTTAGGCTGTGTAATACCGCTGTATGTGAAGCTGCGTACACCAAAGAAGTGGTAGTACTCAGGGAAATCATTAATCAGTGCACTTGCAAGACGGAACATATCGTGCGCAGAAGTTACGTGGCCTTCCATTGGCCAGCCGCTTGCGTTCAAGAAGTTGGTGTCGTTCATGCCAAGCTCGTGGGCTTTAGCGGTCATCATCTGTGCGAAAGCTTCTTCAGTACCGCCTAAGCGCTCGGCTACAACGATACATGCATCGTTACCTGATGATACGGCAATACCCTTAATAAGGTCTTCAACCTTCACCATCTTGCCAACTTCGATAAACATCTTCGAGCCGCCCTTACGCCACGCTTTTTCGCTAACCAAAATTTCGCTATCCATAGTTAGTTCGCCGCGGTCTAGGGCGCTGAACAACATGTATAGGGTCATCATTTTAGTTAGACTTGCAGGCTGCAAAATAGTTTCGCTGTTGTGTTTTAGGAGCAAACGGCCACTTGCAGGGTCGCCAACGGCGTAGGCTTCGGCCTTAAGTTCAAAGGCGTTAGCAGCAAATGGGGTTGCAATTACAGCGGCACAGGCAGTCGCAAGTAGGGCTTTTTTAAACATGATAAATCTCTATTTGTAGTCGTTTTGGTCGTTATTAAATTGGGTTTAGTCAATCGCAATAATTGCTTCTTTGTACCCCTCATGAATCAATCTGGCAAGTACTTGGTCAGCAATATCAACAGTCTCTAGTGGGCCTACACGTACACGGTAGAACAAGCGGCCGTTTGAGTTTACTTCCATAATGCGAACGTTGTTGTAAATCTTGTTCAGATCAGCCATTTGGCGTTCAGCATTCACACGGTCAGAAAACGCACCCGTTTGCACATATACTGGTACGTGCAGGGTTTTAGCGTCAGATGTAATAACCTCTTCAACCTCTGGGGTTGCTTTAATCATTTCTTCTTCAACTTCTGGGCTTGATGGTGTTCTTAGGTTCGGCACCGGTGTTGTGGCGGCGTCTTTATCGTCTTCAGCGGCAACACGGCGGGTAAAGCTACCTTCAATCACACGGCTGCGTGTTGGTTGCTCTGCGTCACGTGCGGCAAGCATTGTTGGCCGCAGTGGGCTGCCATCTGTTGGCATGGCTTCAACTAGCACAGGTACAGTCCCCTGTTGGTCAAAACCAAGAGCCTTTGCACCAGCGTATGACATATCAATCAAGCGGCCACGTACAAATGGGCCTCGGTCGTTCACACGCACCATAATGCTGCGGCTGTTTTCAAGGTTGGTTACACGTACCCAAGTTGGCAGTGGCAAAGTGGTGTGTGCTGCCGTAAAGGCATACATGTTATAAGTTTCGCCGTTGGCTGTTGGTTTACGGTGGAACTCGTCACCGTACCATGAGGCAATCCCCTTCTCGCGGTAGCCTTCTGATGAACGCAGTGGGTAGTACGTTTTGCCCATAATCTTGTAAGGGTTACCGTATTTACGTTTACCTGTAATCGGCGGGGCTGAGTTTGGCGCAGGCTCGTAAGAGATACGCTGTGCAAAATGATGACCCAACGGCAAGCTAGAACACCCCGAAACAACAATAGCTGTACCAAACAGTAGGCCAGCTGCCGTTGCTTGAATAACTGAAGAAGGGATTTTAACCATTAAAGCATGCCTCCGTCTCGCTGGGCGATAGCATCAGCCAAAGCGTTGGCACTAAATGCAAAGTAACTTGAGCGGTTCCAATCAAGCACCGTATCAAAGTTGTTGTAAACAAGGTAAGCCGTCTGGCTTGGGCCGTTCGGGATGTACAAGCGGGCCTTTTCAGTATCAGCTACTTTAAAGCCACCTTTAGCTGCAACAATACCAATCTTCTTCCATTCAGCAACGCTCTTACGGCCAGTTAGGCCACGCTCGCTTAGTTTTAGTGGCGGTAGAATTTTACTTAGCACCACACGTTGGCCCCAAGCTTGGTTGGTTTTCCAGCCATGGGTTTTAAGGTAGTTTGCGGCTGAGGCAAAAACGTCAGCCTCGTTGGTCCAGATGTTCTTTTTACCGTCGCCGTCACCATCTGCTGCATAAGCAAGGAAGCTGGTTGGCATAAACTGGCATTGGCCCATTGCCCCTGCCCATGAGCCTTTAAGCTCGGTTGGTTCAATATGGCCTTCTTGTAGAATACGCATGGCGGCAAAAAGCTCGCGCTTAAAGAAGTCCTTACGGTGTGAATCAAACGTCAGTGTTGCAAGGCTACGTGCAATGCTGTGGCGGCCTGCCCATTTGCCGAAGTAACTTTCGATACCCCAAAGTGCAACGATAATCTCAGGTGATACGCCTGATTTTGCACTAATCTCTTCTAGTTTGTCTTTGTGTTGGGCGTATAGCTCACGGCCCTTTTTAATGCGTGCGTCTGAAAGCATTGACGATGTGTATTTTTCAAACGTCATTACAGACTCGGGCTGGTTTTGCAATTTGGTAATGGCTTTTTCATCAATCGAAAAATCATCACCCACAGCCGTACGGAACAATTGAGGGTTAATCCCCTCTTGCTGCATCTCTTGCTCAAGTGTTTTTAGGTGGTTTGCAAAGTCTTGCTTGCGGTCAGCAAAGGCTGGGCTTGCAAATAAACTGATTGAAAGTGCGCTAGTTAGCGCAAGTGTGCTTAAAATTTGGGCAGATTTAGCAACTTTTGAGGGCATAATTTTTCTCCATTTATTGGGAGTAATCCTAGCAAATGTGGGGACTTATTTGAAGCTACGTTGTTCAAACTGTTGCGGTATCGCAAAGGGGGTGTGTTTTTTTTGTACGACAATTCCCAAAATGTGGTAAAACCCCAGTGTAATAATAAGGAGTACAGCCAAATGTCTTCAGCTAATCATTACAAACTTAATAAACTTGTACGTGATAAATCTGTTCAACGAATGGAAAACGAAGGCGCCCTTGTTATGTGGCGAGAGCTTGAGCAACCTCAGCGCATCCCTCACCTTCTTAAAAAACTCCACGAAGAACAGCTTGAAGTTCAGTCAGCCTTTTCAATGGGTGACAAAAAGAACATGACCAACGAACTATCAGACCTGATGGACGTTATTACAGCTTTGGCCGATGCAGCTGACATTAAAATGGAAGAAGTTATGGCCTCAAGCGAAGATAAAAAGCGCACACGTGGTGGTTTTGGTCGCGGTATTTATGTTGATAAAATCATTTGCCCTGAAGGTAGTACCTTTGATGTGTACTGCGCACGTGACCCAGAGAAATACCCTCTAACGAACTAACGTTCAGAGGAATGTAAGTTTATTAGGCCTTCGCGATAGACTCGTAGAAGGCCTTTTTCTTATCCTCATTCCACTCGTAATCAATCAGCGGGTTACGAGTATTGTCTTGCCCCATAAATGGTATCTTAGAAGCACTGAGGCGAATAAACGTACGGTACTCAGCTTTTGTAGCTACACCTGTTTGGTGTGGGCAGTAAGCATTGAGTAGGTGCAGGTTATAAGGCGCAGGCTCAAACGTTGGGGCGTCAATGCACTGGGCATGAAGATCCGCAAAGAACTGCTTTTTACTATCACTCAGTTGGCCGGGCTCAATAGCCTTTTTATAGAATATCGTCGGGATAGCATTGGTCAGCGCAATCTGATGTTGGATTGTCTGCGGTACAATACTCGCCTTTTGAAAGCCATCCACATGAATGCCCCCACGGCGCTGTGCTGTATTAGGTGCCACGTGTGACTGCTGAATGGTTAGGTAAATATAGCAATCGTCCCAATCGGGGTTTACGGCCTTCTCTGCTTCAAGGATTTGCGTCAGCACTTTACCAAAGTTTGCCCAGACTGATGCGGGCACATGGTATGGCTTCTGCGGAAACTTAATAGGCATATCCTCAATATACAAACCATCATCATAGAAGCTTGCTTCTGTCGGGCTGCTTTGGATAACCATATCTTCAAGCGCTGGGGTTTCAAGCTTTGCATTAAGTTTAGCGGGTACATCAAGGGCTTGTGGGTCACACGTTTCACCCAGCATGGCAGGTAAGCGGCTTTTATTGAATGCGGTAAGGTCCCAGGTTTGGGTAAGTTCGGTGCGAATATCATCTAGGTGAGGCATTTGGGCTTTCCTTGGTTGCTTAAGCTAAGCATCAATTACGCATAAGTTTAACAAATTAAATGCCGCTATGCCTTTATAAAAGAGTATGCTTAATAAAAATAACTTACACGAGCTTATGCCCCATGCGCCTGATTATTAAAACCTTCACCTATTCTATTTGCCACTTAACGGCGGCTATCGCTATTGCTTATGCCATTACAGGCAACATTTGGATTGCCCTAAGCATCGGTATTATTGAGCCTATTGCCCAAGTGTTTGTGTTTGCTGGGCATGACTGGCTGTGGGAACGTGGGCCGCTAAAACTTACTTTGCGCTAAGATCGTATATCGGCCTAAAGCTTACAAACACAAAAAAGCCTCCCCGTTAAGGGAGGCTTTTTCATTTCGTTATTTCAGGCGTCAAACCAACGCATTGACGCGCTTCTCAAGCAAGAGAAAGCGTGCATTGACCTTGGCTTTGTCCTTGTTCGGCATCGCATGGGTTGCCATAGCAACGGGGTTGATACCGTCACCTTTGTTGATGCCATCAAACTGGCTGCCGGTAAGGTCAACCTCGGTGCCGCAGGGCAGCAGGTTCCAGTAATGGCCAACACCGTCAACCTTGGCAAAAAGGATGATGCCGCCCAGCTTTTGCTGCACCACGTAGGATGCGGCATTGCAGTGGTTATGCAAGGGGCAAATGTTGGGGTCATAGTCGTTGTTGTAAGCCGTATCGGCTGCGGCTGCTTGCACAATCTTGGCACGTAGCGCCTGCACAACTGCATAATCCACAGCTTTGGGCAGCGGCTTGCGGTTGATGCGCCGATCAACAAGGCGAATACACTCACCCATGGGGTAAGCGGTCGACTTGCCAAGCTTTACTGTGGGCAAGCCTTGGCCGCCCTGGTTTGCAATAATTTCAGCGAGGCGTGCTTTCATGCGGCGCCCTGCATTGGGGGTACGTAAAGTGAAGGGTTTCATTTTATCGGTCCTGTCGTCAGGTATGTGAAAAACAGAGGAAAGAGAAGAAGATATGTAATATTGTTTGCAAAATTAGTTGAGTGGCCGCCCCTTGTCAACAACCACGGCAGTATTTATTAAAAGCCAATACCCTGTTTGGGCATATCATGCTAATGTATGGCCACTTAACAATGTGTTTAACTATAGAATCATAAAGACCTACAAAAATGACCCTGCTTATTTTTTACCTGATGCTTGCAATTGGTGTTTCATTCATTTGCTCAATCTCTGAAGCTGTAATGCTTTCATTGCGCCCTTCATACATTACAATGCTTGAACAAAAGAACGCCCAAAAGGCAGCACTTCTTAAAAAGCTTTCTGGCAACCTTGACCGCCCACTTGCGGCTATCCTAACAGCAAACACTATTGCCCACACCGTGGGTGCTGCTGGCGTAGGTGCGCAGGCTGCTGTTGTATTTGGTAACGAATACCTGGGGTTAACCTCAGCCGTCCTAACATTGTTGATTCTTATTTTCTCTGAGATTATTCCTAAAACCATTGGTGCCACCTACTGGCAGGCACTAGCCCCTACCTTTGGCGTATTGGTAAATTGGATGACCGTTGGCTTGCTGCCACTTGTTTGGTTGTCTGAGCGTGTTACACGCTTAATCTCACGTTCTGATACCAGCGTATTCACCTTTAGCCGTGACGAAATGAAAGCCATGGTTAAAATTGGCGAGCAAGAAGGCCTGCTGGACCCGAAAGAATCTAAGATTGTTTCAAACCTGATGAAGCTCCATAAGATTTCAATCGAAAGCATCATGACGCCGCGCTCGGTTATTTACTCAGCCTCAGCTGACCTAACCGTGAAAGGCTTTTTTGAGCAGCATGCAAACTCGCCCTTCTCACGTATTCCGATTTACACCACCGACCAAGACGAAATGGTGGGCTATGTTCTAAAGACCGATATTCTGCTTGAGCAAGCAAAGGATAACTTTGATGCCAACATTATCGACTATAAGCGTGATTGCATCATGCTGCCGGACTCGCTAACCGCATTCCACGCTTACGAGCGTATGATGCACGAGAAAAGCCATATTGCCCTTGTGGTGGACGAATACGGCACCGTGCGTGGCCTGCTAAGCCTTGAGGATATTGTTGAAACCATCATCGGCCTAGAAATTACCGACGAGATGGACGCCGTTGAAGACATGCAAGCCCTTGCCCACAAGCGCTGGCGTGAACGCATGATTGCCATCGGCCTTGACCCAGATACCTTGAGCCGAGATAAAAAGTAAGGCTCTTTAGGGCCGTACATAATGGCAGTACATAAAAAAAGACACCCATCAGGGTGTCTTTTTTATACTGGCGGAGCGGGTGGGATTCGAACCCACGATAGGCTCTCACCTATGCCGGTTTTCAAGACCGGTGCATTCAACCACTCTGCCACCGCTCCGTTCCAGTGGGTATGTTTTTAATAGTATTTGAGAAAAATATCCATTAGTTTTTTTAATTATCTGCCAAAAAATTGGGAAAAAATTATGCAACTACCATATAAAACAGCATTAATCACGGGCGCAACTAGCGGAATTGGCGAGGCTTTTGCCCGAAAACTGCCGTCTTCAACACATTTGATTTTAACTGGCAGAAATTCTTTAAAACTTCGTGAGCTTCAAGACGAATTACAGACCGAAACCCGAAAAGTAGACATAATTCAGGCCGACCTCGCTCAAAGTGAAGGTATCGAGGACCTACTTATGGCTGTTCAGTCCCATTCAGTTGACCTTTTTATTAACAATGCTGGCCTAGGCCAATACGGTGCACATGCCGACCACACCCTTCAGGCTGAAATGCACATGATTAAAGTTAACGTAGGTGCGGTAACACACCTTTCACACGCCTTATGCCCAACCATGGCTCGTCATAATGGCCCAGCCGCTATGATTGTAGTAGCCAGTGTGGCGGCGTTTATGCCACTGCCCTACTTTGCTACTTACGCAGCAACTAAAACATATGACCTTCACCTTGCTGAGAGCCTAGCTGAAGAATACAAAGGCTCAGGCCTACACATTATGGCGCTATGCCCAGGGCCAACCCGTACCAATTTTGGCGAGCGTTCAGGCATGTCGGGCGATAGCCCAGAAGCAAGCTACATGGATGTGAATGACGTTGTGGACGAATGCCTTAAAGGCCTTGAGCGTAAAAAGCGTGTTGTAGTCCCAGGCTGGCAAAACAAAGTACTGGCACAGCTTCCACGCTTTATGCCACGCCGCTTAGGCAACATGATTGCAGGTATTGTGGTGCAACGCACACGCCCCTCGGCATAACCTTAGGCTTTAAGGGTGTGGTTGCTTTACAAAGCCCCTATAAACCCTTTAAAGTAAAAGAAAACAATAAAGGTTCGCGGATACACTATGTGTTCAATGAAGTACATCAAAACAACTGGCATTCAGCCTGTGACGTTCAACATCATCCTAACACGCGATGGTGATGAGCTTGATTTTGACTTTCCGCCTGCCCCACCTGAAATGATTTCTGAGTTTGGTTTTATCCTAGCAACCGATGAACGCTGTAAAAGTGGCGTTGTTCAGACCGACGAAGAACTTATTACTAATTTAGCCCCTGTACTGGGTAATACATTTAATGGTGACCTTGCTATGCACCCACGCAAGCAAGTTATCATTGCCCTACACGATACGGCCGTTTTGGGCTACCAGCGCCAAACTGTTATCGACCCCCGTATCAGTAACGAAGTGGGCACCTTTTGGCAGATTTACCTAGACCAACGTATTTTCCCTCAGTCTGAAGATGTTGAATGGCAGCAGCTGATGTCTGAAATTATTATCAGCGAACTTAAAGACTCTAACGCCGATGAAAAACTTGCGACAGATATTAAAAACCGTCTGATTGAGCAAGCTAAGGAAAATTTCTAAGAGGGTTACATTCCTCTAAAACTAAAAAACCGGGCAATGCCCGGCTTTTTTATGAGTTCGTCCTCTGGCGGATCACTCAGGTTCAATGTAAACAGCTGTACCCTGAACGGCTACGATAAGCATGTTTTTGTCTTTACCTGAAATTTCACCGTAGTCGATATCAATACCAATAATGGCGTTGCAGTCGGCGTTGCGGGCTTGTTCTTGAATATCTGCAAAAACAGACTCACGCGCTTCGCGTAGTGCACTTTGGAATGCGCCTGAACGACCACCAACAACGTCACGCACTTTAGCAAAGTAATCGCGGAAGATGTTGGTACCCATTACGGCTTCACCAGCTACAAGCGGGCCATAACGGCGAATGCGGTGGCCTTCAATGTAAAAAGTAGTTGTTAAAAGCATAAGTTACCTCGGTTTTTATATTATGAGCTGGCAGCCACTATTAAGTAGTTTTTACATACTTGGCGTGTGCAGCAGAATTGCGAGCATGAAGCATAGTAGCATAACGTATGTCAAAAAGTGTAGACATTGGTCAGCCATGATGGCCCAAAAGTATTTGTTATCGTAAATCAACAGCGCTGGGCGGTCAGCCTTATCTTTTGCGCTTTTACCCTTACCCATTGCTGACCAACCGTATTTATCGGTCACTTGGATTTTTGTAAGGTCAATCAGGTAGTGGATAGCAAAATCAGCAAGAGCAGCAATCATACCAAAGGCCGCAATGTACCAAAGGGGTTTATCGACACCTGTAATGATGAATGGCAGCACAAAACATGGGAATGTAAATAGGCCGTGGTTACCAGCATGAATAAGCCCACCAGGGTGGCCCCATTTGCCTTTGTTGGCGTATTGGTAGTTTGTTTGCAGAATGCCATCAGCTACAAAGTGCTTGATGCAGAAAAACAAACCGCCCCAAAAAATTAGTTGAATACTTACGTCCATGTGCGTCGTTACCTTATTAAATCAATACGAAAACAATAGCATAATTTTATGTCATGTCTGATGTTCTCAGTTTATGTATTCGTTTACAAACTTTATACTGTTGCACGAAGTCCATAAATTAAGGGGTATTACCATGACCGAACATAACATCCGCGTACTTGCACTAGGCCTTATTCAGCGTGCAGATGGCGCCATGTTGCTAAGCCCGGGCTTTGATAGTGTTAAGAACGAGCCTTTTTACCGCCTACTTGGTGGCGGTGTTGAGTTCGGTGAAACAGGCTCTGAGGCTTTGCGCCGCGAGTTTATGGAAGAACTTGGCCTAGAGGTTACAATCAGCCCCCTACTCCTTACAGCTGAAAATATTTTTACCTTTGAAGGTGAGCGTGGCCACCAGATTATGATGATGTATCAATGCGCCTTTACAGATGAAAGTATTTACGAGCAACAAACCGTCCCCCGTATTGACGGTGAACCTGAAGCCGTTTGGCGCACACGGGAAGACATTATGGTCGAACGCGCAAAGCTTTACCCTGCAGAAGTTACTGAGCTTTTGTAAGCCGCAATAGCGCTTGCGTAGAAACATCAATTATCGTATACAACTTATCTAAGTTTATATTCTTCTTTTCTTTTTTCATCTTCACATCTCTTACGGAGACTCTACGTGACGAAACAAACCCTGAGCGCGCTGCTGCGCCTCATCTACCTTCCCTCGCTGGTTATTCCAGTGCTGATGCTGGCTGTGGCCTACCTGTTCGATGTTCAGCCGAGTGTGGCTGTTATCGTTGGTATGATGGCCCTGACGGGCCTTTCGTGCATCTTCGCAACGCCGGCGCAATACAAAGCCGTTAACTGGGATAAAGCACTGCCGAACTACAGCAATGCCTTTCCGCTGATGGCCATGTGCATCGTTCCGATGTGCTACCTGGTGCCGATGCTGGGCGAACCTGCCACCCCCGACAGTGCCTCTGCCTCGCTGGCTATGGTGCTCTATTTCATGCTGACCTTGCTGTTCACCATGGTTACGGGCTTGGTATTCGGCTGGCGCATGTCGAAGCGCTATAAGGCTGAATATGCAGCCTACTGCGCCGAAAAGACTGCCGAAGCCGTCAAGGGCGAGCTTGAGTCGCTCGCTGCAACCCTGCCGCCGATGTACGCAAACTACGTGACGGCCCAGCTGAAGGACGCAACGCCTGCCAAGGTTGCCGAAGTGGCCAAGGCCATTGAGGTGATTCGGGCCGACCTGCCCTATATGCTGAAAGAACGTTAACGAACCAGAAAGACCATCCCTTACGGGGTGGTCTTTTTGTTTGTGGCGCCTGCTGAATTGTTGTATACAAAGAAACAATCTGCTTATCTTCTTCCTTTTCTACCCTTCTTCCTTTACGGAGAGACTACATGCTGAACCCCGGTAAACTTGCCACCGCGCGCAAAATCCTCGGCTGGCCGACGTTCATCGCTGCGATGGGCTACTTCATCGTGCCGCCTTTTGCGGGCATTACCATTCCGCTCACGCTGACGGCCATCATGGTGCCCGTGGCGCTGAGCTATATGTTCTTCAACCTTATCAGCCAGAGCCGCTACCTGACGCACGACAAGCGCCACAAGGAGCCCATGGCCGTGCACATTGCCATGCTGGCGCCAATAATGATTGGCCTGCAGGGTGCGCAATACAGCAGCGCTGGCGAACTTGATGGCCATGCTTTGGTCTTCATGCTGCTGACGCTGGCTATTGCGGCTGTTGCCTTCCCGATTTCGGTCTGGGTGGGGCGCAAGCACAAGCCCGAGTACGAAGAAGTACGCCGCATGCGTGCCGAACGTGCGCTGACGGCCGCCCTCGACAATGTGCAGAGCATGTCGGCCGCAACCCGTGCTGACATTGAAGCCCGCGCGAAGGACGCCTCGACCGATGATCTGGAAAAGATGGCAAAGTCCATCACCAGCACCGCCGAGAACGTGCCCGAGCTGCTGAAGTAACGACAAATGAAAAGACCACCCTTAATTGGGTGGTCTTTTTTGTTTGTGTGCAGGCCCTAGATTTTTGAGGTCCAGCCCATGCTATCAAGGTATTCATCAAAGTAATCAGGTAGCGGTGCTTTGATGGTCATAGCCTTGCCAGTTTCAGGGTGGGCAAAGCTTAGGCGGTATGCATGCAAGAACATGCGTGCTTTGCTGCCGTGTTTAAAGGCATCGCCGCCATATTTTACGTCACCATAAAGCGGTGCACCCATAGTTGAAAAGTGCGCACGAATTTGGTGCGTACGACCAGTCAGCGGTTTGGCTTCAATCAGCTGCATGTGACCTTTACGGGCAAGGCGCTTGTAAGCGGTTGAGGCTTCATCACCCGTCATGCCTTCTTTGTTGTTTTTAACCGCGCGCACACGCTCGTTACCAGTTTCGGCAATGGTGGTTTTTTTCAAGGCAAAGTCAATCACGCCTTCGCTTTCAAGCGGTGCGCCTTGCACCACGGCAAGGTAGGTTTTATCCGTATCACGCTCAGCAAATTGGCTGGCCATGGTAGCCGCAGCTTTACGGCTTAGGGCAAAAACAAGTGTACCTGTTGTGGCTTTATCAAGGCGGTGCACAAGGCGTGGCTTAGCATCTTCAACAAGGGCAACCATCAAACGGTCAAGGCTACGGGTGTGGCCTGAACCTGCTTGTACAGGTAAGCCTGCTGGTTTGTTGATAATCAGCAGGTGCTCATCTTGGAAAAGTATTAGCCCCTTCAACCACTTACGCTCGGCAGGGGTAAGGGTAATAAGCCCCTCTTCGTTGTTTTCTGCATCGGCTTGCTGCGCCAAAGCAGGCGGGAACTTTACAACCTGACCAACTTCAATACGCTCATTGCCTTTAACACGCTTACCATCCAAGCGGATTTGTCCTTTACGGCAAAGCTTGTTTACCGCTGTAAAGTTAAGCTGTGGGAACATATGCAACAAAGCTTTATCAATGCGTTGGCCCGCATCTTCATCTTTAAAGGTATATGTGTTTGTTGTGTTTGTGCTTTCGCTCATACTTAAACCTATTTATTAAGTTTTAGACGCAGAGTATTAAAATAACTCATACGTTTAATCATTTCTCGTTCAAATCCACGTTCAACTGGCTTGTAAAATGATGGGCGATTAACGCCATCGGGGAAGTAATTCTGCCCAGAAAAGCCATGGGGTGTATCGTGATCGTATGCGTAACCGTCGCCGTAGCCTTCGGCGGCCATAAGTTTGGTGGGCGCATTTAAAATATGCTTCGGCGGTGACATATGCCCCTGCTGTGCGGCCATGCGCTTTGCCTGTTTAAATGCCATATACAGGCTATTTGATTTTGGCGCTAGCGCTAAATACACAGCAACCTCAGCCAATGCAAGTTCGCCCTCGGGCGTGCCCAGGGTTTGGAAGGCTGCAAGCCCTTGTTGTGCCTTACCCAAGGCGTCAGGGTCGGCAAGGCCAATATCTTCAGAGGCCATGCGCACAAGGCGGCGGGCAAGGTAAAGTGGGTCTTCGCCCCCTTCTAGCATGCGGCAAAGCCAGTATAGTGCAGCGTCAGGGTCTGACCCGCGGATTGACTTATGCAGGGCTGAAATCAGATTATAGTGCCCATCACCGCTTTTATCGTAATGTGCCATACGCTTTTGCAGCAGGTCAGCCAGTTGTTCGGCGTTTAACGGGCTTTTAGGGTTTGCACTGTTATAGATGCTTTCAGCCATGGTCAGCAAATAACGGCCATCGCCTTGGGCATTGTGAATCAGAGCCTTACGGGCGTCATCAGTTAGTGGGATTGGCCCCTGCTCAGCTTCGGCACGTTTGAGGATACTCTCAAGCGAGGCTTCATCCAGCATTTTAAGGGTCAGCACTTGGCAACGTGATAGCAGCGCATTGTTCAATGAAAACGATGGGTTTTCAGTGGTTGCGCCTACCAGCACAATGGTGCCGTCTTCTACAAATGGTAAGAAGGCATCTTGCTGGGTTTTGTTAAAGCGGTGAATCTCATCCACAAACAATACTGTGGGGATAGACGGCATAAGGTCGGTGCCATTGTCCTTACGGTCTTTTGCAGCGGTAACAACCTTTTTAATATCAGCAATACCGCTAAATACGGCGCTGATTTGCTCAAACTTGGCGCCAAAGGCTGCGGCATATAAACGGGCAAGTGTTGTTTTGCCTGTCCCCGGAGGGCCCCAAAAGATAATTGAAGCTGGGCGGCCAGATGAAATCGTCTGGCGTAAAAAGCCACCTTCTTTAAGCAGGTGCTCATGGCCAAAAACTTCATCCAGCTTTTGCGGACGAAGCTTATCGGCTAATGGCGTCATATGATTTGTCATCTGCTTAGTGGCTTGCATTATGTACGAATAACCGTGCGGTAGATGCGCCCTTGGCGTGTGTAAACAACATGCCATGTGCGGCTGCGGTGGTTAACCAGTGATACCTCAAGGTCTTTCATTGTATGAATCTCAAGGTCATTAAGTTTTTGAATCACATCACCCGGCATAAGGCCTAGGTTCGCCCCACGTGTTGGCACCTGAAGAATTGCCACGCCTTTGGCGTTGAAGTTCATGTTAAGTTCAGCCGCAAGCGCTGGGTTAAGTTCTTCCACAATAAAGCCTGACAAAATGTGGCGGCCTTCAAGTGTCTTCTGGCTTGATTTATCACGCTTTGGTGGTTCAACAAGGCGCACAGTAAGGCCCACCTCTTCACCTGCACGACTTACAATAATTGGGATAGGCTGACCAATTGGTGAAGTTAGCACACGGCTTAGCAACATATCAGTGTTGCGAATGGTTACGCCGTTGTAGCCAATAATAATATCACCCACTTGTAGGCCTGCGCGGTTTGCGGGGCTACCGTTTGCAATTTCGTTAATTAGCACACCATGTGGGTGATTCAGCTCAAGCTTATCAGCAAGAAGTTGCGTTACGTCTTGGCCAGTCGCACCAAACCAACCGCGGCGCACTTCGCCCGTGGCAATAACACTTTGCACAATGTTTTTAATGGCGTTTGCCGGAATAGCAAAACCAATACCGTTTGAGCCACCACTACGGGTAAAGATAGCGCTGTTAATACCAATCACCTTACCAGTAGAGTCAACCAACGCACCGCCTGAGTTACCTGGGTTAATAGCGGCATCCGTCTGAATAAAATCACCAGGGCCCGCATTACCAACGTTACCACGGCCAAGGGCTGAAACAATACCCATGCTCACACTTTGGCCCACACCAAATGGGTTACCAATGGCAAGTACAACATCACCTACTTCAAGAGCATCTGAGTTACCAAGGGTAGCAAACGGTAGTTGCTCACCCTCGGTATCAATTTTCATAATGGCGATATCAAGCTCACGGTCGCCATCGATGTAAACGGCGTTGTATTCGCGCCCGTTAGCGAGTGAAATCAAAATTTGCTGCGCTTCAGCCACCACGTGGTAGTTGGTTACAAACAAACCGTCTTTACGCAAAATCACGCCTGAACCTAGAGAACGCTCAACACGGTCTTGTGTTACACCGGGGATAGAATTCCCAAAGAACATTTGGAAGAATGGGTCATTTGCAAAGGGTGATACCTGCTGGCGCACAACCTTTTTGGTTGAGATGTTTACAACCGCAGGGGCAACATCTTTTACGGCAGGTGCAAAGCTCGTACGCACACCCATCATGTCTTTAGGGGCGTTTTGGGCATGTGCCGCTGTGGCACATGTCAGCATTAGTAGACTTACTAAAAGCGTACGCATTGCAGTATCCTTTTTATTTTTCTTTCGTTGCGGCCTTAATGGCAGCTTCGGCTGTTTCTAGCTTCTTGTTCACTTCTTCAGAGGCCATATGCATAAAGGCTTCAGGGCCTTCAATCGTTAGGCGCCCTTCATTGTTACGAACAAGTTTAAACTGGTCAAGGGTACCAAGTGCACCCGGGTCAAGAATTTGCGCCAGTTGGAATAAGCTCCCCACGGCTTTACATTCGGCAATTTGGTCATCACACAAAAAGTGTGACGCTTGAGCACGAATACTCTCAGTAAGCTCAGAGTCATGGCAGAAGTATGCCGTAGTGGCCAGCTTCATACGCATTTTGTGGTTAGCACCCACATAAGCACCACCAAGTACGTGGTTAAATTGGCTGGTGGCACGGTAAAGGGCTTGTTCACGCCAGCCAGTTTCAGCAAACAAAGCAGCCACCTCAAGGTAACGTTTATTACTTTCAGGGAAGAGGTGCGCACACCAGCTTGCAAGCTTACGACCGTATGAGGCCCCTCGCCCTTGGCGGTGCGCAAGTTCAAGCGCAAAGGCTTTAAGCGGATCACGTGATACCGGGCATGACGCCATTTGTGAGAATAATACACCCTCACGGATACCAAAGGTCGCAAAGCGGACGTTATCAATATTCTCAAGTTCAAGGAGTGCACATAGCGCTGCTGCACGGTATGGCAAAACATCCTTATAAGCTTTAGAGATGTTTTGTACACGAACACCCATGTCTTCGCCGTTAATCAGCTTTTGGCAAAACTCAATACCCGTTTCAGGCGGTAGGTTATAGTCGTGTGTAATCTCAAGTGGGTAATCAAAGGCGGCCATATGCAAACGCGCAATTGAGCGCATACCCGAACCAATAGCAACAATGCTGTTACCCGGTAGGTCTTTAAGCCAGTCAATCTTCTGGATTTCTTTAACCAGAATTTCCTTCGCTTTTACAGGATTGTCACCTGAGAGTGCCTTGAGGCTCAGCACACCAAGTGGCAAACTTGTGAAATGCTTTTGCGATGTATCTGAAAGTTCAAGAGAACCACCACCAAGGTCAATCACCACGCCTTTGGCATCAGGGATACTGGCCATAGCGCCTGTGGTTGCAAGGTGGGCTTCAGCCTCACCGCTTAGGATATGAATGCGGCCGCCAATTTTGCGTTCAGCTTGCTGCACAAAGTCTTTCCCGTTTTGGGCTTCACGTACAGCGCTAGTTGCAAACACAACCATGTGGCTGCACTGGGTTTGGCGGGCTGTCCAAATAAACCATTCAAGCGCGGCCATCACACGGTCAATCTTGGTTTGCTCAAGGTTAAACTCGCCCTCGCCTTTGTTTTCGGCAAAGGCTGCCCAAATCTTTTGGTTTAAAATAAGGAATGGGTAACCTTGAACATCATCATAAATAACAAGACGTACACTGCTTGAGCCAATATCAATCACAGCCATACGGCCGCTTTCAATACGTGGGGCTTTAGGGTCGCAGTATGCGAGTGAATCAAGAATTTGCATGAGCATCGCCTTCATTGTCGTGGCCTTGTAGTTGGGTGACCACTTGTTTCACTAATGGAATGGTTACAGCACGTTTTTCGGTAAGTGATGCTTCATCAATCTTACCCATCAAACCTTCAAGCTTACGGGGTGAACGTTCAGCACGGCGCAGTAAGTAGCGCACAACGGCGGCATCAATTTGCAGCTGGCGGTCAGCGGCAAACTTAACCAATAGCAGTTCTAGCTGGTGGCTATCAGGCAATGCCATTTTAACGTGGTTAAGGGTTTTCAGGCGTGATGTTAAATCAGGCAAACCTTCAAGCTGATCAGCCCCATGGCGCCCTGCCAAAATAATCAACCCACGGCCCGCCATCAGGTGGTTGTATAGGTGGAACAGCTTTTCTTGTTCGTCACGGGTGGCCTCATCGACCATATCCACCACGGCGCATGATAGCTGCGTTGGGTCTTCAGGCAGTGTTTTAGGAGTATGGACTGGTACGCCTAGGCGCTCGGCTGCTAAATGCAGCAAATGGCTTTTACCGCAGCCTTCTGGGCCATGGATGAACAGTCCGCCACTGCCACTAGTCAGAGCCTGCTCAATAGCGTTTAGGGCCATGGCATTGCAGCTCATCGGCATAAAGTCGGCAGCGTCAAACTTGGTTTGACGTGGAAAATCCAACAATAGCTGTTTGCTACTAGTAATCATACCCTACGTGCTCTTCTTCAATTTGTTGCTGTGGCGCTTTAAAGAATGATGGACTCTCTGGTTTAGGGCCATACGCTGTTGTGTTTGCTTCGACTGAGCCTAGGTCAACAACCCAGTGTGTGCCCCAGTTAAGGAGTGACACTTGTTGCTCGGCGGCAAGGGTTTGTAGTTTTTCAGGTGTGCCGTAGTAGTTTACTTGGAATACTGATTGCTCTTTTGAAACAGCACGCAGAAGAACATCGTTCACAATAGCCACGCCTGATAGTTTTTTACGCAGTCCTTCAAGGGCTTGTAGGTCACCGACCTTGTAGTGCACAAGCAAACGGCCTGGTTTATCAAGCTCAACCACGTATAGTTTACGCCAAGCTTCTTCTAAGGCTTTAATCGCTTCTTCAGCTACCTGGGTCATGGCAGCGTCTAGGCCTTCATCGCTTTTAAGGGGAAGTTGTAGGTATTGTGGTTCTACGTTTTCGCCGTGCCACGTAAGGTCAAGTAGTGCTTCACGCTGGCCATCAAGCATGCCCATTTTAAAGCGGGCAACAACAGCCACTGGGGCATCGTAACGTTTCGCTACTTCCTGAATCATATCAGAAGCGCCAAAGGCCACCATTTCAGGGGTAAGCATCATCATTTCTTGTGGGTCACCAAGTGGCAACACAAAACGTACGAGGTTTGACTTTTTAGCCGCCTCTTCTAGCTTTACACGCCACGGGTTGGTTTCTTCCCATAGGAGGCTCGACATTTGAAGTTCAAGCAGTGGTAACAACAAAACGGTGCCTGCACCAACTTCGGTAAAGGCTACTGAGTATTGCTTGAGCAAGTTACGAATGTAAGCTCGGTTAAACTCAAGCTTAAAGGCGGCGCGGTATTGGGGGATTGTGCTTTCTTCAAGCAGGTCGTACTGCTCAAGCACTTGGTTGTAATTAGTGTTGGCCAAAATTTCAGGGATTTTTGACGAGGCATTTTGCGAAGCCAAACTACGCAGCAATTGGGCAAAGCCTTCACGTGTTGCTTTTTCAACAGCTTCTTGGCGGGCACGGGCTGAGTTTTGCTCGTCTAGGGTAACCTCGTAACGGTCAATGGTATAAACATCGTTAGCAGCGGTTGCAGTTTGTGGGGCAACCATCTGAAATAAAACAAAAAACAATGCGGTGATGAATACAAATTTAGGGCGCATATTGACTAGCCTATACCGTTTATAAAAATACTCTTACGGCAGTATAAGCATTCTGGTCATAACCTCAACAACAAAACCCCTTAAAACGTATATATACGTTGACAATATTTGGCCGCACTATATGGTTGTTCGGTTATTTTTATCTTCTCACTTTTCTATTTTTAGTTTCATCCCTAGCACCATGAGGCCTGAATGCAAGATATCATTGCTTTTCTGGCAGCACTTCCGCTTGAATGCATTGTGTTGTCAGTGGCGCTATTTTTCATCTATATGATTGCGATAGCGCCTGTCTTTATTGGCATCATTGCCCAGCGTCGGCTGAACGCCGAACGTGACAAACCCGCCCGCCGTGCCGTTTACGAAGATGGCCAGTTTTACGACGTTGAAGATGATAATGACCTTATCGTCCTCGATTATAGTCGTTCGACTGAATGCCTTGTGACGGTCAACCTGCCTTGGGCCGCTGACCCAATCCAGGCACTGGTGCATTTTAAGGTGAGTGATAACCCTGACCGCACTGGCAAAAACTGCCCGAGCAATCAAAACTCGGCCCCGCATGACCAATGGGCAACCAAAAACACTGGTGCTTACGCTGTTTATGTTTACCCCGGTGTGCGGCTGAGCCGCGTGGTGATTCACCTCCACAAAAGTGGTGACCAACTTGAACTTGTTTTTGACCAAGGATGGGAAACTCGGGTGCTATTCCCGCTCCCTTCACGTTAAAAACACATAGCGCTCACATAACGAATAAACAAAAACCGCCAGATAAGTCTGGCGGTTTTTTTAATGCTAAAACGTCTGGAAAATTCTCGTTAAGCCTTTTTCATCCATCGGCCATTTTCAAGGGCAAAGTAACGAAGCTCAGCATCGTCATGCTCTTTGGCTGATTTCCAACGTAGGCGTGCGGCTGCTTTATCAGCTTCAAGCCCGCTAAAAATCTCAAGCACTTCGCCGTAGCCTTCAATGTTTTCGTCGGCACCACTTAGGCGGACCAAAATATCAGCCTTTGAGGGGTTGCCAGCTTCATTGGTTAGGTATAGCTGATGCTCAGATGGGTTAAGGTCGGCAAACTCTTGCTGGTGGCTTGCAGCGTGGGCTGTAAAACCATCAACAGGTGTTTTCCAGATAAGATCAGAAAGTCGGTCCATGCGTGCAACATCTGGGCAGCGAAGTTCAATCCGTTGCCCAAGTTGCAATAGTTTACCTAATAGCTTTGGTAGCTGACCATCCACCTGCCCTGGGGTGGTGGCGTCGGCAACCATGTAAAAGCTAATACGCATAGTCGGCTTACCTCTTAGTTTTCTAGGTAGCGAACGAACAAACGAACACCAAAGCCGTTTGCACCGTCTAGGCCGTTGCTGTTTGAAGCACCGAACACTTTACCTGCCATGGCTACACCTGCAATATCAACGTGTGCCCATGGGGTTTCGCCAACAAACTCTTCAAGGAAGGCAGCAGCTGTGCATGAGCCAGCCGTACGGCCACCGATGTTTGAAAGGTCAGCGTATTCGCTCTTCAGCATTGCGTGGTAGGCTTTGTCAGTTGGCATGCGCCATACAGGCTCGCCCACGCTTTCACCAGCTGCAAGCAACTTAGAAGCCAGTGTGTCGTTGTTTGAGAACAAACCAGCGTAGCGGTTACCCAAAGCAATTGAAATTGCGCCTGTTAGGGTTGCAATGTCTACAACTTCTGAAGGCTTTTCTTTATCGATAACCCAAGCCAAAGCATCACCTAGTACAAGGCGGCCTTCAGCGTCAGTGTTGTTAACTTCAACAGTTAGGCCTTTGTAGCTCTTCACAATGTCAGACGGGCGAGTTGCTGTGGCTGAAATCATGTTTTCAACAGCACCGATAACGCCAATAACGTTTACCTTACTCTTACGCTTAGCAAGGGCGCACATTGTGCCCATTACAGCGGCCGAGCCTGCCATGTCGCTTTTCATGTATTCCATCATGGCAACTTTAATGTTGTAGCCACCTGAATCAAAAGTTACGCCTTTACCAACAAGAGCTTTGTATTTATCGCCCTTCTTGCCACCGTTCCACTTAAGCACAATAAGCTTAGCTTCTTCAGCGGCACCTTCTGCAACTGAGAGCATCATGTCCATGCCTAGTTTCTTAAGTTCTTTCTTGCCCATGATTTTAACGTCTAGGCCAATCTTCTTAAGTTTCTTGGCAGTTTCAGCCATGTAGCTTGGTGTGCAAACGTTCGCTGGGTGGTTTACAAGGTCACGCGCTAGCTCTGAGCCTTCCATAAGGCCTTTAAGCTGCGTAAATTCTTTAGTTACTGATTTGTCATCAGCTAGTACGGTTAGCTTTTTAAACTTACCTTTGTCGTTAGCTGTAAGGTTTGTGCGGTAGTCGTCAAAGCGGTAAATCGCAAGGGCAACACCTTCAGCAAATGCAACAGCAGCTGTTTTTTCGTCAACTGATTTTGTACCTTCAGCGATGAATGTAGCTTCGGCAACACCTTTAGCGGCCAAAGCTTTACCAGCAGCAATACCCGCTGTACGGAATGTGTCTTCTGTGGCTTCTTTTTCGTCGCCCATACCAACTAGCAATAGGCCGTCCATTGTTTTGTGGCCAAGCGCATCAACGTGGTGAGTTTGCTTTAGACCGCCAGTAAAGCGGCTGTTTTTAACAGCTTTCTCAACATCTTTGCTGATGTCTTTCACTTGTTTTGCTGCAACAGAAGCAAGCTTTGCTTTTGAAAAAGTAAGTGCAACAACAGTGTTGGTTAGGTTTGAGGCTTCAATAGGATTGTGGGTAATTTGAAACACAGAGAGAGTCCTTTTAATGATCTTTTGATTATTATTTTGCAGTTTTAGCCTTATAAGATATACCTTTTTACAGAGTTTTTGTCTAATGCTAAGGCATATCGTTAAAGCAAAACATATCGCAGCTTGTGCTTATAAAAGACTGAGGTTAAAGTGACGCCCATGAAAACAATAAGAAAAAACACCCTATTGGCCACAACATCGCTTATTTGCGGGTGTTTTTTTATGGCCCCTCATGCCTTTGCTCAAGCAAAAGATACCTTCGACCTCGAGGCTAACAAAGTTTACTACGAACAAAACGGTGATGTTGTTCGTGCGGTTGGTAAAGTTAAAGTAAGCTCATCTGACCATGGTTCTGTTGAAGCTGATAACATTTACTACTACCCTAAAGAAGACCGCCTCGTCGCCGAAGGCAACATTATCTTCACCTCACCTGAAGGCCTTGTAACCCGCACACACAAAATTGAACTTACTGACGAATTTAAAGCGGGTACCTCTGAAGCATTGAACATTCGCATTGAGAAATACGAAAACGCACACATCAACGCCCAAGGCGCAAGCTTTGAAGGCAACGAAATTCACTTTACAGACGCTGTATACTCAGCTTGTCCAGTCCGCCAAACTTATAACGAAGACGGCAGCCTTAAAAAGGCCGATGCCCCTGTATGGCGTATCCGCAGTAACGATATTAAAGTTGATACTGAAGACGAAACAATTACCTATAACAACATGTGGTTTGATGTTTATGGCACGCCTGTAATGTGGCTGCCTTACCTACGCCACCCAGCAAACCCTGACAAAGCCTACACAGGTATGATGCCACCAAACGTGGGGACTTCAGGTAACCGTGGTCAAGAGGTTACAACCTCATTCTACTGGCGCCAGAACGAACATAACGACGCCGAAATTGAAGCCCGTTACATGACAAAACGTGGCCTACTTTTGAGTGGTGACCAGCGCTTTATTTGGGGCGATAACACAACAGGTGCTTTTGAAGGCGGTGTTATTGATGATGACGAGCTAAATAACACCCGTAGCTATATTGATGGTTCTGTTGAGCATGTATTTGACCCGGGCCAGCGTGCTGGCTTAACAGTTCAGCGTTCATCAGATGATACCTTCTACGATGATTTTTTGCGTAAAAACCCAAACTGGCTAAAGTCGAGCGTTTATGGTGAAGATACCTCAGACAACCACTACCTAGGCATTTCATCGACTTACTACACCGACCAACGTATTAACCGCCCTTCTGCGCAAACACCACAGCCGATGTTAAACCTAACGGCAAATAAAGTGTTTGATATTGCGAACCGCCAAAACGAAGAATACTTTGTAAACTCTAGCTTTGTAACGCTTGAGCGTGAATCAGGCGTAGATATGCGCCGTGGTATTGTTGAAGCAGGCTGGCGTAAACACGTAAACACCCGTGATGGTAGCCTGTTTGATATTCAGGCAAGCGTATTGGGTTCAGCTTATAATATTGATAACAACCCAACGAACGAAACAAACGAGCAGCGCATCCTGCCTGAAGTTTCAGTGATGTGGCAAAAGCCATTCATCTCACCAACGGGTTCACATGTTATTACCCCTATGGCTAAAATTGTTGCCTCACCAACTGGTAACAACCCGAGCGATATTCCGAACGAAGAATCAACTTACGTTGAGGTTGCAGCCACAAACCTATTTAGCAACAACCGCTATGCTGGCCAAGACCGTTTTGAAAATGGCACACGCTTTATTTATGGTCTAGAAAACTCATGGACACGTAACTACAACCGCCAATTTAGTTTGTTTGTGGGTCAAAGCTACCGCCTAAATGGCGATGATAACTTTGCGCAGAACAGTGGTCTTTCAACTGATTTTTCTGACTGGGTAAGCCAAGCCCGTATCCAAACACGTGATGCAAGCCTAAGTACCCGCTTCCGCCTTGATAATAGCAACCTAACGCCACGCCGTATTGATACCATCTTCACTATGGGTCAGCAGACGAATGACTACTTCAGCCTACTTTACACCTACCTTGATGGCGGTAACGAAGAAGTGCAAGCTAATGCACAGATTAAGCTGAATGAAGAATGGAAAATTGGCGGTGCCTGGCAGCACGACCTTAACGGCGGCGGCAAGCTTCTTCGTGCAGAGGGTCGCTTGACATATACGCACTGCTGTTACAAAGTTTCATTTATTGTACGACGTCGTGGTTTTGAAAACCGTAACGTAGAATCATCGACCGATTACCTACTAAGCTTTGACCTGCTTACCCTCGGCCGTAAAGACGAAGAATAGGACACACTTACATGTTTCGTAAACGTTTAGCACCAACAGCCCTAGCCCTTACGCTACTTGCAACAGGTATGGCAACCAGCCCAATGCCAGCGCAAGCTGCCCAACAAATGGTTGACCGTGTAGCGGCTGTAGTAAACGAAGATGTTATCAGCTACCGAGACCTTAAAGACCGTGTAGCCTTCACAATTAAAAACCTACGCACAAACCCTACCGCACAACAGCGTGAAGACGTTGAAGCTGCCCAAATGCAAGACCTTATCGAAGAAGAGCTTTTGCGCCAATACGCAGAAGAGCGTGGCTACGATGTACCTGAAAGCCAAGTTGACTCTGCTATTGCTAATATGGAGCGTGCCAGCAAACAAAACGCTGGGAGCTTTAAAGAATTCTCTGGCAAGTACTATGAGACGGCCCGTGAGCAAGTACGTATGAATGTAATGCGTGAAATGATTGCCGAGCGCGTTTTAAGCCCACGCATTGTTGTGAGTGATGAAGAAGTTAACCGTATGGTTGAAAGCATCATTGCCCGCCAAGACGAACTTGACGAAAAGCAACTGGCTCAGATTTTCATCCCTGTTTCTGATGATTCTAAGGCAGGTGTGGCACGCCGTACCATTGAGCGTTTGCACGCGCAACTGCGCAGTGGCGCCGACTTTGCTGACCTTGCCCGTACCTACTCACGTGATCGCAGCGCTACTGAAGGCGGCGTTATTGGTTGGTTCCGTGGTGGTGAGCTTATCCCTGCAATTGATGAAGCTATTAAACCACTACCTAAAGGTGGTTTTACCGAACCTGTACAATCATCAAATGGTTGGCACCTCTTTAAAGTGATGGATATTCGTGAAGCACCAAAACCAAAGATGGAAGCCACGAAAGAAATCAACATCACGCAGCTTTACGCCCCTGTTGATACCACTTCAGGCACGCCAGCTGCTGTGCAAAATAAAAAGCACATGAAAGAGTTTAAAGATATCGCTGAAGATATTGATTCAGAAGAAGAATTTAAAGTGATGGTAACCGATAAGGTTGCCGAATCACCTCTATACTTCGCCAGCGGTGACATGGGTTGGATTAACATTGATACCCTAGACACTGCCCTTAAAACTGCTTTAAGCGATGCTGACCGTGGCGATATTATTGGCCCTGTGGCTGGTGAAAAAGGTGTGTACCTTTTCTATATTACTGATGCTCGCGAAACTGAGCCTGAAGCATTGCAAAACATCCGTGCACGTGTACGTCAGCGTTTGGAAGCTCGCCAGACTGACCTTGCATTCCGTAGCTTGCTGCGTGACTTGCGCCGTCGTGCCTTCATTGAAATTCGTATGTAATCATGGCCAATTATAACGATAAGCCTGATAACTCAAGCGCACATAGCGTTGCGCCAAAGAAAGCCTTTGGCCAAAACTTCCTAACCGATAAACACTACCTACGCCGTATTTGCAGTGCTGTTGGTGCCGTTGAAGGCCAAACAGTTCTTGAGCTTGGCGCAGGTACTGGCGCCCTCACCCGTGCATTGCTTGAGCTTGGCGCTAATGTTGTTTGCGTTGAAAAGGATGAGCGCTGTATCCCTGTGCTGAACGATATGGCGAAGGAATTTGCCGAAGGCCAACTTACCGTGGTTGAGGGTGATGCTTTGGAAGCTGACTTCACAGCCCTTGCCCCCAAGGGCAGTATGCTCGCAGGTAACCTGCCTTATAACATCGGGACTGAGCTTGTGATGATGGGCGTTGCCACAGGTGACCACTTTAAAAAGCATACCTACCTTTTGCAAAAAGAAGTGGTGCAGCGTATTGCCGCCAAACCGCAAAGTAATGACTGGGGCCGCTTGGCCATTGCTTGCCAACTGCAGGCCGAGTGTGATCATTTGTTTGATGTGCCGCCAGGTGCGTTTTTCCCACCGCCAAAAGTAACTTCTGCAGTGGTATCAATTACCCCGCTTGAAAACCCTAAGTTTGAATGCGAGCGCAAAAAGCTTGAGCTTGTTGCCCGCCTAGCCTTTGGTCAGCGCCGTAAAATGCTGCGTGCCAGCCTAAAGAGCACAATCTCTGAAGAAGATATGCAAAGCGTAGGCATTGAACCTACACGCCGCCCTGAGACCCTAAGCCTTGAAGAGTTTTGCAACCTCGCAAGCTTGGCTTAATTCTTATAAGTTAAGCTTCGCCTCGTAAAGGTCTGGTAGGTCATTTTCTAGCAATACAACATCACCCTGCTGCTTGTTCTTCACAAGCCAGTCACGTGCTTCAGCAAAGGTTTGGCACACAACGTAGCTTTGCTCATCAGACTTTGCTTTCTTGAAGGCATCTAGCATGCTGCCAATACGAGCAGGTGAAACCGCTAGTAGAATATCAGCATTCTTAGCAATCTCTACACCAATCTTAGTGTGTTCTTCATCATGGGCTTCGCCTAGTTCTACCATACCCGGCGTTACAACAATTGCACGCCCCTTACAGGCTTCTTGTAGGATGGGCAGCAGTTCAAGTGCGGCTTTAAACCCTTTAGGGTTTGAGTTATAGGCATCATCAACCAATACCGTACCATCGTTTTGCGGCTTAACCTCAAGACGGTGCGCGACTTGTGGCACACTTTTAAGCGCTGTTACCACAACATCGGCTGGCACACCAAGGCGGACAGCCGTGGCAAATACAACGGCTAAGTTCCCGGCGTGATGCAGGCCAAACAGTGGGGCTTCGATGCGGTATGTTTTCTTTTCAAAGCGGATATCAAGCTTTAGGCCTTCAGCTGTTTGTACGGCTGATTTAAGCACAACATCGTTAATATCAGCATCCACACCGCAAAGGGTAAAGTTGTCGCGGTTTTCAATGGTAAAGGCTTTGGCGTATGGTTGCTCAAGCACTTGCTCGTGGATAATCATTTGGCCCTTGTTTGCCTTTACAGCCTCGGCCAATTCAAACTTTGTTTTGGCGACCATATCTAGGCTTTTAAAACGCTCGTAGTGTGCATGGCCTAGGGCTGTCAGCACACCGTGTGCTGGCGGTGTAAGCTTGCACAAACGCTCGATTGAGCCTTTGCCGTATGCGCCCATTTCAACCACAAAGAACTGATGATCTTGACGTAGTTGCTCACGGATAATGCGTGTAATGCCCATAGGCGTGTTTACACTGCCCGGAGTTACCAATGTTGGCGCCTGCATTGAAAGCACGTGACCAAGCATGTGCTTTACTGAAGTTTTACCAAATGAGCCTGTAATACCCACGATTGTTGGGTTTAAGGTTTTAAGCTTTGCCTTAGCTTCGTTTAAAAACTTTTGCTGGGTGTGCGCTTCATAGGGCTTCAGCAACAGGTTGCCCAGCACCAATGTAAACGGAATAAGCTGCACAGCTACAATCCACCCCCACCAAGGTGCGTTATAGGTCACGGTACCCACTAAGATTGAAAGCACAAAAGCCACGGCAAAAATGCGTGTGGCACGCTGAGTCATGACCAGTGTTTTTTTAGCGTTCTTCTTAGGGTTCAGTTCGGTAAGGGCTGCTACAAAAAATGCCGCAGGATAAACAAATGGCACAAAGAAACCTGTTAGCAACAAAACAAAGCTCACCTTACGGTCGTACGATGCTGTGCGCAGCATCCACGGGATAAAACGCTTACCGTCATATTCTTCCTGCTGAAAAATGTGCAGGTAAACCAGTGTGCGGCGGTAGGCAAAAAACACAAACGTAAGAAGTGTTAAACACGGTGTAAATCGAAGAAACTCAGAAAATTCAAACATAACTTAGGCGCTTTTTAGAAGGTTTTTAATAAACTTATGAATCAGGTAAATGGTTTGTTGTTGCCCCTCACCCAATACTGAGTAATGGTCAAGCCCTTGCAGAATGTGCAGGTCGGCATCTGAAATGTGCTTGGCATATTCTTCGCCCATGCTTGGTGGGGTTTCAAGGTCTTTCTCGCCGTAGATAAGCAGTGTTGGCGCTGTAATGCGCTGGGCTTCATCGGCCAAATGCTCACGAATAACATTTAAAAAGATTGGGCGTAGCGCACCTGCATTACGGTAATCAGGGCTACCAAAGTGGCTTTCAAGCCAGCTGCGCTTGATAAAACCAAAGCGGCACAGGTTTTTGCACAGCTTATAAAAGTATACCTTACACTTAAGGTAAGCACGCTTACATGGGTTAAGCTTACGACGCAGGCCTGCACCCGCTACAAATACAAATGCATTATTAAGGGCACTGTGCTTTGCGCCAAGTTGCACCCCTACACGACCGCCAAATGAGTGGCCAACCCAAACACGCAGTTTTGCTGGTGGTAGCTGCTCAATAAACTTAGCCACAAAGTTTGCGTAGTCGTTGGTGTCCCAATTTTGAGTTGGCATGGGTGATTCACCAAACCCCGGGAAATCAAGCAAGTAGTGATGGTAGCCGCCTAGGCTTTCAGCAAGGGGTTGTAGTGCTTTGTGGGTGTGCCCCCAACCATGACCCCAAATAATTTGAACATCAGCACCTTGGGTGCCAATTTCGTTGTAGCTTAGGGTTTGATTGTCTGATGTAAACTGCTGCATGAATAAGTGTATTTTTATTTTTGTGGCGCACCTTTAAGCGCAAACCGCATAAGGTGCTATATTTTTGAGGTATCCCGTGGCAATATGCTACACCACAGCCATAACATTCAACAACAAAATACAGGGCGAAGATGACGAATTCTATTAAAACAGTTGCCGTATTCTGGGGCGGACGCTCACCCGAGCATGATGTTAGCATTATTACAGGCCTACAGGCCTACCAAGCGTTTGACCGAAGTGCTTATAAACCGATGCCTGTATATGTTGATACTTTGGGTCGCTGGTGGGTTGGCGAAGGCCTAGAACAACGCAGCACCTACCTGCTTACAGATGAATACTGCCGCAAGCACCTAACACAGGTAACGCTTGACCTTAATGCCAATAACCCACGCCCCCAACTGGTAGCCGTTGGTAAAACAGGACTGTTCTGTGCTAAGGCTAAAACGTTTGAATTTGATATTGCGTTCCTCGCGTTCCATGGCCTATTTGGTGAAGATGGTGCGATTCAAGGCGCGCTTGAGCTTGCAAACATCCCGCATACGGGTGCTAGCGTACGATCTTCTACAATGATGATGAGCAAATCAGGCACTAAAGAAGCCCTTGATGGTGCCGATGTGCCTCTATTGCCGCATACGGTGATTCGCCGCCCAGGGCAGCGCCTCTTGCTTACAGCTGACGAACTTAAAGCTGCCACGAGCGGTGTTGAATTCCCCGTGATTGTAAAACCTAACCACCTAGGTAGTAGTATTGGTGTTGCAAAAGCCAATAACGCTGAAGAACTTAACGCTGTGCTACCCGCCGTCTTTAAATTTGATGACGCTGCTATTGTGGAGCCTTTTGTTGAAAACCTATGCGAATACAACGTTGCCGTGATGCGCACCGCAGAAGGTACGATTATCACCTCAGCCATTGAGCGCCCAAAACGTAGCGATGAACTGCTAGACTTTAAGCAAAAGTACCTAAGCGCTGGCGATAACAAAACGGGTACGAAAATGCCTGGTGAAGGCCTAAGCCAAGGCATGCTTTCACTGACCCGTGATATCAACCCAGAAGACCTTACAAAGAAACAACAAAAAGACCTACGCCACTGGGCTGCAACCGCGTTTGATATTTTGGATGCTGCAGGTTGCCCACGTATTGACTTTTTGTGTAACGAACAAACAGGCGAAATGTGGTTGAACGAGATTAACCCAATGCCGGGTTCATTCGGGCACTTCTTGTGGGAAGCTGCGCCAGAAAACCCGCTGCTGTTCACAGAGCTTTTGAACAACATGTTAGACGAAGCGTTGACGCTGCACGGCCGCCGCCAGCTGCCGCCTGACCCAACGCCAGAAGACGCACGTTTGTTTAAGCGTAAATAGTAAAAGAAAAGCCCCTCCAAAGTATAAAACTCGGAGGGGCTTTTTCGTTAAAGGGCCTTAAAGTTTAGAGCATCACATCCCGATAGTCAGGATGATGCAGTAGCTGTAAGGCGGCATTTCGCTGTAGCTATGCAGACGGATGGCACTTTCGGGGATGCCCAGTTCGTCCATATACGCATAGAAGAGATCCTTCGCCGGCGATTCTTTCATCCGCAGGATGTCCAGCGTGTTTTTGTCAACGCTGAGGGTAAGCTCGGGCTTACGGTCATTCACCGCCTGAGTGATTTTCTCGGGGATGGTTTGGTTCAACGCCGAAATGGTGTCGATGTCTGCGCAATCACGGTTGTGTTTGGCTTGATCAATAAAGGTAGGCTTTTTCATCTTAAGTTCCTTGAATAGGAAGAAGACTAGAAAGATAAAGAAGATAAAAAGTACCCCAGCAACTTATGCTTATCTGGCAAAAATGTGAAGTGTTTTATGTACTCTGAACTTTACCCCCTCACCTTACGGCAAAAAAAAGAACCCCTCTATAGCGAGGGGCATCTTTTACATCGTTAAGCGATTAATAACGGAAGGTCAGCACAATGCAGTGCCGTTCCGCTTTGCTGTGGAGTTTAATATCATCACGTCCAAAGCCAAGCTGGAGCATTCGTGCATAGAACAAATCTTTAGCGGGAGATTCATCCAGTTGCAGAATATCCAGAATTTCTTTCTCAACCTCAAGGCTGAAACTATCAAGCTGCAAGTTTGTTGCAGCTTCAACTTTTTGCGGTACAACGGCCAACATATCGCAAATGGTGCTCACGTCGGCTTGGTCACGCTGTAATTTAGCGCTTTTTAGGAAGTTGTCGTTCGACATAAAGGCTCCTAGTGGGGAGGTTTTGACCAGATAAAAGAAAGAAAGATGTACGTGTTACACATGGAATGTAGGCACATTTAGGCTAAATGTGAAGTGTTTAATCAAAAATAGTGAGGGGCTTTGGGCATAAAAAAAAGCGAAGTTCGAAAACTTCACTTACATACGACGAATAAAATGGTGGCCAGGGACGGAATCGAACCGCCGACACAAGGATTTTCAATCCTTTGCTCTACCGACTGAGCTACCTGGCCAAACCAAGAACCTTCGAAAAGGTGAGGTCAATATACCAGTACATTCGTTATTTTCAATAGGAAATTGCAGCTTCGTGCACCTTTTACGCTAAAGGTGGCTAAAAGTTGCGCAAATAAGCACCTTTTAGGGCGCTTGTTTATGGCTTAGCGGTCAAGCTCTGGGTCGTTATCTTTTTCAAGCTGTGGTTCAAGCACAGCTTCAAGACGGTCAGAAATTTGTGATACACACGGGATTGATTGCGCCATTTCAACGTCAACTTCAGAAATATCAATATCTGAACCTTCAAAACAAACACAGCGCAGGCCATCTTTGTTGCGGTCATCCCAACCTGCGTGCAAATATTTAAGGCCGTTGTTTTTAGCAAGCAGAAGCTCTGTAAAGGCATCGCCCACAACAACAGTGTGTGAACGTGAGGCGCCCGTTGCCAAAATAATCTCGCGGGCAGTTTCACGGCTTGTTTTATCAGCCTTGCCAGCGTTAATGGCTTTCAAAGCTTCTTGGCCAATAATCGGGTGGAATAAGTCATACATGCTTTTACCAGGCTCAGCTGGGATTTTTTGCATTTCGTCTTTCATCTCTTGCAGTGGCGCAAGCGAAGCGATAGCAACTTGCCAGCCATTTTCACGCAGGGTCTTCACTTGGTCTACCAAGCCATCGTAAACGCCTTCATTGCCGCAAATAGTGCGGCTAAAATCAAAGATAGCTAGCTTAGTTGGTTCTTGCGTTTGTGCTTCTTGGCTCATAGGAACACCCCTACCCCTAAATTTTGTTATGCCCACACATTGGGCTGACAGTCATATGTACACGAAAATAAGTGTTTTCAACCATAAGGATGATAGAATACCCATAAAAATACAGGACAAACCCACCGTGGACAAATTTTTATTCAGCATTGACCAAACAGCTTTGGGGCAAAACATGCGTCAAAAGCTAGGGCTGATGCGTGGTCCGTGGTTTGATAGTTTGTTTTTATTTGTACCGTTAGCACTGTGCTTTATTGCGTATCACTTTTTATTTTCACACTCTTTTATGGCTGCGGGCGGTTTAGGTACGGTTATTCTTATTTACTCGGCTTATTTTTCAACAGGCCATGCCATGTCAACCTTTAGCCGTGTGATATGGAACAAAGAAAGTTTTAAAAAGTACCATTGGTTGCTTATTGCCACCCCTGCTGCCATTGCCGTGATTCTATACTTTGTGGTGAACGCTTATGGCGTTGCCTTTTTGATGACAACCTATTTTGTTTTGCAGTGGTTCCATTATGTGCGCCAAGGGTATGGGCTATCGCAAGTGTACCGCCGCAGCCATAACGTGACCGACCCCGAATGGCTGCACCAAGCCGTTATTTATCTTATTCCGCTAGGTGGCCTGTTGTACCGCATGACCACGCCTGACCTTAAGTTTTTATTCAGCCCACTTTATACAGCGCCTGAGCTTAGCTTTTTAGTACTGCCTGTGATGGGCCTTGGCGTGTCGACGTTTATTGTTTGGTTATTCCGCCGTGCTATTGATATTTACAACGGCAGACCTGTAATTGGTTATACCCTATTTGTACTAACCCACATTTTGGTTTTCTACCTAGCATTTGTACATATTAATGACGCTACAATCGGTTGGATTGGCAGCGCTTTTTGGCATGCCACGCAGTACTTATTTTTTGTATGGCACTTTAATAAGCGCCAAGCTGAAAGTGCTGGCGGCTACACCAACTGGTTCCAGTGGGTGGCGGTAAGCATGTTTGTTTTTATCCCGGGGTTTTTGTTCTTCGGTGACTTTATGACTAGCGGCTGGGCATGGCTACAAGGCGAACTACAACTTGCTGCTGCAACTGCCGTAGCCTTAAACCTAGCGTTTTTATATAACCACTATCTGGCTGATGCCATCTTATGGCGCAGCCAAAAGAAGACCTACCAAGCTAAAACTTAAGCTTTCACCCAGTTAAGGCGCAGCGCGTTAAGAACCACCGTAAGTGATGAAGCGGCCATAGCCGCACCGGCTACCCAAGGTGGCAGCAGTTGCCCTGTTACGGGGTAAAGCAAACCTGCGGCTACAGGCAAAGCTGTGGTGTTGTAGGCAAATGCCCAGAACAAGTTTTGCTTAATGTTACGCATGGTACTGCTTGAAATACGTACCGCAAACGGCAAGCGCTGTAGGTTGTTGGTAGCAATAATCACATCGGCTGAGGTAATGGCAATGTCACTCCCCGTAGCGAGTGAAACGCCTACGTTTGCCTGCGCTAATGATGGGGCATCGTTAATACCATCACCCACCATGGCAACTGACTTCCCTTCTGACTGGAAGGCACGAATCTTCTCAAGCTTAGCATCAGGGCTTAGGCCAGCGTGTACAACTTCAATATTTGCTTGCTTTGCCATATATGTGGCGGCACGCTCGTTATCGCCCGTGAGCATAACAACCTCTTTACCCATTTTGCGTAGGGCTTTTACAGCTTGTTTAGCTTCTTTACGCAGATCATCATTAAGAGCAATAACCCCAATAGTTTGCTTTTCACGGGCAACGTAAACAACCGTTTTACCTTGTTCAAGCATTGGGTTTACTTGGGCATCAAAAGCATCAACATCAATCTTCTGGGCTTTGATGTAAGCCTTACTACCTACAAAACAGGGCTTACCACCAAGCTTGGCTTTTACGCCTTGGCCTGGGGTATTTTCGAATGCTGTGGCTTTAAGAAATTTCATCTCACGGTGCTTAGCTTCGTTCGCAATAGCGTTTGAAAGCGGATGCTCAGAGAGTGTGGCCAGGCTTGCTGCAATTTGCAGAACACGGTCAATATCCGTCCCTTCGGTTGAGATAGTTTCAACAACACGGGGCGTACCCATTGTTAGGGTCCCTGTTTTATCAAAGGCAATAACATCAGCCAAGCCTAGCTGTTGCAGGGCTTGCCCACGGGGCATCAAAACACCACCACGGGCCGCACGGCTAACACCCACCATAATCGAAACAGGCGTTGCCAAGCCAAGGGCACATGGGCACGCAATAACAAGAACAGTCATGGCTACAGTAAAGGCATAGGCCATTTGTGGCTCAGGGCCATAAAGGTACCAAGCTGCAGCGGTGGCAACAGCAATACCCAAAACAATAAGGGCAAATACGCCGGCAATACGGTCAACCAGTTGGGCAATTGCAGGTTTGGTTGATTGGGCTTCGCGCACCATTTCAACCACTTTTGAAAGGACTGTATCCTCACCCACTTTATCGGCACGCATCACAAAACTGCCTTGGCCGTTGTGAGTACCTGCCACAACTTCAGAATCTACCTTTTTAGCAATCATCACAGGTTCGCCGGTCAGCATAGCTTCACTCACGGCGCTATGGCCTTCAGTTACTGTGCCATCCACAGGAATGTTTTCACCCGGGCGGATTTTTAGCAGGTCGCCAACTTCAACCTCTGAAAGTGGAATTTTCTCTTCTTCACCTTGGCGCAGGCGAATAACGTAATCAGGCGTAAGAGCCAATAGCTTAGCGACAGCGCTTGAAGCCTTACCTTTAGCGTAGGCTTCCATCCCCTGACCAATGTTAATAAAGGCTAAAATAAAGAGTGCGGCTTCGTAGTAGTAGTGGCGCGCATCGGCTGCAATAAACTCAGGCGCGTAAAGCACAACACATGAGTATGCCCATGCCATTGATGTACCCAAACCAATAAGGGTGTACATATCAGCCTGCATGTTTTTAACCGACTTTAACGCCGCTTTATAAATATGCCCACCGCTTACAAGCATAATAGCAAGCACAAGCCAGTTCATGATGTACCAGCTAATACCCATCACACCTTCGGTTGAGGCCGCATGCATATTGGCCATAAGCAGAGCGCCTAATACACCTGCCGGAATAGCTTTAACAAATAAGGTAAGGGCTTTCTTTTTGTGTTCTGAGTTATCAACGTCAACCTCAGCCATTGGTTTGGCTGTGTAGCCCGCTTTGGCAACAGCAAGCTGCAACTCGTGCGAGTCGTAACCGCCTTTAACCATGGCAGACTCATCAGCCAAGTTAACCTGTGCTTCTTTAACACCCTTCACGCCTTTAATGGCTTTTTCTACACGGCTTACGCATCCGCCGCAGTTCATCCCTGTGATTTTATAAAGGTGGTCGGTCATTGATAGTTATCCCTTGCTTTACCTATTATTGGTTGTTCAGTATACTCCATGAACATCAATAAAACAAAATGGTTACGGGTACCTTATGGGCATCGATAAAAATTCTCCTGCTAAAGATTTAGCCAACATGGGCACAAAAACAAAACGCATCCTCGGGGCTGAGCTTTGGGTAAAAGTTCTTATTGGCCTATTTTTAGGTGTGTTGGCGGGCTTGGGCCTTAGTTACTTTAGCCCAACCGTGGGCGCTGAAAATACCCAAACCATTGGCCAGTGGCTCGCCCTGCCCGGCTATTTGTTCTTGGCGATGATCCAAATGATTGTGATTCCTTTGGTATTATCATCAGTTTTTTACGGTATTGCTGCCAGCCAAATGGAAACGGTGAAAAAAGTAGGTCTACGTGTTGTGCTTTACTTTATTGGCACGACGACTGTTGCCATTACTGTGGGTAGCTTGCTTGCTGTCCTTATTAAACCCGGTCGCTATATTACCGAAATGGCAATGGCCAACGCCGCCAGTGGCAATGCACCCGTAGCCCCAACGGCCGATGCGGCGACTATTACCAACTGGTCACGCGAGATTACAAGCATTCTGCCGAATAACATTTTTGATACTCTCGCACAGGGTGACCTTTTGCGTGTGGTCATTTTTGCCGCCATTTTTGGTGCGGCTGTTTTGGCAATGCCCACTGCCCGCAGTAAACCTTTAACTGACCTTGCCTCAAGCCTACAAGAAGGCTGCATGGTTGTTGTAAGCTGGGTGATGAAGCTTGCCCCACTGGCTGTATTTGGTTTATTGGCACAAGTTGTAAGCTCACTAGGGATGGACGCTGTTGCCGGTATGGCAGCTTACATGGGCACCGTTCTGCTAGGCCTTATCAGTATGTTTTGTTTGTACCTACTGCTTGTTAAGTTTGTATGCCGTGTGCCGATTAGCACGTTTTTACGTGGTGCGCGCCCTGTGCAGCTTTTGGCATTTTCAACCTCAAGTTCGGCGGCGGTCATGCCTGTTACCATGCAAGCGGCTGAAAAATCATTAGGGGTCTCACCAAACGTAGCCCGTATGGTTGTGCCACTGGGTGCAACGATTAACATGGATGGCACAGCGCTATACCAAGCCATTGCTGCTATTTTTCTTGCGCAAGTTTACGGGATTGACCTTGGCATGCATGAGTTTGGCCTGATTATGCTAACAACCGTTGGTGCTTCAATTGGTGCACCCGGCACCCCGGGTGTGGGTATTGTGGTGCTTGCCTCAATTCTGCTAAGTATTGGTGTGCCAGCTGAAGGGATTGCTATTATTTTGGGTGTCGACCGTATTTTGGATATGTGCCGCACCACCCTAAACGTAAGCGGCGACATGGTTGCCAGTATGCTTATGCACAAACTACTTGGTAAAAAACTTAACGTTGAAGAGGCTGTAGAATAACCATGAACACCAAACTCCCCTCACCTAAATTATTTGCGGGCCGTAAGTTTACGCCAATTTTCATTGCCCAGTTTGGCGGTGCCTTTAACGATAATATGCTTAAGTTTACGCTGATTATGCTGGCAACCTATAACCCAGTGTATACCCGTGACCTTCAACAACTTTTAGGCATGGATAGCACCACAGTTGTGCAGCAACTAAACTTGGTAGCTAGTGCCTTGTTTATTGTGCCGTTCTTTATTTTTTCAGCGGTTGCAGGCTCAATGGCTGACCATTACCCCAAGCATAAGTTTATTCAATACACCAAACTGGCCGAAGTTGCCGTGATGCTGATTGTAGTTGCAGGCCTTATGCAAGAAAGCATTTACCTGTTGCTGCTTGCGCTGTTTGGCCTAGGGGTACAGTCAGCCTTTTTTGGTCCGCTGAAATACGGCGTACTGCCAGAACTTTTGCCTGATAATAAAATTGCCCCTGCCACAGGCTTTATGCAAGGTGCAACGTTTGTTGCTATTTTGGCAGGTACTGCCGCTGGTGGTTTTCTGACTAAAGGCGAACATGCCGCCGCTATGAATAGCCTGATGATTACAGCCGTTGCGGTTGCGGGTTATTTGGCTGCAAGGTTCATCCCCGAGCTTAAAGCTGCTGCGCCTAAGCGCAAAACCAAATGGTCACCCCTTAGTGAGTTTAAAGAAACTTTGAGCTATGCCTTTAGCCACCGCAAACTTGCACTCGGCGTTATTGGCCTTAGTTGGTTTTGGTTATTAGGTTCAGTGATTTTGGCGCTGCTACCACCTTTTGTTAAAGAACATATGAATGCCAACCAAGACGTTGCAACAGGCCTGATTATTGGTGCGGCTATCTTTATTGCCATTGGTGCCATTGTTTGTGGCCAAGTGATTAAGAACAACACGAAAGCGGGCCATGCGGCCCTAGGTATTGGTGCTACGCTTATTGGTTTTTCAATGTTGCCCGCACTTCCACAAACGAATGAGCTTTACACCCTAACAACCCTACCGGCCATGGCAGCGGCCTACTTTGTTTTGATTATGGCATTTGCGGTAAGTTGTGGGTTTTTCACGGTGCCATTGTTTGCGGCACTTCAACTTGCGGCTGACCCTAGCCGTAAAGCCCGTACCATTGCGGCGAACAACATTATGAACGCACTGTTCATGGTGGCAGGCACATTGCTGACCAGTATTCTGATTGGCCAGTTTACGCTTACGCCAAACAAAGTGTTTATTCTACTTGGCATACTTACAATGCTGTTGGGTGTTTACTTTATGAAAGCACTTAAGAAGTAATTAACGTGCGAAATTAAGCAGCGAATGAAATACGGAAGTTCTCTGTATTCAGTTCATTACGCTCACGTACGTCAACTTCAACGCCAAGGTATGCTAAGGCCTGATCGTGGGTCAAACGCTCACGCAGAATCTTAGCAACGTCAGGGTTGGCATCAATACGGATTTTGCCTCGGTATGACGGTGCACGCCATAGCTTAAGCAGAATATCGCCCGCAACGTACATTGGCCACTTGAGACGAGTCATCAAGTTTTCGCCCACACGTTGGCGTACAATTTCAACCAAGCCCGAGCGAGAGATTGGCATTACTTCATGCTCAATCATGTCGTAGGTAAAGACTTCGTCTAGGTAGGCCTGAAAGTCTAGGCGCTCACGCTCAGACGATAGGTTTAGAAAGTCGACCAAAATACTGCCACCAAGCTCAAGCAACGTACACAGACGAAAAACCTCATGTGCGGCACGTTTGTTAAGGTCATAACGGAAGTTCTTGCTGCTGCCATCAGGCGTGCGCGATGAATCAACATCAATCGAAGTTAGCGCCTTTGTCATTTCAATATGTAGCGCCCCGCCACCTGGTAGCACAAACTCTGGGCCGCCAGCTTGGTCAAGCTGTTCGTCAATCTTCTCAAGCAATTCCATATCTGGGTATTTGCTGAGTTCAAAAATGTTCTCTTCACGTACGTAGTGCGCAACTTCTTGACGGAAGCGGTTATCAACAATCCAAACACGTACGGGTTTATCGCCAGCGTCGCGCAGGCTGCGGCTAATAGCAGCTGGGGCTGGGGTAATGATGCTTGGCACATGCACAGCACCTTCAGGGCGGCGTGTTAGCACACGGGCATCAAGCTTGGCACCCTTCTCGCCAATAGGTGCACGGGTAATGCGGACCATAATCTCTTGCCCTTCAACAACCTTACCAACTTCTTTTTGTACGGTTTTAAGCGGCAAAAAGCCATCTAGGCTGTGGCCAATATCAACAAATGCAGCGTCTAAACCTTTTGAGATTGAGCGCACACGCCCAAGCACAACGGCATCATCCAAAAACGGGCGCAGCACATCATCGTAGTGCACACTTACAAGGCGGCCCTCAGGGTCAAACAGCGCAACACGGCTGTGCCAAATACATGATTCATAGAGCATGTCATACATCATAGCCGCACCGCTTCAGTAAGTTAGTTGTTTCAAATAAAGGAAGACCAATCACACCCGAAACTGAGCCATTAACAGCTTTAACCATGGCACCACCGCCTGAGCTTTGCAGTGCATAACCACCCGCAACGCCTTGCCAGTGTTTTTCAGTTAGGATGTATTTTTGAATATCACTTTCACGCAGAGGACGAAACTTCACAACGGTTGAGCTTAGCGCCTCAAGTACTTGGCCATCGTTTGTCACCAAGGCCACGGCTGTAAGCACCTTATGACGACGACCATTTAACAGGCGCATCATCTCGGCAGCTTCTTGTGCATTTTCAGGCTTACCCAAAATACGGCGGCCCACACATACGGCAGTATCAGCAGCTAGCACATTTTTGCCTTTATGGCGGCTTGCAACAGCGGCTGCTTTTTCACGGGTGACACGGGCAACGTAATCGGTTGGCAGCTCTTTTTTAAGAGGTGTTTCGTCAATATCGGCAGGGTCAATCTCAAACGCAAGGCCAAGGTCACCAAGCATTTGTTGGCGGCGTGGCGATGCTGAAGCCAAAACAAGTTCGGCTGCTGTGTTTGAGGGGTTATTTTGCTTCATAAACTAACTTCAACTTTGCTGCAAATTCAGCGGCAACTTGTTGCTCGCTCTTACGGGTAATTTTAGCACCTAGCGCGTTTAGCTTTTCTTCTAGGCGGTAGTAGCCACGGTCAAGGTGGTACACACGGCGCAGAATTGTGCGGCCTTCAGCCACCAAGCCTGCCATCACAAGTGAGGCTGAAGCACGAAGGTCAGTTGCCATTACAGGTGCGCCAACAAGGTTGGTACCGCCTGTAATTTTGCATTCTTGACCATCAATGTGCAGCTTTGCACCCATACGCACAAGCTCAGGCACGTGCATGAAGCGTTGTTCGTAAATGGTTTCTTTAATAGTACTTTGGCCAGTGGTTTGCGTAAGGAACGCCATCATCTGGGCTTGCAAATCAGTTGGGAAGCCAGGGAAAGGTTCGGTTGTAACAAACGCCCCTTTGCTTAGTTTTTTAGCAGCAGGTACGTGAACGCTGCTTTCACCTACTTCAAGCTCAACCCCAAGGTTTTGCAAAATATCAATCAAGGCTTGGTTATGCTCAGGCACCACGTTTTCAATGGTAACGCCCTCGCCTGTACCTGCCATGGCAGCAGTCAGAATAAATGTACCCGCTTCAATACGGTCAGAAAGTGGTGTGTATGTAACGCCCCAAAGCTTTGAGCAACCTTCAATGGTAATCGTATCTGTGCCTGCGCCTTTAACTTCGGCACCCATGTTATTAAGCATGGTGGCAAGGTCAACAATTTCAGGCTCGCGCGCGGCATTGCGGATGGTTGTTGTGCCTTCAGCAAATACTGCAGCCATCATTAGGTTTTCGGTACCGGTTACAGCTGGCTTAGGCAGCGTCATATCGGCGCCTTTAAGGCCTTTATGGGCTGTGGCGTGAATGTAGCCGTCGATAAGTTCAATCTTAGCGCCTAGTGCTTCTAGGCCGTTTAGAAGAACATCAACAGGGCGTGCACCAATTGCGCAACCACCCGGTAGCGATACAATCGCCTGACCAAAGCGTGCAAGCAGTGGCCCTAGCACCAAGATTGAGGCACGCATTTGCGAAACCAACTCGTATGGTGCGGTAAACTTTTTAATACGCTTAGCGTTCAATAGAAGTGTGCTGCCGTCTTGGCCCCATTCGTAGGTTAGGCCTAGGCCTTCCATAAGTTTAAGAAGGGTTTTAACGTCAGTGAGTTGTGGTACGTTTTTAAGTACTACAGGCTCTTTGGTTAGAAGAGCTGCACACATGAGTGGAAGTGAGGCGTTTTTAGCGCTACTCACGGTGATGGTGCCCTCTAGCTTGTGGCCACCTTCGATAACCAGTACGTCCATAAACGGATTCTCCTGCAATTTGCTATTGGGCTGCTGAGCCCCTATACTATTTATAGCGGCTCACATATTGGCTTATAGAACGAAAATTTGCAAAGGCATTTTAGAAATAGATGAAAGAACGTGCACAACAAGCATCAAACCAATCATCAAAAACTGAGGCTTTTACAGGGGAAGACGTCTTCCAGAAGCAAGCAGATTTGTGGTGGAAGCCCGACGGCCCCTTTTGGCCCCTACACAAGATGAATAAGCTGCGCCAGCAATACATTATTGACCACATCATCAACACTAACGGTACGGCCAACAACCTAAAGCCCTTGCAGGGTTTGCGGGTTCTTGATATTGGCTGCGGCGGTGGTTTACTTGCAGAAACGCTTCACAAAAACGGTGCCATGGTTGTGGGCATTGATGCGGTTGAAAAGAACATTAACATCGCCCAACAGCACGCCCAACAGATGGGCTACGGTATTGACTACCGCCATACAACTGTAGCAAAAATGGCGGCTCAGCGTGATAAATACGATGTTGTTATTGCGATGGAAGTCATTGAACACGTTGATGATCAAAAGCAATTTGTGGCCGACCTTGCTAAACTTACAAACCGTGGTGGTTTGGTTTTTACCTCAACCATTAACCGCACGGCAATGTCGCTCGTTTGTGCAAAGTTTGCGGCTGAGTATATTTTAAAGCTACTACCCAAAGGTACGCACAGCTGGCGCCAGTTTGTGAAGCCTGAAGAACAGCAGCGCTACTTTGAAAACAATGGCTGTAAGGTTTTGAACGTTCAGGGTATTCACCTCAACATTTTCAAAAAACAGTTTAGCTTTACAAAGAGTCTTGCAATGAACTACATCATCACAGCAAGAAAGGGGCTATAAAGCCCCCTTCTCAATACTCTTTAAGCTATGCTTACTTGGTATTTGTGTTCACAAACTCAAGAAAGTCGTTATCGGTCATCCCGACTGGTAGCTCAAAAATTGCTGGCGTATCAGCAGTGTGCAAGCGGCGGATTTCTTTCATCACATCAGCCACGTTTTCTTTTGTGGTTTTTGCAATCATCGCAACCTCGTTCCCGTTATGGAATTCATTCTGCCAACGGTAGATTGAAATCATCTGCGGGAAGATATTCACACATGCTGCCAAGTTATTGGCCACAAGATCCTCGCCAATGCGGCGCGCTTCTTCTTCGGTATCGAAGGTTGAGTATACGGTCGTCATACGGTCTAGCATTTGTGGCCTCTATTTATTTGTTAGTCTTTAAGTACAGCGGCTAGCTTCTCAGCTACGGCCTTTGCATCACCAAACACAAGGTAGGTGTTATCAGCAAAGAACAAGCTGTTTTCAACGCCAGCATAACCTGTGTTCATTGAACGTTTGTTCACGAATACAGTTTGCGCTTTGTAGGCGTTCAAAATAGGCATACCGAATAGCGGGCTTGAGGGATCATTCTTCGCGTCAGGGTTCACAACGTCGTTGGCACCCACAACGTAAACAACATCAGTGGTTGAAAAGTCGTTGTTAATGTCTTCAAGTTCGACTACTGCATCATATGGTACGTCAGCTTCAGCCAAAAGCACGTTCATGTGGCCAGGCATACGGCCCGCAACCGGGTGAATCGCAAACTTAACGTCAACGCCCTTTTCAGTCAGGAACTCGTACACTTCTTTAATAGCGTGCTGGGCTTGTGCAACAGCCATACCGTAACCCGGTACAATAATCACACGGCCAGCGCCGCCCATCATAAAGCCAGCGTCTTCAGCAGCAGCTTCTTTAATGCCTTTTTGTGCAGCGGCTGCACGGTCAGACTGAGCTTCGCCTTCGGCACCAAAGCCACCCAAGATAACACTGATGAACGAGCGGTTCATCGCTTTACACATGATGTACGACAAGATTGCACCTGATGAACCTACAAGTGCACCTGTAATAATAAGCAGAATGTTGTTAAGGGTAAAACCAGTAGCCGCAGCTGCCCAGCCTGAGTAGCTGTTTAGCATTGAAACCACAACGGGCATATCAGCGCCACCGATTGGGATAATCAGCGTAATACCTAGTACAAACGCAATACCCACCATGATCAGGAATGAGTTCATGTCAAAGGTCATCACAAAGTGCACACCAAAACCAACCATTACAAAGAACAGCGCTAGGTTTAGCAAGTGCTGGCCTTTAAATGATACGGGCGCTGAACGGAATACGCCTTGCAGCTTACCCCATGCGATAACTGAGCCTGTAAAGGTAATCGCACCGATAAAGGCACCCACAAAAACTTCAACCAATAGCACGGTGTTATGGTCGCCGTTTGTAAGGTGCAGCAAGCCTAGGCCTGCAGCAACCAATACAGCCGACATACCAACAAAGCTGTGCAAAATAGCAACCAGCTGCGGCATTGACGTCATGCTAACTTTAAGCGCCATCGGAATACCAATAAGAGCCCCAAGACCCATAGCAGCGTAAACCCAAGTAAAGTTCGCCATTACAGGGTTAAGCAATGTGGCAGCAATGGCAATGGCCATACCAATCATGGCACGTTTGTTACCACGGCGAGCAGTTTCAGGGTGAGACAAACCTTTTAGACCAAGCGTAAACAATACACCTGCTAGTAGGTAAATAAGGGCAAAAGCATCTGGTGTTAGATGGTTTTGAATATCGTGATAAAAACCAGTAAGCATTATTTGGCCCCCTGTTTAGTGTTTTTATTATCTTTACGGCGGAACATCGCCAACATGCGGCGGGTTACAACAAAACCACCAAAGATGTTAATTGATGCCAACACAACACCCACAAAACCAGCAACATGGGCATAAAAGCCAGGTTGATGCAGTAGTGGGATACCAGGATGAACTTCAGCCATGCCGGTAACCAAAATGGCACCAACAATAACAATGCCTGAAATAGCGTTTGTTACAGCCATAAGCGGTGTGTGCAGCGCAGGTGTTACGCCCCAAATAACGTGGTAGCCAATAAAGCAGGCCAACACAAATACGATAATTGAAATTGTTACAGGTTCTAGCATTTTAAGCTCTCCTAATTGGCTAGTTCTTACGTGCTTTACCGTCAGCAACGAGTACGGCAGCATTTAGAATATCATCTTCGTAGTTTAGGTTAAGTTTATCCTCTACTACCATGATTTTTAATAGGTTAAATAGGTTGCGACCAAAGAATGCGCTTGCATCCGCAGGCAAGAAACCTGGGTAATTTGTGTGACCCACAAGAATAACATCGTGCTTAACGGTTACTTTATCAGCAACGGTCAGTGGGCAGTTACCGCCAGTGGCGGCTGCAAGGTCAACAATAACGCTGCCTGGGCGCATGTTTTTAACAGTAGCCTCAGTCACCAGTACAGGTGCGGGACGACCCGGGATTTGCGCTGTTGTGATAACAATATCAAAAGTAGCGAGTTTATCTTGCAGGGCTTGCTGTTGCTTTTTCTTACCTTCGGCTGAAAGTTCTTTTGCATAGCCGCCTTCGCCAGCGCCCTCTTCTTCGATGCCAAGGTCCATGAACTTTGCACCTAGTGACTGAATTTGCTCAGCAACTTCAGGGCGAACGTCATAAGCCTCAACCACAGCGCCTAGGCGTTTAGCTGTTGCAATAGCCTGAAGACCTGCAACACCGGCACCAAGTACGGCAACACGGGCAGGTTTAGCACTACCTGCAGCAGTCATCATCAGTGGCATAAAGCGGCCGTAGTGCTGCGTAGCCTCAAGCACGGCACGGTAGCCAGCAATGTTAGCCTGTGATGAAAGAACGTCCATAGCTTGGGCACGTGAAGTACGTGGAATACGCTCAAGCGACAAAATGCCAGCGCCTTGTTTTTCAACAGCCTTAAATACTTTATCGGCGTTTGCGCCTTGAGTTAGGCTAATAACAAGAGCACCCTTTTTAAGGTTTGCCACTTCTTTAGCTTCAGGCATGTTAATTTTAAGAACAACATCAGCGGCCCATGCCTGCTTTGTTGTTGAAAGCTTTGCGCCTGCATCAGCGTACATTTTATCTGTAAACTGAGCGCCTTTACCTGCACCTTTTTCAACAAGGATTTGAACATCCTTTGCCAAACCCGCAAAGCGGCTAAGGTCTTGAGGGGCAACGGCAACGCGTGTTTCGTTTTTTGCAGTTTCTGCAACAATACCGATAGTGAGTGATGTTTTGCTCATAGGGACCGTTCTTTTTGTTTAATTATTCGCCAACATTGTAACCATGAGATGGCCCAATGTCATGCCTTAAAAGGTTGGGTAATAAAACATATAGAGCAATATTAGGCAATAAAGAAAGCCACCCCAGAGGGGTGGCTTTCCGTTTTCGCGATGTGTTAGCTGCCTGACGTCATGTTAGCACCTTTCAGCCTTGAGCGACTTCGCATCGTAAGTCAGCTTATAGACAGCTTCGCTGCCATCTTCGCCGACCAGGATGAGTTTCGCCGCTTCACCGAGGCGCACACGCACCAGCTGAACCTGGCCGAAAACTTCACCGTATTTCTCGGTGTAGCCTTCTTCCAGAACCGCACCGCCTTCAACACGAAGACGATTGTGCTGGCCGATGACCATGACATACGCTTCCGTCGGCAGGGTATCCAGCCATGCGGCAGGATCCGTGTTTTCGGGAGCGCGACGATGCCAGTTTTCCGAGACGCCGAAGAACTTACGTCCTTCACGCATTTCGATGAACTGTGCTTCGAGCATGAGCGAGACCTCGCGGTCTTCACGATCGCCACTCGCCGACGCCTTCGACCGGGTACCCGTTTCGAGCGCATTGGTGAGACCATCAGCCAGACGAAGCTGACGACGGCTACCATTGGTGAGCTGACTCTTGCCGCCGACATAGACGAACTTGGCCACACCACCAGAGGCGAAGCGATAATCGAAGACCTCGATGCCGTCGTACTGACGCACGTCAGATTCGTCGGCGGTCGGGCCATGCTTGACAGTCAAGGTGAAGCAGTTTGCGATTTGGTTGGACATAGAGAATACTCCTGTAGAAGGGATGCCACCCAATGTGACACCTTAATCTACCGCCCTCGGCATAACGCCAAGACAAACCCATATGGAGAACCCATAGGATCAGAGATCAAGTGGAAAAGGAATGTAAGATCTAACAGTAGCTTAATAAAGGTAAGCATCATCAATGTGATTACAAGCGTGAAACCGCAAGAAAATTGAGATTTTTTAAGACCCGTCCTACCCTAAACCATTGCGTTTAGATATTACATTTCGATATTGCATTTGGATTAGGCGACCGTATAATGCTTTTCATTAAATTGTCGGGGCGTAGCGCAGCCTGGTAGCGCACCACGCTGGGGGTGTGGGGGTCGGAGGTTCAAATCCTCTCGCTCCGACCATTTAATATAAGAAAAGCTGCCATAGGGCGGCTTTCTTATATTAAATCTGTTGGTGCAGGGTTTGAACCGACGAGGAGGTTTAACAAATGACGCAGCAATGCGTGAGGCATTGCGAGTAATTTGGACGTTACCGCGAAAAGCGGAACGCCCGAAGGGTAAGAACCGCCCTAAGGGCGGGGCTTATCAATCCTCTTTCATAGTACACCATTTAAGAAAACCGCCCATCGGGCGGTTTTTCTATTTAGTCTCATCAAATTAGTCGTCAGAGCCACCCTGTGGCAATTTGCGATATAACGTAGCACGGCCAATGCCAAGCTTTTTAGCAGCCTGAGTTAGGTTGCCCTTACACAAATCAAGCACATGCTCAATGTAGCGACGTTCAATAACTTCGAGCGGAAGGATTTCTTCGTCAGGGTCATCTTCAATCTGGAAGGTCATATCAGGTGAAAGGAAGGCAAAGTCTGTGGCTTCAAGTGTTTTAGTTTCAGCATGCACAATGGCGCGGTATACAGCATTTTCAAGCTGGCGCACGTTGCCTGGCCAAGGGTAACCCGTAAGGAATGAAATAGCACCCTTACTTAGGGTTTTAGGGTCTTGGTTGTTTTGCACAGCAGCACGGCGGATAAAATACTCAGCCAATAGCTGAATATCATCTTCACGCTGGCGCAAGGCTGGCACATGAATTGGCAAAACGTTTACACGGTAGAACAAGTCTTCACGGAAGCTACCATCTTTGACCATTTTACTAAGGTCTTTGTTGGTCGCGCAGATAATACGCACATTCACAGGCACAGTACCTGTTGCGCCTACAGGCTCAATTTCACCTTCTTGTAGCGCACGTAGCAGCTTAACCTGAGCGTTGGCAGGTAGTTCACCCAGTTCATCAAGGAAAAGCGTGCCGCCATCAGCAGCTTTAAACTTACCTTCGGCCTTACGGTCAGCCCCTGTAAAGGCGCCCTTTTCGTGGCCGAATAGAATACTTTCAATCAAATTTTCAGGGATTGCACCACAGTTTACAACAACCATTGGGCCTTCTGAACGGTTAGAGGCTTGGTGAATAGCTTTTGCTACAAGTTCTTTACCCACGCCAGACTCACCATTTAATAGAACTGGCATATCAGTTGGGGCAGCCTTCAGCATAGTTTTGAACAAAGCTTGCATTTTTTCTGACTGGCCAATGATGTCAGAAAATTCGGCGCGGTTCTCAGACTCACGCAGGGCAAGGGCAATTTCTTTCTTGAGGCTTTGGCGCTCAAGCATGTTTTCAACAGTCACCTGAAAACGCTCAAACCCAAGGGGCTTGGTCATAAAGTCCCAAGCGCCTTTACGCATGGCTTTAACAGCCTCGGTTGTGCTGTCAGATACAGTAAGAACTAGAATAGGAATAGAGTCGCCAAATTGTTTGCGGCAAGACTGGATGAAGGTAATCCCATCCATTTCAGGCATGTAAAGGTCTGTAATAATACCATCTGGCAAGGTTGTACCTTTAGCCAAATCCTCGAGGCAGTCAGCTGCTCGAGTAAATGTTTTGACTTCAAAACCTGACTTCTTTGCATAGACTGTTAGTAGGTCTAGCTGTTCAGGCTGGTCATCAATCAAGTATAGTAGTTTTGACATCTCATCACTTCCTCACTCTATTATGGTGTCTCACAATAGAGATTGCATTTACGGATGGCATTCTAACAAAGGTTGTAATTAAAATACATGTATAAATTGCATGATTATACGATGTTATTTATTTTTACCAACTAACAGATAGTGTTGGAACGTCTTTGGGGTTTGTAAAGGCGTAATGTTTAATATTAACAGGTTGGCCGTCTACACCTAGGGCTGAACACGGCGCTAAGCCTTCATAATTGAAGCCAACTTTTTTAATTACCGCCCCACTCGCCTTATTTACATCGTCATGCATAATAAATACGCGGTTAGCGTTCAATGCTTTAAAGGCATAATGCGCTAAAGCAGTAGCAATTTCAGTAGCATAGCCCTTGCCCGTTTCGCTTGAGCGCACCCAATAGCCGATCTCAAAACTACGTAGCTCCCAATCAAAGCGATGAATACCTGTGCTTGCTACAAGTTTATCGCCGGCAAAGGCAAATAGCATAATGTCTTCACGCAGAATATATGCAGCCTGCTTCTCACGGCAAGTGGCTTCATCGGCTTCAACGCTATGGGGCTTATGTGCCCATGGCATCCATTTTTTAAGGTCTTCCAGGCTTTCCATTTTCGCTTCGTGCAAAGCTGCCCCATCACCCTGTTGTGGTGGGCGCAAAACAAGACGGGGTGTTTTGATAGGCATAGGCACATCAATCAGCACCTTATGCTCTGGTGTTTGTGTCTTAGCCACGCTTAACAACACTCCCTTGGGCGGTATCTTCAATCACAAAGCCAAGGGCTGTAATTTCATCACGCAGTTGGTCAGCCTTTGCAAAGTCGCGGTCTTTACGGGCAGCGTTACGGGCTTCAAGCATGGCTTGAACTTCAGCAGGTACATCAGCCTTAGGTGGCGCGTAAGATAGAATATCAATACAGAAGATACTATCAACCAAGCTGGCAAGTTTAGCTTTTTCAAGGCCTGACACATCATCAGCATCAAGCATTGTAAATACTTGGCCAAGCGCCTTTGCTGTGTTGAGGTCGTCAAACAGAGCCTCGTCAATCTTGGCTTTATGCGCAAGAGCAGCCTTTGAAAGCTCAACACTATCAAGACTCTGTCCATCAGCTAGTTTTTGCACACGCTCGCACAGGCGGCGGTGGCCTGTAGCGGCAGCTTTTAATGAGTCCCAGTCAAAATCCATCCCCATACGGTAATGGGTGGTAAGGCATAGGTAACGGTATGCAAGTGGGCTAATGCCTTCATCTTCAAAGGCATCAACAGTTAAAAACTTGCCAGATGATTTACTCATCTTGGCGCCGTCTTTAAGGTTAAGAAAGGCCACGTGCATCCAGTAGTTCACAAACTTTTTGCCATGGGCGCACTCGCTTTGGGCAATCTCGTTTGTATGGTGCACCGGAATGTGGTCAATACCACCGGTGTGAATATCAAAATGTTCGCCTAAGTAACGGGCCGACATTGCTGAACACTCAATGTGCCAACCGGGGAAACCTACGCCCCACGGAGAGTCCCACTCCATATCGCGCTGCGCATCTTTTGGTGAAAATTTCCAAAGGGCAAAGTCGGTTAGGTTTTTCTTTTCACCCATATCAACACGTTCGCCAGCTTGCAGGCCATCAATGTCAAGGCGAGCAAGGTAGCCGTAGTCATCAATTTTTGAGGTATCAAAGTAAACACCGTCAGATGTTTTGTAGGTAAAGCCCTTCTCTTCTAGCTTTTGAACCATATCGATTTGTTCTTTAATATGGTCAGTGGCGCATGGCACGTGGTCAGGCTTACGGATGTTAAGCTTTGCTGCATGTTCAAAAAAGACTTCGGTATACTTCTTCGCAATATCCCATGCGTTAAGGCCTTCGCGGCGCATAGCAACAAGCATTTTGTCTTCACCAAGGTCACCATCGTCAGTCAGGTGGCCCACATCGGTAATGTTCATCACGTGGTTTACCTTGTAGCCAGCGTAATCAAATGTACGACGAAGAACATCAGCAAAGATAAATGCACGCATATTACCAATGTGCGCATTGTGGTAAACCGTAGGCCCACAGGTGTAAATACCAACTTCCCCTTCGGTGATTGATTTAAAGGCTTCAGCCTTGCGGGTCCAGGTATTGAATAGTTTAATTGTAGGCATATGGGTATTTGGCATTGTTTGAATACTGTCTAGCTTGCTTTTGTTATGACATCGTAATTGGTCATTTTATGCCCAATTTGTTGGTAAATATAGCCCATTCGCACATAAATGTGTTAATAATATAGGCAAAATAATATCAAAAAGAGGGTTTTCCCGTGCGTTACGTGTTTCTGTTTATTCTTATCTTGTTCATTGGCGGTATTGGCGCCGTGCTTGCAGCCCCCAACTACGTTGACTGGAATAACCATAAACCCCTTATTGAAGAAAAACTTGCCGACGCTATGAGCGTCCCTGCGGTTGAACTGCACGGCGATATTGACTTTAAGCTCTTCCCAGCGCCTGAAATTTACGCTGCTGGCCTTACCGTAAAACCATTCGTTGGCGAAACCAACATTGCTGAGATTGAGCAATTCACCGCCAAATTTGGATGGGACAGTATTGCTGCTCTGCGTATCCACGCTAAAACCATTAACGCTGACGCCATTAACGTAAACATTATTAAGCTAGCTGATGGCAAGGCAAACTACTTATCTGAGCGCCGCAGCCGTCGTTCAAGCCAGCCTCGCTCGCTATACCCACTTTCAGGTATTGATAACCTAACCGTAAACCAGCTTACGGTTACTTACGAAGATCAGCCAAACGAGTACACGCAAAAACTTTCTATCCCGAACCTACAGCTTCTAGCCCCAAGCTTCGACCAAGCAGCACTTACAGCTGAAGGCACACTTAACGAAACACCCATTGCCCTTACAGGTACGTTTAACCTAGAAACACTACGCCAAATTGAAGCAACGACAACCCTTACCGTAGACGAAAACACTGCTGGCTTTGAAGGCAGCATTTTTGATGCTTTCTCTGAGCCTATGTACAAAGGCCTAGTCACCGCAAACCTTGTAACCTTTGACGACCTATTTAAAAAGCTAAACATGCTACTGCCTGCAGCCCTTGTGCGCTACAAAGATCTTGAGGGTATTACCTTCCGTGGTGACATCATGTTTAACGACACAACAATGACTGTTGAAAATGCAAACCTTGCCCTACCACAAGGTACAATCGAAGGCCGCATTAGCACCAAGCAAAAAGGCTCAAACGGCCGCCCAATGCATGACGTTGCACTAACGACTGAATCGTTTGACCTTTCAAGCTTCCTTGAAGCCACAAAAGGCACGGCGGCGCCAGCAGCGAATGATAGTTCTGACTGGTCAGACACACCGTTTGATTTGTCATTCCTTGCAGCAAACGACTTTAAAATTTCGTTGAAAGCAAACCAGCTTAAAGCCCGTGGGCACGAGTTTGATGCCCTAAGCATAATGCTGAACAACGAAAACAAACTACTAATGATTGAAGAAGCTTTGCTTGGCCTGCAGCAAGGCACAGCTCGTCTGAACGGTCAGTTTAAATACAGCAATACCCCTAACCTGCAAACGAACATCCGTCTGAACCGTTTGCCAATGCGTACATTCTTTGGCAGCGGCGAGAACATTATTTCAGGTGCGCTGACAGGCTCGTCTGAGCTTACTGCCAAAGGTGACTCTGTTCAGGAAATGATGGACAACCTAAACGGCGAAGGTGAGCTTAACATCACCGAAGGCACTCTGAACAAGATTGACCTTAAAGACATGGTGACAGCGATGCGCCAAATCTTTAAAAAGCAATCAAGCAAAACCGATACACCGTTCTCTGATATGAAGCTGACCTTCACCATTGAAAACGGTACTCTTCGTAATGACGATTTTTACCTACATACCGATAAAGCAGCTATTAAAGCGTCAGGTAAAATTGATCTTGCGAGCAAAACTCTTAACCTAACCGTTAACCCACAAACTGATGCTGGCCTTACAGATATTCTTATCCCTGTTAAAGTGATTGGCCCTATGGACAGCCCTAACATTGTACCTGTTGTGACATCATCAGTAGGTAAAGGTGCAGCCATCGGTGCCATGGTTGGCGGCCCTATTGGTGCAGCAGCCGGCGCGCTTATTGGCTCTAAAATCTCAAAAGACAATAAAAAGCCTGACGCCCCAACCGAAGCTGACGCACAAAACAACAATGCACAAAACCAGGCACAGGAAGTTCTTGAACAAGAAGAAGAGCAAGAAGCCCTACCGTTTGACCTTGAAAACGCCACGCCTGAAGAAGTGCGCAAATACTTTGAAGGGAATCAGTAATGACAACACCCAAACTCAAAGCCGAAGTTAAAGCCCAAGGCGATGCCTTTGCCGTTACGGTAAATGGTAAAGCCCTTAAAACACCCAATAAAAAAGACTGGGTTTGCACAAGCGAAAACCTAGCCAAAGCTGCCGCTGAAGAAGTTGAAAAACACGGCACCAAAGGCGCATTTTATAAGCTGCAATCATTTGTGGTTGATACCCCAGCCGAAACCACACAAACCGAAATGCTTGACCATTTTGATACTGACCTTGTGTTTTACGAAGCTGATGAACCTGTTGACCTTGTGGCCTTCCAAAAACAACATTGGGAGCCTGTGCGCACATGGCTGTGCGATGCTTTAGGCGGCGTACCATTTAAGATTAGCTACCACACAACACTGAACGAGCAACCAAAGACCACACACGAAGCCCTAGAAGCCTATTTAAAGGGCTTGAGCACCGAACAACGTGCCGTGGCTTACTTTGCTGGTCGCTTGGCTTCTAGCGTTGCAATTGGCCTTGCCTTTGCCGCAAAAGAACTTGATGCTGAAGACGCTCATAAAGCTGGCCATGCGGATGAATACTACCAAGAAAGCCGCTATAAACCCGATGATTTGCTGACTGAGCGGTTTGATGAAAACATCAAACAGTTTGCTCAATTGCAAATTTTTCGAGATTTCAGCTATTGAGGTATTGACTAACGCTCTTTCATGGCGTATCAATCTTCCTACGAACTTTCGGGGAGTAGCGCAGCCTGGTAGCGCACCTGGTTTGGGACCAGGGGGTCGGAGGTTCGAATCCTCTCTCCCCGACCATTTCGTACAACTTTTTATACCCGCAAAACACCAGGAAAGCGGGGCGTTATAAAGAGTTTCGCTAGGTTTCATTCATTAAAACCTACATCATCCCTCTTGTTATTTGTTGTATGTTGTTGTATGTTGTTGTATTGACGAGGTATCTTACAGGTATCTCGTATTGATGTTTCGCAGCAGCCACAGGCGCGCTGAGTTCACGTATTTTGACAATGAGGTACCCACATGCAAGAATTATCGCCCAAATACATTGAATCGCTTGAGATTCCTAGCAAGGCCAAGAAAATCTATTGGGATGCAATCATCAAAGGCTTTGGTGTCTGCGTCTACCCTACTGGCCGTAAAACCTATATGTTTCGATACTCATTACACGGTAAGAAGGAAAGCATGGCACTCGGTGACGTGCTAAACGTCAAGTTTAAGGCAGCTAAAGAGGCAGCCAAGACATTGCGCGCTCGTGTGGACCTGGGCGAGAACCCAGCCCAAGACCGCAAAGATCGTCGGGCTGAAGCAGCTGCAGTTCGATCAGGCCCTAGTGTGGCTGATCTATTCCACGAATATATGACAGACTATGCTCAGCATTACCGAAGCGCCGGAACGATCAAAGGCGATCACTCGTGCTTTCGTACACACATTGAGCCAAACCTTGGTGGCCTAAAGGTAGATAGTATCCAGTTTTCTCACATCAACAAGCTTCACAAATCACTTGAAGATACACCGTACCGGGCAAACCGTGTGTTTGAACTACTCTATGGCATGTTCAAGCTAGCGCTCCAATATGGCTACACAGACCACAACCCCTGTAAAGGCGTTAAAAAGTACAAAGAGAAAAAGCGTAATACATTCCTGAAGCCTGAGCAGATTAAAGAGCTTGTGCTTTATCTCGATAACCACAGCAATCGCACCTCAGCTATGGCAATCAAGCTTATGCTGCTAACAGGCTGCCGCTATAACGAAGTTATTCAGGCTGAGTGGTCTGAGTTTTCACTTGAGCAAAACACCTGGCATATTCCTGCCGGGCGAACAAAATCAAAGCGCGACCACAAGGTATACCTGACTGAAGAAATCCGAGCCATTCTAGATGAAATGCGCGCAGGCAATGATTCAGGCTATGTATTCTTTAATGCTGATACTGGCACCTATGCCAAGCGCATTGATAAATTCTGGTATCGCACCCGTGATAAACTGGGCCTGAAGAATGTGCGCATCCACGATCTGCGTCATACATTCGCCTCGGTGGTGATTTCAAACGGTTACGATATCAAGGTAGTAAAGCAGCTGCTTAATCACCAAGACATATCGTCAACCGATCGCTATAGCCACCTCTTCCAGGAGTGCCAAGAGCAAATCGCGGTAGATATCTCGAAAACGATTACAGGCAACGTGGTGCCATTTAAGAAAACTGGATAACTTGAAAGACAGTTCAGTGATGACCATATCTACTGCATGAATGAAGAAATCAGAATCGTGCAGTTAGATGCTAATGGTTATGAGGTCGGTCCTCTGTATACCACGGATAAATATTCAAGGGATGCTGAATACTATGCCCGTACCGTTCTAAAAGACGTTAGGCGTGAACATCCAAACAACATCTATGCGCTATACATCAATGGTCAAAAACAGCCCGACTAATTCATATAATATGGGCTAGTCGTTAGACACTAGCCCTATATATTATATATAGGGTATCCGTTCGCACCCCCAGAACCCTGATAATTCAAATACTTAAGTATATAAAAAACAGCACGGGTTCTAGGCCGTACCCGTTCCGACTAATTTTAAGTAAGTCATTGATTTAAATTAAAAACAAGGGTGCGAACTAAATATTTTAATGCTCTAGAACCCTAGAACCCGTACCGCTTTAGAACCGTAAAATCATGCAATTGCCCGACGTCTTTTTCGGTATTTAAACTGCATAACTGCACTGCCTAATGTGATCACCGCAACGCAGGCCCACTCTAATGTGCTGAATGTGCGCACCGGCATCGATGTAAACCAATGGGCCACCACCTCAAGGCCGTAAGTAATGAGAGGCACCAAGGCAGCCAGGGCCATGAACCGCTCCGACTTAAGGTGCTTGACCGCGTAGAAGTAAGCAAAGATCGACGCAGGCTCAATCAGAACACCAAAGGCGCCGCCTAAGATGAGCGTGTCCATGCGTAGGAAGTCTGCAGCTGAAGGCAACGGCGCCACCGATACATGTAGAAAATGGCCATAAGCCGCAACGCAGGCCAAGGCAATAAAGATCAACATACAACTTACAAAGCTGATGATTGCCGTCACACGAATGCGGTCCTTCAGCCCGTGGAATACATTTACCTCGGGGTGGGCCTCAATGACCATAGTCTTTGTCACCTGGAAGAAGATCGCAGCCAACAAGAACAGCATGGCATTTTTCATCGTTTCAGGGTCTAACTGCCCTAAAAGCATGATGCAGCCTGCAGCAATTAAAGTCGTGCCGGCAACAGTCATGGCCCGCGGCCGACGATTAAAGAATAGCCAGGCAAAGATCACAACAAGGATCACGCCAAAACGCTGCAGCAACGAGCCTTCAGCTGAGGTTACATAGATGAATAGATAAACCGTAAAGATGTGCTCAAATAAGGTCAGTACGCCATAAAGCCACGTTACTGGTGACCTGAAGGCCTGCATCGACATTCTGCCGGGGCCTGAAACAACCAACAGCACAAGACTAGCCACAATAAAGCCAAAGCATACGAATACCACAGGGTTGGCACCTTCAAAGCCTGCAAATCGGGCCAATACGTTGTAAAGGCCCCAAAGTAGAACCGTCGAAAGCCCTAAGAGATATCCGCTCATTGAAAGTTCCCCGCCATAATTAGCCAGGTTAAAATAACGATCAGGCAACTAAAGACCGCAATATAATACAGCATGTGCTCTTGAAACTCATTGTACTCGCCTGGGCTTTTAGGTTGTTCAACGGCGGTGTTATTAGGTGCTTTAGGCTGCAGGTGATCTTCGGCCCAATCCCAGGCCTGCCAATCTTGGCAGTTCTTCCTGCGCTCAACACCATCCCAAATGCCTTTGCTAAAGTTCTGATACTCTTTTGGTGTCATGTATGAAGGGTTAACACAGATCCCCAGTTGACGCATACCAATTGGCTTACGCCCCTGCTTTACCGCGCTATCATCAAACTTACGTGTAACATCAGCCGCTGCCGGCTCTTTATAGTAATTATTGGTGATCGTGCCTGAGTTATGAGCAACACCGCTGACCTGACCCTCAATACGAATACCCGCATCTTTCTTGGTGCGGGTATTTTTTATTTCGTCTTTGAACTCTTCCCGAACTTTATCGAAATAATTGTCTGACATTTAACGCCCCTTACGAAGCCACTTTGAATAAAGGAATAACATTGCCTTTGTTAAGATCCATACCTTCACGACGACCGGCCATAAGCGCGACTAAAACATCAGCTGCTTTGTGGCCAGGCAATGTTACATCAAGCTCTTCTTCCATATCACGCATGAACGCCATGGCTTCCTGGATCTCGCTCACCTTGAAGGTTTGGTTATCAAGTCCGGCAAAGTTAACCTTTGAAGAAGTTGGCTTTGCGCCCTTCCCTGTTTTCAGCCAGGTGAAGTCCACGCCGCAAGTATCAGCAATCTTCTTAATTGTTGCATCGATAGGCATACGTCTCAAGTCACGCTCTTTAAGGTTCCTTATCGTATTCACATGAATTCCAGAATCTCGAGCAAGTTTGGCCATAGGGCCGTAGTCAGCCATAACCTGAGCAATTCTAATTTGAAAGTCTTTGATTTTATTAGACATTATTAAAAAACCACAATTTCACACAATTTATAGATTGATATTGTGGTTTAATGTATGTATAAATACTCACAACACACAACAACACACAACATATAACAACACAATAGTTCAATAAAATGAACAACAACTGAGGAAAACATACAACAATGTACAACAACCCACAACAAGGTATTGTGCCAAATGAGCTTCTAAAGCAATGGCATGATGCAAAATTATCACTTGATAAGGCTAAGGCCCAATTCAACAAGATCAATAAAGACCTTCAAAAAGAAACCGACGGTATCTTCCAACATGTTCTGCAGCAAGCAGGCAAGGAATACGGCCAATCAACATTGGCAATCGGCGACTTTAAAGTAACCGGCGGCATTAAAGAGGTATCGACCTGGGATCAAAAAGGTCTACTAGCAATTGCTAAAACTTTAAGCCCAGAACAATACCAAGCAGTATTCAACATGAAACTGGATGTGCCTAAGTCGAAGTTCAATCAGCTGAACGACGCCGACCTGCGTACGCGCCTTGAAGCCGCCCGCACGGTAGAGTTCAAACCGATGACACCTAAAATTGAACCGCTTCCCCAAGAAGCAGAATAGGTGGCCATCATGACATTCCAAATCATTACAGCTGATCAACGTGCAGAGATGTACGACAAAAGCATCGCAATGGTTCTTCTTGGGCCGAAGGGTGCAGGTAAAACTTCTCAACTAGGGCACTTGCCTGATGATGAGACGCTATTCGTTGATCTTGAAAAAGGTGGCCGTAGCGTTGTTGACGGTGAGTTCGCCTTTAAAGGTGACAGTATCCAAATGACAAGTTGGCCTGAGCTGCGCAATCTTGCATGTGTTCTTGGCGGCCCTCGCGCCGGCCTGAGTAGCAAGCAGCCTTACAGCCAGGCGCACTATGACGCGGCCTCTAAAAATATCGATCCTAAAATGTTCGAAAAATACAAATACATCTTTGTTGATTCGGTGTCTGAAGTCTCTGACATCTGCCTGAAATGGGCACAAGGCCAGTGCATCACTAAGAACGGTGATATCGACAAACGCCAGGCTTACGGCTTATTGGGCGATGAGATTAAAGCGTTCCTTCGCCAGTGGAAACACATTGACGGCAAGCACGTTATCCTGACCTGCCTTATGTGCCAAAAGACCGACGACAAGAGCGCCCGCTACTGGGATGTACAGCTTGACGGTTCACAGGCTATGCAGGCGCTTGTGTCAATTTTCGATGATGTGATCTGCATGATCGATATCCCAAACCCTAAAGACCCTCAAGAGATGATCAAGGCGTTCATCACGCGTGAGCCTAACCCTTATGGGGTACCTGCTAAGACGCGATCTTCTCATCTTAATGCGATCGAAGAGCCAAACACCGCCAAACTCATTAACAAAATCCAGAAAAAGAAAGCTAAATAATCATGAACATGAACTTTGCAGACGCCCCTACAGGCGGCAACTTTAAAACAATCCCAGACGGCACATTGCTGTTCGGTCAACTGCTCGTTAAACCTTACAACCTTGATCAAGGCGTAATCGAAAAACCGGCTAAAGACCCTTCATCTACCTGGCGTGGTCTAGACTACGACATCAAGGTAATTGGCGGCGAGTTTGACGGTCAAGAGCTACGCTACAATCACCTGACAACATCTCACGAAAAGCAGGATGTTGTAGATATCGGCCGCTCAAATATTCGCGCCATTCTTGAAACTGGTAAAAAAGCTAGTCAGAAGAACCCTGCAGGTTACTCAATTAGCTCTTACGCTGACCTGCACGGCCTTCTTGTAGCCGTTGAAGTGAAAGAAGAGACCTACAAAGACAAGGTCAATGCAAAGGTAGGTAAGTTCTTATCTGCTAACCCTGAAGGCCAGTACCACAAGCAATTCTTGGAGCTGATGAACAACTACGGCGGCACCATTCCTAACGTGCCCCCTGTTGAGCCTATGGCAGGTCGCGAGACTTCTAACAACTCAAACTCAACCAACACTGCACCTGCAGCCGGTAACGGCTCTTGGGATTCTGACGCACCTGCGACTGCGGAATCTAAGGGTGACGGTAACTTCCCATTTTAAGGAGTAGAACATGACAGAAGGTAAAAAAACTCTGTCTTCTAAAGAGGCCGCAGAATTTCTCGGCCTCGCAGAAGATACGCTCCGCTGGAAACGTCATCACGGAAAAAAGGATCAACCGCCTTACTACAAGGTTGGCCCAAGGATTGTTTACGATCTCGACGACCTAAAGGAATACCGCGATTCAAAGCGTGTTGATCCGGCTAACGCAATCGAACTCTAAGGAATAACAACAATGCCAATCCTACGCCCACGACAGGATGTTTGCGCCAAGCGTGTACTCAAAGCGCTTAAGGTCACAAGCAGCACACTTGCTGTTGCGCCTACAGGCGCCGGCAAAACATTTATCCTAAGCGCGGTCTGCAGCAAGCTACCCGGCCGCCACCTGATCCTTCAGCATAGCGATAAACTGCTTGAGCAAAACAAGGCAACCTACGAGCTTTGGAATGGTACGGACACATCTATCGTCAATGCCAACTGTAAGGACTTCACTGGCCAGGCAGTGTTTGCCATGGTGCAAACCTTGTCACGCGACGGCACTATTGAAGCCCTAGATCACTTCCATTTTGATGTACTTGTGATTGATGAAGGCCACCATGCAACGGCCCCGACCTACAAACGAATCATCGAAGCTGTTAAGGCTAAAAACCCGAACGTGAAGATCTTCCTTGTGACCGCCACACCAATGCGTGGCGACGGTGCGGGCCTTGGCCAGGTGGTTGATTCTGTGGCTGACGTTATCACCCTAGAAGAACTGATCGCTGCAGGCAACTTGGTAATGCCTCGCACATTCATCATTGATATTGGCTGCCAACAAGAGCTTCAGGATATGCCTATTGTTGGTATCGATTACGATATGGACCGCGTGGCCGAGATCATGAACAAAGACATTCACAACGAGCGAATCGTTAAGGAATGGCAAGAACATGCCGGTGATCGTCAGACAATAGTGTTCTGTAGCACGGTTCAGCATGCCAAAGACGTCTGCGCAGCCTTCCAAAAAGAAGGCATTAAAGCCGGGGTGGTTCATGGCAGCATGACTACAACTGAGCGCGACAATACCCTGAATGCCTTTGAGTGCAGACAGCTTCAGGTTCTTGTGAACGTCATGGTTCTTACTGAAGGGTATGACTGTCAGATCGTGTCTTGTGTGGTGTTGCTACGCCCTTCAAGCCAACATAGCACCCTACTACAAATGATTGGCCGCGGGCTTCGTATCGTCACGCCGGACAAATACCCAGACGAGAGTAAAGAAGATTGCGTCATTCTCGACTTTGGCACGAGCTGCACCAACCATGGATCTCTTGAGCAAAACGTATCGCTTGAAGATCAACGCGCCTTCGGTTCTGAAGGTGGCGACGCACCGTCTAAAGAATGCCCCAACTGTGAGGCCCCTAACCCACTTTCAGTGAAGGTGTGCTCGCTCTGCGGTCAGGAGTTCAATCCTGCAGCCATGCAAAGTGCATCGCTTTCAACATTTACCATGCGCGAGGTGAAGCTCGTTAAGCAGTCACCATACAAATGGCAATCGGTTAACCCTCGTGTGTTGGTTTCAACATCGTTCAACAGTTGGGCCATGGTGATCTTCCATAAAGACACCTGGCATGCAGTGGGTGCGACCGCCAACAACACTCCAGTGGCATACCTGGCTAAAGGTAAACGTCTGGCGGCATTGTCTGCAGCCAATGATTTCATGTGCCGTTACGGCAGCACGGCCGATTCAGGCAAGCGCAAATCTTGGTTGCGTAAAGACGCCACAGAAAAACAACTCAAAGCCCTAAACGATCCGCTGAACTTCGGCATGAACCGATACGAAGCAGCCTGCCGTCTAACGCTTAAGTTTAACAAGGCTGCCATTGGCAAGCTGATTAACTAAAGGAACCCACAAAGGTGAGTAATGAAAAACAAAAATACCGCCACCCTTTTGTCATGTTTCTACTGGTTAAAAGAACACCCAAAACGAAGTTCGTAAGAAGGGAAATCATATTCATTCGTACGCTCTTACTGCAGAGCCTTTACCGGGCGCTGAAGGGCGACAAAAAAGAGATTGAATTTTTAACGAGTAGCAATAACCCAGTTAGGAAAAAGTTCACATCCCTGGCGGGCGTCGACGATCAATGGTTCGTCGAGAGTGTGCAAAGAGTTTTAAACAAAGAGTTCAAAATGCCCCAGTACCGTCAGCTTCGATACATCTGGTGCGATTATCCTGAACTCAGTAATGGCGAGAAGGAAAGCGATGAATACAAAGTCCTGCGATACATGTACGGATAGCCGCACAGCTTGCTACGGGTTCTCTGGCCAAGCTAATGGCGGCCGACCAGAAACCAAGTGGCTATGCCCCAAGTGCTACCTCGTGTCGGGTGAGCGCGCCACCATTATGATCAAACAAATACAAGAGCTGAGTAAATAACAATGCAAGAACTACTAAACAAAGCAGCTGAAGCTAACAACCCTTTAAACTTTGCACCCACGCCAAAGTCATACCTAAACGACCGCATCAACAAGTTGGTTGATGCCGCTCTTGAGAAAAAGAATAAGGCGCAGCCGTCACGCACCTACCTTGGTGGCTCGCGCCTTGGTGTTGAGTGTGCCCGTTCCCTCGCTTACGAGGCACACCACACCGCTAAAGATTCTGACTTCCCTGGCAAAGTCATTCGCCGCTTTGATCTGGGCCACGCTCATGAAGATCTAACAGCTGAGTGGCTTCGTGCTGCAGGCTTTGAACTTGTAACCCATGGGCCTGACGGTGAGCAGCTAGGCTTCAGTGTATTAGGCGGTAAGATTGCCGGGCACGTTGACGGCGTACTTGTGAGCGGTCCTAAAATTAAAGGCCTCACTTACCCTGCTCTTTGGGAACACAAAATCATGAATGAATCTAACTTCAAGGCCTGCAAGAAGAATGGTCTTGAGGATACTAAGCCAGTGTACTTCGGCCAAAACCAAATCTACATGGCCTACTCACCTATGTTCTGGCCTGAGCAGATCTCAAACGCCCTACACACAAACCTAAATACGAATACATCGGAGCTGCACTTTGAGGTAATCCCATTCCGCCCAGATGTAGCCCAAGAGTTATCAGATCGCGGCGTCTCGATCGTGCATAGTGATCGCCCAGAAGAAATGCCCCGCATTGCAAGCCGTTCAAACGACTTTCGTTGCAAGTTCTGCAGCTACAAAAATACATGTTGGAAGGAAGAAAAATAAGATGAAAGCCATTCTCGCACTAGACCTTGGAACCAAAACCGGTTGGGCAGCAAAGACAGCTGAAGGTAAAATCATTTCAGGCAACATCAACCTAACGCCTAAGCGTAAAGACAGTTTTGACATGCGCTACGTTCGCTTTAAAAACTTCCTTGATAACCTTTACCTACGCTCAGGCAATTCAATTTCGCTTGTATGCTTTGAAGAAGTTCGCCGCCATGCAGGTACTGGTGCTGCCCATGTTTACGGAGGTTTTCAAGCCTACCTAAAAACTTGGTGCGGTGAGAACAACATTCCCCATACATCGATAGCAGTTGGCACCTGGAAAAAGCATTTTACAGGTAAGGGCAACAGCTCTAAGTCAGAAATTCAAGACGAAGCCAAGAAGCGCAACTTTGAATTTGAAACTGAAGATGAAGCTGATGCTATTGGCATTCTGCATGGCTACCTAGCTGAAGCGGAGCAGATGTAATGACGGTACAAAACTTCGCCCCTAAACAACACCGCTATAGCTTGGAAGAAGTGCGTGATGCACTTAATGCCAATGCCAAAAGCGTATTGCAGCACCTCTTCCCTGCAGGCCGTATAATCTCTGGTGAGTTTTGTATCGGTGACATCACTGGCACAAAAGGTAAGTCGCTACGCTTTAACCTGGACAAGTGCGAGGGTAAAGACTTTGCAGCAGGCACAACCTTCGGCGACATGCTCGATGTATGGAAAGAAGCCAAGGGCCTTGACTGGCCTGAAGCCATTCAGACAGCAGCTGAGTACATGGGCATTAAGGCGTCTAATGTTTCATCAACAGCCCCGGCCGATGAAGAGGATGAAGATCTCTACATCCCTCGCCGCGACGGTAAAATGGTAGGCAAATGGGTTTACCATGATGCCGCCGGTAACGAGTGGGGTATTGAGTACCGCTTCGATAATCCGCATGAGCCAGGTAAGAAAGATCACACACCGTGGGATTGTGCTAAGCAGATCTGGAAAATGCCTGAAGGCCCACGCCCTCTATATCGCCTTCCTGAGCTATTGAAAGACACAAGCCCTGTGATTGTAACCGAAGGGCCCAAGAAGGCACAGGCGCTATCAGAACTTGGCTTTAACGCTACCTCACCTATTGGTGGGTCGAACGCCCCGGCTAAATCTGATTGGGATATTTTCAAGGGCGGCCGCTCTGCAATTATCTGGCCTGATAATGACGAAGCCGGTGCTAAATTTGCTGAAAATGTAAAGAACCTGATCACAAAAATTGGCGGCCGTGTAGAAGTATTGGCGCCACCAAAAGATAAGCCGAGTAAGTGGGATGCCTACGACGCTATTCATCATGACAAATGGTCGGCCGATAAGGTTAAAGAGTTCTTATCAACACATATGGAAACGCCAGGCATTAACATTCTTAACTGGCATGTGGGCAAGGCCTACCTTGGCGAACCTGCAAAGCGCAAGTGGCTTGTTCAAGACCTCTTCCCCCAAGGCAAGGCAATGCTTTATGCAGCACCGGGTGGCGCAGGTAAAAGTTTTAAGATGCTTGAGCTTGCCTACATGGTTGCATGCGGCCAGACATACAAAGATTTTCTAGGGCACACCGTTAGCCAAAAGGGTGCGGCCGTAATCTTCACAGCTGAGGATGATCAGGAAGAGGTTCACCACCGCCTAAAGTCTATTGATCCTGACGGCCGCTACGAATCAGGCAAGATCCCTTTGTACGTTATTCCACTACCCTCGCTTGACGGGCCTTTAACTATTGCCCGCAAAGGCCCTGAAGGTGTCGAAGCCACACAAGCCTGGCGTGATATCTGCAATGCGATCGCCTACATCAGCGATATTAAAATGGTTGTCTTTGATCCGCTGCAGACATTCATCTCAATTGATTCTAACGATGCAAGCGAAGGCCAGTTCGTATGTGGCCTGCTTGGTTGGCTCGCAACAAATACCGGCGCAACTGTTATCGCTACGCACCACATGAGCAAGCGTAAAGAGTACACATCCCCGGCTGAAGCGCGTGACGCTATCCGTGGCTCAACTTCATGGGTTGACGGCCTGCGTTTGTCGTACGCTATGTGGCCGGTGCCTGGTCGCAAGAATGCCGAGATTCTTAAAAAGCTTGGTCGCAAACCTATACCGGGCATCGTATTCAATGGCGCCGTCGTTAAATGTAACGGCCCGTCTGATCTATCAGTACGTACCCTTATCCGCAACATGGATACCGGCATCCTAGAAGATATGACCCAAAAGGTTAAAGAGATCTACAACGCCAAAGACGCCGACATCTCTGAGCCGCTTATCGAGGCGATCAAGAAAGCCGCGGCCGAAGGTAACCCATTCACCAAAACAAAAACAAGCGGGATATACACCCGCAAGAAAGAGCTTCCAGGCTATATGCATGGCCTTGGTCGTGACCAACTTCAAGACGCTGTTCAGCAGCTGATTGACGCAGGTCAGATTGTTAAATGCGCTATCGACGGTGGGCAGGCCATGTGGCTTGACGTACCTGGCGGCGCGCTTCACCTCAACCAAAACTAAAAGAAAGCAATACAAATGCAAACCCACACAACAGTACAAAACAAACCAGCTACAGTAGAAAACCAATTCTCTAGCTACACAAACCAAACCGTTGAGAAAGCAACCAACAGTATCTTCCGTCAGGTTGTTGAGCTGAATCACCTGGGTGTGATCTCAACTGATATCGTTGCGACCCTCACCTCAAAGCTGAACGATGCAAGCTTCATGACTATTGACGTGGCTCTGACTGATGATCAGAAAGAACAAGTTGAAAAGATGATCCCCGACATCGTACGTGACTGCGTTCAAAAGTACGTCGCCAACATCAAGAAAGATGAGCGCACCATGAAGGTTGCCCAGATTGTTGAGCGCGAGATGAACTGCGTCATCGGTGAAAGCTTTGCGGCCGTCGCAAAAGAAACTAACCGCGGCGCGATCATCAACTGCACCGCAGTGTCGGCCGACACTAAGAACAAAGACACCAACAAGATTGAGCTGAACTACCCTAAGGCCCACGGTGATATTACGATCCCGACAAAAGGCCTGTTCATCTCAACCAACTGTGTGCAGCAGATCCGTGAAAGCGCGCGCGTTGATACCGATGCAGCCCTAGCAAAACTCGAGAAGCCTGCCGCCAAAAAAGAAACCAAAGAAGTTTCTGATGCCGGCAAGAATGAGTGGGGTGCGTAATGAGTAGTCACCTAAAACATACACCGGGCCCTTGGTTAGCTGACGGGTTCTTCGTAAGCACTAAGGATGACGAGCATTCAATTGTTTCGGCTGTTATATCAAAACCAGATGAAGAACTGAAGGCCAATGCCCACCTAATCGCTGCAGCTCCTGACTTGCTTGAGGCTTGTGAGGCAGCTCTGAAAAAACTGAACTCTATTTGTCAGCATTCTAATGCTGCTCATGAAGCACAGACCATGATCAGAGAAGCAATCAACAAAGCAAAAGGGTTGTCATCATGAAGAACAAGATGATCGACCTGAACAACCACCTATTCGCTCAGCTAGAACGGCTGAGCGATGAGGATCTTCAACCTGAACAGATCAAGGATGAAATCAATCGTACCAAAGCTATGGTTGACGTCTCTGACCAGATCATCAAGAACGCTGCACTGGGCCTTGAGGCACAGAAGTTTGTAGCCAAGCATCGCCCACTACCTGAAGGCACGGGTGATAGTTTTCTCGATGCTCTGCAGCTGACAAGCGGAGGCAAGAAGTATGACTAAGCGTACATCTATTCCCTACTCAGATGCTGAGCTTGCCTGGATTGAGAAACACAAAACACTTGTGCGTCGCGAGGCGCACAAGAAGTTTGTCAAAAAGTTCGGCCGCACAGATGTTTCTCTAAAAAACTACAACGCTCTATGCAAGCGCAAAGGTTGGATGACTGGCCGCACCGGACAATTCATCAAAGGTCAAGAGTCTCATAACAAAGGTAAGAAAATGCCTTACAACCCGAACAGCGCGCGCCACCAATTCAAGAAGGGCAACAAGCCGCACAACACAAAACATGCAGGGCATGAGCGTATTAGCGTAGACGGATATATCGAAGTCAGCATCAATGAGACAAACCCTCATACCGGCTTTGAGCGCCGCTACGTTTTAAAGCATCGCCACCTCTGGGAAAAGCAGAATGGCCCTATCCCTGAAGGTATGTGCCTGAAGTCTCTCGACGGCAACAAGCTGAATACTGATCCGTCGAACTGGGAGCTTATCGATCGGGGCACACTTGCAGTGCTTAACCAACGCAATGCGCATAACTACAACGACGCACCCGCAGAGGTGAAGCCTGCCCTTCTTACCCTGGCTAAACTCAAGCACCGGGCATCGCAGATTGAAAAGGATAACAAGACCGATGAGTAAGCCCTTCAGCCTATACCGCATTAAGCGTGATGACGGCATGCGCTTTCAGCGGTTCAACCATTATGGCCAAACGCCACCACGCCTTGGCCCATGCCGCAGTGAGTTCACAGATGCCGGCACATTCTTTCGCAAAGTGAAGGAAGTTAAGACCGCACTTGAACACCTCGTTATTAACGATCGCTACGGCCTACATCAAATGAAGGTTGAGCAAATCAACGTAGACGAACACACCGCACAAACAATAATCGCAACCGACTTTATGGGGGGTAAGTAAGTGAAAGCACTCTCAATCAGACAACCTTGGGCATGGCTCATTGTGAATGGATATAAAGATATCGAGAACCGTTCTTGGCCTACAAAGAAACGCGGCCTTATCGCTATTCACGCGAGCAAGACAATGACCAAAGAAGATTATAACACTGCAAAGCAGGTAGCCTTATCTCAAGGTGTAGCTATTCCTGATCGCATACATTTCGACCGGGGCTGCATTGTCGGTGTCGCCGTCATTAAAGATTGTGTCACCGAGAGTGATAGCCCGTGGTTCTTTGGCGAGCATGGTTTTGTTCTTGAGAACGCCAAGCCTTGTGCGCCCTTCCCTTACAAGGGGCAGTTAGGTTTCTTCAATGTAGTCCTGGAGGTGTAACCATGAACGGCTTCATCCCACCATTCGCAGGCCAAGACGTGCAGAACTATATCGTGCGTGTACTTAACACCAATGCCGGTGATGATCTAAAAAAACAAATCCTGTTCTGCACCGTAGACTTTGCGCATGAATATCATCTTACAGAGGTTACTAAACCTTCAAATCTGCGCCCGGTCGAGGCTGCCTTTGCCCGTGCAAAACATGAGCAGCTCAAACCGCTGAAGGTGCCAACAGTGAAGGATCAGATTAAAGCAGCTGAAGAAGCGGCTAAATCTAAAACCGCCGAACCTATTGGCAAGAAGGAATCTTTTAAGGCTATCGAGCATGCATCATCTGATCAGCTTAAACCTAATGAGCCTGAGCCAATTCAAAAGCACAAACCTGTGCCAGACGAAAAGATCACGCTGAAGGGTGAGCTTGCAAGCCTGCGATCTACCAAGATCATGTTTGAAGATATTGACCTTGGCCAGATTAAACCGGGCAAACAAATCACACCAACAGCAACAGTGCGAGTAAGGCATCCGTTAGAACTTCCTGAGTGGTTAACAGCTAAAGAACTGAAAGACCTTACAGGCAAGAACCTACAACGCATTTATCACGAAGCTAATAAGCAAAACTGGCGACGCTCAAAGCGCGGCCGCACTGCCCTTTACTACCGTGATGATGCCAAACCTTTTATTGATAAATGGAGTAAATAAACATGACCCACAAAATCCAAGAAGGCATGACAGTAAATTACTGGGCAGGCCTAAAGAAAAACGAACCCACTGGAACCGCTAAGGTTACTGCTGTAGGTAAGCTCGGCAACATTGAAATGGCTTGGCTTGATAACGGCAAGTGCTACGCAACATCACATATTGTGGAGGCCGCCAATGTCACAGCAAAATAACGATTACAAATTTAAGTCCGAACTAACTAAGAAAGCCCTACCTACAGGATACTCTCACCTAATTCACGTAAGCCGTGATGAAGTGCCTGGCTTGCTTTCTAGAATTAAGGCGCTTGCCGAGAATTGCGACTGGATCAAGATGTATGCCGTGTGCCAGGTTGACGGGGATTATCACTTATGGACTGCTGATAGAATCCAGAAGCGTATCAATGCTCTAGGCAAGGATATTAGCATGCTGAAATCAGTCCTAACCCGCCACCCTGAAGGCGACCTGCAGGAGGGTGAGTAGATGCCAGTATGTGAGTGGAGAAATGACACTAAGTTTAGAACAGTAACAGACGAAGAAGTTTTGTCGGAGCTAAAACGATTAAAACAAAATACTGATAAGCTCTTTGATGTTGAAGAAAGGCGCGTGGAGGTAAAGCGCTTGTTTAGAAAGCCTAAGGTTTTGTACCTATACAATTTTTATTGGTTCATCATTGGCCCAGAATGGCAAGAGATACAAGCTGTGCAGGAAAAATGTTCCTTACTTGCCTATGTGTTCGGGGTTCAAGCAGGCCTACAAAAGGCCGGAAAACAAAATTAACCACCCCTTGAAATAACCACACTCACCCCCTACCTATACCCCAACAACCGTTGGGGTATTTTTATGACTGACTTACTTAAAGAAAAAGCCGGTGAATTTTGGGTCGAGATGGCCAATAAAGAAGGTTATTCTTTCATTGTTTTTGCTCACATCAAATTTGAACACGTCTTAAAAAGAAGAATCGCGAACAGGCTAAGTCTTAATATTGCTAATGTTAAAAAGAGCAGAATCGCCAGTGAGAGAGTTATCCGCGATTTTCGGACAGCAAATGAGCTTGCCTATGCTCTTGATATTATAGATAGTCAGACGTTTGGTTTTCTTGATAAGCTTAACAGTATTCGCAATAGAGTGGTGCATCGAGAAGACTACAGCATATCTGAAGATGAGTTTAAGAATCTAATTAACTGTGCCCCTCAAGATATTCCTTTGAAAGATAGGATTAAAAAGTACAAAAGAATTGAGTACAAAATTGAATCAATTCTTTTGGGCATATTTGTAATGCTTGAATCTGGCATGCATAATGTTGTTGAAATTAAAGATTCTGACCACCCTTTAAAAATTGATATCGGGAGCAGCAAGTTAGTAACCTTTGACGCCCCTGAGTTCTGCGGCATACTTTCATCTAAATTCCAGAAGATTAAATAAGGCATGCACCATGACAAAAGAACTCACCCCCAAACAAGAAAGCCTACTGGATAAGCTTAAGCGCGCAGGGCCTCCTGCAATCATTACCGCTGCTGGCACACTTGACCCCACTGTAGCAATTGCCACCGCAGCAATAACCGGCTGGGTTGGACCTAAGTCTGCTGAACATCGTGATGATTTTCTTGAAGATGTTTGTCGCAACCTTTCTGCAGATGCACTTGACAAAGAACCTCCACAGCTATTCATCACAGCAATCAATATGGCTATGCCATACGTGCATCGAACACGTGTTGATGAAAAAATTCAGGCTTATAAGAATATAGTTGTTAATGCACACAACAATTCAAATGATGATGAATATATGCTGCAACATGTTATTAGAATTATAGATCAGCTCTCAGTTCTTCATCTTCATACCCTGATGACCCTAAGCAAGGTCGAACCAAATGAGCTTGTAGTCAAATACGTAGAAAGAAGTAACGATATTGAAATGATTAGAACTGTCAATCAGGTGGCTCTAAATGATTTTATAAAAAGGTTAATGCGCCCACAGGCTGACGATGAATGGGCAAACCTTTTAGCTAACGACTTAACCACCATGAACCTAATTAAACCATCTAAGCTCTTTGATGGCGATACCTATAATGGTCTAACGCGCCTGGGTAGTCGCGTTGTTGAAATGATTAAACCTAATTAACCACATCAAGACTGAGCACATCAGCCTTATCGACCTCGGCCGTCAGCATTCCGTTGTAGGGCTTATCTAAATAAACCATGACAATCTGACGTCCGGCTTCTTCACAAAAATATTCATTGAGGATTTCGCCGAATATTTTATACGGCCGCACGTAGCAGTATTTAATACCTTTAGCCATGCGGTACCCCGCTAGTTCGTTTTACCCCGCACCTTTTCTACTGTGCGCAATGTACCGTAAATGCCAAGCACGGCCCCAGTAAGCCAAACCATTTGATCTACTGGCATTTCAAACTTACGGCCGGCAAACATTTGGAAGATCGGATTGGCTACAAATTCCATAAGCCAACCCATAGCAGCAACCCATAGCAATGCAGGTCGGCCGCCAGCAACAAACCAACTCTTATGCGACGCAGCAACCTTATTGATCTCTGCCTGGATCAGATACGGATTTTGGCGCAGCTTTTCCATAGCTGCTGCAGCCATGGCCCGTTCTTCATCACTGGTAAAAAGTTTATCGAACATATCGCCAACAGCTTCAACCGGTTTAGCGACTTCTTCCCCAACTCCTAAAATCGTCTTGATTAAACCCATTCTAGTAGCTCCACACTGTTGGTTGATCTCTCAGGTCTAGGTGGATGAAGCGGCTGTTGTGTGGCCCCTTCTGGCTAATGCCCACACCCTTAAAGCCTACAGTAAGGGCAAGGCCAAGTAACTCATATGCGTCAGCACCACTTACCAAGATATCAGCTGCCTTACCTTGAACGTGCATACTTGCCGGAGCGCCGCCAATTTTCTTGTTGTATTCCGGTGTGCGCAGGCCACTAGTGATAAGCATAGGCTTACGGTAAAGATTGCGTAGCATTTGAAGGCGACGCATAAACTCTTCGCTCATCCCCTTCTCAGCGCTGCCCGGCACATCAGGACTGTCAAACTCATGAGGTTTAAAGTGTGTAAGTTCTTTCCAATATTTAGGCATTAGTGGCCCCCTGTCTTAATAAAAGCTGCAACGATACCAAGGGCCGCAGCCACCGCACTTACCACAAAAAGCACACCACCTATAAAGCCTTTGTAGCGGGTTAGTTCTTGTTGCATTGCTTGCTGCGAAGCCTGCAAGGCCTTATTGTCAGCACGCAATGACTTAAGCTCAACTTTAATTTCATCTAGCACTTTGTGAATTGAGATCCCTTCCATGTTTAAACCCCCTCTGGTTTTGTTGGCCATACAACATCGTCAGGATCTGAGAAGTCCTGAGGAACGTCACGAAGGGCTTGGCGATATGCACGGGCTGCAGCTTCAGCCTGGGCATCATTGTTATCAAGCGCTATTTCAATCATACGGTCCGCATCATCCAAAAGCGGGCTACGTTTATTGCGAATACTTTGCCAGGCACGAGGAATGCGCTCATCTTCAGCGTAATCCTCACGGCTTTCAAGGTATGCATCAAGTTGACCTTCTGTCAGTTTTTCTTCCAAGCTCATAACGTGTTTTTTATTTGTATGCATAAACCGTAGCCTCCAAGTCAATGTTTGCAATATCGCCAATAAGGCGCAGTTCATCGTAGGCGATAGTGCCCAGATCCCCCGTATCTTCCACCCAAGAAAATGCACCATTCATTGCGTATACTCGGGTTTGTGCAGGTGTAGTACCAATCCCAAGCCCTGCATTAAAAACAAGCTTGGTGCGTGTATCAGGTGAAAGTGGCGTGAAGAGCTGAACATCGCCCCAGTAGATATCATATGCATTGGCATCAAAATCATTAGCACGGTGTAGCGGTGCATTGTCTGAGCCAAGGAACTGATCAGATCCTGCAGATGTGGCGTAATGTAGACCTACTGAACCATAGGCCTTACCAGCAACCTTGACGCCACCGTTATAAAGTGCCGCACAAAGGTTGCAGTTTGTGGCGTATACTTTCGCCCGGTGGATTACAATCTTAAGAATTTTAGTACCCGCGGGTACGGTGATTGATACACCTGCACTGTTTGTGACTGAGATATTCTCAATGAATGATACGGTCTCAAGCGCAGCAATCGCCTGCTTGGTTCCTCTAGGCGTCATGGCAACAGCATCGCTAGTACCAGCTTCCGCTGTAGCTTGATCCGCAATGCTCACACCAAAGGCCAATGTTTCATCACCGCCGGGGTTGGTTACTGATTTAAAGCAAAGCTGGCCTGCAGCCAGAATATCGTTCAAAGGCTTTGGCGTTGTATCAGCTGCAGTCGCTTTAACTGTACCAATGCTTGCCAATGCCGTATCTCGCGCAGCCTCAGCATCAGTTTTCGCAGATTGAGCATCAGTAGCAGAACCTGCAGCTGCAGTAGCTTGGTTCGATGCTGTTGTTGCTGAAGCCGAAGCTGCCGCTTCCAATGCAATAATGTCAGCGATCGTGGTATCGAGATCATCGATGTTAACATTGCTTGCACGAAGTGCACCTGTGTTGCCGTCAAATACAATGGCTTTGCCGTCTGAAGGTGTTGGCAGCTGAGGTGTTGTTACATTCGTACCCTCCGGGTAACCAATCTTCTTATCTGAGTTACGCTTCAGCTCTTGCATAATTGCAATATGTTTTGCGCCCTCATTGTTCATAGTTAGGGGGCGCAAGTCATTACTGTAAATCACATCGCGACCGATCTCCGTTGAGCGATAAATAGCGATATCCTCACCACCGCTGAGTGCAGAATCCAAGACAGCGAAACCGCCGTCATTGTTTTTGATGTACTGCGCAGCAACCGTGAAAGTAGCAGGATTGCCGTCAACTAGGATTACAAGATCATCAGCTGCAGAGATCCACCAATCAAAAGGGATATCTGTTTGACCGACGTTACCCGTCAAAAAGTCTTCGGTATCTTTAATCTCAATTAGTGTCGTCATTATTCACCCCTTATAAAGCTGTCGATGTTTTCTGGATTTACGTTATTCTGTTCAAGGAATCGCTGCCCGCCTGGTGTGGTGGCCACCATTGTCTTAAGGCGTGAGCGGCGCTGATCTACACGATCTCGTAGCGCTTCATCTTGGGCTAACAGTTTATCTCGAGCGCGACCCAAGGCTTTGCTATAAACCATTTTAATAAGCCCTGGCTTAGTCATATTCTGCACGCCGTCGATACCAGTTCGCAACGGGTCGCCTAGAGACTTGTAAACCGGGGTTTCCATTAGGCGGCCGACCTGAGCGTAAACATCCTCATCTTCATTAAGAATACGCAGCAGCTCGTCATACTGATCAATATCCAGGCGCACACCGTCAATGCGTTTTGTAGGCTTTGGAATGTAGGCCTGCACGCGGATCATCTCTTCAATCACCGGGTCGTTGTCTACGCTGTGGTATGACGACGGCAAGATATAACCAATGGTCTGTGGATCACGCTTAATTGGGCGGCCGAACATATCGCGCTTAGGGCGCTCTAAAAAGCCCGTACGAGCCTGAATGGTCTCAAGCAGTGTGGTTGGGTTCGGCACATCCTCATTCACTTCATTTGCCACGAAATTGACCGCATTAGGCACTGCGAATGATGACCCGATAAAGTTCAGCGTTGTTTTGAACTGATCAACGTCTTTATTGGCAACAGCCTCAAGCATCTCTGAAACTGACTTCATAAAGGTTTTTGAAAGTAAAGATTCGCTGATTGCCAAGATACTGTATGAAACATAGTCGCTCATATCACGCTCAACATCTTCGCCGAAGTCGTTACCCATAAAGTCAGAGATCTCAACAAAGTTTGCTGCCGACAAAAAGATCGAGCTAATCGGATCATAACGGCCGATATCGACGTAAGTATCACCAATGCGCACACTGTTCGGGCGCCAGCCTGCACCCTTAAGCATGTTGGTTTCTTTAATGTCAACACCCCCGGCCCCAGTCAGGTTTCCGGTAAGCGCCATTTCATAGCCCAACATAAAGATGCCGGTACCCATAGCCAGGCGGCCCATGGCCATATCCGCTCGCGCACCACCTGCGGCGATATCACGATAAAAGCCCGGGGCGAGGCCCACAAGTGGCGTACGGCGCACAAGCTGTTTAGCAAGGTTTGTAGGGGTTTTGATAAATGGAATCAGAATACGCCCGCCAGGCAAAGTGTTCAAAGCGTTCTGAATTGACTTCGCTACAGGCCCCAAGTCCTCTTGGAATGTATTGATTCGGGCAAAGTCAATCGCCTCCTCTTCGATACCTTCTTGCACAAACGGTGTAAGGTTTCCGTCACGCAAGGCAGCTTGCACCTTTGCAGCTGAGTTATCGTTCAAAGTTTTCTTCAGGCTGTGCTGCAGAGGAACTTCCATAAGCTCTTTAACACGCGCCTCATAGCCCGCACCAGTAAGACCTTCAGTCATAGCTTGGCGGTGTGCCTGAGCTGCGACCTCTGCACGATACAAAAGGGCCTTCGCCACATCATCCTTGTTTTGCATGTAAGTTGAAGGGAAGTTAATTACTGAACCTGCGTAATCGATACCGCGGCCCATGAGGGTATCTTTACCAACACCGAACTCTGCAAAGTTCTCAGCTGATATTGCCCGGTGCGATCGCGGCACATCAAAACGGGTTTCGTTATCGATGCGCATATTTTCAAATGCACCTGTAACATCGGCCAAACCTTCACCTTCTTTGAAGCTCTTGCCAATTAAACGCCAGGTATCTTTAACGCTCTGCATGTAGCTTTGCATCATGATGCCTGCTTCACTTGCATACACACGGTTGTTGTTACCTGTCATCGCAGCTCGAAACTTACCGATCGTGCCTGCAGCCAATTTTTCGGTGGCAACATATGGTGACCAGATCATGTTTGAGATCGTATCAACCAGTAGCGTCTTGGGGCTTGATAGAATGCTGTTCATATAGAACTCATTCAACACATCGCGCGTCAAGGCACCTGCACGGGCAGCCTTTGACTGCCCAAGGTTTTGAAGGTATGTAAGCGCCTGATGCTGCCCTTTAGGGCCGTCTTCAAGTAGACTTGCAATATCACGAGCAATATCTTGCTTTGATTTACGGTTAGCACCCGCCAATACATCACGCACCTTATTCAAGGTAACTACGGCCTGAGTGTGTCCACGCTCTCCAAGAGCGCGAGATACACTTGAAAAGGCCCCTTTAGAAGCCTCATGAACTTCAAGTGTTGCAAGAACATCCCCCAAGAAGTTGTCTACATTTTGCGGACTTCCACCTTCTTGAAGGCCTACAATCATTTCAGCTCGAGATTGACGCAGCAAATCAAAAGCGTCAGCTTCAATTTTTGTGGCTTTATTTAAGTGACGGATGATACCGTCTTGTCTAAAGATTTTATCAAGCCTACCGTCAAGCAATTGCTGTTCGGTTAAACCGCTCATATCTGCGATTTTCTTCTGAGCTTCAAGTGACAAGGCTTCCTTCTTACCGCCTGTAGTACCTTTGACGGTTTTTGAAAAATCATCTGTATCAGCAACCGATTCGCGTAGCTTCAAAATACGCTCAGTCACATCACGCTTGACTTTTAGGTCAGACGACCCCATATTATTTATGTGCCCGGTCGCGTTTTGGACGTGTGAGCTTGACCCTTCGGTAGTAGCTCCCCGGGCCGTTTTTTGCCCTGAATCGTCTAGGACGTGAGGAGCGCGGTCACCTTCGGTGGCAGTTGCTCGCAGGGCTTTTTCTTTTGCTTCTTTACCAAGCTCGTTCCAATACATTGTTTGAAGGCGCAAGCGCGCACCTTTCTTACGGCTTTCAATTAGCTCTTCAACATAAACAACACGATCACCATAGTGCTTCTCATACACTACAGTTTGATTGCCTAGTTTTGAATCACCGCCATGACGAATATTATCTGGGTTAGATAGAATATCCGGGATCAACTCAAAGTCTTCTTCTTTCAGTGGGATTGCATCAGTTGAGTGTTTGTTCAGTGCGTGCTTAACACCAGATTCTTGGACAATGTGCTTAATATCGCCGGCATCTTCTCGGCCGAGAATTTCATTCAATTTAGCGTTTGTATTTGTTAGATCTACACCTTCTGTGCCGACATCAAGAATTGATTCGCCCTTAGGCTGTGATGCATTCGGTGTTTCCTTCACCTTCTTTACAAAATCGCGAATAGCTTTGACAGGCTTTGGCTTGCTGATCTTCGCAAGGGTTGTACCCTTTACACTCCCCTTCATAGCCTTTACCGCCAAGAAAAGCTCATTTGTTAAACCGCCTGCAGCCACACCTTCAATGGCCTGCTTCAAGCGGCCCTCCAGGTCAGAATCGCTCTCATCGGCCGCTAGATACTGGGTAACGGCGTTGTTGAATACAGGGTTGTCAATCTCAGTAAGCATATTTGACAAGCGCTGTTCATGGCCCTCAAAGGCAGTCATGTCAGCAACAATACCTGCAGGTGCACCAGCAGCAAAAGTGCCCGCAAGCTTACCTACTCGGCTTGTACCTGCGAGCGCCTTAATACCCTGCTCAGCAGCTTTAATACCTTTCGCTTTGCCTGCAATGCCAAAAGGCACAAGGAACTGCACAATCGGCCGTGCTACCTGCCCTGCTGTTGATTCAGGCTCGTCTACTTCGGGTAACTCTGTGTTGTTCTTTTTCCCCGAGATGAATTGATCAACAAGCGTTTCGATATCCTGGTCTGATAGATCTTCATTGCCTGTGAGTTTTTTGCCCAGGTCTGTGGTGTAAAGTTTTTTTGAGACCATACCCCCCAGTTCAAATAACAGGTTCTTGGTACTCTCGGCGGCATCTCGTGCGCCACCAACAACAGTACGGCGCGTTTCTTCAATAAAGCCGGTATCTTCTTCAGGCTTTTCATTTTCAGCTTTTTTAGCTTTAAACGCAGCAAAGGCTGAATCAAAGTCAGACCCTTCCATAATGGCGCTCTCTCGATCTTTGGTGAAACTTTCAAAAATCGCATCATGAATATTATCATCCTGACTATCGAACGGTTGGCTGCTCTGCTGTAGATCTGTTGGTAGCTTCTTGTTCTGACTGTTTTCCATTTGCGTATTTTTCCTTGTTAACTTCAAAGATCATTTTGGCGCGAGCTTCGGTGATCGTGCCGTCTTCAACAGCCTGCATCAGGCTGTCTGGGGTTGGGTATAGTGAGGCATCTTCAATAACGCCTGGGGTTGATTCAGATAGCTTCTTACGAACATCGGCCTTCACTTGTTCTCCAGGCGTTTCAACATCACCGTCTTTACCAAGTGCTGTGCGGCCACCATAAGTTTGCTTAAGTTCAGCAATTCGCTGTTGAGTGAACACACGCAGCTCTGCCCGGCTTTGGATCTGCCCGTCAACAATCGCTTCCTGCAGGTCGATAAGGGCTTCTTCCATGATCTGCTCGTTGCGCTTGCTGTTCAGCTCAACATTGCCCTGGTCAAGCTTCTGGCCGCTGATCTGGGCCATAAGCATTTCCATTGGGCTAACCTTGGTTACCGGGAACTCGTATGAAAGCTGATCTTTGAACAGCTTTACTGCAGGCGTTCCCATAAGCCCGTTACGGCCACTCTCAAGCTCATTTGACAAACTCAGGTAGTCAGACGTAGAAAGCCCCTGACCATGAAGGGAATCTAACTCCTCTTGCGTCATATCGAGGGTGCGCACCTTACTTGTCACCTGCTGAAGCGTCGAAGGGTTAGAGTTTTGATACTTCTCTTGGCCTGATTCGGTCATAAACTTCTTGAGCTTCATAACCTGGTTAAGCTCTTCTTGGGTCTGAGCAACATCTAAAAGCCCCTCAATCTTTTCAGGGTTCTTTAGATCAGCAGGGTTTTCAAAAACACTTCGAGATACATCGACAAAAGCCACATCTCGAATATCCTGATCACGTTTTCTTTTGCGGTTCTCAACGGTTTGTTGAGCCGTGTCGAGCTGTTGGGCGAAGGTCACTAGCTTTGTTACTGTATCAGGGCGCATGTTATCCAGGTATTCATCGCCGGTACTTTTGGTCGCAATCTGGCTTGCCAACAAAATAGGGTTTTCATCCTGCATCAGCATTTGCTTAGCGGTGTTTACCTCAAGACGTTCTTTAAGCTTCAAGCGCTCCTTTGCGGCTTCACCTGGCAAAAGCAAGTTAGCCCGCTCAAGCGAATTGATGCTTTCATTCGCCTGGGCAAAGTAAGTCTGAAACTCTACGATATCTTCATCAGACTGAGGCACACCAATACGCTCAAGGTTTTGAGTGTTATGCTCAAGGCTTGCATACAAGGTGCTCTTATGGTCATTTCGCTGACGCTCCTGAAAAGCTGTATTAGCCTTCGATTGCACGACAACAGCCTTACGACGCAAGGCAATTTCAACTTCGGGCTGCGCACCTTCCGGGGTTTGGCCTACAACGGTCTGAATGTACTGATCCATAGCCCCCTCAAGGCCGTCATCACCTGCAGGCTGGTTAGCGTATTTGCTGCTCAACTCCTGAAACTTTGCCGACGTGTCCATATCTAGCTTTGCTAGGTATGACGACATAAAGCCCTCATTGTATGCTTGCGCCCGCGCCCCTGAATCCTGACGAAGCTGATCTGCATTATCGGCCGTAATCCCGGCGCGCTCCCCTTGCAGTTTTAGGTTTTCATGAATACGGCCCTCAATCGCCTTATTCATTTGGCCCAAAGATTCCCCCACATTAGCCGTAAAATTTGCAAGCGCACGATCACCTTCACTTGAAGTGAGGCGCACCTGGCGAAAACTCGTCTGAGGCTGAAGGTTAATTTTAGGTGTTTGAATTGGCATGCCTACCCCCTATCGACCGCGTGTACTCAAAAGTGAAGTACCCGCCAACCCAGAGTTCAGCAAGTATGCCGTACCACGACGACCTGCTTGAATTCCTTTGTTACGAAGTTGCGCCTGTTGCGCTCGACTTACAGAATCAGCCATACCACCCTGTCGGTTAGCTACGCTGAATAGTTGCTCATTTTGTCGCAGGGCTGTGCCTGAAGATGCATCAATGCCGGCATAAGCAAATGCAGCTTCATTCTGCTGCAGGGCATATGACAACTGTTTAGCTCGTGCGTTTTCTTCTTCGGCTGCCTGAGTTTTTTCAAACTGGCGCTCAAGTTTTGCATTTTGTTTTTCTGCTTTAGCTGCACCGTACTGCTGAACACCTGACATACCGGCTGCGCCAATACTTGCCACAGTACCCACAGTCGAGAGTGTTGCATTTGAAATACCAAAAGTCGTACCAGCTGCTGCAGCTGAAGAAGCCGCAGCTGTGCCTGCGGCCGCGGTTCCGGCTGCTGCAGTACCCGCAGCTGCTGCCCCTGCGCCTGCGCTTGCTGCGCCCGCTGTACCTGCCGCGGCGGCCGCACCACCTGCAGCAGCACCGGCACCTGCCATAGCGCCTGCAGCGGCAAAACCAACACCGGTGAATAGACTTGCGACCAAAATAGCTGTAGTTACATCTTTGCTCATACTCGTACCCCCGAAATGATTTTCTGCAGCCTGAAGAAGTCAGGCTGATCTTGTGTGATTTCAATTTGCGCTAGGGTATCTGAGCTGCTGATATACACCTCAATCCACCCATTTAGACGGTTTGGCGCACCACCAATAGGATCACCAAACTGATTGACCGGAGGCACAACGCTTTCGGCCCCCGAAGTAATACGAATCTCACCCGTGTCAATTAGGTTCAGCTTTACAAAAGCCACCCCTTTATGGACACCACCAAGCTCTTTGCCCTCCTTGGTAAGTGACGGCGGCAAGTTCTTAACACGAACGCTTTTGAACAAACCAACCTCAATATCTGAAACCTCTTCAGTCATGTTCACGCTGCCAGTATCAACAACGGTACTACCGCGAGGGTACTCATCACCGCGTAAGTAAACTTCTTGGCCATTAAGGTATTCAAGCTCGGTGTCTGTCCAAACTTGCTGTGGTGTTTCAGATGATAACTTCACGCTACAGTCCATAACGTGCGCATCATCGAAGATTTCAAGGAATCGCTTTTCAACGCCATTGATCGAGCGCTTCACAATGAAGTAAACATCGCTGCCAATAACGCACACATCTTCAAACTCACCCAAGGTTGTCAACTGGCTCCAACCGTGTAGATTCTGCGCGCGCAGCTTGTTAAGAACGCCAACGGTGCCGTCACCATTTACGACAAACAAGTATTGAGCATCATTGGTCTGTGTGGCCCCACGGTGCGCCATAGCCTGAATATTGTTGATATAAGCACTAAAGAGAAGTGTCGCGTTATCGGCGTTATATTTACGATCGATATCGTTGTAAACAAGCTCATAAATAACCTTGCCATTTTCATCTGCGTAGAACGTGGCACCGTCTAGACGAACAGGCGGTACGTTGCCTGCAGGGTACTCACTTGTCTCTTGGGCAAACGACTTGGTACCGTCAGGGTTGTTAGGCACAAAGTACATACCGCTTGAGGTCAAAAGCTGAAGTGTTGTGCCCTGGTGAACATGAATGATCTGGCTAATTGTATTGCCGCCCAGGCTTTCATCAATGGCATCAGTTGGCCCGCCAATACCAACATCAAAGTTAAAGTATTCTGAAGTCGCGCTTTCAAGTCGTGTCTGCGGCCGGCTCTTCAAACCACCAACAACTAGACGATCATCATTTGAAAATGTGCCGCTACCAGGCCACCCCCGCGTGCTGCTCATCACAGGCTCATAACCAACTTCAAGTTCCCAATCGCCTGAGCCTACTTGTGCATCATCAAACAGTTCCTGCTCTACGGCGCCAATAACCTTCGTACCAGATTCAAACTCTTGAATACGTACACGGCCATAGCTCATAGCAATATATTGGCCCACATGACTTGATGAAAATACCGAGGCATCTGCCTCAATTGAAACACGGCCACTCTTAGCTGAAGGTGTAATTGCAGCTGCAGGGTTGCTCACCGTTACCCCGTCAAAAGGAAAAACTGGAATATTTTTATATTCTGCCTCACTTACGCGCCAATCATTATCGGCATACCGGGCAAATTCAAGGGTCTGAAAATCCTCATGGAAAATAAGCATCACATCTGCACGTTGCGCGAATGTAATCTGTTTAAGGCGCGCCGTTGTAATGCTTGCTAATAATGTATCTGTAGAGGTAAAGATCTTCACCTCATCACGATAAACATCGATAGCACCCTCACGGAAGATCAATAGGTATCGCTGTGTCCGGTTGAAGATAAAGTTACGCATGCGCCCCTGGCTAACTTCCTCAATCATGCGCAGCCCTGGGCGGCCCTGAATATCACCCTGAGGGTTGATCAGCACATTTTCGCCAACCTCAAGTGCGCGCTCGTAAATATCCAACTCTTCGCGCGAAGAAACGCTAGGTGTCACCATACCTACCACGAAGCTATGTTGAGGAATTTCATAAACTGCCATGACCTACCACCGTCTGTTGGTTAGGCCAAAGTTATGCGGCTTTGCGCTTGCTGTTGATTGCTGCTGGCTATCGCGTGAACGCGCGACCGCAAGCTTCTTATCAGCTTTGCGCTCATACTCTTGCGCTTTAACCTTGTCATCCTGCAGGGCAATAGCAAGCTTAGACGCCATTACAAACTCAAGGTAAGCTGTAAAGGCCCCTTTAAACTCTTGTGGATCTGGGATGTACTGGTAAGAGACTTCAACCTTTTCAGCATCGGTAAAAAGTAAATTGCCTACAATGCGGTGTGGATAGCTTGAATTTACATCAAGTAGCTTTAAAAGATCAGGCGGCATGCGGAAAGCATACTTAAAGCCATACAACGGTTTTTCTGAAGGAACGAGGTTAAGCTCAAGCTGCTTAACAGAAAAAGTCCAAGGATGCTCTTCAATGGCATCCTTAAGAGTGGTAGGCCAAATGCTACGACACTTCTTAGCTTCAGCTGTCGGATCATCAAAACTCGTGATAGAACCTGCGCCAATAAGCTGAGAAGCTGTGTCACAAATAGTTTCTTTGGTAACAAGAGACATCTACACCACCTTTTAAAATCTTAAAAAAGCCGGTCCACCCCCACAAGTGAACCGGCTTCTTAGGGTTAGTCGGTATCAGTAGTGCCTAGAACTGTACCGTCATCAACGTCAACATCAGTACCGTCATTCGACAGGACAATAAATTGAACTGTTTTTTGTGTACCACCAGTTTCAACGAATGTACGAATCTCATCGCCCACCGCAACTTTACTGGCCACTGGGTTGAAGTATTGATCAACACGAACCTGAGCCTGTGTCTCAGTTGTTGCGTAGTAGTGAATGCGAGGTACACCTTCAACATAATGTCGATCGTCGCCTACAAATTTTGCTCCATTAAAAGCCATGATTCACCCCCTTATTGGTATAGTGATGTTGATTTAACAACGCCGTTGCCGTCGACAACTTTGGCGCCACCTGACAAGAAGGCGTTCACACGGTGTGCACCGTACTGGCCGTCATAGATAACTTCAATGCGTGGCTGCATGTTGATACCCAAAGCAAGAGCTTTACGCACCCAGGCAAATGAAGCGATCGATGTAGCGCTAGGCTTAGGCAGGCCGCCCTCTTCACGAGAACCAATGACTGTGAAGTCAAAGCCGTAGAACTTCTCTTTGTCCATTGAGCCTTTAACCAACACTTTGTTGCTGTTGTTGTTGATGTTGCCAACCTTGTCGTCGCCCAATAGATCATGAGCAGCGTAAGCATGAAGAAGAAGGTTGCGATCTTGCACCGCACCTTTATCATCCATTAGACGGGCAATTTTCTTAAGGTGATCAGTCATGCTGAATACCTTGGTAGGATCAGCAACAGTATTGCCTGAACCATAAGAATGGGCGTTCAGAGCATCAATGATGATCTGATCCATTTTACGTTCAATAGCAGCTGAAACTTCCATTTTAAGCTCTTGCTTATCGTCGAAGTTCACCTTCTCATTCAGGAAGATATCAGTCAGCACTGAGCATGAGTAATCTTCCATGGTCAGGATTACATTACGTTTTTTGTTCTTTTGCACAGGTAGCGGCTGCTCATAGCCTTCGCGCTTTTCCATCATCACACCGCCGTACACGGTAATGTCGATTGAACGTGCGCCCTTAGAATCCTTCATAAGAGCCATAGATTTAAGGTTTTTACCTGCATCACGAATTTCGTGGTGCACACTAGCTTCGAACTTCTTCTGCTCGAAATCAGACAATTGATAAGATTCGGTCATTTTGAAACCTCATTATTTACGTTATTAACCATTCAACTTTCGCTTCAGGGTTAGCCCGTAAATACGGGGGCCTTATGCTTGTAGGTGGCCAGTCCTACCGCCTGGCAAAGCATTTGAAGGGGCCGCGAACGCGGGTAGCCTGTGCCTTACATGTACGCCTTTGATGCGTTTAGTATTCCACATACCCCCTACAGGTTCGCAAGCCCCACTAAAAAACCGCCCCAGGGGGCGGTTTCTATTAGCGCTTAGACTTCAGCTTCACATCTTCAGCAAGTAGTTTTTCATACTGATCCTGCTTTGCTTTATTGAAGTTTAGATCAGGGTCTTTTCGAAGCTTATCGATCTTATCAATGATCTCATCATGGCTTAGACCCGGCGATCCACTATCACCTATTGGCACATTTTTCATGCCTTGCATCTGAATAAACTTATCAAGAACACGAATACCTGCAGCAGTTTTACCAATCAGGTTTACGGCTGCCGCCTCTTCAGGGGTGAAGTGCTTATCAACAAAGCCGGTAATACGGTCGAGCATCTCTTTACCTTCATCGCCAAGTTCTTTACGTTGAGCCTCGATGTTCGCAGCATCTGATTCGAGCTGATGTTTTAGGAACGCCTGCACCAAACGGTCAGCCTCAGCTTGAGGCAAGCTCACTTCTTTAAACGCAGGCAACATAGCTTGAAGCGTCGGATCTTCCATATCAACTTCGATATCTTCGAATCCTTCAACGCCGCTAAAGTCAAAAGCGTATTCTTCAGGCGCATCACGGTCGAGACCTTTTTCACGCGCCATTTTACTAGAATGCTTTAGCGCCTTCTCAACTTCACCCATATTTTTGTATTTGCCGCCCATAAAATCTTCAGGCAGTTCTTGGGCATGCCACTCAGGGGCATCGGCGCCCTCTTCTTGGTTATCGTCTACATCTTGACCTGCACCACCTTCAGGATCGCCGTCTTGTGGGGCAACATCGTCGTTCTTGATGTCTTCTGGGTTCTCAGTACCTTTGGCTTCAATCATAGTAGCTTTTTACCTTCTTCAATGTTTACCAGTAGCCAACGCACCAGGTTATTCTCGCCTTCACGAACGAGCATGCCTTGGGCTACCATTTCTGCTGAAGGCGCATTAGCCGGCAACCCCGGCTTCATAATTGTGCGGTCCTTCAGCGCCTTGAGGACAATTTGCGCATCCTCATTATCTTCAGCAAACAAACGGGCAAAGGCTTGGACAGCCTTCAGTGCCTCGCTTTGCTTGCGGTCTTGCTCAGCTTTGCGCTGAGCATCTGTCTTTGCTTGCCCTTTATAGTGGGCTTCAATCTGATCCCAACTTGTGGGGCGTTTATCATTGCTCATCAACAACTCCCGGCTGTTGAGCTGCATTAGCCGCCTGGGCTTTTGCAGCTTTAATTTCTTCGCCACTCAGGTAGCTTGAAGTCTTTGCACCAGTAAGATCACCAAGTAGAGGCACAGTGCGCTCCATTGGCATAACCACATGAAGTGCTTCAGGCCCATACATCTCTCTAACAATCTCGCCCATGCGAATAACTGAAGTAAGCTCTTCCTGATCTTGTGCCCGGGCAATTGGGCTAATGTGCTGCACCTGAACATTCACACCGTCAACACGGAAGTTCTGCAGATCGATAATGCCGAACTCTTCCAAAATGTTTAACAGGCGGCGCACAAGCGCAGTCAAAAACTCATGGTTTAATCGACCAAAGGCAGAACCACTTTTTTGTGCAAAGTTCTGCTGACGGTAGCTCATTTCAGTTGCTGAACGAACTGAGGCATCAAGCGGCCCCATTGGGTTCGTTTCAAGAATCTCAAGGATCTGCTTACGCAAATCCCCTTGCACCACCTGGCCAAGATCAAAGTTACCAGTACGGGGCAACTCTGCAATGGTCGGTCCGGTAAACTGGCTGCCGTTACTTGCGACCGGGATAAAGGTCAACGGCTGAATGTTGATATTGTCCACGTTCAATACACCGTCGTCGGTGTAGGTGTAAACGCCGCTCAAAGCAAACGACGCATTCTTTAGCGTCATTTCAGTGGCAGCATTCAGTGTCTTAGCATCTGGCAACGCAACCAACGCAGGGCCGAAGCCCCAAGGGTTTTTGCCGCGCGGGTTATTGCGGAATACGATAAACGGTGCGGTTTCCATTTCACGCTCAACGATAATGGCGCGCTCATTGTTTTCGCCTACATAGTACACAATGTACTTGAAGCCTGAAGTTTCGTATTTCTCAACCTTCTTGCTTTCAGGATTCGTACGCTTCAGCGTAACCTTTGACGGGATCTGGCACTCACGGAACGTGTAATTATCATCCGGCTTTTCTTCAATCAGATGTTTCAGCTGCTGCGAAAGGTCAGCATCTGGCCAAGTGCTCATAACATCGCGGCCCTTAGGGCGCGCCTGACGGAATACACCGCCAACATTACCGTACGGCCCATTCTCAATGAGGTAGTCGTCGTAATCGATAGCCTGGAAAACAAATGGATTACCCTTAACGCCTTTATGAACAGCCATGCAGGCTGTACCAATGCCATAATCACCGGCACATTCACCCATAACTGTATCGAAGTTTGATACTGCTAGGTACGAGAATAGAATTTCAGTGATCTTCTCAAGCGACTGACTGAGCTTATTTCGCTCGTTACCTTCTGCAAAAACTGGCCCTGGCGCCAGCTCAATAAATTTTTTTCCCGGAGGCGCAATTACAGAGTGAATTGTCGAGGCGTAATCCATGTAAGCCTTCATAGGCGTACTATCGAAGGTATCATTAGCGCCCGTTGGATTTACCTTGTCGCCGTCTTGGGTTAAGCGGCTAGGTGCAAGGTATCGGTAAGCATCACGTACATATGGATCAATCTCAGTTTTCAGCGTATCCGCTTTTTTATAGCGGGCCTCAAGCGAGGCCACGTCAGTTTTAGGTTCATCCATTACAAACATGATTAACCCCCAAGCTTAGAGCTAGTGCCTAGCTCTTGACCTTGTGTGCGAAGCAGCGAACCACCTCCACGTTGGCGGCGGCGCGTACGGTTTAGCTTTATAGATTCTTGCTCTTTTTCAAGACGTGCCTGTTCTTTGGCTTCTTGCTCGCGTTTTTTAGCTTCGGCTGCCGCGCCGCCGTCATCTGGTTTACCCATAATTCCGCCCATTTTCAGCTCCTTAACCCGTTTCCTGTAAAACTCTTTTGCGTCTGCCTCAGTCCATTCATAGGCGCCGCTTTTGAGCAGTGCTTTATAGAGGCCGTAAGGGGTAACTGACCAACATTTGAAGCCCAACAACCCTTTGACCAATGTAACGCAACTAGGTATGCAGTTCGCAAGGTGGAACATCACAGGGCCACCTCGGCTGCACTTTACGCGCAAGATCTTATGCCCCTTGGCAAGGTAGCCGCAGGCCATGGCCTCAACCGGAAAACCCAAGCTGGCATCCTCTTCATTGAACATCATACCAGGCGTAATACCGTCAAGACCGCTGTTGATATAAAGCACCGTCTTGAAAGGCAACTCAGCAAAGGCTTCAACATGCTCAAAGCCCTTGCGGGTAAAAATCCGGTAATACCAGGGCTGATGAGAACCTGCCTCACCAAAAGCTACGTACCATGTTTGATCAAGGCTTACCGGTTCCATACGTTAAAACTACTCTTTGCTACTGTTGGTGCCTTGCGGCCACCCTTTGCGCCATTCATCAGGGCGAACTCACCACCACCGGCAAGACCGTACTGTAACGCATCAGCAATGTGCGAGCTGACGTTCTTCTCAGGCTGATCGTTGATGCGCTCACCGCCGCTTACTCGTACCATTTTGTAGCAGTACCCACCGTTCAGAGCCTTCTTGATATGCTTACAAGTCGGTGAAACCAATAGACCAGGCTCGCCGCCGATAAGGCGGGCCATTGGATTGCGAACACACGCGAGGCGATCAGTAAGGTTTTGGGTTGGTGCCGATCGCATCAAAATGCCGTGTGTCTGAAATGTTCGATAAACCGTAGCCGTCGCATCTGCCTGCGATCTTTGACTTCCTGCAGGGTCACCCCAGTGAATAAACTTTTGGTTTGGGTCGAAGAATTTAGCACACTCCCCTTGTACAATCGGTGCAAACTGCTCGGCCCCAAGGATCTCATCAGGCAAAAACACCTCATGAATGATGCGCCATTGTCCGGTCGCGCCTTGTTGCAAGAACACGGCCGCAGGCGTCAAACCAAAGTCGTAGCCAATGATTACAGGCTTGCCGGCAGTAATTGGCAATGGCTTAAGAGGCTCTTTTGCAACGTGAAGATCAGGGCTATAGACCCCCTTAAATACAGGCACACCGCGTGTCACTGCACCATATTCACCATGCACCATGGTGTTAATAAGCTCTTGATCACCCTCGGCACCGTCAATAATTCTCTGATAATACCCAGGCGGCAAGTTCTCGATGTTGTCAGCATCAGGCGACATACCTGAAGGCTGACGAAAAATGGCGTAACCCCGCTTCGGATTTTCCTCGAAGTCTTTGTAAATCCAACTCTCTTCATCAGGTGGGTTGGTATCCAGGATTACAAAACTCTTTGTCGGCCCGCCTTCTCGAGCTGAAGGAAAACGACCGACACGCTGAATCAGTGCCTTAAGAATACCGGCACTCTGCTCGCGCGCCTCGTTCATAAAAGCACCAGTTAGCTCAAGCGAAAGCAGCTTGTTAACATCCTCTTCTTTATCAAGGGCCAAGAAAATAAATTCCATTTCAACATCACCGAAACGAACCCACTGGGTAATGGGGCTGCCCTGTGTGTAATGGTTATCAGCTGCGAACGGAGGAATCCAATCGTGGAAGGTTTTAATCGTAGTTGTTTTCAACTCAGGCTGCGTGTTACGGATGACCGCCCAACGGGTTCGACGAATCCCGTCGCGCCCAGGCTTCTGGTTTAAGCCGGCATTAAACAATTCAGCGATACACGCAACAGACTTACCAGAACCAACAGGCCCCATGAGCAAGCGCACGAACGCATCGCTCGCGTGGAACTTTGCGGCCGTGCGGCTCGCAGTGTAATCAAAATCAAATGACTTGCCTTTAGTCATCCTTTTGCGCCTCCAAGAATTTAGCATCCTCAGCTTTGTCTGCCTCCAGCTTCTCAACCGCCGCTTTTAGCATTTGCTCATCGCCATGCTGACGGCTTGATACTTCGCCGCCCATGTTCATCTGGATATTTACCAGGGCACGGTCGCCGCTGTCGGCCGTTGTGAATCCCTTCAGCTCATCCACGCGCCGGGCAGCTGAGATCTTGTTAGCATCGGTCGCCGAGGCGTCGTGCATAATGCGCCAGTAAAACATGATCATGCGATCTTTCGTGATCTCGCTCGGGTTGGCACACTTCTCATTGAGGCCCGCGATGTAATCAAGAACATCCTTACGAACCATCAGATCTTCGGCCGCCTTTGCAGTGTGGCCTACGGTTTTCGCCGCCTCTTGAGGTGACTTACCTTCAAAGACGAGCTTTGCAAAATTTTTATCTTTAGCGGACAGCGCCGGCAAGTTAGGTGAGGATTGCCCTTTTGCCGGCACCTTTGATGTTGACTGCGACACCTTGGCCGCAGAATTTGTTGGCAGATCGTCTAGATCCCACTTCTTCTTAGCCATGCATCGACCCCTGGTGAATTTCATTGATGATCTCAATAAGTCTCAGGTAACAACCACGGTTTTCTCGGTTGCGGCCACTTGCTCGATCAGCTGCGTATAACTTTCTTTTTTCGGTTTTACAATTATCGCCATACCCTGCGGCTAATGCTGCAGCACGATAAATACCGCGGCCGTGGTTTTTAATTTTTAGCTCAGCGAGCTTGCGGCACCAGAGTTCTTGCTTAGGGGTTAACCAGAAAACCTTATCGGTCTTAGGCTCAATAACGCGTGTAAGCCCCTCTTGGAGCTTCACATAGTCGGCCACCTCAGTACGGCGGGCCAGATAGACGTAATAGTTATCATCTTTTGTACTCATGTTTTTAGCATATGAGTACAGGTTCTAGGTTCGCAAGAGGCTCGTGCAGAATACATAGCGGTATATGACGGGCGGCGTTTTCCGAAGGCGGGGTCAAAAATTCGACAACCCCCACCCCCTTCATCGCCGCGGTCACTCTTTTATTCGCTTCGGGTATCTCTGAGGTGTCTTGATAAATAATTCCCACCTGCAACAGGCTGCATACCCCGTGTTTGCTTGGCCTTTTAAGTTGGGCGTAAAAGGTTCGAATCCTCTCTCCCCGACCATTTCGTTATAGCGGCCTTACCAGGGGCCGCTTTTTATTTTCTTAGTCCACCGCCCAGCAAACTTCTGACTATCCTAAATAATTGATCACCTTTGCTACCCTACATTACAACCTGCGGTCAGTTGTGTTGATATTTTGAATACTGTACACTAATCAAAAAAGTTTACAGATTGAGGTATATTATGGCACGAGGTGGTGCACGAAAAGGCGCAGGTCGACCCAAGGGCCAGGGGAAGTACAACGAGGCAACAAAGCCTATGCGCATCCCTGAAAGTTTGGTGGGCGAAGTGATTGAGTTTGTTGAGCGTAAGGGTTATAAGCTGCCCTTATACGCCAGTCGTGTATCTGCGGGTTTCCCATCACCTGCGGATGACTATATGGAAGGTAAGCTTGACCTTAACACCCACCTTATTAAACACCCAGCGGCAACATTCTTTGTGCGCGCGACTGGTGAGTCAATGCTCAACGCAGGCATTCACCCGGGCGACCTTTTAGTTGTGGACCGCAGTCTAGAAGCCAAACATGGCAAGGTTGTGATTGCAGCCTTAGACGGCCACCTTACCGTTAAGCGTCTGTACCAAAAAGACGGTAAGACCGCCCTTCTGCCTGAAAATGATGCCTTTGAGCCTATTAGAATCACACCTGAGAGTGACATGGTTATTTGGGGTGTGGTGACCAACGTGATTCATGATTTGTAGGCCAATATGAACACGGCACCCCCAAACGTCTTTGCCCTTGTGGATTGTAATAACTTCTTCGTTTCGTGCGAGCGGGTGTTTAACCCTGCCATTTGGCACAAGCCTGTGGCTGTGCTTTCAAATAATGACGGCTGTATTATTGCCCGCTCGGCCGAGGTCAAAGCCATGGGTGTGCGTATGGGCGCCCCACTACACGAATACCGGGACATACTTAAAAAAGGTGGCGTGCATATCTTTTCGTCTAATTACCAACTTTATGGCGATATGTCGAACCGTGTCATGGCCATACTACAAGGTGCTGTGCCTGAGATTGAGGTTTACTCGGTCGATGAGGCTTTTCTAAAACTCAGCAGCTTACCGCCTGTTAAACACCATGATGAATATACACACTACTGCCAACGGGTACGGCAGCAGGTTTTTCAGTGGACGGGCATCCCCACTTCGGTTGGTATTGCCCCCACTAAAACCTTGGCAAAGGTTGCCAGCCACATGGTCAAGAAAACCCCCGGCAAAAGCGTTGTAAACCTATGTAGCACCGAAGCACAAATTGCCGCCCTTGCCCGCCTTGAGGTTGAAGACCTTTGGGGTGTATCTCACCGTTTTGGGCTACGTTTGCGAAAGCTAGGCATTGGTACTGCGCTTGATCTGCGCAACGCCAACCCAAAGTTTATTCGTAAGCACTTTGGCGTTGTAGGTGAACGCATTGCCCTTGAGCTACAAGGCACTAGCTGCCTTGACCTTAGCCGTGCAGCAAGTAAGAAAAGTATTATGGCCTCACGCTCATTTGGTAGCCTTATCCGTGATAAAGCAGACTTGCGCGAAGCTTTAAGTAACCACACAGCCCGAGCTGCTGAAAAACTGCGTAAGCAAGGCAGTGCGGCCCATGGCTTTGGTGTTTTTATCCGCACTAACCATCTGCGCCGCCAAGACCCACAATACCGTGGCACGAAGATGGTGGGCTTTGATATTGCCGTAAACGACACCCCTACTTTGATTAAAGCCGCAAGCCAACTGCTTGATGAACTTTACCGCCCAGGCTTTAACTATAAAAAGTGTGGGGTTTTCTTGTGTGAATTCACGCCTGAAGATGAGCAACAAGGGCATTTATTTGCTGCACTGCCAGATGATGCATCTCGTGCCCACTCAGCCAGGCTTATGGACTGTATGGACGATCTAAACCAACGTATGGGCCCCGGAACTTTAAAATTTTTAACACAAGGCGTAAAAACCAAGCAAAACTGGCAGATGCGTAGCCAAACCCGTAGCCCAAGGTTCACGACTCAGTGGTCCGAGCTCTTGGAAGTTATGTAAATCATCACCATATATAAGTATCAACCAACTTGATGGGGGGACCAGTAAAATGGTGCAGATTAAGAGGGTCGATGCGAAGGATATCGTACCGTTGCGTGCGCGAATACTCAGGCCAGAGGGCCCCGTTCACGAAGTTTTATTTGTGGAGGACCTGATGCCCGAAAGTATTCATTTAGCTGCATATTGCCCTGAGGGTAATCTTGTAGGATGTGTGTCAGCCTTGCCGTCAGAACATGATGGTAAACCAGCCATGTGGCTTCGTGCCATGGCAATTGATACAGTCCATCAAGGCACCGGTATTGGCCATAGCCTTTTGCTAGAAGTGGAGAAACGCATTAAAGCCTGCAAAGGTAAGTTTTTACACATCTGGTGCAATGCTCGGCTGAACCGTAAAGAGTTTTACACTCGGCATGGTTTTATTGAAACGCAAGACCCAACATTTAAAAATGGTAAAGCTGGCGAATCTATAAAGCTCATTCGGAGATGCTTATAGCTCTAACCTTAACTCCTGCTTCGGCAAACATAAGCGCAACCCGCTGGAAGTCATACTCCCAGCGGTTGCCTTTGGCGCGGTAAGTTTCGGTAAAGTCATAATCAAGTACAAGCTCGGCAATCCCTGAGTCTACAACGGCTTGGGCGCAGTTCATGCACGGCATAAGCATGGCGTACATCTTTGCCCCTTTTAGGGCAACGCCATCGCGTGCAGCATGGCAAATGGCCTTGCGCTCAGCATGGTGCAACCAATCGTACTTTCCAAAGTCACCCTCAGGGTGTGTTTCAGGCGTGGGGCGTTCAAGGCGCTGTTCATCACCTTTAACGCCAACAGGTAGGCTATTATACCCTTCAACCACAGCGCCATTAGCCGTTACGACCACAACACCAATTTTGGTATAGCGATCTTCGCTGTGCATTTCAGCGGCCTTAAAGGCCTGCTTTAGCAAGGCGTGTTCTTCAGGTGTGGCGATGGTTTTGGTATATAAATCTGACATAACAAAAGTATACCTCAGCCTGTTTTGAATTTCATCGAATTAGTAGATGCGTAAATCGTATATATAACGTATAGCTAGGAAGACTATAATCTAGCCGTGAAAGCGACTTACCATGAAAAACTACCTGCTTTACTCATTTGTTGCGCCATTCCAATCAAAAGAGTTTGGCCCCTTTAGTTTAGCCTGCCTTTTAGGCACCATTGGTTTTTCAATGGCAGCCCTCACCTACGCGTTTGATATGAGCAGTAAGCCTATGGCCGATGTTCTGATTTTTTACATTACAACATATGGCGTTATTGGCCTGACCATCATGCCAATGGCCTTTATGCTTTATACCTGGGTGCGCTACATCATTTGGCGCCGTGTGATGGTTGGCATTACCCTGCTGCCGTTTGCCATGAACTTCATCCCCGTTGAAAGCCAGCTTGCTGAAGGCGTGATTTTGGGCATTATTGTTGCCCCGTTCTGGGTACTATTCCATACCGTGATGATGGAAATTTCAAGCAGTGGTGAAAACGAAGGTAACTCAATCTCACTATCGCTGAACATGGTTTCTCTAGGCGCACTTTTGGGCATTGGCCTTGCAACGCTTATTTCAACGACTAGCCTTACAACCCATGATGCCGCAAACATTGGTGCTGTTCTGAATACCATTTCAATTTACCTCATGTGCAAAACCCTGCGCCGTGTACGTGGCGACATGCCCGCCATTGACCCTGAAAGAGCCTTTAAATCAGCCGTACTAGGCAACCCACGCCGTGCGTTGATTACGTTGGTACTTGGTGTTTCGTTTGTGCCAGCTTCAGCCCTATGGCCGCTCTTTATTATTCATGCAGGCCTGAGTGTAGTGGCGACGGGTTTATATGAGGTTTTATCATCGCTTTTACGCCTTTGTGTTTCAGGCCATGCAGGCCGTTTGAGTGACAAAGGCTTTCATCATGCTATTCGTGTAAGTGGGCTTTTCTTTGCGGCGGGTAAAGCGCCGTGGCTGTTTGCTATGAATACGCTTTTTGTACCATTTACCATTTTGGTGTGGAGTGTAGGCCGTCACTTCCAAATGGTTGGCCTTAGCGCCATGTGGTACAAAAACAAAACCTTGGGTGGCCTTGCTGCGCTTGAGTTTTTGTTGGGCATTGGCCGTATAGCAGGCTTAATTGTGTTTGTGCCCCTACTCTTTAAAGCCCCCGCCTATTTTGTTATGGCGAGTGTTGGCGTTTACCTGCTGACCTATATTGTGTGTTTGCGCATTCAGCAGCCAGAGCAAGTTAAAGCTGAAGTAACTAAGGCTTAGGGTGTAGGCCTTTTAAGTGGCGGCGCATCCCTAAAAACAGAGAACACAAACCAATAGCAGAGCTAATAACCTCAGGTATTGAGCCAAAAACAATACCAATGGTCAGCCACATGGTAAGCCCGATTGCCATGCATGTACGTGACTTTAAATAGTCTTCATGAAAATAATTTGATAGCCCATAAATCACTGCTGAAATTGCAGGCAGCCAGTTTGCCCAAAAGGTATATTCCGTAAGAAGTGTTATCACAATAACCAGACTAATCGCCGTTAAAATAACGTAGTTTTTGTATTGCGGAATCACAAAGACAACTAAAAACGTACGGCTAAACGCAACGGCTACAGCCAATGCAGGGGTAATTGCACCAAGCAAGAAATAATGCACAGTCCAGATCATATCTGAACATACGCGCATACCAAACATCTTGCGTTGCTCTTTAAATTGGTAAGAACTAATTGAAATTGCAAAAGCTACAAACCCAAGTGCCTGAACACATAACTCATATGTAGAAAAGTCTAAATCGAACATCTGTTATGACTTTTGGGCTAGTTTTTGCTGCCGTACTTTGCGAGCACGCATATTCAAAAACTCAATAACGGCCGAAAATGCCATCGCTGCATAAATGTAGTTTTTATCAACATGGCGGCCAAACCCTTCAGCAACCAACGTTGTCCCAATAAGAAGTAAAAAGCCAAGCGCTAGCATGACGATAGTTGGGTTTTTAGCAATAAAGGCACTTAAAGGTTCTGCCGCTAAATACATAACACTTACGGCAACAATGACGGCAATAAACATAATAGGCAAATGGTCTGTCATCCCGACTGCCGTAATAATGCTATCAAGTGAGAAAACCAAATCAATCAACAAAATTTGCCCAATCGCAGCGGCAATGTTTGTGATGACGCCTTCTGTCGCTGTACTGCCTTCTTCGTCAGGCATAACGTGGTGATGAATCTCAGTTGTAGCTTTCCAAATAAGGAATAGCCCACCAGCAATCAGAATCATATCGCGCCATGAAAACCCTTCCCCAAACAAGGTAAATACATCCGCTGAAAGACCAATAATAAACGCTATAACTGATAATAAGCCCAAGCGTAAAAGCAAAGCGCCCCCAATCCCAATACGGCGGGCTTTTGCCTGATTCTCTTTAGGTAGCTTGTTGGTAAGAATAGAAATAAAGATAAGGTTATCAATACCTAATACCACCTCCATCACGATTAGTGTGACTAGAGCAGCCCAGGCTGCAGGCTCTGAAAAGATTTGGATTATTAAGGTATCAAGCATAAATAAAGCCTATTGTTATTTAGTATTTAGAGGTTAAGGCTATCTGTTTAAATATAGCCAAGCAATTAAAAAAAGCTTTTGAATTCGGCTTCAGTGGTTCATAGTAAGACACAATTAAAGCATAAAGACTAAAAGGCGTATGATTATGAGACTAAAAGGCAGCTGCTATTGCGGGGAAGTAACTTTTGATGTTGCTGGCCCTGTAAGCTGGGAAGGCCATTGCCATTGTACAATGTGCCAACGACTAAACGGCGCCCCCTTTTCTACCTGGTGTGGTTTTAAAACTTCCGACTACAACATCCACGACCCAAACAACCACTTTAAAACCTACGACTACGCCAACTCACGCCGCGGCTTTTGCACCAACTGTGGCTCACCTTTCTTCCATCAATACACTGAAAATGCAAAACAATATAAAGAGCACGGCGAAGAAGTGTTCTTTACCCGTACAAACATCACCACCCAAGACAAACTGTCAAACGTAGTTCAGCGCCATGTGTTTATTGAAACCCGCGTGCCTTGGTTAAAATAAGCTTAATTCGAACGGCACATAGGGCCTTTGCAGGTAAGTGTATTCATATCATAGACAGATGAGTGTCCTGGATTGCCGATAGGCGTCTCAACGCCTCTTGGTACAATAAAAGTACCTGAATTAGCCCCATATAAACCAGGAGGAAACTCAAAAGCCTGCAATACGACATAAGCGTTGTGCATAATTCTTATAGGCCTCACATTGCTTCTGATACTATTACCACCGGCTGTAGGAGGAATATCTAATGTAGGTTGCTTCTGTTGCTGCCTCATTTGTGCCTGTAGCCAAGCCTGAGCATCAGCCGCTGTAGCACGTCGCAAAACACCTTGACCAGCAAGTTGCTCTAGCCCAGCAGGGCCTGCCATTTGGCCTGTTATTTTATAACTGCGCAGCGGTTGCTCATTATCAGTAATAATATCAGCTGGGTCATAGGGTTGCTCACCAATGAGAGCCCTACCTGACTTTGCCTCATAAAACATATCAGCAGGCATGCTAAAAACCATGCGTGACATTGGATTTAGTTTTTCTAGCTTGTTGCTTGCGAGGTAAAAATACCCACAGGGTGAATCTTTACCATGCTGTGTTGTCAGAACAGGAACGTTCTCAGCAAGGCCAGATACAATCTGCTTATGGTATCCACCAGCGAGTACAGCTACGATGTTGGTTTCAGGCGTGCGGCTAATTTTCCAAATTGTTGGTTCATAACTCCCTAAAATGAGGGCCACATTCTCATTAGGCTTATTCACCGTCACCTCAATACGATGAGCTTCGTGGCCACTATCATCAATCTGAAAACCAAGTCTAGTGCCGCCATATTGCCCCGTAGCATATACCTTCATATCTGGAGGGAAGTACGCATTTTCAAAACTACATGTTTGTGGTTTCGATGCAGGAATACTCGGCCTTACCTGTGTAACCCTTGTATATCCATCTTGCCATCTCGAAAGTAGATCTTCCTTAATTCCTTGATAGCGCTCATATTCATCTTGAGAGATTACATTGTCGCTATCAGTATCTACGGTATTAAATGCTTTTTCTGCAATAAGGTATAAGTCCTGATTTGATGTGAGGCTATAGCCTTTAAGTAATTGTTCCTGTTTCTTTAAGTCCCCATTTGAGCGAGTACGAATATTCTGTAGTGACCTAAAAAGATACTCCTCTTTATATAACTGGGGCTTAAAAAACTGTTTTAGCAAGTAGGGAATTTCATCATAAGTGTTAAATCTCGCGTCCGTACTATTTGCTGCATTCATGTATAAAACCGAAACCATAAGGATACTAAGGTAGGTAAACTTTTTGAAGGGCATGTGTGAGCATTTCTTTTTGTTATCAATAGAATAATAATATAAGTACCACTGCGTAATTATTAAACCCCACACTTGTGACAGTTCACCAAAAACAAAAAAGCCTCCCGAAGGAGGCTATTTGTTTAAATGGTGGGCCGTGTAGGATTTGAACCTACGACCAATTGATTAAAAGTCAACTGCTCTACCAACTGAGCTAACGGCCCATCAAGGGTTTGTTCATATGAACAAGACGCATCATACTTTTTTGAACTCGAACGTCAACCACTTTTTGACTATTGTGCATACATTTTTTGAAAAAGAGCACAATTTCAAGCAATTATGTATAATTTAGCGCACCTTTTTAAGAAGTTTAGTGGCAACTTCTTGCAAGTTACCGTCGCTAATCGCCTGACGCAGTGTTTGCATCAGCTGCTGGTAAAAGTGGATGTTATGGTGCGTAATCAGCATACCCGCCAGCATTTCGTCTGCACGGTAAAGGTGGCGTAGGTATGACTTTGAGTAGTTTTTACAGGTATTACACTCGCAGTTAGGGTCAAGCGGTGAAGGATCACGCTCAAATGTTTTTAGTTTAATTTTCACTAAACCTTCTGAGGTATAGCCCTGCCCGTTACGGCCGTTACGTGTTGGCAGGACGCAATCAAACATATCAACTCCTGCCAGTACCGCACGAATAATATCGCTCGGGTAGCCCACGCCCATAAGGTAACGCGGCTTATCAGTTGGCATAAGGTCGGCGCAAACCTCGGTCATCTCAGCAAGCATTTCAGGTGGTTCGCCTACTGCAAGGCCGCCAATGGCGTAGCCTTCAAAGTCTAGCTTCTCAAGTGCTTCCATACTCTCTTTACGTAAATGCGGGTGCATACCACCTTGCATAATACCAAACTGGCCATAGCCTTCACGCTTTACAAAAGCATCGCGCGAGCGCTTGGCCCAACGCATTGACATACGCATGCTATCGGCAGCAACGTCAACTTCGGCTGGGTATGGGGTGCACTCGTCAAAAGCCATGGTGATGGTGGCATCAAGCGCACGTTGAATTTCAGTGCTATTTTCAGGCGTTAGGGTTTTCTTGTCGCCATCGATATGCGAACGGAAGGTTACGCCCTCTTCTGTAATTTTGCGCGAATCTGCAAGAGAGAACACCTGATAGCCGCCAGAGTCGGTCAAGATTGGGCCAGGCCAGTTCATAAACTTATGCAGGCCGCCAAGTTCTTCAATAAGTTCATGCCCCGGACGCAAGAACAAGTGGTATGTGTTACCAAGGATAATATCAGACCCCAGCGCCTTTACCTCTTCAGGGCGCATGCCTTTAACGGTGGCGGCTGTACCCACAGGCATAAATGCAGGCGTACGGATAACACCGTGCGCTGTATGAACTTCACCAAGGCGTGCTTTGCCATCAGTTTTCAGGAGTTTATATTCAAAGGCTGGCATTTACTTTCTCCAGAGTAGTGAACTATCGCCATAGCTGTAAAAGCGGTATTTTTCGGCAATAGCAGTTTTATAAATTTGGTGCATTTCGTCGTGGCCCACAAAGGCTGCCACAAGCATTAGCAATGTAGACTTAGGCAGATGGAAGTTCGTAATCAACCCATCAACCGTTTTAAAGGTGTAGCCCGGCTGAATAAAAATATCAGTATCGCCCTTAAACGGCTTAAGCGTGCCACTTTGTGAGGCGGTTTCAATAATCCGCATGCTGGTAGTGCCCACGCAAATAACGCGGCCGCCACGGGCTTTTGCGGCTTCAATTTGGGCCACAGTTTCGGCGGTAATCTCGCCCCACTCTTTGTGCATAATGTGTTCGCTTAGATCTTCCGAACGCACAGGCTGGAAGGTCCCCGCACCTACGTGCAGCGTAACTTGTGCAGTTTCAACGCCTTTTTGCTCAAGCTCACGCAGGAGTTCAGGCGTAAAGTGCAAGCCTGCAGTTGGCGCTGCCACTGCGCCTTGGCGCTTTGCGTAAACGGTTTGGTAACGTTCGTTATCGTCGTCTTCGTTACCGTCAGGGCGCTCAATGTATGGCGGCAATGGTAGCTCGCCCGCTTGTTTTAAAAAGCTTTCAAAGCCAACAGCATCATTAGAGCCAAAATTTTTAAAATTCAGAATAAGTTGGTCGCCATCACGGCCCACAACGTCAGCCTCGCCAAGGGTTTCTTCATCGCCAAAGAAGATGGTATGCCCGGGCTTTAGCTTTTTGGCAGGCTTACAAAAGGCCAGCCATTCGTTGTCGTTGCCTGTATAGCGGTGCAGCAAAACTTCAACATCAAGTTTGCCTTTAACTTCGTACGGTAGGTTTGCCCCATCTGAGACAATCTCTACCTTTTCGCGGTAGCCATAAAGGCGTGCGGGTAGAACACGGGTGTTATTGGTAACCAGAATATCGCCCGCTTTAAGTAAAGACGGCAAATCAGCAAAGGTATAGTCCTTCGCATTAATGCCCCCTTTAGCACCAGAAGCCCCCGAAACTAAAAGCCGAGCACTGTCACGTGGTGTAGCAGGCTGCTGGGCAATAAGCTCAGGGGGCAAGGTGTAGTCGTAGTCAGATAATGTGTACGACATGCTTTACGTAATTACTCAGCAGATTCGGTAATTGTAAAGTCAGTCATTTTGTCGCCCATTTCGATAGCGTCAACATTTTCCATGCCTTCAACAACTTGGCCGAAGATGGTGTACTGACCGTCAAGGTGACGTACGCTGTTTTCGTCTAGAACGATGTAGAACTGGCTACCAGCTGAATCTGGGTGCGCTGAACGAGCAGCAGCAACTGTACCACGCTTGTGCGGTAGGTTTGAGAACTCAGCTTTTACGTTGTAACCTGGGCCGCCTGTACCGTCGCCTTTAGGGTCGCCGCCTTGTACAACAAAGCCTGGTACCACACGGTGGAAAGTTAAACCATCGTAAAAACCTTTTGCGATAAGTGTTTTAAATGATTCAACATGTTTAGGTGCCACGTTAGGGTAAAGTTCGATTACAACTGGGCCTTTAGTTGTGTTCATAACAACCATGTTGCCAGCTGGAACGTCCTGAGCTGATGCAGTTGTAGCTGCTAGCATTGCTGCTGCGCCCATGATGATGCTTGATAGTTCCATAGTATTATTATCCTTTATTTATTTTTGTATTCAGTGGCTCGCCTTATAGGCCGCCCTCGTGAATTTGTTTACCTTGCCATGGGCTTGTGGTTGTACCGTCTTTTGGTGGTTCAACATACCAAGCTTCACAGTTTTGGAAGCGGTGATCTTGTGGCCATGCGCCTAATAGGTCGCCCATGCAGCGGGCAACAGCGCCGTGCGCCACAATAAGAGGTGTTTCGTCGCTCTTATTCAGAATATCTTCAAGGGCCACAGCAATACGTGATACGACCTTAAGCCAAGTTTCCCCTTCTGGGCTACATTGGTAATAGTGGAAAAGGCCTGGTAGTTCATCAGCTGACTTACCATCAAACAAACCGAATGAACGCTCATTCAAACCGAAGTGGTTATCAATTTCACATTGTTTTTCAGGCATTTGGCTAAGCACACCTTCCATGGTTTGCTTAGTACGCTGTAGCTCGCTATGCCAAACAACACTTGGGTTAAACACTTCAGCAATGCGTTTACCGGCTTTAACCGCCTGTTGTTGGCCAGTCTCGTTGATTGATGAATCAATCAGGCCACCTTGCAGGATAAGGTTTTTGTTATAGTCAGTCTCACCGTGGCGCATAAAGTAAAATGGCTTTTGCGGAATAGCCTCACGCAGTTCACGCCAAAGCATAAGGTTTAGGTGCTCGTGCTTGGCTTGCTTTTCAAAGCCCAGCAATACACGTTTTGTCAGTGTACCGTCACCGCCGCTGTAGCCTGTTAGCTTGCCATCATCACCTACCACACGGTGGCACGGGATAATAAGCGGCACTGGGTTTTTACCGCACGCCGTGCCCAACGCACGTGGGCTTGTGCCTAGGTCTTTTGCAAGTTCGCCGTAGGTTACGGTTTCACCAAATGGAATTTCGGCAATCGCCTGCCATACCTTTTGCTGAAAGGCTGTGCCCGTTTTAAAGGCTGTAGGTACAGTAAACTTTGTAAGGTCTTGGTTGAAGTAAGCTTCAATCTCTTCCGCTGCGTGTTCTAGAACGGGTGATTGTTGCTCGTGAAAGTGTTCGGCATTCCAGCTTAGGTCAACAATGTGGTTTTCGTGATCATTCAGAACCAGCGAACCGAGTGGGGTGTACACCGTTTTTGCGGTCATAGATTTTCTCCAGCATTGTTTGAACATGCGCAGGCACAAAGCGGCTAATATCGCCCCCTAGCCCTGCAACTTCTTTAACTGTGGTCGATGAAATTGTGCTGTGCTCTGAGCGTGCCATTAAAAAGACAGTCTCAAAGTGGGCACTTAGATTGTGGTTCATCTCAGCCATTTGGAACTCGTAGTCAAAGTCGCTGGTCATACGTAGGCCACGTACAACAACGCCAGCGCCTAGCTCTTCTACAAGTTGGTAAAGCAGATTGGTAAACCCAACAACTTCAACATTATCAAGGTGCTCTAGGGCTTTGTTCATGGCGTCTAGGCGTTCTTCAAGGTTGAAAAATGTCTTTTTACGGCCATGGTCTGAAACCGCAACATATACCTTTTCGTATAGGCTGCTTGCACGGGTAATAATATCAACGTGGCCGTTCGTTACGGGGTCAAAGGTCCCCGCATAAACGGCCACATTGGTGTTGTTTAGTTTTTGAGTCATCAAGATATGCTCTGACTATTATTCTTCAGACTTTGCTTCTTCAGCTTCGTCATCTGAAGTTTCAGCGTCTACTGTTTCTTCTGGTGCGTCTTGCGCATCAGCAGCTTCGGCTTTCATTTCGTCAGTGGCTTGCTCGTCAACGGCTGTTACTTCGTCTTCGTCATCTTCGCTAAGTACATCAGCTGGGATACGTACAGCAGTTGCTACAACCTCTTTATCCACACGGAACAGACGCACACCTTGGGTGTTACGGCCGATGGTGCTGATGTCTTCAACACGAGTACGGATAACCTGACCTTCACTTGTTACAAAGATCACGTGGTCTTCAGCGCCTACTGGCATCGAAGCTACAACTGGGCCGTTACGCTCAGATGTTTTAATTGCAATAACACCAATTGTGCCACGGCTACGCTGTGGGAACTGCTCTTGAGGCGTACACTTACCGTAACCGTTTTCAGTCACAGTCAAAATCAGTGGCTCTTCTTCAGTTACAACGTCCATTGATACAAGTTTGTCGTCGTCACGCAGGGTTACACCCTTAACACCGTAAGCCGTACGGCTTGCAATTGTACGCATATCCGCTACTGGGAATCGTACAGCCTGACCATTACGGGTTGAGATAAGCACGTCGCCATCTTCTTCACCGGTTAGAGCTACGTTAACAAGCTCGTCACCGTCTTGAAGGTTAATACCGCGGATACCACCTGAGTGCACGTTTGAGAATGCGTTTAGTGGCGTCTTACGGATAAGGCCGTTACGTGTTGCGAATAGTGCAACCATCTTATCCCACTCTTCTTGTTCACGAGGGCAAGCAAGTACACGTAGTACACGCTCGTCTTTTTCCAAGTTCACGAGGTTAATGAATGCCTTACCACGTGAGCCATGGCTCGCTTGTGGAATTTCAAATACCTTCATCTTGAACACCTGACCGTTTGAGGTAAATACCAACAGCGGTTGGTGGGTGTTCGCAACGAATAGTGTTTCTAGCTGTTCGTCATCCTTCATGCTTGTTACGCTACGGCCTTTACCACCACGGCGCTGCGCACGGTAGTCAGCAAGTGGTTGGCGCTTGGCGTAACCACCGTCAGAAATTGTTACTACCATTTCTTCAGGTTTAATGAAGTCTTCAAGGTTGAATTCGCCCGGGGCGTCTTCAATGTCAGACTTACGAGGTGTCGCAAATAGCTCTTTAACTTCGTTAAGTTCATCTTTCATGATGCCAAGCAGAACTTCGCGGTTAGAAAGAATGTCTACCAAGCCTTTAATGAAGGCTGAAATTTCGTTCGCTTCATCGTTAATCTTGTCACGCTCTAGGCCAGTTAGGCGGTGTAGGCGTAGTTCCAAAATAGCTTGGGCTTGTGCTTCACTCATCTTGTAGGTTGTGCCTGAGAATGGCTCGCCTAGAAGTTCAATAAGTGGGCGCACGTTTTCAGCTGGCCAGTCACGATCCATCAAGCCGGCTTTCGCTTCGGCTGGGTTTGGTGCGTTACGGATAAGCTTAATAATGTCGTCAATGTTGGCAACAGCAATCGCCAAACCAACAAGTACGTGGGCACGTGTACGGGCTTTGTTTAGCTCGTATTTTGTGCGGCGTACGATAACGTCTTCACGGTGTTTCAGGAAGCAGCTAAGTAGTTGCTTCACGCCCATAAGCTTAGGACGACCACCATCAAGAGCCAACATGTTGTACGAGAATGAATCTTGTAGCTGTGTGTGCTGGAACAATTGGTTCAGCAGAACGTCTTGGTCAGCATCACGCTTAAGTTCTACAACTACACGAACACCACTACGGTCAGATTCGTCACGTAGGTCAGAGATACCAGTAATGATCTTATCGCGAACAAGGTCGGCGATTTTCTCAACCATTTTCGCTTTGTTCACCTGGTATGGAATTTCAGTAATGATAATGGCGCGTTTATTGCCATTTTCTTCGAAGTGTGTGCGGCCACGCATAATCACGCTACCACGACCTGTTAGAAGCGCTGACTTAATACCACCGCGGCCCATTACGATACCACCAGTTGGGAAGTCAGGACCCTTCACAACGTGAAGCAGTTCTTCAGCTTCAACGCTAGGGTTGTCAATCATCATTAGGGCGCCGTCAACAATTTCGCCTAGGTTATGCGGCGGGATGTTCGTCGCCATACCAACAGCAATACCAGATGAACCGTTAACAAGTAGGTTAGGAATACGTGCAGGTAGCACTGAAGGCTCAACATCTTCACCATCGTAGTTCGGGCGGAAGTCTACGGTGTCTTTGTCAAGGTCTTGCAGCATGTAGCTTGCTGAACGTGCCATACGTACTTCGGTGTAACGCATCGCAGCTGGTGCGTCACCATCCATCGAACCAAAGTTACCTTGGCCATCAACAAGTTCCAAACGCATCGAAAAGTCTTGAGCCATACGTACGATGGTCATGTAAACAGCACTATCACCGTGTGGGTGGTATTTACCAATTACGTCACCAACTACACGAGCTGACTTTTTGTAAGGACGGTTGTACTCGTTCCCCAAAACGCGCATCGCGTACAAAACACGGCGGTGCACAGGTTTAAGACCGTCACGCGCATCAGGTAGCGCACGTGAAACAATAACACTCATCGCATAGTCGAGGTACGACCGTTTCATTTCCTCTTCGATGGTGATATTCGAGATACTTTGAAGAACTTCAGACATTAATTTTCGCCCTATCTAATTTATTCTTTTAATGGAGGGCAAATATACCACATATAGTATGAAAATTAAAAGAAAATGCGGGCAAATTGCCTGTTTAAAAGGCATTTTATAAGCGCTTTATTGGCGGGCAAAAAAAGCGTCAATTTCGTCGCAAATAACTTGTGCAGTAATTGGTGCCATACAAAAGCCTACACCGCCATGGCCCGTGGCCATAAACACCCCAGAATGCTTAGGATCTTCGCCTAAAAGAAGCGTGCTATTTGTCTCGGCATCTTGCCCCCTACTTTGCAACCCTGAAAAACGGTCTAGCAGTGGTGCGGTGGCAAGGTTAGGCACAAGGCGTGCAGCTTGGGTGCGTAAGTGCTGTTCAGCCTCACGTGTTGGGGCCGCATCAAACTTGGCTTCAGGTTCAAAAGTTGACCCAACGTAAACAGCTTCACCGTTATTCCATGGCACAAGATACACCTGCCCATTTTCAAGAATATGCTCAAGTGGCTTATCTTCTGGCCATTCAAGCAAAATAGCTTGGCGCTTAATAGGACGCACAGGTTGTGAACCAAACTCAGCCGACCATGCCCCCGCTGCAACAACCACAGGTGTTTCTGTTGGCAACTCATCAAGCTTCATACAGTCAAACTTTACACCTTTGCTAAGGCATGCCTTATGGAGCGCTTGCAAAATCTCAGACGGTGAGAATATCGCCGTTGCATGGCAATGCAGAATACCAATGGCGTCTTCAGGTAGGTTCAGTGCATCAGGTGCTAGGGTTTCTTGTGGGTATGGCCAATCGGCTGTAGCTGCGGCAGCAGCTTCGCATGTTTTTTGCCAGCCACGCTCTTTATGGTACACCGCATAGCGGCCGCAGCGGTTCATCTGAACGTTCATGCCGCTATCAGCGTTTAACTCTTCCAGAAATTGTGGGTATTGCCACAGGCTTTGAATTTGTAGCTTTTGTTTGCGCCCAGTTTGTAACGCATCAAAAGGTTTAAGGGCGCCAGCAGCATTTGCGCTAGCGCCAGTACCAATAGGGTCGGCATGAATAACTTTTACATTATAGCCTTTGCGTGCAAGCTGCCATGCGCAACTTAGGCCAGCAACCCCTGCCCCAATAACGGTTACAGCAGAACCCATGCGGCAAGGCCTAGGAATGTAAAGAAGCCCATAACGTCAGTTACGGTGGTGATAAGGATCCCCGAGGCAATAGCAGGGTCAATCCCGCGGCGCTCAAGGATAAGCGGAATAAGGTTACCTGCAATCGCTGCAAAAATGTGGTTCGCGATGGTCGCGGCAAAAATAACCAAGCCCAAGTTTTGGTTCCCGTAAACAATGGCTGTACCACCCGCAAGCAACGTACCCAACACTAGGCCGTTGAACGAGCCTACTAAGAACTCCTTCTTCAAAAGGGCGTAGGCGTTTTTAGAGGTAATCTTTTTCTGTGCCAAACCACGGATTGTCACCGTTAGGGTTTGCGTACCAGCGTTACCGCCCATACTTGCAACAATAGGCATCAATACGGCCAAGGCCACAAGCTCTTGGATAGTGCCTTCAAACATACTAATAACAACCGAAGCCAAAATAGCGGTGAATAGGTTAATCACCAGCCAAGGCAAACGCTTTTGCGTGGTGTGCATTGTGCTACCGAACAAATCTTCTTCGTCACTCACACCCGCTTGGTGCATCATTTCGTAGTGGTGCTCTTCAAGAATAACGTCCATCACGTCATCAATAGTAATCTGACCTAGCAGGCGGTTGTTTTTATCAACCACGGCAAGGGCAATAAGGTCGTACTTCTCAAACATTTGGGCCACGTCTTTTTGTGGCTCTTCTGGAAGTACAGTAAATGGATCAGTACGCATCACATCTGACAAGCGCTTATCGTCGCTAATTTGCACCAAACGGTTTAGCGAAAGCGTACCCAATAGTTTACGGGTTGGGTCAGTGATGTAGATGGTTGCGATGTTGTTTGGCAACTTTTGTGAGCTATCACGCAGGTAGTCCATCAAGCGGCCAACAGTCCATGTTTGTGGTACAGCCAAAGTTTCAAGCTGCATCAAGCCACCAGCGGTGTCTTCTTCGTAGTTTAATAGCGCTTGTTGAATTTCAGGGATAAGGCGCAGGGTCGCAATCGCCTGCTCGTCGCTCATGTTTTGAAGCAAGTCAGCTACGTCATCTGACGGTAGCTTTGCAACGGCGGCGTTTACTTCTTCCGCGCTCATCTCTTCAAGGAGGCGCTCCTGAACGGCAGATTCAACGTTACTTAGCACGCCACCCAAAAGGTCTTCAGGTACTTTGTGCAACACAACACCACGGTGCTGGTTAGGCAAACGCTCAAGAAGGTCAGCAATATCTGACGGGTGAAGCAGGCTCAAAAGCAGATCAAGGCGGTCGGCGTCTTCGTCGATCGCTTTCAAAATGGCATTATAAATCGGCTCGGTCAGGTTCTGACCAAGCGGAAGGGGTTGCCTGTCGACGACTTGTGCTTCTTCAGCCATGTGCCCTCTCCTTTCCTTTACTGCCTTTTGTTCTGTTTGCTTTGTTCTGCTAGGTAACTTTAAAAGTTACATTAAATACGGCTTAAATATGCCTTAAATATTTTGGGCCTCAACCACAGCCAATGCACTTAGGTTCACAATTTGTCGAACGCTTGCATGTGCTGCTACGATGTGAACAGGCTTTTTCATGCCCAACAAAATTGGACCAAGCTGTTCAATACGCTCAGACGTTGACTTTAGCAGGTTAAACGAAATGCTTGCCGCATCTAAGTTGGGCATAATCAAAATGTTCGCTGGCTCTTTAAGGTCAGAGTCTGGGAATGTACGTTCCATCACCTCAGGGTCAACCGCGGCATCAGCTTGCATTTCACCTTCAACAAGTAGTTCAGGCGCACGGTCTTTCACCAAGGCCAAAGCCTTTTTCATCTTCAGTGATGATGGTGATTGCTGGCTCCCAAAGTGCGAATGGCTCAGCAGTGCCACTTTAGGGTCAATACCAAAACGCTCAACAGCTTCAGCTGAAAGTACAGCAAGCTCAGAGATTTGCTCGGCCGTTGGATCAACGTTTACGTTGGTATCACCAATAAAGAAGATTTGACCTTTCTTAAGCAATGCCTGCAAAGCGTATACGCTGCACACATCATCACGACGACCGATAATCTGCTCAGCCTGAGAAAGAAACTTCACAAACTTACCAGTAAAACCACCAACCATAGCATCGGCATCGCCTTGGCGTACCATCATGGCAGCTAGGGCTGCCCAACGGTAGCGCATAATAATTTCAGCCTCAGCGGTTGAGATACCATCACGCTTACGCATGTCGTAGTAAACTTGGATGTAATCTTCAATGGCTGGGTATTTTTTAGGGTCAACCAGTGTAAAGTCTTTCCCCTCTTCCATATCAAGACCACGGGTTTTAATAACGTCCATAATCTTGTCACGGTTACCAATCAGCATTGGGTGGCACACACGGTCAGCAGCCATCACTTGCGCTGCACGGATAACGCGGTGGTCTTCACCATCAGGGAACACAACCTTTTTAGGGTCTTGCTGGGCTGCGCGCATAATTTGCTGCATCAACGAGAAGCTTTGATCAACCGTCATCTTCAGGTTGCGTGCGTACTGGTCAAGGTCAGCAATCGGGCGGCGGGCAACGCCAGTGTCCATTGCAGCCTTAGCAACAGCTGGCGCTACCACTGAAATCAAGCGTGGGTCAAATGGCTTTGGAATAATGTATTCTGGGCCAAAAACAAGTGTGTGGTTTTTGTAGGCTGTATCAAGCGTAGCGTCAGCCGCTTTACGAGCAAGCTCAGCAATCGCTTCGGCCGCAGCCATTTTCATTTCCATGTTAATGTTACGGGCACCTACATCAAGTGCACCACGGAACACAAACGGGAAACAAAGCACGTTGTTTACTTGGTTTGGGTAGTCTGAGCGGCCAGTTCCCATAATCACGTCGTTACGAACTTCAGCAACTTCTTCAGGGGTAATTTCAGGTGTTGGGTTTGCCATAGCCAGAATCACAGGATTCTTAGCCATTTTCTTAACCATTTCCTTTTTCAGAATACCACCAGCCGAAAGACCAATAAATACGTCGGCCTTTTCAATCGCGTCACCTAGGGTGCGGTACTTAGTATCTTGTGCAAACTCTTCAAGGTATTCGTTCATCTGTTCGCGGCCTTTGTAAACCACGCCGTCAATGTCGACCATGAAGATGTTCTTTTTCTTAACGCCAGCGGTCAGCAGCATTTTCATGCAGGCAATACCAGCAGCGCCAGCACCTGTACAAACAATCTTAACGTCGCCTGGTTTCTTCTTGGTCAAACGAAGCGAGTTCAGGAATGCCGCTGTTAGAATAATAGCTGTACCGTGTTGGTCATCATGGAATACGGGAATACCCATGCGCTCTTCAAGGGCTTTTTCTACCACAAAACACTCAGGGGCTTTAATGTCTTCTAGGTTAATACCGCCAAATGTAGGTTCGAGGCGGGCCACAGTCTCGATAAGTTTTTGTGGGTCTTTTTCTTCAATCTCGATATCGAAAACATCAATACCTGCAAATTTCTTAAATAGAACAGCCTTACCTTCCATCACTGGTTTTGAGGCAAGCGGGCCAATGTTACCCAAGCCCAAAACAGCAGTACCGTTCGTTACAACGGCTACAAGGTTTGAACGTGTTGTGAGGGTGTCAGCGTGGGCAGCGTCTTCTTTAATCTTCAAGCAAACTTCAGCTACGCCTGGGGTGTACGCAAGTGACAAATCTTCTTGGGTTGAAAGCGGCTTAGTCGCAACAACTTCAAGCTTACCGGGCTTCGGCAATGAGTGGTAAAGCATTGCGCTGCCGTTGGCACCGTTTTTGCCATTTTTACCGTTTGTTTTTGTGGTGTCTTTGATAGATCCGCGTGTCATGCCCCTACCCTATTGAAATCTTTATTATTTTTATCATCAGAATATGGCTTACACCATACAGCAAACCCGCCAAAAGCGCCAGAAAATAAAGGGCTTTGGCGGGTATTAATTGCGTAAAACTTAAACTTAATTAAAGCGCCTGTTGCACCTTCGCACTAATGGCATCGGGCTGCATCTTGTGCGAGAAATGCGTCAGGTATTCGGCATTATCATCAAACAAGTATACGTACGCTGAGTGGTCCATCAGGTAGTACTTAGGGTCAGACTCGGCATTTTTCGCGTAGTACACAAGGTACTTCTTGGCCATGTCTTTCAATTGTTCATCAGTGCCTGAAAGGCCAATGTAGTCTTCGTCAAAGTTAGCGAGGTATTCCTTCATTACAGCAGGTGTATCGCGCGCTGGGTCAACCGTTACAAACACCACTTTAAGGTTATCGCTAATATCCTTAGGCAGGTCTTCCATTACGTGGGTAATGGTTGTAAGACTGGTTGGGCAAATGTCTGGGCAGTGGGTAAAGCCAAAGAACATCATAGTTGGTGAACCTTTAAGGTCAGCCTCGGTAAAGGTATTGCCGTCTTGGTCGGTCATTGTAAATTCACCACCGATAGCAGCTTTGCCGCTGTAAGGTTGGCCTGAGGCTGACTGCTTAACAAAAACTTGTTCTGAGTTATCAATAAAGTACACAAAGCCGCCAATCATCAATACGATGATTAGGGTTAGGATAACTAGCTTATTTTGCTTGAAAAAACTCGTATTCTCAGTCATTTCTAGACCTCATAGATTTTAAATTGTTATTAGACAAAGGTTATACCATTGGAAGCCGCCCTTAACCACCCACAAATTGACCCAACATTTACTGATTTGTTTGAGCTTGAGTATGTTGGCACAGACCAACAATACATGGACGTTTTGGCGAAGCAAGAAGCCGTCGTACAAACCGTATTTGACGGCGGGAAAGAAAAGGTCTTTATGGTTGAGCATCACCCTGTTTACACAGCAGGCTCATCAGCAGCAGACGATGAACACCTTAAGATTAATGATATTCCTGTCGTAAGTGCTGGCCGTGGCGGCCGCTATACTTACCATGGCCCTGGCCAGCGTGTGGTGTACCCTATTCTTGATCTACGCAACCGTGGGCGTGACCTACGCAAATACATTTGCGACCTACAAAAATGGCTGATTAACACCTTGGCTGAGTTTGGTATTGAAGCCTACGCCGCTGACGAAATTGGCGTATGGGTCAAAACCCCAAAAGGCGAAGCAAAGATTGCCGCCATCGGTGTGCGCGTTCGTAAGTGGGTGGCTTTCCACGGTATTGCCCTAAACGTTGGCCCAAACCTTGAACACTTTAAAGGCATCATCCCCTGCGGCATCATGACCAAAGGCGTCACCAGCATGCGTGAGCTCGGCTTTGAAGGCACTATGGAAGATGTTGATAAGGTATTGCTCGAGAAATTTACTGAGCAGTTTGGTAACGTTTAAAGCTCATACTCTTTAATAATGTCATGTAACCACTTTGTTGGTTGAGGCCAGTTATATACGCCTCTTTCTTGCCAAGACTTCGTTGCTTCAACATTACTTGTAGCCAGAACCTCTCTCACAATCACGTCATGGGGAAAGACATAGTATTTATCTTCATGGATAAAACCGATGTAAATATCTTTATCAAGGTACTTCTTATCTATCGTCACTCGGCCTTTAAGCTGAACTTTAATAGAATCTAGACCATTACAATGACAAGCAATAAAGTCTGCCCCCTGCCAATCATCGCTTAGCTTAATTGAGGTAAACCCATAATCTGCAAGTTTTGCGGCTATTTTGTGGAAATTGTAATTCTCCTGCTGACGGGCATTAAGCCCGTCATAGGAAATTTTGTGAAAGGTATTTTTGAGGCTATTACTCATCATCCATAAACTTGAAGAGGTTTGGCTCGTCATCATCGTCGCCTTTGTCTTTGCCTTCGTCTTCATCGTCGAATTTGCTTACGGCTGAAACCAACTCACCTAGGCGTTTTTTATCATCTTCTTTATCAGAGTCTGATTCGGCCTTAGGTTTGTCTTCTTTCTTAGCTTCAGTTTTTTCTTCAGCTTTTGGCGCCTCAGCTTTCTTCTCTGATGCTTTTTCTTCAGACTTAGACTCAACTTTTTCTTCTGTTGAAGCTTCAGTTGATGTGTCTTCTTCAGCATCACCTTTTGGTGCATCAGTTTCTGGGGCGAAGAACTTCAGGTTGGTTTGGTAGCCATGCGGAGGTAGTTTACCAACTTGGGCACGTTTACCAATCCAGATTTCAAGATCTTTAAACACACGCTCGCGGCCGCTTGCTAGGCCTAGGCCAGCAGCTGAACTAAATACACATACATCATCAAGTGTACCGTCTTTCACGTTCATTAGCTTCACGCCTTTACCACGGGCTAGTGTTGGCACTTCTTCAAGGGCGAATACAAGCATGCGGTTGTTCTCGGTTGAGTATACGGCAACCATATCTTCACCGGCTTTAATCTCACGGCAGTAGGCAGCAGCATCGCCTTTACCTACGTTCAGCACTGACTTACCGTTCTTGGTTTGTGAAGTTAGGTTTTCGCCTTCAGCAATAAAGCCTTGGCCACCTTTTGTTGCCACAAGGTACTTAGACTCTTTACCAGGTTCGAACATGCTCACAACGTCTTCGTCGCCAAGGTCAACCATCAAGCGTAGAGGTTCACCAAAGCCGCGGCCAGATGGCAGCTTGTTGGCATTAACGGTGTAAACCTTACCGCCACTTGCAAGTACGCAAATGTCAGATGTTGATTGGGTCATCAGACGGAAGGCTTCTTCGTCACCTTCCTTAAACTTGGCTTCAGCATCATCGTCCATATGGCCTTTAATGGTCTTAATCCAGCCGTGCTTTGAAAGTAGAACTGTTACAGGCTCACGCTCGATTTGGGCTTCTAGCGGAATAACCACAGCTGAAGGTGCGCCTTCAATGTCGGTACGGCGTTTATCGCCAAATTCTTTTTTGATTTCGTCAACTTCGGTAATCAATGATTCGGTTTGCTTGTCTTCGCTAGCAAGTAGAGCTTGCAGCTCTTTTTGCTCGGCTGAAAGTTCATCAAACTCTTTCACAATTTCCATTTCGTCAAGCTTACGCAAACGGCGTAGACGCATGTTTAGGATAGCTTCGGCCTGAACTTCATCAATGTCGAAGCGCTCCATCATGATTGGGGCTGGCTTATCGTTCTTTTTAATAATCTCGATAACTTCGTCAATGTTCAGGTGCACAACCTTGTACGCTGCCAAAATGTGCAAGCGGTCGGCAATTTTGCCAAGGCGCCAGTTGGTTTTGCGCAGGAGTACGTTACGGCGGTGGTCAACAAACTCTTCACAGATACGCTTAAGGGTTAGTAGCTCAGGCTCGCCCTTACCGTTAATGGCGTGCATGATAACGCTCAGGCGTGTTTCAAGCTCAGACGCTTTGAACAACGCTTCCATCAAAGCTTCAGCATCAACAGTACGTGACTTAGGCTCAAGCACAACACGTACATCTTCGGTTGACTCATCACGGATATCCGCTAGCCAAGGTAGTTTCTTGGCGTTGATAAGGTCGGCAATTTTTTCAATCAGGCGGCTTTTTTGTACTTGGTACGGAATTTCAGTCACAACAATTTGGTACTGGCCACGTGGTAGTTCTTCAACTTCCCAACGGGCACGTACACGGATGCTACCACGGCCTGTGGTGTAGCATTGTTGGATAGCCTCTTCAGTTTCAGCGATGATACCACCTGTCGGAAGGTCTGGGCCCTTCACGCTTTTCATCAAGGCAGCTTCGCTTACTTCTGGGTTTTTAAGAAGCTTTTTAATGGCGCTACAAACCTCGCCCACGTTGTGTGGTGGGATGCTGGTTGACATACCAACCGCAATACCAGTAGCGCCGTTACATAGAAGGTTTGGGAATGCCGCTGTAAATACAATCGGCTCAGATTCTGTTTCATCGTAGTTTGCACGGAAGTCAACAGTGCCAGACTCAAGGTCTTTCATCATCCATGCAGCAACTTTGGTTAGCTTGGCCTCAGTGTAACGCATGGCCGCTGCGTTATCGCCATCGATGTTACCAAAGTTACCTTGGCCGTCTACCATTGGGTAGCGCACGGCAAAATCTTGTGACAGACGCACCATAGCGTCGTAAACAGCTTGGTCACCGTGTGGGTGGTATTTACCAATTACATCACCAACAACACGGGCACATTTTTTGTAGCCTTTTTCAGGGTCCAGCTTAAGGGTACGCATAACGTAAAGAAGACGACGGTGCACAGGCTTTAGACCATCACGAGCATCAGGCAACGCACGTGCCATAATAGTGCTCATGGCGTAGGTCAAATAGCGGCTCTTCATTTCATCGGTAAATGAGCCTTGCAATACAGTAGTTGCCATGTGGTTTGTCCCCTTTAGTCTTTAGATTCACCAGCGATTAGCATATCGATAATCAGATTGCGGCTGGTGATTTCTTTCTTAAATGGCGCGAGTTCATCTAGCGCGTGCTTAAGAAAATGCCCTGTTAATGCGAAAACGTCAAGGATTTCGCCTACTTGCCCCCCAAAAAAACGGGGTAAAATGAGCATTTTATCGTGATATGGCCTTCCCATTGCCTGAGAAACGGCTCTTCCTGACTTTGGTGACACGTAATAAAGTGGGCTACCCTCTTCACATGGGACGGCCTCATCAGGGTGCAGCGACAACCCAAAACCAACGGCTGAAAGAATATCAACCTCCCACTCAGCGAGGGCTTGCCACGGGATTGGATGCGCTGCAAGGCCACTAATCATAGCCTTTGTACGGTCATAAAATTTCGGTTGAGAAACATCTTCAGGCAAGAGTGCCGCCATAAGCTCGCACTGGTAGCGCAGCATATTTAAGCGGTCAGGCGCATCAAAAATAGCAATGGCGTTATTGTGCAAAACCTCAATACGCATGGTGCCAAGTTGGTTTTCAAGCCGGCGGGCGTGGGTAATGTGCACAAGGTTGCCCTCGGTCAGTTCGGCACGTTTTTTACGGCCACCTTTTACAAGGCCAGCCACCAAACCATATTCTTCAGTAAAGACTTTGCAGATACATGAGCTTTCGCCGTGGGGGCGAACTTCAAGCAGGATGCCTTCGCTCTCGCGCTGCATGCGTTGCCCTATTTACGCTTTTTGGTGTTAGGCTCAAGCCCAAGCATACGCATGTGATGAATGTCAGACGCCCAGTTTGGACGGATCTTCACCTGAAGGTACAAGTGAACCTCGCCACCGAACATCACACTCATTGCTTTACGGGCCTGCTCGCCAATTTTCTTCAGCATTTGGCCGTTTTTACCAACAATAATCTTCTTCTGGCCATCACGTTCAAGGTAAACGTTTTGGTGGATTTCAACACTACCGTCTTCACGCTGATCAAAGGCCATCGTCTCAACACTCAGTGAGTATGGCAGCTCATCACCCAGCAGCAAGAAGGCTCGCTCACGCGTAGCTTCGGCGGCCCATAGGCGTGACGGCATATCGGTTAGGGTGTCAGGGTCGTAAAGGAATGGCGTTTCTGGCAGGTATTGCCCCACAACTTGTAGCACAATATCGCACCCTTTGGCTTTAAGCGCTGATAGCGGAATAATATCGTCAAAAATACCAATAGTGCCTGCTTTTTCCATCATTGGCAGAAGCTTTGTTTTATCAATCTTATCAATCTTGTTCAAAGCCAACAGCAAAGGTGGGAACTTTTTGGTGTTCTTCTTAATGCTCTCTAGGGTTTCAACGATGTTCATAGTTTCTTTGTTGAAGCCCTTCATGCAGTCAACAACCAGTACCAGAACGTCAGCATCGATAAGTGCTTGGTAAGCAGCATCAACCATGGCTTGGTCAAACTGGCGGCGGGCTTTGTGAATACCTGGGGTATCAACAAAGATGTATTGTTTTTCGTCGACGGTTAGCACACCACGTAGGTTTGTACGTGTTGTTTGCACCTTAGGGCTTACAATGGCGAGTTTTTCACCCAATAGGCCGTTAAGCAGGGTTGATTTACCTGCGTTTGGTGCGCCAACAATGGCAATAAAACCAGCACGTGTTTGCAAAATATGTCTCCGTTCTAAACGCTTAAGCTGTTTGTTGTGTAAGTTCTTCTGGCAGGCTATCAAGCAGCATACGTGCAGCGTCTTGCTGGGCAGCTTGCTTTGATGGCCCCTCGCCCACGGCGTTGCCAAATGAGGTTGTGTGCACTTCCATTACAAAAGTTGGGTTGTGTGCTTCGCCCTTCATTTCAATCACTTTATATTCTGGCAGTGGCTGGCCTTTTGATTGCAGCAGCTCTTGCAGGCGTGATTTAGGGTCTTTCAGTTCTACTTGCTCAAGGATTGGCGACCAGAACTTTTTAATAAACTTCCATGCGGTGGTGAGGTCTTCCTCACGCTCCATATCTAGGTAAAGGGCAGCGATAAAGGCTTCCATAGCGTCCGAGAGGATAGAATCCTTCTCGCGGCCGCCTGTGGCCTCTTCACCGCGGCCAAGTGTTAGGCAGTCACCCAAACCAATTTGGCGCGCAACAATAGCCAAAGTGTCCTGACGAACAAGCGCTGCATGGCGCTTTGATAGAACACCTTCGCTATCACCACGGTAGGTTTTAAACAGTAGGTCAGATACGCAGAAGTTCAGAATACGGTCGCCCAAAAATTCTAGGCGCTCGTTATCATGCTCGTGCGGTGTACCTTGTAGTGCTGAACTATGCACCAAAGCTTGGCCTAGCAAATTTTGGTTTTTAAATGTATAGCCTACTTTTTCTTGAAGCTTCTTAACGGCTGCATCAGTCATTTAACTATCCTTTTCATCTTTCAGAATAACTTTACGCAATGATGTACCAATGCGTTCAAGGCGTGGTTGGAAGTGCTCATCCCACGACCAGAAAATAAACTCAGCGCGGCCAACAACATCATCCATTGAAACATAGCCCCAACCAGGGTAATGCCAAAAGCGGCTGTCGTAGCTGCTGTCACGGTTATCACCCATCACAACAAGGTGGTTTGGCGGTACACGCATAGGCTCAACATCTTGCCCTTCAACGGCTTGGTGCAAAACTGGGTGCTGCATATCAACCAAAGTTTCGGTGTAGCGTGCGGTCTCAATAGTTTCACCGTGGTATTCGTAGGTGTGAGTCTTCACATCATTAAGGGCCAAAGGCTCACCGTTCAGAATAACTTGCTTGTTGCGGTATGCCAGCATATCGCCCGGCACGCCAATAACACGCTTAATGTAGTTTTGCTCGCCGCCACGAGGGAGGTGTTTTTTGAAAACAATAATATCGCCACGCTCAGGCAATACTTCATTCACACGGTCACCATCGGTAAACAAGATTGGTAGTCCGTAGCTGTATTTGCTTACAAATAGGTAATCGCCCACAAGCAGTGTTGGCATCATTGAGCTTGATGGGATTTTGTAAGGTGAAGCCACAAACGTACGGAACACAAAAGCAATAAGCAGCGCCACACCAATAACACGTGCATATTCCATAAACACTTTGTATGGGCCTTCGTGGCGTGGGTAAAATACACGCTTAAATAGGCTTGGCATTTTTTCTTGTTGTGTACTCATATGATCGAGCTTTCAATAATTCTGTTATTTTTGTTCTAGCACAGCAAAGGCTAAAGCGTAAGTTTTCTCATCACTTAGGCTTAAAAAAACATTCATCTGTTGTGGCAACATTGCCTGCGCCTTAGCTGATAGCTCAACATAAGGTTTACCAGCATCGTTGTTAAAAACTTTGATATCCCCAAAGAACAAACCATCAACAAAGCCAGTACCCATAGCTTTAACTACCGCTTCTTTAGCTGCAAAGCGTTTAGCAAGCCAGTTGGGGGTAATGGTTTCAGGCGCTTTGGCGCGCTCTTCATCCGATAAAATCTTGTTAATAAAAACGTCACCACGTTTTTCAAGAAGCTTTTCAATGCGCTTTACGTCGCACATGTCAGTCCCGATACCGTAAATCATTGAGGTTACTCCTCGTCGATGTGAAGGATTGTCTTCACTTTATCGGTTGCGGCGTGGCCAGTTTCTTTAATTTTTTCAGCCAATGCTGCAACACGGCTTTCTTCAGCGCGCTCTTTATTGCGCTGGCGTGCTGCACGAATACGTTGAATACGGTACTTTTGGTAACGACGGATGTTCCCACGCAGCGTAAAGAATACAATCGCCCCAACAACCAAAGCCGTAGGCAAGCCGCCTACTGTCATCGGCCAAATGTATTCATTCCAGAAGTATACGTAGTTTGAAAAGATATCCTGAAAGCCTGGGGCAGTTTCAAGCGCAGGTTGGTGCCCACCATCATTCCCTAATAGCCAGTGGCCAAGTTCATACGTCCAAAGGGTAATGAACGGGAACGTCCAAGGGTTACCCACAAAGCTAATAACAAGGCCTACCAAAAAGCTGGCACGCAAAAGCTTTGTAAGAAGGTAAATCAGAATAACGTGAAAACCAAAAAACGGTGTAAAGCAAACCCCTACCCCAATGGCTGCACCCATAGCTGCTTTATAAGCTGTGCCACGGCTGCGCTTAATTTTAAGTTCCATCCAGCGCAGCGTGGGTTTAATACCCATGCTTGGCCAAATCCATTCACGTGAATGGTGCCAAAAATGCAAACGGCGGCGGCGGTGTAGGCCACGTGGTCGGCGTTTTGGAACTTTAAATAAAAACACTAATTACCCCTGTAGACGCTCTACATTAATAATACATTTCAGATTACGCAGTGCAGTAAGCATACGGTTGAAGTGGTCCAAGTCCTGCACTTCAACGTCGCAGCGCATATCGTATGAGTCTGTCCCACGTGATTCGATGTGAAGGTCAACAATGTTACCTTCAACGTTAAAGATAGCTGTTGTTACTGATGATAGCACGCCCGGTGCGTGTGTAAGTGTAAGGCGCATACGTGCAACAAAGGCCTTGCCCTTGCCGCCTTCTGGGTCTTTTTCACGCCATTTAACTGGTAGCCAGCGGTCAGGGTCTTCAGCGAACTGCTCAAGGTTTTTACAGTTCTTCGCGTGAATGTTCACACCTTTACCGGTGTTGATAATACCAACGATAGGTTCGCCCGGTAGTGGTGTACAGCAGCCCGCAATTTGTACGGCTAGGCCACTTACCAAGCCATCGATACCAATAGCGTTCTCATCATCCATTTGTGACAAGCGCTGTGCTGCCCCACCTGTTGATGTTGTGGCAGGTGTATCGGCCTTGGCGCGTTCTTCACGTTCTTTGGCTTCTGCCACTTCAGGGAAGAGCACTGCCACCACCTGACGTGGGAACAGACGCCCCTGAGCAATACCGGCAAACACATCATCAATGCCTTGCAGCTTTTGTGCATCGGCCACTTTTTGAAGGTCTTTTTCAACCCACGAGTAACCATCACGGCGCATTGCTTTTTCAAGAATTTCACGGCCAAGCTTAATTTGGGCATCAAGCTCTTGCGCACGCAGGTAACGGTTGATGGCTGAACGCGCCTTAGCCGTCGTGACCATTTCGCGCCAGCCTGGGTTTGGCACCTGCCCTTTGCGGGTTACAATCTCAACCTGGTCGCCGTTATTAAGGCGGGTTTTTAGCGGCACAATACGGCCGTTAATCTTGGCCGAGTGGGTTTTGTTACCCACATCAGAGTGCACGTTATAAGCAAAATCAAGGGGTGTAGCGCCGTATGGCAGCGTAATAAGGTCACCCTTTGGTGTAAACACAAATACCTCGTCCGAGAACAAGTCCATCTTGGTATTTTCAAGGAATTCTTCTGGGTCTTCAGTGGTTTGCAGAATTTCTTTAAGCTCTTTCACCCAGCGGTATGACGATGGGTTAATATTGCCTGATGACTGCTTGTACAGCCAGTGTGCGGCCACACCATACTCAGAAACGTCGTGCATTTCTTGGGTACGGATTTGAATTTCAATACGCTGACCGTATGGGCCAATAACCGAGGTGTGCAATGACTGGTAACCGTTAGGCTTAGCGTTAGAGATGTAATCTTTAAAGCGCCCCGGAATAGCCTTGTACAGGTTGTGAATAAGACCCAAAACCTCGTAACACTTAGCTTTATCGTCAAGGATAATGCGATACGCCACGATATCGGTCAGCTGATCAAAGGTTAGGTTTTTCTTCACCATCTTGTTGTAGATTGAGTAGATGGTTTTCTCTCGGCCAGAAACTCGTGCTTCAATCTTGTGTTCTTCAAGCTCGCTTTGTAGCTCGCTCTCAACACGTGAAATCAAGTCATCCTGCTGACGGAGGAATGTTTTACGCTCTTCAATCTTGTCGTACTCGTCACGGTTTAGGGTGCGAAATGCCAAGTCTTCAAGTTCAACCTTCACGGCGTACAAACCAATACGGTCAGCTAGCGGTGCGAAAATATCAATAGTTTCCTTTGCCACGCGTAGCTTAGAAGTTTCCTTCTTCATGTGGTCAATCGTACGCATGTTGTGCAAACGGTCAGACAGTTTCACAAGCAGCACGCGGATATCTTTCGTCATCGCCATAAACAGCTTACGGAAGTTTTCGGCCTGCTCGACTGACTTATTGTTGAAGTTAATACGCGAAAGCTTTGTTACACCTTCGGTAAGGTCGGCGATTTCTTCGCTAAAAATCTCTTTAAGTTCGTCGTACGTTGTAAGAGTGTCTTCCAAGGTGTCGTGTAGAAGGCCTGTACATACGGTGGCTTCGTCCATTTGAAGGTCAGCCAGAATAGATGCAACCTCTAGCGGGTGCGTAAGGTAAGGCTCGCCCGAGGCACGCTTTTGGTTGCCGTGGGCTTTCATTGAATAAACATATGCACGGTTAATCAGCGCAATATCTGCTTTTTCATTATATTTCAGAATTTTATCGATAAGTTCGTATTGGCGGATCATTGCTTGGTGCAGTTACTTCAAAAAATTAGTCTTATTGGCCTTATTGTGAGGGTTTAATTGTGCCACATTGCTTAGCGTACTAAAACAAAAAACCTCCGCAAATGCGGAGGTTTTTCAATTCTTACCGAAGTCAGAAACTTAAGCGTTTGCAGCGTCAGCCACTTTGCTTTCTTCTTCCATTGACTTCAACTCGTCTTCAGTTGGTTCTTCAACTTCAGTTTCGTCTTCGTCGCCGTCTTCGTCGTCAGCTTCGTTTGAAGGGTCTTTTTCACCAGCTTCGTAAGTAATCTCTTCGATAGTTGTACCAGCGCTATCAGTGATTTCTGATAGTTGTTGTTCGGTCAACCAGCCTTCTGATTGTACGCTTGCTAGGATATCGTCTTCGCTTGTGGCTTCAGTACGACGGTTAACACCACGTGCGATGTGTGCTTCAAGCTCGCCCATGTCAACCAAACGCTCTGCGATTTCACGTAGAGAGATAACAGTGTTCTTGTCGTTGTCGCGGTCAACAAGTGGGGTTTGACCAGCGCTGATGTCACGCGCACGTTGTGCGGCCATCAAAACCAGTTTGAAACGGTTATTTACAACTTCAATGCAATCTTCAACGGTAACGCGGGCCATGAAAACACCTTCCAAAAAACTTTTTATTAAAACTTGTTTTAGCTCTTTAATTTTATGCCTTAGCTAAAAATAAGGCCTGCCCTAAATTTTAGTGCACAAACTCCTATATAATCTATTGGGTAGATAATTTCAACACCCGAATGCCCAGAAACTCAAGAAAAAGCAAAAAGTCGAAACTTTATTTTTTCTAAGCAAAGCGTTTTGGATGCAGGTTTTTCTTTTTCAACGCAACGAGCAGCGGAATGTAGTCAACCTACCTGAGCAGCGCAGTAAGGCAGGAAAAGGAAAAGATGCACCCAAATAGGAAAAATTAGGCGCTGAGTTTTACTGAACGACGGAATGTATGCTCGCCTTCAATCACATCAGCATACAAAAAGCTGTGCTTCGGCACGTTTGTTTGCACTTCGGCTAATGTCTCAGCATCAAGTAGGATGAGGTTTTTCACCTCACGGAAGTTATTTTGCTCTAAAGCTTCAACCACTTGCTGCATAACAACACGTGCTCGGCGCTCACCTTGATCGAGAACGTCTTGGGCAAACATAAGGGTTGCGGTAAGTTCTTGCTGGCGCTGGCTTAGGATAGCCGCAGGCGTTGTGGTTTCAACAATGCTAAAGAAGTTATTAAAGGTCGATTCTAACGCACGCACAATACGCAGCACATTCAGGTTTTCGTCTGACACCACAACAGCTGATGGCATAATCAGCAATAGCGCTTCAAGGAAGAGTGTAATATCCCCGCCACCTTTTTGGCGCACTGTACACCCTGCCCCAAGGTTTGGTTTAGCTTTATGGGTGTAAACAAGGTCAGCGCCTGCCTCAAAAGCAATTTTAGCAAAAGGCTGCGGCAATGGTTTTTCAAGCGCTACGGTAATGGCAACATCGCACAGGCGCGTCGCTTCGCGGATGGCTACAACATCATCAGCGGTTAAAGCGCCACCCGTGACGAACACAACCGAAATTGACGCATCAGGAATACCCGCAATGCTGCGCTCGATAGCTTCGGCCAGTTGCAGGCGACCTGTAATCACACGTTCCATAGGTTACACACCCTGCTTTAGGATACGATGGCGGCTACGCTGCCAATCACGGTCTTTTTGGGTATCGCGTTTATCGTGCTTCTTCTTACCCTTACACACACCAAGGGCAACTTTTACTTTACCGCTCTTCCAGTATAGGCGTAGCGGGATAAGTGTTAGGCCTTCACGCTCGCGAGCCATTTTAAGTTCGGCAAGTTCGCGCTTATGCAAAAGCAGCTTACGGGTGCGGCGGTCTTCGTGTGGCAAAACACTGGCGTGTGAATACTCGCCAATGTAGCTGTTCATTAGGTAAAGCTCATCGTCTTTAAAAACGCCGTAACAATCGTCAAGGTTACCTTTACCTTCACGTAGGGCCTTTACCTCACTACCAATAAGCATGATACCCGCTTCGTAGGTATCAATAATCTCGTAGTTAAACCGTGCTTTACGGTTTTCGGTAATCGAATTTTCGGGTTTCTTTTTCTTCTTAGCCATAATAACTCTCTATGCCACTTTCTTTGCGGCAAGGTCTTTAAATTCTTCAAGTAGGCGTTCAATAGCCTGTAAGCGACTTACCCCATCAGGCCAACGACGATGCCATAGTACTTTTTGATCTGCACGTAGGCTCATCACCCCTGGATGCGCTAGGATATAATGCAACAAACCGTCAGGGTTAGCAAATGTATCCTTATAGAAGCCAATCAGTACACCTTTATCGCCGGTCTCAATCTTTTCAATGTTTAACTCACGGCATTTGTTCCGTAGTGCTACAACTTTAAACAAAGCTTCTACCTCTGGAGGCAATTTACCAAAACGGTCAATAAGCTCGTTCTGCATATCTGTAACATCTTCTACTGACGAGAGTGATGACAGTCGACGGTATAGACGCATACGGGTTGCAAGGTCATCTACGTACTCTTCTGGGATACGGTACGTTAGGCCAAGGTTAAGCACTGGAGTAAAGGCATCATCTACTTCTAGGTCGCCTTCCCCGCTCTTACGTTTTCTAATAGCATCGGCAAGCATCTGGTTATAGAGCTCAAAGCCTACCTCACGGATAAAGCCACTTTGCTCTGACCCCAAGATATTCCCCGGCCCGCGTAGGTCCATATCAAAGCTTGCCAAACTAAAGCCTGCGCCAATATGGTCTAGCTTACTGAGGATTTGTAATCTCTTATGGGCGTCTTCTGTCATACGGCCACCAGGTGGGATAAGTAAGTATGCATAAGCACGGGTCTTACCACGGCCTACGCGCCCACGTAGCTGGTAAAGCTGCGCTAGGCCAAAACTATCTGAGCGATGCACAATCATTGTGTTCGCAGTAGGCACATCTAGGCCTGACTCAATAATAGTTGTGGCTACCAGTACGTTAAACTTCCCGTCATAGAAATCCGACATAATGTTCTCTAGGCTACTCTTATCCATTTGCCCATGGGCTGTACGGATTTTTGCTTCAGGTACAAGCTCACGCAGTTTTTGTGCAAGACTGTTCATACCGTTGACACGTGGGGTCACAACATATACTTGCCCATTACGGTGTATCTCACGTTGGATAGCCTCACGGATAACCTTACTATCAAAGCCCATCATAAAGGTACGGATGGCCAAACGGTCAACAGGTGGCGTTGTAATGGTTGAGAGTTCTTTTAGACCACTCATTGACATATGCAACGTACGGGGGATTGGTGTTGCCGTAAGGGTAAGCACGTCTACTGTTGAGCGAAGCTCTTTCATACGTTCTTTATGGGCCACACCAAAGCGTTGCTCTTCATCAATCACAACAAGGCCAAGGTTATTAAACTCAATACTCTTACTTAAGATGGCATGGGTCCCGACGACGATATCAACCGTCCCCTTCTTAAGCCCTTCTTTAACTTCTTTGGCTTCTTTACCTGCAGTTAGGCGGCTTAGGCCTTTAACGTTAATAGGCATACCGGCAAAGCGGCGCTTAAATTCAAGGTAGTGCTGACGGGCTAGTAGCGTTGTTGGCACCACCACAGCAACCTGACGACCATCAGCCGCTGCAACAAACGCAGCACGTAGGGCAACCTCGGTCTTACCAAAGCCTACATCACCTACAACCAAGCGGTCCATCGGTTGGCCACTAAATAGGTCAGACTCTACGTCATCAATGGCTTGTTGTTGCTCAGGTGTTGGCACATACGGGAAGCCTGCACAAAACTCGTCATACAGTCCTTCGGGTTTTTGGTATGGCGGGCGTGTGCGCTGGGCACGTTGGGCCGCTGTTTTAATAAGGTCTTCGGCCATATCAAGCAGGCGCTTTTTCACCTTCGCTTTACGGGCTTGCCATGCGGCACCGCCTAGGCGATCAACCTTAGAGCCTGCGGTTTCTTCGCTACTGTAACGGCTTAAAAGGTCAAGCGCTACAACGGGGACGTAAAGCTTATCGCCCTTATCATACTCAAGGCAGATGTAATCCTGCTTTTGCCCACCTGTTTCCATTGTACGCAGGTCAACAAACTTACCAATGCCGTGTTCGGCGTGAACAACAAGGTCACCCGGGTTCAGGTCACTAAAGTGATGAATCATCTCTTCCGCTTTACGGCGTGGGCGCTTGGCTGAGGTATTCTGTTTTTCACCGAAGATGTCTTGCTCGGTAAACAGCAATACTTGCTTTTCGTTATCGGTAAAACCCCAAGTCACAGGGCTTACAACAAGGTTTACCAGTTTCTTATCAAACTCTTCTGGCCAGTACTCGTACGAGGCAAAGCCATGAATGCCTTCTTCCTGCAGAATACGCTTAATGCGCTCAATCGATGAAAGTGAGAATGCTGAAATAACAACCGTACCACCTGCTGTACCTTGCTTACGTACTTTTTCAGCCAGCAGTTTGGCAATGGTTTTATCAGCTGTTTTTTGGCTAGCTAAAGTGAGGTGTGACTCTAGCGCGGGGTCAAAGGCTTTGCCCTCGCCTTTATCCTCAAAGCTTGCGAATAGCCATTTGCCCCTATCAAGCAAGTCATCCCAGCCATTACCCGTGACGTATAGCAGTTCGGGTGGCAGCGGGCGGTAAGGCTCTTCATCGTTTGAAAGGTCTTCAATTTCTTTACGGGCCTCATAAGCATCACGCACTTGTTCATCCCACAATGTTTTAGCACGGGTGAATGACGATAAACCAAAGAACGTGGTTTCATCAGGCAGGAAGCTGGCTAGCGTACTTAGCGCTTCAGGGTAAAATAGTGGCAAATAATGCCCCATCGAAGGGCTGCTGCGCCCTTCTGAAATATCAACATACAGTGGGTCTTTCATCCCTTGTGGGAAGTTTGAACGGTATGACGTTCTAAACTGGCTAATAGCCTCTTCAGAAAGCACAACCTCTGACGCGGGGAAAAGATCTATCGCATTCACCTTATCAATACTGCGCTGCGAGGCAGGGTCAAAAGTTTGGATTTCCTCAAGGTCATTATCAAAAAAATCAAGGCGGATGGGATTTGCCGCTGAACTTGGGAAGATATCCATCAGCGCACCACGTACTGCAAACTCGCCCGCTTCCATCACGGTGTTCACACGGCGGTAGCCAGCTTCGGTCATCTCAGTTACAAGTTTGTCGCGGTTCACTTGTTGGCCTGCTTTAAGTTGCAAGCTTAGGCCAATATGCTTTTCAGGTGGCACTTTGGTAGCCATCGCCCCTACCGTAGTCACAATCACAAGGCCTTGGGTGGCACGGCGCAACGCCGAAAGCACACGCATACGCTGGGCTTGTACATCAGCATCGGCTGATAAACGATCATAAGGCTGCACGTCCCACGCGGGGAATGGCAATACCGTTAGCTGTGGGGCAATAAAGCGAAGAATATTTGTAAATTCAGTCATTTGGCTGTGGTTTGAGGCCACAAGAACCGTTGCACCATTACCGTGTTTTTTAGCTTCGGCCGCAGCGTCAGCCACCAAAAATGGGAGGGTATGGTCGTCAATGTGCTTAAGCTGGGCATGGTCGCCCTGCTTTAGCTTTTTGATGAATGCCTGAAATTTCTGGCTCATCTTACTGAGCCTCTTTTACCATCTGGTAAGTGGCTTGGTATTCAGCGGGTACGGGCTTACCGTCAACAAACCAACCTAGTAGCGTTTGGTCGGGTAGTTCCATAAGGGCTGCAATATCTTCAAGCTGTTTTTCAGAATAGTCATCCAGCCCGTTCTTCAAAAAGCGGGTGAAAATCATATCGGTTTCTTTCAGCCCACGGCGTGAACGAAAGAAAATTTGTTTTTTAAGTCTCTCGGTATGCATAGTATCGTGTATAATTCGCTGAACTAAAGAATACAAGAAGAATACATCAGGGAACAGGAAAACTGGCCTCGCTTAATCAATTCACCGACATTTTTGAAACGATCCCCGGTATCGGCGAAAAACTATCAGCCCGGGTACGTTCGCTATGTGGTCCTCGCTATGCTGATATTGCCTTGCACCTACCAACAGGCTGTATTGACCGCCGTAACCTGTGCACCGTAGCCGAAGCTGAGGCAGGGAAGCTTTGCACCATTAAGGTTAAAGTGCTAGGTCATACTCCTAGTCCACGTTACCGCAAGTCACCTTGGAAGATTGATACCGAAGACGCCACAGGCCACCTTGAGCTCGCCTTTTTTAATGCAGGTAAATGGATTGAAAAGAAATTCCCGGTAGGGTCTGAGGTTTATGTATCTGGCAAGGTTGAGGCTATGCTAACTGAAAAGCAGATCCTCCACCCTGAGAGCTTCCCCGCTAGTATGCAGCCTAATACCGTTGCCCGCATCTGGACAACATACCCACTGACGGCAGGCGTGACCCAAGCCACCGCCAGTAAAGCCGTTGCCGTTGCCATGGCGACCATGAATGCTGACGTGCGCTGCCATAACGAATGGCTACCTGATGAGCTACGTAAAAACAAAGGCTGGCCAAGCTTTGCCGAAGCCTTGCATACCATCCATAAACCGCAAGACCCTGACGATATTGAACACGAAGGCCCTGCCCGCCAACGCCTTGCCTTTGACGAAATGCTAGCATGGCAAATTGGCCTTATTCGTGCCCGTAAACACGTGGCCGTTAAAACAGGTGTCGCACACCCACCAGCTATGGACTTGCGCCATAAGATGCTTGAAACGCTACCTTTTGAACTTACGGGCGACCAGAAAAAGGTCATCCTCGAAATTGATGAAGACATGATGCGCCCTACCCCTATGCTGCGCTTGCTGCAGGGTGATGTGGGTGCGGGTAAAACCGTTGTTGCATTTGCCGCCGCTGTGCGTGCTGTTGCTGGTGGCTACCAAGTTGCGATGATGGCCCCGACTGAAATTTTGGCAACCCAACACTACCTAAACGCCCAAAAGATGCTTGAGCCTTTAGGCATTAAGTGTGCGCTGCTTACAGGTAAAATGAAGGCGGCTGAACGTAAGCCAATTACTGCGGCGATTGAATCGGGCGAGATTCAGGTTGTGTTTGGTACCCATGCCCTTATCCAGAAAAAGGTAAACTTTAACCGCCTAAGCTTGGCCATTATTGATGAACAACACCGCTTTGGTGTGCGCCAACGTTTGGCCCTATCAGATAAAGGCCTCACGCCTGATGTACTGGTGATGACGGCAACGCCTATCCCCCGCACTTTGGCACTGACTGCTTATGGAGATATGGATATTTCAATCCTTCGTGAAAAACCACCAGGCCGTACGCCTATTCATACAACAGTGATGGCCACTGAGAAGATTGGCCAAATGGTTGAAGCTTTAGAGCGTGTGATTAACCTAGGCGAACAAGCCTACTGGGTATGCCCACTGGTTGAAGAAAGTGAAAAGAGCGACCTTGCCGCCGCTACCCAACGCTTTGAGCAACTGCAACAACGCTACGGCGACCAAGTTGTGCTGCTGCATGGCCGCATGAAGCCTGCGGAAAAAGAAGAAGTTATGGCCGACTTTAAAGCCGGCAAATACATGATTATGGTGGCCACCACCGTGATTGAGGTTGGTATTGACGTCCCTCAAGCCACCACCATGATTATTGAACATGCCGAACGTTTTGGCCTAAGCCAGCTGCACCAGCTGCGTGGCCGTGTGGGCCGTGGGTCTGATAAGTCGCACTGTATTTTGCTATATGCCCCACCACTTGGGCACTTTAGTACTCAGCGCCTACAAGTGATGCGTGATACGGACGACGGCTTTATTATCGCTGAAAAAGACCTAGACCTTCGAGGCCCAGGTGAAGCATTAGGCACGCAACAAGCTGGCCACTGGCTGACCAAAGTCGCCAACCTTGAATCGGATAAAGAGCTTATTCAAGAAGCGCGTGAAGTGGCCCAGCGCTTTATGGCCCAACCCATGAGTGACGAGCAAAAAGCAAACTTGGATTTTCTGTTAGAGATATTCAACCGCCACGAGGCCGCGACTTTGATTAAGTCTGGCTAAAACTCTGAATAAGTTTCCGGTTGTGGTACCCGTCAATACCGTTATGGGTAAGCCTATAGCTCAACTCCCAAAGGGCTGTTTTATTACTGTCCCACTTTAGTTTTTCAATAGCCTCACCAAACGTGAACCATTGATAGGTTGTATGCTCTCTAGAGATTTTAATCGGAGCATCTGCATTAACAGCTATGCCAAACGAATACTCAGGGATGATAAATACACCCTCTCCCCACAAAAAACCAGCCACAGCAGGCGCCGGGAGGTTAGCCGTAGAAACCAACTCTAATATCTCGCCACTAATTGCAGCCTCTTCAAAAGCTTCGCGGCTGGCGGCATCTATTGGTTTTTCATTATGCTCGCCACCACCAGCAATGCCTTGCCAGTAGTATTCATCTGAACGTTGAAAAAGTGCAAACTTATATTCACCGTTATTATCGGTTGTGTATGGGAAAACCAGAACCTGAAATGGCTGACGAGTCGAGTTCATCAGAATTAAGACTTTTTCTTAGTTGTCTTCTTCGGAGCCTTTTTAGCTACTTTCTTTGGCTTAGCCACTTCAGCAACTTCGTGTTGCTTTGGTTCTTTTTTTGGCAGCTTTTGCATCAGCCTTTGCAGCTTCTGCTTTTTCAAGCGCAGCGGCATGGGCTTGCGCTTGTTTTTGTTTCTTCAGCGCAGCCAAACCTTCGGCTTTGGTTGGCGTCACAATACCAGCTGAGATAATCATCTTCAGGCCTTGGTCAACGGTCATATCAAGTTCAATCAGGTCTTCCTCAGGGAAGAACAACAAAAAGCCCGATGTTGGGTTTGGCGTTGTTGGCAAGAAAACGTTTACCAGCTTCTTATCAATCTTGTTTTGCGCTTGGCCTTGGGTCGTACCAGAAACAAAGCCCACAGCCCAAATACCCTTACGTGGGTATTCAACCATCACAACTTTACGGAATGACTTTGAGTTTGAAGCCGTAATGGTTTCAGTGATTTGCTTTACCGAGTTATAAACGGCACTTACACCAGGAATGCGGCTTAGAACACGCTCGCCCCAGTTAAGCAGTGTACGGCCAAAGATGTTACGCACCAATAGGCCCACAATCACAAGGAAGACCACCCCACCTAGTAAGCCTAGGCCATGAGGGTCAACAGGTATAATCACATTAAAGTGGTTATAAATAACGTTGTTTAGGTGGTATTGCGCAGGTATGAAGCTAAGCAGGTAGTCATCAACAGCAATCACAAGTGTTTTGAAAAGCCAAAGGGTCACCACAAGTGGGGCAAGCACCACAATACCCGCAAAGAGGTTTAGTTTAATGAACGCGACAATGCGCCCACCAATGGTGCGCTTTGGTGGTTCATCAAAAGAACCCCCGGTCAGCAGATCTTCGATTGAATGATCATGCTGAACATCGGGGGTTTCTTTTTTAAGATCTTTGCTCATTTCACAAAACCTAAAGGGTTAAGATAGGTCGCCCTAATCTTAGGCCTAGAATGGGATATCGTCGTCGAAAGCTGTGTCTTCGCTAACAGCTGGCTTAGATGTAGCGCCACCGCTCATTTGGCCAGCGCCAGCGTCTTGGTTGTAGTTGTAGTTATCGCCGCCTGAAGCGCCTGCACTACCACCTTTACCAAGCATAACCATGGTGCCGCCACGATCTACAACAACTTCAGTTGTGTATTTCTCTTGGCCTGATTGGTCAGTCCATTTACGAGTTTGAAGCTTACCTTCAAAGTAAACGCTGTCACCTTTTTTAAGGTATTTTTGAACAACATCAGCAAGGTTACCGAAAATCACAATACGGTGCCATTCGGTTTTCTCTTGTTTTTGACCTGATTGGTCTTTCCAAGATTCGCTGGTTGCAAGAGTAAGGTTGGCAATTGGACGGTTGTCGTTAGTGTAACGAACTTCAGGGTCACGACCCAAGTTACCGATTAGTGTTACTTTGTTCAAGCTGCCTGCCATTGTATTCCCTCTCTCAGAATTCTGTACTTTAAAATAAAAACTAAAACATCAACTGTAACCATTGAAGTTTTAGCTGCGTACCTTTATAACTGCGTATATCAAGAAAGCCAATTAAAATCTACAATTAGACGGTGAAATCCTGTGGCAAATAGCACGGTAAGTCATATTAAAATCCGCGGTGCGGGCGAACATAACCTTAAAAATGTTTCGATCGACATCCCAAAACAAACCTTAACAGTGATTACGGGCCTTTCAGGCTCGGGTAAATCTTCGTTGGCATTTGATACCATTTACGCTGAAGGTCAGCGCCGATTTGTTGAGAGTCTTTCGGCCTATGCACGCCAATTCCTTAACCTATCAAACAAGCCTAAGGTTGATAGTATTGAAGGCCTTTCACCAGCGATTGCGATTGATCAAAAAACCACCAGCAAAAACCCACGCTCAACTGTGGGCACCATTACTGAAGTGCACGACTACCTGCGTCTGCTTTATGCGCAAACAGGTATCCCGCACTGCCCAACGCACAAAACACCAATTTCAGCCCAAACCGTTAGCCAGATGGTTGATGCTATTCTTGAATGGCCTGAAGGCACACGCCTACAGCTGGTTGCCCCTGTTATCCGTGGCCGTAAGGGTGAGTATAAAAAAGAGCTGCTTGAATGGCAGAAAAAAGGTTTTACCCGTGTACGTATTAATGACGAAGTTTACGACATTGGCGATACACCTGAACTTAACAAGAACCTAAAGCACACCATCGATATCATCGTTGACCGTTTGGTTGTGCGCCCAGACGCTGCTGGCCGATTGGCAGAATCACTCGAAACTGCGCTTAAACTAGCAGATGGCATGGCCATGGCCGAGCCTGTAGCAAAAGGCGATGAAGAGCTGCCTGAAGCGCTTACATTCTCAGAAAAATATGCCTGTGCCAAATGTGGCCATACCATTGCCGAACTTGAGCCACGCACATTCTCATTCAACAGCCCATATGGTGCTTGCCAAACCTGTGACGGCCTTGGCCAAGTGGTTTTCTTTAACCCTGATTTGATTATTGACCCCGATAAACCGCTAAACGCTGGGGGTATTATCCCTTGGGGTGATATTCTTAATGACTTACAAGAAGAAACCCTTGTAACACTTTCAAAAGAAATGGGTTTTAACCAAAACAAAACCTACAACACACTAAGTAAAGGTGCCCAAGAAGCCCTGATGTATGGCACAGGTGACGTTGCTATTGTACTTGAAGATACCGCCCGTAGCGGCCGCAAGATTAAGCGTAAATTTAAAGGGCTTATCCCTCAGCTTGAATACCGCTGGCGCACGGCACGCTACCCTTGGCAGCGTGATGAACTTTCACAGTTCCGTAGTCAGTCAGCCTGCCCAAGCTGTAAGGGTGACCGTTTGAACAAAGACGCACTCCATGTATTGGTAGATGGCAAAAACATTGCCCACGTAAACAACATCCCTATCCATGAGTGTGTTGAACACTTTGCCGATATGGGTGGCCGCCTTAAAGGCAAAAACCAAGACATTGCCAAACCTATTTTAAAAGAGATTAACGCCCGCCTTGGCTTTTTGGAGCATGTGGGTCTTGGCTACCTAAGCCTAGCACGTAAGTCAGGCACGCTATCTGGTGGGGAGTCACAGCGTATTCGCTTGGCCTCGCAAATTGGCTCAGGCCTAACGGGTGTTCTATACGTATTGGATGAGCCTTCAATCGGCCTGCACCAACGTGATAATGACCGCCTGCTTGAAAGCCTGAAGAACCTTCGCGACTTGGATAACACTATTATCGTAGTTGAACACGACGAAGACGCTATCCGTACCGCTGACTGGGTAATCGATATGGGCCCAGGCGCTGGTGAAACTGGCGGTGAAGTTGTGGCCGAAGGTAAAGTTGAAGATATTCTAGCCGAGCCTAAGTCAATCACAGGGCAGTTCTTATCAGGTAAGCGCAGCATTGCTGTGCCTGAAAAACGCCGCAAGGTTGATATTAAAAAACATGCCCTACACCTTAAGGGCGCAACTTCTAACAACCTGAAAAATGTTGATGCGTCATTCCCGCTGAATGCGCTTACATGTGTAACAGGTGTATCAGGCTCAGGCAAGTCAACCCTGACGCTTGATACATTGCACAATGGCGTGGCTCACCAAATGGGCCTAAAGGTGAAAGAGATTGGTAAGCACACTAAGATTGAAGGCACCGACCAGCTAGATAAGATTATTGAAATTGATCAATCACCAATCGGTCGTACGCCACGCTCAAATCCTGCCACTTACACAGGCGTGATGAGCCCTATCCGCGATTGGTTTGTGGGCCTACCTGAAGCCAAAGCCCGTGGTTATAAGCCGGGGCGTTTCTCATTCAACGTTAAAGGTGGCCGCTGTGAGGCTTGCGAAGGCGACGGCCTGATTAAGGTTGAAATGCACTTCCTTGCTGATGTTTACGTACAGTGTGACGTTTGTAAGGGTAAGCGCTACAACCGTGAAACCCTTGAGATTACCTACCGCGATAAATCAATCGCCGACGTACTGGATATGACAGTTGAAGATGCTTTGAACTTCTTCCAAGACATCCCTGCGATTAAAAAGCGCCTATCTACACTAATGGACGTTGGCCTAAGCTACATTCGCCTTGGGCAGTCAGCCACTACCCTATCAGGTGGTGAAGCACAGCGTATTAAGCTTGCCAAAGAACTGGCAAAACGTGCCACAGGTAACACGCTTTACATCTTGGATGAGCCTACAACAGGCCTACACTTCCACGATATTGACGTGCTGCTTAAAGCCCTACATAAACTTGTGGATGACGGCAATACAATGGTTGTGATTGAGCATAACCTTGACGTTATTAAAACAGCCGACTGGATTGTAGACATGGGCCCTGAAGGTGGCGACGCTGGCGGTACCGTTATGGTTGCGGGCACACCCGAAGATGTAGCCGCTCACAAAACCAGCCACACAGGCCGTTACCTAAAGCCGCTGCTTGATAGCAAGACGAAGAAGACCGCCTAATGAGCATGAGTAAGGTCAGCAGTATCTTCCTAACCCTAATATTGGGGTTTGTGGGTGGTGTTGTACTTTACTTTTTCACAATGCCCCTGCCCTGGATTTTGGGCAGCCTTATTTGTATTGCAGGCCTCTCATTATGGGGGCACCTAAAGTTAGTTATTCCCGTTAACTTTCGTCAAGCGATGCTTGCTGTTTTAGGTGTATTGCTTGGTAGTGGGTTTCAGGCGGGATCAGCTTCGACCATTAGCGGTTGGACCATTACACTTTTAGGGGTGTTAGTTTTGGTCTTTACGCAGCTTCTATGTAGTCAGGCCGTTTTAAAGTTTTTAATGTCAAAGCATAACTTTGCGACCCGCTACTTTGGCGGCACTGCGGGTGGTCTGCTTGAAATGTCAATCATGGCCCGTGAGCGTGGCGGTGATGACCGTGCCGTTATGGTGCTGCACACCATGCGTGTGCTCCTCATTGTTATATTTGTACCACTATACTTCCGTATTTTTGAAGGCTATACAGGCGCCAACATGTCGCAGTCGACAGGTGGCCTGCTTGAGCTTAGCCTTATTGATGCTGGCTTGCTGATTGCAGCCGCCCTCTTTGGTTACTACGGTGGCAAGTGGGTAAAGCTGCCAGCGCACGCACTAACTGGCCCTTTGGTGATTAGTGGTATCTTCCACTACATGGGCTGGACAACCGCCCAACCACCATTTGTACTGGTTGTGTTTGCTCAGATTGTTGTGGGCTGTAGCCTTGGTACACGATTCTCAGGCTACAGTTTGCGCCGCATTAAAGCACTTTTTGTGCCGAGCATGGCGCTTTCGGTTATCTTTATTGGGTTAGCCGTACTCTTTGCATGGGTACTATGGCGCATGACGGGCTTACCGTTTTATGGCATCATGCTTGGGTTTGTACCCGGCGGCATGATTGAGATGTGCCTCATCGCATTAGCCTTGAATATTGACGTAGGTTTTGTTACAACCCACGCACTGTTTAGAGCAATGCTGGTGTTTACATTTGCACCCATCCTCTACCCTATTTTTATGAAAGTAAGGACTAAAACTCATGGAAAATAAAACTGTTTACATTATTGGTGGCGGCCTTGCCGGCAGTGAAGCGGCTTGGCAACTTGCAAACCGTGGCATTAACGTGATTATCCATGAGATGCGACCTAAGGTTAAAACAGCCGTACACAAAACAGGTAACTGTGCTGAGCTTGTATGCTCAAACTCGTTCCGTGGTGGCGACATTGAAAAGAACGCCGTAGGCGTGCTACACGAAGAACTGCGCAAGATTGATAGCCTTATTATGCAGTGCGGTGAAAAAGCCCGCGTTCCTGCAGGCGGTGCCTTTGCTGTTGACCGTGATATGTTCTCAGAGTCAGTCACCGCAGCCCTTCAAGCCCACCCACTAATTGAAATTAAGCACGAAGAAATTACTGAGCTGCCGACTGATGTTCCTGTAATTCTAGCAACAGGTCCACTAACAACCAGCGACCTTGCCCAGCACCTGATTGAAATTACCGAGGCGGACGAGCATCTATCATTCTTTGATGCTGTTGCCCCAATCGTTCAAGCCGATACCATTGATATGGACGTTGCTTGGATGCAAAGCCGCTACGACAAAGGCGACGGCAGCGACTACATCAACTGCCCAATGACCAAAGAACAATACTTTGAGTTTGTTGACGCTATTGTTAAAGCCGAGCAAAGCATTGGCCACAACCCAGAAGATGCCAATGTCCCATACTTTGAAGCGTGCCTACCGATTGAAGTTATGGCAGAACGCGGCGTTGAAACCCTACGCTATGGCCCAATGAAGCCACGTGGCCTTACCAACAAACACAAGCCTGACGAAAAGGCCTACGCTGTCGTACAGCTGCGCCAAGATAACAAGCTTGGCACCCTTTACAACATGGTGGGCTTCCAAACCCGCATGAAATGGGGCGAGCAAAAGCGTATTTTCAAAACAATCCCAGGCCTCGAGAACGCTGAGATTGTGCGCTATGGCGTTATCCACAAAAACACCTTTATTAACTCACCAACCTTGCTTGATGAAGTGATGCGCCTAAAGGCACGCCCTAATGTGCGTGTTGCTGGGCAAGTATCAGGTGTTGAAGGCTACGTTGAAAGCACAGCCATGGGTGCCCTTGCGGGTATTCTGTTTGCGCACGAACTTAACGGCGACGCAATCACCCCACCACCAAACACCACAATGCTTGGCGCACTACTTAGCCACATTACCGGCGGTGCCGATGCAAAGACATTCCAGCCGATGAATATCAACTACGGCCTATTGCCTGAGCTTGGCTTTAAGCACAGCAAAAAAGAGCGTAAAGCACTTTATGGTAAACGCGCCTTGACAGACATTGCCACTTGGTTAGAAAATGTAAAACCTCAGAAAACAAAATCTGCGGCGTAAACATTTATAATCACGGGGGAAATATGGCGAAACTTATTGGCTTTCTTGGCGGGCCTTGCACAGGCAAGACCACCATTTGTACCGCCCTACATGATAACCTGCAACAGCAAGGCCATAACGCTGGCTGGTGCCGTGAGTTTGTGACTGATGATATTCCCGTGAACGGCATCCCCTCGCAAGAGCACTTGGTTTACGAACAGTTTCGCTTTAACTTTATGCAGCGCCGCCGCGAGCTTGAGATGATGAGCAAGCACGACGTTGTTGTGACCGATGCCCCTCTTCTGTTGGGTTATGCGTATGCCATGCAAAAGTGCGCCAGCGAATACTGTGAGCGCCAACAGCTTTTGTTTAAAGACCTACAAACACTTTTTAAAGAAGACGCTAAGAACTACGACCATCTGTACTTCCTTAGCCGAGAATTTCCGTACGAAGATAATGGCATCCGCTTCCATACCGAAGCTCAAGCCATCGACTTTGATGCCCACCTAAAAGGCTTACTTTCAGAATACGGCGTAAGCTACACCTTCCTTGAAGGCAGTGTTGAAGACCGTGTTGATAGAGTCATCTCAGATATTTCAGCAGCAAGTGCGGCAGCATAAAAAAAGCCCCCGACTGGGGGCTTTTAAATTATGCAGCCTTTGCCAACATACGAACCATCCGCACGTGCGGAGTGCCCGCTTCGAGGTAGGTATCGCCGTGGGCTTGGAAACCGTATTTCTCGTAGAACTTCTGCATTGAAACCTGTGAAGACAGAACAACACGGCATGAGCCTACTTTTTCTTCGATGATATCAAATAGCTTATGCATTAACTGATCACCAAAGCCTTCACCACGGAAAGCCGGTGCAGTTACAATGCGGCCAATGCGCACGTGGTCTTCACCTTCGTGTGGCATAAACAAGCGGCCGTACACTACAAGCTCGCCTTCGGCCTTACCTAGTAGGTGCATGGCGTATGGGTCTTCCCAGTCAGCGTCTTGATAGTTTAGTTTTTGTTCAACAACAAATGTATGCTGACGAAGCGCCAAAGCGGCGTAAAGGTCACGACGGTCAAGATCGTCAAAGCTTTGGTATAGCCAGTCGAGCTGCGTTTCTTCGTGTACGTAGTTTTCGTCAGTCATTGTTGAAGACTCCTATTATTGTGGAGGTAGGTTTACTTCAGTCCCTAGGTGCAACGGACGACCGTCAAAGCACAAGTAGCGCAATGTAAACTGGCCATCAGCACTGCGAACTGATTGAATTTGCTGATGCTTACCAACATCATCACATGAGCGTGTTTCGCTACCCCAGTTCCAGGTAGGGGTTTGCTCTTCCATGTGTTTTGCAAGGGCATTTAGGCGTTGAGCAATTTGCTTATCAACAGCCACTAGGTTTGCAATGTCAGTGTTTTGCGTACGGGTTAAAGCGTCTGAAGTCTCTTCTGCGTTTTTAGAAGCCAGCGAAGACTCTTTACCGATTTTATCGATACCACGCTGTAGCTCACGGATGTCGCGCATGATGCTTTCCATCTTACGGTTTAGGTCAGACATGTTCTGATCTAAACGACGGATTTCAGTCATGGTTTCGCTGTCCATGCTATAAGCAGGAACAGCAGCAAGGCATAGCCCTGCTGCTGTTGTAAGACCAATTACTTTAGCCCACATCATCCTATCGCTTCCGATTAAAAGCGCTTAGAAGCGGCTTTAGCTTTAGCGTCGCGTAGGCGCGCTTCAACAGCGTCCCAGTCGATGTTGCTAAAGAATGCCTTGATGTAGTCGCCACGGCCTGAAGCGGCGTGGTCAACCATGTAGGCGTGTTCCCAAACGTCCATAACCACTAGTGGTTCGTAACCTGGGATGTTGCCTTCTTCGTGTAGCTGAATGAAGTGGTTGTTAATGTCGCCAGTCATTGGGTCCATGTAGCAGATAGCCCAACCGATTGAACGTGTTTTACCAGCGTTTGCAAAGTCTTCTTTCCAGGCGTCGAATGAGCCCCACTGCTTTTCAACAGCTTCTTTGAAGTTCTTTGCTGAATCTTCTTTAACGTCAGCTTTTAGGTTACCGAAGTAGTATTCATGCAGTGTCATACCGCAGAATTCAAAACCGAAGCGACGACGACGGTCAGCGTAAGCTGGTGAGTCACCTTTGCCAGCAGCACGTAGCTCGTCTAGTTCTTTTTTAAGGCCGTTTGATTGTGCAACGTAACCTTTGTATAGACCCCAGTGCTGTTCGATTTGGTCAGCGCTGATGCCGTTTAGGTTTGATGGTTTAAGTTCTTCGCGGACGGTGTAAGTCATCGAATGCTCCTTAACAAGTTTATTATTTTTCTTTGTTTGGGCTTTAGCCACCTTCCCCCCGCTTGCAATAAGCGCGGTGGTTGCCGCTGTAGCCGCAATGAAATTTCTTCGTGATATGTTTTTCATTGTTAGCACTTTTTCCATGCCCAACATGTTACCACAAAAAAAGTTCCTTAATTAAATGTTATTTGCGTCTTCTTCTAGCGCTTGCTGTTCGGCTGTTTTGTTTTTGTTATTCATCCACAAAACAACAGGTGCTGCGATGTATGTTGAAGAGTATGTACCCACAACAACACCAACAATCAAAGCGAAGGCAAAATCGTGAATCACTTCACCGCCGTAAACAAACAATGCAATCAATACAACCAAGGTTGTAAGGGTCATCATTAGGGTACGGTTTAGCATTTCGTTTACTGAAAGGTTTAGCACATCAGTAAGTTGCTTCTTCTTGAATTTGCGCATGTTCTCACGCACACGGTCAAACACAACAATGGTATCGTTCAGCGAGTAACCAATAATGGTCAAAAGTGCTGCCAGTACCGGCATTGAAATTTCTTTTTGCGTAAAGCTGAATAGGCCTACAGTCAGCACAATATCGTGAATCAACGCCACAACGGCACCTACCGCAAAGCGGAATTCAAATCGCACACTTACGTAAATCAGAATGGCAATGGCTGAAAGGATAATCGCCATCAAACCCTTACGCTTTAGTTCGTCACCAATTTGCGGACCAACGTATTCAACACGACGAACTTCAATTTCACCCGCTACTGGTACCAAAGCTTCTGACATATCAGATGCAATGCTACCTGCTTGTGATGGATCCAGAAGATCACCAGGCATACGGATCAGAATCTCATTCGGTGAGCCGTACTCTTGAATCACAAGCCCTTCCCAGCCTGCGCGTTGCATGGCACCACGAATGTCTGAGACTGGTGTTGGTTTTTCAATTTGTACCTGCACCAAAGTACCGCCAGCAAAGTCGATACCGAAGTTAAGGCCTTTCGTGCTAAGCAGTGCGCCTGTCACAATAATCAGGACAAGTGATACGGCCGCACACAAAAAGCGCCAACGCAGGAAGTTTAGGTTTGTAGTTGTCGGAACAAGACGCAAAGCCATTTTGCTAGTCTCCAATTCAATTAAGCTTTTAGTGTTTTAGGACGGGCACGCATTAGCCACGCAAGGATTTGCCAACGTGTTACCAAAATAGCGGTAAACATTGAGGCCAAAATACCTACTGATAGTGTTAGCGCAAAACCTTTAATGGGGCCTGACCCCATACCAAACATAACAACCGCTGCAATTAGCGTTGTGATGTTGGCGTCCAAAATAGTTAAGAACGCAGAACGGAAACCCGTATCAATAGCTAGCATTGGGCTTAGGCCACGCTGTGTTTCTTCACGGATACGCTCAAAAATAAGCACGTTCGCATCAACTGCCATACCAATGGTCAACACAATACCAGCGATACCTGGCAAGGTTAGTGTGGCACCAAGGAATGTCATCACTGAAAGGATTAGCGCTACGTTAAACAGCAATGCAACGTTTGCAGCCATACCAAAACCACCGTAGAAAATAGCCATCAGAATAAGCACGGCAATAAAGCCGTAAACCACTGCAATACGACCAGCTTCAATAGAGTCTGCACCAAGTGATGGCCCTACTGTACGCTCTTCAATAATGCTAATTGGCGCAGGTAGTGCACCAGCACGCAGAACTGTTGAAAGGTCGTTTGCTTCAGTCACTGTAAAGTTACCTGAGATTTGCGCTTTACCACCAAGGATAGGCTCACGCAGTACTGGGGCTGAGTAAACGTTACCATCAAGTACAATTGCCATGCGGCGGCCTACGTTTTCTTTGGTCATATCGCCAAACTTACGTGTACCACGGCTGTCAAAAGTAATACTTACAACTGGGTTGCCGTATTGGTCAAAGGCTGAGCTTGCATTGTTTAGGTTTTCACCTGTTAGTGCTGGGCGCTTAACAAGGAAATAAGGCACTTTATCAAGCACGGTGCCTGCTTCGTCTTTAATAAGTTCGTAGAACACGCCTGTACCTGCTGGCAAACGGTGGCCAGCACGTGCGCTTTCGTCAACAAGGTGGAACGTTAGCTGCGCTGTACGACCGATAATGTCTTTCGCGCGGCTAACATCAGTTACACCTGGAAGCTCAATAATCACACGGTCATCACCCTGACGCTGAATCAGCGGCTCAGACACACCAAACTCATCAACACGCATACGCAAAATCTCAAGCGTTTGCTCAAGAGCATGCTTACGCATTTTTGTAAGTTCTTCTGGGGTGTAAGCCACAGCAATATTTGTCCCTTCGTTTAGCACAAACACGCCTGTAAGGGCGCTGTGTAGCTTTTCTTTAACCGTTGGAACATCCGCAGGGTTAAGAACAGTAAAGTGAATACCAGTTTCAGTGTTTGAGCGTAGGCCACGGTAGTTAATACGAGTACCGCTTGAACGGTCACGAAGGGCAGCACGAACATCGTCTTCCATTTTTTCGTATGACTGTTTAAGCGCAGTTTCCATATCAACTTGCAGAACCAAGTGCGCCCCACCTTGAAGGTCAAGACCAAGGTTAATGGTTTTGCTTGGCATGAATGATGGCATGTTTTCCATTTGTGCAGGTGTTAGCACGTTTGGTAGTGCGGCAAGCACACTCCAAACAAGTACGACACCAACCATCAGTTTTTTCCAAAGTGGGAAGTTCAGCATTTTTATTCTCCGTCAGCTGTACTCAAAAGCCTGAGTATTACTTACTTTTTAGTTGTCTTTTTAGCTGTTTTCTTTGCTTTCGGCGCAGGTGTTTTGCCGTTTGCTTTTTTAGCAGGTTTAGCAGCAGTTGCCTTAGGGATACCCTTCGTTACAACACCTTCAACAGCAGATTTTGCAATACGTACGTTTACGCCTTCTGCGATTGTAGCTTCTAGGTAGTGGTCGTCTTCAACCTTAACGATTTCAGCAACGATACCGCCTAGGGTAATTACTTTATCGCCGCGACGTACGTCGTCTTGCATTTGGCGTTTCTCTTTCTCACGCTTAATTTGTGGGCGCATTACCAATAGGTAAAACACACCAAGCATAAGAACTAGAGGGAAAATTGTCATCATAGCGTCACCCTGAACTGGGGCCGCTGCGGTTTGTGCGTATGCAGTTTCGATAAGCATTTGAAAGGCCTTTTTATTATATTAGTTTGAAATTATGACTATTTTTACTCTTGTTTAATCGCATAAGCAAGCATGGTTATGTTACAGCCTTGCCGAGTGCATTAAAAAAAGGCACACTTATGCCATGGTGACTCAAGCTAAAACCTTGATGCTAAACAAAAAGAAATACGGTTAAACCTATGACCTCTCAAAATTCAGACCTGATTACACTTGGTATTGTTGTTCGTGCAAACGACCCACGCGCCCACGGCGTAGCCGCTACCTTTGCCGAAAACTGCATGGCAGCGGGCTTTATGCCAATTGTTTCGGAAGATAGCTTGAAAGACCTACCCACCGAAAAGAACGTATGTTCACTGGTAGATGGTCTGCGTTCAGCTGATTTACGTACAATCGCTGAAGATGCTAAGGCCGTTATTGTTCTTGGTGGTGATGGCACCTTTTTAAACGCCGCAACACGCCTATACGGTATCGATTGCCCAATTATGGGTGTAAACCTTGGCCACTTAGGGTTTTTGACCACAGGTACGCTTGATACCCTGATTGACGATTTAAAAGCCGACCACTTTAAAGTACAAGAACGCTCATACTATGAAGCCACACTTACCCGTGATGGCAAAAACGTATGGCAAGGCCCCTTTTTGAATGACGCTGTGATTCAGCGTAACGCTGACGAAAAAATGCTAAACCTTAAAGTTGAGCACGGCACGTGGCAGGTGCTTGAAATGCGTGCCGATGGCTTGATTATCTCAAGCCCAACTGGTTCAACGGCCTATAACCTTTCAGCAGGTGGCCCGATTATGCACCCACAGATTGACGCTATTGTTTTGGCGCCTATTTGCCCGCACAACATGTCATTCCGCCCGGTTGTGGTTCCACCGTCTGATATTCGCATTACAAACGATAGCCCCCTTGCCCACATGAGTGTTGATGGCCGTAAGACCATCCCTATGCAAGCTGGCGACGAAGTGCTTATTGGTAAGAGCGAACATAGCCTGAAGATTTTAGTGACTGAAGATTATAACTTCTTTGATGTGCTGCGTGAGAAGTTTGGCTGGGATAGCCCGCATACAAAGCGCAACAAATAAGCCAATATTAAAATAGCTTATCCAAATAAAAAGCCCCCAAGCATACTACCTGGGGGCTTTTAAACGTTATCGCTTAGTACTTAAGCAGTGCTTCAACTGGCAAACCGCCTAGTTTTTCACGACCGCCTAGGCCTTCAAGTTCAATCAAACAAGCAAGAGCAACTGGTGAAGCCCCGCATTTGTCGATAAGAATTTGCGTTGCACCTGCTGTACCGCCAGTGGCTAGCAAGTCGTCACACACCACAACACGTGAGCCCTTCGGGAAGGCATCGGCATGCAGTTCAATATGGTCGTTACCGTACTCAAGCTCGTAGGTGTAATCGATGGTTTGCCAAGGCAGCTTGCCTTTTTTACGCACCATTGAGTAACCAATACCCATTTTGTAGGCCAAAGGTGCCGCTAGCAAAAAGCCACGGGCATCAATACCAGCCAGCATATCAGGCTTATAGTCAGCAATACGTTCAGCCATTTGGTCAATGGCGTATTGCCAGGCTTTAGGGTCAGCCAAAAGAGGTGAAATATCACGGAACATGATCCCCTCTTTCGGGAAGTTAGGCACGTCGCGGATGTATTGTTTAAGATCCATTATGGTATTTCCTTATCTTATAGCTTTGGTAGTACTTTTTGTGGGTCAATGGCACGGGCATTACGACGTACCTCAAAGTGTAGCTGAGGCTCTGTGGCGTTACCCGTCATACCGGCAAGGGCAATAACCTCACCCTTTTGTACTTTTTCGCCACGTTTAGCCATGTTTTGGCTGTTGTGGGCGTAAGCCGTAATCACGCCGTTGTTGTGGCGTAGCAAAATAAGGTTACCGTATGTTTTAAGGCCGCTATCGGCGTAAATCACAGTACCGTCTTCTGCGGCGTAAATTGGGGTGCTTTCTTTCACACGGATTTTAATACCGTTGTTCACAACACCATCGCCCTGACGGCCAAACTTACTGGTTACAACACCACGTGTTGGCCAAATGAAGCCTTCTTGGCGGGCGAGTTTTTCGTTAATTGTACGCTCAATCGCTGTACCTGTTGGCGTTGCTTCTTTTGAAACTACTGGCACCTTAATCACAGAGCCTGCCTGCAAATCTTCAGGTTTTGACATATCATTTGCTGCCATAATATCAAGCGGTGAAACGTGGTAGTTCAAACCAATACGGAATAGGTTTTCACCCTTACGTACGCGGTAAAGCTCGTAGTTTACTTCAGGTTCAACTGCGGCAAGCGCTTCTGCTGAAGCTTCGCTTACAGCTACCTTTTTAGTGGTTGTTGTGGTGGTGCGCGTTAGGCTGTAGTCACCACTAACGGCAGCATCGGTTGCTTCGGCAACTTTAAGGCGTTGACCTTTGTAAATTGGGCGAGATCCAATGTTATTCAGCTCATTAATGGTGGCAACGTCAGTATCGTATTTTTGGGCAATACGCCAAACAGTGTCGCCTTCTTGAACAACGTGGTAAAGGGCTTGCTTGCCTTGTGGTTGGTAAGTTTCAACCGTGGTTGTTTTCTCTTCGTATTCTTCAACAACATTAGGTGTGCTACGCAACGCCGAGCGTGTGTCGGTGTTTTTGGCATTCCAATAACTTTGCTCTACGGGTGCAGGGGGTTGGGTTGCACAACCTGCAACGGTAAGCGCCATTAAAACAGGGAGAGTCAGTTTTGTTTTTGTCATTATTCTGTATCTCTAAGTTTGTTATTGGTTTGGGTTATTGGGCAATGTACTTCACTAAAACAATCGTAAAGATAAGCACAATACTTGCCGCCATTGTGAGTGGGTAAAGGTTTGTTTCAACCCAACCTTTAAGCGATACGCCACCACGCCACAACAACCATGCAATCAGGAAGAAGCGTGCCCCACGTGACAAAATCGACGCCATCACAAAGCCAACAAAGTTTGCCTGCATAAAGCCACTAAATAGCGTGAATACTTTATACGGAATCGGTGAGAAACCAGCCACAGCCACAATGTAAACATCAAAGTTGCTGTACCAGTCGGCCAGAGTATTAAACGACTCTTGTAGGCCGTAAAAGGCAATGGCTGTTTTGCCAATGGTATCGTAGGCAAACAGGCCAATTGAGTAGCCAAAAATACCACCAATCACTGAACCTGCAGTACAGATGAACGCGTAACGGAAGGCGCGTTTTTGATTCACGATAATCATCGGAATCAGCATCATATCAGGTGGGATTGGGAAAAATGAAGACTCTACAAAAGCAACAATAAACAATGCAAGCTCGGCACGTGGGTGTGCAGCAAGGTGCAATACTTGGTTATATAGCTGGCGGAACATTATTTAGAACCTCTCATCGTTAGGCTGGCAATACGGCCGGCAATGGTTTGGTTTGTTGCGCTATGGTCAGGGGCACCCTCTTCACCAATAAGGGGCACAAACTTAACAGGGCCTAGGCAGTATTCAGCCACCTCGCCTGCTGCGTTTTTTGTGTAGCGCATAAGCTTTTGTTCGGCATCCGTTTCACCTACCGGAATCACCAATACGCCATTAGGCGCAAGTTGATTCAGCAGGCTTTGCGGTACCTTAGGCGATGCTGCTGTTACAACAATACGGTCAAACGGGGCTTGTTCTGCCCAGCCTTTTGAACCATCACCAAGCTTACTTGAAAAGTTAAAAATGCCAATATTGTGCAATGTGCGCTCGGCCTTTACACGTAGTGACTCAAAGCGTTCGATAGTAAACAAGCGACGTACAAGCTTACACAAAATAGCAGCTTGGTAGCCTGAGCCTGTACCAATTTCGAGTACTTTATGATGCGGCTCAACATGAGCTGCATAGGTCATTAGTGTAACAACATAAGGCTGCGAGATTGTTTGCCCCTCGCCGATTGGCAGTGCACGGTTTGCGTAAGTATCACGCTGGAATGGTGCGGGTACAAAAGCTTCACGAGGTACAGCACGAACAGCCTCAAGCACCTTTTCATTGGCAATGCCACCGGCACGAAGTTCGTCAATCAGACGCTCTTTCGCGGCAGCCATTTTGCCTTCAGGTGTGAGGAGGTTCATGGTGTTCGACATCTAATCGCCTAACCTGCTTTGCTATGTTCTTGTGGTTTGCTAATCACCTTTTGGCCGCCCATGTATGGCTGCAACACTTCAGGGATTGCAATGCTGCCGTCGGCCAGTTGGTAGTTCTCAAGAACAGCAACAAGCGTACGGCCAACCGCTAGGCCTGAGCCATTTAGCGTGTGTACAAATTCGGTTTGTTTTTCACCACTGCGGAAGCGTGCCTTCATGCGGCGTGCCTGGAATGCACCACAGTTTGAAACTGATGAAATTTCACGGTACTTGCCTTGGGCTGGTAGCCAAACTTCAAGGTCGTAAGTTTTGTGAGCCCCAAAGCCAATATCGCCACTGCAAAGGTTTACAACGCGGTATGGCAAGCCAAGCTGCTGTAGAATGTGCTCGGCGTGGCCGCGCATTTCTTCTAGCGCTTCGAATGATTTTTCTGGGTGAACAATCTGAACCATTTCAACTTTTGTAAACTGGTGAACACGAATCATGCCACGTGTATCACGCCCTGCTGAGCCTGCTTCACTACGGAAGCAAGGTGTTGCCGCCGTAAGCTTAATTGGTAGTGTTTCAGCTGATAGAATTTCACCCTGTACTGAGTTTGTAAGCGGTACTTCTGATGTTGGGATCAGCATGTAGTTCATGTCGGTTTTGAAAAGATCTTCGTCAAACTTAGGGAGCTGACCTGTACCGAATAGTGCTTTTTCGTTCACCATAAACGGTGGTGAAACTTCAGTGTAGTTGTGGCGCTGAGTATGGGTATCAAGCATAAATGCCGTAAGCGCACGCTCAAGACGGGCCAAACCACCTTGCAACCAAACAAAGCGGCTACCCGCTAGTTTAGCACCCATTTCAAAGTCCATCATACCAAGGGCTTCGCCAAGGTCGTAGTGGGCTTGTGGGTTTGCGATGTCTTTAGGCTCGCCCCATTTAAGCACTTCTACGTTATCGTCTTCGTCTTTACCTGCTGGCACTGAGGCATCAAGGATGTTTGGAAGCGTTACTAGAATTTCAGTTTGCTTTTCATCAAGCTCGGCCACTTGTTCTTCCAGCTTTTTAACGGCTGGGCCAATGGTCTTCATTTCTTCGAACAGGTGTGAGGCATCTTCTTTTTTAGACTTCGCAATACCCACTTGTTTTGAAATATCGTTACGCTTGCTTTGCAGCGTTTGAAGTTCCGTCATCAAAGTACGGCGTTCTTCGTCTAGTTTAAGAAGCTCAGCTGATTGAGGCTGAGCGCCACGTTTTTCAAGTGAGGCATCAAAAGCTTCAGGGTTTTCGCGAATCCATTTAATATCGTGCATTTTATAACTCAGAAATTTGTAAAAATTTATATTCATAATCCTAACAAGAGGGCCTTCAAAATACCACCTTGAGGATGTTTTTCCCATAGGTTTTGGGGTACGGGTGCGTCTTTTTTATCCTACTTAAAAACAGCAGGAAAAATTGAGCAATTTTGCGCCTTTTATACGGGCTTATTTGGATGATTTAGAAGAAGCTTTAGAGGCTTTCTTTTCGCCCTTCTTCTCGCTTTTCTTTTCACTGCGGCGAATAAGGAAGATTGAAACCTCGTAAAGGAAGACCATCGGCAGTGCCAATAGCACTTGCGACAATGGATCAGGCGGTGTCAGCACCGCAGATAGGATAAGAATACACAACCAGCTATAACGGCGGAACCACACCAAACGGTCAGCATTCACAAGCCCTACTTTGGCTAAGATAAGCAGTAGAACTGGCAACTCAAACGCCAAGCCAAAACCAAAGGTTAGCTTAATGAAAAAGCTTAAGTACTCACGCGCTGAAGGCAGCGGCATAATGGCTTCGTTTGCAAAACCAAAAAAGAACTCAATCGCCAGCGGCATAATAACGAAGTATGAAAACAAGCCACCTGCGTAAAACAAAATTGGAGTGGCTAGTAAGAATGGTAGAACAACCTTCTTTTCTTCAGCGTACAGACCCGGGGCCACAAAACGCCAGATTTGATCAAATAAGAATGGCATCCCAATAAAGAACCCACCAAGGAAACAAAGCTTAAGGTATGTAAAGAAAAGTTCGTGCGGTGCGGTAAACACCATTTGATGGCCATAGTTTTCAAACAGCGGTGCCGTAAGCCAAACAAACAAAGCCTCCTTAAAGCCATAGCACACCAAAAACCCTACGAATACGGCGCCAATGCCAATCATCAGGCGGGTGCGCAGCTCTTTTAAGTGTTCAACCAAAGGTGCCGTATCTTGCGTGGCATCCTGAATAGGCTTTGCTGAGGTTTGGGTTTTATTTTTTGCTGTCATGCTTAACGTCTTTTACGTTGTCTTCAGGCAGGTCAATACCGTCCCAAAGGCTTTTAACATCAAGGGTAAGTTTGTTTAGCATGCGCTTGGCTTTAACCAAAAAACGAGCAACCTCAGGCATGCGTTCAGGCCCGATGGCAAAAATTGCCACGAGCAAGATTAACGCAACTTCGGTGAGACCAATATCAAACATGCTAAGCCTTAAGCCCTATAGGTTAAGCCTTATGAAGTCTTCTTGGTTGACTTCTTCGCTGTAGATTTTTTAGCAGCTGTTTTCTTAGCGGCAGGCTTTTTGGTGGCTGTCGCTTTTTTAGCTGTTGATTTAGCAGCTGTCTTTTTAGCAGGCGCCTTCTTAGCAGCTGTTTTCTTAGCTGGTGCTTTTTTAGCAGTGGCTTTTACAACAGTTGGTGCAGGCTCTTCTTTAGCTTCTTTCTCATCTTCTGAGATACCAGCCATGCCCTTTTTGAACTCTGACAAGCCTTTGCCAACATCACCCATTACGTTTGGCAATTTTCCTGCGCCAAACAGAACAAGTACAACAACAAGAATAATAAGTAGTTCGCCGATACCTAGACCAAACATTTGAGCCTCCGCTTTCTTTAAGCTATTAATTAATTTAGTTCATTTGCAGCAGGCGTATAAAAAACGTCTGCCCATCTTACATACCCCGCCATCATATAACGTGCAAGGCCTAATAACTCATACATTGCTGCATAGTTTTCCTTAGCGCCTGCCATAGTTGGCATGAAGTCTGAAAAATCAAGTTTACCACGGTTAATGGTAAATACAGGGATTGGCATAGGGTCTAACCCTCGTGCACGGAACGTTGCAAGCGCACGTAGCATGTGTAGCTCGTCCGTTACCAAAAATACTGTATCAGCCCCACGGTCACGCACCATACGGGCAACTTCTTGTGCATTTTCGTAGGTGTTGAGTGAGTTTTCTTCCAAAATCGTTGGCGTAATCTGCGCTTTATGGCGGTTAATAAGGTCACTCACCACTTTAGCTTCTGACGGGTATTGCACCCCTGCTGTTTTACCGCCTGAAATAATAATAGGTACGCGTGAGTTTACGCGGGCTTGAATATCATAAGCCACCATCGCACGCTGGTATGACGCTGCTGACGGAATCCACCCAGCATTACCCACGTACTTCATACCACCTGTTAGCACAATAATAGCGTCTACGTTTTCGGGCACGATGTTCATCGGCGCTTTAACGTTTGAAATCAGCGTTGTTGAAAGTACACGGCCTAGCGCAGGTGTTGAGAACATCCACCCCAACAGCACGCCCATAAATAACCAACCCCAAGCTTGCTTAGGCTTTTTACGCCAAAAGTATAGCGCCAAAATACCCGGCCATAGGATGATGCCTGGTGGGGTAAATATGAAAAGCAGAATATCTTTAAGCATTTTATAAATTTAGCACTACAAGCTATTGATAATTAAAAATAAGTTAACAGGCGAAACATAGTTCAAAAGGCCTACAATTAGGTTAAGCGCAGGCAAAATAATAAACCCTAGCCACCCCATAAAGGCCAACCCTAATACGATGAAGATACCATAACGTTCGGTCTGACCGAAAGGTATCTGTAGGCGCATGGGCAAAAGCGCATGCAGAATACGGCCACCATCAAGCGGCAGTAGCGGAATAAGGTTAAATGCCATCAGAATAATATTAATCACAACCGAAGCGGCCACCATCTTCGCCAATGGCACTGAGAATGCCTGCGGTAGGTAAACAACCACCCATAGCAATGCCACTGAGGCAAAGGCTAAAATAAGGTTCATAAGCGGGCCTGCTGCTGCTACACGCACAGTGTCCCACTTAATATCACGAAGACGTCGAAAGTTCACAGGTACAGGCTTAGCGTAGCCCAACATAAAGCCGCTAAAGATATAAAGCATCAGTGGCAAAGCAATGGTACCGATAGGGTCAATATGTTTAAACGGGTTAAGGGTTACACGACCGAGCATCCAAGCGGTATCGTCTCCACAGCGGCGGGCAACAAAGCCGTGCGCTGCCTCGTGGAAGGTAATCGCAATCAAAACAGGTACACCCCAAATAGAGATTGCCTGCAAAATTGTTGTTGGGTCTAGCGTGCCGCCTGTCATGGTTATGCCGCCATAATCTTGCTGATTTCTTGGCGCATATCGTCAGCGTCTAGGCTGTCATCACTTGGGAGCTGAGGTAGATTCTCAAGCTTCTCTTTTGCTTCACGTGTTAGGTTTAGGCGTGTTGGCAGGTTTTTAATCTGCTGCCAGAATTTATCTGTAAATTCACCCGTCAGGTGGCTGGTTGAGCCGCAAATAACAAGGTCACACCCTGCGCTAAGTGATGATTCAATACGTTCAAGCAGTGAGCCTTCAAGCGCTTCCATAAACATGTCATCCGCAATGATAAGGCCGTTCATGCCTAGGTCTTCACGGATAAGCCCGTTAAGCGTACGTGATGAAACTGTTGCACATCGCCCCTCGTCTACTGCGGTGTAACGCACGTGGGCCGTCATCAAGAATGGGCATTGGTTATTTACCTTAAATGGCTCAAAGTCTTTCTTAAGTTCTTCAAGCGGGGCATCTACAACGGGTAGTTCTTTGTGCGAGTCTGCCATTGCACGGCCATGGCCAGGCACGTGTTTAATCACCGGCCATACACCACCAGCCATCAGGCCTTTAATTGAGGCCGCACATAGGGCTGAAATTACTTTAGGGTCAGCACTAAAGGCACGATCGCCAATCACGTCGTCTGCGCCTTCAATCAGCAAGTCGGCAACTGGGGCACAGTTTGCTGTAATGCCGTAAGCACGTAGCTGGCGGGCAATCAGGTAGGCATTAAGTTCGGCAGCGCGTAGGCCCTTTTCAGGCGATTGTTCGTAAATCTTACCAATCTCACGTGGGGTCGGGCCCATGTAAGGGTCCCAATGAATGCGGTTCACACGACCGCCTTCTTGATCGATAAAAATCAAAGGGGTTTTAAACGGCGAAAGACGCCCAAGCTCAGCACATAGTGCTTTCACTTGTTCGGCGTCTTTACAGTTACGCTTAAATAGGATGTAGCCCGCTGGGTTAAGCTTCAAAAAAAGCTCACGAGTTTCAGGGGTAAGTGTGTACCCGTCAAAACCCATGATAATGGGCGCAATATTCTTAGAGGTTAACATGCAAGCACCCCTGCCCGCGTTGTTTGAAAGCAGCACATAGGTTTGAAGCTGCAGTCTTGTTTTCAAGACCCACAAACATCACACGGTAAAATGTACCCTTCGCAAGGTCAGCACGCTGAACGTATGGCTTAAGGCCATCAAGCATTGTGCCGTATTTCTTTTGAATAATCTTAATACCGTTTTGCGCATCAGCATCGCTACGGAATGAACCAAGCTGTACTGCCCAACCGCTTGCAGTTGTTGCAACTGTTGTTGCTAGCTTAGGCTCGACCTTAACTGGGGTTGGTGCCACAGGTGCAGGCTCAGGTTTCTTTTCAACTTTAATTGGAGCTGGTGCTACTGGGGCTGGTGCCTGTGTAGGTGTAGGAACTACCTCAGCTTTAGGGGCAACAGCTACAGCTTGTTGCTCTGCTTCTGGTGCAGGCTCAGCGATAGGCTCAGCTTGGGCACCACCATCAAGAAGGTTAAATACTTGCTTGTCTTGGTGAGGCACTTCCATACCGCCTGGTGCGTCTGGGCGCTCTTTAATAGCTACCTTAGGGGCGCGAACCATTTCAGGCTCAACCATTTCGGTGCTTAGTGAATCTCGTTGTGCTGCCACATACCAAATAAGGCCCGCAAAACCTGCAATTGAGGCTACAAGCACGGCTTTTTTCAACCAAGCCAATGGCGGTTGTACGGTGTAAGTTGTGCGTGAGTTGTCTTTATTAAACATGGGGTTTTCCTTCTTCGTCTGTACAGAGCAGTCTTAATATTATTATGCGCCACAGTATAGACGCACAGCCCTTTGTTGCAAAACAGTTTTTCCCCCTATTTGGCCTAAAGTTTAGGTTTTAGGCAAATTAAACTGCATATATCAGACCTTCTAGGATTGAAACACGCCTCAAATTGGCGCATATTAATGATATTAGAAGGTAATTAAACGTAAGACGTACGGCAGTAAAATGATTAAAATCACATTTGACGATACCCCAGACACACTTGAACCAGTCGAAAATAACGGCGCTGCTGGTGCTGGTGGTGTTGAACTAAGCGCATCTGCCGCGCAACGCATTACTGAAATTTTGGCACGTAAAACCGAAGACGAAAAATACCTTCGTGTGCGTGTTGATGGCGGTGGCTGCAACGGCTACAGCTACAAATTTATGTTTGAGAAAACCCCTGCCGATGACGATGTTCGCGTTGAAAAAGATGGCACCACAGTTTTAATTGATCCTGTAAGCTACAACTACCTTATGGGTTCAGTGATTGATTATGTTGAAACTCTAGAAGCTTCACAATTTGTTATTAATAACCCCAACGCCACCAGCTCGTGCGGGTGTGGCAACTCATTTAGCCTATAAACCTCTAGGGAGATTCACCTCGTGCTGATCGGAAGAAGACTAAAAAGAAGCCGTAGCCATAAAAACAACCCTTACAAGCGCATTAAGCCAAAAACCGAGGCTGTTTCATTTGATACCCCACCGCTAGAAACCAACCTACGTAACGTACGCTCAGTTTTCTTTCAGCTCGTAAAGCCTTTTAAAGGCCTATTTGCCTTAGATATTATAACCTACCTTGGGGCAACTGTGCTTAACGGCTTTTTGCCATTTATGGTGTCGCGCCTGCTTGATGCCCTTCAGCAAGATTTTGAAGTGGGTGACTTTACGTTTTCAGATCATAGTTTTGAAGTTCTCGTTATCTTTATGAGCATCGCTGTGGTTTCAACAGTTCTCTACCGCTTAAACTCGCTGGTACTGGCCAACTTTGAGCCAGCATTCCGCGCCCTATCACGTGCGCGATTGACTGACTATACGCTGTCACGCTCAGTGACATTTTTAGGCGATAAGTTTGCTGGCCGTCTTGTGCACGCTATTAACGAGATTACTCGTGCTTCGCATGCCTTGATTGACCACCTGCGCTGGTCATTCATGGAGCCACTTATTACATCATTCATCCTTATTGGTACGGCGATGACGGTGCACCCGTACTTTTCAATTTTGCTTGTTGTATGGCTAGTCCTATACATTGGCGGTATTGTTGGCATGACCCTTGGCCTTAGCAACCTGATTGAATCGGTTGCTGAAAAGAAAGGCCGTGGCAGCGCCATGATTACCGACAGTATTACCAACTACTTAACCGTTAAACTGTTTGCTGCAAAACAAACCGAGATGACCCTATTGCAAAAAATGCTCGGTGAAGAAGCGAATGCAGGTCGCAAATTCTTGCTTGCCGTGTTTGGTATCCACGCCTATCAAGGTTTGCTTGAAATCACTTTGTTTGGTGGTAGCGCCGCTCTGATTTACTGGCTATGGCAACAGCAAGGCATCACCATTGGTGAGATTAGCCTTATTCTAGGTTCAGCTGTGATGCTGAGTGAATACCTATGGAGTTTCTCAAGCCAAGTAATTACATTTACTGAAGACGTTGGCAGCATGGCAGAGTCACTGAACCAAATTAACGAAGAAGTTGCCGAGTCTAAGGAAAAAGCAGCTGCGGTACCTGTAGCACCAAGCGAACCACAAGACAAAGACGCCCCTGCCGAAAAAGGTGAGATTATCTTTAACAACCTTTCATTCTCATACAACAAAGAGAGTGAGCTATTTAAAGGCTTCCAGCTACACGTAAAAGCAGGTGAAAAGATTGGTGTTGTTGGTCACTCAGGCAGTGGTAAATCAACCCTTGTTAACTTGCTGCTTAAGTTCTACGACGTGAATGATAACGAGATTATTATTGATCGTCAGAACATCACGAAAATGAACCCAAACTCGGTGCGTAAGAACATTGCGGTTATTCCGCAAAACGCAAACCTATTTAACCGTAGCGTGATGGAAAACATCCGTTACGGCCGACTAGACGCAACCGATGAAGAAGTGATTGAAGCTGCAAAAGTAGCCCATGCACACGACTTTATTCTGAACCTTGAAAACCAGTACGACACCCAACTTGGTGACCGTGGGATGAAACTTTCAGGCGGTCAGCGCCAGCGCATTGCCATTGCACGTGCTATTTTGAAAGACGCCCCTATTCTGGTACTGGATGAAGCAACATCTGCTTTGGATACTGAATCTGAATACCACATTCAGCAAGCGCTTGAAAAAGTAATGCAAGGCCGCACAGTGCTTGCCATTGCGCACCGTTTATCGACCATCGTAAACATGGACCGCATTATTGTCATGGAAGGCGGTAGCGTTGTTGAAGATGGTAGCCACCATGAGCTGATGGAACAAAACGGCCGCTACGCCGAGCTTTGGAACATGCAGTCAAACGCTGTAAATAGCCAAACCGAGGAAGAGCCTGATAACGGCCCTTCTCTTGAAGACTTAGAAGACGAGTATTAATTCATTCGCCAAATAAAAAGCCCCGCAAAACCTTGCGGGGCTTTTTACATTTAGTGTGCTTAAGCGCGGGCGTCAAGCACCGTCTTAAGCTTAGCAAGGTCACCCATTAGGGCTTCTTTGCGTTCTTTTTGCTCATTCACAACGGCTTCAGGCGCGCGGGCCACAAAATTTTCGTTGTTAAGCATGCCGTTAATCTTTTGAAGCTCAGCTTCAAACTTGGCAATTTCTTTGGCAATACGCTCACGCTCGGCTTCAAAATCAACCACGCCTTCAAGCGGTAGGATGATTTCGGCACCACGAGCAACCGCCACAACGTCAGTCTGCGCCAAGTCACCTTCGTGGGCTTTAAAGCCAGTGGTCTTGGTTAGGAATGCGATGAATGGCTCAAGCTCTTGCGTGGCTTTAACAAGTGCGGCTTCACCACGGATAGTGGCTTCAATCTCACCCTTAGGGGGCACGTTGTTTTCAGCACGGGCATTACGGATGGCTGTTACCACGTCTGAAACTAAGTTGAAGTTTTCTTCAGCTTGTTCAGCGTATGGGTAATCAGCAGCCTTAGGCCAGCCAGCGTACATAATAGTTTCGCCAGCAGTATCGCGGCAGTTTTCAGTAAGTTTTAGCCAAATCTCTTCGGTGATGTATGGCATCATTGGGTGCATCAGGCGCATCAAACGCTCAAGCACAAAGCCCATCGTCTTCAAGGTTTCAGCTTTAATGTTAGCGTCTTCACCGTAAACAAGTGGTTTTGTTAACTCAAGATACCAGTCACAGTAGGTGTTCCAGGTAAACTGGTAAAGCTGGTGACCAACTTCGTTAAAGCGGTATGCGTCCATAGCGTCGTTCACGGCCTTAACGGTTTGGCCAAACTTACTAATAATCGCTTTGTTAAACGGATGCTGTACAGCGGTTGCATCAAATGATGGGTCAAACTCAGCGCCGTTCATCATGGCAAAGCGTGTGGCGTTCCAGATCTTGGTACAGAAGTTACGGCTTTGCTCAACGGTTTGTTCACCCAGGCGAATGTCTTGACCAATAGCGGCTTGGTGCACAAGTGCGTAGCGCAGCGCATCAGTACCGTATTTATCAGCAAGTACCAATGGGTCCATCACGTTCCCTTTTGACTTACTCATCTTTTGGCCTTGCTCATCAAGCACCATAGCGTGGGTGTAAATGGTTTCAAATGGCACCGCCTCCATGAACTCAAGGCTCATCATCATCATGCGGATAATCCAGAAGAACAGAATATCACGGCCCGGCATAATGGCGTGCTGCGGGAAGAACTGCTCTAGTGCATCTGTCTTCTCTGGCCAGCCAAGGGTTGAGAATGGCCATAGGGCTGATGAGAACCAAGTATCCAGAATGTCCGGGTCTTGTTCCCAGCCTTCGCCTGTTGGGGCTTCAGCGCCTACGTAAATCTCGTCACCTTTAAACCATGCAGGAATACGGTGGCCCCACCATAGCTGGCGCGAAATACACCAGTCTTGGATGTTTTCTAGCCAGCGGTAGTAGGTGTTTTCGTCACGCTTGTTAACAAACTTCACTTTGCCAGTGTTTGCAGCTTCTAGGCATTTTTCAGCCAGTGGCTTGCCTTTTACGTACCATTGACGTGTGAGGAATGGCTCAAGAATCGTATCGTCACGCTCGGCGTGTGGCACTTGGTGGATGTTCTTTTCAGTTTTCACGAAGTGGCCTTTTTCGGTCAACACTTCCAAAATCTTCTTACGAGCAGCAAAACGGTCAAGGCCTACAAAGTCAGCGTGGGCATTGTCGTTCATTGTACCGTTCTTGTTCAGAAGGTTAATGATTGGCAAGTCTAGCGCTTCGTGATGGCGCTTCCAAACTTCATAGTCGTTAAAGTCGTGCGCTGCGGTAATTTTCACCATGCCTGAGCCAAACTCTGGCTTAGCGTAGTCATCAGCAATAATCGGGATTTCACGATCCATCAATGGCACAATAACCTTTTTACCAACAAGCATTGCTGCACGTTCGTCTTCAGGGTTAATGGCAATGCAGCAGTCCGCCATGATGGTTTCAGGGCGTGTGGTTGCAAGGGTAATGTAGTCGTATTCGTAGCCTTCTGGCTTCTCGCCTTCAGCAAAGAAGTATTTAAAGTGCCAAAGGCTTCCTTCAACTTCTTTATGTTTTACTTCAAGGTCTGAAACCGCCGTTTGCATGTTAGGGTCCCAGTTAACAAGGCGTGTACCACGGTAGATAAGACCTTTGTTATAAAGGTCGATGAATACCTTTTGAACAGCATCAGAAAGACCATCATCCATGGTAAAGCGTTCACGCTGCCATGCGCACGAAACACCAAGGCGGCGCATCTGCGTTGTAATGACACCGTGTGAGTGTTCTTTCCACTTCCAAGCACGCTTCATAAATTCTTCACGGCCTAGTTCAAAACGGCTTGTGCCTTCTTCACGGAATTGACGATCCAGCACCACGTGTACCGCAATACTTGCGTGGTCAGTACCCGGTTGGTAAATAGCGTTTTTACCTTCCATACGAGCACGGCGCACCAACATATCTGGCAGCGTATTATCAAGGGCGTGGCCTACGTGCAGAGTACCCGTCACGTTTGGTGGTGGCATCATGATAGCAAAAGGCTCTTTTTTCTTACCTTCAGCTGAAAGATCAGGCTCAAACCAGCCCTTTTCTTCCCATTTAGTGTAAAGGCGAGTTTCTACGTCTTGCGGAGTGTAATGTTTTTCAAGCATGGTAAATCTAAATTTATTTGTGATTTAGGTTTAAAGAAAGGCGGCTCGCGCCGCCTTAAGTATGATTACTTTTTGTCGACGAGGCGTGAAAGTTCTTCACGGACCAAGCGCTCGACGATATCAGGTAGGTTTTGTGACACCCAGTCTTTAACAAGTGGGCGTAGCGCTTCAGCTAGTACTTCAACAGGGAAAGCCAACTGTAGGCCTTTTGCTGATGGCATAGCATTTAGGAAAACTTGTTCGTTTGTTGAACCTGGTGCAACTTTAGCTTCTGGCTTAGCAGGTGCTTCAGCTTTAGCTTCTTGTTGTGGCTCAGGGTCAGCAACTGGTGCAGGCTCTTCAGCAAGAGTTTCGTCAGGTGTTGTCTCTTCAGCTGAGGCTTCTGCTGTAGCTTGTGTGTTTGATTCGTCAACAGTTTCAGTTAGCTCCAGAACATCATCTTCAGCTTCGTCTGTCGCTTCAGCAGCAGCTTCTGTTGTGCCCTCTTCTTGGGCAGCAGCCATCATCGCTTCGATGTCAGAGTCATCAACTTTAGCGTCTTCTGGAGGTGTTGTTGGTGCAGAGTCAGCGGCTGGTGCAGCTTCCTTCTTTTCAGTTGGAGTTGCTTGAGCGTCATCGCTTCCAGCTTCTTCTTTAACAATGTCTCGGATTGAGGATAGGATTTCGTCCATCGAGGCGTTTTGTTCGTTCATTTTATTAGCCGACTTTAAATATTAGATTGAAACGTGTTTAAACAATATTTCACCACAATACAGCCTGAGGGCAAAAAAACAAAGCCAAAACAAGGCTATGCCCTACATTTAGCGTAAAATATTGCGCAAAAGTGTTTTTTTTCTAGCACAAACATACAAAATTGGTCAATTATGGGTACCGAAAAAAACGATAAAGACAATTGTTAAGGACCCATACATATGGAAAAACAAAAGCACATCAACTTTGATGCTATGGTAACTGATGCTGGCGAACCGCTACCACGTGTTACCGCAGAAGAAGCAGCCGCAATGCTGCTAAGTGACGAAATCACTGAATACGACCGTAAACTTATTTCAAGCACAGTGGCCGAACTTGCGCATACAGCACGTATGTTCAAAGAAATCCGCCATCGTCCAAAAATTACTATTTTCGGTTCAGCGCGTACAAAGCCTGACCATCCAGACTACATTACCTGTAAAGAATTTGCGAAGCGTGTAACACAGCTTGGCTACATGGTTATTACAGGTGCTGGCCCTGGCATTATGGCTGCTGGCCACGAAGGCGCAGGCCCAGAAAACTCAATCGGTGTGAACATTGCTCTTCCTTTTGAGCAATCAGTGAACGAGTTTATTGCACAAAGCAAATACCTGATCACATACCGTTACTTCTTTAACCGTAAGCTTACATTCGTACGTGAAGCCGACGCTGTGGTTATTTGCCCAGGTGGTTACGGCTCAATGGACGAAGCTTATGAAGTACTTACGCTTATCCAAACAGGTCGTGCAATGCCAGTACCATTCGTACTGCTTGACCACCCTGGTAGCACCTACTGGGACGAATGGATTGAGTACGTGAAAAAAGCCCTACTGAAAAAAGGTAACATTAGCCCAGAAGATATGTACCTATTCCGCCGCTTTACTGACGTAGACGAAGCAGCTGATTACATTCATAACTTCTACCGTCGCTACCACTCAATGCGCTACATCGGCGACAATGTGGTTATTCGCCTGAACACCCGTGTGCCTAAGTCACTACTGGATGAGCTACGCGAAGAATACGCTGACTTCCTAGGCGATTTTGGTATCCAAGAGCATGACGCTGCCCTTCCTGAAGAGCATGACGAGCCTGACTTGGTAAACCTACCTCGCTTGGTTATTAAGGCTAACCGCCATAAACCAGTTGGTTTGTACCTGCTTATTCGTTCACTTAACCGTGAAGTTTTGAGCTCATCTACACGTCGTCAAGATCGACCAGAAGTAGAAGAAATCAAACGCGCACCACGTCCACGACGTGAAAAAGTGAAAGCTTAAAGCTTTAAAAGGCCTCTTCGGAGGCCTTTTTTTTGCGCTAAACCTCTAAAATGTCAGGTTTTTATTCGTTTTTTATTATTACGCCCCTTCATAAGGTATTACGGTGACTTATTTATTAAGGCGCATGTACGGGGAAAACCAACAAACAATGGGACTTGGGGAATAAGAATAAGAAATCTTTGTTTTATACACTGGCAAGCGTGTTGCTTGCTTTTGTCGTGTTTGTTGCTCCTGATGCGCAAGCTCAAATCTTTAGTTCAAAAGGTGTGATTCAGAACTCTAGCCAAAACGGTATTAACCGCTGTCAGGATGGCGCCCTACGCTCACAAGAGCGTGCATTAACTATTCAGCAGCGCATTAACCGTGTGCTTCGCTGTAATGACCAAGGCCAATTGTACGACCCAGGCTCAGGCGCTTGTGTGAGCCCAACCCTTTCACCAGAACACATTTTTGCTGATGATAACTCTGGCGACACACTGACATTGGTTAACCCTAACGGTACAAACGGTACCGCTGTTCGCGTTGGTGGTCGTCGCGGTTCAAATGTAACCTGTATGGAAGACCCTGTAGGTTGTACATTCAACGGAACTTCATACGACCATGGTGACCGTGTTGTGGCCTACCGTGAAGACGTTGTTTTGGGTGGCCGCAGCTGTGAAAGCTCAACCAACCGTGAAACACGTACCTGTAACAACGGTACCTTTACTGGTTCTTTTGCCTTTGACTCATGCAACGATACAAACGACTGTACCTTTGATGGCCAAACTTTGGCGGATGGTGAAAGCGTAACAGCTTACCTAACCGACAACCCAGGTGCTGGCCAGTCATGTAGTTCTCAGACACGTACATGTAACAACGGTAGCCTAAGCGGCACATATGCGTTTGCAACATGTGGTGATGAAGACCCATGTACCTTTAATGGTGAAACTGTTCCTCATGGTGGCAGTGTTACCGCCTATGAAGTAGAGCGTGTAAGCGCTGGTGGTAGCTGTAACTCAGAAAACCGTGTTTGTACAAACGGTAGCCTAAGTGGCTCGTTCCAGTATGAAAGCTGTGAGACTGACTTGCCAACAACGCCGCAACCGCCTACCTCGCAGTGTTTCTTCTACGTAAGTGGTCTAACACCGCCTTACGCTAGTGTGGGCTGGAGTGGTGACTCTGTAGGTAACCACGTTGGTGCAGGCGCATACCCTGACGCAACCGTCCCGTTTGCTAAGGCGAACTCAGGTACCTTTGACTTTATTGCCATTGGCCCTAAAACACGCCTTGAAATCTTCAAGAAGAAGAACTTTGCAGGCGGTAAGTTTATCGATATTAAAGGCCCTGCCATTATCGGTAACCAGTGTTTGCCAGCCTCTAGCTACCCACGTGGTTGGAAGACGGATACCAACCCTACTGTAAGTAGTGGTGGTGCTGGTGGTGCTGACATTAATAAACTGAACGTAGCGAGCACTGTTTACAAAGACATGTTCCCGACGAACAAGCGTATCGAACGTGTGATGAACCACACCTCAGTTGGCTGTGAAGACATAACACCAGACCCTGCCGCACAAGATAAGAAGCTGCTATGGGGTGGCGGTAGTGTAAAAGTATACTGTGAGCAGTAAGGGGTAATGATGATGAAACTATATAAATCACTTTTCACAATCACCGCATTAGCGGTTGGCGTGGCCCCTGCTCTGGTTCCAAATTCTGCTATGGCTCAGACTGTATCGGGCCGCGGGGTGAACGCCGGTAGCGATGCTATTTCGGTTGCGGCACCACAAGTGCGTGACCTTGGCCTAACGGTGACCCGCATCACAGATATCACTACGCAAATTGAAGCCTGTGCTGCAACCGGCCAACTTTCTGAAGAAGACGGCAGTTGCACCAACGGTTTGCTGCCAGTGGATATCCGCTTTGAAGATACAGGTACGCAAAAGCGCCTGTACATTCAGGATACCAACGGCAACTACATGGGTGACTCGGGCCCTTCAAACGCACGCTACTACAACCTAGATGGTGAAAACGGCGCTGTTAACGTTGTGCCATTTGGTGGATAATTTAGGGGATGATGATGAAAAACACTTTTAAATACACATGCTTGGGCCTGCTACTTGCGACATTGAGCGTAAGCACAGCCGTTGCACAAAACAAATCAGCCCGTGGTATGAGCTCAAACGCAGCGCAAGAGTCTGCCTGCCTGGACGAGCTTGTGCGTATTGATGACCGCCTTGACGACCTTGATAACTTTGCAGGTCGCCTAGAAAGCTGCAATGCAAACGGCCAAACCTTTGACGGCACCAACTGTGTTGACCTTGCTGGTATTACACACGAGTGGCTGCCGAACACCAATAACCCAACAACCCTTGTGCTTTATAGCAATGGCACCGAGGTTGACCGTATTAGCGTTATCCGTGGTGATGATGGTATTAGCCGTACCGCTGCTGATTGCCCAGTGGGTACAACTTCGCAGTAAGCTGCCCTATTTATTAAAAAAAAAGAACCTGCCGTTTGGCAGGTTCTTTTTTTATTCTTCAGTAGCTTCGGTAGGTTTAACCTCAACCTCAGGGTCTTCAGTATTTTCTGGGTTTTGAGGATCATTGCTAACCTCTTCAAGTGCAGGCGTATCTGGGCCTGAGTCAAACTGAGGCCAAATCGCCGCAAGCTGATCACCTGTCAGGTGGCCCATTGCTGAAAGTAAGCGGAAAGTACTCAGCAACTTACCATGGCGGGCGGTTACTTCGTCTACACGTGCTTGTAGCAATTCTTGCTCAGCGTCTAGCAAGTCAAGGGTTGTACGAGCACCTAGCAAAGACTCTTGGCTTACGCCATCGTATGCCACAAGGTTCGCACGCACAGCTTCTTCACGTGAGATAAGCTCAGCACGGACTGTTTGATAGTTGTTAAAAGCATCTACAAGCTCACGCTGCACAAGACGACGAGCAGCATGTAGGTTGTTTTCAGCTTCACGGCGTGTGGCAAGGGCTTGCTTAACCTCACCCACTGTACGACCACCACGGAAAAGCGGAAATTCAGCATTCACAACAAGGCTTACTTCATCAATTGAACCATTACCTTGGAATGACACACCGTCTTCTACACGGTTAATGCGGGCTTCAGCTGTTACATCAGGCATAAAGCTGCTGCGGGCTTGGCGTACGCCATGCTTTTCAGCATCTACATTCTTTTGAGCGGCCACCACTTGTGGGTGTTCGTTCAATACACGGTCTAGCGCCTCTTCAATGTCAGCTGGCGGATCAAACTGGATGCCCTCAGGCCAACTTAGGTCTTCAGCTTCTAGGCCAACAATCTCACGGAATACGGCTTTACTAGTAATAAGGTTACCACGGGCAGCAACAGCAGCTGCACGGGTTACAGCTAGGCGGGCTTGCGCTTGTGATACATCGGTTTTAGTAACCTCACCCAGTTCAAAACGAGCATCTGCAGCTTCAAGCTGCTTACTTAGAACATCAACCTGAAAGTTATTAAGTTCAAGAATGCGTTGGTTGAGCATAACATTAAGGTAGGCTTCGGCGGCCAGCAGCAAAGTGTCTTGCTCAGTTTGCAGCATTGTAGCTTCAGCAGATTCGAAAAGATTTTCTGAGCGGCCCAGACGGTTTGTATATTCGCCACCCATAAACAAAGGCTGACGAGCTAAAAGACCATACGATTTTGGTGAGTTATTAACGGTTGTGCCGCCACCAAATTTACGCTCGTCTTTTACAGTAACCGAGCCGACAGCTGAAACCTCAGGCAATAAGTAGCCAAGGTCGATTTGCTCTTGCTGTTCAAATTGTTTTGTAAGTTCGCGCTGTGAAGCAAGCGTTGGGTTTGCTTCAAGAGTAGATTCAAGTGCTTCGGGTAGTGTGAGCGCCGACGCAGACTGACTCAGAAAAATTAGCGGAATAGAAAACGCAATTTTCTTTAAAATCATTCAGTTATGTCCCCGGGTAGGTTTATTCAATTTCCATTTCAGGGTCAACGTCCTTCGCCCAGCGAAGCATGCCCCCTTCTAAGTTAACCACTTTGTAGCCCATGCTGGCAAGGTAACGGCATGCCTGACCTGAGCGGCCACCTGAACGACAGATGATGGTAATTTCAGCATCAGCAGGTAGTTCTTTGTAGCGTTCTGGTAGTTGGTTTAGAGGGATGTGAATCAAAGGGTGGTCTTCAATTTTAGCCAAATCAAGCTCAGCACTTTCACGAACATCAAGCAGGTGAAGTTCAGTCTTATTTGCAATCTTTTCTTTAAGGTCTGATGGTGTGATTTCACTAAACATAATACATACTCTCTTTTGACTTGGGTTAAACGTTCAAGCGGCTAAAAAACAAAGGTTTCTTTTTGTTTAAAGTTATCTAGAACGGTGCCTTTAGTCTCAAATAGGCTTTCTTCAAATAGTGTTTTACCTACTTTAACGTAAACTGTGGCTTGCTTTAGGTCTTTACCTTTACCAACTACAGCACCAATGCGGCCATTTTCGGCAAGCTGTTCAATAAGGGCTTGTGGCACCTCTTCTACAGCAGCATCGATGATAATAACGTTGTACGGTGCGTTTTTAGCAAGCCCCTCTTCTGGGCTTGATTTAACAAATTCGATGTTGTTCAAGTGAAGGTCAATGGTTGCGCTACGGGCAACATCAAGCAGGTAGTTGTTTTCTTCTACCAAGGTTACCTTTTTAACAAGTGGTGCAGCAATCGCAGCTGTGTAGCCTGTGCCACCTGCAACAATCAGCACGTTATCTTCAGCAGTTAGGTTAAGCTCTTGCAGCATACGTGCAAGGGTTAGCGGTGCAAACATCACGCGGCCTTGGCCCATTGGCAAAAGGTTATCCACGTAAGCTTGGGCAGCCGAGCCAACGTCAGCAAAAGGTTCACGTGGGACATCCATAAAGCGTTGCAGCACTGGGCCACGAGCAACTTTATTAGGACGTAGTTGGTTATCAACCATATTTAGGCGGGCTTCTGAGGTAAGTTTTACAGCTTGCATTGATCAGACACTTTTATTATTTGCATTATAAGTTTTGCAGGTCCTTAATTTGTACGCAAAAAAGCCCTATTTTGCAACTCAATTACGCCTTAAAGGCACGATTACAAAACTTACCATTGACGAAACTTAAACAATCTATTAAACATGTTGCTGTTGCCCATTAGGGAACTTTAGGCGGCGGGGTGGCGAAGAGGTCTAACGCTGCGGTTTGCAAAACCGTCATTCACGGGTTCGAATCCCGTCTCCGCCTCCACTTAAATAACCATATACGCACTTTTTGCCCAAGTTTTTAGCACAGAGTCATTTTTTGCTAGGCTTTCAGGTTAAATAATGGCATAGAATGGTTATTAGTTATTCCGATGTAGCTCAGTTGGTAGAGCAAATGACTGTTAATCATTGGGTCGCAGGTTCGAGTCCTGCCATCGGAGCCAGATTCCAAAAAGCAGCCTTAATTGGCTGCTTTTTTATTACTGGTTACTTTTTATTAACTTTATGGATGATAGCTGCTCACAATGGCCACCAATACTGACCAATGGCAGGACCTTATGGTCAAAGCGCAAAACGGTAATAGCACCGCTTATAATAAGCTGCTAAACGAAATGCGCCTTGTTGCTACCAAGTTTGTACGAAGCAAAGTGTACGACCCTGCTTTGGTAGAAGATATCGTTCAGGAAGTTCTTTTCGGGATTCACAACGCCCGCCATACCTATGATTCATCAAAGCCCTTCATGCCTTGGTTTAATGCGATTATTCGCTATAAGACCATTGATGCCTTCCGTAAGGTTGGCCGCAATAAAGAAGATGAGCTTTCAACCGGTGAAGACATTGAAACCTTTTTCCAAGACGATGCGAATAAACAAATGCAAGCGCTTGATAGGCACGACCTTATGAATGCTCTTGCGCAGCTTCCTGAAAAGCCTCGCCAGGCTGTTATTCTGATGAAGCTACATGGTTTAACAGCGGACGAAGCTGGCAAAGTGATGGGTATGAAACCAACCACAGTTAAAGTAGCTGCGCACCGCGCCTATAAAACGTTGAAGACATTTTTGGAACGCCAATAACATGACGAAACACGATACAAAGCAACAAAAGACTGATTCTATCATCGCAGCTATGTGCGATGGCCTTAAGCCTGTAAAGTGCAAGCGCCCTTGTAAAAACATGGCTATTTGGTTTGTCGCCTCAGTTATTCTGATTAGCCTTATTATCCTACTGCTTGGGGTGCGCCCTGAAGACAATAAACTTTACGAAGGTGTGTTCCTTGTAAAGTCAGTAGTATTGCTCTTTATGTCTGCTGTATGTGCCTATAGTGGCTTTAAACTGGGTATCCCTGATAGCCCAGCAAAACACCGTATTTGGGCAGCCATGTGCTACGGCGCACTTGTGTTTTGGTTTATTTCACTTGGCTACACAGTGTACGATATTTCGGCCGAAGCCCTTCTAAAAGAGGCATACTCAGGCCACGTTGGTTGTGCTAGCGTGCTCACGGCATCCGCTTCAGCAATGACCGTCCTTATGTTTGTGATGCTGCATGATAGTTTTCCGGTGCGCCCATACGTTATTGGCCTTTCAGCGGCTTTAGCTTCAACAGCACTTTCTTTTGTATTTACTTCATACTTCTGCTACCTCGACACGCCAGAGCACGTGGCTATTTTCCACATGCTTCCTGTACTGGTTATTACGATGGTATTTGTGCTGCTTGCACGCTTTTTCTTGAAGAAATAACTACTGCTTTAAAGTTGTATAACGGCCCGAGGCAACTTGGGCCGTTGTTACATCAGCCCCCTGCCCGCACCAATCAACTTTTAGCTTCACCATGCCGCTGTAGCCATTTAGGCCAAACAGTAGGCGCTGGTCGCCTTGGGCTGACATTCCTTGCGTAGCATATACACGCTGTTCAAGCGTTACAGGGTCTGCACCGCCATAGGTTAGGTGCACACGTGTACCCACAGCATCGCTGTTACAGGTTTGGCCATTACCCACAAGCTTTACGCCAAGCCAATCCCCCATGGGTTCATTACGGGTGTTTTTATAAAAGCTTGGGGCAGCTGTTGGATGCGCTACAATAACGTCAAGGTCGCCATCGTTATCAAGGTCAGCTAAGGCAATGGCACGTGCTGTATTAGGCGTTGCAAAACCTACTTCATCTGCAACATCAGCAAAGTAACCACCTTCGTTAAGGTATACACGGTTCTTTTCACCGGCAAACATGCATTTATCCACCATTGACGGCCATTTATCGGCATACGGTAATACTTGTGATACGGCACCCGTAAGTAGGCCTGAGGCATACCAATAGCTGGTGCACAGTAGTGGTGAGTCATAGTTTGTATCAATCATGCCGTTCGCTTGCACAATATCAGGTTGGCCATCTAGGTTTAAATCCCCCACGCCAGCGCCCCAACCAAAGCGCTTTTCGTTCCAAGTTCCTTTTGAACTGGCTGAGTTTGTAAAGGCATTGCCGTTAAACTCGCCCTCTTTTGTATTATTCAGCCACAGCATGCTGCCTTCAACAAGTGTAGGTTCATGCATGTTTGAAACATAAATATCGGGCATGCCGTTTTTATCAAAATCCGCAAACGAGACATTCATCCCTTTATAAGTATCACGACCCACACCGCTACGGTTAAGGCCAATAAGGCGGATAAACTTACCGCTGGCTTTTTGCATAAACATGTCGTCTGGGCCGTTATCATTGGCAAAGTAAATATCTTGCAGGCCATCGTTGTTAAGGTCAGCTGCACCAAGTGCTAGCGTCCAAGTGGTGCGGTTAAAAGGGTCGCCCACATCTTCAAAGCCGCCTGCACCACCTGCCATATAACGGCTTAGGCCACCGTTAGTGGCATTAGCCCAGCTGTTGTACAAAATATGCTGTGGGCGGTTATCGCCCTCATATTCAGCTTCAGGTAGGTTAAAGATATTCAGTAAGCGCTGCGCGCCAGGGTAAGCCTCATGGTATTTAGGGAAGTAATTACTCCACACCACATCTAGGTAGCCGTTGTTATCAAAGTCAGCCGCAGTAACGGCAACGGCATTTTGATGGCCTGCGGCATCACCAGGTAGTGGTGCTTCGGTAAAGCCAAGCTCACCCGTTTCAGTGAGCATATTTTGCAAAAACATTGGCTTACCCGAAAGGGCAAGAATCAGCAGGTCTTTATCGCCGTCGTTATCTGCATCAAAGAACATAGCACCGGCAGGCACTCCGTTTTGTTTTTCATTTTCACGGTAGCGCTGCAACTGAGGTAAAGCAAACTGCTCATACACAAATGGGGCCTTAGCAATATAAAGCTGCACACGGTCAGCCCCACGCTTTTGCGTTTGGGTCAAGAATACATCCAGCAGGCCATCGTTGTTTACATCCACAACATTGACACCCTCGCCCGCAGCCAGCAGCCATTTAGCAATGTGTTTTGCACGGGGGTCAATCTGATCAAGGGTGTCGCCCTTACGGCCCTCAATGCCTACATACATGCGTTCTAGCTTAAAGTTAGCCTGTACGGTTGGCAGGTGCGCCTTTGCAGCCTCATGCACCCCGTAGCTTAAGCCTACAAGCACAGCCATGGCCACAACAGGCCCAGCCACTGGTAAGGCAAGGCGTTTAAGGCGGTGTTTAAGATCAGGCTCTTTCAGGGCGTCGTTTGCCACAAGCCATAACCAACGAAGCGCAAAGTAAATAAAGCCCGCGTAAAATACACTCGATAGAATTTGAAACGCATGGAATAGCGTATCAATCAAAACAATGGCCGCCGTCATGGCCACTTGTTTTTTAGGGTCATTCGGCGTTGTGGCAGGGTCAGTCAAAAAGAAGAACACAAACAAGTAAAACGCTGGCGAGAAGAACAAGCCGTAAAAGATCGTCTCTAACGGAATTTCAGGCGTAAGCCAGTATGCACGGGCCAATACCTGCAACCCAAAGAATCCCAATAGCGACAACACAAGCGCCGTACGTTTAATCTTAGGCATTACAAAAATAATGGCGCCCGCCAAAATATAAACTAGCACCCCTACGCTGCCATCCCACTGCTTTGCAGGGCTTACGGCAATAAGGTCGCCCATAAAGTAAATGGTAGCGGCAAGACCAAACAGTGACGGGTTAAAAATATGGCGACCTTTGTAGGTGACCACATACTTTGAAAGGATTGATAAAAACACAGGCACCAGCGCCAACCATAAGCCCAAACCAAAGCTGGTTAGAATAGCGAGCGACAAACCTGTTTGCAGCGCACTAAACGGAAAGAGCAGCTTACGGTGAATCACAAAGTGCAGAATAAAGTCGAGCACAATACAAGCACCCACAATAAACAGCACCTGCCCCCATGTGCGGTTAAAGCCTAATAGGTACATGCCAATCACAAGGAAAGAAAGCTGCAAGGATGCAGCATACGGACGAGGATCTTGTAAGGTTGGCACCCGAAGCCAGTTAGACATATGAGCTATTGCCTTTGTTCTTTTGCAAATATCTTAGTTCTTTATAGGGGGTGGCACAAGCCGAGGTGTACTTTAACTGGGCAGTTTGAAGGAATATTAAGACATTCGGCAAAAATAAAAGCCCTCTGCTAAGCAAAGGGCTTTTATTTGGAGCGGGTGAAGAGACTCGAACTCTCGACCTCAACCATGGCAAGGTTGCGCTCTACCAACTGAGCTACACCCGCAACGAGATGTATTTTTAGCCAAAACCGCACCGCATTGCAATAGCAAAAATGAGGTTTTTATCATTTTATTTATCTAAACTGCCTAAATTTTAGACTTCCCAAGGTTTAAGCACAAAAAAAGGCCCCCATTGCTGGGGGCCTTAGTCGTTAATGGTTTATACGCCTGCGACCTTACGAAGGGCCTGGGCAATATCCTGGACAGTATCCACTTGCGTGAAGAACGTGCCTCGGAAAAGCTCAAAGCGACGGTCACCTTTGACGTAACCGTAGCTGGAACCCAAACGTTCAGAGAAGTTGGGGTTTTTGCGTTCGAGAACGCCTTCCAGCTCCTTGTTTTCCGGGTTAAACCAGAGGGTCTGAATGCCTTTCATCTCGTTCGAGATGTAGCACCATTCCTTGGTCCCGTCGTAGTCGCCGTAAATGCCGATCAGATGGACATTCACCTTGTACTTGGGCAAGACTTTTTGGATGAACCACTTCCAGCAGTTACCATGGTGTTTTTCATCAACACCGCTGGACTTACTGGGCTTCGGCAACTGCCCCATCAGCTTCCCGTTAAGGAACCACGCACCATCCTGATTTTTCTCAGTCAGGGGCTTGGAGTCGCTGTAGTGACCGTTAAAGCTGAGGGCAACCACAACGTCGGCCCCTGCGGGACCACCGGTGGCGGACAGTGCGGCCGCAAGGGCGCGCGACTGAGCCTGCAAGTGAGCCATACTGGGCGAGTTATCGATGATGAACATCACCGCTTTCCGTTCCAGCGTAGGCTTTTTTGCACCCTTCAGGTTACGAAGCGTGGTCTGGCGCTTGACGAACTCGCCAAGTTTCCAGCGCGGAAGCTGCGTGGGGTTATCGAGACCCTTTGCAATCATCCGAGACAGAGCCTGCTTTGCAGCGTTGACGTCTGCCGGGTCGGGCACAAGGTTCGAAAGGTCAAAGACACCTTCAACATCCTTGCTACGGTTGGGGTCGGTGGTATCGGTTTCACCCTTACCATCGCCTTCACCATCGCCTTCGCCGTCACCGTCGCCTTCACCTTCGGCTTCAGCCTCGGCTTCAGCTTCGGCTTGCGCCTGCTCTTCCAGCTCCTTCTGGAGCTGTTCCATCCATTCGTCATGGCCGGGCTGTTTGTCTTCGGCAGCGTTGCTCTCCTGGTATTCACCATCGGAGGGCTGCCCCTGACCTTCACCCTTGCCGGCTTCACCTTGGCCTTCGCCAGGTTCGCCTTTGCCATCACCAGGCTGACCCTTCCCATCGCTGGGCTGGCCTTTGCCATCTCCGGGTTGCCCCTGACCTTCGCCAGGTTCACCTTCACCGTCGCCGTCCTGGCCCTGACCATCGCTTTCGCCATCGTCATCACCTTCGCCGCCGCCGGAGCCGTCAGACTTGTCGTCCCCTTCGTCGTCGCCTTCGCCATCTTGGCCGTCGGCTTCGTCTTCAGAGGGTTCGTCCATGTCCTGAGCATCGGAGTGCTGATCGTCATCACCGCCTTCGTCCTGCTGGTCCTCTTCGGACTCTTCAGGATCATTCTTCGCCTTCCACGCATCAAGCAATTGCGTTGCAATGCTCTGGCGCAGACGACGCTGCAGATCGACAGCCTTCTGAGCATTGGGGCTCATATCGGCTTTCGTATCTTCGGCGGCTTCGAGCTGCTTCTGGTTTTTGGCCGCCTTCAGGCGGTTCCAGAAAGCTTCAAGCTCTTTGCGTTCCATTTCGGAAAGGCTTGACTCAACTTGAGCAAGCGACTTGGCGTGTGCATGAAGCACGTCCATGATTTCCTTGGGAAGCGGCTGGCCGGGTTCGATACCCAGGACCTGCTGCAACACAAGGTACAGTTCAGCAGGAACGACACCTTCGGTGTCGACCATGATACTGGCGCCAAACCGAACATACGCACGCAAAAGCGCACGCACCTGGTTCAGTGCCTCTTGATTGGGATTTGCCATAAGAAACTCCTAGGCATGTAAGTAAAAAGAGGAAAGAAAAAAAGAAAAAGAAGAAAATCTACACAATTGGTATACACATTACCCCAAATCAAGCCAATTGACCAAGCCTTTTTGGGCTAAAACTTTAATTAAATTCGATATTTATTCCGAAAATCCATGCATATGCCGCACTAGGTTAAGCCCTTTAAATCCCCCCTATTTAGGCAAAAAGAAAGCCGCCCCTAATGGGGCGGCTTTCCGTTTTCGCTATTAGCTCTTCTTGGACGAACCCTTCAGAGCGGCTTCGAACGCTTCGATAGCCGTATCATAGGCCGGACCGTTACCCTTACGGGTGCCGGTGCCTTCCTGGATACGAACCGTATCGAGAGCAGCCAGAGCAGCTTCGATCGGTGCACGGCGACCTTCGAAAGCGACCGTCTTCTCACGGTTGATCTTGCGCAAGCGCTTGATCTCGGCGAGGGCACGGGCCTTCTCAGCATCGCTGAGCTCGAACGGCGTCACACGGCCAGACTGCTGATCGGCTTCCGCACGAATCAGGGTCGTCTTGCCGGGTTCTTCCGGATTCGGGCCTTCCTTGTACAGACCGTGGTACCAGTCGAGTGCCTTGTAGTACTCGAACTGCTCGGCCTCGGAGTGCACGACGAAGTCGGTCAGATCGGCATCGAGCGTCTGGAGAGGCGACATGAAAACATCGTCGTCTTCCATCTGCTCGAACAGCCAGCGAAGGATTTCACCACGGAGTTCCGGGGTGTCTTCCTTGCCGCCGAAGAGCACGCGCGCTTCAGCCATCTTGTCGACGTAGACTTCGTACATCGCAGCCATCATATTGCGGGTCTGGCCCACACTACGAGTGTGATCTTCACGCTTGCCCTGTACACCGTACGAGAGCGAGTGAATCATCATCTGCGAATACGGCATCATCAGCCGGTAACCAGGCGTAGCCGCCTGCGGGAGGAACGAACCCATGGAGGCGCCCATCGTCTGGATGACGGTGGCGACCGGTTCACGGGTGATTTCTTCCGCCTGACGGAGGTAGTAGAAAAGGGTCAGACCCTCACCCACCAGACCACCAGGGCTGTTCACGTACAGCGTGATGCGACGCGAACGGTTCGGCTGCTTGAGCACCGGTTCACTGCACAGGTAGTGCAGCTGCATGCAGAGCGCCTGAACGGCTTCCTGGGTAACAGGACCGTGCAGGTACAGGATGCGGTGCTTGAACATGATCGAGGGAAGAGCGAAGCCACGGCCACCATGCGAATCATCGGGAATGGTGATGTGGTAAGCGTTCACCGCATCGGTGAATGCCTTCTCGGCCTCTTCCAGCGTCGTCGGCTGCGGGAGGTTATCAGTAAACATAGGTATTCTCCTTGGAGGAAAAAAAAGAAAAGGGAAAAAGAAAGTAAGATGTTACGGAAAAGATTTCTCGTACTTTTAAAGATAGGTAGTTTTTACGCTACTTCAAAGGAAAAAATTGATTTTTTTGCATTTTTTTTAATTTTCTTTGTATTTACAAGCTCGTGATTCTAAAAGATTTTTTATTTATGTTCGGGATTAGGCTTGGGCTTTAACATGGATTCAGGTATCCTCAGGCTTAAAGCAACTATCTTATATCCTTTTCTTTCTTTCCCTCTAACCTAAGGTGAAACTATGCACTACATCCGCTTGGGTGTGTCGTTGGTTTGCGCAGTTATCTGGTTGCTGGGCCTTGTGCTCTCGCTGCCAGGTTCGCCCTATTGGCTACTGCTGTTCACCGCAATCGCCCTTATGACGCCGTGGCGTGGTATTTTGTTTATGTGCCTCTATAAAGCTGGTATCCATCAGCCCAAATGGCGCCGTAAACTTGCCCCCTTGGCAAAACATTGGCCTGCTTTTAAGGTTTTCGTGAATGCTGAAAAGCCCAAAGGAAACCCCAACAACAAGCCAAACATCAATATGCTGTTGCTGAACGTCTATACCTACAATAAAGACGTGACCGCACAGGTGAATTTTCTGAAAAAGCAAAAGGCCGATGTTCTCGCCCTTTGTGAAGTGAACAACAAAATGCGCAAGGCCTTTGCACAGCTGAAAAGTATGTACCCGCACCAATATGTGGTTCGCATTACCGACAGTGTGTTGGGTTATAGCATGGCTATATTGTCAAAAGTGCCGCTAAAGCACGTGAAGACTGATGCCAATGGGCGCATGGTGCACTACGAGGTTTACCACCCGAATGGTACCTTCCATTTTGTTCACTTGCACCCTCATGCGCCGTTTACGCCGCAACGGACCGATAAGCGCAATGCGATTACGGACCTGATTTGCGATGTGAAGACGCCCTACCCCATTGTGGTTGGCGGCGACTTTAACAACGTGCCGTGGGATGTTCATGTGCGCAAAGTGAGCAAAGCTCAAGGTTTGAAGCTCGCATCGTTGCCCAAAGCAACCTTGCCGGCTGAGTTCCGCCTTTTGGGCGTACGCCTTAAGCTGCTGCCCGTAGCACCGTTTGACTTTGTGCTGTTGCCCCAAAAGGCAACTGTGCATAAAGCCAGTGCTTTGCGCGCGCCTGACACTGACCATTATGGTTATCAGGTAAGCTTTAGCTTTTAACGGTCCTTTTTAACGACAAACGCCCCAGTTTTGCTGGGGCGTTTTTTAATGCGATTATTATAAAAACTACTCTGAGGCGGCCTTCATAATTTCTGGCGAAGGCTTATGGCCTTTCAGAATATCTTGCACAAGGTCTTTCAGCCAAGGCTGGCGGTAGCGCTTAAGACGCTCAGCACGCAGAATACGCTTAAAGCGACGCAGCACACTATCAAGATCGTCGTTCACAACAACAAAGTCATACTCGTCGTAGTGGGTAATATCAATCTTGCCTTGTTTAATACGGTTTTCGATATCGTCTTGCGCATCACGACCACGAGAAACCAAACGCTCACGCAGATCATCAAGTGATGGCGGTAGAAGGAATACACTTACAACATCTTCTGGCATCGCCATACGCAGTTTACGTGCGCCGTTCCAGTCGATAACGAAGATAACATCTTTACCTTCAGACAATTTCTTTTCAACTGGGCCACGAGGTACACCGTAGTAGTTACCCACAAATTCGTTGTACTCAAGGAAGTGACCTTCAGTGATTTGGTCTTCAAACTCTTCACGGGTCACGTAGTTGTAGTCCACACCGTCTTGCTCGCCTGGGCGCATCGAGCGGCTTGTTGTGGTAATTGTGCGCTCAATAAAAGGCTCATCTTTGCCAAGAAGGTCAGCAACTGTATCTTTACCGCAGCCAGATGGGCCTGAAATTACAAGCATCATACCGCGTTGGTGTAGGTCTCTCTTTTCCATTAGTTGTTCCCTTCGGTTCTTAGTTCTTTTTGCAATTCTTTCTGACGGGCAAGCATAGCTGCCACATGAATTTTGTGTTCTGCATAAGTTTTTGAGAAAACATGCCCACCAAAACCATCAGCAACCATATATAGGTAATCAGTATCTGCTGGTGCTGCTGCAGCCATAATCGCACCACGGCCAGGGTTTGCGATTGGGCTTGGCGGTAGGCCTTTATGAACGTAAGTGTTGTACGGGTGGTCTTCTTTAAGGTGGGCGTAGGTAATGTCGCCCGTGTAGTTTGAAGCACCGTAAATAACTGTAGGATCTGACTGCAGGCGCATGCCGCGGTTTAGGCGGTTAATGTAAACACTTGCAACCAATGGGTATTCAGCTGGAACACGTGTTTCTTTTTCAATAATTGAGGCAATCGTTAGCAAATCACGTGGTGATTCAAACGGTAGGCCTTCAATGCGGTTTTCCCATGCGATGTTCACAGTTTCAGTCATCGCACGAGCCATACGGCGCATGATGTCGGTGCGTTTATCATTCCAGCGGTAGTCGTAAGTTTCAGGCAGGAGTGCGCCTTCTTCAAACTCAAGTGGTGGGCCACGCATACCTTCTTCATCAAGTAGCACTTGGCGCACTTGTTGGTAGGTCAAACCTTCAGGGATTGTAATACTGCGTTGAACAACGTCACCGCCTGTAATTTTTTTAAGAACCCCACGTACTGAAACACCCGGTTCAAAGCTGTATTCGCCTGCTTTTACAATACGGTCAGCCAAGCTTGCGCGGGCCGCTAGACGGAAAACAAATTCGCTTTCAATCACGCCATTGTCATGCAAGTCTTTAGCAATGCTGCGAGTGCTTTCGCCTGGTTCAATAACAATAACCGCAGGGAACTGCAATGGCCCTGTAGCTTTAAGTGATTGCATCCAGTAAGTAAAACCACCCCATACGGCCGCAACAGCCAACATAAAAATGATAATGAATTTCATGATACCTTGGCTTGTCATCTTACGTGGCCCCTATTCTGCTTTACCGAACACAAGCGCAGCGTTGGTACCACCAAAGCCAAACGAGTTAGATAGAATGTTATCAACCTTCACCTCGCGGGCTGTGTTTGCAATGTAGTCAAGGTTGCAAGACTCGCTCAGGTTATCAAGGTTAATGGTTGGCGGTAGGATACCCTCACGCATAGCCATAATACTAATAGCAGCTTCAAAACCGCCAGCAGCACCTAGCAAGTGGCCTGACATTGACTTGGTCGCTGAAACCAAAACGTTAGGGCCAAATACTGATTCAATCGCTTTTGATTCAATCTCGTCACCCGCTGGGGTTGATGTTGCGTGGGCGTTTACGTAGCCAACCTCTGAAGCATCAATACCCGCTTGCTGAAGTGCCATGCGCATTGCAGCCTCTGAACCTTTGTGGTCAGGGTCTGGTGAGCTTAGGTGGTAGGCATCGCCTGATAGGCCGTATCCTTTAAGTTCAGCTAGAATAGTTGCACCACGTGCTTTAGCGTGCTCGTATTCTTCCAAAATAAGAGTAGCTGCGCCCTCGCCCAGAACAAAACCATCACGGTCTTTATCAAATGGGCGGCTCGCTTTTTCAGGTGAGTCGTTGTAGCCAGTTGAAAGGGCACGCATCGCACCAAAACCAGCAATAGCTAGTGGGCACACTGTACTTTCAGCGCCACCAGCAACCATAACGTCGGCAGCACCACGGCGAATCATCTCGGCAGCTTCACCCAAAGCATGGGCTGAAGTTGCGCAAGCACTTACGTGGCTGATGTTTGGCCCGCGCGTGTTGTAACGCATGCTTACGTGGCCTGAAATAAGGTTTACCAGAATAGCTGGAATAAAGAATGGCGACACACGACGTGGGCCCTTTTCCATCAGCGTTTTATGGGTTTCTTCAATCAGCGGGAAGCCACCAATACCTGAACCTAGCGCCGTACCGTAGCGGTAGCTGTCTTCTTCTTTAATAGCGCCTTCGCCCGCAAGGCCTGCTTGCTCAAGGGCTTCGTGGGTGGCAACAAGACCAAGTTGAATAAAGCGGTCCATGCGCTTTGCATCTTTTGGCGTAATAACTGCGCTGGCATCAAAGTTTTTCACTTCGCCTGCAATTGTGCAGCTGTAGCCTTCAGAAGCATCAAAAGCGGTAATTGTGCTAATGCCGCTTTTGCCTTGTTTCATTGCTGACCATGTATCTGCCATGTTGTTCCCTAGTGGAGAAACAACACCCATACCCGTTACAACAACTCTGCGATTCATGTGGACACCTTATTCTTTATTAATATTGGCCTTATTAAATGCTACAAAAGCGGTGTTGAGGCTGGCTCAAACACCGCTTAAACTTGTAAGCCCAGGCTACTTATGCAGCTTGGTTAGTTTTTACGTACTCAATCGCCTGGTTAACGTTTGAGATTTTCTCAGCGTCTTCGTCAGGGATTTCAATACCAAACTCTTCTTCTAGAGCCATTACTAGCTCTACTGTGTCTAGTGAGTCTGCGCCTAGGTCGTCAATGAAGCTAGCGTTCTCAGTAACTTTTGACTCTTCTACACCTAGTTGCTCTACAACAATTTTTTTAACGCGTGAGGCGATATCGCTCATGGTTTTCACCCTTTTAGTTTGGTTTATTAAATTCGTTTTACTTTATTAGTAAGTAAGCCTAATGGTTTAGCACATCATGCCCCAAAGGCAAACCTAAAAATAATCAAAATATTATACGTACAAGCCGCCATTCACATGAATAGTAGCGCCAGTAATATAACCCGCATCGTTTGACGCCAAGAAGCGCACAGCAGAAGCAACATCTTCAGGCTTACCAAAGCTGCTGAGCGGGATTGAGGCTTTGTACTCATCAACAACCTTTTCAGGTAGTTTTTGTGTCATCTCGGTTTCAATGAAGCCCGGAGCTACAGCGTTTACTGTAATACCACGGCGGGCAATCTCTTTTGCCAGTGACTTGGTGAAGCCAAGCATCCCCGCTTTTGAAGCAGCATAGCTTGTTTGGCCTGAGTTACCAATATGGCCAATAATCGATGTAATGTTAATAATGCGGCCTGTGCGCTTTTTCATCATTGCTGGCACAAGGGCACGTGATAGTTCAACAGCACTTTCAAAGTTAATGGTCATTACCTTGGATAGGCTTTCGTGCTTTTGGCGCACAAACAAACCATCGTCTGAGATACCGGCGTTATTCACCAACACGTCGATACCCTCTGGGTTATCTTTAAGAATACGGCCTGCCATTTCTTTTACGTTTTCAATATCTGAAAAATCAGCACGTTCCCACTGAACACCAAGTTCTAGGGCCGCTTCTTTAAGTGAAATTTCGTTACTGCCGCAAATAATAACGTCAGCGCCTGCGTCTTTAAGGCCTTGGGCAATCACTTTACCAATGCCACGGTTACCACCTGTTACCAGTGCTTTTTTGCCTTCAAGAGATCCGAATGTCATAAGTCTATATCCTTATATAAGGTTAAGCGGCTTTGCTTGCCGCAAGAAAGTTTTTAATATCTTCAACCGTGCGCATTGGGCTTGCAGCCAAGCGCTCGTCGCAGCGTGATGCTAGGCCAGACAGTACGTTGCCGCAGCCCAGTTCAATCAGTTGCGTAATATCATTTTCAGCCATGGCTACCATGCTTTCACGCCAGCGTACACCGCCCGTTACTTGCTCGGTCAGCAGCTGTTTAAAAGCGTCACCTTCGTTAACGTAAGCTGCTGTAACGTTTGCTACAACAGGGACTACTGGCTTGTTAAAGGTTGTGCCTTCAAAAGCTTCAGCCATAACGTCAGCAGCTGGGGCCATAAGTGGGCAGTGGAAGGGTGCTGATACTGGCAACACAACAGCACGGCGAGCACCTGCTTCTTTTAAAGCAACGCATGCAGCGTCAATCTTCTCAGTCTCACCTGATAGCACCACTTGACCGTTTGAGTTATCGTTAGCAACAAATACGCCGCATTGTTTTGCAACATCAGCCACTTGGGCGTTATCCAAACCTAGGCTTGCCGCCATCTTACCTTTACCTACAGGCACAGCCTTTTGCATAGCTTGGCCACGTAGGCGTACCAAGCGAATACCGTCCGCAAAACTAAGAACACCTGCCGCAACAAGCGCTGTGTATTCACCAAGTGAATGGCCAGCAACGGCGGCGCAAAGCTCAGGCACTGTTTTTTCAGCTTCGTCTTCAAGCACTTTAAGAGCGGCTACACCAGCAAGTAGCAAAGCCGGCTGAGTGTTTTCGGTCAGGTTTAGGGTATCTTGTTCGCCGTCAAACATCAGTTTTGAAAGGTTGAACTGCAGAACGTCATCGGCTTCTTCAAATAAAGCACGTGCGGCACTATGCTGGGCAAAGTCTGCGCCCATGCCAATTTTTTGGGCACCCTGCCCCGGGAAAACAAGTGAAGTTTTTGCTGAAATCATAAGGTTTTAGGCCTTTTTTGTTGTCTTAAATCTGTGAGGCTATATATGTACTTTGCCTCTTGGAGGTTATTTATCAGTATTTAAGGTCAAAAAGTCAACCTTTAGCGGGTGAATATTGGCAAAAAACACTTGCAATGGGGCACTATTGGGCTTATGTTCCCCAAACAGAACCTTGCTAGTTTATGCATTTGTATGAATTGGCGACCCTTAAATGCCTGCAATGGTGCGGCATTTGAGATTAACCAAAAGGAATAGGAGTCATTTAAAATGGCATTTTACGAAACTACTTTTATTGTTCGTCCTGACCTAACAGCTCAACAAGCTGAATCAGTTGGCGAAAAATTCTCAGCTCTTATCACCGAGAGCAAAGGCAAAATGATTAAAACCGAAAACTGGGGCCTACGCACTCTAGCTTACCGCTTGAACAAGCACCGTAAAGGTCATTACATCCACTTCGGTTACGAAGCTGACGCTTCAACAGGTATCATCGACAAGATGGAAACTCTAATGCAGCAGTCAGACGACGTTATCCGCTTCCTGACTATCCGTGCTGACGAAGTAACTAAAGAACCTACAGCGATGATGGCTCAAAACGAGCGCAAACCATCACGCCCTAAAGCAGACGCATAAGGAGCTGAATCATGACTGAAGCTACAGCAAAAACTACTGCACCTAAGTCAGTAACTATTAAAACTCCTGAGCTAGGCTCAGAAGACTCATCAAACGATCGTGGTCGTAAGCAGCCTAAGCTGTTTGGTCGCCCATTCTTCCAACGTCGTAAGGCTTGCCCTTTCAGCGGTGAGAACGCACCAACAATCGACTACAAAGACACACGTCTTCTAGGCCGTTACATCTCAGAGTACGGTAAAATTATCCCACGCCACGTTACTGGCGTGAGCGCTAAGAAACAGCGTAAACTAGCTCAAGCTATCAAGCGTGCTCGTATTTTGGCTCTATTGCCATACTCAAGCCGCTAATTAGCTGTAAAGGCTTAAACAAATGCGCAGCAGTGGACTAACGGTAATCGCCGGCGTCGCTGCTGCGCTTTGTTTTTCTAGTATCTTTATTAGCCTAATGGCAGGGCAATTCTTTTTCCCTCTTAGCACCCTGCCTCTTTTTCTAATTCTATTTATATTACCACCGCGTGAGATATGGCTTGCCCTTGCAGGTGCAGGCATTGCTTTAACAGCCCTTAGTCTGGGCGGTGTGCTCAACACGCCTTTGTGGTTAATACTTGCTGCTTTTATGGGCTTGGCAGCGCTGCCTGTTATGTTTGCAGGTACTATTTACACGCAGCCCCTAGGTTATGATGAAGATGGCGAGCCTGATTTGTTCGTTCCGGCGGAAGTGCCCGTCATCTCGCTTACGTTCTATAGCATCATTGTATTTTATACGGTGCTCGCCTTCTCGCATCAGATTTTTGGCGACTCACTATATGCAACAGTTTTTACTGAAACCCTTCAGCTCGCTAAAGAAATTCGAGCTGAATTCATTGCCGCCTATCCTGAAGTGAAAAATACGCCTCTGGCTTTTCCTGAAGTTGTTGCAAAAAATGCCACTTTGAATATTGCTGGCCTAGTTGTGTTTTTCTTTACAACTTGCCATCTGGCTAACCTATACTTAGCCCAATGGGTTGCTCGTCGCTTCCATTTGACAGACCACCCAATGCCTCAATTAGCTAATTTATACTTCCCACATCAGTTTTTGGCTTTCTTTGTTGGGTCTTTAATATTCTTTGGCTACCTCATATTCGCAGGGATGCCTGAATCAATGAAATTTGCGTTTATTCCGCCTATTGTTGCATTTGGTTTACCCCTATTCCTTCAAGGGCTATCAACTCTGCACAGAATTCTACTGAAAAGGCTGGTCAAAGCAGGCCTAATTAGTGTATACCTAGGTTTGTTTTTAGGGCTGTTGTTTATGCCAATTCCGCTATGCATTATTTTCTTAACGCTTGGGGCTGGTAACAACGCATGGGTTTTAATTAAAAACCGTGCTCAGAACAGCAGTAATGAAACAGAAAATTAAAACTAAATATATTGGAGACGACAATGGAAATTATCCTACTGGAACGCGTTCCTAACCTCGGTCAAATGGGGGACATTGTCACCGTTAAAGGTGGTTTTGCCCGTAACTTCTTGCTACCTCAAGGCAAGGCCCTACCTGCAACTAAAGCAAACTTGGCTGAGTTTGAAGACCGCCGCAAAGAACTAGAAGCTGAAAACAAATCACGTCGCGACGACGCTCAGAAAATGGCTAAAACTCTTGAGAGCATTAGCCTTAAAGTTGAGCGCCAAGCTTCTGAAGTTGGCCAGCTTTACGGTTCAGTTAAGCCAGGCGACCTACAAAAAGCTATCGTTGAAATGGGCCACGATGTACCAAAAGGTTCAGTTCAACTAGCCGAGCCAATCAAAACTATTGGCGAATTTGAAGCTGACGTTGTACTTCACCCAGAAGTAACCGTTAAGGTTCCTGTACACGTTACACGTCAAGTTCTGTAACAGGTACTCTGTTAATGGCAGACTCTAAAAGCGCATCACAAAAAGACGCGGTTGTTGCTCTTCATAAAGGAGAGAACAGCCGCTCTGCGCCTCACTCGCAAGATGCGGAGCGCGCGCTTTTAGGGGCCCTGCTACTTAACAACAAACTATACGCCGACATTGACGGCGACCTCCTCCCCGAACATTTTTACGTTGGTGCCCACGGCAAAGTATTTGGCGCTTTAGCGCGCCTGCTTGATCGTGACCAAGTGGCAGACCCTGTTTCACTAACCAACTACTTCGGCTCTGACGAATGGTTCCACGAAATTGGTGGTCGTAAGTTCCTTGAAGAACTAAACGAAAACGCCACAACCATTATTAACGTGCGTACCTACGCCGACATTATTTACAACCACTTCCTATCGCGTGAGCTTATTAGCATCGGTACCGAAATGGTGAACGACGCTTTTGAAAGCGACGCTGATACCTCACCTATCGATATTGTAGGCCAAACAGAAAGCCGCCTCTTTAAGCTGGCTGAAACTGGCAAGAGCGACAAAGGCTTCCAAAGCCTAAAATCACCACTGGTTAACGTGATTGAGCAAATGGAACTTGCTAAAAAGCAAGATAGCTTCCTGACGGGTGTAACAGCTGGCCTAAGTGATGTTGACAACCTTCTGGGCGGTTTCCAGAAGTCTGACCTTGTGATTTTGGCAGCGCGCCCAAGTATGGGTAAAACAGCGCTGGCCCTAAACCTAATGTACAATGCAGCAAAAGCCCTACATGAAGAGCGCCCAGGCGGCGCCGGTGTGGCTTTCTTCTCGCTTGAAATGTCAACCGAGCAGCTAGCGGCACGTATGCTGTCATCAGCGGCTGGTGTCTCAAGTGGTACCATGGCCCGTGGTGACGTTAAGCCTGATGAATTTACCCGTATTGCTGCTGCCGCTGATGAACTTTCAGCGATGAAGATTTTTATTGATGATACGCCGCAGCTTTCAGTTAACCAAGTGCGTGCCCGTGCGCGTCGTCTAAAGCGCCAAGAAAACATCGGCATGATTATTGTCGATTACTTGCAGCTAATGCGTGGTTCAGTCCGTGCGAACGATAGCCGTGTGAACGAGATTTCTGAAATTTCTCAAGGTCTTAAAGCTATTGCCCGTGAGCTTGAAGTTCCGGTTATTGCCCTTTCACAGCTTTCACGTAGTGTTGAAAGCCGTGAGAACAAGCGCCCTCAACTTTCTGACCTTCGTGAGTCAGGCTCTATTGAGCAGGACGCTGATATTGTAATGTTCCTATACCGTGAAGCTTACTATAAAGAGCGTGAATTCGGTGCCGATGCCACCCCTGAGCAGATGGCTGCCCTTGATGAAATCCGCAACCTGTCAGAGCTTCTATTCTCGAAGAACCGTAAAGGTTCAACAGGTCAGCTGAAGCTTGTCTTTCATGGTGAGACCACAAGCTTCCGCGATTACACCCAAGCAAGCTACTAATCCTAGCCTTTTATTCCTGATGTTTTTGATACAACTAATATGCTGTAACCCCTTGCAATTCTTTATATACGTGGTTATATAAATCTAGAAACTTCGTTTCTTCATTCCCTTTTTTCCTTTTACACAGGAGGCGCATATGCGTTTCATTACTCGTATCTTCAGCGGCTTTGCCGTTGTTTTCGCTGCGTTTACGCTCACTGCAATGCCGGCTCAGGCCAATCCTCTGGATGGTCTGATCGACGTCGATATCCGTACTGGCTCCTCGGGCCATTACCATCGCTATCGTACGCCGCAACCCGGTTCTGCTGATTGGGCCGAGCGCCGCTTCATTCACAACAGCAGCTCCGTCATTCGGACCCACATCCTGCCCACTGCGGCAGAATATGGTGAAGAAGGCGAATGGCTTGCCGACTCGCTGATCGTTCCTGGTGTACGTGCTGCCCAAAACGGCCGTTACAAGAACTACATCACGGCCGTCGGTCGCTATGACGTGAACGTTAACGTTCGCATCGAAAGCCGTAGCCGTACGGCCCGTCAAGAAATCGTCGAGATTTCGGTCTTCATGGAAATGCATGGACCGCACCTCGATTATCGTGGCGAGTCGACGACCGTTCGTCTGGTGGGTATCCAAACCCGTGCAGGCTACTGGACGTTCTATCCGCGCAACTCTGTGCGTGGCTGGAGACGCTAATAACGAAAATGACAACCGTCCCCTTTTGGGGGCGGTTGTTTTTTTGTGCATTCACCCCCTACTCATGGCATACTATGGCCATTATGGCGAAACCTAAGATTAAATATACCTGTAACGACTGTGGTGCTAGCTATCCGCGCTGGCAAGGGCATTGCGAAAGCTGCGATGCTTGGAACAGTATTGTCGAAGAAATTCCTGTAGCGGCAAGCCCGATGAGCGGCCGTGTTTCAGGCGGTAAAGCTGCACAGCTTGTATCGCTTGATGGCGCCCCTGAAGATGCCCCTCGTCACCTGACCCAAAGCGCTGAATTTAACCGCGTTCTTGGTGGTGGTATGGTACCAGGCTCAGCTATCCTTATTGGTGGTGACCCTGGTATTGGTAAATCAACATTGCTACTACAAACCGCCGCACACTTAAGCCAAAAAACACCTGTGCTTTACTTTAGCGGTGAGGAATCAGCCTCTCAAATTCAAATGCGTGGCCGCCGCCTTGGGCTTGAAAAAGCAAACGTGCACATTGCCACGACGGGCCACCTAGAAACTATTCTGGCCACTATTGCCGACCATAAAGCTGGCTTTGCCGTGATTGACTCTATTCAAACAGTGTTCTCAGACAAGACCGAATCTGCCCCCGGTACCGTTAGCCAAGTTCGCCTTGCTGCCAACGAAATTATTGGCGCCGCTAAACGTGCAGGTACCTGCATTGTATTTGTTGGCCACGTGACTAAAGAAGGCCAAATTGCTGGCCCACGTGTGCTTGAACACATGGTTGATACTGTCATGTATTTTGAAGGTGATCGTGGTCAGCCTTTCCGTATTCTGCGCACCTTCAAAAACCGTTTTGGTGCCACCAACGAAATTGGCGTTTTTGATATGGGCGATAAAGGCCTACGAGATGTACCAAACCCATCGGCCATGTTCTTGGATGAACGCTCGCTTGAAGCTGCAGGCAGCGCCGTTATCACCGCGATGGAAGGCACACGCCCTATGCTGATGGAAGTACAGGCCTTGGTTTCAGCAACTAACCTTGCCCAGCCCCGCCGTACAACACTTGGTGTTGATGGCGGCCGTTTGGCAATGCTTTCAGCCGTGCTAGATAAGCATGCAGGCTTTACATTTTCAAACCATGATATTTTCTTGAATATTGCAGGCGGCCTAAAAGTAACCGAACCTGCCGCTGACCTTGCAATGGCGTCGGCCATGGTATCGTCACTTCTAAATAAGCCCATCCCCGCTGACCGTGTAGTCATGGGTGAGCTTGGCCTTACAGGTGAAGTACGTAGCGTTGGCCAGATGGACATTCGCCTTAAAGAAGCTAAAAAACTTGGCTTTAAAGTGGCGATTATTCCAGCAGGCATCACACCGCCAAAAGTTGATGGCCTAAAGGTTGTGCCGATTAAGCGCCTAAGCCAGCTTGTTGAACATCTGTTTTAATAATAAGAAGACCCCATAACATGACCTCAATTGACTTACTCCTTATTGCCTTCACCTTAGGTGCAGCCTCTAACGGTTACCGCCGTGGTGTTATCCGTGAAGGTTTAATTTTGGCCATGTGGCTCCCGATTTATATTGTTGCAATTATCTTGGTGTTTACCACTTACGCCCCGCAAACAGCGGTTGAGAACAACCAGTCACTTGCGATGAATGATGTTCTTTGGACGTTGGGTAGTATTTTCCTACTAGGTAACGTTTTTGTTTACCTTATCAACAAAACACTTATTCAGCCTTGGCTATACCAACGCCGCCTTTTGAATACTGAGTCTACGCTTAAAATTCTTGGTTTTGTGTTGGGTGGTTTCCGTTTTGCGGCTGTCTTTTTTGCGACCCTTATGGTGTACGATATTTTTGTATCGCCCCTAGCCTTCCAAAAACTACCAGACTCGCAGTACATCAAAGAAGCTTATGAAACCAGTAAGCCTGTTAAGCGCTGGCTGATTGAAGAAGGCTACCTTGATGTTGAAATTCAAGTTTACGATGCCCGCGTTGAAGAAGAGAAAAACAAAAAGCAACAGCTTCTGCGTGGTACAGGTTTTGAAGGTATTCTGAATCGAGATTAATCTTCACCCCATAAAAAAAGAGCCCCAAAGTATAAAACTTTGGGGCTCTTTTTATTTGGTGGTATCACCTATCGCGATTGGTTGCCTTCAGGCACCGGGTTGTTGGTCAGAAGTGCCAAGCGCTTCAGGTCTTTCGACCATTCGTCGTTGGTGGCATAGTTCTTCTTCACCAATTCAAAGAGATACTTCGACATTTCGCACAGGGCGGGCTTGTTGGTGAACGCCTCAATGAGCGGCTGCAAACGCAGCATGCTAGCAACATCCTCGGTGAAGAGTGCATCAACCGTTTTGGTCACACTCAGCTTCGGCTTACGAGCCTGATAGGTCTCGGCAATCGAATCAAAGTGCATGGTTGCGGTAATGCTTTCACCAGCTTCATGGGGCAGTTTACCGCCGAACATTTCGACCGTAATCTTACCAGCGCGCAGCTTGCCATGCTGGCTAACGTACGGCGCATAAAGCGTGATTTGGATGTGCGGCGCACGGAAAATCAACCGAGACGGCAAGCCGTAGCTGCGGCGATTGATGATGCCCTTGGTAACGGTGCGCGTGTTCTCGATGATCACACGGCCGTCCTTCGCATCGCGGCGAACTTCAGAAATCAGCCCCGGCGAGACAAGGTCAAGGTTCAGATGCTGATTATCAAGGCGGCTTTTGAGCGACTTACCAACCAGTGGGTCGGCAATGCTTACAAGCTCAAACCAACGACGCAGCAAATACTTGTGCGCCAAGAATGGCTTAATGTTTTCGTTGAACATAAGGTTCCTCCGAAAAGAGTCAGAGAGAAAGGTGCAGAAATAAAAAAGAATAGAAGATAAGTAAGATTTAACCTGCCCACTTTACGCATTTTCGGGCAAAACAGCAAGCCCTACTTAAAAGTAGGGCTTTGAATTCAGTATGTTACTTAGCGTTTTTTCGTTGAATACGGGTTATCGCCAGCTTCAGTAATCAAGCGGAAAACAATCCCCTCAAGGCCAAACATTTGGCGCATACCGTTACTTAGGTAACGAAGGTAACTTACATGCACAGCCTGCGGGCGGTTACACCAAATCTTGAAGGTTGGTGGGCGCACACCAGTTTGTGCCATAAACTTAAGCTTAACAGGCTTATGGTCTTTGGTAAGTGGTGGTGGGTGGCCGATCACAGCGTCCGACAAGAAGCGGTTAAGCTTACCTGCACCAATACGGATGTTCCATAGGCGGTAAAGCTCTTCGATTGGGCCCATTAGGGTTTCAACACCTTTACCGTTAAGCGCACTCATGGTTACAAGAGGTACTTTCTTCACTTGAGAAAATTCTTTCTCAAGCATGAAGTTCATCTCGTCTAGGATTTCATCTTTGTTCTTAACGCTATCCCACTTGTTAAGGGCGATGATAAGCGGCTTGCCCTCGCCTACTACGTGGGCAGCAATTGTTTTATCCTGAAATTCAAACGGGTGGTTTGCATCAAGCAGCAACACAACAACGTGCGCCTTTGCCACTGAGTGAATAGCGTCAGAGGCACTCATCTTCTCAACCACGTCGTCAATCTTCGCTTTACGGCGCAGACCTGCAGTATCGATAAGTTCGTAACCTAGGCCATCGTGTTCCCAGCGGGTACTGTTACTCTCACGTGTTAGGCCAGCCTCGTCGCCTGTCATCATGCGGCTTTCGCCCGTTAGGCGGTTAACCAAGGTTGACTTACCAGCATTCGGACGACCAACAATAGCGACACGCATCCAGTCTGGGCGGTATGGGGCTTCAATGTTTTCGTCTTCGTCTTCAATAATATCTTCAAAGTATGGTGCAGGTTCTTGCGGCTCAAGGTCAACGTTATGAGTTACCTTAGCAAAAGGCTTCAAAGCTTCGATTACATCAGAGAAACCAGCATTGTGCGCTGCTGAAACCAAAATAGGATCATCAAACCCAAGGCTGTAGAAGTTATACATGTTCTCGTTTGCAGCTTTGGTATCAGCTTTGTTAATCACCAAAATCACAGGCTTGTTCGCTTGCTTAATCAAACGGGCAAGGCCTTGGTCAGCTGCAGTAACACCAGCAGCACCATCAACCACAAACATCACGGCAACAGCTTCGGCCATGGCGGCTGATGAAATGTCGTTCATGCGTTGGGTCAAAACTTGTTTTTCGCCTTCTTCAAAACCAGCAGTATCAATCAGTTCAACTGATTCATCACCAATTTTAAGTTCCGCGTATTTACGGTCACGCGTAATCCCTGGTTGGTCATGCACCAATGCCGCCTTGTAACCTACGAGGCGGTTAAAAATTGATGACTTACCAACGTTAGGTCGGCCGATAACGGCAACCTTGTTGTTTGTGTTTGGGATTTCATTCATAGGATTAGTCATATGCTACCACTCGGCCAGTATCAGTTAAGAAGTAAAGTAGACCACCTGCAACAACTGGTGGCACTGAGGCACGTACTTTCATATCAACAAGGCCCAGCTTTGTGCCCTCTTCTGGTGATACTGAAATGGCGTGACCATCGCTTGCGATTGCCATAAGGCGGTCGCCAGCAAGTACAGGGCCATACCAGAATACGCGTTCGTCTTTGTCGGTCATTGAATTGCGGCCAAGGTCAAGCACCCACTTAATGCGGCCTGTTGCACGCTCAAGCCCAACCATGTGGTTGCTGTTGGTCACCATAAAGATGGCGTTACCAATTACCACAGGCACTGACTGCGCCGAGAAGTCACGCTTCCAAACACGGCGGCCTGTTTTAAGGTTAAGCACAGCCATTTGGCCACTTGCGTTTGCAACGTAAACGTTACCATCCGTAATCACTGGTGGCGCTACAATATCAGTTAGGTTTGCCAGAGGGTCGTAGTTTGCACGGCCTGCCAAAGTTTCTTGCCACAGGTAGCGGCCATCTACTGATGATAGGGCGTAAATTTCACCGCTTGAGTACGGTACAACCACAACACCTTCAGCCACAGCTGGTGACGCACCGCCTAAAATGGCAATGCTTTCTTCGATGCCGCTGTGCGTCCAAAGCAGTTCACCGCTGTCAGCGCTAAATACGTGTAAACGGTTATCGTGGCTTACAACAAACACACGGCCGTTTTTAACGGTAGGTGCAGCACGCACAGGTGCTTTTACGTTTTGGCGCCAAAGCTCGTCGCCGGCTACGCCATCAAGCGCAACAACAAAACCGTTTGAGGTTGTGGCAAACAAAATGCCTTTTTCGTTCGAGATACCGCCTGCAACGCCAGCGCCGCTACGCTCTTTTTTAGAGATTAGTTGGCGTTCCCAAAGTTTTTCACCACTCCAAGCATCAAGGGCAATCACTTTGTTTTTAGGGGTCATCAAGTAAACTTTACCGTCCGCCACGATTGGGGCGTTTGTAAGGCCCTGCTCGCGGTTCACAGATGACATTACGTTTTTAGACCAAGCTTTGGTCACACGCTCAGGCAAGAACATATGACGGCCAGCGTTGCTGGCGCTACCGCCTGCTTGTGGCCAAATGGCCTTTTCGTCTTCTGGTTTCGGGAATTTGATTTTAAAGTTTTCAAGGCGTGAGTCTGGCTTCAGTTCAACAAGTGACTGAATCACATTCTCGCGTTCGCCTTCTAGTGGGGCAGCATCTTTGCCGCCACAGGCTACAATGATTGATGCTGTTGCGCTAAGCAGTAGCGCCGACGCAATAACTGAAGCTACGCGCATTAGTTCGTTGCCCCTTCGGTTGTGTTAGCTGCAAGAACACCTAGGCCTTTAAGGTAAGTTAGGCGTTTTTCAGCACGGTCACGCATGGCTTCGGCCATACCGCCTTGGGCCAAAAGCTCTTGGTAAAAGTTTTGGGCTGTTGCGTAGTCTTCTTGGTTTTGTGCGTTAACGGCCAACAGCTCAAGCGCTGTAAGCATGTATGGGCTTTTTGATGAAACAAGCGCCTTTAGCTTTTCGTTTGAGGCTTCAATATCGCTGCTCATCAAAATTTGGGCTTCAAGCACGGCACCAAGGTCACGGATAAGCACTGAGGCATCACTCTCGCGGATTTGGGCGTAAGTTTCAGCCGCTTCAGCTGTTTTGCCTTCGTTCATTTGGGCTTGAGCAAGCTCGAACAGGGCCATAGCACGGTAGCCGCCGTTAGCGTCTTCAGCTAGGTCAGAAAAACCTTCTGATGATTTGGCTTGCTTAGCTTCGTAAAAAGCAATGGCTTGCTGCTGGATTGTTTGTTCTTTGTGTTGCTTGTAGTACTGAGTGGCACCAAAGCTTGCAAACAGAATAAATACCGCAAAGATGATAAAGTTACGGTTGTCTTTCCACCAGTCGTGCATCGCCTGTTCGCGGATGTCGTCGTCTAGGCCGTGAAGAAAGTTAATACGCATTTTTTAAGGCTCCGGTATTTATTGTATTTGTTTAAATTCTTTGAATATTACGTCCGAAAGTTTTACAGCATTTAGGCCGCTTTAGCTAGCCTTTTTCCCGCTAGAAGTCCTTCCGATTGTCCCTGGGATTGATGACAGCAAGTGCTTGGTGTAAGCATGCTTCGGCTTCAAGAATACATCCTTCGTGTTGCCTTGTTCTACAATCTCACCGCCTTGCATCACAAGTACACGTTCGCAAATTTCGCTTACCACGCGCAAATCGTGCGAGATGAAAACATAGCTCAGGTTATATTTCTTCTTCAAATCTTGGAACAACGCCAAAATCTGTTTTTGCACTGATACATCAAGCGCCGAAACAGGCTCGTCTGCAATAATAAGGTCAGGCTTCAGGCTAAGGGCACGGGCAATGCAAATACGCTGACGCTGACCACCTGAGAACTGGTGTGGGTAGCGGTCGTAACTATCTTCAGGGAGGCCGCAATCTTTCAGCAGCTGTTTTACAAACGTTTCACGCTCGGCTGCTGGCATAATGTTGTGGGCACGCAGGCCTTCGGCGACAGATTCACCGATGCGCATACGTGGGTTTAACGATGAGAACGGGTCTTGGAAGACCATCTGCATATGGCGGCGAGTTTCTTTAAGGCCTTTGCCTTTTTGGGTGGCAATGTTTTCGCCTTTAAAAATAGCTTCGCCCCCATCAGGTTGGTATAGGCCAATAATGCAGCGTGCAAGGGTTGATTTACCGCAGCCACTTTCACCTACAACGCCTAGGGTTTCGCCTTTATACATTTCAAACGAAACACCCTTTAGGGCTTCAAAAACTTCAGACTTACTGAATAGGCCGCCTTTGCGCACGTTAAATACTTTGCGCATATCGGTAACTTTCAGCAAGGCGTCCTTCTTGCCTTTAAACGGGGCATGGGGTTTAAACTTCGGCATCGCCGCAAGAAGCTTTTTGGTATAAGCATCCTTTGGCTTACTCATGACTGATTTTACAGTCCCCTCTTCCATCACGTTGCCGTGCTGCATAACAACTACACGATCACCCAAGGCTTCAACCACGCCAAAGTCGTGGGTAATGAATAGCACTGAAAGTTTGAACTTCTTCTGAAGTTCTTTCAGCAGTTTCAAAATTTCGCCCTGCACGGTCACGTCAAGCGCTGTGGTGGGTTCGTCTGCAATGAGTAGTTTGGTGTTCATGGCAAGAGCCATAGCAATCATCACACGTTGGCGCTGACCGCCCGACATTTGGTTAGGGTATGCATGGTAGCGGCGCTCAGGGTTATCGATGCGCACGGTTTTAAACAGTTCAATCACACGGGCTTTACGCTCAGCGGCGTTCATGTCGGTATGAATAGCCAAAACCTCGGCCACTTGCTCGCCCACTTTAAATACTGGGTTAAGGCTTGTCATAGGCTCTTGGAAGATCATGCTCATCTCGCGCCCACGCAGCTTACGGAATTCACTTTGTGAAAGGTTCATCAAGTCTTTGCCGTCAAACTCAATCTTCTTGGCTTGTTTGGTGGCTACATCAGGTAGTAGGCCCATAAGTGCAAGCGCTGAAACTGACTTACCACTACCAGACTCACCCACAAGGCATACAATTTCGCCCTGCTTAATTTTAAATGAAACGTCACGTACGGCGGTGGTTTTACCAAATGAAACTGTAAGGTTTTGAATATCGACAAGTGTGGTCATCAGGCTCTTCTTTTTACTTATTAACCAAGAACGCATTTTATACCATATTTTGGCCATAAAGTCGCTTGATAATAATAAGATTTTTAAGAACTTTTTGGTTTGTCAGAATGCTAAATGCCGCTACACTAATTTGACGACGCCTGACAATAAAAATTGCTAAGGGAGTCCTACGCCATGACCCAGCGTACACCTACTCTACTATCAACCAAGCTACGTATTTACCTAGCTGGCCCTGATGTTTTTACCCGTAACCCAGATGAACTTGCCGAGCAAAAGCGCCAAATTTGCGAGCGTTATGGCTTTGAAGGTATCTTCCCACTCGACAATGCGCCTGAGCTTTTAAACCAGCCGCACAAAACCCCATTCCACAAGGCGCTTAAAATCAGCCGTGCAAACGAGCAGCTGATGAACACCTGCGACCTTATGATTGCCAACATGACCCCATTCCGCGGCCCTAATGCCGACACTGGCACCGCTTACGAGATGGGCTTTATGCGTGCCCAAGGCAAAGCCGTGTTTGCATACGCCAATGTTTATACCGCAACCGATGGCCTTTCAGGCCGCCAACATATTGACCGTGTGCGCACCTACTACGGCGACGTTGTTGCCCGTGATGGAGGCGAAGGCTTTGAAGACCCTAAGCAAAAAATGCTGATTGAAGACTTTGGCATGGTTGATAACCTGATGCTTGATAGCGCCGTGTTCCACTCAGGTGGTGAAATTGTGGTAACGCCAGTTTCGGAAGATAACCGCTACACTGACCTACGTGGCTTTGAAGAATGTGTGAAACAAGCCGCAGCCGAACTCCTACCCAACACCCACACCATGGACGGCCTTGACCTTACGCAAGACGACTTCACATACACAACAGGCACTGATGCTAAAGAGGCACTCGCTTAGTCCAAAATAAAAAGGCTGCTAAATGCAGCCTTTTTAAATTCCCATAAACACAACTCATGATAGCATGGGTGAATAATAAGAAAGAGTAGCGAATGAAACTTAAGCCTATTATCACCCATGTTACAATTTTTACTTTAGGAAGCATATTGACTGCTAGTTACTTTGTAATGAGCGTTATCCCAAGCACTTCAAAATATATTTATTCCACTGAAGTTCATAATATTGAACTTCCTAAAAAAGACAGTCCAACCCCTTATGCCGAAATCCTTCAAAAAAGATACCTATCTTACTTATATGGTGCGTCCCCATATTATTTCTTCAAAAGACAGGAATCTAAAAACATTACTAAGACATTGGCGGAATTAGGTTATTGGCCAGCTGTTGACGATATATTCGGTTATCACCACTGGCGTGCTGATGACCCGCGCCTAAATGAGGCACAACATAAATACCACTTCGAGGAAGCACTGAACTGGGCAGAATACGCGGCAAAAGGTGGTTACCAAATCCCCATGCTGCTGATGATAACAAGGCTTAACCTTGCAAAACACCAAAATATTGCACAAGAACTACATGACGTCGAAGACTATGTTAAAGGTTCATCATTTAATGGCCCCGCCAGAATGTTAGCAAAGTATTTCGGCGAGCAAAATAAATCTGAAAAAGAGCAGTTTTACCAATCTCTAGAAAAACAAATTGCTAAAGAGAACAGACCAGAACCTGCTTGCACAACCATTACCCCATGGAAGGGTTGGTAAGGGTCTACTCGCCCTTAAAGCCAATACCGACGATAAAGATTTCGCGCGAGTCTTTGCGTGAAGCTGAGGGTTTAACGAAGGCAACTTTGTCGTAGCGCTTGCGCAGCATCTCAGAAAACGGTTTTTCTTCCCCGCCCATAAACAGCTTACAAACAAAGTGGCCACCTTGTTTTAGGTGTTGGTCGGCAAAGTCGGCCGCAAGTTCGGCCAGGTGCATAATGCGCAGGTGATCAAGGCTTGCGTTACCGCTGGTTTCAGGCGCCATATCTGACAGCACAACATCTACACGGTCGGGCGAAATTTTTTGCAGTTCTTCAAAGCATTCGTCAGTCGTAAAGTCGCCGCACAAAAATTCAACCCCAGGGATTTGATCAATCTCAATCTTATCAAGGGCAACAACGGTGCCTGTGTTTTCCATCAGGCGCACGGCCATTTGGCTCCAGCTGCCGGGGGCCGCACCAAGGTCAACGATAACGTCGCCCTTTTTGATGATGCCATATTTTTCATTAATTTCTTTAAGCTTATATACAGCCCGTGAACGGTACCCTTCTTGCTGTGCAGCAGTAGAGTATTGGTCACGGACTTGGCGCTCTAGGTAGCGACGTGATGAAATTGAAAGGTTCTTCTCAAACTTTGTACTATGTCTGAGTACTTTCTTTTTCTTTTTTAGAGGCATTTTATACGGCCTTGTTTAGTTCAATTTTGGCTGACTGTAAGCACAAACCTACACAAATACCGCTATGGAGTACATAGATTTTATCGGTATTGGTTACGTTCATGAGTGCCAAAATCTTCAGTGCGCACGGCAAAAGGAAGCCAACACCTTTGCTGTCAATGTAAGGGTGAGCCTCACGTGCAGCAAGGCGCATGGCGGCAATTTCTTGAGCTGCTTTTTCAACTTCGGCACGGTGCATTGTGCGGTCTTCAATGTCGTAAGTTGAGCCTACAATCTCTCGCACGTATCTAAATAGGTTCATCGGTGCGCCTGCAACAGCAAGGGTTGCCCCCTCTTCTAGTGTTGGCCAACCGTCCATCGCTTCGGCAAATTGGGCTGTCATTTCGTCAACGGCATCATCAAGATGCTCAACATCAATAATTTCGCCGATGGCTTCAAAGCGGTGCGACCATGGGGCCACGCCAATTTGCAGACTATCGCCAGCGACAACTGAAAAATCATCCGCATTTACGATGCCAAGCTCAGTGCTACCGCCACCACTATCGGCAAAGTAAAACGGCCCCTTAAACTGGCGTAGGTGCGGTAATACACCCATCAGTGAAGTTTGTAGCTCATCTAAGCCTGAAAGCATCTGAAATGGCATAGCTTCGGCCGCTAGACGTTCAAGAACCTCAGCCCCGTTTGCTGCTGAACGCAGAGATTCAGTGGCAGCTGCCACAATACTTTTGGCGCCAAGCTCTTTCGCAATACCCATAAATTGCTGGGTGCTTGTAATCAGAGTTTCAATAGTTTCAGGTGCAAGGGCTTGCAGTTCGGTAAGGTTGCGGCCAATGTCATGCTCAACCGAGCTATTATGCACGGTTGTGTAGTCACCATTTTCGGTCACTTCAATAGCAAGGGTACGGATGCTGGCCGTACCGCAATCAATGGCCTGATAAACGCCAGGCGCAAACTTTAAGTTAGACACGTGCCAATACCTTATCCGCTGCCTTAAGAGTAATATCCATATGTAGTTCTTCGTGGGCGGTTGAAGTAAACCATGCTTCAAACGCTGAAGGTGGCAGGTAAACGCCCTCTTCTAGCATGCCGTGGAAGAAACGAGAGAATTTATCAGTATTGGTGGCCTTAACTTCGTCAAAGTTTTGCGGAAGCTTATCAGCAAAGAACAAACCAAACATGCCGCCCACGTGGTGGCAGACCATCTCTTGGTTATGTTTTTTAGCAAGGCGGGTTAGTTCAGTTTCCAAAGTGGCTGAGATTTCAGTTACTTTTTTATAAACATCGTCATTCAGTTGCTCAAGTGTGGCGCAGCCAGCAGCCGTTGCCACTGGGTTACCTGAAAGTGTGCCCGCTTGGTAAACGGGGCCAAGGGGTGCAAGGTGATCCATAACCTCTTGGCGGCCACCGTAAACAGCAAGTGGCATACCGCCACCCACAACTTTACCAAAGCACGCAAGGTCAGGCTTAATGTTGTATAGCCCCATGGCTGAGTTTTTGTGCACACGTAGGCCTGTCATCACCTCATCAAAAATAAGCAGTGCGCCGTTGTTGGTGCAAAGTTCACGTAGACCTTCAAGGAAGCCATCGTTTGGCTTAATAAGGCCCATGTTACCGCAGATAGGCTCAGTGATAATGCAGGCAATGTCGTCAAACTTTTCAAATACGGCTTTAACGGCGTCAAGGTCGTTAAATGGAACAATAGTGGTTAGAGCTGCAAGTTCTTCAGGCACGCCCGCTGAACCTGGAATACCCGCCGTTGCGGCACCACTGCCTGCGGCGACGAGCAAGCTATCGCCGTGGCCGTGGTAGCAGCCATCAAATTTAATAATACGTTTTTTACCAGTGTAACCACGGGCCAAGCGGATGGCGCTCATGGTGGCCTCGGTCCCTGAGTTTACAAGGCGGATTTTCTCAACGCCCCAGTCTTTATGTTTGGTAATCAGAAGGTCCGCAAGGTAGGTTTCACGGTCGGTCGGTGCGCCAAATGATGTGCCCATTTCGGCAGTGTTTTTAATGGCTTCAATCACGCGTGGGTTAGCGTGGCCCAAAATCATTGGCCCCCATGAGCCTACAAAGTCAACGTATTGGTGTTCGTCCATATCTTGGAAGATAGCCCCTTCAGCGGCAGCCACAAACACAGGTGTGCCACCCACGCCTTTAAATGCACGCACTGGTGAGTTTACACCACCAGGAATAAGCGTTTGCGCACGACGGAATAGCTTTTCCGATACAGGGATACGCATATTATATTCAGGCATTTCAGGAAGGACGTTTGAGGTCATGGGCATAACTTTCTTTTAAAATACGTTAAGACGTGCTCATATATACCAGAGCCTACGCATAAAAAAAAGAGCTAAAGAACGCACAAAATGGCCGTTTACACAAAATTAACCCTCGACGACCTTACCCCCATTTTGGAGCGGTACGATATTGGTGAGCCTTTAAGCCTAACCCCTATCGCCGAAGGGACAGCCAACACAAACTACATGTTTGCCACCACCACTGGCCGCTATGTGTGCACCCTTTTTGAACGCCCTGAAGAAGCAGCGCAGATGAGCTGGCTTCCCCAGTTTTTAGAATACCTAAATAACAAGGGCCAAAACGTTATTACCTACCTGCCCGACACCACCGGCAGCTTTGTGCAATACATTGGCAAAAAAGTATGTGTGATTAGCTATTACCTACGTGGTGAGCATGGCAAACAAACAGCTAAACATGCTGAAAAAGCTGGTGCTACCCTAGCAAATCTTCATATTGCAAGCGAAGGCTATGCCGCCCCTGTAGCCCAAGCATGGGCGGCGGAAGCCCATCAGGCTTTTGCTAAGAAACTCACCTGTACCGAACACCCCATGTATAAAAAACTATACGCCGAGCCTGCTTGGCAAGTGAGCAACCAAGAATCACGCCTTAACTTACCGCAGGGCGTGACCCATGCAGACTTCTTCCCCGATAATGTATTGTTTGAAGGGGGCTATGTAAGCGGCGTGATTGACTTTAACCTTGCGGGCCTAGATGCTTTTGCGTACGACCTTGCTATGGCGCTAACCGCTTGGGGCTTTGATAAGGACGGCAATCACCTACCCGCCGTATTTAAAGGCTTTTACAAAGGCTATACAAATGTTAGACCTTTAACCGCAAAAGAAGCTGCCGCTATGCCTGAGCTTTGCCGCCGAGCCTGCTGCGCTATCATGACCATGCGCCTGCAATGCCTTGAGCAAGATGCTGACGGCGAACATAACGAAGACCACCATGAAGGGCCGCGCCCACCTGAGGCCTACGGCAAGCGCCTTGAGTTTTTTCAAGATGACAAAAACATTAAAGAACTGAATTTCTAATGACTGCAAAACCAAGCCCAAACGTAATCATTTATACTGATGGTGCCTGTTCAGGTAACCCAGGCCCCGGTGGCTGGGGTGCCGTACTGGTTTGGAATGGCGTTGAGAAAGAAATTTTTGGCGGTACTGAAGATACCACCAATAACCGTATGGAGCTTCAAGCTGTTATTGAGGCCCTCGCCCTGCTTAAAAAGCACTGCGTGGTTGACCTTTACACAGACTCTAAGTACGTGCTGCAAGGCGCAACTGAATGGATGGATAACTGGAAAGCCCGTGGCTGGAAAACAGCGGCCAAAAAGCCCGTTGAAAACCAAGACCTTTGGCAAGAACTTGACCATCAACTGACACGCCATACCGTAGAGTTCACATGGGTTAAAGGCCACTCGGGCGACCCTATGAACGAACGTGCCGACAAGCTAGCTATCAGAGGGCGCCATAAGTATGAGAAGCTTGCTAAGAAAGCTTAAGACTTAACGCCTATAATCTGATTGGGGTACCTATGCAAGACGCTGATAAATTTATGACTGGTCTGCAAAACACTTTGCTTGTGGCCTCACCTGCCCTGAACGATACCCCATGGGAAAATACCGTTATTTACATTTGTAGCCACACAGAAGAAGGCACAATGGGTGTAGTCATTAACCGCCCATTAGAAGACATTACCTTTACCGAGATTACCTCAGAGCTTGAAATCCCACGCAGTAGCTCAGCGGGTGACCCTGTGATTTTCTCAGGCGGGCCGGTTGAGATTAACCGAGGCTTTGTACTGCATAACGATGGCTACCAACACGAAAGCACAATGCGTATTGCGCCGAATATTAATCTTTCAGCAACGTCAGACATTGTAACGGCCATTGCCCGTGGCACCGCCCCAGAAGACCTAAACTTTTGCTTAGGATACTCAGGCTGGGACAGCGGCCAACTTGAACAAGAACTGGTTGAAAACAGCTGGTTTACCCTTAGCGCCGATACTGACATTCTGTATAAAACCCCACCCGAACAGCGCCACGATGCCTGTATGAAAAAGCTTGGGCTTGATCCGTCACGCATCTCAGTGCCGCACGGCAGTGCCTAAACACATCGCCTTTCACATTCACAACACCCCTACCCTGTGGATAACTTTGTTGATAAAACAACAAGTGCTTGCTTTGTAATAAGTTAGCTTTTTCATCACCATACAAATTGGCACTGTATTTGCCCTTTTGGCGTTCAATTAAATATGTTTATTTTCAACAGTTTAATACAGAACGTATACGGGTTAGTTATCATGCAGGTGCATTACTACCCTTTGGTGTGCAAATAAAAACTTATAGGCAGAGGGTGTGCATAATTGGTATACAATTAGTACAGTTTATAAAAGGCATACCCGTATGAAATACTTTGAAAAATTAAAAGCATCGCAACTAATTGTATTATCAGTGTTCCTAATTGCGGCCATTGCAGCTGCCATTATTTTGAACCTGCCCTACCAAGTAAGCCTTACCACCGAAACAGCGAAAATGAACATCAAGGCCGAAACTAGAGTTAACCTACCCTGCAGCGAAGTTCAGCTTAAAGCGGGTAGCACAACAACGGTTGAAGCTGACGTTACAGGTAAAGGCTATGCCGTCGTAAGCCTACTTGATGAAGATAACCAGCTTAAACTGCACATTATCGGCCTCCTACGCGGCCTTGACTGCACCATGGATGTAACCCTTAAGCGTGGTGAAAGCATTCAGCTGCCTGCAACCATGACCTTTATTGCACGTGATGGTGTGTACCCCGTGCCTGCACCAGCTGGGGCCTTTAGAACGTTTAAATACTAATTATATGGCCACACTTTAGGGGGCATATTTAAGCTAAGGGCATAAATCTCAATAAAAATTGCGATTTAACCCCACCCAGCTATTGACAAAGCAGCCGAAGCTAGCTACAAATACACCTCAATCGCCTATTGAGGCGGATTTTGATATAGATTTACACAGGTTTCGCACCAACTGTTTATTACCAACTGTTGATGCATAATTTTGAAAAGATTAAGGAATACTCAAATGTCACGAGTTTGCGAAATTACCGGCAAAAAGCCTAGCGTTGCGAACAACGTATCACACGCTATGAACAAAACTAAGCGTCGTCAGTTGCCTAACCTGCAGGAAAAAACTTTCCACAGCATTACCCTAGGCCGCAACGTTACTCTACGTGTTAGCACAAACGCTATCCGTACAATTGCTAAATACGGCAACATTGACTTGTTCATGCAAGGCTACAAAGGCTACAAAACATTTTCAGAAGGCGCTCTAAAGCTTCGTAAAGCTATTAAAGCGAAAGAAGCTGAAGCTAAGTAAGTTTCATTCTGAATAAGTTTTTAGTTCTTACGAGCTGATCTCTTACTGAAGCCCCTTCGGGGGCTTCTTTTTTTATGATGAATATGAAGATGCGCATATTAAGGATAGAAATTAGTAAGGAAGTTGCTGGTAACCCTGAGGCAGCTTTTCAAAGCCGAGGTACAGCATAAGCATTGTCTTAACGACGTAGATACCCAAACCCAATGCCGTAGCGATTACGGCGCTTTTAAGGTCAACCCCGCCCTTACGGCGTAGCGACTGGTGCCAAGTTTCTTCGGGCAGCATCTGGCCACGGCTAAACCAACTTTTGCGGACGAGAGTATTCAGGTGCTGGAAGTACACGTAGTTTGCAAAAAGGCCCATCCCTAAAATTGAAACCACAATTGGGGCAAAAAAGTCGATGGTTTGAACAGCGATGGTATTACCATCAGCGCCCAAAATGTACTCACCAGCGTGGTCAACTAGCATAAAGGCAAAGAAAGCCACCCACCCCCACTTAAACATACGGTGATAGAAGAACCACATGAAGCTCCAGAAGGCTGCGCCCCAGTTCATGGTAATCATGTGGCCTGCTTCAATATCAGTGAACACACGCTCGAAATAGGCGCGTTTCTTTTGAGGCACAAGCTCAAGCATCGCCTTATGGCGAATCTCTTGCGTAATGGGCTTAATGCCGTGTGGCATGTTGTGCGTTTCGTTCATATCATTCATGGGTATAGTTTAAACAAAAAACCGCCGTATTCCTACGGCGGTTTTTATTATTGGGCGTGCCCCCTTAAATCATGCCAAGGGCATGCGGCATCCCGAGCACAAAGTGCGAGGTTGCCGATGGGAGCTGGGAGGTAATCCCAGCACGCTAGGTCTAGCTTTGCTAGCCTAGCGTGTTTAAAGATTACATGTGTTTGATGATAGCCTCACCAAACTCAGAACATTTAACTTCTTTAGCGCCGTCCATCATGCGGGCAAAGTCGTAAGTTACAGTCTTCGCTGTAATTGCGGCTTCAACACCACCAATAACCATGTCGGCAGCTTCAGTCCAGCCCATGTGGCGTAGCATCATCTCGCCCGATAGGATAAGTGAGCTTGGGTTCACTTTGTCCATACCAGCGTACTTAGGTGCTGTACCGTGTGTCGCTTCAAAGATAGCGTGGCCAGTGTTGTAGTTAATGTTTGCACCAGGCGCAATACCGATACCGCCTACACATGCCGCCAAAGCGTCAGAGATGTAGTCACCGTTTAGGTTCATGGTTGCGATAACGCTGTATTCAGCTGGGCGTGTTAGGATTTGCTGCAAGAATGCATCGGCGATAACGTCTTTCACCATTACCTTGCCTGGTTGCTCTTCCCAGTTTACGTCTTCAGCGACTACAGCTTTATCAGCGTACTCTTTACGTACTAGGTCGTAACCCCATTGCTTGAAGGCACCTTCGGTGAACTTCATGATGTTCCCTTTGTGAACAAGTGTCAGGCTAGGAAGCTTGTTTTCAATGGCGTAGTCCATTGCGGCACGTACCAAACGCTCGGTACCTTCTTTAGATACTGGCTTAATACCAATGCCTGAAGTTTCAGGGAAGCGAATCTTCTTCACGCCCATTTCTTCTTGCATGAACTTAACCATTTTCTTAGCGCCTTCTGAGCCAGCTTCCCACTCAACACCAGCGTAAATGTCTTCGCTGTTTTCACGGAATACAACCATGTTTGTGTCTTCAGGGCGTTTCACTGGGCTTGGCACACCTTTAAAGTACTGCACTGGGCGCAGACATGTGTAAAGGTCAAGCTCTTGACGTAGGGCTACGTTCAGGCTACGGAAACCGCCTCCTACTGGTGTTGTTAGAGGGCCTTTAATACCAAGTAGGTATTCGTTAAAGGCTTCTAGGGTTTCTTCAGGTAGCCAAACTTCACGGCCGTAAACTTCGTTTGCTTTTTCGCCAGCGAATACTTCCATCCATGAAATTTCACGCTTGCCGCCGTAGGCTTTCTCTACAGCTGTATCAAGTACGTTTTGTGTGGCTTTCCAGATATCTGGGCCAATGCCGTCACCTTCGATGTAGGCAACAATTGGATTATCAGGAATGTTTAGTTTGCCATTTGAAACAACAACTTTTTCGCCTTTAGTAGGCACTTTAATTTTTTCAAAAGCCATAATGTGCTCCGTTTCTTTATATTATTTAAATTTAGGATGGTTCGGATGAGATTTTTACTTCATTGGGCAAAGTTTAGGTACGAAGTGTAGATAATCTACATGAGTAACTCAACTAAGCGATGAAGTGAAAAGGTCGCCGAACCAGTTAAATTTTATTCACCTTGTGATTGGCTGAAGCATACTTCGCCATCAAAGGTGTATAGGTTTTCAGTTTTAATCCAGTCAAAGCCCTTCATCTCGATGTTCTCAAGAATATGGCGGATGTCACTGTTCTTCATTTCGCCTTGGCTCATAAAGCGGCAGCGCCATTGGTCAGAAACTGCAGTTACATCGCGGTCTGAAGGGTAAACGTGCATACCACGGCTTGAGATGCTTTTTAGCACCAAGCCACTTACAGCACTTGCTTCAACAGCCTTGCCAAGTTCTTTGATGTTTTGGCCGTCCCAATCCAAGAACACATCAACACCTACCAACTGCTTAGTACGTACTGATTTTGTTGTTTCTTGTGGGCTTGGCAGTTTTACTGATTTTGCACCAGCGTTCACAGCTTCAGGCAAAGTGCTTGGCTTACCGCCAAGGTTTGCAATTACAGCGTCAGCAAATTCGCTTGTTGAAACGGCATTGGTGCCCTTCTTCGCGATATCGGCTGTGTGTACACCGTCTTCAATGGTTTTAAGCCATGCGTTTTCAATCTTCTCGGCAACGTCGCCTTGGCCAATGTGGCGCAGCATCAAGATACCTGCGTTTAGAAGGCCTGATGGGTTGGCGATTGATTTACCAGCAATGTCAGGGGCTGAGCCGTGCACAGCTTCAAACATTGAGGCCTTTTGGCCGATGTTTGATGAACCCGCAAGACCCACTGAACCTGCAATTTGAGAGACGATGTCAGAAACAATATCGCCGTAAAGGTTTAGGGTTACCACAACGTCAAAGCGCTCTGGGGTATCGGCAATGCGCGCCATACCAATATCAACAATCAGGCTTTCTGCTTCAATCTCTGGGTATTCAGCTGCAATCAGCTTAAATACTTTGTGGAACAGACCATCTGAGATTTTCATGATGTTGTCCTTCACAAGAACAGTCACCTTTTTACGGCCGTAAGCACGGGCGTATTCAAAGGCGTAACGCACAATCATCTCGCTACCTGTACGGCTTAGCAGCTTAACTGAGTGGCAAGTGTCACGTGTTTGACGGTACTCAATACCTGCGTATAGATCTTCTTCGTTTTCACGAACCACAACCATGTCGAACTTATCGTGCTTTGAGTCCACGTAAGGTGTCATGGTGCGTACCGGGCGAATGTTCGCAAACAGGCTAAGTGATTTACGCAGTGTTACGTTAACACTTTTGTAGCCGCCACCTTGTGGGGTGGTTAGTGGTGCTTTAAACAAAAGCTTAGTACGGTTAATTGATTCCCAAGCTTCGTCGGTAACACCTGTCATGATGCCAGCTTTGTAGGCTTCTTCACCTAGGGTTACGAATTCAGGTTTAATGTCGGCGCCAGCGGCTTCCATAATGCGAAGGCTTGCGTCCATAATTTCTGGGCCGATGCCATCACCACGTGCAACTGTAATTGCTGTTGTCATTTTTATTATTCTCCGTTTGAGGTGGTTGAAGTAGTTGAATTTGTTGGGGCCATTGCCGGTGCCGGGATTTCATGCGGCGCTGGGTAGGTGTATAGGTTTAGTTCTGGGTCTTCGTTAATAATTTCCATGCGGTGTAGGTTTAGCGCAGGCTGACGACGGTATGTGTACTTTACGCTCAGCTTACCTGAAGTGTAGTTACGGTCGTGCATATCAAAGAACATATCCACCAGTGGCATAGCGTCTTCTTGCGGGAAGTAACGCTGCGTAATAAAGGCAATAAAGCGGCTTGCATCACGTTTGGTATCGGTTAGGTTCACGTTGTCGCGCCATTCTTTCCAAACCAGTTTAATCTTTTGCACCTTCGGTGCGCCGCTGCTTGCAAATTCTTTAGCAGGTTCAACAAACAAAATAACGCTGGCAAAGTTATCAGCTACGCAGGCAAAGTCGTTGCCTTTAGATGGGTACATTGGGTCTGGCAGTTGTAGCCAGTTACAATCAAGGTGTTTGGTAACGGCTGCGGCCTCTTGGCGAATGTCAGCAGGTTGGGCCCCTTCTGGCGCTGACGGTGTTGAAGCACAACCGGCAACAAATGCAGTTGCCACTAAGCTGGCTGAAAGAAATAAATTACGCACTAGCAGTTTCCTTTTTAGCTTCCTTCGCTTTATTGAAGGGCATTTCGTCAAAGGCTTGGTCAGCTTTAGCGGCCAGAATAAAGTCGGCCCCTGCTAGGCCGTCAATGGCGTGGGTCCAAATTTCAAGTTCAACAAGGCCCCATGTAAAATGAATGTTTGGGTGGTGGCCCACGTCTTCAGCAATCTCAGCCAATGCATTTACATATTTAAGAGCACGCTTAAAGTTACGAAACTTGTAGCTTTTAAAAAGGCGCTTGCCTTCGGTTGTAACTTCCCAGCCGTTGCCCAGCTGTGCGAGGTACTCTGATGTTTCTTCTGGAGTAAGTGGCGGCATGCCCGCTTTACATGGAATGCACTCTTGGTTTGCAAGTGACATGAATAGACCTTTCATTCATCAATAAAAGTTAACTTTGCGCGCCTTATTTTATTGCTTATTTTGGCTTGAGTAAACGCAAAGAGCACTCTTTTTTACCACAGTTTGAGACCCACGCCAAATATTGTCAGTTGTTTTGTCAGCAATATCTAATATGTACCTTCATAATTAATCGTGAACAAATTTCACAAGGGGAATAATAATGCGTACATCGCACTCTAATATTGGGGGAAAATATGGGCAAACAAGCAAGCCAAGCTAAGGGTGTTTGGGTTGTGGGTTTTGGGGTTAAATCACCAAAACGTCATAATAAAAACAATTCCGAGTACATGGATGACTTTGCGTTCGTTTTAGATAAAACGGGCCATAGCTCTTTTGTGCCTTGGAGCGAACTTGAATTAGACACTAAGAATATTGTTTCAGACGCCTACCTACTCGAGGCATTGTCTGAGCTGCACGATAATGCCAGCACTTCTTTTGGGCTGTACCACCTACAGCCGGCCTCAACGCCAGAGATTGCTGACTTTCTCGTGCAGGCACACATTATCCCACTTCTACGGGATCTTGAAATTATCGAACATGGTGTAATGCAAGCTATGCAGCGCCACGACTTTAGCGAGTCGCGCGGTGATGTTGCTATCAGCATGTTCTTTAAGCAGAGGTTTGATGCTATCAAGAAAATTGAACAACGCATCAGACAAGAGCAGAGCTCAAGTCGTAAGCCTAAGGCGGCTAACGGGAGCCACGCTCAACAAGGTTTGGCTCTATTACCAAGCTAAGTTATCACGTGTGTGGCGGGCATCTAAGGGTCGTCACCCCTTAGGCCTAAGCCAAACAAAGTCCCCATCTGTTAGCAGGTGGGGGTTTTGTTTTTCAGCCTCATGTAGCAGGCCTTTAGCCACGGTACGTTTATCATCATAGTGGCAGCACACAGCACCAATAAACAAACCACCGCCAGGTAAAGCCGCCTTTTTCTTGGCATCGTAATAGGTTGAAGCTAAAGCATATGCCCCTGCTGAAAAGCCTGTAAATACTTTGATGTTTGATTGCAGCAGCTCAACCGCCACACCCTGCATAGGTTCAATCACCTTTTGCAGCATAATGCCGCCGGGGCAATAAAGAAGGTCAGCCGCTTTGGAATATTCAAGTAATTGCGTGGCATCTTCAGCCGTTAGAATGCTGACAGTTTTATTTGGCCAATATTCCTGACAGCGCTCGCCTAGTTTGCGAGCAATGTTTGCCCACTGTTTAGGGCTATTTGCCCACGGCACTAAAACAACCGTCAGAGTATCAGACGCAAAAAAGGCCCCACCCCCTGTAAGCATTTCTTGGAAGTATGTTTCCCAAGCTTGCTTGGCTTCTTTAGAGGTTAACCCTCTAAACCCGCCGTGGAGTAAGGCCTTTTGAGACATTAGTTTACAAGTGCACGCGCTGCTTTAATCGCATCGTCTAGCTTAGCAGTGTCTTTACCGCCAGCCATTGCCATGTCAGGGCGGCCACCGCCCTTACCGCCAACAACTTCAGCTGCTGCGTTTACAAGTTTGCCTGCGTTAAAGCGGCTTGTTAGGTCTTTGGTAACGCCAGCGCAAAGGGTTGCTTTACCATCAGCATCCGAGGCAATCACAATCACGCCACTACCAATTTTGTTTTTAAGGTCGTCAACCAATTCACGCAGAATGCCTGTTGCAACGCCCGGAACAGACGCACCGATAAAACGGAAGTCGCCCACAGTTTCGGCCTTTTGCATAAGGTTATCAGCATGGCTACCACCACTTGCAACACCGCCCTTTTGCGCTTCTTTAAGGTCTTTTTTCAAAGTCTTAATTTCGTTTTGTAGCGCATCCAAACGTGTAGATAGATCATCTGGCGATGTTTTTAGGGTTTGCGCCGCAGTTACCAATTGTTTTTCACGGTTACGTAGGTATTCAAAAGCACCATGACCCGTTACGCCTTCAACACGGCGTACACCTGCTGAAATTGAGCTTTCAGCCGTTACTTTAAACAAACCAATATCACCCGTACGGCTTACGTGCGTACCGCCGCAAAGCTCAACTGAGTATGAAGGGTTGTCAGTCACCTCGCCCATGGTCAATACGCGCACTTCGTCACCGTATTTTTCACCAAACAGGGCAAGTGCGCCTGCTTCGATAGCTTCTTCGTGGCCCATAAGGCGTGTTGTTACTTCGGTATTACGAAGAATAAGCTCGTTTACGATGTTCTCGCACTTTTCAATTTCTTCAGCTGTTAGGGCTTTGTTGTGTGAAAAGTCAAAACGTAGTTTTTCTGGGGTTACCAATGACCCTTTTTGGAAAACATGGTCGCCCAATACTTCACGCACTGCAGCGTGGAACAAGTGCACGGCTGAGTGGTTACGCACTGTTGCTAGGCGCAAGGCTTCGTCAACAATCATCTCAGCTTCTTCGTTGGTGTTCAGTTCACCTTCGGTCACTTCAACAAAGTGCTGGATGATGTGACCATCAAATAGCTTTTGCGTATCCAAAACTTTTGCAACGCCTGACTTTGTTTTAACAGTTCCTTGGTCACCCACTTGGCCACCAGACTCACCGTAGAATGGTGTTTGGTTCACAACAACTGTTGCCTTATCACCCTTCTTGATGGTTTTAACTTCTTTATCGCCCATCACAAGTGCTTGTAGCTGTGCGTTTTGCTTGGTTACTTTGTAGCCCAAGAACTCGTTCGCCTCAACACGGTCACGGATGGTAAACCATACAGGCGAAAGTTTATCTTGGCCTGTACCAAGGCCAGCTTTACGTGCACGGTCACGCTGTTCTTGCATGGCTTTTTCAAAGCCTTCCGTATCAACGCCAATTTCACGCTGACGCAAAGCGTCTTGCGTTAGATCAAGCGGGAAGCCATATGTGTCGTAAAGTTTAAAGGCAACGTCGCCAGACAGAACATCACCAGCGTTAAAATCCTTCGTCTCTTCATCAAGTAGTTTTAGACCTTGAGAAAGCGTGCGGTTAAAGCGGCCCTCTTCAAGTTCGATAGTATCTTCAACCATTTTTTGAGCACGTGTAAGCTCTGGGTAAGCATCACCCATTACTTGAATTAGTGTTTTTACTAGTTTGTAAATAAACGGCTTTTCCATACCTAGCAAGTTACCGTGGCGCATGGCACGGCGCATAATACGGCGCAGCACGTAACCACGGCCTTCGTTTGATGGCATCACACCATCAACCAACATAAAGCACATTGAACGCAGGTGGTCAGCAAGCACACGAAGTGATACGTCGTGTGTTTCATTCTCACCGTATGTGTGCCCTGTTAGACGAGCAGCTTCTTGGATGATTGTTTGAAAAATATCAATATCGTAGTTTGAGTGCACACCTTGGGCAACAGCAGTCAAACGCTCAAGGCCTGAACCTGTATCAACACCTGTTTGGCCAAGTTTGCCAACAATCTCGCCATCTTTAAGCAAGTCTTGCATGAATACGATATTCCAGATTTCAACAAAACGGTCACCATCTTCTTCGGGAGAGCCTGGTACACCACCCCAAATATGATCGCCGTGATCATAAAAAATCTCAGTACATGGGCCACATGGACCATCCGCACCCATTGACCAGAAGTTATCATCTGTATCAATCTTAATAATGCGGTCTTCAGGGAGGCCAATGGTTTTATGCCAAATATCGTAAGCTTCATCGTCTGTGTGGTACACAGTTACAAGCAAGCGCTCGGCCGGAATTTCAAGAACCTCAGTCAGGAAGTTCCAAGCAAATGGGATAGCTTCTTTTTTAAAGTAATCACCGAATGAGAAGTTCCCCAACATTTCAAAAAATGTGTGGTGGCGGGCTGTGTGGCCTACGTTTTCAAGGTCATTATGCTTACCGCCTGCACGCACGCAACGCTGCGAGCTTGTGGCACGTGTGTAGTCACGGGTTTCGTTACCAAGGAAGGTATCTTTAAACTGCACCATACCCGCCGCGACGAACAACAAAGTTGGGTCGTTATTAGGAATAAGCGATGACGACGGCACAACAGTGTGACCGTGGTCTTTAAAGTAGTTCAAGAAAGCTTCGCGGATTTGGTTCCCTGTAAGCATGGTATAAGCACCTTTTGGCATTGAAATTAAAATGAATAGGTATTGTACCTTTTAACTTTAAAAAATCAACGCCTCTGCACCTATCAAAAGTGCACAAAAGGTTATTTTTTCAGCTTTTTACGAATATCTTTTTCAATATCCTTGGGTGTGCGGTCATGGGGTGAGAATAAGTAGACCATGCGCTCAATCAGTGCTTGGCCTAATTGTGATGGGTCTTCAATGGTTACAGCGTGGCGGTAATAGCGGCGCACATCGTGGCCAATGCCAATGGCCAGCAGCTCAACCTGCTTTTTCTTTTCGATGTTATGAATCACATCGCGCAGGTGCGTATCAAGGTAGTTTGACTCGTTGTGTTTATCGGTGGCGTAATCAACAGGCGCACCGTCTGAGATTACAAGCAGAATCTTGCGCTTTTCTGAGCGTTTAAGCAGTCGGTTATACGCCCAAACAAGCCCTTCACCATCGATATTCTCTTTCAGCAAATCATCCGCCAGCATAACCGAAAATGCCGGCTTTGCTGAGCGGTACGAGGCATCAGCCTCTTTGTAAATCACATGCAGTAGGTCGTTCAAACGGCCTGGGTTATCGGGGCTGCCAGCTGAAATCCAATCAAGGCGAGACTGCCCGCCTTTCCAAGTTTGTGTGGTAAAGCCGAGCACCTCAACCTTAACGCCGCAACGCTCAAGCGTACGGGCAAGTACATCAGCCGAAGTTGCGGCCATCTCAATGGGGCGGCCACGCATTGAGCCTGAGTTATCAACCAGAAGTGTTACCACAGTATCACGCTCTTGTTGTGGTTTGGGTACGCGGTACGGTCGTGGCTCTGAACTGGTCACAATTTGGGTGATTTTTTTAGGGTCAAGCAGCCCTTCTTCTTGGTCGAAACGCCAACCCATACGGGCTTGGGCTAGCAAAAAACGCTGTAGCTTAACAGCCAACTGTGCCACTAACCCTCGGTTGCCTGAGGTTACATTTTTAAACCGTTCTTTTAAGCGCATAAGCTCTGAGTGCGTCACAAGTTTTTCTGCCTTGGTGGTGGCATCAAACTTACGGGTGTAGGGCTCGTAGCCTGTGGCGTCTTCGTCGCCGTAACCGGGGTGTGTTTTTTGATCCCCCTCGCCTTGGTCTGACTGGTCAGCCTGAGTTTCGTTTTGTTCGTTCGCATCTTCTTCAGCGTCACCCGTTTCGCCTTGTTGGGCGGTAGACTCTCGGTCTTCTTGTTGGCTATCGCTGGCACCGTCAGCGCTTTGCTGCTCTTGCTCTTGTTCCTGCTCTTCTTGCTTGCTGTCACCCGCTTGTGACGGTGGCTGCTGGTTTTCTTGCTCACTGAGGCCCAGAATACTTAATAGCTCGCTGTAGGCGCGCACTTGCTCTTTTTCATTCCCTAAGTGGTTGGGCGCATGTTTTAGCCAGTCTTTTACTTCAGGCGTTAGGCGGTGTTTGTTTACTTTTAAAATGCGTTCCTCAACGCTTGTAAGCCTACGGCCTTGTTGTTCGGCCAGCTTTAGCGAAAGCACATACCCCATTGGCACATCGCTGCCTTTATTGGCATTACGCTGCGCTTCAAAGGTATTGATTAAATCAAGATGGGCTTTGGTGCCTGCATAGTCGCTTGTACCACGGTGTTGCACACGGGCTTTTTCAAGAGGTTCAATCACATCGTGGTACGTACCCGCATCTAAGCTCAGCGACATTTGCAATTTATCAGGCCAACCATAGCGGAACATAAAGGCTTTTTGGTCAGCAATACCTGTAAGTAGTGCCATATCACGAGGCGTAAGGTGCGCAGGCAACGCTGGTAACGTTAGGGTTTTTACGCCTTCATTCGGGTCACGGCTGCCTTCTTCGTGCTGGAAGGTGACGCGCAAGTTTTCATCCCCCGAGAGGGCTCGGGTGGTGTGGGTTAAAGCCTCAAGAAACTGAGTTTTAAGATCATCCTTATTGCTCATGCGTCAACCTTCTAAAGGTTCCACTACTCAATTACAGAGTAATGCCTTCGGTTGTACCGAATACGCGCTGAAAATACTCAATAAGGGTTTGCTCGTCCTCAACGTCGGCACGGTTCATAAAGGTTAGCTTGTAGGCTTCGAAAATATCGCCAAAGATTTGCGCATTTTCGGCCCACATTAGTACCGTCCGTGGCGACATTACCGTTGCAATATCACCCGCCATAAAACCAGTACGGGTTAGGTTAGCAAGGCGCACCATTTTAAGCACAAGGTCGCGGCGGTTATGGAACTCAGCTGCTTTTGACATGACGATATCCGCCTCTTTTTCCTCTTCAAGGTAGTTGAGGCGCACAACCATATTCCAGCGGTCCATCTGCGCTTGGTTGAGCTGGTTCGTCCCGTGGTACATACCCGTCGCATCACCTAGGCCAACAGTGTTGGCTGTGCCAAACAAACGGAAGTGTTTGTGCGGGTTTACAATGCGGTTTTGCTCAGGCAGTGCAAGCACACCGTCTTTTTCAAGCAAGCGCTGGATCGCAAACATCACCTCAGGGCGGCCAGCGTCATACTCATCAAGCACAAGGGCCATTGGACGCTGAAGTGCCCATGGCAGAATACCTTCACGGAAGGTGGTAATTTGCTTACCGTCTTTAATGACAATGGCGTCGCGCCCAACAAGATCAAGACGAGAAATATGGCCATCTAAGTTTAAGCGAAAGCACGGCCAGTTTAGGCGGGCAGCAATTTGTTCAATGTGGGTTGATTTACCCGTCCCGTGGTAGCCCTGTACCAAAACACGCAGGTTGTTTTCAAAACCGGCAAGCAGAACCTCAGTGGTTTGCTTATCAAATTGGTAGGTAGGGTCAACTTCGGGCACAAAGTCTGAAGGCTCTTCAAAGCCTGTAACAGTTTGTGTTGATTCAAAGCCAAAAACCTCAGAAACCTTAAACTTTTTAAGCTGTGGGGCTACATCTGTTTTGGGGTCAGTTGTGGTATTGGTCATGGGTAAATCTCTACTGTTTTCTTTTAGGGTAGCAAATATTAAATGCACATGGAAGTTATCATGCGCAGCCCTATGCACTTACATAGAGGTATTCACCCCAGAAACCTTGTAAATACAAGGCTATTTTACTTCTTGGCATAGACACTATGTTATGTTAGAAAGCACAAGTTTTCGTATATCTTCATGTTCTTTTTTATCTCAGATATTTTCTGCAAGATAATGTTCTAAAGTACACTCTTCTTGTATTTACCTCCTCCTAGGAGACGTCTAATGACTATAACTACTACTCAGACCGTCCCCGTGATTCAACGTGCGCGCTCTGCAGAAACAACCCCAGACCAACTGGCAACCCTGCTGCATAACCCCAACCCTGTTGTGGCTATCAGCATTGCTCAGCGTCCGGACCTGGATACGCAGCTTGCTGAAACGCTTGCCTGTGACACCCGTGCCGCTGTGCGGCTGCGTGTGGCAAAGAATACCGCGGCCCCTGTACATGTTCTTGAAAAGCTTCAAGAAGATGTTTCGGCCCAGGTACGCAGTGCAGCTACCGATACGCTGGTGATGAAAACCATGCGGAGGGAAAGCTAGTTGATTGCGATGGCTACATATCCGCCCCTACTGACTGACGGTACGTACATTCGCCACACGAGTGGCGCTATCATGGAAGTGCAGATGGCACTGAATAACATCTTCGGGTGTGATTTAGGTCTTGAAGACATGCGAGCTATTCTCGCTGTTGAGCAACTCGTCCGTGATGGGCAGTACCAAGTACAACCGTTCAACTGCTTTGAAGCAACTAGCTTTGCCGAACTGCGCTGTGCGATTTTGCACCGCCTTCATGCCGCCTACGAGCATTATGCCCGTGGCCGTATGGACTTCGACAATTTTAGCCACTTCGTGCAGGTGCTTACAGCTATTTTGCACGCTGGCCAAGAACGTGACTGGGATCAGGACGAACCGATGACGGTTTCGTTCCGCCCCTTCTACGGTTAACACCTCGGCTAACCAGCCTGCTCTAACGACAAAGCCCCCACTGCAAAGTGGGGGCTTTTTTATTAACGAGAGTTCATGAATCACCGTTATAGGAATTCAACACCTTGGGCAAGTGGCAGTGACTTACCATAGTTTAGCGTGCACGTTTGACGGCGCATGTAGGCCTTCCATGAGTCAGAGCCTGACTCACGGCCGCCACCAGTTTCTTTTTCACCACCAAAAGCACCACCAATTTCAGCGCCTGATGTACCAATGTTCACGTTAGCGATACCGCAATCAGAACCCCAAGCTGACAAGAACTGCTCGGCGTTTTTCATACCTTCAGTAAATACAGCTGATGATAGGCCTTGCGGCACATCGTTTTGGAAGTCAATCCCCTGTTCGATTGAATCAATCGGGCAAATGTAAAGGATTGGGGCAAAAGTTTCGTGCTGCATGATGTCTAGCGGTTTTGAAACTTCGATAATTGTTGGCTCAACAAAGCTGCCGCCGCCAAGGTCAACACGTTTACCGCCTGTCAGCAGCTTGCCGCCTTGTTTTTGGGCTTCAGCCACTGTTTTCTCGTACGCTTGTACTGAACCTTCATCAATAAGTGGGCCCATCAGCGTGCCGTTATCCATTGGATTACCAATCGGGATTGTTTTGTAAGCAGCTACAAGCTTATCAACAAGTTCTTTTTGAACCTTCTTATGCACAAACACACGGCGTGTTGTGGTGCAACGCTGGCCAGCTGTACCCACTGCACCAAAGGCAATACCACGGATAGCAAGATCAAGGTCAGCATCGTCCATCACGATAATGGCGTTGTTGCCGCCAAGCTCAAGCAGGCTTTTACCAAAGCGCTTAGCAACCACTTGGCCTACTTCACGGCCCATTGGCACTGAACCTGTAGCAGAGATAAGTGGCATGCGTTTATCAGCAGCCATTTTTTCACCCAGTGATTTATCTTTTGAAATGACAAGACCCATCACACCTGTCATGCCGTGTTGCTCAAGCACACGGTGGGCAATGCGCTGCATTGCAATTGCTGTAAGGGTTGCTTTTTCAGATGGCTTCCACACCATTGTGTTACCACATACGGCAGCGATGGCTGAGTTCCAAGCCCATACAGCTGACGGGAAGTTAAAGGCTGTAATAATGCCAACCACGCCCAGTGGGTGCCATTGTTCGTACATGCGGTGTTCAGGGCGCTCTGAGTGCATGGTAAGGCCGTATAGCTGGCGTGATAGGCCTGTTGCAAAGTCACAGATATCAATAACCTCTTGCACTTCACCAAGGCCTTCGCTGGTAATTTTACCCACTTCAAGTGAGTGTAGCTTACCTAAAGCTTCTTTATGTTCGCGGTAGGCTTCGCCAAGTTGACGAATAATTTCCCCACGTTTAGGGGCTGGCAGCTTGCGCCACTCCTTAAAAGCTTCTTGTGCTTCTTGGGTTACTTTTTCGTAATCTTCTTCAGTTGAGCAAATAACGTCGGCCAGTGCTTCACCCGTTGCTGGGTTGTATGATGTAAGCTTTTCAGCTTTAGGGTCGGCCTTTTTCCATTCCTTACCGCAGGTACCACTGTTAACGGCTGAAAGCCCTAATTCGTTAAAAACGCTTTCAAGCTCAGATTTTTGGATTTGAATCACATTGCTAGCCATTGTCATGCTCCTGTAGTTGAGGTAGGGTTATTGTTATTATTAAACTCGCAAAAGTTTACCACGTATGCCCTAAAAAACAAAAGGATACGCATGAAACACACTTCAAAAAGCATCAGCTTATCACTTAGCCATTTTGCCTTAGGCGCAGCTTTAGTGCCCCTGCTTGTGGCCTGCCAAACCACACACCAAGACACCCTTGATAAGCCAGAGTTTATTAATGAAACCAGCGCCGCTGAATATATTGATGAGCCCACATGGACTGTGAACAACTGCAAGGTTGAGGCTAAAGTTGACGGCACCCGTATGTATACCGACGGTACTGTAAGCCATGGCACAATCCGTATGACTGTTAAACTTGCTGATCCATCGCAAACGTTTTTAAGTGCATCACTTTATGGTGTGGGTGGCTTTAGCATGAATGTTGTTGGCCGTAAGGATAACTGGGCCCTTGAGCTGCCGAACACGCCTTATGCTGCAGCACAGATGATTAGCGGTAAAACTTACCTCTTCTTAACCTACACGCCCGTGGCAACAAGCTTTGCCCCTGCCCCCCTTGAGCGTGTGACGGTCTTCCCCCTAAAAGAATTGCCCCAAGCCCTTGCGGATCTTGAGGCAACCTGTAATTAGGTAATTATTAAACGCTTAAGCAGCTTGGCCGTGCTTACGTGCAAAGTACGAAACACCCAAGCCCCATACAGCGCAGAACACCAATACAACAAGCAGTGTATCGTGACGCAAGAAGCGGTCTGGTGTTAGGAATTCAATAATCTTATCGAAACCGCCGCTTTTAAGCGAAAGGTATGTTAGCGCAGGGCCAATACCAATAAGCAAACCTTTTACCACCCATGACATCATGTTTAGTGGCAATACAAAGGCAATTGCCCAAACACCACCCCAAACCATAGGCATGTAGTATGAGGCCATATCAGGCTGCACACTTACAACGGCAATGCCGCCGCCCATCATCTCGCGGATAAACCAGTTTACCGTAATAGCGGCCGCTGCCATAAGGCTGCCTAGGCCGTAGAGGTACATCATACGTTGGAAAGAAAGAGTAATCTGCATTGAGTCAATTAACCTTTAAGCTTATGCAATGGCTTTAGATTCACGCACTTCACGTAGGGCTGCGTCCATACGGTCCATCAGGCCAGATACTGAAGTTGATAGAATAAGGCCACTGAATGCGCTTAGGTGTTCAAGACCAAGGAAGCCCGGCTCAGAACCAATAATCACGTATTTGCCAGCACCTAGAGCAAAGCCAATTTCAACACGGGCTGCTTGGTTGGCAAGGCCTTCACCTAGCCAGAAAAGTGCAACGTCGGCTTTATCGATGGCTTGGCGTTCCCACAGAACTTGCTCAGCATGCTCGTTTGGCATTTCTTCTGGGTGCGCGTAGCTATCACGACGTGGGTTAATAAACACAACGTCTTCATTTTCAAAGCGGTGCAAAAATTCAATGCGCCAGTCACGACCGCGGCTGTTACCGCCTAGGTAAACAACAGGCTTATTGCCAAAGTCTTTTTCAAAAACTTCTGGCCCTTCGCTTGGACGAACAATTTCGTAACCCATTTGCTTTATTCTCCGTGGTTAGGTTCTATCAAGAGTAGAACGTGTATTGGTTTTTACCTGTTTTCTTGGCGGTGTACATGGCTTCATCTGAAGCTGTAAGCAGTGCTTCACCAGTTTTACCATCAGCAGGGCCAATGCTAATACCGATACTCACACCCATGGTAACACGGTTGTCGCCAATCCAATAGGGTTCGTTAATTTGAGCCAACACGCGGTCTGCACGCTGGATTAGAACTTCACGGTCCACAAGACCTGGGAATAGTAGTACGAACTCGTCACCACCAAGGCGACAGATAACGTCTTGCTCGCGTACGCATGAGCCTAGACGCTTCGCAACTTCAATCAGGATGTTATCGCCCACGTCGTGGCCGTAGGTATCGTTAATTGGTTTAAAGCCATCAAGGTCAAGGAACATAACGCTCATCTCGGCCGAGTTACCGCCCTGCTTAAAGCGGTCGTCCATTGCTTGAACAAAACCACGGCGGTTTAGTAGGCCTGTTAGCGCATCGGTGTTTGCCTGTTGGCGCACTTTATCTTTTTCTGTTGGGCCTTGAAGCAATAGGTTTACAGCTTCGGCAAGTTGTGCAAATTCGTATGAGCCAAGTGTTGATAGAGGCTCAGGCTTGCCGCCACCTTCGGCCATGCGCAGTGTGTTGGTAACTTTAAGCAAGCGCTGTGCAAGCAAGTAACCTGTAGCACCACCAGCTAGCGCCAAGAATAGAATACCAAGAAGTGACATCATCTTCACACGGAATGAAACCGCTTGGTAAGGCTTCATCATTTGCTCAGATGGCATAAGGTACATCACTGTAAAATCAGGCTGTTCTGCGCCAGTTAGACGAAGCGCACTGGTGTATGTGATGTAATCTTTACCGTTAATCACAACCTCACCAAACTGCTTTGACATGTTGGCTTTGATGTCAGCGCGGGCACTTGCCATCTCAGGCTCAGAAATTGACATTGCAGGGTATGAGTCATCGCCTGTTTTCTTGATAATAATCTGACCTGGGAATGATTGCATGGCTGCGTTCATGTGCTGACGAAGCATGCTTTGCTCAGGTGTGCCTTCAAGGTTTAGGCGCTGCATATCATCGATAAGACGTTGGCGCATGGTTTCGCCAGCGATACCCGCCATTTGTTGAACTGTAACTTCTGCCTGTTTAATACCGCTTGAAGAGCTTACGCCCCCAACTTGTAGAATAATCAGACCAAAAACAACGATACCCAACACAAGAAAAGCGCCTGCAAGCGCAAAGGGCAATCGGAAAAACTTAGCTAGTGACATTATGCAACCTCTAATAAAGGTATTTATTTTTACGGCTCATTTTGGCGGTTTAGATACTAAAGGTCAAGCCCAAACAAGGGAAACTGCGCCACCCGCTATTCTAAACCTGTTCAAACCATTACTTTGTATATGCACAGTATACGTCGCACACCGTGCCGCGGTATATCATGTAGCCGCGGTCGGTATGAATATCAGTGTTTTCAAAAACAAGCTCTGTTAACACTTCTGGCGGTGTGGTGTGAGAGACTTCAATCACGTGAGCAGCATTTTTAAACGTACCTGCCACAATATCAGACGGATTCCCCAAGCGGTTACGCACAATCCCACCAAAGACCCCTACTACACTATCGGTCTCGGTAATGTAATCAACACCGCCTACATATGGGGCGTATAGCTTGTGGCCACGCTCTTTACCAAAGCTCCACACTTGTTCGATGGTGTTGTCATCGTTGATTTTATACTCCACTAGGCGTGAATAGTTATCATGCGCAGGTGTGGCCGTTGCAAACTTGGTTGATCTAAAGTTACCGTTATCAAACAAGAACAGATGATTTGCATCACGGAATACAGGGCTATGCTGCCCCCATGACCATTCAAAGCCCACTGCATTATCCTTGCCCTGATCATCACTTTGAGGTTTCAGCAAATAAGGCGCCATTGATTTTGGCCACCCGGCTGGGTCAGCTAAAATCCAACGGAGTGATTTATCATTATTAACCGCCACAGTTGCTGACTGATTACGCCCTGAGTACACACGATATGTACCGTTAGGGTTTTCATCAATCCCATTCATATGGAACCAATCATAACTTGGTAAGTACCCTGCTTGCGTATCAAGGATAAGCGGACGGCGTTTAAGCACACTTTCCATATGCAGAGTTTCATCTACTTGTAGGTTAGGTTTATCGGTAAGGGTTGCGGTAATGGCAACGTCTTCAATTTTAAAGGGCTGCGGGCCATCCGTTGCAATTGATACGCGCCCATCATTCAGGATAGCAAAATCATGATGCAGACGATGCTCAGCTTTCCAGATGTTATGCACACGCCCTGTAAGGTCAAAAGCCATAAGGTATTTAGATGCCCCACCACGTTTACCTGCAAGCTTGTTTGGCATAAAGGCAAGCCACTTACCGTCTTTCCATGGTTTCATTAAAGGGGTAGCGCCCATCTCGGGGTTGAAGGCCCATCTAATCGTCCCTTTCTCATCCAGACCAATTGTGTGGGGGCTTTGTTTACCCATGCCTTCGCCTTCACTAGGTGAAACAAAGTAAAGCTTATGGTGGAAGTTATCTGCTTTTGCCTTTTTAACCTCTGGCTTAGGCGTGCTTACGGCAAGCGGGTTTGTTTGTAAGGTAAGGTTATAACTCCCCTGTGGAGCCCCCTCTTTACTATGAATAACAATTTGCACCCGGTTTGCTGTATCTGCCTTTAGACCTAATACGGGTAGAATATGTGTTTGAGTAACTTCGGTTGGTTTATATCTACGTACAGGCTCACCCGGCCCACCAAGAATAATAACCTCTGCCTGAGTTGGTTCATCTGTATGAATGCCCACCAAAGCGGCTAGCGGTGCAAGGCCGTATGGGTCAATGATACTTACCGGAGTATTTACCGCTGCGGTTTGAACATCAGATACAAACTGATTATAGATTTTTGTGTGGTCTTGAATAAGCGTACGCACTGGTTGGCCATAGTCTCCCTCAGGTGGGATGATGATATCGGCATAAGTCAGTTGCTTGGGTGCGCTGTTAACTACGCTATTAGAAGTATCCGTTAAAGAGGCCTGTTTGCCTAATAGTCCACAAGCAGCATAGGTCGCCCCTGCTCCTAAAACACAGCCCAACACTAGGTAAGTTATTTTCTTATTCATCGTTTGCTTATACGCTTTCGTACAAATTCTATTAAACAATATAGACGATACCCCATAAGTACATTAAAGTGGTTGGTAAATTTTTAGGGTACTAACCGAGGGGTAATAATAATGACAAATACACCAACCACACCTGATACACGTAAAACCCCGTTTTACTGCTGCCACGTTGAAGAAGGCGCCAAGATGGTGCCATTTGCTGGCTACATGATGCCTATTCAGTACGAAGACGGTATCATGCGTGAACACGAATGGGTGCGCACACGTGCTGGCTTGTTTGATGTATCACACATGGGCCAATGCCTACTTAAAGGTAAAGACGCTGCGGCAAACATTAGCCGCCTTACCCCATCATCATTCCGTAAAACAATTGACGGCCGTTGCCGCTACACCGTGCTCACCAACAAAGACGGTGGCATTATTGATGACCTTATCGTAACCCGTATCGACGAAGAAACCTTCTATCTGGTGATTAACGCTGCTTGCCGTGATAAAGACATCGCCTGGATTAAAGACAACCTCGAAGGTGACGTTACCTTTGAAGAATACCCAGAAGGCTCAGCCCTTATTGCCCTACAAGGCCCATACGCTGTAGAGGTACTAAAGGAGCTACTCTTCCATAAAACTGATATTGAAAACCTAACCTACATGCACGCCATGCCTGCCCGCCTTATGGGGGAAGACATTATGATTACCCGCAGCGGCTACACAGGCGAAGACGGTTTTGAGCTTTCACTCCCGATGGCGCACGACAAAGTACAACAAATCTGGCGTACCCTCGTGCAACACGCAGACGTGAAGCCAATTGGCCTTGGCGCACGTGATAGTCTACGCCTTGAGATGGGCTTCCCACTCTACGGGCATGACCTTGACGATAAAACCAGCCCTGTTGAAGCTGACATCGCATGGGTGATTAACAAAAAGAACACGGGCTTCTTCGGTGAAGACCGTATCCGTAAAGAACTTGAGAATGGTGCCCAGAAAAAACGCATCGGCATTAAGTTAACTGAAAAAGGTGTTGCCCGTGAGGGGTCAACTTTGTTAAGCCCAGATGGCAAGGTTATTGGTACGCTAACAAGTGGTGGTTTTTCACCATCAACAAAGCAAGCTATTGGCCAAGGCTATGTTGACACCGACTATGCCGTACCTGGCAAAACAGTTTTGGTTGAAGTACGTAACCGTCGCTTACGTGCCGCAACACACGAATTAAACTTTATTAACCCAAGAACACTTAAGCCCGGCGCTTAGTAACTACAAAACTAAAAAGGACTTAAAAAATGGCAGACGCACCTGTACATCTAAAATACACAACCGACCACGAGTGGGTAGAACTTAACGGCGATATCGCAACAATCGGTATTACAGCTTACGCACAAGAAAGCTTGGGCGACCTTGTATTCGTTGAGCTACCAGAAGTAGGCATTACCATTACCTCAGGCGATGATTTTGCGGTTGTAGAATCTGTTAAAGCTGCAAGCGAAGTTTACACCCCTGTAAGCGGTGAAGTTACCGAGACTAACGAAGAGCTTGGCGATAGCCCAGAAATGATTAACGAAAACCCATACACTGACGGTTGGATTGCTAAGGTGAAGCTTTCAGATAAAAGCGAGCTTGACGAAATGATGACCGCTGAAGAATACCAAGAATACATCAACCAGCTTGAAGCCTAATTAGAAGGTTATAAATACGATGCGCTATTTGCCGAATACTGATGCTGATCGCAAAGCCATGCTTAACGCCATTGGCGTTGCAAACGTGAACGAACTGTTTGCCGATGTGCCTGCGGATAAAATGCTTAAAACCCTACCTGACCTGCCAATGCACCTTGGTGAACAACAGGTTGAAGCTCAGCTTTCGGCATTAGCCCGTAAAAACCTTAATACGGCTGAGGCACCATCGTTTATTGGTGCGGGGTCTTACCGCCACCACGTGCCTGCAACGGTTGACTACATCATTCAGCGTTCTGAGTTTCTGACTGCGTACACACCGTACCAGCCTGAAATTGCGCAAGGTACACTGATGTACTTGTTTGAGTTTCAAACATACGTTGCCAACATGACGGGGATGGACGTTGCTAACGCCTCAATGTATGACGGTGCAACCTCACTTGCTGAAGCGGCCTTAATGGCCCAGCGTGTGACCAAGCGCAAAAACATTACAGTGGCCCCTAACCTGCACCCGCATTACCTTGAAACCCTGCAAACCTACATGGCGACCACGGGTGGCGAGATTTTGTTCGGCGACAAACCATCAGCTGACTGTGCAGCCTTCATCATCCAAAGCCCTGACTTTTTGGGTACGCCACACAGCCTTGAAGGCTACCGCAAGGCGTGCGATGAAACGGGCAGCATGCTAATTCATGCGTTTACTGAAGTTCTTAGCCTAGGGATGCTACCAGCCCCAGCTGAGGCTGACATTGTTGTTGGCGATGGCCAAAGCATTGGCGTAGGCCTTAACTATGGTGGCCCTCACCTTGGTTTGTTTGCATGTAAGAGCAAGTTTACCCGCCAGATGCCGGGCCGTTTGTGCGGTAAAACTGAAGATGCTGACGGTAAGGAAAGTTACGTGCTAACACTTAACACCCGCGAGCAGCACATCCGCCGTGAAAAAGCGACATCAAACATCTGTACCAACGTTGGCTTGTGCGCACTTGCCTTTACCGTGCACATGAGCTTGCTAGGTGAAAAAGGCTTTAAAAAACTAGCCCAACTCAACCACGAGCGTGCCTGCATGCTAGCCGATGCGCTAGAAGCCACAGGCAAAGTAAAGCTTGAGAACAGCACCTTCTTTAACGAATTTACCGTTGAGCTGACAAAAGACAGCGCTGACGTTGTGAAACAACTCGCCGAAAAAGGCATTTTGGCAGGCTACAGCCTAGGCGGCAAACGCCTACTAGTAAGCGCAACCGAACTAACTTCGGAAGATGACATTGCCACATTTGCTAAAACGTTGAAGGAGGTTTTGTAAAATGACTATGACTGCAACACCTCTAAACACTGCTGAAACTAAGCTAGCCCTACCGGGTCACCAAGGTCTTAAGCTAGAAGAAAAGCTATTGTTTGATCAATCACGCGAAGGGAGCTACGGCGTTGACCTGCCTACCCTTAAAGGTACGACTTCACGCACGGGCCAACCTGTACGTGAAACTGTAGGCCTACCCGAAGTTTCTGAACCTCAAGTGGTCCGCCACTTTGTGCGTTTGTCACAAATGAACTACAGCATTGATGGTGGCTTGTTCCCACTGGGTTCATGCACCATGAAGCACAACCCTCGCCTTAACGAGAAGCTGGCTCGCCTTCCGGGTTTTGCAGCGCTGCACCCTATGCAGCCTGATAGCACAACCCAAGGTGCGCTTGAACTTGTGCATACTCTTGAAAACTGGCTTGCAGAGCTTTGTGGCCTACCGGGTATTACACTTGCACCAGCTGCTGGCGCCCACGGCGAACTTACTGGCATGCTTGTGATTAAAAAGGCAATCGAAGCCCGCAACGAAACGCGCCCTATTGTGTTGGTATCAGACAGTGCTCACGGTACTAACCCTGCCACAGCCCGCACTTGTGGCTTTGATATTGTGTCAGTCCCAAGTGGTGACGATGGTCTTGTTGACTACGATGCCTTTGCCGAACTTGTGGATAAACACGGCAAAGACATTGCCGCCTTTATGGTTACTAACCCAAACACCTGCGGCCGTTTTGAAAAAGACGTGACCCGCATCGCCGACAAACTACACAGCGTAGGTGCTTACTTCTACTGTGACGGCGCTAACTTTAATGCCATTGTTGGTAAAGTACGCCCAGGCGACCTTGGCGTAGATGTGATGCAGTTTAACCTGCACAAAACATTCTCAACCCCACATGGTGGCGGTGGCCCTGGTTGTGGCCCTGTTGGCGTAACGGAAGAACTTAAAAAGTTCCTCCCTATCCCGAAGGTTCAAAAAGACGGTGACACCTTTAAACTGGTAACCGACTGCCCACACAGCATTGGCCGTATTAAAGCGTTCCATGGCCATTTTGGCATGATGGTGCGTGCGCTGGCTTACATGATGTCGCACGGTGCTGATGGCCTTCAACGCGTAGCTGAAGATGCAGTGCTGAATGCCAACTACATGCTGCACCACCTAAAAGGCACCTTTAACGTGCCGTTTAAAGGCTACTGCATGCACGAGTGTTTGCTGACCGATAAACACCTGAAAGATAAGCACGTTTCAACCCTTGATATTGCAAAAGGCCTTATTGAGTATGGCTACCACCCGATGACGGTTTATTTCCCACTTGTGGTAAGTGGCGCCATGCTGATTGAACCGACTGAAACTGAAAGTAAGCAAAGCTTGGATGAATTCATTAACACAATGAAGCACCTTGCCCACCTTGCTGAAACCAAAGGCGAAGATACGTTTAAGCAATTCCCGCTTTCAACCCCTCGCCGCCGTTTGGATGAAGTTAAGGCAGCCCGCCAACCCATCCTTAAATGGGAAAAACCTGAATAATCAAACTTTAAAACCCCCATTTATGGGGGCTTTAAAATGTTAATTCTTATTAAAACTTTAGCACTGCTCCGCCTGAGGCAAAAGACTCATCAGAAGTGGCCTCAAAATTTAGGTATAACGAAGTTTTATTTGTAATAGGTCTAACGGCTTCGGCCTTAAATTTATTTTTATAGGCACGTCCACCATAGGCTAACCACATATGCTGCAAGTCAACCTTTCCTCCAAATGCTTGGAGACTAATTTTATTTTTCACACCTACCTCAGCTAAAACATCATCATCATTTGCTAGGTGGTTATACTTCACCCCAACAAATGGAACCACTGAGGCTGCTACCCCTCCCAATACTTTGGTAGAACCAAAGCCATATCGCAAAACCGTTTCAGTTGCCTCTTTGTTAACAAGGTGCTTCCAGTCGTAGTACGATGCATCTAGGTAACGAGTAAACCCTTTGCTAAAAGGTGTTTCAGGCACGTTAGCATCAATCTTAAGCAGATTAAGGTTTTGCAAACGAAGGCTATCTTTCACGTAGAACTGCATAGAAGAAACTATTAAGTAGTGCGGACTAACCACCTCAGGAAAGTAGCTCTGCAGCGAGTTATGTGCGGGCATAAACTGAATAAGTGCAGCACCACCTTCAGCACCTTGGACTGAAATCTGCGCACTAGGTTCTACAAACTTTTTAGGCTGAGGCGGATTCACAAGCGTTTCATTGTAGGCTTTCTTTTTGCGGTAAATAACATCACGCTTATAGCCATTTCGTTCACGCTTAAATTGGTATGTTAATGCAGCAGAGGCAAGCACAGGGTCGATATCTTGGACCTCAGAACTTTCTGGGTTATCTATAAAGCTACGCACTATTTTACGCTCAGCTAAAGGCAAGCCTTGATAAGTCTCAATCAGCGCCTTTTGTTGTGATTTTATATAAAGCCCCTCATTAATAACACCTAAGTTGAGCAGCTGTCTTACTGATTGTGCTGGTATGGTAATGCGCCCATTTACCTTGGCCTCTGGTGCAATACTTTCTAATAAAAATTGAGCAACATAGCGTGAGCAATTCCTCGTAAAAAAGTTGTATGGATATGTTTTATCTAACTTTTGGCTAACGGCACTTTTAAGTGATTGAATATCATTAGTATTAACGGGGAAAAGCCAAGTATCGCGATTTTCAAGATCATACTGCCGCACCTTTTGATAATACGGCATTAGCTGAAACTTCCCAGGCACGAGCATAAAACCCGCCCGTAAGTATGAGAACTCGGGCTGTGTACTATCACCTACAAACTCAAGAGCTACGGCAGACATTTCTGGCGGTGTTTGGTTATGAAACACAATAAATGTATGCCCAAAACTTGAAACGGGTGACTTTATATTTTCACTAGCAAAAACAAGACTTGCCTTGGCTTTAGTTTCTAGAGCCTGACGTTCATCAAACTTATCCCAGCCCAAGGCATCGCAGGGTTGTAGAATAAGAACAGTAAAGAATAATACATAAAGCTTATTCATGAAGTGCGTCCAGCTTTATAGATGCCGCACATGAAAATGCTTCTGCCGAATGGCTTTGTGCATAGGTTGATTTAATAACATCTGCAATTAGAGACTGAGAAGCTGGAGTATCCAGCCTCTCAGTTATAAATGCCAAGTAAACACCTCGCCCCTTAGTCGCCTCATCTATCAATTCAGCATGATACTGGAGCAGAAAGGTTCGAAGATGGGGAACGCAGTCCCCTATTACTTTCCCTCAACTGTTGACTGATCTAGGTCGATAGTCAATGTTGCCGGTGAGTATTTATTCATTGAGCCTGAGGCATAGTCAGTAGTTGAACCGAAGAAGCCACCAAAGATGATATTACCCCAGAACCATGGCTCAAGCTGCGAGTTCATAGTCACAGTTCTGCTATCATAGCCTTTTTTGCTCAGGGTTACAGTGGTCTCATCAGCGCGCTCAACAGGTCCGGTGTAAGGCGTTTGACCAATCATTTGACCATTTACGTAAATATCAGCACCTTTAACATTTGAAAGGATAGAAACTGTTTGGTTATCGCCCTTAACAATTGTTGAACATGCGCTTAGTGATAGTGAGGCCAGCAGAACAGCTGAAGCCAGTGTGATATTTTTCATCGAGGTTACTCCAATTAAGTTTTTAAGAAACTACTTGGAATACCCAAGTTAGGCAACTATTAATTGTTTTTTTCTGTGTATTTGAGTTATTTAAGGCCTACCTCTTTACAATTGGGGCGGCTCAGGACAAACACTGTAACGACTGGTTAATAAAAAAAAGCCCTCCGATTAAGGAGGGCTTTTTATTTACGTTATTAAAACAGCTTACCAGCCATGGCGTGGTTGGCCATAGCTTCGAAGGCTTTGAGCTCGTGCTTATGGAAGAACTTATCGCAGTGCTCAAGGTTGATGGTACGGCCTTTGACCCAGCTAAGCTTTGCAGCCTTAAGGGCGCCAACACGTTCATCACTCGGCGGCAGGGCCATAACCTTGTCCCACTCCTCGTCCGTTAGGCGAAGGGCAAAGTAGGTGCAGGCATGCACGCCGTTAACATCGGCTGCTTTTACGCAGAACGACGCCACAAGCTGGGCACGGGCAATAAAGTCATCGCGCGGGATGATGTTTTCGAACCCGGGGTTCTCTTCCATGCATTCGCGGTAGGCTTCATCCGCCGAAAGCGAGATAAAACCCGCCTCCTTATCATTGATATCACCACATTCGACAAAACCACCGCCGGTAATACCGTAGCCGGGGCCAACCTTGGCTGCACGCTCAGAAAGAATCACCTCAAGCTCATCATCATCGTTGGTGTTGCGAAATGCAATCACACCGCAGCCAGGCGCTGCCATTTTGAAAAGCTGATGGTTCAGTTGATCTGACATGAATTAACCTTTCATAGGTTAGGAAAAGGGATAGAAACTATTATCCCCTCACCCTAGACGATTTCACGCAGCAGTGCAACAAGCGGTTGCCCCCTCTAAGCTTAATACCTACAGGCCATGCTGGGCATACCGCTCAACCGAAAGGCTATGCAATACACGCAAAATATCCTCGGTTGATTCAAACTCAGCGTTTTTAATGCGTTTGAGTGTCTTCAGCCGCTTTTGCCACAAACTATAGAGGTTAAACTTCACGCTGGCGTTACGCTCAAGCAGCATGGGTGTGCCTGTAAACACATCAAATTTTTCTTCTAGGCGGCTGGTGGTCACCAGTATTGAATACTCAGCCACTGATAAAAAGCCAGATTCTACCGCATGTTGACCAAGCTCAACCAGTTCAAGCAGGCTCATATGTTCAACATCATAACGGCTAGCAAGGTGCTTGCGTACGTCGTTAGGTTCAAGCCTTAGGTAATTATAGCGCCCATGGGGATGCGCCAATGCCGATTGCCACATTTGCCTGCGTTTGAGGGGTAGGTTTTCCCACGTGGCCGCATTTGACCACGGTAGAACAATCATCATCCCGCCACCAATTGATGTAACAGGCAATGGATGTTGCGCGGGCTGCACTGCCCCCGCTTTTGAGATTTTGCCGAGCAGCGATTGCACGGTCTTCATTGAGTAAACTACAGCCATTTAAGCTGACCTCCTTTTCATTTAAGTAAAAGTCAGCTTCCTTCTTGTAGTGGATAATCAGCAAAAGTTATGCCAAACCCTAAATAACTCAATAACTTGTAATTACATAGAAGGTATATGCGCGCCCTACTGGTAGCGTTTTTGTGCTTCTAAACCAAGGCCTTGGCTTACACTTGAGAACATATCACCAAAGTTAAGCTCAGCCTGTGGGAATAGCGCTTTAAGGCGGCGCTGCACCACAGGCAACATGGCTGAACCACCCGTAAGGAACATATTCTCAACTTGGTTTTCGTCAATGCCCGCTTGTTGGATAGTCTCGCGGATGCCCGCCTCAATACGGTCAAGCTTTTCAGCAAGAGCAGCTTCAAGCTGAATACGGCTCATCTGAGCATGCAACCCCTCTTCGATGAGACTAAGGTCGATTGTTTGGTCCAAATGCTCTGTAAGGCCGATTTTGGCAGCCTCAACACGGCTGGCAATCATGTGGCCGTCTTCATATTCAATAACGTCCTTCAAACGGTCTAGCGGGGTATCATCATCCAAAAATCTGCGCATCTTCTCAAGGTCAAGGAGTGTACGGCGGTTATACAGGCTTTGAATCTCAGGCCAGTTTGAGAGCCTAAAGAAGTAGTGATTCGGTATCGGCATCTTTTCGTCTGCCCCATAGCCCAGCAGCGGCATAACATGTTTTAGGCTCAGGTCTTGGTCAAAGTCGTTACCCGCAATATGCACACCGTGGTTCCCTAGAATATCAGAGCTTCTATCTGCTTTACCAAAATGCTCAGGCGATAAGCGTACCAATGAAAAGTCAGACGTACCACCACCCATATCAACAATCAGCACGACCTTTTCGGCCTTAAGGGTTTGTTCATGGGTCAGCGCTGCGGCAATAGGCTCGTACTGAAAGCTTACGTTTTTAAAGCCTTGCTCTTTAAATACAGCCTCTAGCTGGTTTTGCGCTTTGGCATCAGCCTCAGTATTGTAATCAACAAAGTGTACAGGGCGGCCTACAACCACATTTTCAAGCGGTGTTTGGCTTTCTGCTTCAGCATGGTCTTTAAGGTGCTTAATAAAAAGACCCAAAATCTCGGTATACTTATAAATGCGGTTTTCGCCGTTTGCGAGCGTCAGGCGGCAAGTGTCTTCAATGGTTGAAGTTCCAAGCAAGCTTTTAAGCGAACGCATCAAACGCCCGCCCTCACGGGTATGGTAGCGCTCTAAAGCCTTGCGCCCATAAATAAGGTCGCCGTTGTTAAGATCAAAGAAAATAGCACTCGGTGTCGTCACTTGGCCCTGTGCATCTAGTGGGACCATAGACGTTCTATTGCCATTCACAAGGCACGTGGCCGAGTTTGTTGTGCCAAAGTCAATACCGCACGAGTAGTTGTTTGCTGATGTAGTCATGGTAAGGACGCTCCCTTTGTAGCCGTTAAGTTTGCGAAGAAGCGTTTATACATGGAATATGCCCATAGCACAATGGGTAGCGCCAGATTATAGAAATAAAAAAACCGCTCAAAACTGAGCGGTATTTTTTAATGGCGTCCCCTAGGGGACTCGAACCCCTGTTTCCACCGTGAAAGGGTGGCGTCCTAGGCCACTAGACGAAGGGGACACAAGGACAGGAATGTATATATCTAGAATTTAGACTTTATGCAACCACAAAAGTGAACTTTTATGCTATTTTTCTTACATTAATTTATGCAAGGTTTAACCAAAAATATGACAACCCATTCAAATACAATAGAAATTACCGTTTCTGAGGCCATTGACGTTGGCCGTCGGTTAGACCAATTTTTATCGGACCAATCTGACATAACGCAACTTGGCCTATCGCGTAAGCGTATCCAAGATCTTATTCAGTCAGAAAATGTGACCCGTAATGGCAAGGCTTGCACCAAGCAAACTTACAAAACAAAAGCGGGTGACGTTTTTGTAGTAACCATCCCCCCAGCTGAAGAGATGACGATTAAAGGGGAAGATATTCCACTTACAGTTTTGTTTGAAGATGAACACCTGATTGTGGTCAACAAACCAACAGGCATGGCCACACACCCAGCAGCGGGCAGCCGTACGGGTACACTTGTGCACGCCCTACTCCACCATTGTAAGGGCAACCTTTCTGGTATTGGTGGTGTTGAGCGCCCAGGTATTGTGCACCGCCTTGATAAAGGCACCAGCGGAGTCATGGTTGTTGCAAAGAATGATATTGCCCACCAACACCTAAGCCAACAGTTTAAAGACCGTACCCTTGACCGCCGTTACTTGGCTATTTGTTACGGTGTACCAACTGAACTGAGTGGCGAAGTTGAAGGCAACATTGGCCGTAGCCCTAAAAACCGCAAAAAGATGGCAGTACTGCGTACAGGCGGTAAAACAGCTTTGACTACTTATAAAGTAACCGACCTTAACCAAGACTATGGCTTTAGCTTAATTGACCTTAAGCTACACTCAGGCCGTACGCACCAGATCCGTGTGCACATGACGCACATTGGCCACCCATTGGTGGGCGACCCTACCTACGGCCGCAAGCGTAACCTGCCGAATGACTTCCCGTCAGAAGGTTTAGACCTTATTGATAATTTAGGGCACCAAGCACTGCATGCTTACAAGCTTGCATTTGAGCACCCTAAAACAGGCGAATTCATGACATTCACCCACGGCATGCCAGAAGACATGCAAAATATTGCCGATTTTTTACGTTTAAAATCAAGTGTTTAGAATTTTACTGACATAAAAATGAAAAAAGACAGTTGAACTGTCAGTTTTTTGCACTAGTGGAATTTGAGGTACCCTCTATAAGACAATACGAGAGACAGAACCGCCAACTAATAATATGGGGTCTGTCGGGGGAAGTTTCAAGAGGGGAACATATAATATGAGCCGATACAGTGAAGATATCGAAAGTTTACAACAATACATGGGCGCTATTCAAAAGTACGCGACCCTAACTTTCGACGAAGAACAAGAACTTGCACGTCGCCTACGCGATCAGGGCGACCGTCGTGCCGCACACAAACTTGTAAACTCGCACTTGCGCCTAGTTGTTAAAGTTGCGTTGGGTTTCCGTGGTTACGGCCTACCACTAAGTGAAGTTATCCAGGAAGGCAACATTGGTCTTATGCAAGCCGTTGTGCGCTTTGACCCTGATAAAGGTTTCCGCCTTTCGACTTACGCTATGTGGTGGATTAAAGCGAGCATCCAAGAATACATTCTACACTCATGGTCTTTGGTTAAGATTGGTACAACAGCTGCGCAGAAGAAGCTATTCTTCAACCTACGTAAGCTACGTAACAAGCTTCGTGAACTAAACGACGATACACTGACCGATGAGAGCATTGACTTTATTGCTAAAGAGCTTGACGTTAAGCCTGAAGAAGTCGTGAGCATGGACCAACGCCTAATGGGTGGTGACCAAAGCCTTAACGCTATGATTTCAAGCGACGTTGGTAGCGAGTGGATGGACTGGCTAGAAGAAGACGGCCCTTCTCAAGAAGAAGTGTACGGCGAACGCCAAGTTTTCACCCACCGTCACGAAGAGCTTAAGCGTGCGCTAGATAAACTAGACGACCGCGAGCGTGACATTCTGATTGCCCGCCGCCTACGCGAGCAGACAATCACTTTGGAAGAACTAAGCCAACAGTACGGCATTTCGCGTGAGCGTATTCGCCAGCTAGAGGTACGTGCTTTCAATAAACTGAAGAAGTTTATGACCACCAACATTGTTGCGGCATAACCTCTTCACCTATACTGCATGTCAGTATATTGCATAGGAGACAAGAAGTGCTTAACCCACCACTCCTACGCTTTTAAGCTAGTTGACGATCTATACCGTTCATAATAATAAGTCGTCAGATAAAAAGGCCCTTCTCACGAAGGGCCTTTTTATTTGGATACTTTATAAACTAAACAGCCATAACACCATCAAGCACAAATTGCACAGCCAAGGCAGCCAGCAAAATACCCATAATACGGGCTAAAATACTAAGGGTACTGGTACCCAACAGCTTTTTAAGCTGCACAGCGGCAATCAAACAGGCACAGCTAATAAGTTCTACAGCCACCATAGCGCCAACCACCCACCAAAATGATGTTGCCGTGGTTTGGGCTTCTTGTAGCAATAGAATAAACGCAGTAATTGCCCCCGGCCCCGCCATCAGCGGAATAGCCAGTGGGAAGATGGCAATATCTTCACCAGCTTGTGGGTCAGTTTGTTCGTGGCCACCAAGTACCATTTTAAATGCGGTATAGAATAGCAACAAACCACCGGCAATCTTAAAAGCTTCGTAGGTTACGCCCATAAAGCTAAGCAGTTTATCGCCAAAGGCGCCGAAAATCAGCAGCACGAGGGTTGCGATAAGCGTGGCCTTTACTGCAATTTTAGCAGAATCACGACGTGAATAATGACGAGAAAGCCCCGTAAATACGGCGGCATTCCCCATAGGGTCAATGATAACCAGTAGCGCAACAAATGAGGTTAGAAACAAAGCCATAGTACGTAATGGCCTGTTAGCTCATGTTTGCTTCGATTGTTTTAGCAATACGCTCAGAGTATGCCGTCACATGTGCTGGGTCTACGGCTTCAACCATTACGCGGATAAGAGGCTCAGTCCCTGATTTACGGATAAACACACGGCCTGTTGTACCAAGCTGGGTTTGAGACTCTTCAATAACGGCTTTAACAGCACCACGGTCAAGCACTTGGTCAGCGCTTAGGCTACCTTGCAAACGTACGTTACGCAGCACTTGTGGGTATTTTGTAAAGCTTTGGCCTAAGGTCGAGGCCTTCACATTACGGTCGCTCATCACGTACAAAAACTGCAATGCAGCAACAATACCGTCGCCTGTTGTACCATGGTCCATAAATACCAAGTGGCCAGATTGTTCGCCACCAAAGTTTAGGCCGTTCGCACGCATAGCTTCGGTCACGTAGCGGTCACCCACTGGGGTGCGTGTTAGGCCAATGCCGTTTTCTTCCAAGAAGTTCGCTAGGCCCATATTGCTCATTTGAGTCGCAGCAATAGCGCCACCTTTAAGGATTTTCTTTTCCTTCATGTGCAAGGCAATGGCCGCCATAATTTGGTCGCCGTCAATCTCGTTACCGTTTTCATCACACAAAATGGCACGGTCGCTATCGCCATCAAGGGCAATACCAAGGTCAGCTCCGTATTCTTTTACAGCAGCTTGCATGGCTGCAATGTCAGTTGAGCCGCACTTTTCGTTGATGTTTGTACCATCAGGGTCTGAACCAATGCGGATAACCTCTGCGCCCATTTCCCAGAAGATTTTCGGCGCAATTTTGTAGGCTGCGCCGTGGGCACAGTCAACAACAATACGCTTACCATCTAGTTTAAAGTCACGTGGGATAGACGCCTTACACGCCGCAATGTAACGGCCTGAAGCATCATCAATACGCACGGCTTTACCAATGCTTGCAGCATCAGCTAGTTGGATTTTTTCTGGGTTGTCCATAAGTTCTTCGATGCGACGCTCAAGGTCATCAGGTAGTTTGAAACCGTCACCTGAGAAAAGCTTAATACCGTTATCTTCGTATGGGTTGTGCGAGGCTGAAATCATCACGCCAACGTTGGCACGTAGGCTACGGGTAAGCTGCGCTACCGCTGGTGTAGGCATTGGGCCCACAAGTAGGCAGTAAAAGCCAACGCTTGTAAAACCAGCTTGCAGTGCAGACTCAAGCATATAGCCCGAGATACGTGTATCCTTACCAATCACCACTGATGGGCGCATAAGGCCACTCTCTTTAAAGATTTGACCTGTTGCTTGGCCTAGACGTACGGCCATTTCGGCTGTGATAGGTGACGCATTTGCGCGGCCACGAATGCCATCAGTTCCGAAGTATTTACGCATGATATCTCTCCCCCACCTAGGCCATTACTTTTTGGCTTTAGGCGATGTCTTCGTTGTTTTCTTCTTAGCTGTAGACTTTTCAGAAGTCTTTGCCTTTTTCGCTGCAGTTGCCTTACGTGAAGGCTTTTTGCGCGTTACGGTTTTACCGTCAACAAGCTCTTTAATTTGCTGTGCGTCAATGGTTTCAACTTCCAATAGAAGCTCTGACATTTTGTGAAGTAGGTCTTCGTTGTCTTTAAGCACCTTCTTCGCACGCTTGTAGTTGGTATCAATAAAGCTACGTACTTCAGCGTCAATTTGTTTTGCTGTTTCTTCTGAAAGCATCACACCGCTCGACATACCGCCACCGCGACCCAAGAAAGGTTGCCCCTCTTCTTGGCCGTAGTTTTGTGGGCCCATTTTGGCGCTCATACCCCAGCTTGTTACCATACGGCGGGCAATATCAGACGCACGCTCAATATCGTTGCTGGCGCCGGTTGTCATTTGATCCAAGATAAGTTCTTCAGCCAAGCGACCACCCATCAGGATAGCAATTTGGTTTTCAAGGTACTTTTTATCGTGGGTGTATTTGTCTTCTTCTGGCAGCTGCATGGTTACACCAAGCGCACGACCACGAGGAATAATCGTTACCTTGTGCACAGGGTCACATGGGCCATCAAGCTTTAAAGCAACAATCGCATGGCCAGCTTCGTGGTAGGCGGTTGTTTTCTTTTGTTCTTGCGTCATCACTGAGCTACGACGCTCAGCACCCATCATCACTTTGTCCTTAGCGGCTTCGAAGTCAGCCATATCAACAAGACGCTTATCGTGGCGGGCAGCCATCAAAGCAGCTTCGTTTACCAAGTTTGCAAGGTCAGCACCTGAAAAGCCAGGTGTACCACGTGCAATCACGCTCGCGTCAACGTCGGCGCCTAGTGGCACACGTTGCATGTGAACTTCAAGGATGCGTGTACGGCCTTGGATATCTGGCAGAGGTACAATCACCTGACGGTCAAAACGGCCCGGGCGCAATAGCGCTGGGTCAAGAACGTCTGGGCGGTTGGTTGCCGCAATCAGGATAACGCCTTCGTTGGCTTCAAAGCCGTCCATCTCAACAAGAAGTTGGTTAAGTGTTTGCTCACGCTCGTCGTTACCACCGCCATGGCCTGCACCACGGTGACGGCCAACAGCGTCAATCTCGTCAATAAAGATAATGCAAGGTGCGTTACGCTTACCTTGTTCAAAAAGGTCACGCACACGGGCAGCACCCACACCAACAAACATTTCAACAAAGTCAGAACCTGAGATTGAGAAAAATGGTACGCCAGCTTCACCAGCCACAGCACGGGCTAGCAATGTTTTACCTGTACCAGGTGAACCCACAAGCAATGCACCTTTCGGGATTTTACCACCAAGACGTGAGAACTTGCTTGGGTCTTTAAGGAAGTCCACAACTTCACGCAGTTCTTCTTTAGCTTCTTCAACACCGGCAACATCGTCAAATGTTACTTTAATCTGGTGCTCGGTTAGCATTTGCGCACGAGACTTACCAAAACTAAAGGCACCGCCCTTACCTGAGCCCATTTGCTGGCGCATAAAGAATACCCATACACCAATCAACAACAAGAACGGGAACCAACCTAGCAAGATTGACATCAAGCTTGGGCGACCACGTGTGTCTTCTTTCACCTGAATGTTTACGCCTTGTTCACGTAGGTTTTTAACAAGGTCGCCATCACGTGGGGCACGGGCTGTTACAGCTGAACCATTCGCCGATGTACCTGTAAGCATGTCGCCTTCAATTTCAACTTCGCGAACTTCGCTGTTATTCACCATTTGCATGAAGGTTGTGTATGAAACTTCATCTTGTGCAGCTTGTTGTTTATCAACAGCGTTGTAGATCATCAATGCACCAAAGATGATAAAGATCCATAGGAAAATATTACGGCCAGTTTGGTTCACGGTAGGTACCTCAGTTGTCTGAAATTTTAAGTGTCTTATTCGTCTGGGTTTAAATCTGTTCGTTGTGGTTAGCTTTTTACGCTAAAAACGAGGTAAATCATAGCATAACCCGTCGTTATTGTTGCTTAGAAATACAAAAAACAAATCAAAAAGTTATAAATCAGGCAGTTACTTTACTTGGGTGGTTTGTACATAAACCCCATCATTTGTACATTGCCAACGTAAGTGGCCTAGCTCTCGAGGCTTCTGGCTTGTGTTTAAATGCGCAAGCAGTCCTTCAATTTGCTTAGTCCGGGGTGGGTAGTTGCCTGTTAAATCTTTAACAATGGCCTTTACCACACGGGCTTGCAAAAAAGCTGGTTTTTGTAGCAGCTCCCTATCAAGTAAAGCTTCTGTCTTTGATTGCTTGAGAATAAGATTCTGCTCTAGAGGTTCTAAAGTTACATCTAGCTTTTCAAACTTTTCACTAAGCCCAATAAGGTCAGTCGTAACGCCCAATTTACTTAGCCAGTAGCGGGCACGCACACGTACATAATCAGCGTTCGCATTACTAGGGTCTTCAAGCCATGGGCAGTTTTGGGCTTTCAAATAATCACGCAAATCTTGGCGCTTAACCTGAATAAGTGGCCTGTGTAAGGTCAGCCCCTCCTCAAGTTGTGTCGTAGCTTGCATCGGCTTTAATCCCTGCAGGCCACTGCCGTAAAATAGGCGCATTAAAAAGGTTTCAGCCACATCATCAACCGAGTGCCCCAACAACACATCAGAAATGCCTAATTCAGCGCATTTGCGCTTAAAGAAGGCATATCGGGCATCCCGAGCGTCTGCTTGCAGGCGGCCTTGGTCGGGCTTTGCATCAAACGCCCAAGTTTCAGAGTAAAACGAAATACCTAAGGCTTTAAAATGTTCGGCCAGCCACGCAGCCTCCTGCGCCGATTCTGCACGCAAATTATGGTCAAAGTGAAGAATGGTAATATCTAAGCCTGCTTCGTGGCACAGCATGGCAAGGGCCATAGAGTCGCCCCCACCAGAAACGGCAATAGCGCAGGGCTTCTTACGAAACGCCTGCGCTAATGAATTTAGTAGCTCTGACTTTTGGAAAATCAGTTTAGCCCCTCCAGGCGCTTTTTAGCACTTGCAGCTGCACCTGAATCTGGGAAGTCACGTGTTAGCTTTTCCCAAGTGGTTTTAGCTAGGTTGTCTTTACCAATATCTTGGAAGGCCACGCCCATTTTAAGCAAAGCATCAGGTGTGCGCTCGCCTGTTGGGAAGCCCTTCACAGCTTGACCAAAAGCTACCAAAGCTGACTGTGGGTCTTGCTGTACCAAGTAAACTTCGCCTAGCCAGTAGTAGGCATTTTGGGCTTTGTCTTCTTGAGGGAAACGTTTTGTGTAGGCATCAAACCAAGCTTGCGCTGTAGGGAATGAACCTTTTTTCATGTAGCCGTAAGCTTCTTTGTAAAGCTCTTCTGAATCAATGTTAGCTGGCACCGGTACAGTTTCGCCTTGAGGCTCAGCACGCTTACCACCTGTTGGGATGGTTGCTGCAGATGAAGAGCGGTTTAGTGAAGCACCGCCTTGAATGGCGTTTTCAATATCAGTCAGGCGTAGGTCAATATCGCTTGCGATAAGGTCAACCTTCTTAGCCAACACTTCTACTGCGTTGCCAACTTCTTCAGCTACACCGTAAACCTTGCTGCTCTCAACTTCTAGAGCCTGCAAGCGGCCTTCGTGGTCAGCAAGCATAGTGCTGCCGCTTACTTTAGATTCACCAAGAACCATACGCTCTAGAGCAATTAGGCGGCTTTCAATACGTTTCATGCTTTGCTCAAGCGCGGCGTTTGCTTCAGCAGCTTGTGCTGCAGCGTCACCCTCTTCTTGGGCAAAGGTTGCCATAGGGGCTGCAAATGTAAGAATTGTGCAAAGTGCTACTGAGGTGCTTAGTAGGCGAAGGTTCATTGATATTAAGCTCCGGCGATAATTTTATGTGTTTTTGTTCTTATAAAACAAATGTTGCGCCCACATTGTGGGCGCAACTTAGCTTTTCGTCAAGAAAAAGAGTTTTGTGTCTTAAGACTAGTTAAGAACAACTACCGCGCGACGGTTGCGCTGCCATGCACTGTCAGTGTGACGTGGGTCAACTGGGCGCTCTTTACCGTAGCTAATAGTGTTGATCTTAGCAGCGTCGATACCTAGACCAACTAGGTATTTCTTAGCTGATACAGCACGACGATCGCCTAGTGCCAAGTTGTACTCACGAGTGCCGCGCTCATCGCAGTGGCCTTCGATAGTGATCGACTTAACACGACCTTCGTTTTTCTTAATGAATTTTGCGATATCGCGTAGGCTTTCTTGAGCTTCAGCGTCTAGTGATGCTGAGTCAAAACCGAAGTGAACACGGTCACCGGCGCGACGGATGAAGTCTTTACGTAGGTCAACAAGCTCTGAAGGAGCGCCGTCGTTCATTTCTGAAACGAATGGATCCTGTGAAAGAGTGTCAGGCATTAGTACAGAACCTGAAGTTGTTGTACCTGTTACGTAAGTACCCTGAGCTAGATCACCGTTACCTGGAACAGATGAACATGCAGCTAGCAGAGCTACTGAAGAAACTGTTAGAAGTGCTTTTTTCATCATGGGAAAAATTCTCTTTTTCTTTTTTGTTTAAGCTATTTCGGCTGAAAATCAGCCAACACATTCCAAAAGATACCCCCCTAACCCATTAAATGCAACTAGAAATAATGGATTTTAAAGGTCTTTTTCAGAACAATTGCGACCAACTGTTGTAATGAAACAACAGCTTTATTTAATCAATGGTGACCATGCAGGGTCTGAAGCCTGCGTTGGCGTTGGCAAACGGCGCAGGTTGTAACCTGTAAGGTCAATGCTGTACACGTGTGTATCGCCTGAACGCTGCTGGCGTGTGAACACAATCACACGGCCGTTTGGTGACCATGTTGGTGATTCATCCAAGTAGCCTTCAGTCAATAGACGCTCTTCGGTACCTTCTGGGTCAATCACACCAATATGGAACTTACCATTAAGTTGTTTAACAAAGGCAATCAGGTCGCCACGTGGTGACCATGTTGGCGCATAGTAGCGGCCTTCACCGTAGGTTAGGCGCTGTACGCGGTTGCCGTCAGTATCCATGATGTAAAGCGCAGGCTTACCAGCACGGTCTGAGTTAAATACAATTTTCTTACCATCTGGCGAGTATGAAGGTGACGTATCAATACCGCGGTAAGTTGTTAGGCGCTTAAGCTTACGCTTCTTAAGGTCCATGGTGTAAACCTCAGGGTTACCTTCGTGGCCCATGGTTAGGGTCATGGCAACGCTTTCACCATCAGGAGAGAACTGCGGTGATGAGTTTAGGCCTTCAAAGTCGCCCAAGATTGTTTGTTCGCCTGTTGGTAGGTCTAGCAGGTAAAGACGTGGCTTACCGTTGGCGTATGACATGTAAATAATTGTTTGGCTGTTCGGTGAAAAACGTGGTGTTAGCACCAATGCTTTACCATCAGTTAGGCACTGTTGGCTACCACCATCTTGGTCCATCACGCAAAGGCGCTTGCGTACAATCTTCATGCCACGTGGCGCATCTTCACCAATGTACACAATACGTGAGGCGAAGTAGCCCTTCTCGCCGGTTAGGGTGGTGTAAATATCGTCACTCACACGGTGACCAATGTGTCGCCAGAATTCTAGTGACGCTGTGTAAGCTTTAGCTGCAAGCTGCTTTTCGTCATGTACATCGTACAAGCGGTAAACAACACGCATTTTAGGTTGGCTTGTTTCAGGGCCAATAATTTCGATTGTACCAACCAATAGAACGTCAGCGTTAATCAAACGCCATTCTTTAAAGATTGGGCCGTTAAGGCGTAGTGAATCATCAGACTGCAAAAACGCACGCTCGCTAATGTTGTTAAACAAGCCTGTGTTCTTAAGGTTGTTGCTAATCAAGCCCACCATGCGCTTGCCAAGGTCATTCTCTTCGCTTGTGGCGCCCGAGAAGTTGGTCAGTGCGATGGGCATTGGGTCAGCGTTAGCGTCAGTCAGACGAATTTTTACCAAGGCCTGAGCAGGCTGCGCAAACATCAAAACCGAAAGCATAAAGAATGTGCTTAGGGTTAGTGCGGGTGTGAAAAGTTTTTTCATGTATTTCATGTGCCTACTCTATTTTTAACGGTTAAAGCTGATTTGGATTGTACGGAAAATTTCGTACTTACCTTCAGGTATAGGTAAGGGTACTGATTTTCGCACAGCACGCAAGATTGAATTATCAAATGATGTACGCCCTGACGACTGCACAATATCCATACTTGAGATTGTACCATCGCGGTTTACACGAATCATCACAACAACTTGCATACGGTCTAGGCCCGCAACACCTGGGGTGCGGTACCAGTTTTTCTCGATAAGGCGTTTAAGGCTTGCCACCTCGCCTTGAGTTTCATCAAAAACGGTTGGCTCAGTCTCAAGGTCTGAAACTTCCATTGCCGATTTTTTATCCTGAATGTCTTCAATAAAGTCGAGCGCTTGAAGGAAGTCCTCTTCCTTAGGCTCAGAGGTTGGCTTGCCTTGCTCAGCCATTAGGTTCTTCTTGTTCGGTGTTTTATCAAGCTTTGGTGGGCGGCCAATTGGCTCTTCCTTCACTGACTCTTCTTGCTTGGTCGGTTTAGGCTCTTCCTTTTTCACCTGCTGCTTTAGCTTGCTTTTTGACGTATCAACAACTTTGGTGTCACGCTTAGGGGCCTCAACCTTTTTCTTTTTAGGTTTAGGCGCTTCTTTAGGTGCAGCACTTTGTTGTGTTTTAACAGGTGTAGGCTTTTTAGGCTTAGGCGAACGGGCCGCATCAGGCGAAGAAACCAGCTTCACGTTCATGTACGTTACCTCAGGCTCAGGCAAGATCATGTGCGGTACATTGAACACGAAAAAGAGCACCAACGTACAGTGCAGCAATAATGAAAGCAGTAAGCCCCGTCGCATGCGTGTTGTCGCCCTATTTTAGGTTCTTGTTATTATTAATTAGCGGCGGCGTGCAGGTTCGGTCACCAAACCAACATCAACCAAGCCAGCAACTTGTAGCGCTGACATTACTTCCATCACACGGCCGTAGTTCACGGCTTTATCAGCACGAAGCAAAATAGCAGTGCCCGGCTTTTGCTGACGGATTGCCAAAAGCGTATCGGCAAGTTTATCTAGCGCGATTTCTTTTTCATGCACAAACAGTGTACCGTTTTTCTTGATCGAAACCTGCATAGGCTCGTGCTCTTCGGTAATTGGTGTGCTTTCAACTTCAGGCAGTGACACTTGCACGCCTTGAGTCATCATAGGTGCCGTCACCATAAACACCACCAACAGCACCAACATAATATCAATGAATGGTACAACGTTAATGTCGCTCATGATTGGGCGATGGAATGAACGCGCGCGGCGCCCTTGTGGGATAAGACTACCAGCCATAATAAGGCTCCCTTCCCTTAGCTAATTATTTCTTCTTTGCGTCAACGTCTGAGGCACGGCGTTTTTGGCTGCTTTTACGGGCTTCCAAAATTTCTTCCTGCATCTGACGGTCAAGGATGGTTACAAACTCAGTCACGAAAGCTTCTAGGCGTGCAGCGTAGCGGCTTAGCTCGGTTGAAAGTTTGTTGTAGGCAATAACAGCTGGAATCGCAGCAAACAGACCAATCGCCGTCGCAAGCAGAGCCTCAGCAATACCTGGTGCCACTGTTGCAAGCGATGTGTTCTTGGTTACACCAATACTATGGAAAGCATGCATAATACCCCAAACAGTACCTAGCAGACCGATAAACGGTGCGGTTGAACCTGTTGTTGCCAAAAATGGTAGGTATTTTTCAATACGCTCAAGCTCACGAGTCATGGTCACTTGCATAAGCTGGTGCACACGCTCAACAACACCAAGCTGAATTACGCCGTGGCTTTCAGCGTCACCGTCTTTAGCGCGGCGCCACTCACGTAGGCCCACTACAAATAGCATTGCCATTGGGTGGTCAGTTTCTTCAGGGGTTGTGTTGCGGTAAAGGTCTTCAAGGCCTTTCTCGCTCCAGAAGGCTTCTTCAAACTTATCAGCGCGGCGGCGTAGCACACGCATACGGGCGTATTTTTCAAACCAGATTGCCCATACAATCATCGAAACAATAAGCAACGACGACATGATAATTTTTACAAAGGTTGTTGCCTGTAAAAACAGGTCAATCAGAGACATATCGTTAATTGCTGCCACTGGAATATCCATCGAGAAAGTGTCCTTTATTATATTTTTCGTAAGCTGTGGTGCACCCCAACCTGTTCAATATTATGGAAAACCATACCTAAGGGGGTGTGCCCACAAAAACACACCACAATTTATAGACGTTTAAGCCCGGTTTGTCTATGACAAATCCGGGCTTAAATTAGGTTTAATTGATACAGAATTAATCAGTAAACAAATCAGCAGTTTGCTGTTGGTTAGGCGGTGTTTTACCCATGTGGCGGTAAGCCTCAGCCATAGCTAAACGGCCGCGCGGCGTACGCTGAATAAACCCTTGCTGGAGCAAGAACGGTTCAATCACATCTTCAATTGTATCTTTACTCTCACCAGTTGACGCTGCAATGGTTTCAAGGCCTACTGGCCCACCACCAAAACGATCAAGCAAAGCGGTAAGGTAAATAAAGTCGCTACGGTCAAAACCACGGTTATCAACCTCAAGGGCTGAAAGGGCTTTATCGGCTGTGGCAGCGGTAATGTTTTCTTCGCCTGCAACGGTAGCAAAGTCCCATACACGGCGCAGCAAACGGTTGGCGATACGTGGTGTACCTCGGCTACGGCGGGCCACTTCCATAGCGCCATCAGGGGCAATGGTAATACCCATCTTACGGGCGGCACGAGTTACAATTTCAGCTAGGTTTTCAGCGGTGTAAAACTCAAGGCGCAGCTGCACACCAAAACGATCACGTAGCGGCGTTGAAAGCATACCAGCACGGGTTGTTGCAGCTACCAGTGTAAATGGAGGCAGTTCAATCTTCACTGTACGGGCGGCAGGCCCCTCACCGATAATAATATCAAGCTGAAAATCTTCCATTGCAGGGTACAGCACTTCTTCAACGGCGGTACCTAGGCGATGAATTTCATCAATAAACAAAACATCGTGTGGTTCAAGCGAAGTCAAAATAGCTGCAAGGTCACCGCTTTTTTCAATCGCTGGGCCTGATGTTGAACGGAAGCCCACGCCCATCTCTTTTGCAACGATTTGCGCAAGAGTTGTTTTACCCAACCCCGGAGGGCCATGGAAGATCACATGGTCTAATGCGTGGTTACGTTTTTTGGCAGCGCCAATAAAAACACTTAGGTTTTCGCGTAGCTTTTCTTGGCCAACAAACTCACCCAAATGCTCAGGGCGGATGGGTGTATCTTGTGCAGCGTATTCGCCACCAAGATTCTCATTATCTACAAGTCTTTCAGTAGGTTGTGTCATTTACTTAATCTACTTTCTTATGCGCTACGTAGGGTTTTTAATGCTGTTTTTAGCAGGGTGCCAAAGTCAGCTTCGGCGCCTGCTTCGTCAGCAGCAACAGCCAGTGCTTGTTGTGCTTGGGCCATTTTAAAGCCCATGTTAATCAACGCTGAAAGAACATCGCTATGGGCACTTTGCGGCATGCCTGCGGCCGTTACTTTGCCACCACCAATAGAGGTTACATTGCCACCAACAAAGGCACCAAGTTTGTTCTTCAGTTCAAGGATAAGACGCTCGGCTAGTTTTTTGCCAACGCCGCTAATTTGGGTCAAGGTTGCAATGTCGCCAGCGGTTACAGCGTTTGCAATATCTTGCGATGAAAGGCCTGACAAAATAGCCATGGCCATTTTAGCGCCCACGCCGCTTACACTCATTAGTTTTTCAAACATGGCGCGGTCAGTGGTTTCAGTAAAGCCGTATAGAGCCAAAGCATCTTCACGTACGTATGTGTGGGTATGGATTTTAATCACTTCGCCTTCGGCAACTTGTGCCAAAACGCGTGATGGGGCGTATACCTGATAGCCCACGCCGTTAACGTCAAGAAACAGGCTATCGTCGCCAATTTCTTCAATAATACCTTTAAGGAAACTAATCATAAGACTCTATTTCTGTGCTTTGCTTACTGTCTAAAACTTATAAAGACTAGTATAGCACTGAAACACAGTAAATTTGAAGTATTACTTAAGCGGGCTGCCCGCTGTGTGTGCATGGCAAATCGCCACAGCCAAAGCATCGGCAGCATCTTCGCTATCAGGCTTTGCGGTTGGCAATAGCATTTTAACCATGTAGCCAATTTGGTTTTTGTCGGCACGGCCTGTGCCTACAATCGCCTTTTTAACGGCAGCTGGGGTGTATTCTGCGCATTGAAGCCCTGCAAGGCCGGCAACAAGCAGCGGTACACCACGTGCTTGACCAAGCTTAAGCGATGAACGTGCGTTTTCGTTCACGTAAACTTCTTCAACGGCTACGTCGGTTGGTTTGTAAGTGTCTAGGATTTCACTCAGGCCGTTGTAAATCACGCATAAACGGTCAGACCCTGCATGCTTAGGGTTTGTTTTAATGGTGCCGCCTGTAATGTAGCTAAGGCGGTTACCCACTGCGCGGATAATCCCCCACCCTGTTTTATGAAGACCAGGATCAACCCCGAGAATAAGACGTTCTTGCATTTATGTGCACCCAACAGCTTGTAATTGAAAGTACATAAACCATAACATGTGAAAGCCAATTTAAGCACGAGAATTCAGCCATGACAGCCAACTCTGCCGCACCCGTTGTGTTAGAAGCCCCACACGCCGATAAACAACACATGTACTCATTTTGGGGCCGCACGAAAGTACAAACCATGGCGATGAATACCGCCATTGGCCAAGTGCTTAAAGAGCATGGCTTATCACCATTCCACCAAGTGGGCGTAAAGTCAGAGGGCGAGCATGAGCCCGGCTACCACGCATGGGAAATTTGGCGCCCCGCCACCGAAGAAAAACTAAACGAAATGCTTGAGCATATTGAAGAAGCTGCCATGGAAGAGCTTACAATGGTGCGTAGCATGTACACTGAAAAAGACTTCCCTGAAATGTACGAACCTGCCGACTTTGGTGACCGTGTTGAGGCTATGATTGATGAACACAAAGAAAAAGCCCGCCACCAGCGTCAAAGCCAGGGCGAGCTTTCTCAAGATCCGTCTAACGACTTAGCGCGTTAGGCAACCTTCTCTGCGATATCGTCAGAAATATCGGCGTTTGATGCCAGCGTTTGCACGTCGTCATCTTCTTCAACAGCATCAATGAACTTCATCAGTTTTTGGGCTGTTTCTTCGTCTTCAACAGGTTGCTTCATGTTAGCAACGTAGTTTAGGTCAGCTTCTTCAGCTTTGCCAAACTGCTCTTTTAGGGCGTTGTTAACGGCACCAAAGTCAGTCATCGCTGTTACGATTTCGTGGCCGTTTTCGTCGCTTGAAACGTCTTCAGCACCAGCTTCAATCGCAGCAAGCATCATAGTTTCTTCGTCAGCCACATCAGCTGGGTAAAAGATGATACCCTTTTCTTCGAACATGTAGTTTACAGTTTCGTTAAAGCGGCCGCCGTTTTTGTTAAAGGCTGTACGTACGTTTGCGGCTGTACGTGCACGGTTATCTGTTAGGCATTTTACCATCACAGCAACGTTGCCTGGGCCGTAACCTTCATATACAACTTCTTCGTAATCAGCGCCTTCAATCTCACCAGTACCGCGCTTAATGGCACGTTCCATAGTGTCTTTTGGCATGTTTTCAGCACGGGCGTTATCCATTGCCAAACGTAGTGATGGGTTTGTGTTAGGGTCACCACCGCCTGATTTTGCTGCGACCATAAGCTCGCGGATAATACGTGTAAAAATCTTACCGCGCTTTTTATCTTGTGCGGCTTTACGGTGTTTAATGTTGGCCCATTTACTATGCCCTGCCATGTCTCTACCCTTTTAGTTTATTTATCTCTACGCTGAGCGTAACTTTTTGGTTTTTTCAATCATACGTGCACCGCTGACCCAGCCTGGGTGTAGCGGAAGAATTTCATCAAACGGAATCCACTTAACATCATCGCTTTCGTCTTCTGCGATTTTAATGGGTTCGTCTTCGCTGGCAACCAATAAATAGCGTACGTCATAATGCGTATGCTCTGGCTCATCTTTGCCATGCTTGTGCGCCGCTGGAATACCATGAACATCAAGGTCAAAGATGCCATCCCCCAGCACGGTCACATTTTCAATACCAGTTTCCTCGGCAACTTCACGTTTTGCCATTTCAAGAATGTCAGCGCTGCCATCGGCGTGGCCGCCAGGCATTAGCCAGTAGCCTAGTGTTTTATGCTTCAACAAAAGCGCTTTATCAAGCGTTGTGTTTACCACCCACGCTGAAGATGTAATGTGCCCTTTTAGGTTTGAGCGTGAGAATAGGTTTTCATGCATATCCTCGCCGTCATCTTCATGCTTTGCCATAAAAGCTTGAAGCTTCTCAAGGTCTGAGGCTTCACGTTCGTCGTATGGGGCGTAATCTTGAATATGGTCAAAAATATCAGCCATTAGAATATCCTTTTTGCTTAAACAGCCTGCGACAGAATGCCACCCACACGAATTGGGCGAATTTCTTCACAAAGGCCTTTAGCATTTAGTTTTACAAAGGTACCGCACAATGTGCCTTCGCCTGTTGCTGTTGAAAGCTTGTGTTTACCTTTTTTCGTAAAGCGGGCAATGCCCACGTCTAGGCTCATGCCTAGTGATGAATTGTCGTACGTGCCGCACATACCAGCATCGGTTTGGTAGCCTGTGCCTGCAGGCATAATCATGGTATCAGCCGTTGGGATGTGGGTGTGGCTGCCTGTTACAAGGCTTGCCTTACCGTCCCAAATAGCGCCAAGGCATCGCTTTTCTGAGCCTGTTTCGGCGTGAATATCAACAATAATAGCGTCACAGTTTTCGCCCATACGTAGGGTTTCTAGCGCTTTTTGGCTCGCTTGGAATGGGCAATCTAGGCCCGGCTCCATAAATAAGCGGCCCATTAGGTTTACCACAGCCACTTGGCGGCCTTCGCCAGCAGGGTAAACGTGGTAGCCACGGCCCGGGGTGTTTGGCGGGTAGTTTAGCGGGCGCAGCAAACGCCAGTCAGACTCAAGCTGTTCTGGGGTTTCTGGTTTATCCCATGTGTGGTTGCCAAGGGTAATAACGTCAACGCCAGTGTCGTAAAGTTCTTTACAGACCTTTTGCGTCACACCAAAACCGCCAGCGGCGTTTTCGGCATTGCAGACGACAAAGTCAATCTTAAGGTCTTTTTTAAGTTTAGGCAGATGGCTTGTAATGGCCTCGCGACCAGGTTTACCAACAACATCACCTAAGAAAAGAATATTTAGCGGCTTTTTGGCTGGCATGTAATAACCTCGTTTTCTGTCCAGATTTGATCTAAAGGCACATCGTGCAGTGCGGGCGTTAAAGGTGGCACTTCTTGCCAACTGTAAGCAAGGCCTATGGTACGTATTGGGCGTGAACTTGCAAGCGCTAATTGCTCTAAAGCCTTGTCATAGTAGCCTTTACCATAGCCTAGGCGGTTGCCTGCACGGTCAAACGCCACTAAAGGGGTAAAAATAATATTGGGCTGCACCTCATCGCCTGTCGCAACCGGAATACCTAAATCATCTGAGGCAAACGCACCATTAAAAAGTTTAAAACGCATGCTGCCGTTAATCATGGCGTAAGGGTAAGCCACTTTAATACCCTTAGCTTGCAAAGCGTTCAGAATATGCTCGGTTGGTACTTCGCCTTGAATGGGGCTATATAGCGCCACAACATCATCGGCGGTTGTATGAATACTCAGAATATTTTGGGCAACAGCTAACGCCGCGGCCTGTTGTTCTTCAACAGGTGTCACACGGCGTTTGGCTAAAATTTTGCGGCGGGCTTGGTATTTATCAAGAGTCACGAAGCGGGTTTTCTAATTTAACTATTAGGCCTTTACCAGCTTACGGCTTAGGGCATCAAGGCGGTCAGCCAAGTTTGCGTGGAATGATACCAATGTGTGTTTTTCAGTTTCGCCACGAGCACGAATATCGTGAAGTTCATCAGCGATAGTAATGGCGCTTAGAACAAGCAGACGGTCACGGTCAATATCCTGACCCAAAGCTTGGCGCAGTTGGCCAACCACTTGGTCAACCTTCATGGCTACAGCGTTTAGGCGCTGTTCTTGGCCTTCTTCAACATTAACTTTGTAAGTACGGCTACCAATTACGAGTGCTTTTTCTGGCATGGTTACGCCCCTACTTTGCTGTTAATTTGGGTAATCACTTTATCAAGGCGGATCAAAGCTTCTTTGTTGGCGCGCTTTAGGCGGGTGTTTTCTTCAGCTAAAACCTTATCGGCCACTGAAGGGCGTACACTTGCGTTTTCATCGCTAAAGCGTGAACCGCCAGCCATAGCTTCAAGCTGTTCAAGCACGTTTAGCAGGCGCTTAGTTTCTTTAGATTCTGACCAATGGTCCTGACCAAGTTTTGTTTGTTCAGTCATCACTGAAGCTTTCTCTGTTAATGCCTTAATTTGATTGGGCAAGCATACTCGGGCTGTGTTTTTTACGCAAGTTTTTTAGCTTTGCGTTGCCAAAATATGGTATCTTTTGCGGGCAAAATTAATAACAAATCAATTAGCAGTAGGAACCCATACATGACAACTGCCCCAACAGCCCACCCACACATTGAGCATGAGCTTTTTCCGTATAAAGAAATGGCCGATGCTATTCGCTTTTTATCAATTGACGCTGTAAACCAAGCCAACAGTGGTCACCCTGGTATGCCTATGGGCATGGCTGATATTACAACGGTGCTGTTTTCAGACTTTATGCGCTTCAACCCCCAAAAGCCTGACTGGCTCAACCGCGACCGTTTTGTTTTGTCAAACGGCCACGGCTCGATGCTTCTTTACAGCAGCCTGCACCTGCTTGGGTATGATGTTTCTATTGAAGATATTAAAAACTTCCGCCAACTAAATTCAAAAACACCGGGCCACCCAGAGTATGGCCACACCCCTGGTGTTGAAACCACAACAGGCCCGCTTGGCCAAGGTATTGCGAATGGTGTAGGCCTTGCGCTTGCTCAAAAGATTATGGCTGCTAAACACGGCGAAGAGCTATTTAACAACAAGACTTACGTTGCCGTGGGCGATGGCTGCCTGATGGAAGGCATTAGCCACGAAGCTGCTGAATTTGCAGCCCACAACAAGCTTGATAACCTGATTGTACTCTTCGACAGTAATGGTATTTCAATCGACGGCAAAACTGATATGGCCGTTTCGACCGATAACCTTGAGCGCTTTAAAGCCTATGGCTGGGCTGTTAAATCAGCTGATGGTCACGACCACGACGCTATTCACCATGCGCTTTCATGGGCGCAAAGCCAAACACAGCCAGTACTGATTGAGTTTAAAACCCACATTGGTTACGGCAGTAAAAAAATGCAAGACACAGCCAAAGTACACGGCAGCCCTCTTGGCGCTGACGAAGCTAACGCTGTGCGTGAAGAACTAGGCTGGGATCACCCACCGTTTGAAGTACCTGCCCATATTTACTCAGCGTGGCATAAAGCCGCTGCCCGTGGTCAAGCTTCATACATGAAGTGGCATGAACAGTGGGAGAAAACCCCTACTGAAAAACGTGAAGCTATCCTGAATGGCCAACGCCCATCAGAAAAAGCCCTGCACGCCCTAGACCTTGTTAAAAAGGACGCTGTGAGCGAAACACCAAAACTTGCTACACGCCAAGCGAGTGGCGCATGTATTGATGCGTTTCAACCGCATATGGATAGCTTGGTTTCAGGCTCGGCTGACCTTACAGGTTCAAACAACACCAAACCGCTCGACTATAAAAAGGTTTCAGCGGAAGACTACAACGGTAACTACATCCACTACGGCGTGCGCGAGCATGCAATGGCTGCCATTATGAATGGCCTTAGCCTATACGGTGGCCATGGTCGTGGCCTGCGCCCTATTAGTGGTACATTCTTGGTTTTTGCTGACTACCTGCGCCCTAGCTTGCGCCTTTCAGCGTTAATGAACCAACCTGTAACGTACGTACTGACCCATGACTCTATTGGCTTAGGCGAAGACGGCCCAACCCACCAACCTGTTGAGCACCTAGCAATGCTGCGTGCCACCCCTGGCCTTACAACGTGGCGCCCGTGCGACCTTGTTGAAACTGCCGAGTGCTGGCAAGCCATCTTGTGCGATACCAAGCACCCAGCTGTTTTGGCCCTAAGCCGCCAAGGCGTACCGACACTGCGCACAACACACGTAAAAGAAAACCTATCGTCTCAAGGCGGTTACGTATTGCGTAAAGAGCAAGGCCAACTGGCAGGTATCTTTATTGCGACCGGTACCGAGGTTGAGATTGCAGTGAAAGCTCACGAAGAACTTCAAAAGCAAGGCATCCACACCCGTGTGGTGAGTATGCCAAGCGTTGAAACCTTCCTTAAGCAAACAAAAGCCTACCGTGACGATGTGCTGCCACCAGACCACCAGCAACGTGTGGTGATTGAAGCTGCAAGCACCTTTGGCTGGTCAGCGATTGCGCCATTTGGCAAGGTTCTGGGCATGACATCATTTGGTGCCTCAGCCCCTGCGCCTGAACTTTACGAACACTTTGGCCTGACTGCTGACCATGCGGTTCAAGCCATGACTGAACTTACAACATCTTAATAACCGAAAAATAAAAAGGACTATATCCATGACTCTTAAAGTTGGTATTAACGGATTTGGCCGCATTGGCCGCAACGTACTACGTGCCCTATACGAAACTGGCCGTACAGATATTAAAATTGTAGGGATTAACGACCTTACCGATATCGACATGACCCGCCACCTGCTGCAGTACGACTCTGTTCACGGTCGCTTTGCCCACGAGGTTAAAGTTGATGGCGACAACATTGTTGTAAACGGTGACAAAATCAAAGTAACGGCCGAGCGTGACCCTGCAAACCTGCCATGGGCCGACCTTGGCGTTGATATGGTGTTTGAATGCACAGGTATCTTCCGTTCAAAAGAAAAAGCTTCAGCCCACATTAAAACCGGCGCTAAAAAAGTAATTATCTCAGCCCCAGGTGAAGAAGTTGACCGCACCGTTGTTTACGGCGTAAACCATGAAGAACTTACTGCTGATGATACTGTTATCTCAAACGCATCATGCACAACCAACTGCTTGGCGCCTGTTGCCAAAGCCCTAAACGATACCATTGGTATTGAGCGCGGCTTGATGACAACCATCCACAGCTACACCAACGATCAAAACCTACTAGACCTTGCCCACAAAGATGCACACCGTGCTCGTGCTGCGGCAATCTCGATGATTCCATCAACCACAGGTGCTGCTAAGGCCGTTGGCCTCGTATTGCCTGAGCTTAAAGGCAAGCTAGATGGTTTCTCAATGCGTGTACCAACCCCTAACGTTTCAGTGGTTGACCTTACCTTTACACCGAAAAAAGAAACAACCATTGACGAAGTTAACAGCATCATCAAAAAAGCCGTAGCTGATATGAAAGGCGCCCTAGCCTACAGCGACGAGCCACTGGTTTCAGTTGATTTTAACCACAACCCGCATTCAAGCATTTTTGATGCTACACAAACCCGTGTGATGGAAGACGGTAAAATGGTTAAAGTTCTAAGCTGGTATGATAACGAGTGGGGTTTCTCAAACCGCATGCTTGATACCGCTGCCTACTTTGGCAAACTATAATTAGGAAACTAATCCATAAATCGGAGATTCTCGGATGGCGAACTTGCCTAACATGAAAGACCTTAACGTTGCAGGCAAACGTGTGCTGGTGCGTGTTGATTTTAACGTCCCTATGACTGATGGCCGCGTAACGGACGAAAGCCGCATTGTTGCACACCTTCCCACAATCGAGTGGTTGGTACAAAACAACGCCAAGGTTATTCTGATGAGCCACCTAGGCCGTCCTGATGGTAAAAAGAATGCCAAATACAGCCTTAAGCCTGTGGCTGAGCGTTTGTCTGCGCATATTTCGCAGGAAGTTCAGTTTGTGGGCGACTGTATTGGCAGCACAGCCGAACAAGCCGTTGCCAGCCTTAAGGATGGGCAAGTTCTGCTGCTTGAGAATCTTCGTTTTTATGCTGAAGAAGAAAATAACGACCAAGCCTTTGCGAAGAAACTGGCCAAAATGGCTGATGTTTACATTAGTGATGCCTTTGGCACTGCCCACCGTGCCCACGCCAGCATTAGCAGTGTGCCACAATACGTGCAGCACTGTGCCTTTGGTAACGTCATGAACAAAGAGCTTGAAGCCCTAACCCAAGTGCTTGAAACACCCGAAAAACCAGTTTTGGTGATTATTGGTGGCGCTAAAATCTCAAGCAAGATTGACGTTGTGCGCAACCTCCTACCTAAAGCCGACATGATGATGATTGGCGGTGCCATGGCCAACACCTTCCTTGCGGCCCTTGGCAACAAGATGGGCAACAGCCTATACGAAAGCGAATACCTACAGCAAGCCAGCCGCATTTTGGCGGATTCTGCCGCTATGGGTTGCCGCCTTCTATTGCCAAGCGATGTGATGATTGCCAATAAGCTTGAAGCTGGCGTTGATGCTAAAGTTGCTAAGGTTGATGAAATTCCTGATGGTCAAATGGCGCTAGATATTGGACCTTCAACCGTCCAGCTTTGGCAGCGCATGGTGCATAACGCACAAACTGTGCTGTGGAACGGCCCAATGGGTGCCGCTGAAATTAGCCCCTTCCACGAAGGGACCGAAGCGATTGCCCGTGCTGTGGGTGAAAGCAAGGCCTACTCAGTTGCTGGCGGTGGCGATACATTAGCCGCCCTTGCCAAAACCAACATGACCCGCGAAATCAGCTATGTCTCAACTGGCGGCGGCGCCCTCATGGAATTCCTTGAAGGCAAACCCCTCCCCGGTATTGCGGCCATTACGAAAAAGGCTAACGCAGCTTAAAGCCATATAAATAAAAAAGCCCCGCTGGTTTATCACCTTGCGGGGCTTTTTGTTATTTGTTTTTTAAATCTCGTAGTGCGTGGGTAATCACTTGGAATGAACCGAACAGTGCGAGGCCTGCAATGATGAGGGCCACGGCAATGTCGGGCCAGCCTTGTTGGAGGGTAAATACGCCGCTGGCAGCGATGACCACAGCCACGTTGCCCAAGGCATCGTTACGGCTGCAAATCCAAACTGAACGGAGGTTGCTGTCGCCTTTTGCAAAGCGGAAGACTAGAAAGGCTGAAATAACGTTTACAACAAACGCCAATACGCCAACCACGCCCATAGTTACAGGGTCAGGCGTGTGAAGGCCCATAATAGCCATAACGGCCATGCTCAGCACCCAAATGCCAAAGCACAGCATCACACCGCCTTTAAGTAGTGCGGCGCCAGCTCGCCATGTGACTGATTTTGCCATGACGTACAGCGCAATGCTATAGCTTGCGGTATCGCCCAAAAAGTCCATCGCGTCAGCAAGGAGTGAAAGTGATCCGGCGTTAATACCTGCTACAATTTCAACACCAAACATGATGGCGTTGAGAGCAATCACAATCCACAAAATGCGGCGGTCAATACGGTCAGACGTAAGCTCAGCCGCACACCCTAGACCACTGTTGCTATGGCCACAGTCACCACCGGTATGGTCGTGCTTATGATCATGCGCATGGTTATGGTCGTGTTGGGTGTGCATAGGCTCAGTTCTCATCTTTGCAATTAAGCAGCAGTTTTAGATTCAGTTTCGGCTGTGTAGTTACCATTAGCGGCAAGCCAGTTCATATGGGCACGGTGTGCAAACACATCTTGCATAGCAGCTTTGTTGCTTTCTTTACCCATCCAAGCACGTAGCGCACCTTGTTGTAGCGCACGACCGTATGAGAATGTAAGAACCCATGGTTTATCGCCGTTTACTTTGTTAATCGCGTTTAGGTTTTCAGTGGCTTCAACTTCTCCCTGACCACCTGATAGGAATACGATACCTGGTACTTCGGCAGGCACTTGCTTTTGGTAACATGCCACACTCAATTTTGCGATTTCTTCTGAGGTCGCCTGTGTTGCACACTTCTTGCCTGAGATGACCATGTTAGGTTTTAGCAAAATGCCTTCAAGCGCTACGTTGTGTAGGGCTAGCTTTTCAAAGAAAACTTTAAGAACACGGTGGCTTGCAGCGTCGCACACTTCAATGCTGTGGTCACCATCCATCAAAATTTCAGGCTCAACGATTGGTACGATGCCCGCTTCTTGAGCTAGGGCGGCGTAGCGTGCAGTCGCTTCGGCGTTGGCTTCAATCGCTAGGTCTGATGGGCGATCTTTAGAGTCAATCTCAATCACTGAGCGCCACTTTGCAAAACGAGCACCCGCCTTGTGGTATTCGGCAAAGCGCTCACGCAGGCCGTCTAGGCCTTCGGTTACTTTTTCATCAGTTGCGCCAGCCAGTTCAATCGGGCCAGTGTCAACTTTGATGCCTGGTACCACGTTCTTGCTTGCAAGCAATGTGGCAAACGGCATGCCTTCGGCAGTTTTTTGGAAAAGAGTTTCTTCAAACAGGATAACGCCACCGCAGTATTTTTCAAACTCAGGGGTCGTGAACAGGTATTCACGGTATGTACGGCGGTTTTCTTCGGTGTTTTCTACGCCAATATCAGCAAAGCGCTTACCGCATGTGCCGTTGCTTTCGTCAGCTGCCAAAAGGCCTCGGCCGCCTTCAACAATGCTTTTTGCAATTTTGTTTAGTTCTGCGATTTGGTCTTTAGATAGTTTAGCCATTGTGGCCTCTCCTTTTGGTTATGTGGCGGTTCTGTTTGTTCTTATTATTTAATACCTAGGTACTCATGGGCAAGCTCAACGTAATGGGTGGCCGACCATGGAATGTACTTAATTTCGTCGTCTGTCATCGGGCGGAAAAACTTACCCGGCACACCGGCGTAAACTTCACCCTTTTTCACACGTTTGTTTGGCGCAATAAGGGCACCCGCAGCAACCATAGCACCACTTTCAACAATAACTTTATCCATAACAATGGCACCCATGCCAACGAATGAGTCATCTTCCAGGGTGCAGGCATGAATCACAGCGCTATGGCCAATGGTTACGTTGCTGCCAATGGTAAGTGGGCCTGTGCCGCGTGTCACGTGGCACACTGTACCGTCTTGAATATTTGTGCGGCTGCCAATACGAACGGTGTTCACGTCACCGCGGATGGTCACGCCAAACCAGATGTTGGTATCATCACCAATTTCAACATCACCAATGATGCTGGCTGTTGGTGCAATAAATACGTTTTTACCAATTTTAGGTGTTTTGCCTTTGAACGGCATGATGCAAGCTTTTTGCATAGTAGACCTTTACAGTTAAAGGTTAGCTTTTGAGGCTTAGCTCTCTTTACCAAGGAAGCTTGAAATTTTAACAGGCTCGTTGCTTGAGCCACCAGTTACCACTGAAACTACAGAAGCTTCGTTTTGGTAAACCGTATCTTGCTGAATGCAGCGGCCTTCAACACTACCGCCATCAAGGATGTTTAGCTTTTGGTAGCGCACTTCGCCCTTCACGCGGCCGTTGGCACGGCATTCAATGCGGCCAGTGGCAGTTACGTTGCCGTTGATTGTGCCATCAACAATAAGGTTGGTAACTTCAACAGGGCCGTTAATCACAGCGTCTTTTGACACAACAAGGGTGCCACGCTTATTAGGTTTTACATTAACGCGGCCATCAAGGCGGCCATCAAAACGAAGGGTACCCGCAAACTTAATGTCGCCAGTAATAATCACGCCGTAGCCAATCAGGCTGTGTTGGCGTTCTTCACGGTCAGCATGTGGGAAATCGAAAGCGCTTGCGATATCGTTTTTCTTTTTATTTTTGCGCCAAAACATGAAGTGTTCTCCCCTAAATATCGTCTTGAGTAAAATTAAAATACTTTCCAGCAGTGGGTCAGCAGTTTTTGACCGTCTTTATCATACCCTCGAACGTCAAGAACGCGCATCCCTTTTTTAGGGAATTCACCACGAATCAAACCAGAAAGTGAAACTTGGCGTGTAAAGCTTGCGCTTCGAGTACGGTCAGCCTTATCCAATGCGGCTTCTCCTAATGTTACCACGTTTGAGCCTGTAAGAACACGCATTTGCAGCTCAATATCGAGCTGTTTTTCATCTTTGTTATCGGTTTTCATCATCGCTAGCTTGTAGCGCACACCTTCGCTGCTTTCATCGGCTTCAATGTTGTAGCACTGCACCGGAATAGCATCTTCGGTCGGTTTAAAAATATCTTTAAATACGGCCAGCTTATCGCTCAGCTCTAGCTGGTTTTTCTCAGCTTCGTCTAGGCGTTTAAGGGCGTTGGCACGGGCGTTTTCAACAATCTCAAGGCGGGCCTCAACTTCAGCACGGCGGCCAGTTTCATCAAGGTATTCAGCCTGTAGCTTTTGGTAACGGCGTTGTAGATCGTCATAGTCGTCTTGAACTTTGTTTGCTTTTTTAGTGACCTGAGCAAACTCAAAAGTTTGGGCTTCAAGGCGCTCACGCACCGCTTCTGGTGATGCTTGGCGTGCCCCTAGTGCAAAGAATGCAGCCGGAATAATAACAAACAGAAAAGCTAAACCACCCCACAAAATGCCACGGCTGATATGCATCGTTTTTGATGCAGTATCTGGGCGGTGTTTTGCAAACCATACAACGGTATATGACACGGATGAGCCTCGGGTGTTTTTCTAGGTTTTTCTGTTCTTTGAGCGTTCTAATAGTTTTATCTGTTCAGCGGTAAAAAGCCAAGTTAAAATAGTGGAAAATAAGAACGACTGAGGCCTTTCCCATGAAACTTGCTGTGATTAACAATGAACTTGCCATCGTAACGCCCGAGCATGGCTGTTACTACCCCACAGCTGAAATTGCCAAACTTGCAGGCACCCCACTATTAGGCCAAAACAATATTGATATTGCTATGGACGGCGCCCTGCTTAACCGCATGTATGATGCTCTTGAAAGCCCTGAAGCCTCTGCCTTTTCAAAGTCGCTTGATGATGTGGTGTATGATCTACCTATTCCAGTTCCGCCGAGTTTTCGTGATGCCTACGCTTTTTTAACCCACGTTAAAACCTGCCGTGAAGCCCGTGGCCAAGAAGTGCCGCAGATTTTTTATGAGTGCCCTGCCTTTTACTTTTCAAATCCAGCCGTGATGAAAGGCGAAGGCCCAGTTAAAGTTGGCCCCTACCAGCAAGATAAACTGGACTATGAGCTTGAAGTTGCCGTGGTCATGGGTAAAGACGTTGAAGACATTAGCGTTGCAGATGCCGACCAAGCCATTGCAGGCATGATGCTGCTTAACGATTGGTCAGCCCGTAAAATTCAGGCTGAGCGTGAACTGCCGATGATGATGGGCCCCAATAAAAGTAAAGACTTTGCTACCACCGCAGGCCCATGGCTTGTGACGAAGGCCGAGCTTGCGCCTTATATTACCGAAACCCCCGAAGGCAACCACTACGATATTGATATTCGTGCCCTAGTGAATGGCACGCCCCTTTCAGGCGGGAATGTAAACAGCATTCATTACACCTTTGCGCAAATTATTCATCATATTGCTAAAGGCACAATTGTTAAAAAAGGTGACGTTATTGGCAGTGGTACCGTGGGTGGCGGCTGCATGCTTGAACTTAACCTTACAAAACAGCTTGATAATCAGTGGCTTAAGGACGGCGACGTTGTAGAATTAGACTCAGAGATCTTGGGCAGCCTTACCAATACTGTTGTGTATAAGTAACGGCCCTATTTTACTTAATTAAAAGTTTTTGCATTTTTTTTCTGACCTGTATGGCCAGAATGAATTTCAAGTCTTGAGGCAAAAAAAATTGCACCTAAAATAGGCCATAGATTTTGACAAAACTGTGTGCGCAAAAATTCGCATTAAGTACATTCGCTAATATACAAATAAGGAACATTGATTCATGACGTCATCAACGCCCCGCGCTTTTCACTTGCCCGAACTGCTAAAGCTATTCGCAGAAGCCCCTACCTTCGTGGCACGCAAGCCGCAAAAAGCTGTTCGCCTTTCAACAGGCGGCGAACTTATGGTCGAAAGCACACTTGCTGAGCACATGGCCGCTGGCCTAGCCCCAACCACAACACCTGTCGAAGCTGGTACCTTTGCCGTATTCGGCGCCGAGCAAGCTGACAAGGTTGTGCCACTACTAAATGACGATGGCACCATTACACCTGAAGCCCTGCTTGATAACCATATTGAAGTGATGGACGTTGTAAGCGAAGACGACCTGACCGAAATGGCCATTACCACAGGTGAAGTTGGTGACCTTACAACCGATGTTTACCTTGATGCCCCAATTAAAACCACAATTGCCCCTGAAGCGATGACGATTCAGGCTTTCGGGAGCGAAACTGGCATTGAAGTTGTTCAAAAAGGCCAGATTTTGATTAAGAGTGAAGTCCTGGGTGTGCTGCCTTATGAGCGCCCACACTACAGCCTGACGCAAGACGTTGACTTTCTAAATCAGCACGTTGCTGTAAACGGCCAGTCAGTAACTGCCCTTGCGGTATCTTCAGCGCACACAGCATTTGCGCATGCGCTTTCGGTGGCTCTAGATGAGCGCCAAAGCACAACAGCACAGGTTAAAGTTTCTTAACCAGCACGCTGTTTAGGCTGTTGCGATAACAGCCACGTTAGAATCATGTTCGTTTGAAAGCTCGGCCTCAGAAATGAGGTCGAGTTTTTTTGCGTGCCCAAAGGTAAAGCCCGCAAGGCTTTGTAGTTGGTTAAATACCTTAGCATCGCCTGTTGTAAACAACGTGGCCTTGCCTTGGGTGGTTTCGGTCAGCATTTGGGTATTTACCAAAAAGGCTTTTACGGCTGCTGCCGTTGCGTCAGCTGCATCAACCAAAGTGACATTTGGTAAAAGCTTTTGAATATTGCCCTTCAGCATAGGGTAATGGGTACAGCCCAAGATAAGTGTATCGATGGTATTTGGTAGGTCAGCTAGGTAGTGCTTCAGCAAAACATCAGCAATGGGGTCAGTTGTTAGCCCCTCTTCGACCAGCGGCACCAGCATTGGGGTTGCTTTGGCCCATTCTAGGCCTTTACCAGCCTCCTGAAGGGCTTTAGCGTATGCACCCGAGCCAATAGTTGTCGCTGTACCAATAGCGCCCACATGCTGCCCCTGCACGCTTTTAACGGTAGGGGTAATCACCTCAAACACTGGTGCTTCAATATTTTGCAAAGGCTGCTGCTTTAAAACAGCTGATGCCGTATTACAGGCCACCACAATGGCTTTGACCTGATGGCACTCAAAGTAGTTAGCAATGTTTTGTGAAAACTGGTGCACAAGCTCAGCCCCTTTAGTGCCATAAGGGCTATGGGCGCTATCAGCAATATAGATAAATTCCTCATGGGGCAGCGCCTCTTGCAGGGCCTTTAAAACGGTAAGACCGCCCATACCTGAGTCAAATACGCCGATGGGTGCGTTTTTACGATGCATTGTAAATTCCTAAAATACATAAAAAGACAAGAAAAAAGGTGATTCCGTAAGGGAACCACCTTTTTCGAATACAGACATGACTCTGAAACGTAGTTGTAAAAACTAGCGCTTAGAGAACTGTGTGCTACGACGAGCTTTACGACGACCGTATTTCTTACGCTCTACAACACGTGCGTCACGTGTTAGGAAGCCACGCTTCTTAAGAGCTGGACGGTTAGCTTCGTCAACTTCAGTCAGAGCTTTAGAGATACCGTGACGTACAGCACCTGCTTGACCTGACTTACCGCCGCCGTGCACAGCAACGTTGATGTCGAACTTGCCAGCTGCTTCAACTTCTTGAAGTGGCTGCATGATCATCAACTGTGCGATAGGACGAGCAAAGTATGCTTCCATTGTTTCGCCGTTAACTTTGAAAAGGCCTTTACCGCGTGTAAGCCATACACGTGCGATAGCGTTTTTACGCTTACCTGTAGCGTAAAAGCGACCTGCTTTTTTGTCTGCGGCTTTGATACTTTGAGCAATACCCATTGTTAGTCTCTTCCTTTATAAACTATTTCTTTGCGATAATAGAGCTGATGTCGAACTCTTTAGGCTTCTGTGCACCGTGTGGGTGCTCTGAGCCAGCGTATACGTGCAGCTTAGAGAACTGCTTACGTGATAGTGGGCTCTCTTTCGGCATCATGCGCTTAACGCTGCGAGTCACAAGACGCTCTGGGTTTTTACCAGCAAGCTCGCGCTCAGCAGTGATTTCTTTAATACCACCAGGGAAACCAGTGTGCCAGTAGTGAACTAGTTGAGCTAGTTTACGGCCGCCAGTTAGACGAACTTTATCAGCGTTGATGATGATAATGTTGTCGCCGGTGTCTACGTTTGGTGTGAATGATGGCTTGTGCTTACCACGAAGCATCTTCGCTACAACGCTTGAAAGACGACCCATTGGTTGGTCAGTCGCGTCGATCACGTACCATTCATGTTTCACTTCATTTTTCTTTGCAATAGCAGTCAGTTTCATCTGTCTGTCTTTCAAAACTTGTTTAAATCTGTTGTTGCCAGGGTTTTTGTCATCTGGCGTGGTTTTCAAAGCCACAATAAATATACCGCTGTGGCAACAGTAAGGGCTTTTTTAAGGAATATACTGGCTAAAGTCAACACCTAAAAATGCATTTACTGCAAATTTATTTACCTTTTTTTGGTTTTACTACCAGCGAAGCAACGCCCCAGCCCATGTAAACCCTGCGCCAAAGGCGCTCAGAGCAAGCAAATCGCCCTGTTTAAAGGTACCCTTACGGTTTGCATCATCAAGTGCCAATGGGATTGACGCTGCTGATGTATTCGCATGGGTTGCAACCGTCTGGATTGTTTTTTCCATCGGGAAGTCAAGCTGCTTGGTTACAGCTTCAATAATACGCATGTTTGCCTGATGCGGAATTAACCAGTCAATATCATCCGTCTTAAGGTTGTTCTTCTCAAGAAGTGGGCTTACAACGCCAACCATTTCACGTACCGCATGACGGAACACCTCACGCCCCTGCATTGACACATGGCCGGCTGTTTGAGTTGCAGCAATACCGCCAGTACCGTGCAGCAAATCAGCCAAGTTACCATTCGCGTGAAGCTTGCTTGCAATCACGCCGCGGTTAGGGTTGTCCGTGGCTTCAATCACCACAGCCCCTGCCCCGTCACCAAACAGAACGCATGTGCTGCGGTCTTCCCAGTTCAGGATGCTTGAGAATTTTTCTACGCCTACAAGAATAGCGCGCTTAATTTGGCCCGTTTTAATTTGGGCATCAATCAGGTTAAGGCCGTACACAAACCCGCTACAAGCAGCTTGTACGTCAAACGCAACTGAGGCATTGGTTAGCCCCATCTGTTTTTGCATGAGGCACGCAACGCTTGGGAAAGTGTAATCAGGGGTCACCGTCGCCACGACAATCATGTCGATGTCTTCAGCGGTAAGGTTTGCCTGTTCTAATGCACGCTCAGCAGCTTTAGTGGCCATGAATGTGGTGGTTTCGGTCTCATCACCGTAGTGACGGCCTTCAATCCCCGTACGGGTACGAATCCACTCGTCTGAAGTTTCAATCTTCTGGGCCAAATCATCGTTTGTTACATACTGTTTAGGCAAGTATGAACCAGTTGAGATAATCGCTGAGTTTAGTTGTGGCATTTGTAAGGCCTATTCTTTGATGAAATTACTTGGGGACTATCCTAGCAAAGATAAAAGGGGCTGTATCGCCCCTTTTACTAATTTTTTGCTAATGGCCTGATACGCTCTGAGCCATTTAACAGAATATTTTAATTACTCAGCTTCAGGAGCAACTAGTTCTTCTGTTTTAGCGATAATTTCACGATCGCCGTAGTGACCGCAAGCGCCACATACGTGGTGTGGACGTTTTAGTTCGCCACAGTTTGGGCACTCGTGGTGAGCAGCAACTTGCACGCCATCATGTGCGCGGCGCATGTTACGGCGTGAAGGGGTAGTTTTTCTCTTAGGTACTGCCATTGTTCAAATCTCTACTTAAAAAATTCGTTTTAAAATCTTGTTTAGCGGGGCGTTTGTTTGCCAATGACTTAATCGTCGTCCGCTTATAGCAAATGACTACCCTAGGGGCAGCACATCGGTGGGGACTATATCCATATTTCTAACCACTTGCAAGTGCAGAATCGCATATTTTTGCGGAATTCTATAAAAATATAAGCCCAACGTGCTTAATCTACTTATAAATTAAGACTTTTTCAGTTTTTGAAGCACCGCAAATGGGTTGTCTTCTTTCATCTCGTCGTAACCATCTGAAAGAATCACACCGCCACGGTGGCTGCGGTCTTTAACCGGGTGAAGGTCATACCCCAGCATAATTTGCTGGTGAATAAAGTCGCCAAAGTCTAGGGCAACGTCTTCTTGGTAAAGCACTTCTTCTTGAGCCATTTCTTCTTTCCATGTCATGTGTTCATCAACTTTATGGGTGTGAGAATCCATAAACATTTCAAGAGTACGCACACACTGGCGCTCAAATGTGGTTTTAATTTCGCCGGTAATGCGTACGATGGGCTGGCTTACATCAATCGTAAATGTAGCTTCGCCACCGCCTTTATTCTCAAGTTCAAGCTCTTGGCAAAGGTTTGCCCAGTATTTGTCTGAAAGTTCGCCCTGTACTTGGTATGTGCCATTCTTTAGCGACTGGATATCCAGAATAATTTCTTCTGGTTTTTTATTAAAGGTTGCGCGGTAAGTATGTTTCATGGCGTTTCCCCTCTTCTTTTAAATTCTATTAAATAAGTTTATCAGCTGGCGTTTCTTTAAGGTCCATAGCCCATGTAAAGGCAGCGTCAGCCAGTGGCTTAACTTCATCTTTAGGCAGCTTGATGTTGTGTTCAAAGGCTTTAGCAAGCTCGGCCTTATTAGCAGAGTCATAGGCTTTACCATAAGTTTCTAGGCGGCCATGGAAGGCTTGGGCGAACTTTTTAATACGGTGCGACACGCCAATGTCACCCACACCAGCTTCACGCAGAGAGCGGTCAAAGCTTGCAAACATCTTGTCGTAGGCAAATTGTGCAGTTGGGGCCAGTTTTTCTTCTGACTTCATGCGCCATAGAAGTGCCGTCATAAACAAGGCCACAGTTTCAAAACGTTGAAGACGTAGGTCAATATCGTCAGTTGGTTCAAGGGTTACAAAAAACTGCTTACCGTGGTTTTGTGCCTTAGTAAGTGCTGATTCAAATAAAGCTTGGCCTTGTTGTTCAGTGGTGTTTTTGCCTTTAAAAAATCCAAACATAGTGTCTCTCAGTTTTATTTTGTCGCCGATGGGGCTTATCTGTACTTTGCCGCACCCTCAATTTATTGTATAAACTTTAGGTATAACAAATACGCTCTAGCCAATTTATATAATTTTTTAGAGTTTATAACAAATAAGAAGCGAGCCTAACATGCATTTCCGCCCAATTTTTTCAGTTCTTCCGGTACTAGCCCTTTTGATGGCTGGTTGCAGCAACGTGCGCCATACCCACGGCCAAGTTATCCCTGAAGAAAACCTAGCCATGCTAGAAGTTGGCAAAAACGATAAACAAGACGTGCGCCGCTTCTTGGGTAGCCCTTCAACTGTGGCAAGCTTTAACGACGATGAATGGCTGTACATCACCACCAAAACCGTTGATAAGCCACTAAGCCCAGGCAACCTTGTTGAGCGCGAGATTTTAGTCATCAACTTTGATGAAAACGGTAAAATTGCCCAAATTAATAAAAAAGACGCTTCAGAAAGCCGCGTTCTTACGCCTTCTGAAAAAACAACCGAAACTCAAGGCCAATCGTTGGGTATTGTTGACCAAATGCTTGATAACCTAGGCCGTGGTTTTGGTAGCCAATAAGACACAAGAAAACTAAAAGCGCTCACACCCTCGTAAAAGTGCCAGTTTAAACTTGTGCAAAAGCCCAAAAGAATAATGTGTAAGGGGACTTTTAACATGTTTAAGAACGTACGATTTTTCTCACAACGTGGGGCCATGTTTGGCCTTGATGCGCGTATTGCGCTAAGCATCTTTGGTGCTTTGGCTGTTGTGAGTGGCTATGTTGGGATTTCAAAATTCCGTACAGCGCAAGATGCTGCCTTTTTTAAAGAGGTTCTAGCCATCGAAGAAGCCATGGAGCTTATGCAAACTGACCTTGGTGTTTTTTACCAATTTGCCATCGATAACCCCAACGGCGCCAATGACATTGCCGCCTTGAACGATGATACATTAATTGATGCCAAATACCGTGATCGCTGGAACGGCCCCTACCTTGATGGCCTTCGCACCGACCATCCACTTTATGGTGATTATAACGTTTTGTACCGCCGCCCCACTGGTAGTGCCGCTTGCCTTTACAACATTGATTGCTTTGCTGTGATTCGCCTAACGTCAGTCCCGGCTGAGGTTTGGGAGCGCTTTAACCGTATGATTGATGAAAATGGCGGCAGCAATGTTGAAGGCTCACCACTTACCGAAGGTCAAGTGCGCTCACCTAACGCTGTTGACCCCCGCACCATGCTTTACTACACAAGCCTTGTACGCCGAGCTGATTAAGGAGTTTACTCATGTTTAAGTTTTTCAAAAAACAACGTGGTGCCATGTTTGGCCTTGATGCGCGTATTGCGCTATCAATATTCGCTGGCCTTAGTGTTGTGACGGGTGTTTCGATGATTCAAGTTTTAAAAGATAACCGTACAGACAAAATCCTATTTCTTCATGAAAAAGTTTCTGCCGCTCTAGAGGTTATGCAGGAAGACCTTGAAGCGAACCCGGATGCATTCCTTGCTAACACCGGCACTAGATTCAAAGATACATTCCTTGCACTATACGACGAAAGTATGGTTGCCGCAGCTTACCGTTCGAAATGGCTGGGGCCATACCTTCGTGAAGATCGCAACCGCCGCACAGAAGAAATGTATCAACTACGCATACGCCCTATGCCTATGACCTTAACGGGCATTAACAACTGTACGGCAACACATGAAATGAATGGCGAATGTTACCATTTCCTTTTTATAGGTGATGCCACTGTTCCCGTGCCTCAAAAAATTAAAGACGACGTTAACGAAGCCCTTGATGGACCAGGTGAAGTAAACCCAGATACGAATGGTAGCGTTCGCTGGGATACTAACAGCCTATACATCCGTATGGGCCTAACAATGAGAAGCTAATTATGAAGAATATTTTATCACAACGTGGTGCCATGTTCGGGCTTGATGCCCGTATTGCCTTGGCCATTATTGCTGCACTATCTCTTGTAGGCGGTGTCACTATGTTCACCACAAGCTCTGAGGTTAAAGCCAAAGCTCTGATCAAAGATTTTGAGACTTATAAAACAGCTGTTGAGAGCATGCAATATGACATTAAGCGCGATATTTACACGTCGGTTGTCACTGGCGCAGAACATGCAGCCGTTCGCGCTTTTGCATCACTAAACGATGTTACAATGCTTGAGCCTGCGTATCGCACTCATTGGTTAGGCCCGTACCTAAGGGGCCGTCAGGATGACATTACAATGCATGAGAACTACGGCCAGGTTTGGCTCCATAAAGGCAGTGCAACTGACCCCGGTGCTGCTACAGGCTGTGGCGCGCTATGTTTTTACTGGATTAAGGTTGAAGACGTACCTGAAAAAGACTTTATGGTTATTAACGATCAAATTGATGGCGTTGGCGAAGCTAACCCAGATACCTCAGGTCAAGTACTATGGCGCCCAGATAACGGCACCAACCCTGACCGTATCTTTTACAAGGTGGGTAAAACCCTATAACCATGCCCTTTAAAGCAAAAGCCCCCAAGTGTGTACTTGGGGGCTTTTATAAATGGATATAGATGAGTATTAGCCTCGCAAAGCCTTTGCGGCTTTATCAAGAATACCGTTAATGAATGAAACTTCTGGCTTTTCAAAGTAGCTGTGGGCGATGTTCAAAAACTCGTTTAGCACAACCTTGGTTGGGGTTTCTTGGCGGGCATCAAGCTCAGCAATCGCTGAAAGCAGTACAGCTTGCTCAACGTAGCCAATGCGTTCCCATGTCCAGTTATCTGAAAGGTTCGCTTCAACCATGGCTTGGTAGCGCTCACGCTCAGAGATAGCATTTTTGAAAAGAAGAGAGAAAAGCTCGCTATCGCCTTTACGGCCACGCACGTGGCGGGTCACAAATTGGTTTAGAATATCAGCCTCGCCCTCGCCCAATAGCAAAAACTGGTACAAAGCTTGTACAGCCATAAGGCGTGCTTCGGTACGTGGGTTACCTGTAATCGGTGAAGTTAAAGCTTCTTGCTCGTGGTCTTTAGTCAGTGTGGCCATAATATTTACTTTGCATCTCTTAGCAATTTTTGGAAGTCGCTTGGGGTGTCAAACCCATCGTAGACGGATGCATAACGTACATAGCCCACAAAATCAACTGATTTCAGCTTATCAAGGGCTGCGGCACCAATTTCTGATGAATTAATTTCGGTTTGCCCGCTTTCGGTCAGTTCTTGCTCAATATCAGCAACCAAAGCCGCCACTGCATTAGGTGACACTGGGCGCTTACGTAGGGCAATCATCATACTCTTTAACAGTTTATCGCGGTCAAACAGCTCACGTGCGCCGTCACGCTTCAATACAACGGTCTGCTGCACTTGGAAGCGTTCAAACGTTGTAAAGCGGCGGTGGCAGGCTGTGCACTCACGGCGACGGCGGATAACCTTGTTATCTTCTGACGGTCGAGAATCCTTAACCTGAGTATCAGTATTCGAGCAAAAAGGGCATTTCATATATTTATATATCCGTATAAATAGGGAATCTTGCGCACAAATCTGCTACGTATTGGCGGATTTCTGCAAATTTCTTACTATCACCGTCCGGGTTTTTGGCCAAACAGTCAAGAACTTCGTAAATCATATCCGCAACAGCTTCAAACTCTGTCTCTTTAAAGCCACGGCTTGTGGCCGCTGGTGAACCTAATCGAATGCCCGAAGTCACCTTTGGTGGCTGTGGGTCATTGGGTACAGCGTTCTTGTTACAGGTAATACCGCAAGCTTCAAGCGCGTCTTCTGCCGCTTGGCCTGTTACGCCCATATGGCGAAGGTCAGCAATCATTAGGTGGTTGTCAGTCCCGCCTGAGGTAATATGCACGCCCTTTTCTTTAAGGCGGTTGGCCATAGCAGCGGCGTTGGCAATCACTTGTTTTTGGTAATCTTTAAACTCAGGCTTCAAGGCTTCGCCAAAAGCAACGGCTTTTGCGGCAATCACATGCATCAATGGGCCGCCCTGCATCCCAGGGAAGATAATACTGTTTACTTTTTTAGCCAGCTTCTTATCGTTCGTCAGCACAATACCGCCACGTGGACCACGCAGGGTCTTGTGGGTGGTTGAGGTTACAAAGTCAGCGTGTGGCATTGGGCTTGGGTGCAAACCAGCAGCCACGAGGCCAGCAATGTGCGCCATATCAACAAGTAAGTAAGCTTCAACGGCTTTTGCAATTTTACCAAAACGTTCAAAATCAATAGTGCGCGAGTATGCACTAGCGCCAGCAATAATAAGCTTTGGCTTAATTTCGTGGGCAAGGCGCTCTACTTCGTCGTAGTCAATTTCTTCAGTTTCAGCGTCAAGGCCGTAAAAGTGTGGTTCAAACCACTTGCCTGAAATATTTACTGATGAACCATGTGTAAGGTGGCCACCCTTATCAAGTGAAAGGCCCAGAATCTTATCGCCAGGTTGCAGCACGCTGTAAAACACAGCTTGGTTCGCCTGCGAGCCTGAGTGCGGCTGAACGTTAGCGTATTCGGCGCCAAAAAGCTCCTTAAGGCGATCAATGGCCAATTGCTCAACATCATCAACATAGTGGCAGCCACCGTAGTAGCGCTTGCCTGGGTAGCCTTCAGCGTATTTATTGGTCAGCACGCTACCTTGGGCATCAAGCACCGCTTGCGATACAATGTTCTCAGACGCAATAAGCTCAATCTGGGTTTGTTGGCGCTTAAGCTCACCTTTAATGGCAGCGTTTACAGCTTCATCAACTTCAGTCAGTGGACGGTTAAAATCTTTCAGTGCGTTTGATGACATCAGGCAGGCCCTTTATGTTTTGTCATTATTATTTAACTGGTGCCTCAAGGCTTTTTAGGCGTTCTTCATGGCGGCCACCTTCATACGGTGTATTGATGAATACCGCAAGCATGCGCTTTGCCATTGTTTGGGTAGTAATACGAGAACCAAACACAATAATGTTGGCGTTATTGTGTAGGCGGGCCATTTCGGCCATGTATTCATTGGTCACAAGCGCCGCACGAATACCGCTGTGGCGGTTAGCACGGATAGCTGTGCCCTGCCCTGTGCCGCAAATCAAAATACCACGCAGTTTTGCGTTTTGCTTCACATCTGTGCAAACACGGTCTGCGGCTTCAGCGTAGTTATCGGCAGGTTTATCGGCAGGTGATTTATCATTTACGGTGTGGCCTTGGCCACGTAGAAACTCAATGATTTGGTTTTTCATGTCCACGGCGGCGTGGTCGCTTGCGATACTAAAATCCATAGGGGTTATTCCTTTTATTATCGGAATATTTTAAGCAAACCCACGCACATTAGCAAACATATTCAAAGGGAATATAAAGCCCCTACTTTACCCCTAAAAACGACAAACAGCCCAGCCTCTAAAACACGTAGAGGGGGCAAAACTTTAGCTTAACCGCTCAGCTAGCGGCTGCTTAAAGTGGGCTGTTTGCTTTAGCTTTCGATAATATCGACCATCTGCTGACGAATCTCAGCAAGGTGCTCAAGCTGTTCATGAGGCAAGCGTGCCGGTGGCAATTGCACAGGCTCGGGTGCGCCAATCTTCACTTGTTTGACACCTGGAGGGTCACCAAAAATGTTCGCTACTGCGCTTTGACCAATATTATAAGCCGCTTCAACAACTGGCTTTTCTTGCAGGCCATCAATGGCGCCACGGGCGCGGGCTTGCATAGTAAGCTCGATGTTGTCTTCGCCACGAGTGCGTGGGCCAAATAGTTGGTCGCGTGCATTTTGCACGAGTGATGAAACTTCATCAGCATCTAGCTTAGCTGGTGCTGCGGCATTTGCTTTAACACCTTTAGAAAACTGGCCAGCTAGGGCTCGCAAGGCTTCGTCACGCTGTGCAGGCGGTGCAGCTGCATCGACAATTGCCGTTGCAAAGATTGCATCACGCTTATAAGCAGCAGAAACATTGGTTGAATTATTGATATCTGCAATAACCTTTTCCGCACGCTGAGACGGCCGAACTGCCTGTTCAGTTTGTGGTTTTACGATTGCAGGTTGAGATTGGGCTTGTTGCCCAACATTTTGGAGGCGGTTATCTCTGCCCAACACAGAAGAATACGCACCTTTATTTAGTACATTTATTGTCATCCTAACATCTCCCATCGGCCGCGTTATTTGGCAAGGTTTGCGGCCCAGTTATTGCGTACGTGCAAAAACTATTTTTCCTTGTTATGAATAGTATAGGCACATAATCAACTTTTTTAAAGTGGTATATGCGCAAAATATGCAAAAAAAGTGAACGGACTAAAGAACTTGTCAGATTCTGTTAAAAAGCAAAACAACAAACATATGACCACACGTCGTGGGTTTGCAAAAGCATGGGCTACCAGCTGGGGCGGCGCCTTTAAAACCGCCACCCATAACGAGGATTACCCATTAGAATACAATAACTTACAATATAAACTTACTGAGTCTGGTGGGCTAAACACCCTCCTCCTTTGCATGCTACCAGATACCCCTGAAGTGCCCGAAGGGATTAGCTTTGCGCAGTTTGACAGCCGCCAAATAAATAAAGAAACCTCAACCAAAAAAATTATTGGGTTTAGCAAAGAAAATGCCGTCACCCACCTCTTTTGGGACTGTGACCACGCCCCAAAAGGCGCTTTACCCCCATGCCCAGCCATTATTTTAAATGCCCCGGACGACTTTGTGGCAAAGCATCCTTGTCTGTTTTTGTTCACTGAAGACCAAGCCCTTTCAAAAGGTGATATGCTTGGCCAAGTAGTTCGCAATCAAAAAATAGAGGCTGACCTCTACGTTGGCCGTATTTACGATGACCTTGCCGACGCCGATAGCCCCACTTGGATGCGTCTTAAAATGTTTATTGATCAATAGTTTATCCACCAAACCAGAAACCCCCGCCATCCAGACGGGGGTTTCTCATATGAACGGTTCCTCCTTAGAGAGGACTAAACACTACGCATTAATGTACACGTGCAGCTTTAAGCTGGTGCATTTGATCACGCAAATGGAGTTTCTGCCGTTTGAGGGCATGGACCTGAGCGCCGTCAACGGAAGGCGTTTGGCGTAGCTCTTCAAGTTTGTGCTCAATTTCTTCGTGCTGAGACTGGAGTCGACGGTAGTGGTAATTACGTTCTAAAAGTTCTTTTGAGACTGAATGATTGATCATATGTCGTCTTCTCCTATTAGTTTTTTGTTTCAAAGGCTACATACTATTATGTGGTGTTGACGGGGGGTTACATCAAGTTATCTTTTCCGAAATTGCATACGATTTTTGGCACGCTTTTTGACGTCCCCCACTTATGTGCAATTAATATGCATGAATACTGAAAAACTCTTCGGTTCAAAAGGGATACATGTTAAATTATTGTCGTTTTCAACAATAATAAAATAAATGAAAGTTCGTCTCCCATGACATCACCTAAAGAAGTTTTTAAACTCATCGAAAACGAAGGTATTGAATTCGTCGGTTTCCGTTTTACCGACTTTGATGGCCAAACACACCAATTGACGATTCCTGCACGCGACCTAAGCGAGGAGGCCTTCACCAAGGGGACTAACTTTGACGGCTCGTCAATCCCGGGCTGGCGCCCTATTAACCGCTCAGACATGATGTTCCGTGCGGATGCTTCAAGCTACTTCATTGATCCTTTTACCGCCCACTCAACCGTTGTTATTTTCTGTGACATTGTTGACCCTGACTCAGGCGAACCATACAACAAGGACCCACGCAGCATTGCTATGCGTGCTGAGCAATACCTAACCGACTCTGGCATTGGTGACACTGCCTACTTTGGCCCAGAGCTTGAGTTCTTTATTTTCGATAACGTTCTATACAAGAACAACCACCACGAAAGCATGTACCACATTGATGCCTCAAACGGCACATGGAACACAGGCAATAAACTAGAAGAAGGCAACACAGGCCACGTACCTGGTATTAAAGGCAGCTACTTTGCCACTGCCCCTCTTGACCGTTTGCATGATGTGCGCTCAGAAATTTGTAAAGTACTAGACCGTTGCGGCATTGAATCACAGCTACACCACGCTGAAGTTGCCACAGGCGGCCAGTGTGAAGTTGGCGCTAAGTTTAACACCGCTAAAGTTAAAGCTGACGAAGTGCAAATGTTTAAATACATCGTGCACAACGTGTGCGATATGTACGGCAAAACAGCAACCTTCATGCCTAAGCCAATCGCTGGCGATAACGGCAGCGGTATGCACGTGCACCAATCAATCTGGAAGAAGAAGACCAACGTTTTTGCGGGTGACGCTTACGACGGCCTTTCAGAAGATGCCCTATACTACATTGGTGGCATTATTAAGCACGCTAAAGCGCTTAACGCTTTCACTAACCCATCAACCAACAGCTACAAGCGCCTAATCCCAGGTTTTGAGGCTCCAGTTATTTTGGCTTATGGCCGTCATAACCGCTCGGCTTCAATCCGTATCCCTGCGGTAAACTCAAGCGCGGCGAAGCGTATTGAAACCCGCTTCCCTGACTGTATGGCTAACCCATACCTTGCGTTCTCAGCAATGTTGATGGCTGGCCTTGATGGTATCAAAAACAAAATCCACCCTGGTGACGCTCAGGTTGAAGACCTTTACGAAGAGTCAGACCACGGCCTACCAGAAGTTTGCGGTACCCTTGAAGAAGCCCTTAATGCTTTGGATAACGACCGTGACTTCCTTAAAGAAGGTGGCGTATTTGATGATAAGACCATTGATAGCTACATCGAACTTAAACGCCAAGAGGTTATGCGCCTAAACCACGCCCCTCACCCTGTTGAGTTTGAAATGTACTACGGTCGTTAACTTTAATTCATTGCCCGAGCAAAGCTCTAAGGCAATGAACTGGGATTCTCCCAGCACCCATCGCTGACCTTTGGCTTCGCCACGGGACAGCGTCCTACCTGCTTACAGCAGGTAGTGCCTAGCCTAAAAACACAAAAAGCCCCGCATCAACTGCGGGGCTTTTTAGTTTCAAGTAGGTTACTTAAAGTGCTTCAACGCCTTAACAGTGTACTCAATACCTGTAATTGCGGTAAGCACAGCGGCCGTCCACATCAGCCAAATACCAGCGCCATCCATAATTTCAATAGCCCAGCGCACAGGCAAGGCTGGCAAAATAATGTAAGCCGAAAGGGCAACCATCTGAATCGTGGTTTTAATCTTCGCAAGGAAGGTCACATGCAGCTTAACATTTTGGGCAGCTAGGTGTTCACGCAGGCCAGCTACTACAACCTCACGCGAGGCAATAATAACAGCGGGCAGCAGAACGGCTCCGTCTTGCCAGACGACAATATATAGAGCCACAAGAACAATCAGTTTATCGGCAATAGGGTCAAAACATTTGCCAAGGGCGCTTTCAACTTTCCAGCGGCGGGCAAGAAATCCGTCAAACCAGTCGGTAATGCTGGCAGCGGCAAAAATGGTAAAAGCCAGAATGGCACCCCACTTTGCATTTGGCAAAAAATAGCACGCCACAAACAGCGGCACGGCCAAAATACGGAAGAATGTAAGGAGGTTCGGGATGTTCTTTTTCATAGAGCTTTTCAATCAGATTTTATTCAATTTTTACAACGATACCCTTAAAACTTGCGAAAAACCAGTGTTTTACGGTGGTTTTAGGCATTAATTATGTTTACAAAACTCAAGTAAACGATTAGTTTTATGAGCATGGAACAGCATATTAATACAAAGCATAAAGACCGCGGCGAGATTGCGCTTAAGGTTCTTATTACACCAAATGACCTTAACCACCACGGTACCGTTTTCGGTGGGGCGATTTTGGCATACTTCGATTTGGCCGCATCAGGCTACGCAATGGAGCAAGTTGGCCATAAGGTTGTACTTGTCTCAGTGAAGGACTCTGCCTTCCTTGCGCCCGTGTTCCCGAACGAATACATTACCTTCTACGCTAAAACCGAGAAGCGCGGTAATACCTCTATTACCATGAGCCTCGAGGCATGGCGCTCAAAGCCATCAGAAGGTCACCGTGAGGCTGATAAGATTGCCACCGCGACTATTACCATGGTTGCTGTTGGTGATGACCTACGCCCACGTGCAATCAAACAGGTTGATTAATTAACAGCCGCAAGGCGAACTGCAACAAGGAAGTGAACACATGAATACGTCTGCCCCTTCATATACAGCTAAAGATATTGAAGTCCTTGAAGGTCTCGAACCTGTTCGCTTACGCCCTGGTATGTACATTGGCGGTACCGATAGCACTGCCCTGCACCACCTTGTTGCTGAAGTACTAGATAACTCAATGGATGAGGCCGTTGCAGGCCACGCCGATAAAATCTGGGTAACCCTACACGACAAAAACACCATCACCATTCGTGATAACGGTCGTGGTATCCCGGTTGACCCACACCCGAAATACAAAAACAAATCAGCACTAGAAGTTATTTTGACCACCCTACACTCGGGCGGTAAGTTCTCGAACAAGGCTTACTCGACCTCAGGTGGTTTGCACGGTGTTGGTGTATCGGTTGTAAACGCCCTATCTGAAAGCATGGTTGTTGAAGTTGCCCGTGACGGTGAGCTTTACAAACAAAGCTTCTCTAAAGGTGCGGCTGAAGGCCCGCTTGAGCACAAAGGCCCTATTACAAACCGCAAAGGTACCCAAGTTACCTTTACCCCTGACGCCGAAATTTTTGGCGAATTTAAATTCATCCCTAGCCGCCTGTTTAAATTGGTTCGTTCAAAAGCGTACCTATACCGCGGTGTGACCATTCAATGGAAAGACGAAACAGCGCCTGAAGATTCAGCTGAAGAGCGCGAAGCTACGTTCCACTTCCCGAATGGCTTGGAAGACTTTTTGCGTGCTGAACTTGGCGACCGCATGATGCTGACCGACGAGCTGTTTGGTGGCTCGACCGAATTTGTTGGCGGCACTGGCCGTGTAGAATGGGCAGTTGGCTGGCCACTGGACGAAGAAGAACAGTTCAGCAGTTACTGTAACACCATCCCTACCCCTAACGGTGGTACGCACGAAAATGGTTTCCGTGGCGCATTGCTTAAGTCACTTCGTTCATACGGCGAAATGCGTGGCACATTGAAGAAAAACATCACCATTACCAGTGACGACCTATTTGGTTGCGCAAACGTGGTGCTAAGTGTGTTTATTCCTCATCCACAATTCCAAGGTCAGACCAAAGAGAAACTGACCAACTCAGAAACCACTCGCTGGGTAGAAAACACAATCCGTGACCCGTTTGATCTATGGCTTACAGGCTCACCTGAAAGTGCTGATGCTCTACTTGAAAAAGTTATTGAGCGTGCGGAAGAACGCCAGCGCCGCAAGAAAGCCCAAGAAGTTAAGCGTAAAACTGCGACAACACGCCGTGCACGCCTACCAGGTAAACTTGCTGACTGTGCCGATAAAGACGCCAACGATACAGAAATCTTTATCGTAGAGGGTGATTCTGCGGGCGGTAGCGCTAAACAAGCGCGTGACCGTAAGAAGCAGGCTATCTTGCCGCTACGTGGTAAAATTTTGAACGTTGCCAGCGCTACAAAAGACAAAATGGGCGCTAACCAAGAAATTAAAGACCTTATTCAGGCCCTTGGCTGCGGCATTGGTAAACAGTTTGACCGTGACAGCCTTCGTTACGAACGCATCATCATCATGACCGATGCGGACGTTGACGGTGCGCACATTGCTACCCTACTGCTTACTTTCTTCTACCAAGAGATGCCTCAACTTATCCAAAAAGGCCACGTATACCTTGCGTTGCCACCGCTATACAAAATTAGTGCGGGTGGTGAGTCTATCTACGTTCAAGACGATAACGAGAAAGACAAGCTGCTAGATGGTAAGTTTAAAAACCGCAAGGTTGAGATTTCTCGATTTAAAGGTCTGGGTGAAATGCCAGCATCACAGCTGAAAACCACTACGATGGATCCGAAGAACCGTAAGCTGCTTCAAATTAAGATTGATAGCGTTGCCGAAGCTGAAAACACAGTACGCCGCCTGATGGGTAAGAAGCCCGAAGAACGCCTACTCTTTATCCGCTCGCACGCCCGTGAAGCACAAGAACTAGATATCTAATCCAATCACATTTAAAAAGCGCCCCAGTTGGGGCGCTTTTTTTATAAACTGAGTTTAGCGACTCGAAGCTTCACTTGGCGATCGCCGCCGAAAGTCATAAGCTTACGCACTTGGTGCGCATCAGGCGTCAGGTCAAGGTGCGGCAATGGATAACGCGCAGCTTGCATAAATGTGCCCGGCGGTAGGAATGTCATCACAGGGGCAGCAACACCACCTTGGTCAAACGCTTTCATATAATGGCGGCTGGTTTTAGCAAGCTCAGTATGCAGGCGGTTGGCCAAACTCTTCAGAACTTGCGGCGGGACCTTGCGCGGTTCAATGCTAAGTTCAAGCGCCCAAATAGCTTGGCCACGGTCAACATGATCACCAATCATATAGTCACGTACGTAACATTTGTATGAACGGCTAACGGCTGTATTGAAGTTGGCTAGAATATCACTTGTTTGCGCTTCTGAGAGGCGTTCATTCAACCCATTAAGGTATTCACACTTGCCCATTACACGAAGGCGTAGAGGCTCGGTATTTTTAACGCGTACAACCACACCTGTATTGTAGGCAATAAGGCCCGCAACGTTACTTACAATCAGTAAGTAGTCTTGGTCAGGTACAACGTTACCCACCCACATACGTTGGTGCGTTGGGCGTGGTTCGCCTGTGTTTTCGTCTACTTGTGTGAGTGGCACAAATTCAAAGTATGCGCCTGCATCAAGCGCAGGCTCAAAGTACATTGGTGTACTTTCGTCAATGGCATGGCCAAACATACCAAAGCTACTGTAAAACGCGCCGTACGATGGCAAATCTTTACCACCCAGCAAATCAATATAACCTGTTTGGTTCGGGTTCACCCCTGCACTATCAATAAGGCAGTATTTCAAGTTTGGGCAAATTTCAAGCAGGCGGTGCGGCGGCGAACTTTGCTTCATTTCATGCGCAAGGTCAGCAAACATACGGCCATCGCCCCATAGGGCTTCAATACGCTTACCGTGTTTTTGCAACAGCTGCACAAAGCTATCAAGGCGTTGCATTGTACTATGGCCCGCAGCTTGTAAGTCTTGCGGGTCAGGTAGTGCGGCTGGTTGGCCTTTAAACATTTTCTTTTCACGCTCGGCCAGCAAAACACCTAAGCCACATGCTGGTAACAAGCCATCGCCTACAATGCGGCGCAGCGGCTGGTTATAGAGAAAGAATGTATTATGAGGCTTTGTTGAAAACTGCTTTGCAAGCTCTTGCGACTTTGCCAAGAACCCTGCTTTCATATGCTCAAGCATAGACTCAGTCACAGGCAGTACACCTGTATCAAACGGGGTGTTGCAAAGCCCCGCTAGCTTTTCTTTGGTTAAGATGCCTGGCTTTTGCAGAACTTCTGCATCATCTGAAAGTGGCGCATCATCAAAGTTCAGCACACCCTTAAGTGTACGGATGAACAACTGATGGTTCATGGTATCTGTGCTTTCAACAAAGCTTACATGAGCATCATCAGCCTTTTTCGGGAATTTAGAAAGTAGCGACTGTAAACCTAGGTACTGGCCCCACGGACTTTTGCCAACAGACGACAATACCAGCTTTAACTGCTGGGCTTGTACTTCTGCTGGGGATTTGAGCGCCGCCATAACCTAGAAGTACCCTAATTAAGCACTTGGAAGTTCAATAATAACTTCGTCAGTTTCTTCTTTAAGCATCAACTGGCACGCTAGGCGTGAGTTTTCTTGGTAGGTAAACACCGTATCCAGAAGATCTTCTTCCGCTGGTGTTGACTCAGGGAAAAGCTCAAGGCCTTTTTCAACGAATACGTGGCATGTGCTACATACGCAGTTACCACCGCACTCGCCAAAGCCATCAGCATCTAGGCCTAGTTTGTAGGCAGCTGCAAGAACACGCTCGCCTTTATTAAGAACGGTTTCTTTATCACCTTCTGATGTTTTAAAGATAAGTTTTGCCATTTGGCGTCTCCTTAAATTTCAAATATTAATAAACAGGTTCCACTTCAACGAACTGTTGCTCGTTCGTGCGGACAAAAATTTCAGTTACACGGCTACGTGAAACGTTAATATCTTGTTGGCGCAGCAATGCTGTTACCGAACGTAGACGTGCTTCACCTAGGTTGTCTTCAACGCCAATTGGCCCCTCGTACGAACGCACAACAAACACAAAACCATCAGGCTGTTTGGTGTTGAGGTTACGTAGCTTCTGAATAAACTTCATGGTTTCTACACGTTGTTCAACACTAAGTACAGTTTCATCTGTATCAAAGGCCAAACGAAGACGGTTAACTTTTGAACGTGGTGCGGATGCCGCCTGCGACTTTGGTGTTGGCTTAGGTGTAAGTGCCGCTACAGGTGTTGGCATAGGTTCAGGTGTTGGTGTAATCACTGGGATTGGCTGTACCTTAGGTTCAGGCTTAATAGCAACAGGCTCTTGGTTCTGGTTTTGAACCATTTGGTCAATCATTGATGGGCGTGCTGTTTCTTCAGATGTATCAGGCTCGTCTAGGCCAACAACACTTTCGCCTTGTAGTTCTTTTGGCAAAATAATGTCTTCAACTTCTTCGGCTGATTTAGCACCGTTTTCGTCATCAAAAACAAAGTTCACCTTAAAGTGTTTAATAAGCTTATCGGTCTTCACATCATCGGTTGGTGGCAGGTATGTAACAACGTTTAGGTGCTTGTAGGCCTCATCAAGGTCTTTTAGTGCGCCTGCTTGTTTATCAACGCTTAGTTGGCGTGGCAGCTTGCTAATAAGATCTTGTGCAATCTTGCTGTAGAACTCAGTCTCTTTTTCACCAAGGGCTGAGTTTAGCTTAATGTTTACGGTCAAGTTTGGTACCAACACACCTTTGCTTGCGCCCTCTTCTTGGGCCATGGCCATTGGTGCACATGCCAAAATAGCCATTGTTATAATGGCGCGGCAAGCCTCTTTCTTGACTGATAATGTTGTTAATAATTTATGCGTCATGCTATTCTCACAAAAAAATTTGAGAGGATTCCCCCCATGAACGGATTTAAAGTTTTAATGGTTGCAACCTTCGTTGCTGCTTTTGCGACAATGTTTGCCGGTGTTATTAACATGGGCAATAAAGATGAAGAAGGCACAGCAAAGAAAAGCAGCAGCTTGATGTTTGCGCGCGTATTTTTCTCGTTTGCGTTGTTTGCCGAAATTGTCATCTATCTATTCTTTATTCGCTAAAGCCATTAACTATTTTTAGCCTTTGAGCCAGTTGCCTTTTTGGTCGCTGGCTTTTTAGGTGCCGCCTTCTTTGGGGCGGTCTTTATTGTGGCTGCTTTTTTAGGAGCGGCCTTCTTTGCAGTAGCCACTTTTTTAACAGGCTGGCTCGCAGCGTTTTTAGCGGCCGCAATCTGCGTTGCAACAGCAGTTGCCTGCTGGTTATCAAAGGTCGTAAACAGACCGTCAATATCTTCTTCTGGGCGTGACAGGTGGTAACCTTGAACATAGGTTACGTTCATACGCTCAAGCTCATCAAGGATGGCTTGGTTCTCAACAAATTCAGCCACAGTTTCAATCTCTAGGCCTGAGGCTAGATCAACCAGTGACTTCACAAACAAACGGTCTTCTGCTGAGCTATCAAGGTTCTTAATGTATGAGCCATCAATCTTAATGTAATCAACTTCTAGGTGCTTAATGTAGAAGAATGACGAGAAGCCCACGCCAAAGTCATCAAGGGCAAACTTGCTGCCCATCTTCTTCAGTTCTGATACAAACTCACGCGCTTCGTCAATATCACGCATAGCGGCCGTTTCAGTGACTTCAAAAATAAATTTGGTTGGGTCTGCTTTGTACTTCTTGAAGTACTTCTTCATGCTTTGTAGCAGCTCATCATCACCGAATGACATACCCGAAAGGTTAATCGAGAACACTACTGGCTTACCTGATTTTTCAAGCTCAGCTTGTTTCTTAATGCAGCGCTCAACCACAGCACGGTCAAGGTCGCGGATCATACCAAAGTGCTCGGCCGCATCAATAAACAATGCAGGGGCACCTAGGTTACCGTCTTCATCACGAAGGCGGATAAGTGCTTCGTAAATGGTGTGTTTGTCTTTGCCGCACGGTACGATTGGCTGGTAGTGCATTTCAAATTTGTCTTCATCCAAGGCGGTACGCAAGCGGTCAATCCACTCAAGCTGTTCACGTACGGTAGCGCTTGTTTTGCTGCTGGTGAGCAGGCCTTCGTCGATGTAAAGGCGGTTACGGCCCATGTCCTTCGCGCGGTACATAGCAAGGTCAGCACTGGTTAGTAGCTGTGACGCATCTTTACCTGACTGCGGGTAACCAATCATACCCACACTCATAGTTACTTGAAGCTTAGCGCCCTTGTACTCAACACGCATCTTGTTCACACGGTCAATAATCTCGTTCACTTTTTCTTGGGCTTGCTTCGTATCCACGTTGTGCATAATCACAGCAAACTCGTCACCCGCAAGGCGTGACACAACATCAGTTGAACGCACTGACTTTTTAAGGATGTTTGCAATAGAGCGAATAACCTCGTCCCCTGCTTCGTGGCCGTGGGTATCGTTCACAGCTTTGAAGCGGTCAAGGTCAATAAACAAAACAACACCTTGGGTGTTATGGCGGCGTGCAAGGGCAATTGTATGCTCAAGCTCTTCCATAAAGCGGTTGCGGTTCAGCAAGCCTGTAAGGTGGTCGGTGGTGGCAAGGCGCAGCATGTTCTCACGGTCAACCTTGCTTGAGGTAATGTTTGTTGCGGCACCACGGTAGCCGTCAAAGTTACCTTCATCGTCAAATACTGGGATACCACTCAGGCGCAAGCAAACGCGCTCGCCCATCTTGGTGCGTGTCCAGAACTCAAGTTCACGGTAAGGTTGGTGGCGTTTAGCTAGGCCTTCTAGCAGTTCACGTGCAGCATCATCGCCTGAGGCAAAAAGTGCATCAAACATAGTGCGGCCCATCATGTCTTCTGGGGTGTAGCCTAGGGTACTTTTCACACCTGGTGAAACATATGAGAATACAAAGTTTTTGTTTACTTCCCATAGCCAGTCCGCTGAAGAGTCCGCAAAGTCTTTAAAGCGTTTTTCTGAGCGGGCAAGCTCATCCGCGTATTTTTTACGGGCTGTTACGTCACGGCAGTGCATAACAATACCAGTCAGGTTCCAGCTGTTATCAAAAATCCCTTTAGCCACAGCCTCAAGGTAAACCCATTCGTTTTTCTTGCTCTGCATACGGAAGCTAACTTCACTTACAGGGCGGCCATTTACCACAGCTTCGATAGCTTGGCGCAGGTACACAGTGTCGTCTGCGTGCACAAAGTCGCTTACGTTGCGGCCAGATACATTTTGTTTTGAGAATCCAAGAACACGGTTGTACGCACTGTTAATATACTCAAAATCACCAGTCAGTGTGGTGATTGCAATAAGGTCGTATGCGTTATCGGTAATAAGACGGAAGCGTCGGCTAGCTTGCTCAAGCTCTTTTGTGCGGGTAATAACTTCGCTGCGCACACGGCGGGCCACTGAAAACTGTGACCATAGCGTCCAAACCAGAACAAGGGTCACCATCAGGCCAATCATGCTTACAAACAAGCCCCAACCATAGCTACCCGCAAAACTAATGTTACGGAAGCTCCAGTTAAAGTGCCATTCAACACCGCCAATGGTTACGGTGTTTTTGTGGTCATACTCTTCGTAGTTTGCTGGCTTCGTGAAGACGTGCTGTTCTAACCCGTTTGACATTTCAATCGTCACGTCAGGGGCAGCGGCACCTTCGGCTAGCTTCATAAAGCCTTCGCCCATAAGTTCGTGCAGGTCAATAAGCACCACAACCCAACCGTTGTGCTTTGCAAAAGGCATCACGCCCCACACAAAGTGCTCAGGTAGGTTTTTATCAACGTTTAACTTAGTAAATGGCAGAACGACCAATTTATTATCAGGGGTGCGGCTCGCAACGCTTGTACCAATATGTTTGGCAATTTGTGCAGCGTCAAAAATTTCAGCTTCGCCATGCACCAAAATCGGGCGCAGTTGGCGAGCGTTGCCTTTAAAAATCCAAGTATGCTCAATGGCTGGGTTGTCGTTGGTCATTGAGGCTGCAATTTGGCTCAGGCGATCAACATTAGGAGCACCCCCATCGGCCATCATCAAACTGTATGATTGCAAGGCACCGTTCAGCAGTGACCATTTAACCGAAACATCGGCGGCCTTCTTCTCGCTTGAGATAATAAGCTGGTTCAGACGACCCGCACGTGCTTGCTGCTGCACAAGCACACCACCCCACACTGAAAGCACAATACCTACCAAAAAGACGATAGGTAAAAACAGCGGAAAATTTGAGGTTTTGAGTATTCTATCCAAGGATAAGGCACCGTTATTCTATTATTTGGATACAACTTTAGCTGCCAAACTGCGAAAAAGCAAACACATGTTGGCTTTTAGGCCTATAAATGGGCAAATTGTATGCATCCTAAACGGGTGATGCGACATAATTGCAATTTTAGGGCTATTTTTTCGCTCAAAAAGCCTTGTAATTCCCCCCTCCAAGACGCATAACTTAAATACAGGGCAACAATAAGGACCTACCTATGTCTGAAAAATTTAAATTTGAAAACTTACAGCGCGAGATTGTAGACGGCCGTGGCTTTGTGCGCGAGCAAGACTACCACGCCATGGGGAACGGTAAGTTTTATCAAATTGCACCAAGCGACTATGATGTTGCCGAACATATTACTGGATGGAAATTTCATATCTCTGTTGCCCCTCAAGATGTTGGCCGTGCCTGGGACCTTCTTCAGGAAAAATTTGAAAAGCATCGCCTCGCCGCTAAAGTAGCAAGCCCTGAGCTTGTTGAACGTTTTGGTAAAGCCGATGAGCCACAACGTGGCAAAATGATTACCATCTACGAAGATAACTACCACCAACGTGACATGGAAGGTTTCTTGAAAGATATTGAGCGTACCTTGCGCGAGAATAATATCGAGCCTAGCTACGACGTTGAAGACGACCGCAAAATGAACGGAAGTCATTACATCAACTACCGTAACGACCGTGCCATGGACGGCCAATACATCGACGCTCGTGAAACAGGCGGATACAACCCTGCTGGCCACGAAGACCCTTTCCAGAACCTTGACCTAACAAACGTTGAGCGTTCACCTTACGAAAAACTAAACACCCTGCAAGGTGCTATGCGTAGCCGCTACAATGCCAACGTAGAGTTTGTGCAAAACGGTGGCCCTGGTACCAATAAGGCTGAAAATGCCCGCGCATTTTTTAACAATGAAGTGCAGGCAGAAGAAATGACCCGTGTTCTAAACCACTACGGCATCCCTGCGCAACAGGCAACAAAGGGTGAACAACACCTTGTTATTGTTGATGCTCAAAGCTTTGCCACCATTGACGAAGGCCGCCTACAGCAAGCCGAAAAGCTAACTTCAGCTTTGGCCATGCAAGGCGCTATGGCAAACCACCACAGCGAACATATTCGTAGTGCTCAGTGGCAGGCTCACACTGGGACCGAGGCCACCCCTAATCCGCATCTTCGTGCCTACTTTGGCGATGCTGATTACGCACAAAAAATGGCGGCTCATGTAAGCCATCAAACTGGTGTAGAAGCTGTTTACGCAACGAAAGAAGTTAACGGCCAAACCCAGCACATGGTACTGATGCCAATGGATAACCCTGAGCATGTGCAGCGCAATTCAATGATGATGCGCCAAGATCAGGCACAACAACAGGCACGCCAAATGCAGGCACAACAGCAAGAAGTGACGCAAGTTCCAATGTCAATGGAACGCTAGCGCCGCCTCACCTTTACAAATACCACTCCATAGGGTCTTGCAGCAGCGAAAGCTGCTCTTTGAGGTTAAGCACAAGGCCTTGCCAGTAGTCTTCACGTCCAAAAAACGGGAAGTTTTTCGGAAATGTCGGGTCATTCCAGCGGCGGGCAAGCCATGCTGAGTAATGAATCATCCGCAGTGAACGCAGTACCTCAATCAGGCGTAGCTCTTGGGTGTTAAAGTCACGCAGTTGGGTGTAGCCTTCTAAAAACTTAGCCATTTGGCCACGCATTTCTTCTTGTTCACCTGAAAGCAGCATCCATACATCTTGCACCGCAGGGCCAGATACACAGTCGTCAAGGTCAACAAGGAATGGCTCTTGCGCGACAAGAATATTCCCCAAGTGGCAATCCCCATGCAGGCGCAAATCAAAGCGGCTTTCGCCCCAGATAGCTTCACACAGGTTCAATACAGGCTCGGCAATACTAAAGAATGCCTCACGCATATTTTCAGCCACCATGCCTGAGGCCTTAAGGTGTTCAAGATTATCCCACCCAAAGGTTTTAACGTTAATAGGCATGCGGTGTTCAAACTTAGCCATAGCGCCTACGTTATGCACACGAGCAAGCAAGCGGCCTAGCTGGCGCAGGTCTTCATCAGTTTCAGGTTCAAACGGGCGACCGCCGCGTTTGGGGAAAAGCGCATACATATAATCTTTATGTTCAAAAAGTGTTTTACCTTCAAACACATAAGGTGCCACCACGGGCACTTCAAAGCTTTGCATTTCAAGGGTAAAGTTATGCTCTTCTTGAATGGTCTCTTTTGACCAGCGATGCGGGCGGTAAAACTTTGCGACCACTGATTTACCAAGCTCATTCCCCTCTTCCAACGCAACATCATACACACGGTTTTCGTATGAGTTCATGGCGAATATGCCGCCTGTGGCACGGCCAGTCAGGGCTTCAGTCGCATCAAGCACAAGCTCTGGCGAAAGGTTGGCATAAGGTGTTTGGGTCATATCAGTTTGGCTGTTCATGCGGGCGATGATAGCAGCCTTTATATTTAAAACAAAAGAAAACCCCTGCCGTTTGGCAGGGGTTTTCGTATTTTCGTTATGTGGTATCTCAGGAAATGGAGAGATAGTCTGAAGCATTCAGCGGTGCTTTGGGCGCAAACTTTTGCCACTTACCTTCAGGCTGCGAAAGCCTATCAGCAATCAGCAACACAACAGGGCAGCTGATAATCAGCCCCATGTGCGTGCCGTCAACCTCCACGTTTTGGTGGGTGGCATCGGGCTTAAGTTCGCGGGCTGCACGCCAAGGCACAATGGCATCCGTCTTAGAAAAAACGGCCGTACACGGCACCTTTGGGGGCTTGTTGCCACCAGTGGTGAATGTCGCTTGCATGGCCTCGAGGGTTTGACCGTTGGTGTCTTCCAACAGTTTCACCACGTCGGGGTCAAGGTTTTTGCGACTCGCGTGGAACGGGCTGCCAAGGGTGATGATTTGACGAATCATCTCGGGGTAGCGCCGGCCCATTTCACGGGCAAACACACCACCAAGTGACCAACCAATAATACTCACCTTGCCATGGGCCGCATGAAGCGACTTAAGCAAAACCTCAAGCTGCTCAACAACGCCGTCAGTTGGGCCACGGTTTACACCTTGGCCCCAACCATAGACATCATAGCCGATGCTGGTCAGCACGCTGCGTAGCGGTGCTGTGGTCACATCACTAGCCAAAAAGCCGGGGATAACCAAAACAGCATGACCATCGCCCTTCTGGGCTTTGCTGGTAAGCGAAAAGTAGTTCAGACCAAATGAGGCAAATTCGCCCCAAAAGCGCCCCTCCATCCAGAATTGACCAATCTTGGCCTTCCGTTTCTTGGGCATAATGATTCCAATGTGTGAAGAGAAAGATAAAAAAGATAAGGAATTACGTACCCACTATTATGCGGGAAATCCCATGCTATCGCAAGGTGTTATCTTATTTAGAGAAATGCGCCTTTAAGCCCTGCCAGCAAGCAGCATAATCACCCTGTAGGGTTTTAGCATCCATGGCTTGCTGGGTTGGGTGCAGTAGCAACCGGCTTTCAAACATAAAGGCCATTGTGCCCTCTTGTTTTTCAGGTGTTAGCTTGGCTTTTGAGGCTTTTTCAAAGGTTTGGGCATCAGGGCCGTGGGCACTCATCTGGTTATGCAAGCTGCTGCCGCCGGGTACAAAACCTTCTTCTTTAGCATCGTACTGGCCTTCAATAAGGCCCATAAACTCACTCATCAAATTGCGGTGGTAGTACGGCGGGCGGAAGGTATTTTCGGCCACCATCCAACGTGGCGGGAAGATAACAAAATCAACATTAGCCACACCTTCAACGGTACTTGGCGATGTAAGCACGGTGAAAATTGACGGATCAGGATGATCAAAGCTTACGGTGTTCATGGTGTTAAAGGCTGTAAGCTCATATTTGTACGGCGCATAGTTGCCGTGCCATGCCACAACATCAAGCGGTGAATGCTGAAGTTCAACCACCCAAAACTTACCAGCCATTTTGGCAACAAGACGGGCTTTTTCAGCCTTATCTTCGTAGGCGGCAACGGGGGTTTCAAAATCGCGCGGGTTAGCAAGGCCATTGGCACCAATAGGGCCAAGGCTAGGTAATTCAAACGGTTGGCCGTAGTTTTCGCACACGTAACCACGGGCTTGTTTTTGCCCTTCAGGTAGATATACACGGAACTTTACGCCCCGTGGAATTACACAAATCTCTTTTGGTTCAACATACAGATTGCCCATTTCGGTGTGCACATCAAGCGCACCTTCTTGCGGAACAATCAGCAGTTCACCATCAGCATTGTAAAAGTATGCACCCATGCTGTTGGTAATGGCATAGGTATGAATGGCAAGACCTGTTAGGCCCAGTGCAGCCCCTGCCCCGCCGCCAGCAACGGTGTGCATGGCATCAAGGAAGCAAATAGGGTTTTTAGGAAATTCAGGCGCATCCCAGCGCAGTTGGTTTGGTGAGACATCACCTTCAAACGGGGCTGAAAGCCATGTTTTTTGGGTGTACGGTTCAAATTTTCCATGCACCACTGAAGGACGAATACGATAAAGCCAAGAACGCAAGTTATGACCACGAGGCGCTGTAAAAGCGCTGCCTGTTAGCTGTTCGGCATAAAGGCCGTGCGCCACCTGCTGTGGGTTGTTTTGCCCTTTAGGAAGGGTGTTTTCAATCGCTTCAGAGGCAAACTCATTGCCGAAGCCCGTCATGTAGGAATATGTGTTCTTGCTTTTCATAACAATAGATTAATGAACGAACCTGCATGGCGCAAATAAAATCACGCAATAAAAAAAACGGGCAGCCGAAGCTGCCCGTTTTATTCGGTATATGGAAAGCCGATGGATTACATACCACCCATCATGCCGCCCATACCACCCATGCCGCCCATAGCAGACATATCAGGCATGCCAGCTTTAGACTCATCAGTTGGGTAGTCGGTTACCATAACTTCGGTTGTAATCATTAGGCCCGCAACTGAAGCAGCGTCTTGCAGGGCAGTACGCACAACTTTAGTTGGGTCAATGATACCAGCGTCGAACATGTCAACAAACTCGTTCGTGGCAGCGTTGTAACCTTCGGTTTCTTTCTTCATTTCAAGAACTTTACCGATGATAATTGAGCCGTCTACGCCAGCGTTTGTTGCGATTGTGCGTAGTGGTGCTTGGATAGCACGACGCACAATGTCGATACCTGTTTTTTGGTCGTTGTTTGAAGCATTAAGACCATCAAGTGTTGGTAGCGCACGTAGAAGTGCAACACCGCCACCTGGTACAACGCCTTCTTCAACTGCAGCACGTGTTGCAGCAAGAGCGTCGTCGATACGGTCTTTCTTTTCTTTCACTTCAATTTCAGTCGCACCACCGATGTTGATTACTGCAACACCGCCAGCTAGCTTAGCTAGGCGCTCTTGTAGTTTTTCACGGTCGTAGTCTGATGAAGTAGCTTCGATTTGAGCACGGATTTGCTCAACACGAGATTCAACAGCTTTTTTGTCACCAGCGCCGTCAACAACAGTTGTCGCGTCTTTAGTGATTGTTACTGACTTTGCAGTACCTAGGCTATCTAGGGTTAGGCTTTCAAGTGAAATGCCTAGCTCTTCTGAAGCGAAAGTCGCGCCTGTTAGTGTAGCGATGTCTTCAAGCATAGCTTTACGACGGTCACCAAAGCCTGGGGCTTTAACAGCAGCAACTTTTAGGCCACCACGTAGCTTGTTAACAACTAGTGTTGCCAAAGCTTCGCCTTCAATATCTTCAGCTACGATAAGTAGGCTACGGCCTGCTTGTACAGCACCTTCAAGTAGAGGAAGGATTTGCTGCATGTTGCTGATCTTGCGGTCAGTTACTAGGATGAATGGGTTATCTAGTTCAGCAACCATTTTCTCCATGTTGGTTGAGAAGTATGGTGATAGGTAACCACGGTCGAACTGCATACCTTTAACAGTATCAAGGGTTGTCTCTAGGCCCTTAGCTTCTTCAACAGTGATAACACCTTCTTTACCTACAACTTCCATCGCTTCGGCGATAATTTCACCGATGCGAGTGTCGCCGTTGGCTGAGATTGTTGCAACTTGTGCAATTTCAGCTTTACCAGCAACAGCGCGCTTGCGCTTACCTAGGTCTTCAACGATAGCTTCAACAGCCATGTCGATACCGCGTTTAAGGTCCATTGGGTTCATGCCAGCGGCAACAGCTTTAACACCTTCACGGAAGATAGCTTGTGAAAGCACTGTTGCAGTGGTTGTGCCGTCGCCAGCAACGTCAGCTGTTTTGCTAGCAACTTCACGCACCATTTGGGCACCCATGTTTTCAAATTTGTTTTTCAGAGTAATTTCTTTTGCTACTGAAACACCATCCTTCGTTACACGTGGTGCACCGAATGATTTGTCGAGTAGTACGTGGCGACCTTTTGGCCCTAGAGTTGCTTTAACAGCATCAGCCAAAGTGTTAACGCCTTTTAGCATTTGTTGGCGTGCGTCTTCGCTAAAACGAATGTCTTTTGCGCTCATTTTAGTATCCTTTTTTGCTTAATTTTTTAGTTTAACTAATAAATTTAAGTAAATGACTTAAATAAATTATTTATGATTTACTTAGTCATTACGGCGATGATTTTATCTTCCGTCATTACGAGGAATTCTTCACCGTTCATTTTTACTTCAGTAGCACCCCATTTTTCGAATAGGACCTTGTCACCCACTTTAACTTCTAGTGGACGTACTGAACCTTCAGAGGTAATCGCGCCGTTACCAACAGCAACAACTTCACCTTCTGTTGGCTTTTCTTTTGCGCTATCAGGGATGATGATGCCGCCTGCTGTTTTTTGTTCTTCAGCCAGGCGTTTGATGATCACACGATCATGCAATGGGCGGATGTTCAATGTAGTCATTGGTATAACCTCATTTGCTAAAATTAGTATTTTGTTTACGTTTGGTGCCATGTTGTTTTTAGCACTCAAACCTATATGAGTGCTAATATACTATTTTGAGCCGAGCTTGCAAGTTTTACTGTTATTTTTTTATAAAAAAATGCCCCATCAAGGGGCATTAAAATAAGGGTGGCTATACATTTGGCTTACATTGTCTCAAATATGGCGGCATCTTCTTCTGCCAGCACAACCTCAACATCATAAGTATCGCCATCAAGCTCCATACTGGTCACTTCGCCGTGGGCTTGTAGCCATGCAAGCTTACGCCCTTCTGATGCTGGCACTTTAAATGTAAATGGTTTTTCAGACGCTGCGAAAAAGGCTTCAATAGCGTCGTGCACTTTATCAATCCCCTCGCCTGTAGCGGCGGCAGTTTCAACGCCGTCAGGCTCTTCCCATGTATGGTCAAGCTCGGGGTTTTCACGGGCAAGGTCTTGCTTGTTATAAATGTTTAGCTTTGGCAGCTTATCGGCACCAATAGACTCAAGCACGTCTTTCACGTCTTGGTCCTGCATTTGGGCTTCGTCGCTTGAGGCATCATGCACATGAAGCAGCAAGTCTGCGTGCACCACCTCTTCAAGCGTCGCATGGAAGGCTTTTACAAGTTCGTGCGGTAGGTCTGAAACAAACCCCACAGTATCTGAGAAAATAACCTCACGGCCTGAATTTAGCTTAATTTTACGCATCAGTGGATCAAGCGTGGCAAAGAGCATATCCTTCACAAAGGCATCTGCCCCTGAGACTGCATTAAACAGTGTTGATTTACCGGCGTTGGTATAGCCCACAAGAGCCACCACAGGCAGGCCTGATTTTACGCGGCCCTTACGGTGCAAGGCACGGGTTTTCTCAACATCATCAAGCTGTGTTTTAACGCGGTCGATTTGATCACGAATCATACGGCGGTCAAGCTCAATCTGGCGCTCACCAGGGCCACCAGTTTTACCTAGGCCACCACGCTGACGCTCCAAGTGGGTCCAGGCACGCACAAGGCGGTTAGCTTGGTATTGCAGCATGGCCATTTCAACCTGAAGGCGACCCGCATGGGTTTGTGCACGGTCGGCAAAAATTTCAAGAATAAGGCCCGTACGGTCAATCACCTTAACTTTAAGGGCAACCTCAAGGTTACGCTGCTGCGTGGGTGAAAGGTTGGCGTTTACCACCAGAAGGTCAATTTCCTTCTCGTGCATAAGTTCGGCAAGTTCTTCAACCTTACCTTTACCCAATAGCGTACGAGAGCTGATTTTGCTCAGCTTTACTTTATCGCGCCAAACAAGCTTTACGGGCAAGGCCTCGCAAAGGTTTGCGGCTTCTTCTAGGCGGCTTTCAGGCACGCGCATTTCATCGTCTGAAGACTTTGCATCTTCAGGCATAACAACGTGTAGCACGCCACATAAAGTGGGTTCTGGCTCAGTGATATAGACCATTTTAGAGAATATTTAACCTATTGGTTACCGTGGTTTTCGTCGCCCACAATGTCGTACATGCTCATCTCTTCAATCGGCATAACCGTTGAGATTGCATGTTTGTAGATCATTTGTGTGTAACCATCACGGGTTAGAAGCATTGAGAAGTTATCAAACCAAGTAATAACACCCTGCAGTTTAACACCATTCACAAGAAACACCGTTACCTGAGAACGGTTTTTACGGACGTGGTTCAGGAATGCGTCTTGCAGGTTTTGCTTTTGCGTATTGCCGGCCATTTTGTTTTCCTTTTTATTTTTATTAAAGGCCCTTTTCAATAAGGGTGATTTATTTATGCTTCTCTTGCAATATATAAATGGTGATTTGAACCAATTTTTACAACCCCCAGTACTTTTGCAAGAATGGCTCTAACATTTTGTATTCCATAATATAATCAGCCTCACCTTCAAGGTCAGCGGCTTCACGTGTTTCGCCTGAGAGCAACAAACCTTTAATGCCTGCAGCCTTTGCTGTATGACCATCAACAGGGGTATCACCAATCATAATATGGCTTGCATCAGGCTTAATGTTCGCTTGTTCATAAGCCAAAGTTACGGGTGCTGGCGATGGTTTATCCGTAACAGCATCCCCTGCCCCAACGATTGCTTTGAAAAATGAGTTCCATCCCAAAGCCTCGCACTCTTCACGCAGAATATCGCCACGCTTGTTGCTTACAATCACGTGTTCGATACCCATGGCGCTTGTGCGTTCAAGCATGTTGCCACGGTCGGGCTTTGCAACGACGGTTTTGGCGGCCATCTCTTCGTAGGTTTTATAAAAGATAGTTGAGGCTTCTTCAGCGTTCTCACCAAACATCTTCGGGAAGACATCACGCCCTGAAAGCGCCACGTTAATATGTGTTTCTTCAAGTGACCATGCAGGCAGGCCAAACTTGGTGCGGGCGGCATTATAGGCTTGGCGGATGGTTTCAAAACTATCAACCAGTGTACCGTCCCAGTCCCATACAATGACTTTGCTCATTATCGTCTCCAGAATTGTGGGGTGAAAATAACAAGGATGGTGAAAATCTCAAGACGGCCCACAACCATTGAGAAGCAAAGCAGTACTTTAGCCGCTGCTGGCAAGCCTGCGTAGTTACCCGCAGGGCCAACCTCACCCAAGCCTGGGCCTGTGTTGGTAATGGTGGCTGCCGCGGCTGAAATGGCGGTAATAAGGTCAATCCCCATAAAGGTTAATGCCAGCGAAAGCACGGCGAATGTAAAGAAGAACAGGCCCACGAAACTCCATACAGTTTCAAGCACATCATCACCTACAGTATGGCCTTGTACTTTTACATGCTGAATACTTCGTGGGTGGCGCAAACGGCGTAGCTCGCGCTGGCCTTGCTTTGCAATAAGCATCACACGTAGCACTTTAAGACCACCAGATGTTGACCCTGAACACCCACCAAAGAACATTAGAATAAGCAGCAACATAGGCACAAATACCGGCCACTCGCTATAGTCATGGGTGGCGTAACCCGTTGTGGTTACGATTGAAACAATATTAAACAATACAGCTTTTAGGCTAAAGCCTTCGGTGCCGTGGTGCACAATCACGTACGAGATACCAGCAAACAGCGTCGCTGCAGCTACGTAAAATGTGTAGTAACGAAACTCTGTATTTTCCCAGTACATTTTAAGGCTACGTTTATTAAGGGCCGTGTAGTGAAGCACATAGTTGGTACCACCAATAAACATAAAGATAATGGCCACCCACTCAAGGTTAGGGTTGGCAAAGTGGCCAAATGATTGGTCATAGTTTGCAAAGCCACCAATAGCCACAGTGGTAAATGAATGGCAAATTGCATCAAAAATTGACATACCCATAATGTGGTACGCCACAGCACAGGTTGTTGTAAGAAGTAGGTAAACCACCCACAAAAGCTTAGCAGTTTCTTGCAAGCGTGGTTGCAGCTTATCTTTCACAACGCCGGGCATTTCGGTTTTATACAGCTGCATACCACCAATCCCCAAGAACGGCAGAATCGCAATAGCCAATACAACCACACCCATACCACCTAGCCACTGTAGCAGTGCGCGCCAGAACAAAATACCTTTTGAAAGATCATCAAGCCCTACAATTACGGTCGCACCTGTTGTGGTTAGGCCCGAGAATGACTCAAAAATAGCATCCACAAGTGACGGTGTAACGTCTGAGATATACATTGGCATAGCCCCCAGTAAACCAAGCACAGTCCACGTAAGAGCCGTTAGCAAGAAGCCATCTTTATGGCTGAGCGACTTCACCTTACCTTTGTTCATAAACATAAGGTTGCCGCCAATAAAGAACGACATAATGGCAGAAGTTACAAACGCCATGGCGTGATGCTCGCCGTAGTACAGCGAAACCCCAGCAGGCACAAGCATAGCTGCGCCAAAGCCGCCCATAAGCCAACCTAGAATGTGTAAAACTGCGCCGTAATGCAACATGGTTAGCGCCTCCAAAACCCGGGTGAAAGCACCACAAGCACAGTAAACATTTCAAGACGGCCAACAACCATCGAGAAGCAAAGCAGTACCTTAGCCGTTTGCGGCACGTGTGAATAGTTACCCGCAGGGCCAACCTCGCCTAAGCCTGGGCCCGCTGATGTAATTGTTGCCGCAACAGCCGAAAATGCCTCAATCATCGGGATACCCATAAACGAAAGGCACATAGTTAAAACGGCAAATACAGCAAAGAACAGGCCTACGAAACTCCAAACTGTTTGGCGTACTTCTTCTGAAATAGGAATACCATTAATTTTCATCGCTTGAATACTGCGAGGGTGCATAAGACGTGTAAGCTCGCGCTGGCCTTGTTTTGCAATCAGCATTACACGCATCATCTTAAGACCACCTGCAGTCGAACCTGAACAACCACCCCAACACATCACAATAATCATCGTCATGCATACAAATGATGACCAATGCTCGTAATCAAGCGTGGCGTAGCCCGTTGTTGTAGCAACTGAAACCACACTAAATAGTGACTCTCGGAAGCTGGCTTCTGCAAAGTTACCAAGGGTTAGCCCCCATGAAATAAACACAGCGACACTAATCGCCAGCAAGCAAATAACGTAAAGCTTAAACTCTTGATCCTTTTTGTAGCCTTTAAGGCTTAGGCGGTGCAGTGCCGTGTAGTGCAAGGCAAAGTTTGCCCCACCCATCAGCATAAAGAAGATACAACCCCACTCAAGAACAGGGGTATCGTAATGGCCAAATGAGTTGTCGTAGTTTGCAAAGCCACCTGTAGCAATAGTGGTGAATGCGTGGCAAATGGCATCAAATGCGCCCATGCCAAACATGAAGTAATATGTGGCGCACATTGCCGTAATAAAAAGGTAAACACCCCACAAAAGCTTTGCAGTTTCTTGCATACGGGGTTGCAGCTTATCTTTAACAACACCGGCCATTTCGGTTTTGTAAATCTGCATCCCGCCAATACCAAGGAATGGCAAAATCGCAATCGCCAAAACAACTACACCCATGCCCCCTAGCCATTGCAGCAAGGCACGCCAAAACAAAATACCTTTCGACATATCATCTAGGCCTGTTAGCACCGTAGCACCTGTGGTTGTAAGGCCAGAGAATGACTCAAACGCCGCATCAATAAACGAAGGTACAATCCCCGTAAAGTACAGCGGCATAGCCCCCAATAGGCCCATAATTAGCCATGTGAGGGTTGTAAGCATAAAGCCGTCTTTGTGGTTAAGGGTTTTTGGGGCACCTTTGTTCAAGAACATAAGGTTGCCGCCAATAAAGCAGGTTAGGATTGATGACTCGATAAACGAAAGCCAAATGGTTTCATGGTAGAGCAATGCCACACCCGCAGGGATAAGCATGGCAAGGCCAAAGCCCCCCATAAGCCACCCTAGGATATGGAAAATCGCCCCCCAGTTGAGCATTAAAGAAGCCCTTCAGCCAAGTGGATAGAATCTTCATGTGCGATAAGAATAACGTTATCGCCCGCATGAAGAATTGTGTTCTCTGAAAGGTTTGCCACTGTATGGCCCGCAATAACACCACCCAAGCGCACGCCATTCGGCAATGACAAGTCGTGCACGTGTAGGCCCGCAAGCGGAGACTCAGGCGACAAGCGCGCTTCAATAACCTCGGCGTAGCCTTCTTTAAGTGAGTGTACTGAGTGTACCTGCCCCATACGTAGGTGTTTTAGAATACGTGAAGAGGTAATATCACCCGGTGAAATCACACGCTCTAGGCCGAGTGATGACACCAGCGGCACGAATGATGATTTGTTCACCAGCGACATGATGTTCTCTGAGCCCATGTCACGCACCATGATTGAGGCCAGCATGTTGGTGGCATCATCTGAGGTAATGCACACAACGGCACCCATTTGGCCTACTTGCTCTTGCTCAAGTAGCACTTGGTCAAGGGCATCACCGTGTAGCACGGTTGTGTCGTCAAGTTCGTTGGCAAGCCATTCGGCACGGGCACGGTGCCCTTCAAGCACTTTAGGGCGGTAACCCATGCTTTCAAGGTTACGGCAAACGTTGTAGCCAATGTGGCCGCCACCAATAACAAATACGTTTTTGTTCGGGCGGGCTTCGTAGCCTAGAAGTTGCATCACTTCAGGTGTATTTTCACGTAGGGCCATGAAGTACACTTCATCTTCTTTTTCAAGATGGTCATCTTCATTCGGAATCAGCAAACGATCACGGCGGAAAATCGCTAGAATACGCAGCGCTTGGTATTGTTTTTCAATTTCAGCAATGGTGTCGCCGCAAGCTTGGGCGCCAGGCTGCACACGGCACCCCACCATTTGTAGGTTACCACCAATGTAGTCTTCAACTTCAAAAGCACCCGGTACAGCAAGTGTACGGCTAATCACGTTCGCAATTTCTAGGCCTGGGCTAATGATAACGTCAACCGGCATATGGTCACGGTTGTAAAGGCGGTGTGCGGTTACGCGGCGGTACGCATCGTCACGCACACGGGCAATCTTAGTTTGGATGTTGTAAAGCGAGTATGCCATTTGACAGGCCACCATGTTTACCTCGTCAGACGCTGTCACGGCGATAATCATATCGGCCTTATTGGCCCCTGCGGCTTCGAGGATATCAGGGTGAGAACCGTGGCCTACGAGGGCTTGCACGTCCATAAGCTCAGACAGAGCGGCAATTTTTTGAGGGTCGTTATCGATAATAACAACGTCTTGTTCTTCTTCGAGTAGGATTTTTGCGAGGTTTGTGCCTACTTCACCGGCGCCAACGATAATAATGCGCATCAGGAGTAACCTTTATAATTCTTATTAATGAATAGGCATTATATGCCTAAAACTAAGCGCCTACAAACAGTTTACCCATAAACAGGCAGGTAAACACGGCAGGCAGACCTATATAACAAAAAAAGCCCTGCATGTGCAGGGCTTTTTCTAAATTCTATAATTTCATATTTGGGCGCAGGTTTTTCTTTGTTGTAGAAGCCGCAGTATCAATAAATACGCGGCTTCAAGACAATGGAAAAGATGCCCCAAAAGTATGGAATTACTGGCGACCGTCTACGCCTAGGCTTTTTAGCTTACGGTGTAGAGCTGAACGCTCCATGCCAACAAAGTCAGCTGTGCGAGAGATGTTCCCACCAAAGCGGCTTAGTTGGTTGCATAGGTAGTTACGCTCAAACATTTCACGTGCATCACGTAGTGGTAGAGATACAGCCTCTTCCATTAGTGTTGTGTGCTCAGGCTCTGAGTGGCGTACTTCACCTGGTAACATGTCTGGCTGGATACCTTTACCTGGGTACATGATAATCAACCATTCAACCATGTTACGTAGCTGACGCACGTTACCTGGCCAGTCGTAGCTGGTAAGAACCGCCATCGCAGCTGAGGTAATTGTTGGGGCCGCTTCTTCATCAGGTGAAAGCACTTTAACAAAGTGGTTAGCCAAAGTTGGGATATCCTGCGCGCGGTCACGTAGGGCTGGTACAGTTACTGGCACTACGTTTAGGCGGTAGTAAAGCTCAGCACGGAACTTGCCTTCGTCAACACGACGCTTAAGGTCAGTGCTGGTGGCTGAGATTACACGCACGTTTGCAGGGCGTGGTAGGCCTGATGCAGGGTCTTCGATCATACCGTCGTGCAAGAAGCGCAGTAGCTGGGCTTGCATGCCTTGAGTAAGGTCAGCCACTTCATCAAGGAACAATGTACCGCCGTTAGCTTGCTCAAGCACGCTAAGTAGGGCTGTTTGCATTGTGTTTTCTGATACTGCACCTGGGCTTAGGATAACAAATGGTTTGTCAGCACGTGTTGATGACTGGTGCACCAAACGGGCTACAACTTCTTTGCCTGTGCCGCTTTCACCGTTTAGCAGTACACGGCTTTCGCTTGCAGCAACTTGCTTAACAACGTGGCGTACAGCTGCAATTTCGCTGCTGCTGCCTAGTAGGTCGTTGCTTTCGCCAGTGCGGGCACGCAGTTTAAAGTTTTCACGGCGTAGTTCGTATTCACGAATCGCGCGAGAAATTGTAAGCAGAAGGCGGTCAACTTGTGGTGGCTTCTCGATGAAGTCGTACGCGCCTTTTTGTGTGGCTTGAACGGCAGTTTCAATTGTACCGTGGCCAGAAATCATAACAACTGGTAGCTCAGGGTTACGGCGTTTTAGGCGTGATAGCACCTCTAGGCCGTCCATGCCTTCCATCCAGATATCAAGCAGAACTAGGTCAGGCTTTTCAGCGCTGGCAATATCAAGGCCTTGTTGACCGTTTTCGGCAACAAACGTTTTGTAACCTTCGTCTTCCAACACGCCTGATAGCGATTCTCTGATTGCGCTTTCGTCGTCTACGATGAGTACTTTGTGTGTCATGACGATGGATTCTCCTCTTCTTCTGCTGACAATGGGAATGTTAATTCTATTCGAGCGCCGCCCTTCTTGCCGCGTTGTAGTTTCACGTACCCTTCGTGTTCATCTACAACTTTGCGAACAATCGCAAGGCCAAGGCCAGTGCCCTTTTTACGGGTTGTGACGTATGGATCGAACAACTTCTCTAAATCCATATCTTTCGAGAATCCCTTACCGTTATCCTCTACCACTATGGCAATTTTACCACTTTGTGGTTCTTTCACAACAACTTTAATGTGCCCTTGCTCATTTTTTTGCTCACTTTCTTCAATTGCGTTTACCGCATTCTCTAAAAGGTTAATGAACAAGCGGCGTAGGTGAGATCCATCAGCCATAATGATGGCAGGCTGACTGCACAATTTTAGGTCAAACTTAATCTTGGTACGTACTTCTTGCTCCATTTGAACAATGTCTCGCACCAGTGTTTTAACATCGAGAGGCACAAACTCAGCAGCAGGCATGCGCGCAAAGTCTGAGAATTCATTCAGCATTTGGCGCATCTCTTCAACCTGCGTCACAATGGTTGACGTCAGATGTGCAAAAATATCTTCGTCTTCGGTGATTTGCTTACCGTACTTACGGCGGATACGCTCAGCCGAAAGCTGAATTGGCGTAAGTGGGTTTTTAATCTCGTGCGCCAAGCGGCGGGCAACATCGGCCCATGCGGCCACACGCTGTGCTGAAAGAAGGTCTGAAATATCATCAAAGGTAATAATGGCGGTTTTCTTTTTATCGCCGCGGTATTCCTGCGCCACCATACGCACCAACAAAATGCGGTTTTCGCCTTCAACTTCCACACGTACTTGCTGTGAAATCATGCGGTCATCAATACTAAAGAAGGTTTCGAGTAGGTTTGTAAACTCAGGGTGGTTTTCGATAAAGTTTGTGCCTTCACGCACATCAAAGGTACGGCGTGCGGTACGGTTGGCAAGCCACACAATACCTTTGTTATCAACACTTAGTACACCGGCCGAAACACCCGTCAAAACGGCAACCATGGCTTGGCGGCGTTCATCAAGCTCGCGGTTTTTACTTTCAAGCAGGCGTTGGTTTTCGGCCATGCTGGCGGTCATCTGGTTAAAGGCAACCGCAAGGGTACCAATCTCATCGTTGTCCATTACCTCAACCTGTACGTTAAGGTCCCCTTCTCGTACTTGGTTACTGGCCGTTACCAAACTACGCACAGGGCGCACAATACGTGACGCCATTGAAAGCCCCAACCAAATCGCGACTGACAAAATAAGAACCGTCGTCACTGAGAACAATAACGAGAATGCAAGCTTAGCGCGCCCACGCTCTGAGCGTAGCTCGTAATACTCTTGGTAGGCATCACGGGTGCTGTCCATGTGGTTAAGCACTGGCTGCGCCACCCAACGGGTCAGCACTAAAAAGACTTCGTTGTTAATCGGAGCAATGGCCACAATACGGCCGTCGTTATAGTCGGCAAATAGTCTCGAGCTAAATTCAGGGTTACGGATAACCTCTTGCACTTCTTGGTTGGTCATAGGGGCAAGTTCACCAGCATGAGCAATCAGGGTACCGTCAGCCGTGTAAATACCAACTTCGGCCAAGTTACGGGCTTGACGCTCTTGGTTAATGGCTTCTTCAAGGATTTGCGGATCAATCAGGAAGGTCGGGTCGCTAATTGTAGGGTCACGGGCAATGCTTTCAGCATCGGTCAGCAAGCGGTTGCCGTGCTCTTGGAAGTACGCCTGCGCCACCTCAAGCGAGCCATTAAGCGCCTTAGTTACCTTGGCTGAAAACCAAGCTTCAATACCAAGGTTCAGAAAGAAGATTGAGAAACCCGCAACCACAATCACCGGCATAGCCGCCAAGAACGAGAACATCCCCAACAAGCGCACATGCAAACCAGCGCCCGCAAGGCCTTTACGGCGTTCGATTAACATACCGAAGATTTTACGCCCTACAAAAAGCACCATAAGGGCAATCAGAATAAGGTTAAAGTTAATCAGGGCTAGGTAAACAACGCCGCGGTCATTCGGGCTTTGGGCAAGGCCATATACCCCACCAATAAGCAAAGCAAGGGCCGCCAAACCAGCAAGACCCACCGCAAGTTGCCGCCACCCGATGTGCAGACGGGGCAAAAGCATGGTGCTGTTTGTGTGCTCGGCTTTACTGTGCGACATACGTGAACGACCTTGTTAGCCTTTGTTTAAATAGGTTTTGCAGCGGCAAGTAACGTAGCCAGCTTTCTTCTTCTGATTTTTCAGTGACTTCAATCGTCACTGAAATTGTGTAAGTTTTGCCTGGTACCAGCTTATGGCGCGCCACAAACGGTTGGTCTTCAAGGCCAAAGGCATAGGCCTTCACAAGCTCAGGGCGTGTAGTGCGGCGGGCAACTTGTTCGTTAGCGCCGTAGCTATAGGCATTTTCAAACAGGTTATAAATCATGAACTTACGCACGGTTTTGGTTTCGATTGAACGATGCAACCACCCTGCTGGCTTAATTTTAATGGTATGGGCAACCATCACTTGGCGGCCTGCACGTACACCGTCTTGAATGGCCGTCCAAAGTTTATCATTCGCGTCTTCAACCTCATACGAAAGCAAGTAGTATTTGGCCACTGGTACCATTAAAGGCGCTTTTAAAGCCGCTGAAACGGGCGGCACAACCATAATCACCCCTAGAACAAGAGCAAGGCAGATCATCATCTTGGTAAGCATCTGGCGCATTATGGTTTTTGAATCTCTTTATGAATTATCACTTTAGTTTAGGTAAAGCTTGTTGCTTTGAGGTTTGAACCGCAACAAAAGTACCCTCTTTTTGTGCCTTTGGCAAAACCCATACTTTGCAAAACGGGAAATAAAGCATCAGCCCAATACCTAATACAATAAACAAGCCCCCTAATACGAATAGCAACATGCCAGGGTCTTTTGAAATAATAAGCCCTGAGTAAGGTGTAAACATTGCGTCTTCTACTGTAGGTAATACAGGTAAGTTAAGCTGCGCCACGAACGATGCCGCCATAACAGCCCCTAGCCCTAAGCGCAGGCGTTCTTCTTCTGGTAGGCCAGCCAACTCTTCAACGGCAATCTTCTTCATATTATCCATCAGCATGCTTTGCAGGGTGTCAGGGTCTTGAGGGTAAGGTTTAGGCAACATACTTAGCAAACGTGCGGCAAGCCCCCACCCTTCGTCTTTTGCGATGTTTAGCCCAATAAACTGGATGTTATGCTCTTCATCGGCAGCACTACTTACACCTACAAGCCACGGGCTATCTTTAAACACCTTAAGGCGCAACGCTGACTGTGTTGGCGTTTGAAGCTGAATATCAACCGATACGCCTAGGTTTTCAGTTTCTTGGCCACGGTCACTATCAGGGTTTGTAATAATGGTATAAGGGTTCAATACCTCGGGGATAATCTTTGCCCCGTCATACCCTGTTAAAGCATTCTCGTCATAACCCGTACGGCCTTCATAGGTATATGTGCCAAGCTCACCTGTTTGCATACTGCGAAGCTTAAAGCTTACAGGGCTACCACCATCGCCGTAATCCGCTTGGTAAATACGGTGGCCTGCAACGTTAAGCGGCTTATTCACTGAAATTGTATGCTCGGTGGTTTCACCCTCATGGGTCACAGTAAGCTTGGTTACAAACTGGCTAGGCTTACCTGTAAAGTAATGTTCAACTTCTACATCGTTATTGGTCAGCGTGAACGGCAGGTCAAATACGTTAAACTGGCCGTCTTTCCACAGTGCGGCATAGTTAAGGCTTTGCCCTTCTGTGAGGTGCAGGGTTAAACGGTATCCCCATACCCCTGTTATTAACGCTGCTAAGCATAAAAAGATAACCGCCAAGTGGGTAAAGAAGTACCCGAGGCGCCCGCCTGTGCCTTTAATCAGCATAGTACTGCCATCAGGGTAGCTACGCTTAATGGTGAAGCCTTGCTTTTGAAGAGAGTTAACAACCTTTGCGCCGTCTTGTTTTGATGCATGCGTCAGCGTCCACTGGCGAAGTACGCCAAGGCTTGGCACTTTTTTAGGGGCACGTATATTACGCCACAGGCGTGGGCCGTTACGGGTCAGGCATACGCTAACTGATAGCACCAAGAAGGCCGCCATCGCCAAAAACCACCAGGCGCTGTACACATTGTCTAACCCCAGGAGGTGAATAAGATCAGCCCCATCAGGGCCGTAAGTGGCGTCATAAAACTGCGGAGAGCGGCTTTGCGGGATAAGCGTGCCTACAACTGAGAACACCGCCAAAATAGCCAGCACGCCGACTGCTGTCGACATGCGGCTTAAAAACGCTAATGTTCTGTGAATGTATTGAGACATCTAACCCCACGACCCCTTTATAAGGTTTTAGGGTTTATGACTTACCAACCTTTTTGGCATCAATCCCAAGGTCACGAATCTTCTTACGAAGGGTGTTACGGTTGATACCTAGCACTTCAGCGGCACGCAGTTGGTTACCACGTACGTAACGAAGCACATTTTCGATAAGTGGTTTTTCAACTTCACTCATCACACGAGAGAATAGCTCAGGCGCTGGGGCCATACCACGTAGGCCATCAAAGTAACGGCCAAGGCAAGTTTCAGCAGCTTCAGGCAGTGACATGCTGCTGGTATCAGCGTTGCCGCTTGATTTTTGCAATAGTGGTTCAAAATCTTCTGCACCCAGGATATGACGAGGTGATGTCAGCACGGCACTACGGATAACGCCTGCAAGCTCACGTAGGTTGCTTGACCATGTGTGGGCTTTTAGAACAGCCAATGCCTCTTTTGACAAACGCACTTGGCGGTCACCAGCGTATTGCTTAACAATGTGTTCAGCAATCATGGCAATGTCTTCGCTGTGGGCTGAAAGTGTTGGCACTTCTAGGCACATTGACGCACTGTCTTGGTATAGTTTTTCAGGGAACAGGCCTTGCTCAACAAGCTCATTCAATGGTTGGCGGGCTGAGCATAGCAAACGTGCTGGCGGCGCAATTGGGCTCGCCTCAGCGCAGCTTGTGCGGTAGTGCTGCATAAGGCGCTGCTGCAGTACCTTAGGTAGGTATTCAATACCAATCAGGTGCAGTGTACCCGCTTGGCCATCACGTGCAGTGTTTTGCATAGCGTGTGCTAGCTCAACTTCCAACTGTGAAGGGGCAACGCTTGCTGCATCAAAAGTAATAAAACGACCGCCTGTGTTGCTTAGTGTGTGAATAAGACGTGCAAGGATGGCTTTACCAACGCCATTTTCGCCGCTTAGAACAACTGGGGCACGCTTTTGTGAACAGGCAACAACCTCACGACGCAGTTTTTGCATCACGTCAGACTCACCAAAGAACCACGCCATTTCATTTAAAACTTGGTTGGCCTTTGCATCAATATTGCTGAAGCTAAGTGTTTTAGCAGTGGCCGAGCGGGTGGTTAGTCGTGTCATTGTTGCTCCTTTGTATTTTCTTTATTAAAGCTTACGCTTTGTTAAGTCTTATTATTGGTGGTTTTAGGTAGGCTTAGTTCAATGGCAAATTAAGCTGCCGCCTCACCTTCAACGCTGCCACACGTTTGAACACCGTTCGCACGTGGGTTTGAACTCTTTAACGATAGGTGCGGGTTAAAGCCCATATCGCCTGATTTCATGGCTTCTTCGTAAAATGCCTCGGTAAGGTCTAGTACCTTTTTCGGGCATTCAGCTTGGTTAAGTTGCTGGCGGTAAGCTGCACCACCACGGAAACCTTTAGTGTACCAAGCCATGTGCTTACGCATAAGGCGTACGCCACGGTCTGAGCCGTAAAGATCCATTGCAAGTTCGTAGTGTTCACGGGCCACACTGTATTGGTCTTCCACAGCTGGGTCGGGCAAAATTTCGCCTGTTTTAAGGTAGTGCGCCACCTGACCAAGGAACCAAGGACGGCCTTGGGCAGCACGGCCAATCATCACGCCATCAGCGCCTGAAAGCTTTTGCGCCATCACAGCATCTTCAAGGGTGATAATGTCACCGTTTACAATCACGGGAATATCAACTTGGTCTTTAAAGTTCTTCACAAAGGCCCAGTCAGCGTTACCTTTGTACATTTGGTTACGGGTACGGCCGTGGATTTGTAGCATCTTGATGCCTGCACGCTCTGCAATTTTGCCAACTTTAGGGCCATTTAGGTTGTCGTGCGACCAGCCCATACGTGTTTTCAGCGTAACGGGGATTTTTACCGCCGCGACAACTTCTTCCAAAATCGCTTGAACAAGCTCTTCGTCTTTCAGGAGCGCTGAACCCGCCATGCCGTTTACCACGCGCTTTGCAGGGCAACCCATGTTGATATCAATAATTTGGGCACCGGCAGCCTCGTTCACTTGGGCAGCCACAGCCATCTTTTTAGGGTCACAGCCAGCAATTTGCACAACAACAGTCCCCTGACGAGGATCAAAAGTGGCTTTTTGTTTGGCAATATCACACTCACGAACAAGTGCTTCAGAGGCAATCATCTCAGATACAACGTACCCTGCACCGTAACGCTTTGACAATAAACGGAATGGCATGTCGGTAATACCTGACATTGGCGCCAAAAGCACTGGGTTATCAAGCTCAATATTTCCAACCTTGATGGGTGCAGTCATTGCAGGGGTTTCCTTGTGGGTTACGCTGTTTCGATGACGGGCATATTAGTACACCAAACGCGGTTATGCAACCCTAATCTGCCTAAAATTTAGGCAAGGATAAAATGATTATAAGTATCTGAAAAATCTAGAATTTCACAACAGTCGTGAACAGAAGCGTTACCAACATTAAAAAATAAATTGCCATCATCACCTGTGCACCATGGCGGCCACGCACCCCGCACACCTGTTTGCCGATAATAAGCAGCACCACAAGTGCCAGCATCATCAAGGTGGCAAAGTTCTTCCAGCCAGCCACAATCCATTGGCCGTAAGCCTCGTGGGTTGCAGCGGCACCAGCCACCACAGCCACTGCCAAAAATACCGCGCCAATATAAAGGGCCGCCGTTTGTGCTTTTTCAAGCACTTCAAGCGGTGGAAGCTTTTCAACAAACTCTGAGGTTGCACGGGCTTTGAGGTAAGCTTGGCGGGTCATAATTGCAAAGGCAAACACCCCTGCCATGGCCAAAATACCGTTCGCTACAATGGCGCTTACCACATGGCTTTGCAGCCAAAGGCCTTCAACCATCATACCTGCGTCTACGCCTTTGGTTGCACCAATCAGCGCCAGCGCCATAAACGGCACAATAAGAGGTTGGGCAACGGTGCTAATTTTCCAAAGGTTATTACCACCAAATAGGCTGAACAGCACAAAGCTTAGCTGTACACCGCCCAAGGCCAACCACAGCACCACTTGCCACGTAAATAGCCAAGGGGTTTGCAGCACAAAACCAGTAAGGTAAAAACACCCACAGGCACTTAGCGTTGCCAAAACAGCCTGGCTTACACGGCTAGGCTTTACCCAACTCAAGACAGCAAGGGCAATTTGTAGTACGATAAGGGCAACTGGAATGTAAAAAACCATTAGTAAGTATTTCTATTGTTGGTTAACCTGAGTACCATACATGGAATACCCTAAAAAAAGAATAGTTTTAAGGCCCTGCCCCGTAAAATGACAAATAACACCCCTAACCATACACCCGACCTGCCCCGTACCGTGCTTGAGCTTGCAACAAAAGCTGGCGTTAAACTGATGACGGCCGAATCATGTACTGGCGGTATGGTTGCCGCTGCGCTGACAACGCCAGCAGGTTCTAGCAGCGCCATGTGGGGCGGCGTTGTGGCTTATGCGAACGATATTAAGCAGCAAATACTTGGCGTGACCGCTGAAGATTTGCACACCCATGGGGCAGTATCACCGCAAGTAGCTGCCGCCATGGCTGAGGGGGCTATTAAAAACAGCACGGCCACTTTGGCTGTTAGTATTTCGGGCATTGCAGGCCCAGGGGGCGCAACCTCTAGCAAGCCTGTGGGTCATGTAGAGTTTGCAACATTCTTAAAAGGTGATAAAACTGCTCAGACTGATACAAAAGTATTTAAGGGCAACCGCACTGAAGTTCGCTTACAGGCGACCATGCATGCGCTGGTTTTGTTAAAAAATAGGCTTGAGGCTCTGTAGTTTATACATGAAACAATTCAACACACGTCTTAAAACACCTGTAATTACGGCCAACATTGTGGCCGGCATTTTGGCGGCTACGCTTACAGCCACCCCTGCCCTTGCCCAAAACCAAGAAGACTACGCCACCATGCGTGCAAAGTTTCAGCATAACGTTGACCGCTGCGACCTTATTAATGTGCAGCAAATTGTGCAGATCCAAACCATGCCCGTGGCTGACCTTAAAAAGCAGCAAAAAGACATTCAGGCACTTTTAAAGCAAACCCGTGAATACCGTCAGGCGTGCTACGAAGAAGCAAAGAACGCCCTTGCTGACGTTATGGCCGCAGGCTTTGCCGAAAGTGAAAAGAAACCCAACGACACCACCCTAGCCCTACAGCTTGAGCTTGATGAACAACTGCCAGAGCTACTGGACATGCGCCAGCGTATTTCGGGCGAGTTGCTAGAGTCAATGTCAGACGATGTAACCTACACCATCAAGAACGAACGCAAGCTAAAGCGCCAACAAAAAGGGAAAGACCTTTACCTGTACGAGTCTGACCGCACGGCGTCACTCATCAAGCAAGATATGGGCATTGTGCTTAGCGTTGAAGGCCGCCAGCTGCAACTTGACGAGCTTCTGACCCCGCCGACAAAATCAAACCTTGAAGAGTTTGTGAAACTAAAGCTTAAAAAGTCGATGCACTACCTTGCACGCACACTCATGATTTATGAAGACGTACAGGCTGAAAAACGCCATGTGCCTGTGCTCTTAGCAAAACTACGCAGTGAATACCTATACGCTGCGGGCCAAATGAATGAACTTACAGCCATGGACCCTAAACTTTCAGCCTTTAGTGATGAAATGCGCCCGTCTATGCAGCAGCTGATTAACCGTATTCAACTGCTTGAGCTTGATATTGAAGGCGCACTACGTGACCTACGCAATAACTCGATGGAAGAAGACCCATCAAACTGGCTATCAGAAGTTTACCAAGACCTAAGCCAACTAAGCCTTGCCATTAAAACCCAACTACAGTGGTTCGGTGTAGAGCAAGTTGTCACATCAGAAGAAGACCTGCCAGACCTACCAAAAGACCTTGAAGCCTTTATTGAAAAAGCTGAAGAAGCTGGCAAAAAAGCCATTGAGGCTGAAAAGGCAAAAGCAGAAAAAGCTAAGGCTGAAAAAACCAAAGATGCCGAAGCCCCTAAAAAAGACGACGCTGACAAAAAGGCTAAATAAGCCAACCACATCAATAATTAATAAACACAGAAAGTCTCAGTCATGAGCTACATTGGCCTATTAAAGCAATACCCACGCTACATTTCATACGGTATGGCGTACTTCTTCTTTTCAAGCTTGGGGCAAACGTTCCTATTTTCACTATTCATCCCTAACCTTGAAACAGCCTTTGGCATGACCCCTGCCGAGTCTGGGACCTATTACGGTATCGCTAGCTTAATGAGTGCGGGCCTTATTTTGTACACAGGCTCGTTTGTAGATAAGTGGAACCTACGTATTTTTGGTGGCCTTGTGGCCCTTGTTTTGGGGCTTTCAGCATTCCTAATGGCATCAGCCCAAACACTGGCTGTGATGCTGGTGGCTATGTTCTTACTGCGCCACTTTGGCCAAGGCTTGATGATTCAAACCGCAAGCACAGCCGTTGCCCGCTACTTTACGGATAACCGCGGTAAGGCCATTAGCCTTAAAAGCCTAGGTATTTCAGTGGCTGAGGGTATTCTACCAACAATCGTTGCCTTTATTATTGCCACCATTGGCTGGCGCTCAGGCATGATGGTACTTGGGGCGTCATGCCTATTGGTATGCCTACCTATGAACCTGTTTATGCTTAAAAAGGACGAACGCTTTACCCAACCCATTCAAGATGATGAAGAACCAAGCCCTGTGCAGCAAAAAGCAGCCACAACAGTTGGCCACCTGCCTGATACAGAAGAGCTAAACTGGAGCCGTAAACAGCTGCTGACCCACCCCTACTTTTGGATGATTTTGCTTCACGCTGTAGGCCCAGCCTTTATTGTAACGGGTTTGTTTTTCCAGCAGGTTGCCATGGCTGAAGGCCAAGGCTGGTCAATCACCTTGATGGCCTCGGGCTTTTTGGCTTTTGGTTTGGTGCGTACCATTGGCTCGCTTTGTATTGGCCCTGTGGTTGATAAACTTACAGGCACAAAGCTTTTGCCCATTAGCACCCTGCCTATGGCGCTTGGTATTAGCTGTTTGCTGCTCAATGACTCGGAGTACCTGGTATACGCCTACATGGGCCTTATGGGCCTTAGCATTGGTATTAGCGGTACCATTTCAACCTCAATGTGGGTTGAGGTTTACGGCCGTAAACACCTAGGCGCCATTAAGAGTATGATTATGGCACTGGCTGTATTTTCAACAGCCCTTTCACCACCGCTTGTAGGTTACCTATTTGAACGCGGCACCACAGCTGACCAAATTGCCACCTACGCCATTGGCTACACCCTGTTTGCATCATTCCTTGCATGGATTGCAAAGCCGCCTAAGGGTGCCAAGAAATAACAAACTAAGAAATAACAAAAAAAGCCTCTCAGTTGAGAGGCTTTTTTAATGCAGTTTAATAAGCTATACCAGAACTATACGAGGCCTTCTTTACGCTTTTCAACAAGCTCAGCAAAGAATGCATCCGCATGGTATGACGAACGTGTTAACGGTGTTGATGACACCATCAGGAAGCCTTTAATTTTGGCAATACGCTCGTAGTCAGCAAAAACTTCAGGGGTAATAAACTCTTTGACTGGGGCATGCTTTTCGCTCGGGCGTAGGTATTGACCAATAGTAATAAAGTCAACGCCTGCGGCACGCATGTCGTCCATCACTTGCAGCACTTCAGAGTATGTTTCACCCAAGCCAACCATGATGCCTGACTTTGTAAAGGTGTCAGGGTGACGTTCCTTCACACGTTGTAGCAAACGAAGTGAGCCAAAGTAACGGGCACTCGGGCGAATTTCGCGGTACAAACGCGGCACAGTTTCAAGGTTGTGGTTAAACACGTCAGGGCGCGCATCTGCCACCAAGTCAATCGACGCCTCAGTACGGCGGAAGTCAGGTGTCAAAATTTCAATCGTGGTATCAGGCGCGGTTTTCTTCACAGCGTTGATACAATCAACCCAGTGTTGTGCGCCGCCATCGGCAAGGTCGTCACGGTCAACCGAAGTCAGCACCATATGCTTTAGGCCAAGGTTGGCAGCCATATCGGCAAGTTCTTTCGGTTCCTTAGGGTTAATCGGCTGTGGGCGGCCTGTTTTAATATTACAAAAGCGGCAAGCACGGGTGCAAATATCCCCCAAAATCATCACGGTAAGGTGGCCACTGGCCCAGCAGTCGCCAATGTTAGGGCATGCAGCTTCTTCACACACGGTGTGCAAACCACGCTCTTTCACTTGTTTTTTAAGGTCTTGGTAACCTTGCGAAACAGGTGCACGTACACGCAGCCAATCAGGCTTACGGGTTTTAAGGGGAAGCGGCTCTGAAGCCGCGCCTTCAACAATGTTTACTTTAATCGCTTGTGTCATGGCATTAAACTTAATCAACACAGCCGCAAAATCAACAATAATCGTGCGGTTATGTACGTTTTATTTACAGAATAGCCCGAGAATACACTGGGCCTACACAGCGCCCACATGAGGCTTAAAATCATTTCTTTAGTAGCATCTTTTGCCATTTTCCTTTAAAACCATAGCAACTCATTAATATAAGGCTTTTACCATGTACCGACACAACGCAATGATGCTTATGAACCTCCTGCTTCTAACGGCTGCAATGTTTATGGCTACAGGCTGTAACCAAGGCGTATTTAACGATGCGAACTACCAGCCAGTGCCATCACAAACAGGCATCAACCAAGAGAACTGCTACGGCCGTATGCGTCAAATCCCCGAGTGTGTGCGCCCTCTTAAAACTGAAAAAGAGTTTAAAGCCAACCCTGAGGTTGTTTACATTGCCCCTGCCCTACAACGCATGAGCTGGTACATCGCTGAAGCCCCAGGCCACACATCATCTTCATGGGTGATGGGCGATTACATCTACGACCTTGCCCTGAACGAGAAAATCGTTATCCCGGCTGAAGGTTCAACTGCATGCCGCAAGGCAACCTTCAACGTTAAAGTTTACAAGAGCGCCCTACCTTGGCGCAAAATGGCCGAAAGCTTTTGCTATAACCCAGATTACCGCCTGTGGTTGCCAAAAGGCTTTACGCCCGCTAAACTATAGAAATTAAAAATAAAAACTGGGATTCACCATCGCTATGAAACATGCTCTTTTTGCCCTAATCCTTACCGCACCAGCAATTTTGGCTGGGTGTTCAGGCACAGCGCCATCAGCGCATCACAACCCAGTTATGGGTGCCGAGCAAGGCTTCGCAAGCGAGCCTTACGAAACTGGCACCGTTCGCCCGATTGAAGGCTACACAGCCACACCAATGATCTCAACCCCAGCACGCCCTGTTGATATTCCAGTTGATATTGCCCCTAAAGAGCGCCCAGACCGCACTGGTATGCCACGCCTTTCAGGCTACAGCCTACGTCAGATTACAGACGCCCTGAACAACCACGGTGAAGGCGAGCGTATTAGCTGGTACGAAGACCGTACTCAGTACCAAATGCGTATTGATACCCACGCTTACGAGCGTGATAAACGCTACTGCAAAGACGTTATGATGCTACGCCGCCATAACACCATTCATAGCGAGTGGAAGCGTAACTTTGTAACTTTCTGCCGTGTGACACCACAATCACCTTGGAAGTTGCAGTACTAACTTTTTCAAGCAAATTTAAAGCCCCCAACAGCTGGGGGCTTTTTTTATTTTCTGTACACACTTTAAACATTTGTATACAGTGCATACATCATTGAGTACGAATACTTTTAACTTCTTTTCCCTTTCTTTCCTCTTATCTCTGGAGAAAGCCAATGATCCTTCTCATTCTGAAGGCGTTGTTGGTGGGTTTCGCCCTGACGGTAACGTCGCTCGGACCCTCCAAACTGATGGCTATGCAGCGTACCTTTGTGTACGGCCCCAAAAACGGCCTTACACTCGCTGCGGGCAGTGCTTTTGTGGATATTCTGTATTCACTTATCCCAGCTATTGGCATGACCTTTTGGGCACTCGACCTTGACGCCTGGCGTCCTTGGATCGACTACGCCTTTATGGTTATGGCCATCATCTGGGGCATTGTCTTCACCCTGAAGAATACACGCCTCCAACCCAAGGAAGGTGGTCGAATGAATGCCGCTGGTGCTCTTGGCATCGGTTTTGGCCTGAACATCATCAATCCCAGTAACGTGGCTACGGTCACGGCGGGCTTTGCTCTGCTGAGCATGGACCTTACGGGATTGTCGACGGGCAGTGCCATGCTGATTGCCGTTTGCGTTGGCCTCGGATCGTTTGCCGCATGGGGTGCACAGATTTATCTGTTCCACTACCTGCGTGAACACATCACCGAAAAACGCTTGGCACTCATCATCCGTTGCGTTGGTCTTACGCTCGCCGTTGGCGGCGCGTTCGGCCTTGGCTACATGGTGGCAGACGTTATCGACATCTTCTAACGTAATACGAAAGCCGGCCCCTCACAGGGCCGGCTTTTTCGTGTTTATTTTACTTATTTTTGGCGCGCACCAATAGCAAATACGATGCCCGACAGTACAGTGCCTGCCGCAAATAAGAACAACAGCGTATCGTAGTTTTCAAGGACTGACGTTGCGTACAGCGCGCTGACTACAAAACAAATACCGCCAACCACGTGTTGGTAAATCTCTTTTAGTTTTGTGTGCTCGGCATAGTTGACGGGGTCACTCTTTTGCAGTTCTGAAAGTATCCCAAACGCATAAAGCCTATGGGCCAAAGTATGTAGCGTCAGCATAGCCGTTGCCACCCACACACTTTCACTAAAGCCCCAAACGGTAAAAGCCACAACCATCATCAAAAGCGATACCAATACAATCGCCTTGGTCGGTGCCCCCTCTTCTTTTGCTTTACTTTGCGCTTTGCGGCTAAGCATAGCAATCAGGCATAAAAAGCTAAGCACTAGGCCAACTTTAGCAAAGTTGCCATCTAGCTTTTCGTAGAGGTAAAGAGGGATAAGTACACCCTTTAAAATATAGTAAGGGCCTGCATAAATCAGGTTAGCGAGTAAAACTGTAATCGCTCTGAATGGCACTTTACCCTTAAGTTTTACAGGTGTGGGCAATAGCTTTACGGGGCGGTTACGCACAAACATCACCACCGACATAGCAATCAGCACTGCGCACATGGCAATATGCACTAAGCTCACATGAACTTCGGCAAGTACGGCAAAGCCTGCATAGGCTAAAGCGCTTACGGTAGGCAGTGCCATCATGATAACGGCAAGGTTCATCTCACGGTTAATGCCGCTTTGAATCACAGGTAAAGCCACCGCGTAATTGGCTGCCACCATAAAAGTGATAGATGCTAACGCCAGAACAAACAGAGTAAAATAGCCCGTAGCTGAAGGCGCCAACGTTATAAGGCCTATAATCGCATTAACGGGTATAAGCGGTACAATAACAGTCAATAAGCGTGACCCATGAATCGCAAACACACAGGCCAAAATAAAGACGGCCGCCACCACAAACTGGGCAATGCCTTGGGCCCACAAAACATCGTTAAAGGTAAGGCCTTGTTGGTAAACCAAAATGGTAAGCCAGGCAGAATATGCTGGAAAAGCCCCTAAAAGACACATGAACAAAGCTGTAGGTTCACGCAGAATTTTAAGGGCTGAGAGTATGTGCATCAGGCTTATTTACCTGCGTACACCATGATGATGGTGCCTAGCAAAATAAAGCAACCACCAACCATACCTAGTGCCGAAAGTTGAATTTCTTTGAAGATGATATACGCAAACAGCAACGTAAACAGCGGGTAGCTAATCTCAAGAAAAGCCGCACGGCTGGCGTTTGACATGTTTACCGCAGTCAAAATACTGGCGTTCGCCAGAATATTCAAAGCAATCACCGCAATAAAGCCACCAATAAGCATTGGCGTGCTGAATACGGTTTTAATTTCTGGTAAGTATCCGCGGCTCCAAGCAACGATACCAAAAAAGGCAAACGAGGCCATACCGGTTAAAAACATCACCAATGAAACGGGGAATTTTAAAAGAAGTTTTTCGTACAGAATGTAAGACATACCCCACCCTGCACCTGCGGTTAAGCCAAGAACAACCCAACCATAAGTCTGCCAAAAAGCAGCCATAAATCACCTATATAATTATTGAAGTTACAATCACATATACCACTGGCCAATGAACTTGGGAAGTCCTCTACATACAATTATTTTCAGGCCAAAAATAAAGGCCCCTTTCGGAGCCTTTATTTATTAAGCGTTAAGTGCGCGTCCCTCTGAATCGAGAACACTCTCTGCAATCATCTCCGACAGTGTCGGGTGCGGCAGGCATGCGTGCATAAAGTCTTCTTCAGTTACTTCCATGCTGCGGCCTAGTACAAAGGTGGTCACCATTTCGGTCGCGTCTGCGCCTACGATGTGTGCACCTAGTAGAGCACCTGTTTTCTTATCAAAAATAGTTTTCACAAGGCCTGTAGGCTCACCAATCGCGATGGCTTTACCATTGGCTTGGTAGTTGTAGCGGCCAACTTTAATGTCGTAACCTTCAGCTTTTGCAGCTTCTTCGGTTAGACCTACGCTGCCCACTTGTGGGTGGCAGTACGTACAACCCGGAATGTTGCCATAGTCCATGGCATGTGGGTTTTTACCGGCAATAGCTTCGGCACATAGCACACCTTCGTGTGAGGCCACGTGGGCAAGCCACGGGGCGCCAATCACATCACCAATAGCCCATACGCCTTTAGCAACTGTGCGGTAGTTGGCATCAACCTTAATTTGGCCACGCTCAGCTTCAACACCGATTTTGTCCAAACCTAGGTTTTCAACATTACCTGCAACACCAATAGCGATAAGGGTTTTTTCGGTTTTAATCGTTTCTTCTTTGCCGTTGACTTCAACCACAGCCTCAGTGCCTGACTTAGTTGATTTAAGCGACTTAACTGAAGCTTTCGTGAGTAGCTTCATGCCGTGGGCTTTAAATTCTTTTGCAGTAACTTTTGAAATTTCAGCGTCTTCAATTGGGAGCACGCGGTCTTGTGCTTCAACGACTGTTACGTCAACACCAAATGCGTTATAGAAGCTTGCAAACTCAATACCGATAGCGCCTGCGCCAATAACCAGTAGGCTTTTTGGCATTTTTTCAGGGGTCATGGCGTGGCGGTAAGTCCAAATGTTTTTACCGTCAGCTTCTAGTACGCCTGGGATTTCACGTGCGCGGGCACCAGTCGCAATAACAAAGTCTTTCGCTTCGATTGTATCGGTTTGCTTGTCGCCATCAAATAGGCCAAGTTTACCCGGCTCTACAAAGCGACCTTCGCCTGTAATCACTTCAATTTTGTTCTTCTTCATCAAGAACTGCACACCACCCGAAAGCTTGCCAGCAACATCACGGCTACGGCCGATAAGTTTTTTCATGTCAAAGTCTGGCGCTTTAACTTTTGAAAAACCAAAGTCTTCCGCACGCTTGGTCATGTCGGTGTACATTTCAGCGGTTTTCAGAAGTGCTTTAGTTGGGATACAGCCCCAGTTAAGGCAGATACCGCCTAGGTTTTCACGCTCTACAATAGCGGTTTTAAGGCCTAGCTGCGCTGCACGAATTGCACAAACGTAGCCACCAGGGCCACTACCGATTACGACAACATCAAACTTTTTATCAGCCATGGATTTTCACCTTTTTTTATTCGTTAATAATTTTATCGCGGTTTTGGCGGTTCATAATTTCGCCTGCCACTTCTGCCGGAATAAGCGCATCAAGAAGGCCTTCGGCGTTGTTGGCCACACGAATGGCGTTCATGTAGTGTGCGCCTGTAAGCTCAAGGCCTACCATGTGGTTAATAAATTCAATCAGCTTATCAAAGTAGCCGTTTACGTTGTAAATACCCACGGGTTTATCGTGGCGGCCTAGCACGTTCCATGTCCAAACTTCTGTGAGTTCGTCAATGGTACCAACACCACCCGGCATTGTTACAAACGCCGCTGAACGTGAGGCAATAAGCTCTTTTCGTTCGTTTAGTGAGGCTAGAACATGCTTTTCAGTAAGGTCGTTACGGTCGCCTTCTTTACCCAACAAAAAGTCAGGGATAACGCCAATAACCTTGCCACCCGCATCTAGTGCGCCATCGGCAGCGGCACCCATAAGGCCTTTATCGCCACCGCCATAAACTAGGCCCCAGCCGCGTTTTGCAACGGCTTGGCCAAACTCGTAGGCAGCTTTAACGTAGGTTGGGTCATTTGATGGGCGTGAGGCACAAAACAAACCAATGTTAAGTTCGTCTTTACGGTTAATGTCGTAAGGCATAGTGCCCCCTTCCCTTAAGTGATTTAAGTTGTTTTAAACAACAAGTGTAATTGGGTTTTCTAGGTGTTGCTTAATGCTTGTGAGCACTTCAGCGCCTAGGGCACCATCTACCACGCGGTGATCAACTGAAAGTGTCAGCGTCATCACGTTTGCGGCTTTAAGTTCGCCGTTATCGCCAACCACTGCACGCTTTTCAGCGGTACCGCATGCAAGGATGCATGATTGTGGTGGATTAATAATAGCGTCAAAGTGTTTAATACCGAACATCCCTAGGTTTGAAACTGAGAATGTACCCCCTTGGTATTGCTCAGGCTGTAGCTTACCTGCACGGGCTAGGCCTGCAAGTTGCTTCATTTCGCCTGAAAGCTCAACCATTGAGCGGTTTTCAACGTTTTTCAAAATTGGTGTAATCAAGCCACCTTCAATCGATACCGCTACTGAAACATCAACTGAGCCGTACTTTTGTAGGCCTTCGTCAGTCCAGCTTGCGTTGGCATCAGGGTGCTTGCGAAGCGCAAGGGCTGAGGCTTTCACAATCATGTCGTTCACTGATAGCTTGTAAGCAGGCTTACCTTCAGCATCAACTGGCGCCATAGCGTTTAAGGCTTCACGTGCTTTAAGGGCTTCGTCCATCATAACGTCTACTGTTAGGTAGAAGTGTGGCACGCTTTGCTTAGCTTCAACAAGGCGTGAGGCAATAACTTCACGCATTTTGCTGTGCGGTGTAAGGCTAGCTTCTAGCGCAGGTGCGCCACCAAAACCACTGTTGCCGCCCATTGCTGGCATTGTGCCATTCATCGGCACTTTACGTACGCCACGCTCACGGGCTGAATCTACATCTTCCTTCACGATACGACCATGCGGGCCTGTACCTTGAATGTTTGAAAGAGGAATACCCCACTCAGCAGCCAAACGCTTAGCCAGTGGGCTGGCTTTAATACCATTAGAAGATGCTGTTGCAGCAACTGGTGCTGGTGCAGGTGCAGCTTTAGGTGCTTCTGCTTTCTTCTCAGCTTTAGGCTCTTCTTTCTTAGCGTCTTCCTTTTTAGGTTCTGCTTTCTTTTCTGCCTTAGGCTCATCTTTCGGGGCTTCACGGCTTGTAGGCTCGTAACCTTCAGGTAGCTCTTCGCCTTCTTCTACAATAACGGCAATAGGTGCGCCCACGGCAACGTCTTTGCCTGCTTCAGCGTATAGCTTTGCAAGTGTGCCGTCTTCCGTGGCTTCAACTTCCATGGTGGCTTTATCGGTTTCAATCTCAGCGATAATATCGCCTACGTTCACGGCATCGCCTTCTTTTTTAACCCACTTCGCAAAGCGACCTTCAGTCATGGTCGGCGAAAGTTGCGGCATCAATACGTCTGCTGGCATGTTCGTGTATCCTTATTATGCTTTGTTACAAACTTCTTTTGCCGCGGCAACAATATCGTCAACCTGAGGCAAAGCCAGTTTTTCTAGGTTAGCTGCGTATGGCAGCGGAATGTCCTTCCCTGAAACGCGGCGTACGGGCGCGTCAAGGTCGTCGAAGGCTTTCTCCATAATGATGGCTGAGATATCAGCACCAATACCAGCACGTGCCCAGCCTTCTTCGGCAATCACAACGCGGTTGGTTTTCATCACGCTCTTCAAAATAGCGTCTTCATCAAGGGGGCGTAGCGAACGTAGGTCAATGACCTCAGCGTCAATACCTTCTTCGGCTAGCTTTTCAGCAGCTTCCAAAGCTTTGTTCGCCATGATTGAGTAACCAATCAGCGTTACGTCTGAACCTTCACGGGTAATGTTTGCTTTACCAATTTCAACAACAAAGTCGTCACCCTCAGGTACTTCACCCTTCATACCGTAAAGAATTTCGTTCTCTAGGCATACAACAGGGGTGTTATCGCGGATAGCGGCTTTAATAAGACCTTTAGCGTCAGCTGGTGTTGCTGGGCAAATAACCTTTAGGCCAGGAATATGTGTGTACCAGCTAGCGTAGTCTTGGCTGTGCTGCGCTGCGACTCGAGCAGCTGCACCATTCGGGCCACGGAATACGATTGGGCAAGATACAGTACCGCCTGACATGTAAAGTGTTTTAGCGGCTGAGTTAATAATATGGTCACACGCTAGCATGGCGAAGTTCCAAGTCATAAACTCAACAACGGGGCGCATGCCTACCATGGCGGCACCAGTGGCGATGCCGGCAAAACCAAGCTCAGAAATTGGAGTATCTACAACGCGCTTTGCGCCAAACTCTTCAAGCATGCCTTGGGTACATTTGTAAGCACCTTGGTATTCGGCAACTTCTTCACCCATAACAAAAACTTGATCGTCACGGCGCATCTCTTCTGACATGCCATCACGTAGGGCTTCGCGGTAAGTTTGTTCAATCATCTTTTGGGCCATTTTATTTACTCCCCTTATCTGCTGGAACAATATCAGTCCATAGTTCGCTTACGTCTGGCTCAGGGCTTGTTTCGGCAAACTCAGCAGCGTCTTTAACAGTTTCTTTAATCGCTTTATCCCAGTCTTTAAGCTCGTCTTGGCTAATGTCGTACTCTTCTTGAAGGATAACCGCTAGGTTGGTGATAGGGTCGTGCTTACCACGCATCTCTTCCACTTCTTCCTTAGTACGGTATTTTGCAGGGTCTGACATTGAGTGACCACGGTAGCGGTAGGTTTCCATCTCAAGCAGGAATGGCCCTTTACCCGCACGGATGTGATCCATCGCGCGTTTTGCAGCGTAGTAAACGGCAAAGAAATCCATACCGTCAACACGTTCACCTTGAATACCAAAGCTTTCGCCACGCTTGTAAAATTCGTTCATGCCGCTTGCACGTGCGGTTGAAGTCCCCATGCCGTAGCGGTTGTTTTCAACGATGTATAGCACTGGAAGGTCCCATAGCTTCGCCATGTTAAAGGCTTCGTACACTTGGCCACCGTTCATGGCGCCGTCGCCTGCGTACGCTACACATACACGGTCTTCGCCGCGGTATTTAGCGGCAAAAGCAAGGCCTGTGCCCAGTGGGATTTGCGCTGCCACAATACCGTGGCCGCCAAAAAAGCCCTTTTCAGGGTCAAACATGTGCATTGAGCCGCCCTTACCTTTTGAAATACCGCCACTGCGGCCAGTAAGTTCAGCCATAACTTGTTTAGGGTCAACGCCGCAGCTAATCGCATGTGCGTGGCAGCGGTAACTTGTAATTGAGTAATCGTTTTCAGGCTTTGAAGCAGCCTTAATGCCAGTCACAACAGCTTCTTGGCCAATGTAAAGGTGGCAAAAGCCGCCCATTAGGCCTGCGCTGTACATCTGCGCTGCTTTTTCTTCAAAGCGGCGGATGGTCAACATCTCTTTGTAAAATGTTTTGAGTTCTTCGACTGAAAATGGTCGGTTTGTTTTTTTGTTACCTTTATCGTTCTTGTCGGTAACAACTTTGAGGCTTGATTTCTTGCTCACGTCTAAAACCTTCTTTTTGCAATTGTTGCCCTGCTTTTAGCATTCTGCGGGCCTGTAATTTGTGCCCCATCCGCCCTTAAAAGGCAAGCAAATGGCATGCTGCAGTGCACAATAAAGATAAGCGAGACCCCCTACCTTTGTAAATGCATAAAATCTTTCACCTTGACCGCCGCCCCGATTGCCCTTTTACTAATGTGCAAAAGAAGGCTTGTTAGTCATTATAAGTAAAGGAATAACAGTTAAATGCACCATCCAAATTTCCACCTCATCGAACATCCTCTTATCGCTCATAAACTAACTCTTATGCGCCGAAAAGAAACCACATGCCTTGCATTTAAACAGCTTCTTCATGAAATTTCATTGCTTCTAGGTTACGAACTTACCCGCGACCTGCCCCTTTCAACCACCGCCATCACAACCCCTGTGTGCGACACCGACGCCCCAACACTTGCGGGCGAACGCCCTGTGATTGTACCTATTTTACGTGCGGGCCTTGGGATGTCAGAAGCACTGAGCGAACTTATGCCTGATGCCGGCATGGGGCACATTGGCGTTTACCGTGACGAAACCACCCATCTACCAGTTGAATACCTAGTTAAACTACCGCCAAACATCGGAGAAAAACGCGTTATTCTGGTTGACCCTATGCTGGCCACTGGCCACAGCGCTGCATACGCGATGGAAGTTTTGAACAACCACGGTGTATCTGACCGTTCAATGCACTTTATGTCGCTTGTTTGCGCACCTGAAGGTGTTGAACACTTGGCTAAAACCCACCCTGATGTGCCAATTTACACAGCGTCACTTGACCAAAAGCTTAACGAAAAAGCCTACATCGTGCCTGGTTTGGGCGATGCAGGTGACCGTTTGTTCGGCACCCTATAAAGAACCCTACTCTATATAATTGCGTGATTAACATGGAAGGCTCACACAATGCGTAAACTTAGTAAAAAACTCCTACTTAAACTGGCTGCTGTTGCAACGGTAACTGTTATGGTACCGCAAATGGCCATGGCCGTTTATGTGCCAGAAGCCCTTAAACCTTGGACTGACTGGGTGCTTCACACCCACAAGCAAGCCACTTGTGCCATGATTGAAGGCTCAAACGCCAAGCAATGTGTAACCTACGCTGATAGCAAAATTGATATTGTCACCACCAAAGGTGCCGCCTTCCAAATGTCAGTTAAAGTACTCGCTAACAATACGCAGGTTATTTTGCCGGGCCAAACATGGACATGGCCAAGCAGCGTTACTGTAAACAGCCAACCACGTGGCACAAGCGCTTACCGTAACCTTCCGGCGGTACGTCTTGATAAAGGCATCTACACCATTGCTGGTCAAATTAACTGGGACAATACCCCCGCTTACCTACAACTACCTGCCGACCTTGCCCAAGTGCAATTTACTCTAAATGGCAAAACCCTTGATATGCCGCAACTGCGTGGTGACCGATTGGTACTACAAAAAAGCCGCATTGAGCCTATCCAGCGTGATATTCAGGTTGAGCAAAATACCTCAAAGCTGCAGGTTTTCCGCCTTGTGACAGATAGCATCCCTGCACAAATCACAACACAAATGCGCCTAACAGTTACCGGGGCTGAGCGTGAGATTACAATTCCTAACTTCCACCTTGCGAATACCGAGCCTGCCGCCTACAGTGGCCGCTTGCCTGTTAAGCGCCAAAACGACGGTAGCTATGTTGTTCAAGCAGGTGCAGGCGTACACAGCCTTACCTTTACCGACCTTTATAAAGACGGTCGCATGTCGCAGCTTACAATGCCTGAGCTGCCATGGGCTGAAGAAGTTTGGGCCTTTAACCCAATGCCTGAACTACGCTTGGTTGATACCAAAGCCGAAACCCCTCTTAACCCTGATCAAACCGATATCCCGAACCATTGGCGCAACTTTGCAGCGTACCTGATGCACGCTGGCGAAAGCATTGACTTTGATATCGTACGTGAAGGCGCACCCCATGCGCCTGATAACGCCCTTAACCTAAACCGCACCATGTGGCTTGCCCAAGACGGCCACCAATTTACCGTGCGTGACATGATTAACGGCACCATGAACACCGACTGGCGCCTTGACCAAGCCGCCAACGTTGACCTTGGCCGTGTGAACATCCAAGGCAAAGCGCAGCCCCTTACACGTGGCGCAAATGACCGTGAAGGTGTTGAAGTACGCCAACAATACATGAACCTAGAAGCCATTAGCATTCTGCCCGTAAGCCTACTGCCTGTAAGCGCGCCTAAGTTGCCGATTGGCTCATGGAATACTGATTTTGAAAATGCCAATGCCAGCATCATCATGCCAAACGCATGGCGCCCGATTGCCGTTACAGGTGCTGACAAAACCCGCGGCACTTGGATGAGCCAATGGAACCTTTACCAGTTCTTCTTCCTCCTCCTTACAACGGCGGTCGCTTTCCGCCTATGGGGTAGTGCTAAGTGGGCAGGTGTTGCGTTTTTGGCCCTTGCACTGACGATGCATGACCATGCCACCCTACTGACCCAAGTTTTAGTGCTATTGGTATTTGGCCTTGTTTTGGCAGCCTTGCCTAAAGAAGCCAAGCTCTACAAGAGTGTTAATACCCTACGTGGCTTTGTGTTGGCCATTGTGGTGTTGCTTGCTGTGCCGTTTACATTGCTGCACGTGCAAAACGCCCTATACCCACACTTAGCAAAAGAAGCTTTGTTTAGCATTAACGTACCAGGCCTCAACCAGTTTGATGGCTCACGTGGCGTTGTTGCCAAGTCATCTCGTAGCGATATGGTGATGGAGCAAAACTTTGGTGCACCAGAATCAGCGCCAGTGCCTCGCCAACTTCGTGCAGCCCCTATGCTTAAAATGGGTGGTGGCAACATGGCGCTCAACGCCATGGCAATGGATGAAATGAAAGAAGAAATCATGCCAACAGCCTCACTGACTGAGATTGATCCGAACACCCGCGTCCCAACAGGCCCGGGCCTGCCTGAGTGGCGCCAAAAACAAAACAGCGTAAGCCTAAACTGGGCTGAAGGCGTGACTGAGGGTGAGACGTTCCGCCTTTGGATGCTTTCACCGTTTGGTTTCCGTCTGCTTGAACTTTTGAAGGTTCTCGCATTTGGTTTGCTACTGGCAAAACTATTTAAAACAGACCTTTGCTGGCCACGCTTTAAAGGCGGCAAAAAGGCTGCGGCAGCTGCCCTACTAACCGTAGGCATGCTGAGCGCTGCGCCTGCCATGGCGCAGGATATGTTCCCGCCACAGCATTTGCTAAAGGACCTTGAAAAACGCTTGCTAGAGCCTGCAGCCTGCGCCCCGAACTGTGCCTTTGCTGAAAAAGCAGCCCTGCAAGCCCGTGGTGACAGCATTACCCTAACCTTTACCTTTACCGCTGAAGAAGAAGTACTCGCACAGCTACCAACGCTGAAGCCTGTGGTCTTCCCTTCAAACGTGGTGGTAAACAACGTAAATGCGTTTACGGTGGCCCATCAAAACCGCCCCTACGTGCTTTTGCCTAAAGGCCGCAGCACAGTAGCTGTGCGTTATGACGCTGGCGACTACAACAACCTTAACCTTGACCTAGGCCAAACCATTGCTGCGTTTGATAACAGCCTTGTTGGCTGGCGTATTGGTGGCCTGAACACTGAAGGCAACCCCAATGGCCGTGTTGTTAGCCTATCACGCACGCCTGAAGGTGTTCGTGCCCCGCAAAAACAAGATAAGAAGGCCGAAAAACCAACCTACAAACCGCTTGAGTTTGCAGGCTATGCCAAGGTGCACCGCCACCTAGCCTTTAACAACAACTGGGAAATCACAACCCGCATTATGCTTGAGCATGGCGCGCCGTTTACCCTTGATTTACCACTGCTAGAAGGTGAAAAACTGCTTGAAACTCAGCACGATGTTAAAAACGGCAAAGTGCGCTTACAAGTAAGCCACCGCCCTATTGTGCTGCGCTCTGAGATTGAGCCTACTGAAGCCCTTACCCTTGTAGCGGCTGATGATAAGTCATTCCGTGAGGTATGGCAGCTTGGGGTTTCAACCAAGTGGCACGTGGCGCAAGAGTCTGGCGTTGCGCCAATCATGCATCAGCAAAACGGCATGTGGCAGCCTGAGTGGCAGCCATACGGCGGTGATGAAGTAACCTTGAGCATCAAAAAGCCAATGGGCATTGATGGCCAAGAGCTTACAATCCACAACGGCCGTATTGAAAGTGCGCTACGTGGTAAAACACAAGTAAATACGCTAACGCTGAACATCGAGACAACCCGTCCGCAAACCCACAACGTTACCCTAGGCCGTGGCCTTAAACTGAAAGAGTTCTACGTGAACGGCCGTGCGCTTTCGCAAGCTGCCGCTGACGAAGGTGAACTACTTGAAGTGGGCCTACCGCTGCGCCACGGCATGAACAATGCCCGCATCGTATGGGAAGAGACTGAACAAAACCTACTGCACATCCAAACGCCTGAGGTTAACCTTAACGCCCCCTTTGTAAACCTTACGCAAAGCATCAGCGATGTTTCAAAACGTTGGGTAGTTTGGACTTATGGCCCAGCTAACGGCCCTTACGTTAAACTGTGGGCTGTGCTTGCAGGAATGATTATCCTTGCGTGGGTCATGGCAAAGGCTTTGCCAGCGCCGCTAAGCTTTGCTGGCTGGTTTGTACTAGCCCTAGGCTTTACCCAATCAGCGCCAGAAGCATTCTTGCTACCAGTGCTATGGATTATGCTGCTGCAATGGCGTGAAAAACATGGCGAAAAGCTAAACCGCGTCCGCTTCAACGCCACCCAAATTGGTGTTGTGATTATGAGCATCTTCGTTGTAAGCGCCCTCTTCACAGTTGTTAAAGTGGGCCTCCTTGGCACGCCTGAGGTTTACATTGAAGGTAACCACTCAACCACATACATGCTGCAATGGTACCAAGACACTGGTGCCAATACTCCGGCCGAGGCTGGTGCTTGTACGCTGCCAATGTGGGTGTTCCGTGTCTTGATGATGGCATGGGCCCTATGGGTCGCCCTATGGCTTATGCGCACCTTTAAGTGGGCATGGCACAGCTTTACAGCTGGCGGCTACTGGAAAAAACGTGAGCTCACACAAAACAAATAATAAGGAACGGTAAAACGTTATGCCTAAACCAGGAATCTACTATAGTGACTATCTAGCTGTTGATGAGCTCACAAACATGCAGCAGCTAGAAAGCACAAAACACAACCTTGATGCCCCTGATGAGCATTTGTTCATCATCATCCACCAAGCGTACGAGCTTTGGTTCAAACAACTGCTGTTCGACCTGGACCGCATGATGACCCTCGCCAAACAAGAACAGTTTGACGATGCTGACGTTCTAAAAGCCGTGGGCCTTGTTGACCGCATGAACACCATTGCCGACCTACTCGTGCAACAAGTAGACGTGCTTGATACCATGACCCCGCTCGACTTTATGGACTTTCGTAACCTGTTGGTACCCGCCTCAGGCTTTCAAAGTTGGCAGTTCCGCCTTTTTGAAACGCGTCTCGGCCTTAAGCACCATTCAACAGGCTTTATGGCCGCCCTTGAGCCACGCCATAAAAAGGTTTTGGAAGAAGCGCAAAATGCCCCAACCCTCTTTGACCTGCTTAACAAGTGGCTAGGCCGCACCCCATTTTTGCAAAAAGATGGTTTTGATTTTTGGCAGCACTACCGCAAAGCGGTTGAGACTATGGTGAAGGAAGAAGAACAGCTTGTGCTGTCAAACCCGCACCTGACCGAAGATGAAAAGCAGCTTGAAGCCGCAAAGGTGCGTGAAACAGGCCAAAGTTTTGAAGTGCTGTTTGATGAAAACCAGCACCAAAAACTGCAAGAGGCTGGCGCATGGCGCCTTGACTATAACGCCCTTAAGGCCGCCCTTTTCATTATGCTTTACCGTGACGAGCCTTTGCTCAACGCCCCATTCAAACTGATGGATGGCCTTATTCAGCTGGATCAAACCATGAACCTATGGCGCCAACGCCATATGCAAATGGCACAGCGTATGATTGGTCAAAAAATTAGTACAGGCGGTATGAGCGGCGGTAGCCAAGCATACCTTGCTAAAACTATTCAAACAGGTTTGGCGTTTAAAGACTTTGCGGCACTTTCAACATTCTTGCTGCCGCGCAAAAACTTGCCACCACTACCTGAAAACATCCGTAAAACATTAGGGTTTAATTACTAGTATGAGCTACAAGCACCTTTTTAGCCATGTGTTGAATAACCAAACAGCAAAGCTGCACCTTGCAGCCCACAGCCACCATGCGTGGCCTGACTGTACGTTTGAAGCCCAAAAACAATGCTGGAAAGACGCCGCTGAAAAACTAGACGATAAATGGTCGCATATCTTTGGCACCATTCTGCCTGATGTTCAAAAAGGCATTGCTGAGGTTTTAAACCTTTCAAGCGCCAATGGCATTAGCTTTGCCCCCAATACGCACGACTTTTTGGTACGGCTCTTCTCATGCTTTGACCATAAAAAGCCTGTGCAGATTTTGTCAACAGATAGTGAGTTTCATAGTTTCTCACGCCAAGCGAAGCGCTGGGTTGAAGCTGGCCAAGCCAAGGTGCACACCGTGCCGGCTGAGCCACTTGAAACCTTTAACGAGCGTTTTATTGACGCAGCACACAAAACCAACCCAGACTTTATTTACCTGTCACACGTGTTTTTTAACTCGGGCATGGTAGTGCCAAACATCACAGGCTTGGTGCAAGCCCTCCCGCCTGAGGCTGTTGTTGCAGTTGATGGCTACCACGGTTTTATGGCTATCCCGACTGATTTTAGCAAAATTGAAAACCGTGCCTTTTACCTTAGCGGTGGCTATAAATATGCCATGAGCGGTGAAGGCGTATGCTTTATGCACTGCCCTAAAGGCTGGCTGCCCCGCCCTGTTGATACGGGCTGGTACGCAGGCTTTGGCGCCCTTGAAAAACCACAAGATGGCCGTGTGCCCTTTGGTGAAGACGGTAGCCGATTTATGGGTGCAACGTTTGACCCTTCAGGGCTGTACCGTATGCGTGCGGTGTTTGAAATGCTGCGTACCGAAGGCCTAACCGTTGAAAAAATCCACGCCCACGTGCAAGAGCTACAGCACTACTTTATTGAAACGCTGGCTGCCGCAAAGGCGCTACCGATTGCCACAAAACAACTTATCCCTGGCCGCCATGCACAAAGCCGTGGCCACTTTTTGACTTTCCAAACCGAAAAAGCCGGCGAGATTTATCAATCCCTGCATGACAATGGCATTGTGACCGACTACCGTGCCAATCGTTTACGCTTTGGTTTGGGCATTTACCACGAAAAAACCGACATTGACGCCCTGTTCAAAGTTCTTGATGAACTGACCTACCCTGCTTAGCACCAATTTACATTCACTTGCATAACCTATTGATTTGGCGCTAAAAATACTTGAAAAATATGGAAAAATGACCATAATAAAAAGTGGAAGTGATATATACGCGGGGTTTTCCCGCAAGGCTATTAAGCCATAAGCTGTTGTGATAGAACGGCTTTTTACCCGACTTAAGGGATGGTAGATAGTTTAAAATACATGCACAGGAAGTGCATTTTTAAGGAGTCAGGAAGATGGTAATTATCAACCCAAACGCACCAAGCGTCTCAAACCTTGGTTCAAACCGTGCGGATGGTCAGGTTGAATCTACACAAGTAGATGCTCGCCAAAGCCAACGTGCACGCCAACCTCAAGTGGCCCAGCAACCAACTGCAACCGAAACTGCAAATGCTGCACGCCCTAACCAAGGTAACAACAATATTCCGCTACTAAACAACCGCGATGCGGCTGTATCAAACGCAATTCAGCGTAATGCTGAGCCTGTTGGCCGTGAAGCACGTGCCGATAACGATACAGCTACTATTCAAACAGCGGCTATTAACGTAGCACAAGCACAAGCCCCTGCAGAAACCCTGCAACGTCTGGCTGATGCAGCTCAAGCCCGTCTTGATGCACCGCAACAGCAGGCACCAGGCCAAACTGTCGCCGAATTGGTTTCAGAAGCACCACGTCAGGCTCAGCAGCCACAAGCTGCCCCTGTTGATGCACCAGCTGCCGATGTTGACGTAAACGTTGACATTGAAGTACCAGCTGCCCCAGCGCCACAAGCGCAGCAGCAAGCAGCCGTTGGTTTTGGTGGTGATGCAGCCCCTGCGGCACCAGTAGAATCGCCAGAGTTTGTGCCACCAGCACCTGCATTCCAGGTATTGCAAAACTCGCAGCAACGTCTGAACGACATTTTGCTGCCTGACTTTGCAAACTTTATTGGCCTGCGTTCATCGCTACCAGCACAAACCCAAGCTGAGCAGATTGTCGAAGGGCAGCCTGCACCTCAGCCGGTTGATGTTGAAGTGTAATAACTCACGACCATCCTTCCAAAAGGGGTTGCCATTTGGCAGCCCCTTTTTTATTTAGGTACTTGCCTCTTACATTTATAAGTTGAAAATTTCTCATAAAAGGCTTATTTCAATTCTTAGCTTTTAGTTATCTGAACGTTCTTACTTTTCTCTCTCACCCTCCCCCCGAGGTTTCATTTATGAAACGCCCCTTTAACCCTTTAACTCTTTGTTTATTATCTTTCATTCTGGTCACACTGTTTGGCTGCTCTGACCGTGTAAAGGAAGGCCATAACCTTCCTGATGAATATGCCCACCTTACCCCCATTGATGCCGCTACCTTGCGGAGCACCATTAACCAAAGCATTGTTTATGTGCAGGTGAATGACGCTACGCACCAAGGTGTTTACGCTGGCTCTGGGATTATTATTGAAAACGGCATCATTGTGACCAATGCTCATGTTGTTTTGCAAAAAGGAGGTAAGGCACGTGGCCCTTATATTGAAGTGACCCTGCCCAGCAACCAAAAAACAAAAGCTGTTTTAGTTGGCTACAGCCACCGGCAAGACGTGGCCGTTCTTAAAGTTACGCCAAACTTTGGTACACCACACCAAGGGTATTGCCCTTCCCTTCAAGAAAACCAGCCTCTGGTTGCTTATGGCCACCCTGAAAAAGGCCCAAGCGCCCTTGCTGGCAACGTCACCGACCCACGCCGCAGTACGACCTTTCATTATGTGGATGGCACGCCTGCTGCCCCTGCTTATATCTACCTTTCCACCTTGCCTGTGGTTGACCGTTTTTCAGGCGGCCCGATGGTTGATATTTTTACAGGGAATATTTGCGGTATGACCGTTGGTTATATTCAACGGCAGCACCCGCAAACAGGTAAGCGTCAAAAGCTTGCTGTTGCTATATCAATGGATGATGTCATGGAAGAGGTTATAAAAATCATTGCTGACCAGCGTAAAACTGATCCAAGTTTTGCACAGTTGTGATTAATTATAACTTTTTAGCGTTAAAAAAGCCCCGTTAGGGGGCTTTTTTAGTTTTGAGTATGCGTTCTTGGGGCTAGTTCTTAGGTAAGTAAACCACAGTTTCGTTTGCCTTAACCACACCAAGTTGGCGGCGGGCAAGCTCGTCCAAGAAATCGCGATCTGGCTGCTTTGCTGATAAGCGGCGCACGTCGGTCTCAAGTTCAGTAATTGTCGCCTCCAAACGGGCGTTTTCGGCCTGTAGCATTTCAACTTGTGATGACAGCTCATACCAAACAATCAAACCACGATCACCTGAAAAGGTGTGGTAGTGGATGTACCCCAACAAGAAAATAAGCAAGGCCGGCCAAAAGGCACGGCGCAAGCCTATTTTTAAATCTCGTATGGTGGCAGAGGTCATCTAAGTTACAAACCTCTTAGCTGTGGCTTAGCTTACTACGGCCAGCGTATTTTGCTTCACCGCCTAGGTGCTCTTCAATACGCAGCAGCTGGTTGTACTTAGCTGTACGGTCACTACGGCTCAGCGAGCCTGTTTTAATCTGGCCGCACGCAGTCGCAACAGCAAGGTCAGCGATTGTGGTGTCTTCAGTTTCACCCGAGCGGTGCGAAACTACGGCGCTGTAGCCATGTTTAGCCGCCAAAGCCATAGTGGTTAGGGTTTCGCTTACGGTCCCGATTTGGTTAAGCTTAATTAGGATGCTGTTGGCGATACCGTCTTTAATGCCTTGGTCCAAAATTTTAGGGTTGGTTACAAAAAGGTCATCCCCTACTAGCTGTACTTTGTCGCCTAGTTTTTCGGTTAGCAGTTTCCAACCTGTACGGTCATTTTCGTCCATCCCATCTTCGATTGAGGCGATTGGGTATTTTTCGCACTGTTCGGCGTACCACTCAACCATTTCGGCTGCGCTCAGTACGCGGCCTTCGCCAGCCATGTCGTATTGGCCATTTTTGTAAAACTCGCTTGCGGCAGCATCCACAGCAAATACAACTTCTTCACCAAGTTTGTAGCCTGCTTTCTCAGTGGCTTTAACCAGCCATTCAAAGCCTTCGGCATTGCTTTTAAGGTTTGGTGCAAAGCCGCCCTCGTCGCCCACGTTGGTGTTATGACCGGCGTCAGACAATAGCTTTTTAAGGGTATGGAAAATCTCGGCACCGCAGCGCAAAGCTTCGGCAAAGGTTGGCATGCCGACAGGCATAATCATAAATTCTTGAATATCTAGGCTGTTATCTGCGTGGCTACCACCGTTAATCACGTTCATCATAGGGGTTGGTAGGGAAAAGTCGTCGCCTGTTTTAAGGTATTGGTAAAGTGGCAAGCCATGGGCTTTTGCTGCAGCATGCGCCACTGCCATTGAAACACCAAGTAGTGCGTTTGTGCCTAGGTTGTCTTTGTTTTCGGTGCCATCAAGCTCAATAAGGTGGGTATCAATGGCCATTTGGTCTGATGCATCATGCCCGTGTAGTGCTGGGGCAATTTTAGTGTTAATGGCTTCAACAGCCTTAAGCACGCCTTTACCAAGGTACTTTGATTTATCACCATCGCGCTTTTCTAGCGCTTCGCGTTGGCCTGTTGAGGCCCCTGAAGGCACGCCTGCTCGGCCCATAGCACCGCCAGAAAGTGTAACTTCAACTTCAACAGTTGGGTTACCACGTGAATCAAGAATTTGACGGGCATGAATTTGATCAATAAGGGTTTTGTTATCAGCAGGCATAAGGATAGTCCTTCTTAGAAATTAGCATTGCTTTAGTTATACGTGAGGCGCCCAAACGTGGCAAGCCATAGCAACGGCCTGCACGGGGCTTTTAGGCTTTTTAAGTTGCGGCAGTTGCAGAAAAGTCTTATGGTAAAGCTACTTAATTCTTAAGTTATCTTATTCTCTTTTCTCTTGTTTTTCTTCAGTCTTTTGGAGTTACTCCATGAAAAACCCCTTACCCCTAGTACTTATGCTGCTTGTGGGTGTTCTTTGCGCCGTGATGTTTTTCAGCACACGCCACGCTGAAACCATCAACCAGCCCGCCACCATCGAATCGGCCCCGCAGGCCGATGCCAACGATCCGAACCCCTATGGGTTTGAGGCTATTCCGCCGCGCGTTACCTCGCCCGACGATGAACAGCCCATCCCTACGGTAACGGCGTCGAACGATGGCTATGATGTCATCCGCAAGAGCTTCGTCAGCGTCGAGATGCATAACTTCGCCGGTTCTGGCGTGATTGTGCGCCCCGGCATTGTTGTGACCAACGCACACGTTGTTTACGACGAAGACGGCGATCTGCGCAGCCGCAGCATTCGTGTTCGGCTGACCGATGGCAGCAGCAAGCGTGCAACCGTGATTGGCTATAGCGCCACTTACGACGTTGCCGTGCTGAGCATCGACGATAACTTCGGCACGCCTGCTCAGCTGGCGACCGAAGATGCTTACGTCGGCCAGCGCATTTTGGCTGTGGGTAACCCGCCCAGCGGTGCCCGCCAGGTTTACGGCAATGTGCTCGAGCTTGACCTTCCCGTCATGCATCGTTACGTGCCCGACCGCACCAACCAGCCTGTGAATATGTTCGTGGTCACCAATCGTGTGGTGCACGGCTATTCTGGCGGCCCGATGGTTGATGCCAGCACCGGCGTGGTGTACGGCATTACCGTTGGTCAGGTTCAGTACTACAATGACCCTGAAACCGGTGAGCGCAAGCGCGTACGCCCCTATGCGGGTGCTGCGATGCACATCAGCGACGTGATGGCCGAAGTTGACCGCATCCTTGCGGACAACGATGCCTAAGCAAAGCTTGAGCAACATACCCCTAACGAAGAAAGCCCCCTCCTAACAGAGGGGGCTTTTTTTATGCCGTATTCTTAAAGGGCTTTGTGCTTCAAGCTTGCTTTAACAAATGAAGCAAACAACGGGTGTGGATCCAACGGGCGAGACTTAAACTCAGGGTGGAACTGCACAGCCACAAACCACGGATGGTCTTTAAGCTCAACAATTTCAGCAAGCTTACCATCAGGCGACATGCCCGAGAATGTAAGCCCAGCGTCTTCAAGTTGTTGTTTATAGCTAATGTTAAACTCGTAACGGTGGCGGTGGCGCTCGTCAATGTTATCAGCGCTATAAACCTCAGCCGCTTTGGTGCCTTTTACCAACGCACAAGGGTAGCTGCCAAGGCGCATCGTACCGCCAAGGTCGCCGTCTTTACTGCGTTTTTCGCTCTTGCCGCCTTTATCCCATTCGGTCATCAGGCCAATCACAGCGTCATCAACAGGGCCAAACTCACTTGAGTTTGCGTTTTTAATGTTCGCCACATGGCGTGCAAACTCAACCACAGCCAACTGCATACCTAGGCAAATACCAAAGTAAGGCACGTTGTTAGTACGGGCATATTCAATGGCTGCAATTTTACCTGCCGTGCCACGTTCACCAAAACCACCAGGAACCAAAATACCGCCTGTATCAGCAAAGCGTTCGTCTAGCTGTTCTTTGGTGAGGCCTTCAAGATCTTCAGCCTCAATAAAGTCGTAGTCAATGCCTGAGGTGTTAGCGTAACCGCCGTGCTTCAAAGCTTCTTTCAGCGACATGTAGGCATCGCCCAGTTGGCCGTATTTACCAACCACTGAAATACGCACTTTGTCTTTAGGTTCGGTATCAAGCTTAGCCACATCTTGCCAAGGCTTAAGGCGTGGCTTAGGTGCGCCCAAACGGAAGTGCTCAAGCACGCGGTCGTCTAGGCCTTCTTTATGTAGTTCTGTAATCACGTCGTAAACACTGCGTTGGTCAACACCGTTAATCACACGGTCTGCACGCATGTTTGAGAATAGCGCAATTTTCTCACGCTCGCCTTTTGGTAGTGGGCGGTCGCTACGACACAGCAGAATATCAGCCTGAATACCGATGCTTAAAAGCTCTTTAACCGAGTGTTGGGTTGGTTTTGTTTTAAGCTCACCCGCTGTAGGGATGTATGGCACCAAGGTCAGGTGCAAGAACAAGCAACGTTCGCGCCCTACTTGGTTGGCGTATTGGCGAATGGCCTCAAGGAATGGTAGAGACTCAATATCACCCACGGTACCGCCAATTTCAACCAGAGCAAAGTCGGCCTGGCCTTCTGAGGTATCAATACCGTTTTTAATTTCGTTCGTAATATGCGGAATCACCTGAACCGTTGCGCCCAAGTAATCTCCACGGCGCTCTTTATCAATAACGGTTTGGTAAATACGGCCTGTGGTGTAGTTGTTGGTTTGGCTGGTCATCACGTTTGTAAAACGTTCGTAGTGGCCAAGGTCAAGGTCAGTCTCAGCGCCGTCATCGGTCACAAAAACCTCACCGTGTTGGTGGGGGCTCATGGTGCCTGGGTCAACGTTAATGTAAGGGTCAAGTTTCTGCATACGCACAGTGAACCCGCGCGATTGTAAAAGGGCAGCTAGTGCTGCCCCTGAAACCCCTTTACCGAGTGATGAAACAACACCGCCGGTGATAAAGATATAATGGGTTTTATTCATTTACTGGTGCCTCTGCTGGAACCTCTGAAAGAACTTCAGATGGAATGTTCATGGCTGGGTTCTCGGTTGAAGGTTGCGCTGTATCAACAACACTTTCAATATCACCCTTACCGGCCATTTGAATCGCAAGACCAAGGCTTAGTGCTACAAAAATAATAAATAGCCATTTTGTTGTGCGTGTAAGCACGTTACCAGCGCCCGAGCCGCTCATCAAAGCGTCACCGCCGCCGCCACCTAGTGAACCTAGACCACCTTCGCTACGTTGTAGCAAAACAAGGATAATCAATAGAATGGCAATAAGAACGTGTGCCAACATCAAGAAACTAATAATCATTTTTCAATCAAGCCTTTCGGTTTAAATACTTGGCTGTTGTTTTAGCCTATTCATCAAGGCGTGACAAGTATTATATACCTGCACCCCTTATGGTAAATGGGTTAATTTTAGGCTTTACGCTCTGCGTATTGGCTTGCAACTTCGGCAATGGCCAAAAAGCTTGGGGCCTTTAGGCTGGCACCACCAATAAGGCCGCCATTAATATCGGTTACAGCCAAAATGTCAGCCGCATTTTCAGCATTCAGCGAACCACCGTAAAGCAGGCGGATTTTACTGCCCACCTCTTCGCCATAGGTTTTGATGACCAATTGACGAAGGAAGGTAAAGGCTTCTTTAAGGTCATCGATGGTTGGCACAAGGCCCGTACCAATGGCCCAAACAGGCTCGTAAGCAATTACAACTTGGCTGCCTTCGGTAACCGCAATGTTTTTCATAGAAGCGCGCAGTTGTTTTTCTAGCACCTCTTGGGCTTCGGCGGGTTGCATCTTGGCATTTTCACCGATGCACAAAATTGGGGTAAGGCCACCTTCAAGGGCAGCGCATGTTTTGGCGGCAACTTGGTCATCTGTTTCGCCTGCAGCACGACGCTCAGAGTGGCCTGTAATTACGTATTCGCAACCACAAGCCTTCAGCATTTCGGCGCTAATTTCACCTGTGTGGGCACCGCTGGCTTCAGCGTGCACATTTTGTGCACCTAGTTTAACGCAGCCATCTTTAAGGGTGTCAGCCACCGGAATAAGGCTGGTAAATGATGGGCAAATCAGCATGTCAACTTTATCGCAGGTAAAGTTTTGGGTTAGTTCTTTTGCTAAAGTGACACCAAACTCAGGGGTGCCGTTCATTTTCCAGTTACCAGCAATAAGGGTGCGAATTGACATGGGCGCGCTCTTTCTTAATCTTGTTACGTGTATAAAATTGCGTATGTGGGTTGATACTGGCATCATCTTCCATAAGTTACAACACAGAATGCCAACAGCACTTTAGGAACAGGACACCCGCCCCATGCAAACACCGCCACTTATTACTGCGCAGCACGCCCTCTTCCTTGATTTTGACGGCACCCTAACCCCGTTGATTGACAACCCTTATCACTCGGAGCTTTTGCCCGAAGTGGCCGCAGCCCTGCCGCATATTGATAATCTGCTTGATGGCGCCCTTGCCATTATTAGCGGCCGTGATGTACGTAACCTCAGCGAACGTTGCCCCCACAGCATTATGCGGATTGGCAACCACGGGATGGAAATTTGCCTCCCAAACACCGCCCCGAAGTTAGCCGAGCCTGGCCCAGAGGGTTTGCGCACCCTACTTGAAGGTTTAATTAGCCCCTACACAGGCGCTTGGATTGAAGACAAAGGCCCTGTGTGCGGCATTCATTACCGTGATATTCCATCTGCGGGCCCCGACCTTGAAGTAGCGCTGATTAACGCCTTGGCTGAGCACTTCCCTGATTACCGTGCCCAGCATGGGAAGTTTATTCTAGAAGCCAAGCCCCTTGCTGCTAACAAAGGCTATGCCCTAAAGCATGTGATGCGTGATTTACCATTTGAAGGCCGCCTACCCATTATGGTGGGAGATGACACCACCGATGAAGACGCCTTTTTGGTAGCTCAGGCACTTGGTGGTTTTGCCATTAAAGTGGGCGAAGACGAAACCCGTGCCCAGTACCGCTTGCAAACCCCGCAAGACGTTGCCCAATGGCTTAATAACTGTTTGTAATTTATACATAAAAAAGGCGATACGCAGAGAGTGGCCAATTCCGCCCGTTTTTTTGCCACGGGTTAGTTGCATATAGTTGAAAATACTGGCATTATCTGCCTTGTTTAAAAACAGAAAAAACATAACAAGGTTTTGACTATGCTTCGTTTTCTACACGGCCTAAACGGCTCATTTATCGTAAAATTCCTACTTGTACTGATTGGTATCAGCTTTATTGGCTGGGGCTTTGGTGAAGGTGTTCAACAAGGTTTTTCAGGCTATGTAGCTAAAGTAAACGGGCAAAAAATCCCTGCGCAAGTCTTCCAGCGTGAGCTTGATCTTAAAGTAAGCCAACTACGCCGCAGCATGGGTGATAACTACTCTGAAGATGTTCTAGCAAGCATGAACATCCCTCAAAACCTACTGCGTGATAAAATCCGCGATATTCTATTGCTGCAATTCGCCGCTGAAAACAACATTCACGTTGCAAACGCCGAACTTGCTGAGCGTATTAACAGCATGGATGCCTTTAAAGGCCCACTTGGCGAGTTTGATAAAAACCAATACAAAATGGCCCTACAAAATGCTGGCTACACTGTGCCACAGTTTGAAGCTGGCCTTCGTACCGAGCTATTGGTAAACCGCATTTCTGACCTATTCACAACAGCACGTTTTACCAACGAAGCTGAAATTCAGCGTACTGCTGAAATGTTTAGCCAAAGCCGTAACATCCGTATTCTACGTGTTGTAGAAGCTGATGTTCCTGCCCCAGCGAAACCAACAGACGACGAACTAAACGACATTTACCAAGACATGCTAAGCAACTTTATTACGCCTGAGCGTCGTACGGTTGAAGTTTTGGTGTTCGATACAGCTAAAATCACCCCGACAATTTCAGTAACTGAAGCTGACATTGAAGAGTTTTACGACGCCCACCGCGATGAGTTTGGTGAGCCAGAAGGCCGTGATGTACGCCACATTTTGGTAAAAGACGAAGACACTGCCAACAAAGTTATTGCCGAACTTAAAGCTGGCAAAACCTTTGCTGAGCTTGCTAAAAAATACTCAAAAGACACTGTAACCGCTAACAAAGGCGGCGAACTAGGCACCATTTACCATGGCGATATGCTTGCCCAGTTTGACGAAGTAGCCTTTAAGATTAAGAAAAACAAAATCAGCGAACCTGTTAAAACACCATTTGGCTACCACGTGCTTGAAGTGACAAACATCAAGCTGCCACGTGAGCAAACAATCGCCGAAGCGAAGAAAGACATTAAAGCCCGCCTGCTGACCGAGCGTGCGCTTGATCAAATGTACGACGCTATCGATAACGCCGACGCTGACCTTGCAAGCGGTGCAAGCCTACAAGAAGTCCAGCAGTCATTCGGCGGCGAGCTTAAGACATACGCTTCACTTGACCCACAAGGCGCTGATGTTAACGGTAAATACCCAGACATGATTAACGCAGCTGCCGTTTTGGATAAAGCCTTTACAATTGACGAAAACATCCCAAGTACAGTTGTAAACCTAAGCGAAACTCAGAAAGCATTTGTGAATGTTTCTGAAGTTGAAGCCCCTCGCCAGCGCACTTTTGACGAAGTACGTGACGAACTTGCTGAAGTGTACAAACGCGAAAACATTGAGCGTGCTGTGCTGGCAAAAGCCACACAAATTATGGCTCAGCGCAAAAAAGGCGATAGCTTTGAAACTTTGGTGAAACGCCATAAGCTCACAGCCCCTATCCAAACTATTGTTGGTATTTCACGCCTAGAACCTTCTAAAAACCAGATGGTTTCAGGCGCTGTACAAGAGCAAATCGCCGCCCTTAAAGAAGGCGAAGTGCTTCCACGTGTGTTCCCAACAAAGCTTGGCGCTGCAATTTACGAAGTGACTAAGGTTGAAGATGGCGACATTGATACCAAACTTAAAGACCAAGTTAAGTTGACGCTAAGCTCAGTGATGGCGAACGACCTGTTTGCCCAGTTCCAAGAAGCTTTGCAAGACAACGCCAACATTAAGATTAACGAAGATCAACTTGCCGCTGCTGAAAAGACAGTTATCCGCGAGTAGGTCAGACCATAAGAATACACACGTATTAAGTACTCGGAGCACGTTCACATGGCACGCCCAGGTAAAGCCAAACATGGTAAAACACTAAATGCATTTAAAGCCCGCATGAGTTTGTCTCATGCGGCTTTAGCCATTTTAGCAATGGGTATGGTGCTTACACCCGTAAGCTTTGCAACAACAGCCCACGCACAAGAGGTTGTGGCGACGCATTACCCTAATTTCGTGCTTCCGTATCGCTCTAGCAACCGTTGGGTCCACCAAGAGGACAAAAAGCAACTAGACGCCCTTACACGTTACGCTAAGCGTGAAAACATCTATAGCTTTGACATCATCTTGCCTGAGAACAGCGATAACAACATGTACATTGAGCGCTTGCTGGTGCTAAGCCGCATCATGAAGTCACGCCTAAAGCGCGAGACTATTGTGTTCCGTCAAGAGCTGGGCGCCACCCCACCAAACACCATTACCGTGACCCCTTCTGATACGGGCACCACGACCGACTAAGGCTTTAGATAATGATGACGAAACAAACGCCCCAAACAGAAGCGCAAAAGAAAGCCGAAAAGCTTAAGAAGCTACGTGCCTTTGTGCAGCAAAACCAAGGGCTGCATGGTTTAAACCCACTCAGCAACCCCAACGAAGTGGAAAAAGCCCTTAAGACTGCTATTCTTGACGATTCAAAGAAGAATTAATCTATATTCGGCATAGGCTAATGCCAAAAATAAAGGGGGCTTGCGCCCCCTTTAAATTTTGTAACCCTAAAGATTAGTTCTCATCGTTTCGTTTGAAGCGAGAGTCCATAAACTCTTTAATGAATGGGTTTGAATGCTCGCTCATAATCGGAGACAACGTTAGTGTCTTGATTGGGTCGCGGCGTTCAATATCAAACTTTTTGTAGAAAACCTCTGCAATCTCTTCGTAAAGGTTTGTGTGTGCTGAAAGCTCGTCTGACACTGTTTTAAGTGTCATGTGCGGTGTAACCTGAATTTCAGCAACACTGCAGAAAAGCTCTAGGTCAGCGTCAAAGCGGTCAAGCACGTGTTCAGCACTCTCAGCAGAGTCAATGAACAGGTCAGCCATCGCAATGTAGTCATCACGGCGCTGAAGTGTTAGTGGTGTAATACGTGAAAGCACGTTATGCAACCAGCCCATACGGTAAGCGTCAGCTAGTTTACGTAGCTTTGGCATGTCAATTTCCATACGGCGAGCAGCAGTGCTGTCAACGTAGCAGCCTGTTGAGGCTTGGTAAAATTTATCAGATGAATTTGTCATCGTCACGATTTCTGCTGTTTGAGATTCTGTTTTCATAAGTATGATTATCAGCTAGTTAGCACACAAACGCAAGAAAGATTTTATACTGCAGTGCACCCCTGCCACACTTTGTGTGATGATTAAGGCACAAAAACTGCACATTCCTTGGGCATTTTGAGAAGTCAGCGCAAGAAAAAAGCCTCTATTTCTAGAGGCTTTTGAATAGCTTAGTTGGGTCATTACACCTGACGTACTTCCTTCACGTCTTCTGGTAGTGATTCCTGTAGCAAACGCTCTACCCCGCCCTTTAGCGTGGCTGAGCTTGATGGGCAACCGCTACAAGCGCCAATCATTTCGAGGTAAACAACGCCATCTTCGTAACCACGGTAGATAATGTCACCGCCGTCTTGGGCAACAGCTGGGCGTACGCGTTCATCGAGGATGCTTTTAATCTGTTCAACAAGACCAGGATCAGCCGTATCGGCGCCAATCTCCTTGTAATCAGCTGGTTTTGCACCTTGTAGCACTTGCTCGCCGGTTTCAAAAAAGGCTTCAAGCGCTGGGGCAACGCCGATGTTTACATCGTTCCATGAGGTTTCAGCCTCTTTGGTTACGGTAATAAAATCAGGGCCAATAAATACACCTACAACGCCGCTTACTTTAAAGATGCGCTTTGCCAGTGGTGAACGGTCAGCACTTTCGGCTGATGGGAAGTTCGCTGAGCTACCAGGTAGCAGCGTAACACCTAGGTTGTATTTTAGGCTGTTTGGGTTTGGTGTACGCTCGGTGCGTACTGTCATTACGTTTTCAGACATAGTGTACCTTTTACCGTATTGGTTAACATCCCCCCCGGGGGACTACAGTTGTAGCCAAATGCCTTGCAAAACGCAAGGCGTAAACTTAGCGCTTAGTTGTTTAAACCTTATGCTTTGCGTAGCTTTTTAAGCTTACGCTTTACACGGCCACGGTAGCGGCGTTTAAACATCCAACCGTATAAGCCTAGCAACAAACCACCACCAAACACAATTAGCAGTGTTACAGCGCCAATAAAGTGCTTAGCGGCTGAAAATGCTGTTTCGCGAGCTTCGTCAATTTCATGCATGATTTGCAGTTCTTTAAAGTCAGCCTCGGCAATTTGCTTTTCAAGAACAGGGTCTTCAAAGCGTTTACGACCTTGTTCGTGACGAAGGTCAGCAAGGTTACGGCGCACGTTCATAAGTTTGCTAATAAGCTCCTGCTCGTCTTCAGCAAAGTGTGCAGCGATGTTTGTCAGTTGTTTATCAATGCCAATAAACGGGCGGCGGTTGGCCTCGTAACGCAGTTTAATGCTCAACGCTTCAGGTTCGTCCAGTAGGTCACGCACCATATTAAACACAAGGTTTAGGTTATCGTTACTTGGGCTCATGCCTTCACCACGAAGTGACAATTGCGGGCTGTAAATATCCATATCGGCCACGGCAATCACCTTTGACGGCTTCGCTTCGGTGGCGTGTGGGTATTTATAGTTTTCTGGCCAGTCTTTTGATTTCTCAGTAAACCACTCGTTAACTTCTTCTGGGCGCTGCTCATAAAATGGCTTAAACGTGCCCGAAGCTTTTGCCGCCAAAATGTAGGTGCGGTTTACGCCCTCAAAGTAGTCGGCCATGTTTTCAAGGTTAGCTTCGTATAGCTTACTGCGCTCAATCCACTTCGCAGCAGGTGAGGTTTGCAAAATTGGCTGATGGCTTACAGTTTCTTGATCCAAAATATCAAAGAAGCCTGTTGCCGCCATTGAGATTTTGGTTAGCCCACGGCTAATAGGCGTATCTTGGTTAATCTCGCCTGATTTAAGCGTTAGCCACAGCGGATGCGTCGCCACCCCTGCACTGTCTGTCACCTGAATAGGTGTACCTAGTGAAGGGTCAGCCACAACACGACCAGGGATGTACCCCATGCCCCAGTGTTGCAATAGATCGTCAAAGCCCGGCTTAGCGGTTACGCCATCATCAGGGCCCGAGGCCTGCATGCTGCCACTTGGTGATGCAAACCAGAATGGGTCAACAAACGCCAATACCTTGCCACCACGTTGTACGTATTGGTCAAGCGCGTATAGGGCATTTTCACCGAGGAAGTAACCGTTGAGCACAATCACAAGGTCGTTATCATCAGGGATAACGGCATTGCGGTGGTTGCTAATATCAACACGGTAAAAAGGCGCTAGCTTTTCAAGGAACTTTGGTCGTTGCTTTTCATCGGCCATGTTCATACCCGTTAGCACAACAATACGGCGTGTTTGCTCGTGGCGCAGACGCACAAGGTTGTTCATAAGATCAAATTCAAACACATCACGGCGCTCACGCGGGAGGGCGGGAATCACAATGCTTTTCTCAGGTGTTGAGGCCACAAGACCCATGTAAATACGGGTGCCGTCAGCTGTAATAACAGGCTCAATCTTTTGGCGGCGGGCAGCTTGTTCAAGCTTTGCGCTGTGGGTAGGGTCAATCATGCTAAAGCGCACTTTGTCGCTTAAGCGTGCAAGGGTTTGCAGGTAGTACTTTACCTGATGGCCGTAGGCACGGTCTTCTGCACTAAGTGCCCCTGATGAGTTTGAGTAATAAAACTGAATGGTCACACGCTCAGCCGGTAGGTCTTGCACCAATTGTAGGGCTGATGGGCTAGGCTTGTAGCGGTTATCGGCGGTAAGGTCTTGGCCAGCGCTCACGTAAACTTGGGTCAGTACAATCACAGCAAAAGCGGCAACAATCACGCACCCTACCCCTGCTTTGCATCCTTTAGCCAGCATTGACCACTGACGGAACATATGACCCAGCATAAAGAAGATAACTTGCAATGAAAGCAGTAGCGCAATATCAGCCACCAAAATAAGGCCGTTTTGCAGGCGGTCAAAGGCATGCAATGGGCTAAGCGCCATCACTAAGCTGTTTACTTCAGTCGGGATGGCAAACGGCATAAGCGTTGCGAGGCCCTCTGACGCTGTGAACAACAGTAGCATTGAAACTAAAAAGCCGCCCATAAACGCCACAACCATGCTGTGCGCAAGCGAGGCTGCCATAAAGCTTGCGGCAATAAATACACCACCCAACAGCAGTGCGCCCACATAGCCTGAGGCAATTAGCGGTACATCAGGGTTTGCCAGAAAACCAAAGGCAACGGGCAATACCATGCTTGCTACGAGCCACATGGTGAACATCAGCATTTGGCTTTTAAAGGTAGCGGCATCAACCGCAAACTGGTTTAGTGGTTTTGTTTGCTGCCAGTCATATGTACCCATTTGGCGCTCAAGCGCTACACCACGCATGGCCAATAGCGGCGCAAGGACAGTCATCACAAACGGGAAGTATCCCCAAAATAGCGACATTGTGGCGTTATTACTGCCCCAAAGGTCGCCTACGTAGAAGGTAAGCGCATTCACCACAACCAAGCTACCAGCCAAAATGTACCAAGTGGCTGGCGTTAAATAGTGGCGCAGCATTGTGAAGCGAAGCGATTTAAAAAAGTCGTTAAAGAAGTTTTTCATAGGGTAACTCTCAATGTGTCTGGGTGTATGTAAGCTTATTTTTGTGAAGTTACAGGATCGGCTTTATCATCAACCGAAGCCGTGGCTACTTGCAGGTGTGCATCATGCAAAAAGTCATACAGAGAGGTATGGTTTTTCGCAATTTCAGCGGCTTTACCTTCAGCCAAGATTTTATGGTTCATCAACACCAAAATACGGTCGCACAGGTGCTCAGCTTCGTACAGGGCATGGGTTGAAAGCAAGACTGCCCCACCCTTTTTGCAGTAGTCTTTTAACGCTTCGTTAATGCGCTTTTGCTGAATAGGGTCAAGGCCCACTGTAGGCTCGTCCAGAATAAGCACTTCAGGCTCAGCCACAAAGGCTGCCGCAAGGTATAGAGCTTGGCGCTGACCGCGTGAAAGCGTAGCCATAGGGTCGCTCAGCACATGGGCACAGCCAACTTTTTCAGCCATTTCAAAGGCCAGTTGCTCTGGCTTATTGTGGCTTTCGGCTGAGAATTTTAGGAAGTCCAGTGCGCTAATGTCGGGGTAAAGGCCTGGGCGCTCAGGCACAAAGGCAATACGCTTTTTAAATTCAGTGCCTTCTTTAAGGGGGCTTAAACCATCAAGGAATACATGGCCTGCATCAGGTTTTAGCAAGCCGCAAATCATGGCAAGGGTTGTGCTCTTCCCCGCGCCATTAGGGCCCACAAGGCCTACAAGCTCACCCTTAGCGATATGAAAGTTTAAACCTTCAACAACAGGGCGGCCTTTGAATGATTTTTCTAGATTTTCGATTACGAGCGTCATGGTGATAGACTCCACTTTTGGGGCACTTATTTTGGCACTTTTATTTTTTATTGGGGCCATTATAGGCCTTTGACTGGTAAGACGCACGGCAAAAATAAAGCCTCCAAGATGCTATCGCTCTGGAGGCTAAATTTTGGGGCTTAATAATACGCCAGTTACTAATGTTGATTACTTATGTTAGTTACTCTTTGTCGCTTTCTTTGCGTACATGGCTGAGTCAGCCTTTGAGATAACTTCAATCATGTCATCTTCCTTAGAAAAACAAGTGCTACCGATGCTGGCTTCGATCCAGATACGCTCACCTTCAAAGTTAACAGGTGAAGACTGAATGTAGTGTGCAAGTAGGTTTGCACGGTTCTCAGCGTCTTTAGCTGAGCGCACATCGTTTAGAATAATGCAAAATTCGTCACCGCCAACACGGGCAAGAATATCAGTCTCGCGGATATTGGCTTTCAGAAGTGTTGAAACATGGCACAAAACCTCGTCACCCGCAAAGTGGCCAAAGGTATCGTTAATGGCTTTAAAGTTGTTCATATCAACAAACAACAAAGCAGACTGACGACCATGACGACGGGCATTGGCAAGGGTACGGTTAAGCTCGGTCTCGAAACCACGACGATTCATAACGCCTGTTAGAGGGTCAGTCACAGTGTCTTTTTCAAGAGTTTGAATGACCTGGCTCTGCTTTTCGAGCTGTTGTTGAAGCATAGCAATTTCAGCAGCAAGGGCTTTTGGGTCTACCTCGCCGTTTTGGGCTTGTTGCAACAATAGTGCAGTACGTGTTGTGTCGGTCATGAGCCTACCTCCTAAAGGTTTATTGGCAATTTATACTATTGTATACCATATTCAAGCGAAAAATCTGTATAAATCGTCAGTTTTCAGGGGCTTAAGGTGGGTTTGGAAGGATGCACCGTCGCATCTGTGCAACAGCCCCCTCTTGTGGTTCCAAGCTTCAAAAACGAAAAAGCCCCCAATTAAGGGGGCTGCCTCGGGCACATGTTGGCATTTACTCGACCAGGGGAGTGGCAGGTAAACCCAACCGCCTATAACTCTGTCATAAGTTATGTTTGGTTACGCTATTTACGCTACGGCTGTTGCGTTGTTCTTGCTGATGTACATGGCGCTATCGGCTTTGTTCATCAAATCTGTGCGGTCTTGCGCTTCGCTGAAGCTACAGCCACCAATACTTACACTAATGTGAATATCGCGGCCTTCGTAGGTGCACGGTGTTTTTGAGATAATGTCTGATAGTTTCTTCGCTTTTTCAAAAGCTTCTTCTGATGAAGTTTCACGAAGGATAATACAGAACTCATCACCACCGATACGGGCTACTGTGTCAGCGCTACGGGTGTGTTGCTGCAGAAGCTTTGAAATGTGCTTCAGGATAGCATCACCAGCCAAGTGACCTAGTGAGTCGTTAATTGATTTAAAGCTGTCGGCATCAATAAGTAGCAAGGCACCCATGCGCTTGTAACGCTTAAAGTATGACATTGACTTATCAAGTTCACGCTCGAAGTAACGACGGTTTGGTAGTCCAGTCAAAGGGTCGTGATAGGCCTCCTTCTTCAGGCGGGCGATCACGTCACTCTGGCTTTTCAACTGCTTACGTAGGTACGATACTTCGCTAATCATGCGAATAACATCATCATCTGTCATTGTTTCAAGTGCATCTTCATACATCTTGGTCAGTGACTCGCGTTTGATCTTTTCGATATCTGGTTTCATTTTTCTCTCTCCCGTTTTGTGGCTTAAATTTAAAAACTTCGCCTCTTGGGTAGAGTGTTGCGAGAACCATGCCAAAAATTAAAAAACCTAGGTTTTATGGGGCATACAACGTAAAAAGCAGGATCCAAAGATCCTGCTTTTAATCGTAAAGTGGCGCTTTTTAGTCGCCGCGGTATTTACCACGACAGGCCTTTTTGCGCTGTTCGTGCTTCTTGTTCGTGTGCGCGCCCGACTGGCGGTTACGCATCGGAACAACCGAGGGGTTACGTGCTGCAACAACGGGAAGACCCTTTTTCTTGCGGCGTTTTGCACCCTTCGAGAGCGGTGAAGAAGACTTGGACATGTTATCCTCCGGGAGGTTTTTCGGGCTTTTTGCCTTTGGGCGGCGCTTCATACTTCCGGGGTCGATAGACCCTATCCATGATGAGGCGTTGCCGACGGACAGCAGCCGGAACGAACGACTTGCGCCGAAGCGCTTTGTTTTTCTTTGCCAAAATTGGCTCCTATAGAAAGAAGGAAAGGAAAAGGAATGTAAGAATAGAATGTACGTTTAATTTAGGAAAGATTAAGCCCGCACGCAAGGGCAAACCCAAAATAAATATTCAAAAAGGTTAAAAAGATAAGTCTTACTTAGAGAAAATCTCTGATGCAGCGGTGGTTGAGGCTGTTTTCTTTTCAGCCACCAGGCTTTTACGCATCTTGTTCAAGGTGCCAAGCTGTTGCTTACGGTCAATGCCGTTTTTAAGCAATGGCTTCACCATCGAAATCAGTTCTTCTAGCGGGCTATGGTGGGCCTGCAGCTCGGGAATCACATGCTCACCGCCCCAGTATTTAATAGGCGTTACGTTTTGGCCGCGCATAATGGTTTGGTAAAGCTTATCAAGCTTAAAGCCAAATTTAGGGATAAGCACCATCGGTACACCAAGGGCAACCAAGTCTAGGTTGCTATCGTCTTTACTAGCAATGGCAACATCGCAGTGGCCAAGGGCTGTGTATTTTTCAGGGCCACGCACATAATTAGCCGAAAGATAAGCAAAAGGCTCGAACGAGCGTGGGTTATGGCCATCTTCAATCGGAATAACCACCTCAAGGCGTGGGTGGTCTTCACGAAGCTCTTCCACCAATTTACTTAGCAAGTTCATTTGCTGGGTGGTTTGGAAAGTTGACGGCATCAATGCCACGCGGCCTACTTTTGAAAGTGGGCGCGCCGCACCTGTTGGCACGTATTCGGCAAACTTTTCAAAAATCGGGTGCCCCACAAAAAGGTGGTCATCTTCGTTTTTGTTATGCGGGATGGTATCAAAAGTAATATCAGCAATATCAACCAAGCCTGGTTTTGCTAAATGTGGGCCTGCGGCGTCAAGGAAGTAAATTTTAACGTTACTGCGACGGCGGAACCACTTAGCCACCGAAAGTGCCCAAGCCGATGCATTCACAATAATCAGAATATCCGGGCGCTCAATCAGTGCTTGGCGCAGTAGCTGGCGCACCATTTGGCGGCGCTGCCATAGCATGTAAAAGTGGATTGCGGCAGGATTGCCAACGGTTTGAGTGCTTTCAAGGCCTTGCAGCCCCATGAGTGGGCCACCTGCGCCACAAAACTCAACTTCAGGCTTTTTAAGGCGTAGAGCCTTCATAAGTGACGCGCCAATCCAATCGGCATCAGTATCTGACGCCAAAAGCATAACCTTGGGAGGCTGCTCTTTAAATTGGGCTCGGACGCGTGCGTGCATTTAGCACCTATTTCTTCATAATTTTAGCCATAAATTCGGCTTCAGAAACACATTCACCCTCTGGGTTGAAGGCCATACCCTTAAACGAGGCAATATCGCGCTTAGATTTAATCTTCTCAACTTTTAGGGTCAGTACAGTATCTGGCACCACTGGCTTACGGAAACGCACGTTATCAAGCTTCATGAAGTACACCACGGCATCTTCTGAGGTCAGGCCGCTGTGTTTGAACATCATCACGCCTGCAGCTTGCGCCAATGATTCAACAATCAATATGCCTGGCATAACAGGCTGGCCTGGGAAGTGGCCTTTAAAGTGTGGCTCGTCAGCGCTCACGATTTTAGTCGCAACTACTGAGTTATCGCCGTCCATCTCTTCGATGGTATCCACAAGCAACATAGGGTCACGGTGCGGGATGTACTTTTTAATATCTTCGCGGTTCATCAGAGACATTATGGCGCCCTCTTCTTTAAAGCTAAATTAGTTGTTTTCGTAATGGGCGTTTACACGCTTTAGCACTTCATCAGTAATATCAACTGAAGGGTCAGCGTATAGCAGGTTGCCTTGCTCAACCACAAGCTTGTAGCCTTTTTCTTGAGCTAGCTTGCTTACGATGCCTTGCATCACAGTAATAATCTGCTTACGGCGTAGCATAACTTCGTTGCTTAGCTGCTCGCTTAGGTTTTGACGCTTCAAACGAAACTCGCGGATTTTACCTTTTAGAGCAGTTTCTTCTTCAATCACTTGCTCTTCGGTCATCATGCTGCGCTTACGCTCAAGTGTTTCGCTTTCGCTTTCAATTTCTTTTTCCAAAGTAGCAAGCTGCTTTTCCATGGCTTGTTTCATTGTGTCAACTTCGGTTGAGGCACGCTTCATTTCAGCTGATTCACCAATAACACGACGGAAATCCATCACGGCAAGGTCGTTCGCTGAAGCAGCTGTTACCATCATGATGCTGGCTGCAGTTAGAAGGCTGAATAGTAGGTTACGAGGCATAGTTCTCTCCATTTTCTATGTATTCAAATTTAGTATTAAAAGCGTGAGCCAAAGTTAAAGGCAAATAGGCGCGTATCATCTTCGTTCGCCTTAACAAGTGGGATACCCCACTCAAAACGTAGCGGACCTAGAGGGCTGTTCCAGAAGAAACCAGCACCAGCACTAATACGGTACTTGCTTGATTCAGCAATAATTGGGCTGTTTGTACGGAAGTCACGCACCAAACCACCATCTGTAAACACAAGACCACTTACAGCATTGCTTTTTACACCTGGCAGTGGGAAGCGTAGCTCAAGCGAGTGACCCGCCATAATACGGCCACCCAAGGCATCGTCAGTGTTGGTATCACGTGGGCCAATACCTGCACGGTCAAAGCCACGTAGCGTGTAACCACCCAAGTTAAAGTTTTCAAACAGTGCGGCATCATCGTTTAGGTCGTACATGTAACCACCACGTAGCGCCCCTGAAAGCACCCAACGCTCAGCTAGAGGAATGTGGCGTGATGCAAGGAAGCTGTTACGGATAAAGCTTGTATCAGTTACGCCAAAGCCTGAGTATTCGGCCGTCCATGCAACGCGGCTACCACGGGTTGGCATCAAGGTGCTGTCACGGTTATCAAAGGCAATGGTGTTTGTAATAAGTAGGCTATCACGTGTGCCGGCTTCTGCAGCTACAAAGGTTGAAGCCGCTGTACCAACGTCTGAAATTTCAGTCTGACGGAAGCCCAAACGTGTGGTGTTACGCACGTACTCACCCATTGGGAAACCTAGGAAGAAACCACCACCAGTTGTCTTTTGGTCGTATGAAGATTCATCTTGGTATTCACGTTTTTCGTTCAAAACGTCAACACCTGCTGAAAGTTCACGGCCTAGGAACCACGGCTCAGTGAAGCTTGCGTTAATATCTTGGCGCTCAGCTGACAAAGCAAACGCTAGGTTTACTGTTTGGCCTTTACCAAGGAAGTTACGCTCACGTAGTTCAGTGGTACCAATCACACCTTCATAGGTCGAGAAACCAGCACCGATGTTAAACTCACCTGTGCTCTTCTCTTTAACCTTTACGTCAATGGCGATACGGTCTGGGTCTTCTGTTTCTTCTTGCTGCAGTTCAACAGTTTCAAAGAAGTCCAGCACCTGCAAACGGTCGCGTGAACGTTGTAGCTTGGTGTTTGAGAAGGCATCACCTTCAGCCAAGCGCATTTCACGGCGGATCACGTTATCGTGGGTACGGGTGTTCCCTTCCACGTTAATACGGCTAATGTAAACACGTGGCCCAGGGCGAATATCAAAAGTTACGCCAATGGTACGGTCTTTAGCGTTTTTGTCGAATACTGGAATAACATCAAGGAAGGCAAAGCCTTTTTGGCCTAGAAGATCGATAAGGTTATCGATGTTTGTATCAATGCGTGAAGCGTCGTAACGGTCACCCTCTTTAACGGTTACTACCTTACGCAGTTCTTCAAGGTCCAAGTCTTCACGGCTTGAAACACGCACATCAATGCGGCCAAAGTCATAAACTTCGCCTTCTTCAATGGTGTACGTTACGAAAAAGTCTTCTTTAGATTTTGAAAGTTCTGCAACGGCTGAAATCACGCGGAAGTCAGCGTAACCGTTTTTAAGGTAAAAACGACGAAGCAGCTCTTTATCAAACTCAATACGGTCTGGGTCGTAGTTATCTGATGTGCTCAAAAAGCGCCAGAACGCAGTTTCTTTGGTGGCGACGACGCCACGTAGGTCAGTGTCGGCGTAAACGTCGTTACCCACAAAGTCAACTTTACGGATTTTTGTTTTTGAGCCTTCATCAACAGCAAAAACCACGTCAACGCGGTTTTGATCACGACGGATAATTTGTGGGTTAACCTGTGCCAAGAAACGGCCTGACTGGCGGTAGGCTGCCAAGATAGACTTCACATCTTCTTGCACCTTACCAGGTGTGTAAACAGCACGTGGGCGTAGGTTCACAACTGCCTCAAGGCGTTCATCGCTCAAGGCGCTGTTACCTTCGTAGGCAATCACGTTTACGATTGGGTTTTCTTGAACATCAATAATAAGTTTGCCTTGGTCCCAACCAATTTCAACGTTATCAAAAAGGCCTGTACCATAAAGCGACTTTAGCGCTTCACGCGCTGCTGCTGGGCTGTATTCGCTACCGCGCTCAAGGCCGATGTAGCTTTGTACGGTGCTTGTTTCAACACGCTCGTTACCTGAAACCTGAATTTCGCGGATTTTTTCAGCCCAAGCTGGCGCCGCAAATGCGGGAACCAAAAGTGCAGCTGCAAAAAGCGCTTTTACCATTGAGGTCTTACGTTGAAATAGCGTCGTCATTATGCAAAGTCCTATTGGTTATTAGCCTTTAAATACAGGCAGAATTACGTTCAAAATATCTTTATAAAAAGCAAAGATCATCAATGTGGCCAACAAGCCCATGCCAATGCGGTTGGCAATATCTTGCAAGCGCTCGTTCAATGGGCGACCTGTAATACCTTCAATGGCAAAGTACACTAGGTGACCACCATCAAGCACAGGCACTGGGAACAAGTTAATAAGGCCAAGGTTGATTGAAATAAACGCCATAAAGAAGAGTAGGCTTTCAAAACCAGCGGTGGCTTGTTCGCCTGCAACTTTACCAATTGTTAGAGGGCCGCCAATGTCTGCAGCCATTTGGCCAGTGACCATACGCCATAGGGCAGTTAGAATCATGCTGGTTTGGTTGTAGGTTGAGATGGCACCCAAACGCATTGATTCCACAATACCGTGGTCAATACGCTCAAATGATGAACCTGCTTGAATACCAATTTGGTAAACCTTTTGGGTTTTCCCAAGCATGTCTGTCATCTCTTTTTCAAGAGGTTTAATGTCAATTGAATGGATTGTATCGTTCGATGGACGGTACACGGTAAAGCGCATTTGCTTGTCACCGTTTTCACGAATCATTGGTACAAGCTCGTCCCAGAATTTAATCTCTACACCGCCGATAGATTGAATGCGGTCACCTTCAATAAGGCCCGCTTCAGCAGCTGGCATTTCGGCACTTACAGGGCCTACTTCAGCTAGAATACGACGTTCACCTACTGCATAAAATACACCAGATAACACAATGAATGCTAACAAGAAATTAGCAAACGGTCCTGCAAAAACAACCCACATACGGGCAAGTACTGATTTTGAAATGAAAGCGTGTTTCTTCTCTTCTTCAGGTACGTCTTCAGGGTTAACCTCACCTGTCATGGCATACATTTTTACGTAGCCACCCAATGGCAAAATTGAAACCTTCCAGCGGGTACCCTTACGGTCGTACCAACCAAAAAGTTCTTTACCAAAACCGATTGAGAATGTCTCAACCTTTACACCAACACTGCGTGCGGCTAGGTAGTGGCCAAGCTCGTGGATAAATACCAGAACCCCAATAACAAATGTGAAAACCAAAACAGCCCAAATGAACGAGCCCCCTGGCATACTAGAAAGCGTTGTAGCAAATTGTTCGAACATATGAAAATCCTCTTTCGGGCTTTGTTATCGAGGGGTTATTAATTTTGCACAGATTACCCTTAATGGGCTGTGGCTGCAACCGTGTTCTTATTGATTTTCAGGTAATTTACCAAAGCGGCGCTGTCGACCGCTAAAGTCCTGAATAATTTGGGTAAGTTCTTCTTTTGAAAATGCTGGCCAGTATGATTTTGAAAAGAACAACTCAGCGTAGCTAAGCTGCCAAAGCATAAAGTTTGAAAGGCGCTGTTCGCCCCCTGTACGGATGCACAAATCAGGCATAGGCTGGCCGGCTGTATCAAGCTGGCTTTCAATAGCTTTTGGCGTAATTACCCCCTCGCCTGCATCTACAAGCTTTTGCACTGCACGAGCAATTTCATCTTGACCGCCGTAGTTGATGCAAATGTTCAGGTGAATGGCTGTACCGTCTTTTGTTTTCTCTTCAGCTTTATCCATCAATGCTAAAATAGAGCTACTTAGCTTACCGCCTTTTGTGCGGTCACCTACAAAGGTTAGCTTTGCGCCTTTTTCAGCAAGTTTATCAACTTCAGAGGTTAGGTAGTTTTTAAGTAGAAGCATCAAACCTTCAACTTCGGCCTTGGGGCGGCCCCAGTTTTCAGATGAGAAGGCGTAAAACGAGGCCACAGGCACGTTTTGCTCAATCAGCGTCTCAACAACAGTGCGCAGGGTGTTTGCGCCCTCTTTGTGCCCATCTAAACGGCTAAGGCCGCGGGCTTGCGCCCAGCGGCCATTACCATCCATAATAAAGGCAATATGGTTGATGCCTGCTTTCGCCAAGGTCTTATACCTTCATAATGTCTTCTTCTTTTTCAGCAAGAATCGTATCGATTTTGCCAACAAAGTCGTCAGTCACTTTTTGGATACCGTCTGATGAGCGACGGGCGTCGTCTTCAGAAATATCACCATCTTTTTGTGACTTCTTCACATCGTCCATAGCGTCACGACGTTGGTTACGGATTGCCACGCGTGAATCTTCAGCGTATTTACGGGCAACTTTAATAAGCTCTTTACGGCGCTCTTCTGTTAGTGCAGGTAGAGGCACACGAATTGTTTGGCCTTCAGTTACTGGGTTCAGACCCAAGCCAGACTCACGGATAGCCTTATCAACAGCTTCAACCATTGATTTGTCCCATACTTGTACGGTAATTAGGCGGCTATCAGTTACAGCAACGTTACCCACTTGGTTTAGAGGCATTGACTGGCCGTAAGCTTCTACCATCACCGGTGATAGTAGGTCAGCTGAGGCACGACCCGTACGCAGACCACCAAGGTCGTGCTTAAAGGCGTCGATTGTTTTGTCCATTTTGCTTTTCAAAGCAGCTTCGTTCATTGGTTAGGGTCTCCCTTTTGATCAATAAATAATTAGTCTTTGGTCACAAGTGTACTTTGTGAACGCCCCTCTAACGCAGCAAGCAAACCGCCCTTTTCACGCATCGAGGCCACCATAATCTTAAGGCTGTTGTCACGGCACAAGGTCACGGCAGTGCCGTCCATCACTTGTAGGTCCTTAACAATAGCTTCGTTATAGGTAATTTCAGGAATATGCTCAGCATCCGGGAACTTCGCTGGGTCAGCGGTGTAGATGCCCGCAACCTTCGTTGCTTTAAGCATAAGGTCACAGCTTAGTTCAACAGCACGAAGGGCTGCGGCTGTGTCGGTAGTAAAGAATGGGTTACCTGTACCGGCAACAAAAATAACAATACGGCCTTTTTCCATGTGGCGGATAGCACGGCGACGTACGTAAGGCTCGGCAACAGCGTCCATTTTAATGGCTGAAAGCAAGCGAGTTTGTACGTTAAGTTTTTCTAGGGCGTTCTGAATTGCCAAGCCGTTAATAACGGTTGCTAGCATACCCATGTAGTCTGAGCTTGCGCGGTCAAGGCCTTGCGCCGCCCCTGCAACACCACGGAAGATGTTACCCCCACCAATAACCAAGCCTACTTGGTAACCAGCAGCGTGCACCTCAAGGATGTCTTCGGCCATACGTTGGAGAACAGGAGTGTTAATGCCGTAAGGTTCGTCGCCCATTAGCATTTCGCCAGACAGTTTCATCAAAACACGTTGATATGGCTTGGTGGTCATGGCTTTGGTTCACCCCTATTTTTATTATGAATTTCGTGAGTACGTAAAGTGTACAACGCTTATTTTATTACTTGGGCACTAGGTTAACACCCAAAAAGCATCCTGTCTGCACCTTTGTGGCCACATAAAAATGTGGCCACATCGGAATGCATTATAAACCAAATGGTTTAAGCAGATTAGGCGCTCATTGAAGCAACTTCAGCAGCGAAGTCGTCTTGCTTCTTCTCGATGCCTTCGCCTAGCTCAAAGCGGGCGAACTCAGAGATTTTTGCACCTTCAACAGATTTAGCAACAACTTCGCCAACCTTTTGGTCAGTGTCCATGATGAATGCTTGTTCTGTTAGGCACTTCTCTTCGTAGAACTTGTTGATCTGACCTTCAACGATCTTCTCAACGATGTTCTCTGGCTTACCGCTTTCAAGAGCACGCTCTTTGTAAACAGCAGTTTCGCGAGCAACTAGGTCTTGGTCGATTGAGTCACGGTCTAGTGAAGCTGGGTTAGCAGCTGCAACATGCATAGCAACGTTACGTGCAACGTCAGCTAGCTTCTCGTCTGATGAAGGCGCTGTAATAGCCACTAGTACAGAGATTTTACCACCCATGTGCATGTAGCTAGCTACGGCACCGTTTGATACTTCTAGTACCGCTGCGCGACGGATTGACATGTTTTCGCCGATTGTAGCGATAAGGTCAGTTAGCTTTTCAGCAACTGTGCCGCCTTCTGGCCATGTTAGTTCGTTAATTTTAGCAACGTCAGTTGTACCAGTTTCAGCTACTAGCTTAGCTAGAACTTCTACGAATGATACGAACTTGTCGTTTTTAGCTACGAAGTCAGTCTCAGCGTTAACTTCTACTAGGCAGCCTTTAGTGCCTGTGCTGTAAGCGTAGGTCATGCCTTCGCTTGCTACGCGGCCTGATTTTTTCTCGGCCTTAGCAATACCTTTAGTACGCAACCAGTCAACGGCAGCTTCAAAGTCGCCTGAAGTTTCGCCTAGAGCTTTTTTGCAGTCCATCATGCCTGCGCCTGTGCGGTCACGTAGTTCTTTAACCATAGATGCTGAAATTTGCATTATTCAGTTCCTTTTCGTTTAGTCAGTTTAGTCTTTAATAGAAAGGGGCGTTGCCGCCCCTTTCGTAAAGGTGCTTAGTTGGCAGCTGCAGCAGCTTTGCCTTCAGCTTTTTTGCTGTCAGACTTAGGTGCTTCAGTTGTTTCTTCGTCAGCCTTATCAGCAGCAGCGGCTGCTTTAGATGATAGGTTCACAACTGGTGTTGAGCTACGACGAGCTGAATCGCCCTTCTTAGCGCCACCGGCACGTGATAGCTGCTCGCTAATACCGTCTAGGATCGCGTCAGAGATCAATGTGCAGTATAGGCTTAGAGCACGGCTTGAATCGTCGTTACCTGGGATTGGGTAGTCAACGCCTTCTGGTGAGCAGTTGCTGTCTACTACGCCGATAACTGGGATACCCAAGTTGTTAGCTTCTTTAACAGCAATGTGCTGCAGACCTGTGTCGATTACGAAAATCGCGTCAGGTAGGCCACCCATGTCTTTAATACCACCAAGAGAAAGGTTTAGCTTCTCGTGTTCGCGACGTAGGCCAAGTAGTTCTTTCTTAGTAAGAATGCTTTTCTCTTCGTCAGCGAAAATGCCTTCAAGCTCTTTAAGACGCTTGATTGACTTGTTGATGGTCTTCCAGTTTGTCAACATGCCGCCCAACCAACGGTGGTTCACGTAGTACTGGCCTGAACGCTCAGCAGCTTGCGCTACGATGTTCTGAGCCTGACGCTTTGAACCAACAAATAGGATACGGCCGCCGCCTGCTACAGTGTGACGAGCAAATGACATTGCGCGGTATAGCATTGGTACGGTTTGACGTAGGTCGATGATGTGGATGCCGTTACGAACGCCGAATAGGTACTCTTGCATTTCTGGGTTCCAACGGTGGGCTTTGTGCCCGAAGTGTACGCCTGCTTCTAGCAGGTCTTTAAGGGTAAATTGTGGCATTGCCATGGTATATAATCCTTTATATTTACCGGTTAATCCTCCGCTTAGCCTGAGTTAAGAAACTTCTTAACACCGGAGTGCCTTTTAGACGTTTTTTGCGTCTAAGGCCGCGCCAAGCGTGTGTCGTTGGGCTTGTTTATGGCCCACATGCCCGCAAAAATCAAGCATATAATGCTGTTTTTATTGCATTTTTGATGACTTTTTTCACCCTTCCCAACATCTAGGCCCAAAAACCTTTGGAACTTTTAACCCACACATTCGTAGGTACGGGTAATGACCAATCAGGCAACGATTCTGTTGGTATAAAAAATTAATACCTGAAAGGACTATTTATTATGCGTTTTACCCCCCTATTCCTAGCTGCTGTATGCGCTGTTACGGCCGCTCAACCTGCCCTTGCTCAAAATACAAGCCAGAGCACAGCCACTAAAGCCATGCAATCAGCCCCACAGATTGAGCTTACTGATAAAAAAATGGATCAGTACGTAGAAGCCCAACAAGAAGTGATTAACATTAGCGACCGTTGGTCGGCTAAACTTCAGGATGCAACAAATGCTGAAAAACAAGAAGTTGCCCCGCAAATCAATAACGAAATGACCGAAGCCGTGCGTGACGCAGGCCTAAGCGTTGAAGAGTTCAACCGTATTGCTATGGTTGTGCGCCAAAACCCAGCGCTACGTGAAGAAGTGATTAAGCAGCTGCAATAGTCTGTTTTAAGCACAAAAAAAGGGGCCTGCATAATGCAGGCCCCTTTCTTATTGGTCGTTAGATGAACATCTCGATGATATCCCAGAACAACCAGACAAACGTCAGGAAGATCAGCGGGATAGCCACGAGGGCGCTTGCCACATTCAGCACTTTCTGCGGAATGGGCTTGCCGGCCATTTCGAAGGCAGTTGCCACAACGTGGCCACCATCAAGCGGCAGCAGCGGGATGAGGTTCGAAATCCCCAACACCAGCGACAGGCTAGCCATCGTGGTGAGGAATGCGAACAGTCCGCCACTCATCTGCGTGCGCATGATCTCGCCGAACTTGTTCGGACCTGCCATGCCAGCCTGAGGCGCTTCTTCGCCTTCGGCGGCTTCACCGTCGGTTTCAGCATCGTCCGCCATGGAATTGGCGACCATCTGCTTCACACCGTCAATGAAACGCGGGACCGAGTTGACCATCACGTCAGCCGAGGTCACGGTTGCGTCGACCACATTCATGCCAGGCCCACCCGAACGGGTGTGCGTTGCCATGAAACCGTAGTTGCCATCTTCGTTCTGGGTAATGGTGGCATCATAGATGCTGCCATTTTCCTTCTCGAAGGTGAACGTCACGGTGGTCGAAGGTGCCGCTTCCATCGCTGCACGGTATTCATCAGCTGTCGAAACAACCGTACCGTTGACGGCGATCACATCGTCGAACACTTCAACACCAGCAACATGTGCCGGGCTGTCAACGACGACAAGCTCAACTTCGATGTTATTCGAAGTCGGGAGCATCAGGGCAGCAATCAGCGCGAAGAACGCGAACACAAGGTTCACGGCCGGACCGGCGATAATGGCTTTCATACGGCCCCAAGGGGTCGCGACCTTATCGTCGACAGGCTTCACGTAACCACCAACCAGCAGTGCACGGAAGGACCAGACCTCACCATTTTTGCGCTTGAAGCGCGCAATGACGGGGCTGCCCATGCCGATGGCAAATTCCTCGATTTGCACGCCAGCGCGCTTGAACCAGATATAGTGGCCCAGCTCGTGGATGCAGACGAGGAAGCTGAGAACAACGGCGAAAACGGTGAGGTTTTGGCCGATGGGCGAAACAGCGCAGAAGACGGCCATAGCCGCAACAAACGCCAGAAGCTTCAAAGCTTCTTTCATATTGTGAGTCATAAAGATCTCCAGAAAGAGAGGGAAAAGGGAAAGATAGATAAACGTATTAAGACTTTATACGTAGGCATCTTTTGCAACAATTACAACGCATAAGCAAGCTTTATATATAAAAAACAGCCCCCTCGTTTGAGGGGGCTGCTATTCGTTTGTAGGTTACTTGCGGGGCGGCAGGTCAAAATCTGCGTTCTTGGGGTCAATCCCCAGTTCTTCGCAGGCCTGCTTCCAGCGGCGGTCACTTTCTTCCGACGCTTCGCGGTTGGCGTTAATCATCGCTGCAAAGCGCTGCTGTGCAGCATCTTCGTTGACGAGACTGGCATGACGCACATACTTCATCAGCGGCCGTGCCAGCTTACCCAGCAGCGGCATCATGATGATGAACGAAACGACCAGACCAATAATAATGGCAGCCATGTTGCCAATCTGGAGGCCCATCACATCGTAAACCAGCAGCATCCACACACGGCCACCATCCAACGGGAAGATGAACAGCATGTTGAAAACCATCAGGTCAAGCGAGGTTGAGGCCACGAACCACCAAAAGTAACGCTGACCATTCTTGATGGTTTTGCCAGCGCCCTTGATGAACGGCCAAATCAGAAAGCCACCCATATCAAGTTCCATGGTGTACTTGGACGTCTCGCCCTTGTACTTGGCCCGCAGGATGAACGCAATGGCAGCTGCCAAAAGCGCATTCATCGCCACGCCCGAAAGCATGATGGTCATCTGTGCTGCGGTCGACAAACTGTCAACCATCACGATGCCAGCACCAGCTTCAACCGGGAACGACACATAGCCACCAAGTGGTATGGCCGAAACCTGCCAGTGGATACCACCAGCGTCGAAGCCGAACAGTTCAGCGCCGAAGCCAATCGAGAATGCGTCCACCGTAGCGCCGAAGGCCAAAGCCGTCAGCAAGTGGGCGAATTCGTGCACTGCAACCACAATGGTAATCAGCATCAAAAATGCGAACGTCGTCCGCACCAAATTCAGGAGGGTTTGCATAAAGCATATCCTTGTAAACAGGGAGTAATCAGAGCAAAGATTTAGAAGATATAAAAAAGACCTCCTCTTTGTAATAAAGGGAGGCCGTTTTTACAAGTAAATTATGTATACAATAGGCAATTAATTAACTGGCAGAAAAGTACTTTTTAATACTGCCAGCAAAGTCTTTAAGGTCTTCAGGTAGGTTACGCCCTTGAGCCGCATCAATATTGTATTCTTTAAACAGTTTTAAGGCTTGCTCGTGGTTATCTACCCATTTGGCAACAAACAGTTTTTCTGGGCCAATAGCGCGGGCCTGCTCAACCAAAATACCAAGGTTGTATTTACCTTCAATGCCGCCTTGAATAGCCGCACCCGTAAACTTAATAAAGTCAATGTAGCGGGCAATGGTTTCAATCTGGCTTGGGTGTAATTCGTCTGAGTAAAAGTCATCAATCGCAAAACGGAAGCCTTGCTCACGAACGGCTTTAACAGCTTTAAGGCCATTAGGGCTTTCAAGGGCTTCGCGCTCAATCTCAAATACAATATCCGCCTTATTGCCACCCGCTTGCAGGTGTTTTTTAAGGTGTTTAAAGCACCCTTGCCAAAACTCAGGCGTTGTGGCGGCTGATGATGACACGTTAATCGAAATCGGGAATTTACGTTGCTGCTTCCCGTATGAAATCATTTCTGGCACAAGGAACAAGTCAAGTTCACGGGCAAGGCCAAGGCCTACGAAGGCTGCAACAGCAGGGCCCGGAGGGATTGGCTGACCATCATGGGTGGTCGCACGAAGCAGAAGCTCCTGCGGGAGGCGCACAATAGGCGTGCCTTCTTTTAGCCACTTCACAACGTCACGGGTGCAGTACCAAGGTTCAGAATCAAACGTAAAGCGGCCATGTTTAAGAGCCTCATACATTTGCTGTGCAAGGCGAACATCGTTCTTATATTCATCGCTTTGAAGCTCAAGGCGCTGATGTGCCTTTTTAAGGGTGTTCCCCATACGTTCAATCGGTGTTAACGATAACGAATCTACCATTTTTCTTTTTAAACCCCAGTTTTACCCCAGTAAAAACTCAATAATTTGAGAGCGCAAGATACTTTGCGCATACATATAATATGGGGAGTCACATGGCAAAAGTAAAGGCCACGGGCAGAAACCCGTGGCCTTCATGCATATTCTTGTGGCAATTATGCCGCGCTGATTTGCACCTTGACTTTACGGCTGCCTGCGTGTGGGTTTTCAATCCAGCCACCACCAATCAGGTTTTTATCATCATAAAACACAGCGGCTTGGCCTGGTGATACGGCCTCTTCTGGGTCAAACAGGTCAACCTGCATACGGCCATCATCTAGATGCTTTACTTCACCTGGTACACCTTTATGCCCTGCACGCACACGGACGGTCAGTTCGGTCCCGTTTTCAGGTTTACGCAGCCAGTTCATATCGAATACATAGAAGGTCTTCACACCTAGCTCTTCTTTAGGGCCAACCACAACCTCTGAGGTATCAGGGCGAATAGCTGTAACATACATAGGTTCACCAAAGGCCATACCAAGGCCGCGGCGCTGACCTACGGTAAAGTTAATAATGCCTTTATGCTGGCCGAGTACTTTGCCTTTACTATCTACAAAGTTACCTGGCTTTTCAGCTTCAGGGGCAAACTTAGTTACTACCTTGCGGTAGTCCCCACCTGGTACAAAGCAAATGTCTTGGCTATCTGGCTTTTGGTGCACGTGCAGGCCAAGCTCTTGCGCAAGGTCACGGGTTTGATCTTTTGTAAGGTCACCCAGTGGGAAGGCGCTAAACTCAAGTTGCTCAGGCGTTGTGGTGAACAAGTAGTACGATTGGTCCTTATCTGACGACAAGCCTTGATGCAGCTCTGGCTTACCGCCCTCGCCCATCACTTTACGTACGTAGTGGCCTGTTACGAGCACATCGCCGCCCAGTTGCTTGGCTTTGCTCATCAGGCTATCAAACTTAATACGCTGGTTACAACGCACACACGGGATTGGCGTTGCCCCTGCAAGGTAGGTATCTACAAAGTCGTCGATAACTTTGTCTTTAAATTCGCTTTCGTAGTTCAGCACGTAATGAGGAATACCCACAGTTTGGCATACACGGCGGGCGTCATACACATCATCCAAAGCGCAGCAAGTCCCAAACTTTTTGGTTTCACCTTCGGCTTCGTCATTCGCGGGGGTGTAGTCCCATAGTTGTAGGGTAATACCTACAACCTTATAGCCCAACTTGTGGAGAAGTGCGGCCACCACTGAAGAATCCACCCCGCCCGACATTGCGGCAACAACGGTGGTCTCTTCTGGTTTTTTGCCTGCTACAAGCGGCTGAATGTTTAATGTGTCTAAAATACTGTTTGTCATCTGTGTACACCTATCAATACGTATGGGCAGGATATAGGCCATACGCTCATGTATTACAAGGGTTTTTCTGGAGTTTTTTAACTATGAAGCCTTTTGCATACGGCCTAGCATTTCGCCAAAGGCTGCAAGAAAGGCATCAACCTCAGCTTCGGTTGTCTGCCAGCCTAGTGAAATACGCAAGGCGCACAAAGCTTCATCAGCGGGGATACCATGCGCCAAAATGACACGTGAAGGTTCAACACGGCCACTTGAACAAGCTGAACCTGTTGAAACACAAAAACCTGCCATATCAAGCGACATCACGGCAGTTTCGCCTTCTAGCCCTGGCACAATCACGTTGGTGGTGTTCGGTACACGGTTTGTTGATTCGCCAATAATGTAAAGCTCGTTACTCAGTTGTTTCAGGCCTTTTTCAAGCTTATTGCGCAGTGGGCCAATTTGGTTTTGCATTTTATCAACCGAAACCTGCCATTCTTCTGTGCAAGCGCCTGCGCCCGCAATACCGATAATGTTTTCAGTCCCCGCACGGCGGTTACGCTCTTGCGAGCCACCACTGGTATGGCACTCCATATCAATATCGGCCTTCATAATCACAGCGCCAATCCCTTTAGGGCCACCTAGCTTGTGGAAAGATACTGTCATAAAGTCAACACCCATGTCTTTAAACGATAGCGCTACTTTACCCGCTGTTTGCACAGCATCGGTATGTACGCGTACGCCGTACTCTTTACAAAGGGCTACAATTTTATCAAGGGGCTGAATCACCCCTGTTTCGTTGTTGCCGTGCATAATGCTGACGAGGCCAACATTGCCCTTTTCAAGGGTTAGCTTAAGGTCGTCTAGGTCAATAATGCCGTTGCGGTCAACGGTCACCATATGCATCGAAACACCGTTAAGGCGGTTAAGATCAACGGCGGTTTTGTGCACGCAGTTATGCTCAACCGATGAAATCACAAGCTTGCTGCCTTTCTCAAGGTTTTCAGGGCAGGCAAAGTACCCGCGCAGCACAAGGTTATTGGCCTCGGTACCACTGCTGGTGAAAATAACTTGCTCGCTACGTACGCCAAACATGGCAGCCACGTTGCGGCGGGCCATATCTTGCAGTAGGCGTGCTTCACGCCCACAAGCGTGCACTGATGAGGGGTTGCCGTAAACCTCAAGCGCTTCGGCCATCGCCTTTTTCACACCGTCTTTTAGGGGTGTTGTGGCGTTGTTATCGAAGTAAACAGTCATTTTCATCATCCTCATCAAGTCAATATCAAATAAATCTCAAAAATTCGTCCTATGGCCAAAATTGGCCCCTTGAAACATAATTCAAGCCCCCTACTTATAGAAGAACAAGCCCGCATATGCAAATGAAGCTTGAATTTGAACATGTTTTTTTGGTAGGTTAACCCCTACACATAACGCCAAGGAGCTACTTACCCCATGCCAGACATCACATTTACAGGCCCAGCAGGCCGCCTTGAAGGCAAATACTTCGTTTCAGAAGACAAACACGCACCAATTGCCCTTGTGATGCACCCTCACCCGCTACATGGCGGTACCATGAACAACAAGGTAACTTACCGTATTTACGAATCTTTTGTGCGTTGCGGCTTTTCTGTGATGCGCTTTAACTTCCGTGGGGTTGGCAACTCTCAAGGCGAGTGGGATAACGGCGTTGGCGAACTAACAGACGCTGCCGCAGCCCTAGACTGGCTACACAACAACAACCCACACGCTAAAGAAATTTGGATTGCTGGTTTCTCATTCGGTGCATGGATTACCATGCAGCTTCTAATGCGTCGCCCAGATGTAGCAAACTTTGTGGCTGTTGCCCCTCCGATTGGCCTCTACGACTTTAGCTTCTTCTCACCGTGCCCAAGCAGTGGCCTTGTGACCATTGGCAGCAACGACGAAATTGTTGATGTTTCTAAGGTAGAAGACCTTCTACGCAAAACAACACGCCAAAAAGACGTGAAGCTTCATTACTCTAAGGTTCAGGGTGGTGATCACTTCTTCACTGAAAACCAAGACGACTTGGCTAAAGTGCTGTGTCAGTATATCGGATCAAGCATCAAGAAAGAGCCATCATCGGCCGCTTGATAAGCCATCCAACCATCGTCGTGCTTATCGTTTGCCTGTTCGGCTGCGGTTTGCTGGCAAATTAGGAATTCACCCAACTCGTTCATTTGTGCACCTTCAAAGCGTAAGTCTTTGAAGCGTGCGCAACGACGGTCTTCGTATGTTACAATATCCTTCAACACTGAAAAACGGCTTAGCCACTTCAGGCGCTGAGCAATATCTGAACGCCATGCGGCGGCGGCAAAGTCACTATCTTCATAGCCAAAGCGGTTGTAAATACGCCAAACAGCTTCGTGCACTGGCTTGTAGGCAGCTTTTGCACGGCGTAGTGGTGGTGTTTCAGGAGTTACAACAATGGTGCGCTTACGCTTAAGGCTGACCATAGTGTCGTGCAGGCGTTGGTCGGTTGTTTTCACAACGATACGCCAGTAAAACGGTGAAAGTGGCTGTGGCATTGCGTAAACGTGCTCAACTTCAAGCTCCATAGCTTTGGCGTAACGGTCGCCAATGGCGTTGGCTTTCATTTTAAATGTGGTAGTTACACCTGTGTAGCCAATCAGCAGGACCAACACAAGCTGAGCCACTTCAGCACGGAACTTGCGTAGCAGAATACCTACGGCCAAGAAAATAAGAAGGCCAATAAACAAGCCAATATCAAACGAGTACAGAATACCAAAGCCTAGTTTTGCCTGCCAGAATGGTGCCAGCAGTGCGGCCCCTTTTTCGGAGATAACTGAAAGCAATACAGCCATCAATGCACCGGCTAGCGTTGGCGTGAAGAACTTTTGCCATGTGTATGGGCTTTCAGGGATGAACCCCTTTTTCAGGTACGATAGACCTGCCGCAATCCCTAGCGCAAATACAGGCACAAGGAATAGCGACCATGACTCTGCGTATTGGTGCAGCAAGCCAAAGTCGTGGCCAAGGCCGTAAAATAGAATATCAATATGCGGTACGGCGCCACCAAGGGCACCAGCTACGCCACGCCAGTAGCCCAAGCCGCATGGCTTTGATGGCTTTTGGAAGGCATACGCCGCAAAAATACCGATAAGAATGTTAATCAGTATGTTCATTAAACTGTTAGTACTCCGCCTGTTGTCGGGTGTTTAGCGCCTGTTGTTTCTGGGAGTGACGTTGCGAGACCGCGCAATCGGCGCACGGCTAACCATGCAAAACACTCAGCCTCTAGTAGGCCAGCGTTAAGCCCTAACTCCCCAATAGGTTTCACCTCTTTAACATACTTTTTCATGGCTGTCATCAGGGCTGGGTTAGCGGCCCCGCCACCTGCCACCCACAAAGTGGGCTGTTCTTCAGGTGGGCACAGCTTATTGAAGCAGTCTGCAATGGTTTTGGCTGTGAGCTCACATAAGGTTGCCATACCGTCGGCAGCGCTTAAGTTTTGTGGAAAAAGATGGTCAAACTGGTAGCGATCAGCTGATTTCGGGAATGGCTCATGGAAGAACGGTTCATTCTCAATGGCCTGATCCAGCCAAATTTTATTTACGGTGCCGGTTTTAGCCAACATGCCATCTTCATCAAATTCTTTATCGGTTTGGTGCTTGGCCCATTGGTCCATCAGGCTACAGCCTGGGCCAATATCACCTGAGGTAATGTTACCGTTTTTATCGGTATAGGTTAGGTTTGAAACCCCACCAATATTCAAAACAGCCATGCCTTTATCGTCATCGCCAAGTTTACTGAACAAAATCTTATGGAAAAGCGGGATAAGCGGCGCCCCCTCCCCGCCTGCAGCCATATCACGGCGGCGGAAGTCAGCCACAACGGGCAGGCCTGTGTGCTCGGCTAGGTATGAGGCATCACCAATTTGCCATGTGAGGCCTTCTTTAGGCATATGGCGGATGGTTTGGCCGTGAAAGCCGATGATGTCAGGCTGGCCAGCGTCTTTTGCTTCGGGTTTATCAAGCAGTTCTTTAACGGCATCAACGTGGTACTGGGTTAGCTTGCGCTCAAGGCGAATAACATCACTTAGCGGAATATCGCCCTTGGCCATATCCATAAGTTGCTGCTTAAAATCTGAAGGGTACGGCACGTAGTGCACGGCCAAAGGCTCGTTATGGGCTTCGCCGTCGGTACGGGTTAGCGCAGCGTCAACGCCATCAAGCGAAGAGCCACTCATAAGGCCAATAGCTAAATACTTTTTATGTGTTGTGTGCATGTGTTGGGTCAAAGGTTGACCTTTATATTGTTACACTTCTTCTGACATCAGCTACCCTGCACGGGTGTGTCATATGGTCACATTCCCTAAAAACATAATGTTTGGCAAGTTCTTTTTAGAAAACAGCAAAAAGTTGTTGCCAAGGTGTGTATAAAGTGTATACATTCCACAACTAATAAAAAGAATAGCTATATAAAAAGACGAATTTTTAGATACTTAGAAGGAAGCACAAAATGTTAACCCCAGTTGAGACCACATCGCAGAAACCTGTAGATACCCTTGACGGCATGGTACGTGAAAAGATTCGTACTGCTATTCTTACAGGCGGCCTACCACACGGCACACACCTAAGCGAAATTAAACTTTCAAAAGAGTACGGCGTATCACGCACACCAGTACGCGAAGCCCTTTCAGCGCTAGCAGCTGACGGCCTTATTGAAATGTTCCCGAACCGTGGCGCGTTCGTTAAAACACCAGACGCCACAATGCAGCAAGAGCTAACAGGCCTTTACAGCTTCCTTATGGGCTTGGCAGCCAACATTGCTACAGACAACCTTACAGAAACCGATTTTGCCCGTTTTGAGCGTTGGGTTACAACGTTTGCAAACGGTGGCAGCGAAGCGCAAAAAGCCTTCGCAAGCTGGAACGACATGATGCTCACAGTTGCAGCAAACGATACTCTATGCGAAATGGTAGCTCTTATCAGCCGCCGTTTGCCAGAGAGCGTTTACCAAGTCCCTCAGGCAAGCCAACAATTGGCACACCTTCACCAGCAGCTAGCCCTAGTGGTTAACGCTTGGAAGGCGAAAAAGCCTGAAACAGCAGAAAAAACCATGCGCGAGCTTATGCTTTTTGGTTTTGATGCAAATGCACAAGAAGTTGGCGCTGCCTAAGCTATTCAAAAGCCTCAGATATTAAGCTATACCTTGGTTTCGCTTGTATCTGGGGCTTGAATTTTAGGTAAATCGTCCTTATTTTTATTGCATAGGGATGTTGCAACCCTTAAAATAGACGCAACGTTAAACAGCAGAGAGTATACATACCGTGCTAGTTATCTTTGGCCCATACGTGTTTGGCATTTTGTTGCTAATCATGGCCGCTACTTGGCTCTTCGGCTAATCTTTAGCCCTGCCTACTTGTATATTTAATACTTAACAGGCTGCCCCTTATGAAGGGGGATTTAAGCAGATTCACACCACCATATTATGATAAATACCCCTTTTTTAGATATTTGGGGTTTTCTTCGCATGTGCATAATAGCCTAGCCCTTTCATTTATAAGCGCTTTTTTGAATATTTGGTTTTCCACAGAAAAATAAGCGTTAAATCGGGCTTGCGGGGGCATTGGGGCAGGCGTATCATGGGCGCATTATAAAAAGGTGTAACCACCAGAAGAAAGAATTAGACGCATGAAAATTACTGATCTACACATTGACGGCTACCACCGCGTTGTTAAAGCAGAAGATGCTGGCAGCGGTCTTAAAGCCATTATCGCCATTCACAACATCAACCTAGGCCCTGCTGTAGGCGGCACACGTTTGTTCCCCTACTCAACCGAAGAAGAAGCCATGAACGACGTTCTTCGTTTGTCAAAAGGCATGACCTACAAATCAGCCTTGGCCGACACAGGCTTTGGCGGCGGTAAATCAGTTATCATTGCAAAACCAGAAGACAAAACACCTGAGCTATTTAAAGCCTTCGGTAAGTTTGTTGATAGCCTAGGCGGCGAGTACATTTGCGCTGAAGACGTAAACACAAGCCCAACCGACATGGAAATTGTTCACAGTGTAACCCCACACGTACTAGGCCTTGATGGCGCTGGCGGTGACCCTTCACCTCTAACAGCCCTTGGCGTAGTTGAAAGCATTTGGGTAACAGCAGCCGAGCTTGGCATTAAACCAGCTGACCTAAGCGTGACCATTCAGGGTATTGGCCACGTGGGCCAAGACATGACCCGCATGCTTCGTGCCAAAGGTGCGACTGTTTACATCACTGACCTTCGTGCTGACGCTGTAGCTAAATTGGCTGAAGAAACTGGCGCTATTGCTATCCCAGCTGACCAAGCCCTTACTAAAGAGTGCGATATTTTCGCCCCATGTGCGATGGGTGCTATCTTGAATGATGACACAATCCCAACGCTTAAATGTAAAGCCATTGCTGGCTGCGCAAACAACCAACTTGCTGAGCCTCGCCACGGCGAAATGCTAAAATCAGCAGGTATCCTTTACGCACCAGACTACCTTGTAAACGCTGGCGGTATCATCAACGTATCAGTTGAGCACCGTGAAGAAGGCTACGATAAAGACCTAGCCCACGCCAAGGTTGTTGCCATTGGCGATACTTTGAAAGAAGTATACGACCTAGCGAAAGAAAAAGGCATTACGCCTGAGCAAGCCGCTGACCCTATTGCGGAAGAGCGCTTTTTGCACCCGACTAAACGTGCTGAAGCTTGTTAAGGGATAAGCTACATAAATAATAAAAGCCCCGAGGCAACTCGGGGCTTTTATTTTGTTCAATCAGCACTATATGAGTTTTAGCATTTTACTATTCATCTTCCGTTTTCCTCTTTCAGGACACCACCCATGAAACAAAGTATTTTTTGCCGTATTGGCCTGCACAAATGGCGCTTTTCCCACGGGAAATTCAACCGCTATTACGAATGCACGCGAGCCTGCTGCACCAAACGCAGTGTTACTCGTGGTCGCGGTGGCTACCAGCCCATTGACAGCGACTGGCTGCAAGCCAACAATGGCAGCTAAACCAACCACTTAACGAAAAAAACGCCCCGAGTTAAATCGGGGCGTTTTTTGTTATTACTTCTATTCTCTATGAAGCGGTGGCTTCATGTTCAAGAAACGCTCACGACGGTGGATGTTTGAGCCTAAGCCTTCCTTTTGCAAGGCTTTAATGGTCTTCTCGGCGTGGTTCTTCACAGCTTCAAGAATAGCCTCAGGATGGCGATGTGCACCGCCTGCAGGTTCTTCAATTACGCCATCAATCACACCAAACTTCTTCAGGTGTTTAGCCGTTAGCTTTAGGGCTTTAGCGGCTTTATCAGCCTCGGCCTTATCACGCCACAAAATAGAGGCACAACCTTCAGGTGAAATCACCGAGTAGATGCTGTTTTCAAGCATAAACACACGGTCGGCCGTTGCAATAGCAAGCGCACCACCTGAGCCGCCCTCACCTGTAATGTAGGTAATAATCGGCACGTTAACCTGGAACGACTTTTGAATGCACGCTGCAATAGCTTCTGCTTGGCCACGAGCCTCAGCATCAATACCTGGGTAAGCACCCGGCGTATCAACAAAGGTCAAGATTGGCATACCAAAGCGGTCGGCAAGTTCCATTAGGCGTTGGGCCTTACGGTACCCTTCTGGGCGTGGCATACCAAAGTTGTGGTGCATACGTGTTTTGGTGTCTTTACCTTTTTCAGTGCCCAGCACAGCCACAGGGAAGCCGTTTAAACGGCCTACGCCTGCAATCATGGCAGGGTCTTCTGATTGACGACGGTCACCCGCAATTGGGGTAAAGCCTTCAACAAGGTGCTTAATGTAGTCAGACGCATGAGGGCGCAATGGGTGGCGTGCCACCTGTGTGCGCTGCCATGGCGAAAGATCAGAGTAAATCTCTTTCAGGGTTTTAGTTTCTTCGTCCTGAAGCTCAGCGATCTTCTTTTCAGAAGAGGCGCCGCCCTTTTCTTTCAGCTCGGCCATTTGGGCCGCGAGGTCCATGGCTTTTTTCTCAAAGTCCAAGTAGTGTTGCGTCATTTATGCGTTCCATTTGATTTCATTTGTAATGGGTGCTTCTCTTCTATCACATCTCGCAAACGGTCTTCAACAACTTGCGTATAAACTTGCGTTGTTGAAAGGTCTGAGTGACCAAGCATCATTTGCACAGCACGAAGGTCGGCATCATTTTCAAGCAGGTGCGTCGCAAAGGTGTGGCGCAGCTGGTGCGGAGAAAGGTCAATACCACAGCGCTCGCCAGCACAGCGTACAATTTGGAACAAACGCTGGCGTGTTAGTGGGCGGCCTTGGCGTGATGGGAACATCCATTTGCTTTGGTTGGTGCCATCAAACTTAGGACGGGCTTTATCCATGTACGTTTGCAATGTTTGTAGGGCCTTTACGCTCAGGGGCACTAGGCGTTGTTTATCGCCCTTACCTGTTACGCGTAGTGTTGGGTTTGGTTCGCCTTCAAGGTCGCCCACTTTAAGGGTGGCAAGCTCGGTTACACGAATACCTGTTGAGTATAGAACCTCAATAATAGCGCACTGGCGCAAGGCGTCAGGGGCGTCAGACTCACGGTCAAGGGTTAGCAAAGCTTCCATCTCTTGCGCGCTCAGGGCTTTTGGCAAGGTTTTAGGCAGCTTAGGCATTTCAACGCCTTGGGTTGGGTCTTCATTTGTAAAGTCACGCTCAACAGCAAACTTAAAGAAGTGCTTTAGCGCTGACAAACGACGTGCTTGTGTACGCTCGCTGAGGTTATTTTCACTGAGTGATACCAAGTAGCTACGAATAGCATCTGGGCTAGGCTCAAGGCCCTTTGTCTCAATGAACTTTTGGAAATCTTGTACGTCACGCTTATAGGCTAGCGTTGTGTTATGGCTTAGGCCGTCACTAACTGTGAGCTTTTCTAGGAACGACTCTATGATACCAGTTGTAATTTGCATATTACATCAACCTTAAATTTTACAGGAGTTAACAAGTCCACATTTAGTCCCCTACTAAATGCTTCAGCCTCTTTCAAACCTAGCGGGTATTAGGCGCTAGCTCACTTTGCAAAGTTGCCTCTAGAGCGAGGCCTGTGGCGTCGTCGTTAAGACCAAGATACTTCAAGCCCGCAACAATGTTCGCAACCCCTTGTGGTGCCATGGTGGCAGGGTGTGTGTACATTGTTGGTTCAAGCAGCATCAAAATAGCCTCACCAACGTTGTTTTTCTCAAGACTCGTACCCAGAATGCGGAGCCAGATTGGCCCCGGGCCGTTGCCTCGGTTGATGTGTGCGTCGTTAAATTCGTTATGTATAGAAATCCATACATCTGTTGGCACTGATAAGTCAAGCGACTCAAGCAGTGACAAAATGCGTGTTGTCTTTAGGCGGTTATCAAGTGTGTTAAGGGTTTGAGTTGCCCACCATTGATCCAAAACTTGGCGTGGAAGCTCGCTATTCAGCATAGCAAAGGCTACGGCAAGGTCAGTTCGTTCAACGTTCAAATCACGTGAAAGTGAGCGGTTGCCCGAAAGCACCTTCCACCAGGCTTTAGCAACAGGTAAGTTGCCGCTGCGCAACGCTGACTTAATCACGTACGGTGAAAACCAAGCGAGGTTTGCCTCAGGCTCAATGCCGCGCATTGGCGGTGTAAGTGACCCGGGTAGGTCGGCCAGCATGTCTTTTTCAGCGCTTTCCCACAGTACTTTCATCACCAAGGCTTTACCTGATGATAGCTTTGCAGCACCAGCTGCTTGCCATAGCAAGGCACGGGCTTTACTGCCATCAGCCTCTTGCTTTACGTATTTAAGCGGTGAGGCCAAAACCTCGTCTGAAAAGTCCACCCCTTCGTATAGTGCAATAAGGGCCGCGGCGTCAGCAGGGTCAAAAAAGTCATTCACAAGTTTTTCAGCCGCTTGTAGGCGCAGGCTGATGTTCAGGTCGTCGGTAGCCATAATGCGGCGCAGGCTTACGTCAGGCAGACGCACAATCACCGCTGGGTTAATAAGGTTCGGGAAGCCCTGATACACCGCCACATGCAATGCTGATAGTGCATCATTAGGGCTTAGGCGTGGGCTTTGGCCGCCGCTGGCTGCGGCTTCAAGCAGGTTATAAAGAAGAGGATCTGAGGCACGCTCAGCAGAGGTTGCAAGCTTGATTGAAAGTTTAAGGCCTTCAACATTTCCTTGCAGAAGTTGGCAAACATTTAAGGCTTCACGCCAGTAGCTTGCATCGGTGTTTAGAATATACTCTTGAACATATGTGCAGGCGCGGTCAACTTCGCCAATCAGCAGGCGGTCATTCACCCACACTTGGGCCAAGTCAGGTGTGCTAAGTTCACCCTCATCAAGGCTTTTTAATAAAGAATGCGCTGCATCAGCAGCGCCAACAGATTGCAAAGTTTGTGCACGTACAGCTAGCCAGTTTGCAGCAGCACCGCCTTCAGGGGCCTCAGCTTCAGTCAGCAGCAAGCGTTGTAGGAGCAGCATGCCAGCATGGCTTTTCAGGCGTTCTTGGCGTACACGGCTTAGCAGTTTTTCGGCACGAGCTCGGCTTACGCCGCGCCATACGTCTTTTTCAAACCCGCCGTTTTGGGCATTTAAAACACCGTAACCCGAAAGATCAGCCGCAGTGCGAGGTGCGTTAAGCTCTTGGGTTACGGCGATTTTTTCAGCGCCAGCGCGTTCAGCTTGTTCAGCCTTAATGGCTTCAAGGTCAGAGTCGTCAATCACAGCACCTTCAGAGGCTTGTGCCGCAGCAATTTCGGCCAAAGGGTCAACAGACTCTTCGTAGATTGCTGGCATATCAGCCGCGTGAGCAGCTTGCGGTGTGACGAGTGGTAGTGCAACAGGCAATAAAAAACTGCCTAGCAAGGCCGAGAAGACCATGAGACAGATGCAAATGCCGATACAAATTTTAATCAAAGCCCACATAAGAGTATGCTTCCGTATATAAGTAATGTAATTGGTGCGTTAAGGGATGTTCTTTGTCCTTCTTTGCACCAGCAGTACCCCAACAATAGTGACTCTAAGTTTTTTATTCAACCCTTTGAGGGTCTTTTTTTTAACAATAAACAGTTTTTTATGTATTCATAGGCACTTAGCCATCAAATGGCGCAACACCGCCAGTATTTAGCGCTAAAACTGAAAATTTATTGGTTGTAATTTCCCCTTTTCGTGCCGATATGATACAAGTACATGTCTGTTATAAGACCGCTTAAGTGGCGCAACTAAAATTGGGAATCGATATCACATGTTTTTTCTAGGTCTACTTGTTATGGGAATGAGCATCACCGGGCTCATTGCACTTGCTTTTGTTCAAAATAGATTTCCTCAAATTCTTGAAGCGCTTGAAATGTCGCCAGCCGATAAAGAAAATGCCACCCAAGATGAAAATGCCCTTGCCGAGGGCCTGGCAGACGGTGCGAACCTTGAACTACAGTCAGACGGTACAGGCACACCACAGCCCTTCCCTGGCAGTGAGCAAGCACAACCGCAAGAAGCCACACAACAAGCTGACGCTGCTGCAGAAGTTGAAAACATCGACATTGATGAAGTTCCTGTAAACTCAGTCAACATGACTGACCTTACAAGCGCACGCCAAATCAAATAAAACCACGGGTTAAAATATTTATAAAACAAGGGGGCGTCACACCAGATTTGCCCCCCTTCTTTATTGCAGTATTCTATTGCAGGAATGCGCAACCAAATATATAATTCGCCCTGTTATGAAAACCCAACTCGACCACTACACAGACCTCCTTTACGATCATAAGTTCGACGTGGATGACGTTATCTATGCGCTATGCGGCGATACGCACCAAGGCCGTTGGCTTTTGCACACCCGTAAAGGCGACCTTATTCAAGAAGACCCTGCCAACCCGCTTGACGTTACCAACGGTGACGACAACAACCACTGGCACGAGATTATTCCTCTTCCTAAAACTTTTCTGGAAGAGATGTTTGAGCTTCCAAACTACACACGCCTAACCGACGCTGAAAAAGCAGCATTGACCGACACCATGGCAAATGTTGAAAACCTAGCTGACCTGCCGCCTCTGTTTGAAACAGGCTTTGCTGGTGGCTGGCTGCGCGAGCGCGTGAAAGATGCCTCACTTAAGTGGCTTGATGCCCGTGGGCTTATCCCCCCTTCAATGACGCACGTTTACCGTAAGCATGCCACAAGCAAAAGCCAAGGCAGCCCTAACCGTGCGACTAAAATCATTTTAGAATCTCTTGATAATTAACCCATTATTTAATCTATAGGACTCACAATGGACGTAAGCAGTTTTTATACGCAACTTATTGGTATCGGCGCTTTGATGGTAGGCTCGGCCTTCTTCTCAAGCTCAGAGACAGCCCTTATGGCTTCATCAAAACCAAAGCTGCACACCTATGAAAAACAAGGCAAAAAAGCCGCTAAGCGCGTGGCGCACATGCTTGAAGACCCTGAAACGCTTCTAGCTACCCTACTTTTGGGCAACAACCTTGTAAACATTGCCGCAAGTGCCCTTGCCACTAAGGTGATGCTTGATATGTTTGGCGCAGCTGGCTTGGCTTACGCCACCTTGGGCATGACCTTCTTGGTGCTGATTTTTGCTGAAGTGCTGCCAAAAACATTGGCCGCCCGCTACCCAGAGGCCATGGCTATGTTCTACAGCTTGCCACTGGTTATCCTGATTAAAGTCCTCAACCCGTTTACAAAGCTGATTAGCATTATTACCCGTGCGATGATTTTTGCCATGGGTCTTGGTGGCCGCAGCCACGAGCCTAACTTTGGCGAAGATGACGTACGTGGCGCTATTGGCCTTGGCTTGCACCACGGTGTGCTTGAGAAGTCTGAGCGTCGCATGCTTGATAGCATCCTTGAGCTTGATATCCTGACGGTTGAAGAAGTGATGACCCACCGTTCGCAAATCAACAGCCTTGATATCAGCCTGCCGAACGAAAAACTATTCGATATGGTTTCGCTTTCAACCCACTCACGTTTGCCAGTATGGGAAGATAACCCCGACAACATCATCGGCATCATCCACGTGAAAGACTTTTACCGTGCTTACAAAGAGTGCCAACAAAGCAAACAAAAGTTTGATATTCGCAACATTATGCAAGCCCCTTACTTTGTGCCTGAACAAGCCATTGTTTCAGACCAGCTGCTTGAGTTCCGCCGCCAGCGTAAGCACATGGGCCTTGTTATTGATGAATACGGCGACATTATGGGCGTCATTACCCTTGAAGATATTCTAGAAGAAATCGTGGGTGAGATTGAAGACGAACACGATGAAATTCGCCCAACATTTATCCGCCAGAAAGACGGTAGCGTTATTTTGCCAGGGTCATTCCCGCTGCGTGATGCCAACCGTGAGTTTGACTGGCACCTACCTGATGACGAAGAATCAGTCACTGTTGGTGGCCTGCTGATTGAAAACGCCGAGCGCATCCCTGAAGTGGGTGAAAAGCTTTACATTGAAGGCTACGTGTTTGAAGTTATGGCCAAACGCCGCCAAGCCATTACCCGTGTTAAAGTGAGCCCACGTAAAGGCCACGTTGCCGACGACGAATAAAAATAATAAAGGAGCACCCATGCTCAAACGTACGACACTCCTCCCGCTTATTCTTGCAGCAGCATTAACAGGTTGCGGTAATGATAGCCCTGAAAACAGCGTTGATTACACGCCCGAGGGTACAAAAAGCTATGGGGGTGTTTATGTTTCAGCCAGCATTGGTGAGCCTTCAAACCTTATTCCGTGGTTGGCGGGTGATGCGGCTTCATCTGAAGTTACGGCCCACATCTACAACAGCCTTATTAAGTACGATAAAAACCTTGAGTTTGAAGCTGACCTTGCCCAAAGCTGGGATGTTTCAGAAGATGGCCTAACCCTTACCTTCCATTTGCAGCCTGATGCCAAATGGTCAGACGGTACACCCTTTACCGCACACGACGTGATGGCCACCTATAAAACCATTACCGACCCCAACACCCGTACACCGTACGCCCAAAAATATACCATCGTAAAAGAAGCTAAGGTTCTGGATGACCATACCTTCCGTGTCACTTATGCTGAGCCTTTTGCCCCAGCGCTGGCCTCATGGGCGCAACTGGCGATTTTGCCAAAGCATAAACTGGATGAAGCGGAAGACATTAACACCGCTGAACTTGTGCAAACACCGCTTGGCACAGGCCCTTACAAACTACAAAAGTGGAAGCGCGGCCAAGAAATCCAGCTGATTGCGAACCCTGATAGCTTTGAAGGCCGCCCGAACATTACACTCCTGCGTAACCGCCTGATTACCGACCTTGACGCCCAGTTTTTGGCTCTTCGAAAGGGCGAGATTGATAACATGGGCCTAAAGCCTATCCAATATGAGCGCCTAACCAACAAGGACTCATTCACAGATCGTTTTGCCAAATACCGCTACATGGGCCGCCTATATGTTTACATGGGCTTTAACCTCAAGCATGACCTGTTTAAAGATAAGCACGTACGCCAAGCCCTAAGCTTTGCCACCCCACGTGAAACTATTATTAACGGTATTTTGATGGGCCACGGCGTGGCTTCATTCGGGCCATTTGTGCCTGAAACTTGGGCCGAAAACCCAAACCTAAAACCGTACCCACAAGACTTTGCTAAAGCAAAAGAACTGCTTGCTGATGCTGGCTGGAAAGATACCGACGGAGACGGCATTTTGGATAAAGACGGTAAGCCCTTCCAGTTTACAGTAGTCACCAACCAAGGGAACGACCAACGCATTAAAACGGCTGAAATCATGCAGCAGGCCTTTAAAAAGGTGGGCGTAGACATGAAAATCCGTGTGCAAGAATGGGCAACCTTCATCGAGAACACCATCCATAAGCGTGACTTTGACGCCGTCATGCTTGGTTGGTCACTCCCTGTTGAGCCTGACCCTTACGACGTTTGGCACTCAAGCAAAACAGGCCCACGTGAGTTTAACTTTGTAGGTTACAACAACCCTCGTGTTGATGAGCTTATTACCAAAGCCCGCCAAACCTTTGACCAAGCTGAACGCCAAAAGTACCTATGGGAATTCCAAGAAATTCTGCACGATGAGCAGCCATACTTATTCTTGTTTAGCCCCAATAGCCTTGTGGCCATCCACCGCCGTGTAAAAGGTGTTGAGCCAGCGCCGGCTGGTATTGGCTATAACTTTGAAGATTGGTACATCCCAGAAAGTCAGCGTTTATATAACGCCGACATGATTGTGCAATAAGGGTTTAAATAATGCTGCGCTACGTTCTTTACCGTCTGGTTAACCTTTTCCCGCTGCTGATTGGCATTACGCTGATTAGCTTTTTGGTGATTCAACTTGCCCCCGGCGAGCCTGTAACCATGGATATGGCGATGGACCCTAACGTTTCGGTTGAAGCGATTGAGAAACTACGTGCCCACTATAACCTTGATAAACCCGTTTACATGCAATACTGGCTATGGCTAAAAGATATTGCCGTGCTTGATTTTGGCCAGTCATTCCACCCTGATGGCCGCCTTGTGCTTGATAAAATTGCCGAGCGTCTGCCCGTTACGTTGTGGATGAACATTATTGGCCTTGTGCTGGTGCTGTTGGTGGCAATCCCTATTGGTGTGGCCTCTGCCCGCTGGCAGGACTCTAAGTTTGACCGCACCATGACCGTTTTTGTATTTATCGGCTTTGCGGCCCCTGGTTTTTGGGTTGGCCTACTATGCATGATTTACTTTGGGGTAAACCTTGGGTGGATTCCGATTTCAGGTATCTCAAGCTATGGGTCTGAAAACTGGCCATTTTGGAAGCAACTTCTTGATTGGTCGCACCACTTAGCCGCGCCTATTTTAATTGGTGTGCTGGGCTCACTTGCGGGTATGAGCCGCTACATGCGTTCATCAATGCTTGATGTTGTGCGCCAAGATTACATTACAACCGCTCGTGCCAAAGGCGTGCCTGAGCGTACAGTGTTTTACAAACATGCCCTGCGCAATGCGCTATTGCCGGTGATTACTATTTTGGGTTTATCAATCCCGGGGCTTATTGGGGGCTCGGTGATTTTTGAAAGCCTATTCTCAATCCCGGGGATGGGTAAGCTCTTCTTTGAAGGTGTGATGCAGCGTGATTACCCGCTGATTATGGGTATTTTAACCATTGGTGCCCTACTGACCCTGCTTGGTAACCTAATTGCTGACCTTGCCTACGGCTTTGCCGACCCACGTATTCGCTTTGGAGGCCAATCATCATGAGTGTAGCCAGTCAAACCACAGAAACACAAACCGCTACGGTTGAAACCACAGCAGATCATCTGCCGTCATTCCACCAGCGTATGTTTGCTAATAAGCTAGCGTTCTTTGGGGTACTGATTATTGCCATTATGGCGGTGCTTGCCATCCTAGCCCCGTGGATTGCCCCTTTCGACCCGAACGAAATTGACTATACCCGTATGCTTCTTCCACCTTCGCCTGATCACATCATGGGAACAGACGACCGTGGGCGTGATGTATTCTCTCGCATGCTGTACGGGGCGCAGATTTCACTTTTGGTAGGTTTTGTGGCTGTGGGCATCTCATCAGTGATTGGCATCTTCTTTGGGGCCATTGCGGGCTTTTACGGCGGTAAGGTGGATAGTTTCTTGATGCGCTTTGTTGATGTGATGCTGGCCTTCCCATCATTCTTCCTGATTTTGGCCGTGATTGCCTTCCTTGAGCCTTCAATCTACAACATTATGATTGTGATTGGCCTTACCAGCTGGATGGGCGTCACACGCCTTGTACGTGCTGAGTTTTTAAGCCTACGCCAGCAAGAGTTTGTGATGGTGGCTGAAACGCAAGGCGTTTCAAACGCACGCCTCATGTGGCGCTACATGCTGCCAAATGCCATGAGTCCTGTATGGGTTAACATCACACTGGGTATTGCCGCCGCTATTTTGGTTGAGAGTGGTTTGTCATTCCTTGGTATTGGCGTACAACCGCCAAACGCCAGCTGGGGTAACATCCTGACCGATGGTAAGGCTAATATTGAAATTGCATGGTGGCTGAGCTTCTTCCCCGGGTTTGCAATCTTGCTGACCGTCCTAGGCTACAACCTTCTGGGTGAAGGCCTGCGCGACGTGCTTGACCCACGCCTACGTAAATAACAATCTAGCACTTACTTAAAGTTTGCTGTGTACCACTGGGTAATGGCTTGGCCAATGGCATCGCCATGTTCTTCAGGCAGGTAATGATACCCCTTACCCACATTCACCGAAGTCACCTCAGGCGTATTCTTTTTGTAGTATTCAACCAGTGCAGGCTTATTGAATAGGCCCGGCTCACCGTACAAAAACAACTTCGGAATATCATGACTATTTAAAAACCACTTGGCATAAGCCTTGGTGCGAAGGTCCATAGTGTTTGGCTTACCACCAATTGGCAGCAGGTTCGGGAACACAAGCAGCACATGACGGTTCTGCTTATTTTCAAATGGTGCACGGTAAACTTTTTCAGCCTCTGGCGTCAGGCCATTCACGGTACCTGTTTGCACAAACAGCTCAACAAAGCCGTTGCCATCAATAATCATGTTTTGCTTAAAGTCAGGGTGACGAATGTTCTGGAAAAACTGTCCCGCACGGCCAAGGTCTTGGGTGCTTTTAATGGGTAGGACTGGCGGTACTAAGCTTTCCATAAACACAATCCCCTTAATACGCTCAGGGTTTTGTGCGGCGTAATGGAAGGCCAACATGCTTGAGAAATCATGAATCACCAGCACGACTTTTTCTAGGTTTTGCTGGTCTATAAAATCGCTCAGTACATTATAAAAGCCTTCGTAGTTTAGCGGTGGGCTTGGCTTATCAGAGTAGCCATAACCTGGCCAGTCAAAGGCATAAAAGGCGCTGACTTGCTCAACATATGGCAGAGTGTGGCGCCACATGTAGCTTTGGGTGGGGTTCCCATGCAGGAAAATCATGGCTGAGTTATCATCACTCGTCCCGCCTGAAACATAGTAAATCTTATGGCCATTAATCTCGGTGTATTGAGGGGCGTAGGGCATCACATCGCGCGACACTTGGTCAGAGGGCTCAAGTGCACTATTCGCTTTTTGAAGATCCTTGGTAAATTCTTCCACGGTTGGCAGGTCGGTGGTGCGGCTTACAACAAAGCCAAGGCCAGCGGCCAGCGCCACAAGAAGAATCACAAATGCGGGTAATGTTACTTTTTTCATGCTTTTAGGATACGCAAATTTACGCCTTATAGGCAAATTAATATACGTATGCATTTACGCCAGCAGGCATTAATACCCCTTAGGGATACTCCTCCTCAAGACGATCCATATCTAAAAACGCAAGCCAAGTATCGTGCAAGCTTCGCTTCGGGTAAGCCTTTGCAATCGCCTTCAGGTTATACTGGGACGGTACAAAAGGTTGCCGTTTAAGCGGCATGCCGGCTTCAGCAGGGGTTTTATCGGCCTTCTTTATATTACAGTCGCTGCACGCTGCAACGGTATTAAGCCAATTTAAGTGCCCACCTCGGCTTTTGGGATAAACATGGTCAAGGGTCAGGGTCACACCATCTCTAAAGCCGTTAATTTGGCCTTCTTCGCCGCAATATTGGCAAGTAAAGCTATCCCGTAGGTACAGGTTAAAACGGTTAAATGGTGGTGTTTTTCGGGGCATGACATACTCTTTCAGTGCAACAACACTAGGTATTTTCATGCTCATTGTGGGGGAATGAACCTCGTCGTTATATTCAGCGACAACATTCACGCGATCTAAGAATAGCGCCTTCACGGCTTCTTTCCACGAAACAATAGACAACGGGAAGTAACTCAACGGCTGATAATCAGCATTGAGAAGCAGTACAGGCCTATTTGGTATGGCTGCTATGGTGTTGAATCCGAGTCCTCCTTATCTTGTGCCGTACGATTTCGGCATACGGGCTTATTATCTTATGTAAAGCCGCACAAGTTGCACGGCTTAAACCGGGCATATTTATGTTATTTAATAACAACTTAGAAGGTCAGAAACCACCTCGCTGCGCACAACATCTTCTTCTTCAAACTCAGTAATGCCTACACGCTCTAGGCCTTTAAATCGCTCAATTGCGTCGGCAAGGCCGTTCTTGGTGCCTTCGGGCAGGTCGCTTTGGGTTACGTCGCCACACAGCACCATTTTGCTGTTAAAGCCAATACGGGTCAGTAGCATCTTCATGCCTTCAGGTGTTACGTTTTGAACTTCATCAGCAATGATAAAGGCGTTTTGGAAGGTACGGCCACGCATGTGGGCAAAGCTTACAAATTCAATCACCCCTTCTTGAAGGTACTTTTTAACCTTTTGTTGGCCTAGGCGCTCGGCGAACACCTGCATGCATGGGCGTAGGAATGGGTCTAGCTTATTTTCAAGGCTACCTGGCAAAAAGCCTAGGTTTTCACTAGTGGCAGAAAGTGCTGGGCGTGTGATGATAATCCGTGTGAATTTTTGTTCTTTCAACCCCTCAACCGCACGCACACACGCAAGGTAAGTTTTGCCGGTGCCTGCTGGGCCCGAAACAATCGTTACGTTTTTATTATCAATGTGTGAAAGGTAGTCGGCTTGAGTGGGGGTGATTGGGCGTACGTTTTTCACGTAGCGTTGTTCTTCTTCGCGGATAAGTTTTACGAGATTATCCTGTTCACGGTATTTGCGCTTCGACATAGTGAAACCCCTATTTTTATTATTGGTGGCTTAGTTGTTAAGCAGTAGTTGCGCATACTTTGCGCACATATACATATGTGGGGGATATTTTCAGTGAAGAGACAGGCCTCCTTTCCGCTGTGACGGCGGATCTGGCCGTGGACGAATGGCATAATGCCCTGTCCGGTACTCGGCAAGTCCAAACACAGCATGTTGTGTTTTTTGACCTAATACATACATCATATAGGCCTAAATCATGGCCTGCAACAGATTATTGCATACAATTAAATTTACATATCACCCCCCTGTGACGGAAAGTATACAGATACTACAGGAAACCAATAGCAGCCTTAGTTTGTGCTGTTTGGGATGAGATTTTTTATTTTCGAGGATATGAGATGCGCAGTGTAGTTCTCTACATGAGCAGGCGAATGACGAGGAAAATGAATAAGGTCGCCCAAATAAGCCAAACTAAGTGTCCAGGAATTGAATCGTCGCAAGCTTTTTGTATAAAGGGCTCTTTTTCAAAAGCTCGCTGTGCGTGCCCTCTGCAACCAGTTCACCATGGTCTAGCACCAAAATACGGTCGGCGTTTTTCACGGTGGCTAGGCGGTGGGCAATGGTGATAACCGTCTGCTGGCCCTTAAGCTCGTTCAAGGCGGTTTGCAGGGCTTTTTCAGCAGCAGCATCTAGGTGGCTTGTGGCTTCATCAAGCAGCAGAACTTCAGGCTGGCAAAGCAAAGCCCGGGCCACAGCAATACGTTGACGCTGACCACCTGACAAACGTGTGCCACGCTCACCAATTTGTGTTTTATACCCTTGGGGCAGCTGCTCAATAAACGCGTGCGCTTGAGCGGCTTTGGCCGCAGCGTGAATAGCATCTTCGGTGGTGCTCTCAACACCGTAGGCAATGTTTTCATCCACGCTACCTGAGAATAGGAAAATATCCTGCGAAACTAACGCAATGCTGCCACGAAGCTCAGTAAAGCTGAGCTCAGGCAGGCTTACGCCATCAAGGGTAATACGGCCCTTTTGTGGGTCGTAATAACGCAAAATAAGGTCAATTAGGGTGCTCTTCCCTGCGCCAGAAAGGCCAACTATAGCCACAGTTTCACCAGCTTTAATATCAAAGCTTAGGTTACGCAAAACGGGGGCTTCTTGATTAGGGTAGGCAAATTCAACCTCGTCAAAGGCAATGCTACGGCCATTGTCACGCTTAGGCAGAAGCTTTGTATGCTCAGGCGCCGTAAGGGCGGGCTTTTCATCAAGCAGGCTAAACAAACGCTCGGCTGCACCCGCTGCTGTTTGCAATGATGAAAACACCTCAACCAAGCTGCCAATACCAAGGGCGGCGATAAGCGAGTACATAAGGAAGGCCGTAAGCTCACCCGTTGAAATACGCTCAGCCTCAACAGCGAGGCCCCCGACCCACAATACCGCTGCAACCGCACCAAAAACACATACCGTTGCAAAAGCAAAAAACAAGCCACGGGCTTGGTTATAGCGCTGAGCCAGTTTCAGTTGTTCACCCATGGTGGCATTAAACTTTGCAGTTTCTTGGGCTTCTTGGTTAAAGGCTTGTACCACACGAATACCATTGAGGCTTTCGGTTACTTGGGCAGCACTTTCGGCAATTTGTTGCTGCATCAGGCGGCCATAACGGCGCACATAGCGGCCAAAGGCAATAGCAACCACCATCACGCCGAGTACCACGGCTAAAATCACCACTGACAAATGCCAGCTGGTTAAAATCATCAGTGATGCCCCGCCCAAAGCTTGGAAAAACCCACGCAGACCAATAGGTAGGCTTACATCAAGACCGTGCTGCAATACGGCAATATCAGCCGTTAAGCGTGAGGTAATATCCCCCATGCGGTGCTTTTGGAAAAAATGCCCATCAAGCTTAAGCACGTGCGCATACACACGCTGGCGAATAGCCATGACAATTTCTTCACCCAGCATTTTAAAGTTGAGGGTTCTAAAATATGTACCTGCGGCCATCAGGCTTACAAAAATAAGGAAAATGCTAAGCGCATGGCTTAGGGCCATAGCGTCTAAACTGGTAAAGGTTTTATCAACCAACACACGTACGCTTTGCACCACGCCTAAAAGGCCAGCAACGCTGACGGCACTGGCTACAAGGGCAATCACAGCACGCTTACGCTTGCCTGCCATAAATGGGCGCAGGCGCTGGTATACCTTAACAGTATCGTGCTTAGGCTTTGCGGCTTCAGTGGTTGAAGCTTTGCCTGTGCTGGCGGGGTCTTGGATCATATGGTGGCGTTGTTCCTAAAGGGTTGGGCTAAAACACTGGGGCATCTTCGGCTTCTTCAGCCATAATCTTTAAATTCGTTAAAGCCTGCTTTGCTTGATCAAAGTCAAAACCACGGCGCAGTAGAAAACTAATACGCTTGCGGTATTCATTTGGTGGCAACGAACCTTCAACAAGACCATAGCGACGTTCAAGAAGCTCGGTTGCTTTTTCAGTCCAGGTAGGTTCGGCTTGGCTATCGATTTTTTCTTCAAACTTATCAATAGCGGCTTCAACGGCTTTTTCAGCCACGCCCTTTTGCTTAAGCGTATTACGAATACGCAGCTTGCCCCACCCTGCTAGGCGTGCTTTATCGCTCACGAAGTGGCGTGCGTATTTGGCATCGTCTAGGTATTCAAGGTTTTTTAATCGGGAAAGGGTCGTCTGGACTTCAGCTTCAGCGTACCCTTTTTGGGTAAGCTTTTGCTGCATTTCTTGTTCGCTATAGTCGCGGCGGCCAAGCATATACATGGCCACCTCGACTGCAGATCTTTTTTGCTTCATCTAACTCAGATGCCGCAAGTTACGCTGACTTTTCAGTCGCCTCTTCAGCTGTCGCTTCTAGCGGCTTGCCTGAGATTTCAGCGCGGATTTTAGCTTCTAGTTCAGCGGCGGCTTCTGGGTTGTCCTTCAGCCACTGGCGTGCGTTCTCGCGGCCTTGGCCGATACGGGTTGAACCCATTGAGAACCAAGCACCTGCTTTATCAACAAAGCCGTAGTTTACGCCCATGTCGAGTAGCTCGCCTGTTTTAGAGATGCCTTCACCGTAAAGAATATCAAACTCAACTTGTTTGAATGGCGGTGCAACTTTGTTTTTAACAACCTTAACGCGGGTTGAGTTACCTACAACTTCGTCTTTGTCTTTCAGGGCGCCAATACGACGGATGTCAAGACGTACTGAGCTGTAGAACTTCAGGGCGTTACCACCGGTTGTTGTTTCTGGGTTACCGAACATTACGCCAATCTTCATACGAATTTGGTTAATGAAGATAACTGTACATTCAGTACGAGAGATAGAACCTGTTAGCTTACGTAGGGCTTGGCTCATCAAACGAGCTTGTAGACCCATGTGAGAGTCACCCATGTCGCCTTCTAGCTCAGCGCGAGGCGTTAGAGCCGCCACAGAGTCAACTACCACAAGGCCCACAGCGCCTGAGCGCACTAGGGTGTCGGTAATTTCAAGGGCTTGCTCACCGCTGTCTGGCTGAGAAACCAAAAGCTCGTGCACGTTTACGCCTAGTTTTTCAGCGTATTGTGTGTCAAGCGCGTGCTCAGCATCAACAAAAGCACATGTCATGCCTTTTTTCTGTGCTTCAGCAATTGCGTGTAGCGTTAGGGTTGTTTTACCTGATGATTCAGGACCGTAAATTTCAATAATACGACCTTGTGGAATACCGCCAATACCAAGGGCAGCATCCAGGCCGATTGAACCAGTTGAAATGGCACTAATGTTTTTAACTACTTGGCCGTCTTCCATTTTGAAAACAGCACCTTTACCGAACTGGCGTTCAATTTGTGACAGAGCTGCATCGAGCGCTTTTTGCTTGTCCATTTCAACCTCTCATTTTTAACTAATTTTGATGTTGCAAAACAGTACCACACCCCCTGCCCTTATGCAACAAAACAGCACGTTAAAACGCCCCATTTGGCGGGGTATTTTTAGGCTGTGAATATCATGATGGAAAACAAAGCTTTAGCACATAATATGGCAAATAGCACGGCACGCACATGACCTAGAAGGTCATGTAGGTAAAGTCTTTTCTCTGGAGGCTTTGCAGTGAACGGCCCTCAATCTCGCCAAGCGGCTGTAGGGCTGGGCCTACAGGTTCGGCCAATACGTAGTTTTGGCCATCAAGCTGAATGTTCACATCGCCCGGTTGCATGGCCGTTGCCACCCCTACAAAAGCATGGCCAGGCACAATCACCATCACCATTGGCGTTTGCGGGAACATGTTTCTGAGGATACTCAGCAGTGCCACACTTTTTGAGTCGCAGTCGGCAATATTCCGTGAAAGCAACTCTACCGGTGTTGCATAGCCTGAGCCGTTTGAGTTTTCACGGTTTTTCAAAGTGTCGTATGGGATGCTTTGCAAAAACTCGAGCGCATAGTTGATTTTTTGGCGTGGCGACATGCCTTCGGTGTTCTTTTCAATCGCCTCAGCCACAGGGCGCACACGGGGGGCGTAAAGGTTTGCAATGGCCATATAGTCAGGCAGTCGGCCCCAGCGTTTATCAATGGTGTATAGGCGCTCAGTACTATATTTAAGCTCAGCTTTTTTCATATAGTCTTCAACCGCACGGCGCTCAGCGTCAATTTCGGATTGGGTGGCATGGCCCGAGAAACGAATTTCATAGGCACGCTCACGTGGTGTTACGTGCACTTTAATGCGGTGGCTTAGCGGGCGATACAGCCGCATTACTTCAGTGATGTAGCGCTGCTCTTCTTTTAAATCAAACTTCTGAAATTCACGGTTTGAGGTTTGCGCCATATGCTTTTTAAGCTCAAAGCTCATGGTTTGCTCTTCACCGTTACGGCTTAGCCATTTGTAATGGTATGCAAAGGTATGGCCACGGTAGCCTGTTCTGAAATCAAGCTGCTTACCGTTTAAAATTTCCACAGCAAAGCTAGGGGGAGTCGTAAGCGAAAGTGCCCCTAGCAACAAAACCATGGTGAGTGTGTAAAATACTGCCCTCATAATCTCTTATAGGGTGGCCTGTTAACAGGTTTACTGAATGGTTACGAAGAAGTCGTAACGCACAATAACTTCACCCTCACGCTGTAGGGTGTAGGTTGCTGTCCACTCGCCTGCTTCTGGCCATACATCAGGCTGGAAGCTGGCATTGGCAAAGCTTGTCCAGAATGGGGCATCGGCAAAGTGTACGCGCTCATTCTCAAACCATTCTTGCCCATTTGGCTTTTTAATGGTCAGGGTTTCTTTATCGCCCTTTTGCACGCCAAACACCTTAACCCATGCTGTAAGGCTGCGGAGTGAACGTGGCAGCGCCTGCGTGACGCTGGCGTCATAGTCAATATCGTGTGCTGTTGGGTAGCCTTGGGCAAATGACGCTGCCATAATACCTACAGGTGGGTATGGGTACGCCGAACGCCACAAAGGCTTATCGTTCAACGAAAAACATTCGCTTGGCTTATTAAGGGTACGGCCGCTGAATGGGTCTACCGGAATATTCTTGTTGGTCACTTCAAAGTAAAACTTAGGGGCCTCGGTCGAGCCACTGCTGCCCACTTGGCCAAGCACGTCTCCAGCGCGCACAGTGTCGCCAGCTTTAACGCTAATTGTGTTCTCGCGCATGTAGCAGTACTTTGTGCTGTAGCTTGGGTTGTGGCGCACCACCACGTGGTTACCACACGCACGCTTGCTTGACTTGCTGTACTGGCGGCCTTCGTCAATACCGTCTTCAACATAGGTCACGCGGCCATCAGCTGCCGCAAGGACTGACTTGCTCATACGGGCTGTTTTACGGTCGGTAAAAACAATCTCAACGCCGTTTGTGCCGGGGCGTGTGCGGTGGCCACATTTGTAATCAACTGGGAATACGGGATCAGTGCCAAGCTTAAGGTCAGGGTAGTTATCAATAAAACAATCTTGGAACAGCTTACAAGCCAATGGCCAGTCAAGCTGTGGGGCTGCATCGGTATTTCCAGCCTGTGCACCCTGAGCTTGGGCCTGTGGAGCAATAGCAACCATAGAGGCCACAGCAACTGTTAGGCCTAATGCCGCAAGTTTAAGGGAATGTTTTGGGAAAATAATCGTCATCATGCAGTCCGGTAAGTGGTGTCTGCGGTGGGACTCGAACCCACACTGGAAGGATTTTAAGTCCTTTGCCTCTACCGATTGGGCTACGCAGACAGTGTTTTGGTTTTACTTAATTTTTGTTATGGGCGCAACGGCAAACACACAGCTTGCCTAATTTGTTAGCGCTTTGTTTTAAACCTGTTACACCGCAGCTGCTTGTGGCCAAGCATCTGGGGCGTCAATAATTTCGGCTTCTAGGTCTTCAAGCATTTGGCCAATGGCGTGAGCCGCTTTGTGCACAGCCTCTTGATCAACACTACGAATCACAAGGGTTACGGTTGGCTTGCCGTCTTTCAAAAATGGGTACGAGCCAATATCAACTTTGGTATTAGCATTTTGAATAGCTTCTAGCTGAATACCAATTTTGCCTTCGCTGGTATGGGCCGTAAAGCTTACTTCTTGAATAGGCTCACCCTCTTCCAAAGTTGGGAGTGCTACATCAAACATTGATTGCATTACACGTGGGATGCCCGCCATCACATAAACGTTTTCCATACGGAAGCCCGGTGCCACTGAAACGCTGTTTTCAAGCAGGTCAGCACCAACGGGGAAGTCGCACATGCGGTAGGTGGCTTCGGTTGCACGATCACCGTAATGAGCTTTAAAGGCAGAGACTGTTTTGTCGTCACGGTAAATCTCAACACCAAAAGCCTTCGCAACGCAGCGGGTTGTAATATCGTCGTGGGTTGGGCCAATACCACCAGTGGTGAAAACATATGTATGCTTTTTACGGAATTCATTCACAGTGTCGATAATCGCTTCAGGCGTATCAGCAATAATGCGGCATTCAACCACTTTAATCCCACGGTCAGAGAGTTTCTTTGCAATGTAAGGCAGGTTTTTATCTTCCACACGGCCCGAAAGCAGCTCGTTACCGATAAGGATAACCCCTGCTGTAAGCTTGTTGGTTTTATTTTCCGCCTGTTTATTTGCTTGCGACATTGCATGCTCCTTCGGGTTCATATATGGTCTTTTGCAAGTTTAGCCCTTGTGGGCATAGCTACAAATTTACTTTTGCAAATACATAGAGCTTGTATTGTAGTAAAACCGAAGGCATAAGCAAAGTTATAAAACAAGAAAGGATGTTTCAGATGCACCCAGCGATTGATAGCCTATTTCTCGCGCTTGAGGCGCCTTTTAGCCATATCCTTGATGACGATGCCAAGCAAGTATGCTTCCTGCGTGCTGAGCTTCACCCGTCTATGGCCGAAGTTTTGGCCGACCACACCGTGATTTGCGAACAGCCTTTTAAACCAGATTTCAACTTACTTCAGCGCGCTGGCCTTGATGCCGTGCCGGCCATTGAAAACACCCCAAAGGCTGACGTTGTGCTTTACCTTGCAACCCGCAACCGTGAAGAAAACAGCTACAACCTTGCCCGTGCTATGGGCATGCTTAAGCCTGGTGGCAAACTTGTTGCAGCTCAACACAACAAGCTTGGCGCTGGCCAGCTTGAAAAAGACCTTAAAGCCCTTGCCGGCTCTGTTGAAGTTTTTAGCAAAAAACACTCACGCGTGTTGCTTGTTGAAAAACACGACAATATTAACAGCGAAGTTTTGAATGACTACCTAACAAGCGGCAAGCCGCACAAAGTGCAGCAAACCCCACTTTACACAAAGCCTGGCCTATTTAGCTGGAAGCAAGTTGACCTTGGTTCTCAAATGCTGGCCGATGTTATTGAACAAGAAGACCTTCACGGCGTAGGCGCAGACTTTGGCGCTGGTTGGGGCTTCCTTGCGCACCGTGCATTAAAACTTTCACCCCGTATTACGGAACTTCACCTTTACGAGGCTGACAAAAACGCTCTTGATATGTGCATGCACAACCTGAGCAGCATTAAAACCAAGCTTGTGCCCCACTGGGCTGACTTGGTGCAGGACCCTATTGAAGGCCAGTTTGATTTTATTATCACCAACCCACCACAACATACCATTACAACCCAAAGCACTGCCCTGCCTTTGCAAATGACCGACATTGCCGCAAAGCATCTAAAACCGGGCGGCGTGATGTGGCTTGTAACCAATCGCCAAGTGCCTGTTGAGCGCATTCTTGAAAAACATTTCCGTAAGGTGGTTGATTTAGCAGAAGACAAACACTATAAAATCTTCCGCGTCGTAAAATAAATCTTTACCGCATAGGGCGTTAAGCCCTTCTATAACTCAAGATTGTGTTGTGCTGGTCACAGCCCGCTTGTTTTAAAACCACACGTTGGCATGGTTCTCGCATCTCTAAAATTAAGAGAGGGAAATGTTAACCCCTTAAAAGACAACACCTTTTAGGGCAAACATTGAACCTAAACAACGCTATTGGGACCATTGCCGACCACTTGCTTTTTTGCAACCGCCGTGGGCATACTCAATAGGATAGGAGATAGAACCATGGTAAAACTTACAGAACGCCTAGAGCGCACACTTGGTAAAACAGCTTTGACTGACAACAGCTCAGCCGAGCATCAGCTTGCCTTTGACGTGTGTAAAGCTGTTGACTCAGCACGTTACAACTTCGGGCTTGAGCCTGTTCATACCCTTCTCGAAAAGAATTCATCTACCCTTCTACCGATGGAATACCTACTACGTCCATCAGGTAACGACGGGAACACCCTAAACCTAGCCCAAGGCCTAAACGTTCTACGTGGCCTAGGCCTAAGCAGCATGTTTGATATGGCCGTGATTCCACGCGCAATCGAACAAGCCATGAGCTACGGTGACATGGGTCTACCAGTTTCAGTAAACATTGCGCCTGAATCAATGAACGACTCATTGTTCCTAACAGAACTTGGCAGCTACCTTTCAAACCTTAAAGCAAAGCTTGATAACCCAGCTGATGTTGTTCTGGAAATTCCATTTACAGGCCACACAACTGCTGAAGCTCAGGCTTGGATGCGACAAGTTCAAGAAATGGGCTACCGCATTGCCGTTGATAACTTTGGTAAGTTTAACCCAATCGAAACCGACACTGTTGGCCGTATTAAGCCATCATTTGTAAAGGTTGAAGGTGCCATTATTCACGATGCCCTAAACGGTGTTGTGGGTGCGCCATCAAACTTGCGCCAGTTGGTAGAAGGTGTGCGTCGCACATCACCAGAATCACAGATTATTGCCCCTTGGGTTGCCACAGTTGAGCAAGCTAAGCGCCTGCATCAGGTTTACTCAATCGATGCTGTGCAAGGCCGCGAACTGCCTAAGGATCGCAATTACTTTGCATCACAGTGGGCCTTTATGGCTTACGGCCAAGCTAAAGAAGAAGACATCTTTAACTAAGCCGCCTGTGTTAAACCTTTTTTGAGCCTTAACCCTCTCAAAAAGTAAACCGCCCCAACTGGGGCGGTTTTTTTATGGCTTAAAATCACTTGGGCAATAGTGAGTGAATAGGCACTGCGAGCCGAAAGCGAGTAGGACGGCATCCCGTGCGGCGGCGCAGTTGACGCAAAGGTTGCCGAGGGGAACTGGGGGCAACCCCAGCTTATTGCCGTAGAGCTCTCGCTCGGGCAATAAGTTAATAGTTAATTAATAACGACCACGACGGAACTCTGGTGAACGTGAACGCTCAATGTTCTCAAGGATGCTGTTAAACTTAGTGCGGTACTTCAAACGGTCTTCACGCAGGAACTTCTCGTCAATACGCCAGGCGTACACACGGTCCGTAATCAGCGAGTGAATATGAATGTACTTGCTGTCAGGCTCAGGGTAGTACTCGATGTATGCGTAAATAAGCTCACCGTATGTGCTGTTAGGCGAAGCGGCCTTAAAGTCAGCCTGTGGGTACTGCATGCGGATAAGGGCCATTGATTGCTCAAAGAATGACTTTGGCAACGTAATGTTATAAGGCACCAACTCAACCTGAATGTTTGCAGGTGGCTCGTCAAACTTAAAGCAGCCCGACAATGCCACAGACGCTGTAAGCAAAGCGCACAAAACAGGTAGTTTCATGATGTTTTTCATCGTGAGGCCCTCTCCTACAGGTTACTTAACGTCAGCAGCTTCTTCGATAGCTTCTTCGGCTTCTTCTTTAGCTTCTTCAGCGTCATCAGCTAGCTCTTCGGCTTCTTCTTCGATGATTTCAGCAGCTTCTTCAGTGGCTTGCATTTCGATGGCTTTCATCAAGCTTGCGTTCATCTCTTCGATCATGCCTTTAATGTGTGGGCCCATTTCGCCCGCTAGCTTAACGTCCTTCTTCAGGATTGTTTGCGCAGCTTCAGTTTCAAAGTACATGTTAAGGGCTGATAGTGTTTCGTGGTCAACGTGCTTCATCACAACAGCTGCCAAGATGTTTTCTAGCTTTGCGTTAATCTTAGCAAAGTCAGCATCTTCACGCTCTGAAAGGAAGTTCTCGTTGTTCTCAAGCATTGTGTTCAGTTGGTTTAGCACAACGTATCGTTTTGCGGCTTCAACGTACTCAGGGTCTTTGCCTTCAAAGCTTGGGTTTAGGTAGTGGTCTTGCATTTCGATAGCTTGCTTGCTTAGCGCTAGCAAGATAAGCACTGGCATGGCTTGCTGCTTCGGAATGTTAAGCTCGTCTGCAATCATGTTCAGGCGGTCTTCGTCTGGAGTAATGCGGTCATTTGAAAGTTTAAGAATAACTTCACGTAGTTCGTCAGCGCCTTTTTCTTGGTCAAAGTTCGCACGAAGAGACTCCATAGTCCCAATGCGGTTTAGGTGCTGGGCGTAAACTTTAATAGCCACGTTAATTTCGCTGTTGGCGTTCATGATTTGGTCCATGTATTCGCCTGCTTCAAAGTCACGCTTTGATTGCAGTTCTTCTACTGTGTAGGTATCCAGCACAGCTTCAAGGATGTGGGCGTTCACAGCGTCTAGGTGCTTGTTAACAATCTCAACAAGTTCTTCACGCTGGTCTTCAGGTGTACCTTCAGCGGCAAACTTAACTTTAAGCTGGCCAATAAAGCGTGTGCGTAGGTCTTGCACCTTATTGAACTGCGGTGCGAAAGTTTCCATCGCCAATTGTTCTTTTTCGTCTACCTTGTGGGTGTACCGTGCAAAGCCTGCGGCTGCCGCTACAATACCAACAATAACAAGAGCTGAAATTACCTTTTTACAACGCATTTTGGGAAGTTTCCTTTAACCAACTTATTTAAATCTATTATTCTGTTGAAAGCCTTTATGAAAGACTGAGCCTACAGACTAGCACACAGCTTGCCGACTGTCATATCTCTTTTACGCCCAAAGCCTTTTACTTTACGTACCTCAAAACCTACATCCTGCAGGCCTCGGCGCACAAACCCTGCGGCCGTAAATGTTGCAAATGTGGTACCAGCCATACTCAACTTTGCCATATTTTCAAAAACTTCAGGGGTCCACATATCTGGGTTTTTAGAGGGTGCAAACCCATCAAGGAACCATGCATCAGCGGGTTTTAGCCCTTCTGCCTTTGCTGTTTTAAGCATATCTAGCCCCTCACCTATAAATAAACTAAGCGTCAAACCTTCAACAATTTCAATATGATACCACCCTTCTTGCAGGGTATTACGTGGGTATTTTTCCAGAAACGCATCAACTTCCGCCTCCACCCCTTGCCAAACCCGCAACGACTTTTCCATATCCGCAAAACCTAGGGGGTATTTTTCTACAGATACGAAATTAATTGCGTTTTTTCGGTCTGATTTATTCCATAATTGAAATAACACCAAGAAATTAAGCCCCGTACCGAAGCCAAGTTCATAAATTGTGTGGGGGGTTTGCTGGTTTTGCAGGCGTTCGGGCAGGTTATTGCCTTCAAGGAAGACATAGGTACTTTCAGCCAAGCCATCTTCAGCTGAAAAATACACATCATCAAACTGGGTCGAAACAGGGGTTGCCCCCTTCCAGATTAGATCCGCCATTGCATTACACCTTTAGTGCGTGGGCAACCTTGCCTTGCGGGCTTTTACCAACGAGGCTTGCGGCATAATGCGCTGTTTCAATAAGCTTTGGCATAGCAAGGCCAGTTTCAAAGCCTTCACAGTTCAGCATATACACAACGTCTTCTGTGGCCACGTTACCGCTGGCACCTTTGGCATAGGGGCAACCCCCTAGGCCTGCGGTTGAAGCATCAAACACACGAATACCCATTTCAAGCCCTGCGTATATATTAGCAATGGCTTGGCCATAGGTGTCGTGGCAGTGCAGTGCCAGCTTTTCAACTGGGACTTCTTCCAAAACGGCCTTGAGCATTTTCTTGGTAGATTTTGGCGTACCTACACCAATCGTATCGCCGAGTGAAATTTCGTAGCAGCCAATTTGCAATAGCTTAGCTGCGACTTCGGCAACTTTAGCAGCCTTAACATCGCCGCTATAGGGGCAACCAACCACAGTTGAAATATAACCACGCACCTTAATACCGTGTTGGTTTGCAAGGTCAAACACTTCTGCAAAGCGTTTGTAGCTTTCAGCGATGGTGACGTTTGTATTTTTAATATTAAACTCGTCAGAGGCGGCTGTAAAAATAGCAACTTCTTTCGCACCTGCAGCAATAGCATCTTCCATACCGCGGGCATTTGGCACAAGCACAGGCAGGTTTACACCTGCAAACTTAGGCAGTGAGGCAAGCACACTAGCGGTATCCGCCATTTGCGGCACCCACTTAGGTGAGACAAACGCCCCTGCTTCAATCGTTTTATGGCCGCAGTCGGCAAGGCGCTTAATAAGCTCAACACGCTGCGCGACAGTCAGCATTTTACTTTCGTTTTGCAGGCCGTCACGTGGGCCAACCTCAACAATGCGCACAAACTCTGACATTACTTAGCAACCTTTTCTGCCATTTCAGGCTTTTCAGCAGCTGGTGTAAACCCAAGCAAAACAGCATCTTTATCAACTGTTTCACCTACTTTAAAGAAGAGTTCATCCACCGTGCCATCAGCAGGTGCTGTAATGTGGTGCTCGGTTTTCATCGCTTCCAAAATCATAAGGCTTGTGCCTTTTTCAACCTTAGCGCCCGCTTTCGCCGTCACCTTCACCACTTTACCAGGCAGTGGTGCGCTTAGCTTACCTAGAACGGCTGTATCGTCCGCTTCTAGCTCGTTTTCAGGCTCAAGGGTTAGGATGCTGTGCCCAAAGGTTGAGAACACATGCAGTGCGCCCTCGTCTTCAATAATTGTCGCCACTGATTTATGCCCATCAATCACCGCTTCAACCATTTCGCCGTATACAGTACCGTGGGCCACGGTGCCATCGTCAAACGCCCAGTTATCGCCCTTGGCTTTTGCGCTTAGTTCGTCATCAACAAACGGAATACGAATAGACGCTGAGCCACCCAAACGCCAGCCACGCATATCGGCCCACGGTGAGTGTGGGTCGTCATCGCTTAGGGGTTGGTGCTCGGCCAAAGTTTCAAGCCAGTAAAGGGCAGCTAGCTTTTGGTTATCAACATGCTGAATTTCAGGCATCAAAAAGGCTGTTTGATCACGCTCAAGCAGCTTGGTGTGGACGTTACCCTCGGCAAAGTCCTTGTACTTCATAATGTTTGCAAGGTACGCCGCATTAGTATCAACACCCACAATTTGCGTATCGTGCAGGGCTTTTTGCATGTATTGCAGCGCTGCATTTCGGGTTGGGCCCCAGGTAATAATTTTCGCAATCATAGGGTCGTAGTGGTGGCTAATGGTGTCACCCGCTACAACGCCTGTATCAACACGCACGTATTGGTTTTCTTCCGGGAACTTGCAATGTAGCAATGTACCTGTTGAAGGCATAAAGTTTTCGTGCGGCACTTCGGCGTACAAGCGTACTTCAAGGGCATGCCCTTCAAAGGTTAGCTCTTCTTGGGTAAAAGGCAGGGTATCGCCTGCGGCAACACTCAGCTGTAGTTCAACAAGGTCAAGGCCTGTAATGGCTTCAGTTACGGGGTGTTCCACCTGCAAGCGGGTGTTCATTTCCATAAAGTAGAAGTTCTCACCATCAAGCAAAAACTCAACCGTACCGGCACCTACGTAACCTACGGCTTGGGCGGCACGTACGGCAGCCTCACCCATTTGGGCACGAAGGTCTTCGCTAAAGTGCGGGGCTGGGGCTTCTTCTACCACTTTTTGGTGGCGGCGCTGTAGTGAGCAATCACGCTCGAACAAGTACACGCAATTCCCTTCGCTATCAGCAAAGATTTGAATTTCAACGTGGCGCGGGGTGCCAAGGTATTTTTCAACCATCACTTCGCCGTTACCAAAGCTGCTTTCGCCTTCACGCTGGGCTGCGGCGTAAGCGTCGGCAAACTCAGTGGCTTTTTCAACCACACGCATACCTTTACCGCCACCACCTGCAACGGCTTTTAGTAGCACAGGGTAGCCAATTTTATCGGCGGCCTTTTTAAGGTCTTTTTCTGATAAATCGCTGCCATATGCACCCGGTACTGTAGGTACGCTGGCTTCATCCATCAGGGCTTTGGCTTTAGCTTTATCACCCATAAGGTTAATAGCTTCAGCTGAGGGGCCGATAAAGACGATACCCGCTTCAGCGCAAGCTTCAGCAAAGGCTGTGTTTTCTGACAAAAAGCCATAGCCTGGGTGGATAGCTTCGGCTGAGGTTTGCTTGGCAGCCTCAATAATAGTTTCGTACTTCAGGTAGCTTTCCGCCGATGGTGACGCCCCAATACGCACGGCTTCATCGGCCATGAGGGTATGCAGCGCATGTTCATCAGCGTCTGAGAATACGGCAACAGTTTTAACACCAAGGTTTTGGCATGAGCGGATAACACGACACGCAATTTCGCCTCGGTTAGCAATCAGTACTTTATTAAACATCTTCATGTTATTTAACCTCCTGCTCGACCCATGCGGCACTACGTTTTTCAAGGAAGGCATTAATCCCCTCTTTTGCTTCTGGTGTGGCACGGCGCTTGGCAATAATGGTTGAGCTTTCAGCCACCACGCCTGCTTCTAGCGGGCGGTGGGCAAAGCTGTAGATAAGGTCTTTCGCAACGCCCATAGCTTCAGGGGCATTGCGTTTAATGTGTTTCAGCATATCGGCAAGGGCTGCGTTTTGGCTTACTTCATCAGCGTAAACTTCGTGCAGCAGGCCAACTTCTTGTGCTTTTTCAGCGGCAATCACTTCAGCGGTCAGGTAAAAACGGCGGGCCTGACGGGCACCCATAGCACCCAACACGTATGGCGAGATGATTGACGGCACTAGCCCAATCTTCACCTCACTTAGGCAAAACTTGCTGTTTTCAAGACCTAGGGCAATATCGCATGCGCCAACAACGCCCACACCGCCGCCATAAACAGCGCCATGCACCATGGCAATGGTTGGCTTTTTAAGTTGGTGCAAAGCATACAGCATGTCGCCTAGCTTTTTGGCGTCCATAATGTTTTCTTGTTGTGAATAGCTTGCCGCACGGCGCATCCAGTTAAGGTCACCGCCAGCGCAAAAGGCTTTACCGTTGGCACGCAGCACAAGGGCACGCACGTTGTCGTCGGCGGCTGTTTGGTTCACAGCGTCATGCATTTCGGCAATTGTGGTTTCATCCATTGCGTTCAGAACGTCAGGGCGGTTAAGGGTCATAGTCGCAATGCCCTGATGCACGGTGTATTCAATATGCTGGTAAGTCATGGTCATATAGTCCCTTCTACATTCTAAAGACGCCAAACTGCGTCTCGTCAATTGGGGCGTTAAGGCTGGCTGAAATGGCAAGGCCTAATACGTCACGGGTTTGGGCAGGGTCAATCACGCCATCGTCCCACAGGCGGGCACTGGCGTAGTATGGGTGGCCCTCTTCTTCGTATTTTTTACGCAAAGGCTCTTTAAACGCTTGGTCTTCCGAGTCGCTCCACTTATCGCCTTTGGCTTCGGCTTTATCTTTTTGCAACGTGGCAAGAACGCTGGCTGCCTGCTCGCCGCCCATCACCGAAATACGTGAGTTAGGCCACATAAACAGCATGTTCGGGCTATAACCACGGCCGCACATGGCGTAGTTCCCGGCACCAAATGACCCACCAATAAGCACGGTAAACTTAGGCACGTTGGCACAAGCCACGGCCGTTACCATTTTGGCGCCGTGCTTGGCAATGCCTTCAGCTTCGTATTTGCTGCCCACCATAAAGCCTGAGATGTTTTGCAGGAATACTAGTGGGATTTTACGTTTTGCGCACAACTCAACGAAGTGGGCACCCTTTTGCGCACTTTCTGAGAACAAAATACCGTTATTTGCCACAATACCCACAGGGTAACCGTGGATGTGGGCAAAGCCACATACTAAAGTTTCGCCGTACAGTTGCTTAAATTCATCAAACTCGCTGCCGTCAACAATGCGGGCAATAACCTCTCGCACGTCAAACGGGGTTTTAAGGTCTTGCGGCAGAACCCCGTAAATTTCTTCTGGGGCGTAGTGCGGCTCAATTGGTGATTTTGTTGTAAGCTCGGTCTTTGCAGGGCGGTTGAGGTTACGCACAATCTCACGCACTTTTTGCAAGGCTTGCTTATCGTTTGCAGCCAAATGGTCGGCCACGCCTGAGGTACGGGCGTGTAGATCACCGCCGCCAAGGTCTTCAGCGCTTACAACTTCACCCGTGGCAGCTTTTACTAGTGGAGGACCACCAAGGAAAATGGTGCCCTGCTCGCGCACAATCACAGCTTCGTCACTCATGGCTGGCACATAGGCGCCACCCGCTGTACAGCTGCCCATAACTGCGGCAATTTGTGGGATGTTTTTGGCTGACATACGCGCCTGGTTAAAAAAGATACGGCCGAAGTGGTCACGATCGGGGAAAACTTCATCTTGGTTAGGCAGGTTCGCCCCGCCAGAGTCTACAAGGTAGATACATGGTAGGTTATTTTGTTCGGCAATCTCTTGGGCACGTAGGTGCTTTTTAACGGTCATCGGGTAGTATGTCCCGCCTTTAACGGTAGCGTCGTTGGCAACAATCACGCATTCAAGACCTTCAACACGGCCAATACCGGTGATGATACCTGCGGCTGGCACTTCGTCATCGTACATACCTGTCGCCGCAAGGGCTGAAAACTCAAGGAATGGTGCGCCCTTATCTAGCAGGTTATGAATACGCTGGCGTGGCAGCAGTTTGCCACGGCTTAGGTGTTTTTCACGGGCTTTTTCGTGGCCGCCAAGGTGAATGGTTTCAAGCTTGTCGTTTAAATCATCGACGAGTTTTTGATGAAACTCAGTATTCGCCTTAAACGCATCTGAGTTAATATTTGCTTGAGATTTAATCTTGGCCATGAGGGTACGCCTATTCTGATTGTTTTTATGGCGCCAAGTATACCAAAGGTTGCCCCCTGCCAAAAGCAAAAGCCACCCGAATGGGTGGCTATTTCGCAAACAGGTTTAAGATAGCCGTACGGTTTACGCATTAGCGTAGGTTATACGTAGCTTAAACTTAATGGCTGTATTGGTGGCTTTATCAATAAAACAAAGCATTATTGCCCATATACCATCTTCACGGATGGGATAGCCCTTGGTGAAGTACATCTTTTTTGATGGGTACACAAATGCCATAGCATCAATCACATGTACGGTATCAAGGTCTTCATCAGTCGGGATGGCATACAGGGAAAAAGGCTCATCATGGTTTACCTGGCAGGTAAGCTCGTAGTATGGCCGCTCATCAGGAACTTTGCGCATACTATTAGCACCCATAATCCACGAGGTAATTTCCGCAGGTAAGTCGCCTGTGATTTCATCAATTTTAACGGATACATTATCCGCCAATGTAGGTGTGTTCGGGCCGTTTGGCCCATTGGTTTGGTCAGTCATACAGAACCCTCAAAAGGTCGGTAGGTATTCAGAAAAGACAAGAAGATAAATAATCGAGCTACTGGTTTAGGCCTTTGCACGGCGTTTGTCAAGGTAACGGATAGCCATAAGTAGAATATAGATGCCTAGGTATATAAAAGGCTCGGGCGTGGTGGTTTTTTGCATCATGTAGAAATGCAGGATGCCTAAAGGTGTGATGATGTAGACGAGTTTGTGGAGCTTGCGCCAGCGCTCGAGGCCTAGCCAGTGTTGGGCTTTATCAAAACTGGTGGCGGCCAATGGGATGAGCAGTACGAAGGCGAGCATCCCTACGGTAATAAACAGGCGCTCGGCAATGGCTTCGATAAATTCGGCCATATTACCCTCAAGGTCGAGGAATACATATGAGCACATATGGATTGTAACGTAAAAAAACGCAAACAGCCCCAACATACGGCGGAATAGTATGGGTTTAAACGACTTGGTTAGCTTTGCGACAGGGGTGACAGCCAAAGCCACCAGCAAGTAGCGCAGTGCCCACTCGCCCGTGGTGCGGTTGGTAAATTCAAAAAAGTTAAAGCCTAAGCCGTGGGGTTGGCCTGTATAGGCAAAATACCACTGTAATGCCAGCCATGCGGCGGGGTATAAACACACCAGAAATACAATGGGCTTACCATAGCGGCGCACATTGCGGACTGAGGTTATGGCTTTAAGTTTTGACATCAGTAGAATTTCGTCAGGTCCATATCTTTATACATATGGGCGACTTCTTCTTCGTAGCCATTGAACATGAGGGTCTCACGACGGCGAAACTCGCCAATGCGGCGCTCTTTCCCTTGGCGCCAACGTGGGTGATCCACATTCGGGTTTACGTTGGCGTAAAAACCGTATTCGTGGGGGGCTGATTTTTCCCAAGTGGTCAGGGGTTTTTGGTCAGTAAACTCAATACTGACAATTGATTTGATTGACTTAAAGCCATACTTCCACGGCACCACAAGGCGCATAGGTGCACCGTTTTGTTTTGGTAGCTCTTTACCATACAAGCCCACAGCCATAAAGCTGAGGGGGTTCAGGGCTTCATCCATACGCAGGCCTTCAACATACGGAAAGTCTAGGCCTTGGGTCAGCGTCCAAGGCATTTCTTCAGTATCAAGCTTGGTTTGGAAGCGCACGTATTTTGCGGTGCTAAGCGGCTTAAGTTTTTCAAGCACGCTGGCAAGTGACACCCCTACCCACGGAATCACCATTGACCAAGCCTCAACACAGCGCAGGCGGTAGATGCGTTCTTCTAGGTTATTATAGTCAATAAGGTCATCAATATCGTAAACGCCGGGGGCTTCGGTAAGGCCCATGACCTTAACCTTCCAAGGTTCGATGGTTAAGCGGTGGGCGTTTTTGGCAGGGTCGGTTTTATTGGTACCAAACTCGTAAAAATTATTGTAGCTCGTGATGGCTTGCTCGGTGGTCAGTTCTTCACCAGGGTTATACTGTGTTTTTTGGTGAGGCAGCTTTTTAAGAGGCGTACCGTCTGCGGCCAGTAGCAGCTTATTGGCGGCCAACATACCACCCACGGCGCTTGCAGCAAATACACCGCTTTTGGTCATAAACTTACGGCGGTTTAGGTAGATACGTTCAGGGGTAACGTTATTCTCAGACTCTTGCCATTGTTTGAGGGTTTTGATGAGCGTCATGTGAAATCCTTTTATTATGCAAGTGTGAGTTCTGTGATGAGGCGAATAAAGTTACACTTCTCTAAATTGAGTGTCCTTCCACTGCTCAAACAGTGGTTTAAGCTTAAGGCGCTGATACTTGCCTGTGGCCGTTACAGGAAATTCATCCCCAAACAGTACCACCTTAGGACGTTTTGAGAATGGCAGCGCAGCGCAGCCTTTTAAAACGTCGTCTTCGGTTAGGGTGGCCCCCTCTTCTTTTTGGATAAAGGCGCCAATTTCTTCGCCGTAAATGCTGTGTTCAAAGCCCACAGCCATACCTGCTTTTACGCCCTCGATTGAGGCCAGAACTTCATCAATTTCAAGCGGTGAATAGTTAATACCGCCACGGATGATAAGCTCTTTCAAGCGGCCTGTAATAAAGAAGAACTTACGGCCTTGGTCGTCTGTTTTATAAAAGCCTTCATCGCCACTTCGGAACCAGCCATGCTCAAACGTTTCGGCGTTTGCATCGGGGCGCTTAAAGTATTCTTGCATGATGTTATGCCCACGGATAACAATCTCACCACGGTCGCCCTCAGCAACGTCTTTGCCTTCAGGGCTATGAATCGCCATATCGTTGCAAGGCAGTGCTACGCCAATGCTTGGGTAGCCAAAGTCGCACAGCCATTTTTTACGCTCAGCCTCAGGTAGGTCAAACGGCAAGTAGCAGCTGTAGCATGTGCTTTCAGACAAGCCATAGCCGTGAATAATTTTGGTGGGGAAGTTTTTCTCAAACCGTTTAACAGTTTCAATGGTCAAAGGCCCTGCCCCGCAAATCAGGAATTTTAGCGGTGTTTGGGCAATATCGTCAGGGGCATGTTCGCCATTATTTGCCTTGGCTTCGCAAAGGAAGTTCAGCACCGTGGGTACCACACTGCCCCATACGCAATTTTCGGCCGCGGCTGTTTGCCAAAAGCGTGAGGCTGAAAACTTGCGGCTTAGCACTACACTACCGCCGTAGTAAAGCGGCGTAAGCAGCGTCACCACCATACCGTTTACGTGGTGGATAGGCAGCACGTTAAGGGCGCGCATATCAGGCGTAAAGCCATACCACTCGACAATGCAGTGAGCATCAATAAGTAGGTTCTTTTGCTGCAGTACCACCCCTTTTGGGTTACCCGTAGTACCTGAGGTGTAAACAATCAGGGCTTCAGACTCAGGCGAAACATCAACATTTACAAGCGGTGTAGCTTCGGCCTGAAGCTCAGCTTCGTGCAGGTTTAAAAATGGGGACTGGGCATCGCCGTTGTTAAGCTCAAGGTAGTGCTCAACAGTTTCAAACTGGGGTTTAAGGGCGGCCACACGGCCAGCCAAGTCGGGCATGACAAACAGGGCTTTTGCAAGACCATTGTTGAACGAGTAAACCATACGGTCGTCACCGTCACCAATGTTAAACGGAATCACCACGAGGCCCACCATCCACGCGGCGTAATACACCACAACAGTATCAGGGTGGTTATAAGCCACAGTACCAATACGGTCGCCGGCCTTGAGGCCAAGGCCATGCATAATATTAGCAACTTTGCAGCAGCGGGCATAAAACTGAGCGTATGAGATTTCGTGGCGAGTACCCTCATCCGAGAACACTAAATAAGGCGCACTCGCTTGCTTTGCGGCACGGGCTTCTAGCAGTTGGTGGATGCTGCTCCACGGCACATCTGGGGCATTATCAGGGTTTGAAAGGGTATGAGCTGCCGCGATTTTTTGGCGAACTTGTGCATCAAGGTGTTGTTCGGCAGGCGACATGCGCATACTCCTTATTAAAGATCAGAAACAAAAAGCGTATCGTCTGCGAACGGAAGATTTTCAGGCGCAGGAAGCGCAGGCACATTATCCATAATAGCTTTAGCGGTGGCTTTATAAAAGTCACGTAGTTCGGCAAGCTTGCCCGGCTCAGACAGGGTGCGTTGCACGGTTTTAAAACTCTCAAGCGGGATTTGCACGCCATGCCACTCGCCACGTTCTTCGATAGTGTAGTTAAACCCAGCGGCAGCAACTGTTTTGCGCACAGGCTTAATTGTTTCGGCGCAGGCGTAAAAGCGGTAGCTTGGTTTACCTAGGCGGCCAAGACCTTTATCAAACACCCACCCTTGTACGCCTTCTGGCTGGGTAAGGTATTTACGACCAATCTTAAACAGTTCGTTAAGGAGGTTGCCAAGGTCGGCGTCAAAGTCTTCTACGTCAAGGTCAAAGCCTTTAGACTCGGGCTTTGAAACAGGCTGAACATCACCAAAAAAGGCTGAGGTATCAACATCTTCAACAGACGGCACATACTCATAGTAGAGGTCGTCCCAAGGGTCGGTTTTTTCGAGTGGGTTGTACATCACCAAAAATGGGTTGTCCTTACGCATCGCAGCAAGGTCGGCGGCGGTGATAAGCTTACCGCTGTCGTCAGTCTCGTTACGGTAATAGGTATACTGAACACCTTCAATCGTACGGGTATCAGGCAGCATTGGGCCTGGGCGAACACCCGCATCGCGGAAGGCGTCTTCAATTTCACCGGCGAGCATCCCAAGGTCTTCTTTACTGGTTTGCGTTAGGCGCAGAACAAACAAATCCCCACGGGTGGTGTAACGTGGGGCAAAATCAGAAGCAAAATATTCAGCGGCGCTAATACGGCCTGTACGCACAGCCTTACCGCTTAGACGGTCAGATAAAATCGACCAAGCGCTGCTTACGTCAGCGGCATGCACCGAAAAGTAAAACACCCAACCAGCATCTGCTGTCAATGTGGTGGCAGTTGATGTTTCAACATTTGATGATGTGCTTTGTGATGAGGCTTGTGCAGGCGCCAATACCTCAAACGCTGATGAGGTAGGCTCAGAAACTGTTTTAGGTGTTACTACTTTAGAAATTGCTTTCTTAATAGCTGCCTTTTTAGAAGCAGCTTTCTTAGTAACTTTACGGGTTTTAGCAGTCGCCATGGGGCTCGGCTCTCTTCGTTGTTTTTCTTTTTCCAAGAAACCAGACTTATAAGTATACCAAAATTTTCAAGACCTTCAATAAAAACAGGCACATAACATAATTTGCCTATTTTTACCGTTTCAGGCTTGTAATGGTATACTAGCCCTACTACACCTTTAATATGGTTAATTTATTTACAGAGGGAAAACCATGAGCAGATCAGACAGTTTAGAAACCCGCGGCCCTTCATTTGGCCAACGTGATGATGACCCTCGCCTAGACGATGCCCGCTCTAGCATCCGCAAATGTCTAAATGCTCAGGGCGAGCTTAGCCCTGTTTTTCAGTCCAAACTTGAAGGTTTGAAAGAAAGCATCCGCTCGCACGAGCGTGCTGTTGATGAATCTAACCGCACAGGCCGCCCAGTTTCGTACCAAGGCCCAGATGGCGGGCACCTATTTACGGGCCAACGCCCTAGCATTGAGATTAACACTCAAGATACACACATTGAGCGCCTAAGCATTGAAGATTACCAAAAACTGCCAGAGTACCGCATTTTGAAGGCGCACCTAGAAGAGCAAGGCCTAACCCTTGATACAGGTGATTACCGCCACGATAAGAACTTCCGTGGGTCAAACAACAACGGTGGTACCCTTGAAGTTATTCGCAATGGCGACGCCGAACTGCGTGACGCGCCAAAGCGTGCCCCTGCCCCTGAGGTTGACACTCGTGACGCTGTTAAACAAATGCGCGAAAAGATGAACGAGCAAAAACCCGGACTGATGGGACGCCTCTTCGGCAAGAAATAGTAAATTTTTTACATAAAAACGCTCCTAAAGTGCTATTTAGGGGCGTTTTTGCTTTTTATTGCACTTTATTGAATTCTTTCCTTGAAATTGTATGCAATCTGTCCCATAAGAAGGTTCAACAAAGTTTTTTCTGTGTTTGGCAGTTCGGCCAAGTAAGGGTGAAAGAACTTACTTGGCGGGTCGTTCCCGCACGGATTGAGAGCCAATAATGGCGGCTCAAACACAAGGAAAAAGTTTATGAACTTCAAACAATTTGACCTCCACCGTCATATTCTACAAGCGTGCTCTAAACAGGGCTTCGAAAAAGCAACCCCTATTCAGCAAAAGGCTATCCCTGAGATTATTGCAGGCAAAGACCTTATGGCGTGTGCACAAACAGGTACAGGTAAAACTGGCGCCTTCACATTGCCACTGCTGCACAAACTACTGCACGACACAAACAACGTCCAAAAAGGCCCTAAGGTTGTTATCCTTAGCCCAACACGTGAACTTGCAGAGCAAATTCTAGTTTCAGTACGTGCCTTCACAAAAGGTACACAGCTTAAAACTGGTATGGTTGTTGGTGGCGTAGGCTACGGCCCACAAATTAAAATGCTTTCAAAGCCGCTTGATGTGTTGGTAGCCACCCCTGGCCGCCTGATTGACCACATGGGCGAAAACCGCGTTGATCTGTCTAAAGTACAAACATTCGTACTTGATGAAGCTGACCGTATGCTTGATATGGGCTTTGTAAAGCCTGTTGAAACCATTTGCGAAACAATGCCTTACAGCCGCCAAACATTGCTATTCTCAGCAACGTTTAGCCCAGGTGTTGAGCGTCTAGCTAAGCGCTTCTTGAAAGACCCTGAAGTGATCAAGCTTGCGCAAAGCCACTCAGAGCACAAAAACATTACACAGTCGCTATTTTACGCTGACAGCCGCGAACAGAAGAAAGCCCTTCTGCGTGACCTACTGGCTGATAGCTCAGTATGGCAGGCTGTTGTGTTTATTAAAACCAAGCACCAAGCTGATAAAATTGCTAAAGAAATTCAAGACTGGGGCCACCGCTCGGCTTCGCTACACGGTGACTTGCGTCAATCAAAACGCCGCCGCGTAATTGAACTTATGCACGAAAACAAAGTTAAAGTACTTGTAGCAACCGACGTTGCTGCCCGTGGCCTTGATATTAAAGACCTTAGCCACGTGATTAACTTTGACCTACCGCAAGTGGCTGAAGATTACGTACACCGTATTGGCCGTACTGGTCGTGCTGGTGCTGAAGGTGTTGCCTACTCAATGGTAAGCCGCAGCGAACGTGGTCTACTTCATGCGATTGAGAAGTTTACTGGTCGTAAGATTGAAGTTGGTGAAAAACCTGGCCCATCAAGCCACGCACCAAAAGTGCAGCCAACCAAGAAAGGCGCTAAAGCTCCTAAATCTTTTACCCCTAAATTCACTGACTCAGCAGAATCAGGTGAAGAACAGTCAACAAAGCGTTTTGACAAAAAAGGCGGCTTTAAGAAAGACGGCTTTAAGGGCAACTCTAAAGGCGGCTTCAAGAAAGATGGCTTTAAAGGTAAAAAATCATCATTCCGCTCAAACGATGGTGAAACCCTAAGCGTTCAAGCTTCTGCTAAGCCTTCAAACCAGAAGAAAGTGAAGCACCACGCTGAACTTCAAGCCCTGATTGAAGACCCTAAAGCAGCGCTAGAAAGCCAAATGCCTAAGCGCAAGAAGCCAAAGAACCTACCTTCGAACAAGAAAAAGCGCATGGGCGCAGGCAGTTCAGCAGGTACACCTAAAGGCTCAGCTAAAGGTGGCAAGAAGATGGCCTCTCGCTTTGCAAAGTCAAAAGGCTTTAAAGGCAAAAAAGCGGCTAATACTTCAGGCAAGTTCGCAAGTAAAGGCGCTAACAAAAACCGTTCACGCGGTTCACGCCCTAGCGCCTAACCAACATTGCCTTTGCAACCCAAAGGCAACTTGATATAGTGCTCTGCAACAATAACAACGTTGCAGGGCACTTTTCTTATGGAAATCCAAAAACTATTCGAAACAGGTGAAATTTCACCAAAACTAGCTGAATGGCTGAACCAATTTGACACTTGCGTTGAAGCCTTAAACAACCTACCAAAACTCTTCGAAACCCTTGGCGAGCCTGAAATTTTGGGCAACGTGCACCCTTCTGCTGTTATTGATGGTCCTGTTTGGATTGGTAAAGGCGCTGAAATTGGCCCTTGCGCTGTATTGCAAGGCCCCGTCTTTATTGGCGAAGGCGCTGAAATTGGCAGCCACGCCGTGGTGCGTAAGCAAGCGTATGTTTCAAAAAACTGCGTGATCGGCCACGGGGCTGACATTAAACACTCAATTTGCCTAGACGGCTCAAAAATTCAGGCTTCTAGCTTTGCTGGCGATAGTGTTTTAGGTGTGGCCGCTCGTGTGGCTTCAGGGGCTATTTTGTCAAACCGCAAGTTTAACCAAACCGAAGTTTACTACAAAAACGCCGAAGGCAAGGCTTTGCCAACAGGCCGCGGCCACTGTGGCGCCTTTATGGGCCGTCATTCACGTGTTGGGGCTAACTGCGTTATTTCACCAGGCACCGTTATTGGCCAACATACTTGGATTGGTTCAGGCGTAGTGCTAAGCGGCACCCACGGCGATAACGAGTTTATTATGGTGAAACAAGAACTTGAGAAACTACCGAAGGACGAAGTCGTACTTCGCCACGACGGTTAAAATTTGTGCTTCACCCCATAATTGTACGGGGAATTTAACTAAAACCGATATAGGTGTGATGGAACCATGAAAAGCAAGACGCTTTTAAATACGTTTATTGCGGCAACATTTTTGGCTGCACTAGGGGGAGTAACTGAGGGATATGCCCAGAACAGTTCAGCTCTAGCAACCAGTGGTATGGGTGGCGGTGCCTCAAGCACAGCACGCCTTACGGCCCAAATGGCCCAAGTGAAAGACCGCGCCGATGCGGTTGAAGCCTGTGGTAATAAAGCTAAAGTTTACGGCCCTTCATTTGGTGGCGCAAAAGATGGTGACGACTGTATTACAGGCATTCATCTAACAACTACGGGTGATGTTGGTATTGGTACAGCCGGCCCAAGCGCAAAGCTTGACGTTGTTGGGGCTATTGAAGCCTCAGGTACCTCATACATTGGTGGCCTTCGCATGGGTGTCGTTGGTCACGGCGGCACATGGCCAGGCCTAGCAAATGATGCTTTAGGCGACAGTGCAGGCGAATATGCAATTATCCAAAACAGTTCAGGCCAAACACTTTTAAACTCAGCAGCGGGCCAATATTTGGGCTTCCGTATTGGCAACAACCAGCTGATGATGCTTGATGATTCAGGCAACCTAGGTATTGGCGGTACACCAAGTTATAAACTGCATGTTAACGGCACTGGGCGTGTAAACAGTTCGCTAAGTGTAGGCTCTACTGGTACATTTGGCAGTAACGTAACCTCAAGCGGTAACATGACAGCAAACGCCTTCTTTTACAGTTCTGACCGTACGCTAAAGAAAAACATTGAACCTGTTACGGGCGGTATTGATTTAGTGAGTAAGCTTGAGCCTGTTTACTTTGACTGGAAAGCAAATGACGAAGCCAGCATTGGCTTTATTGCGCAAGAAGTTCGTGAAGTCGTCCCTGCAGCTGTGCAAGAAACACCAAACGGCACACTTGCTGTTGACTACGGTAAACTTGTTGCACCACTTGTAGCGGCCGTGAACGAACAACAAAAACAAATTGATGCGCTTAAAGCAGAGGTTAAAAACCTCCGCAGTAAGCTTGATAAATAGTAGTTAAGGTTTAGTACATAAATGTGGCGATTTTTACAGCTTACACTTCTAGCACTGTACCTGTTTACGGGACTCGGGCTAAGCGAAGCTATGGCTGCAAACTCATACCAAGTTAACAATGGCGCAACCGCTGTTATTGATGAACATACGGTATGTCGTGTTGTAACAAATAACAGCGGCAGCGCTATTTTTGTGCCGACCAAAACCTCAGCCGAGTGGTCAGCTTTTTACAATAATCCTCCAGCGAGCGTATCTTCACCACCTTGTGCTGCTTGTAACCTTGACGGTGCCAACGTGCCTCATGGTGGTAGCCGTGATTTTTACTTAACAACACGCCCCTGCTACAGCACCTGTGCTGCCATTAGCCAAACCCGTAACTGTTACAACGGTAACCTTGATGGTTCAGCAACCTATAACAAAGCCAACTGCCCTGGTCCAACGTGCGCAAGCTGTACAACCAGTGGCGTAAACTGGACAACAAGCTCATTCACCTGTAATGCCTCGGCCACTGCAGGCTCACACGGGACAACCCGTAATGTGTCAGACAGTGCTGCACCTAACGTAGGTTCAGCCTCGTTTACCTGTGCGAACGGTACGTGGGATGAAGCCTCGGGCAGCTGTGGCGGTGCAAGCTGTAGCTTGCCATGGGGTGGCAGCATTAACCATAACCAAAGCACTACAGCCTACCAGAATAGTTCTGAGCCATGCGGCGGCAGCTGTACTAGCCAAACACGTACCTGTAATAACGGTAGCCTTTCAGGCAGCTATGCCAATAATAGTTGCTCTGTAACGGCTTGTGCAAGCTGTAACCTACCTTGGGGCGGTAGCATTAACCACAACCAAAGCACGACAGCCTACCAAAGCTCAAGTGTTGCCTGTGGCAGCAGTTGTACCAGCCAAACACGTACCTGTAATGATGGCTCACTTTCAGGGTCATACAGCAACGCAAGTTGCTCGGTTTCAGCATGTGCAAGTTGTTCGTTACCATGGGGTGGTAGCATTAACCACAACCAAAGTGTAACGGCTTACCAAAGTTCATCAGTTTCATGTGGTAGCAGCTGTAACAGCCAAACCCGTACATGTAATAACGGTAGCCTTTCAGGCTCATACGGTAACTCAAGCTGTTCAGTTGGGGCTTGTGGTTGTTCACTGCCATGGGGTGGCTCAATTTCAAATGGCCAGAGTGTAACAGCTTACCAAACCTCATCAGTTTCTTGTGGTAGCAGCTGTAATAGCCAAACACGTACGTGTACAAACGGATCGCTTTCAGGGTCTTATGGCAATTCAAGTTGTTCAGTTGGCTCATGCGCTAGTTGTTCACTGCCTTGGGGCGGTAGCATCAACCACGGCCAAAACGTAACGGCCTACCAGAACTCAAGCGTACCGTGTGGCAGCAGCTGTACCAGCCAAACCCGTTCATGTAACAACGGTTCACTTTCAGGCTCATACAGTAACTCAAGTTGTTCAGTTGGGGCTTGTGGCTGTACGACAAGTGGTGGCGTGTTTATTGCCAACGGCCAGTGTAAAACACTATGGAACAGCACATGGGGTTGGTATGGTTCAGGCGCTGGTACTGGCGGTTGTACCCCAACATGTCAGTCAGGCAGTGTATGTTGTAACAGCGGTTCACTAAGCACCACTTACTACAAACACAGCTCATGCAGTACTGATGGCATGCCTTGCTGTGGTGGTGTTCCTTGCTAAACAAAACACACTCTCTTTTTAGATAAAATGCTGTATAATCGGCAAAAATAAATAAAAAGAGATTCCACAATGCCGCAAAGTAAGTTTGTATTTTTCACAACAGCACTATTTGCCACGATCGCCGTGGTCTATCTGCTCGTTATCGGTAAAGACCTTATCTTGCCGTTGGTTATTGCAAGTTTGCTGTTCTACATTTTGGTGATGGTTACCCGCCGTATTAGCGAGTTTAAAATTTGCGGTAAACAACTACCAAGTAAGGCCAGCGCTTTGGTTACGGTTATTGCGGCTGTAACAGCTGTGTATGCCCTGTTCCGTTTGGCAGCAGGCTCAATTTACAAAGTGGTTAACCAAGCGCCGTTTTATCAAGCCAAGCTTAATGGCCTGCTTGAACAAGCCACAACCCTTTTGGCTGAACACAACGTTGATGCCACAAACATTTTTGATGCTATCAGCATCCCTTCACTTGTGGGCGGTGTGGCCGATACCTTTACAAGCTTTACCCAATACGCAACGCTGATTGTGATTTACACCCTGTTTATTGCCCTTGAGTACCCATCGTTTGACCGTAAACTTAAGGCCCTATACCCATCTGACAAAAGCTACGACGATGCCTGCAATACCCTTGATAATATTACGCAAGACGTGGGCAAGTACCTGAAGATTAAATCCCTCATGAGTTTCATGACCGGCCTACTCAGCTATGCCGTGCTCGCTATTGCAGGTATTAGCTATGCACCGTTTTGGGGTTTGGTGATTTTTGCCCTTAACTTCATCCCGACTGTGGGTTCAATCCTTGCTATTTTGATGGTTGTGCCTGTGGTGATTATTCAGCTAGGCCTTATTACAGGCGCCTTTGTAACAGCGGCTGCCTTGATTGGTGTGCAGTTGATGATTGGTAACGTGATTGAGCCTCGCCTTATGGGTAAATCGCTGAACCTAAGCCCATTGGTTATTCTGCTTTCGCTTGCCTTCTGGGGCACAATTTGGGGCCCAATTGGCGCGCTACTTTGTGTGCCGCTGATGGTTATCCTAAACATTACCCTTTCTAAGTTTGAGCAAACCCGCAGCATTGCGATTATGCTTTCACAAGAAGGCCGCATCCGCGAAACAACACCACGCAAGAAAAAGGCTTAACCAATGCAGAAGACGATTGTTTGGTTCCGACGAGACCTTCGCCTCACTGACCACCCAGCCCTGCGTAAGGCTGTTGATAATGGCAAGGTGCTGCCCGTCTTTATTCTGGATACAGCAAACACCCGCCCCCTTGGTGGCGCCACAAAATGGTGGCTGCACCACAGCTTGGCCAGCCTCGCTAAAAGCATTGAAGACCGTGGTGCAAAGCTGCACTTTTATGCAGGTGACCCACTAAAAATCATCCCGGAACTATGTGAAAAGCATGATATTTCGCACGTTTATTGGGGCCGCCAATACTTCCCCGATACCATCAAGCGTGACACCCAACTGAAGGCTGACTTACAAAACGCCGATGTTGAGGTTGAAAGTTTTAACACTTCTCTGCTGCGTGAACCTTGGGAAATCGCCCCAAAGTCAGGCCCGTTTTACAAAGTGTTTACCCCGTTTTGGGGGGCTTGCCTTGAGAGCTTTAAGCAAGAAACACCTAACCTACCTAAAAGCGCCCCATCTCAAATTGATGGCCTAAGTGCTGACAGTGCTGACCTTGCAAAGCTAGACCTGTTACCAACCAAGCCAAACTGGGCTAAAGGCTTTACTGAGCATTGGGAAATTGGTGAAGACGCCGCCCTTAAACGCTTTAGAGCTTTTGCCGAAGACCGTATTTACAAATACAACAACCAGCGGGACCTCCCCGCCGTTGATGGTACCTCAAAGCTAAGCCCGCACCTGCACTTTGGTGAAATTAGCCCCCGCCAGGTTTACCATGAGGTGGCTGACGAAATGGGCACCGATAAAGGCCTTGATACCTACATGAAGGAAATTGGCTGGCGTGAGTTTGGCTACCACCTGATTTACCATATTGAAGACTTTGCCACGAAACCTTGGAAAGAACAGTTTGAAAACTTTACGTGGGACCATGACGACGCAGCCTTTAAGCGTTGGCAACAAGGCCAAACAGGCTACCCTATCGTTGATGCAGGCATGCGCCAGCTTTGGCAAACAGGCTGGATGCACAACCGTGTGCGTATGATTGTCGCTAGCTTTTTGATTAAAGACCTGTTTATCCACTGGAAAGAAGGCGAAGAATGGTTCTGGGATACGCTGGTTGACGCCGACCTTGCCAACAATGTTGCCGGCTGGCAGTGGGTTGCAGGCAGCGGTGCTGACGCTTCGCCGTACTTCCGTGTATTCAACCCAATTACACAAGGCGAAAAATTTGACCCCAAAGGCCAATACATCCGTGAATTTGTGCCTGAGTTAAAAGACTTGCCGAACGATCTTATCCATAAGCCGTGGGAGGCCAAAAACAGCGATTTGCTGCTTGCAGGCATTGAACTGGGTAAAGATTACCCTAAACCCATGGTCGATCACTCAAAAGCCCGTAAAGAGGCTCTAGACCGTTACAACGCCATTAAAGACCAATAGCCTTAATACTGTTTATTGATGTAGCTTGAGGTGTACGTATGATTCACCAAGTGGCCATTCTGCTTTGCGTAGCAGCGTTTGGTTTTATCTTGGTTACAGTAATAGGTCATGCTGTAGGCAGGTTTACGGCCTTCTTGGCAGGTACCGCCGCCACATTCGTTACGGGTAATTTCAACCATCTTATAAACGCTGTTATTACACTCAACCTTAATGATGTCTGAGTTTTCTTGCGCTGTACGTACCTGACCATGCGGTGTGTACGGGATGTGGAAGTGGATGTGCTGGTCATGCCAGTCAACGTACGTACGTAGTACTGCAGGTGGGCATGCCATTTTGCCAGCTGCTGCAGCACGGCGGCATACAACTTCACCGCCCATAACGGTTAAGAACTCACCGTCTGAACAACTTGGGATTAGCGCCCCTTGTGCACTTTGCACAGGCATGGTTTGCGCATTTTTACCGCCCATGGTTGGCTTTACGTCAGCGAGTGGTGCATTGCGGGTAGACTCTGGCGCTTGAATCACACCACCTTGTGGGTTTTCAGCGCCTTTAAGGGCTTGGGCCACGGCCATTTCAACAAGGGCACGCACACGGTCGCTTGGGTAGTCGGCCTCTAGGGCAGGCACCGCTTCCACTGCACGGGGCATTTGGGCAGGGTCTTGGTCAATACCATTGGTAGTTTGGATAGGATCAGCACGGTCCATTTCCATGCTAATCGTTTTCAAGCTTGCGCCTGGGCTTTGGGTATTGGCCGAACCCGTGGCCGCCCCACTAATGCTTTTCAGTGGAATACTTTCACCACGTTTGCTGCCTTTAGGGTTGGCGCTTAGTTTAAATGTTTTGGCTGTTGGGGCCAGCTCGCCACCTACAATACGTGGGGCTTCTAGGGTTGGTTGGGTTTGTACGGGCTGCACGCAACCATCGGCATCTGCATCTGCTGAGTTCGGGTCAAAAACAAAGCCTTGTTCGCCGCAAATACGGTAGCCTTGCAGCTCTGACATTTCTTCAAGCATCACGTCAACCTGTGCTTGAAGTTGCTCCATTTCTAGAGGGTTTACACCACTTTCATTTTGCGCATGCGCCAACGGGCTTAGCATAAGTAAGCTAGCAAAAATTGCGCTACAGAAAGTAAAGTTTTGGCGTTTAGTCAAAGTCTTCATCCAGCATAAACTTGTTATTACATGCATCGCCCCAAGCGTCCATAAACTCGGCTAGGTAGGGCTTTTCAGCACTTTCATTTTCAATAAAGCTTACCACATCTGCAATCGCTTTGTTGTAAGAAACGGTCGTCATTTTACCTTGGTGCTGCATGGTGCGCAGGTACACAAGGTAGGTGTTCAGAACATCTGTTTCGCAGTAGTGTTTAATGGCGTCAATTTCGCCATTTTCATACATTTCGGTTACCTTTGAACCATCAACACCAAACTTACCCGGGAAACCCATAATCGAGCAGGCTTCGTTCAGTTTTACACGGGCTGAAGCCCCAAAATCAGAAAGTACTTCAAGCAAGTCGCAGTGCCAGTCAGGGCTATAGCGCTGCATGTAGCTGTTCCACTTATCGCCAGCGCCGTAAAACCATTTGGCGTTTACACCATGAGCCATGCCACGGTACTTCATCACAGGCATATCAAAGCTGCGGCCGTTGTAGCTAACAAGGCGTGGTTTAATGCGTTGTAGGTAATCAAAGAACCCTTTAACGATGTATTTCTCTTCGTCTTTTTGGTTCGAGGCAATTGTTTTTAGGTGGTAGCTTTCGGTGCCATCATCATTACGCACAATTTCAGCTTCTAAAAAGCTTACGGCCACAACCTTATGGAATGGCTGACGCGGAAAGCTGTTACGGCCATCGGTAATATCTAAGTGGTACTGGGTAAGTTCTTCACGCAGTTTTTCAGGGTCTTTTTCGGTACTGCCCGTTAGGTTATACACGGCGTTTGTGTCTGGAACAGTTTCAATATCGAAAACAAAAAGTGATTGGTGCAGCATTTTCTAAGCCTTTTAATTATAAGCGCTATCTTATGCAGATTAGGCCATGCCGTCAAACGGCGAATCCCCCTCCCCTTGAGAAATGCCCTAACAATCACCATTTAATAGAGAGTGCAAATGAAATGATTACTGAAAGGGCTGGGCATGCAACACCATGATATTGATATTAAAATTCTACTTCTCCACGTACTTGCGGGGTGGCTTATTGCCAGCCAAATGACCCTTGCCCACCTGCGCATGGCCGACCTTAACGGCGAGATGGGTTTTGTGCTAGGCATGATGGGCGCCATTTTGGGCTGCGCCGTTGGTTTTATTGCGTATCAAAAGCGCTGGTTTTTAAAAGATGAATAGTTGAATTTACAAGCTCAATACGATAGCCTTTCAGCCATTACTGAAAGGCTATTTTTTATGAAATTCGACTCTGACCTAATCCGCGGTAAATTCATCAAGCGCTACAAGCGCTTTTTTGTGGATGCTGAACTTGAAGACGGTACGATTGTAACTGCCCACTGCCCGAACACAGGCTCAATGCTTGGTTTGATGGACGAAGGCGCTGGCGTTTACCTAAGCCCTGCTAAAGACCCTAACCGCAAACTTAAGTTCACGCTTGAGATGATTAAGGCACCAAACTCATGGGTTGGTGTAAACACGGGCCGCCCTAACAAGATTGTGCATGAAGCTTTGCTTGCCGGTAAGGTGAAAGAGCTAAATGAGATTGAAAGCATTAAGCCGGAACAAAAGTACGGCACAAACTCACGCATTGATTTGCTTGTACAGCAAACAAACGGCACACCGTGCTACGTTGAAGTGAAAAACGTAACATTGGCCGAAGGTGATACAGCCCTCTTCCCTGATGCGGTTACAAGCCGTGGCGCTAAGCACCTGAACGAACTTGCAGAAGAAGCTAAAAAAGGCAACCGCGCTTTGATGTTCTACCTTGTGCAGCGCTCAGACTGTAACTCATTTAACATCGCTGACGAAATTGACCCTACTTACGCAGCAACGCTTAAAGAAGCGATGGCCCAAGGCGTTGAAGCGGTGGCGTATCAATGTGCGCTTTCAGACGCTGAAATTGTGCTTGATAAACCTTTACCCATCACGTTTTAAGGCGTATAAAAACAAACAGAAACAATTAACTAGACGAGATTTATCCCGTGGCGAAAGTAAAACCAAAGAACAACGTTGAAATTAAAAAGATGGAAGCTGCAGGCAAACTTGCAGCCGAAACCCTTGATATGATTGCCGAGCATGTAAAGCCTGGCGTTTCAACCGAAGAGCTAAACACCCTATGTCACAACTTTATTGTTGAGCGTGGTGGTATTCCAGCGCCTTTGAACTACCGTGGTTTTCCGAAGTCAGTCTGCACCAGTAAAAACGAAGTGATTTGCCATGGTATTCCGTCTGAAGAAGATATTTTGGCCGATGGCGACATCGTCAACATTGACGTGACAGCCATTGTTGATGGTTTTCATGGTGATACCTCACGCATGTTCTTTGTAGGGAACGTGAGCAAAGAGCGCCAACAACTCGTAAAAGACACCTACGACGCCATGATGCTGGGCATTAACACTGTACGCTCAGGCAGCATGCTTTCAGATATTGGTAAAGCCATTCAAGAATTTGCCGAAGCTAAAGGCTACGGCGTTGTGCGTGACTACTGTGGCCACGGCATTGGGCGTATTTTCCATGAGCAGCCAATGGTGCTCCACTACGACCCTAAAGACCCACGCCTTGATATGCGCCTACGCAAAGGCATGACCTTTACCATCGAACCAATGATTAACGTTGGCACCTACGATGGCATTACCCTAGATGACGACTGGACGGTGATTACAGCCGACGGTAAAGACTCGGCACAGTTTGAGCACACAATTGTTGTGACCGATACTGGCTGCGAGATTTTGACCAAGTCGCCAAAAGGTCTCGACTGCCCACCATACAGTGCATAATTTCTAAAATGGCAACGCAAGATAAACCGCACCACCTTGGCCATCGTGAACGCTTGAAAAAGCGCTTCATTGACGCAGGCAGCGATGCCCTTGCGGATTATGAAATTCTTGAGTTACTGCTGATGCAGTTTGTCCCCCGTCGTGATGTCAAGCCGGCGGCTAAATTTCTGATTCAAAAAGCGGGTTCGCTTGCAAAGGTCATGGATCTTCCACAGCAAACCATTGCCCTTGCCCCTGGCCTTGGCGACAAAACAGCCTTTGTTTTTGAAGTTCTAAAAGCCTTCAACAAACAAGCTAAACGCCAAGCTGTCGTTAAGAAAGCAAGCTTCCTAAACCGCCTTGATTTGCTGGAATACCTTTACGATAAAATGACACCACTTAAACATGAAGAGTTTCATGTGGTGTACCTCAATAGCAAAAACCACGTTTTGGCTGAAGAGATGCTTTTTAGAGGCACGATTGATAGTTCAGTGGTTTACCCACGTGAAGTGATTAAAACAGCCCTTGAAAAAGGCGCTCGTTCGCTTGTATTGGTGCACAATCACCCCTCGGGCGACCCTACCCCCTCGCAGGATGATTTTCACCTCACAACAGAAATTCAAAAACTTGCCGCACCTATGGGGATTCTTATCGAAGACCATATTATTATAGGCGACGGCATCCACTATAGCTTTTCAGACCAAGGCAAGCTATAGTTCCACAGTAACAAAAAACTGGTGACAACATGATTGACCCAAAAGCAGTTGAGAAATTAATTAAAGATGGCATGCCCGACGCCACCGTTGTGGTAGAAGACCCATTCAATGACCAAACGCACCTGAAGGCCACCGTTGTAAGCCCTTCCTTTGCAGGCAAAACACGCATTGCCCAACACCGCATGGTTTATGCAGCCCTAGGCGACGCCTTTGACGGCCCGCTGCATGCCCTACAACTTATTACTAAAGAACCTCAATAAGGCCTTCTAAAACCTTAAAATATAAAAGGATTGTACCTATGACAGATCTTACTCCAGAGCTAAAAACAGCCCTTGATACACTTATCAGCGAAAACAAAGTTGTGCTTTTCATGAAGGGCACGAAAGACTTTCCACAGTGCGGTTTTTCAGCACGTGTTGTGCAAATTCTAGATATGGTTGGCACTGACTTTATCGACATTAACGTGCTTGAAGATGGCGCCATTCGCCAAGGCATTAAAGAATACAGCGATTGGCCAACAATCCCTCAGCTATACATTAACGGCGAGTTTATTGGCGGCTGCGACATTGTGACCGAAGCCTATCAAAACGGCGAACTTAAGGACATGCTTAAAGAATCTGCCTAACCTGACCATACTTATAGGAGTCTACCCATGAAACGACGCGCACTTTATACAATCATTGGGGCCATTCTTGCAGCCGAAGCTATGAGCGGTGTTATTTTACACCTGACCGACGGTGCACCAGCCTCAAACGAAGCAGATAAACGCCCTGCGTATGTTTCATGGGATGACGACCTACAAGCCCCTGCCCTTGTACCAAACTACAAAGCCTCTTACGCTGACGTGCAAAAAACACAGCGTCAAGCAGGCTGGCTGAAGCAAAATGCCATTCAAGATGTTGAGCTTGCCCTTACAACACTAAAACCGACCGATACCGGCGTTGAGATTGATGCCCAAGGCATGCGTAAATCAGCCACGATTGAATCACCTGATGCAACGCTGCTCTTTCTAGGTGATGCGGTAAGCTTTGGTACCCTTCAAGGCAAAAGCCTGCCTGACCATATTGAAAAACTTATCCAAGACAATGCGCAGAAATACAAAATTGAAGTTCTAAACGCAAGTATTCCGGGGCAAACAACAAAAGATGCCCTCAACCGCTTGCCAGCCCTTGCTGATACAAACCCTGATGTTGTGGCTATTTACCTAGGCTTGAGCGACTTTTATCAAAAGCGCCCACTGGCTTACACTGTACCTTCATACACGCTGACACTTTTTGGTGTTAAGCTGCCACAAACGTTTGAATCAACTCTTGAGAAGAAGGTTTTAAAACCCCTTACTGAACTTCGCATGGCGTACTACACACCGCCTGCCATTGATAACATCCGTAAAATTGCTGAGCACTTTAAAGCCAACGGCAGCCGTGTGGTTTTGATTGCCCCTATCATGCTGACCGATGCCCCTATTTTGTCAGACACCACGCTTGAAAAGCTTGATTCAAGCCTACCAGAGTGGACACACGATAAAGACATTCTAAAGCAGCTGAATGCTCGTTTTTCAGAGGAACTTACTAAGCTTGCTCAAACAGTTGGCACCGATATTGTGAATGCCAGTGATTGGCTTAAGATTACCGTTAACAACCAAGATGCGTTTTACGACAACCGCCACCTTACAAGCTCAGGTGCGCAGGCTTTTTCATACTACCTAGCCTTGCCCCTTCGCACAGCTGTTGATAACAAGCTGGGCCAAGACGAACTTGATGCCCTGTTTGAACAAAACGCTAAAGAAACTGAAGAAGCCGAAGCCGCTGCAAAAGCTGCCCGTGAAGCTGAAGAGCAGGCTGACGCACCAGCTGAGGGGCAAGCTGAGTAAACTTAACCTCTCTATTTAGAACAAAAAAAGTGGCCGCCCCTAAGGGCGGCCACTTCAGTTTTGTCGCTTACGCGTCGTTATCAGGCTTATCATCGACCGGGGTCAGAGTCTTGCGACCCGACTTCCGGAACGTCTGGTTGTCGCCGTCCTTGACGATGACACCTTCGGTTTCGACGATATCGGCAGTGATGAGGATCTCATCGTATTCGCCGACCAGGTCCGGAGCCATGAAACCGATTTCGCTGAGCGTCTGACGCAGCACGGTCTTGAGACCACGTGCACCAGTACCCTTCGAAGCCGCCTTCTTGGCAATTGCCTTCAGCGCGTCGTCGGTGAACTTCAGGTTGAAGCCACGCAGACCACGCTCCGAGCCGAGAATGCTATAACGAGCCTTTTCGACGGCAACCGGGTTACCACGGACGTGCGTAAGGATACGCACGAGGTCTTCCTCACCGAGCTGACGCAGCGGTGCGAAATAGCCCATGATACGGCCAACAAACTCCGGCTTGAAGCCGAAGCTGACGAAGTCCTCTTCCTTTGCGTAAAGGTAGAGGTTACCATCCGAAACACGGCTGGATTCGTCTGCACGACCTTCCATGCCGCTGCCGGTGGAACCACGACGCTGCTTGATGATGTCGATCAGCTTGCGCTGGGACATCTTATCCTTGCCGTCGCCTGCCGGGCTGAACGCACCCATCAGAATGAACTGAATGTGCGTCGTATCGACAGTCACCTGTACCGCGGCCTGAGGGTTACTCGGGTGCGGCAGCTTGATGGTGATTTCCTCACCTTCCATGAAGGTAAGGAGACGGTCCTGGACAGCCTGACCACCGACGTCCTTGCCGGTGCCCTTGGAAGCGGCGATCTTGTCCACCTCGTCGACAGCAATGATGCCGCCGTTGGTGTTGATCCATTCCGCAACCTTGCGAGGGTCCTTCGCAGCCGGATCGTTACGCGCCTCGAGCCATTCCTGGACCTTGGCAACGTACTCCTCGACAATGTCTTCGACATTACCACCGACATAGCCGGCAGCAGTCAGACCCGCGGTCCCACGATAAACGTAGAACGGCTCGTCGACGATCTTGGCAACGGTCTTGACGATATACGTCTTACCGCAACCAGTCGGACCAGGCATAAAGATGTTCGCCTTGCTCACATCTTCATCGTCCAGGTCGTTCTCGTCGAGAAGATCCTTGTGCTCCGTACGGAGCTCACGGTTCTTCCGCTGCTCGAAGATTGCCGAAGCAATCGACTGGCAGGCGCGATCCTGACCCTGTACACGCTCTTTCAAGCGAGCAAGGATCACGGTCGGCGTCAGGGGCGCCGCATCAGTTTCGGCTTCCGTGTCTTCTGCCGTCGGCGCAGACTCGAAAGCGTCGTTGAACTTCTTGGAATCGATTAGCCAATCGATGTAATCCGCACAGTAGGCTGCCCCACTTTCCGGATCCTTGAAGATCTTGACGTCCGCGTCAGCGTCGGTCGGTACACCTGCAAGACGGTCACACGCGCGGTTATCACGCATACAACCCGGAACCGTGCAGGCCCAGTTTTCATTGGTGGAAGTCATAATTAAACTCCTTAAAGAGAGGAAGAAGAAAAGAAAAAAGAAATTAGGAATCCATGCTAAAGCACGAAAGTGCAGTGAAAGCTTGGATTTTACGAAGTTGAAAAGAAGATGTTATTTGTCATAGACTTTAAAAGTTTGGCGTATGGACTGCAAATAATCAAGTGTTAATCCCGATTTTTTTTGTTTTTTTTGAAATAAAATCAGCTCACTACCCTATTAGGTATCCTCTAGCATGCAGTATAGCCCTACTGTTTATTATGTAGATGCAATAACTTGGCTTACTATTTAATTTGGTGTTGTATACATTTTTAGCTTGCGGTCTGCCCATATCGTCCTTATAAATTTAGGACTTATATTAAAAGTGCCGGATTTCGTGATTTTTCCGATTCTGGTCAAGATATCTTCTTCTGAGTTTTATTCTTTTCTCTTCTTTTTTCTCTTCTCTTTTATAGAGGAATTCTACAATGCAACGTTTCATTTTCATTTTGATAGCGGCAGGATTCCTGGCGTTCTTGGCCCTTGGTGGCCTGAACATGGGCCAGGAAGCACCGCCGCATCCGATTCTGGATACGGCAGCTGCCGAAAAGGTCGAGCAGCCGCTCGCACCTGCTGCTGAAGTCTCGCCCAGCGAGATTTCTTACAGCCAATTCGAAACCTACGTCGAAAACGGCGACGTCATCGGTATGGTCATCACCACGCGTGAAAACGGCCCTGCCATCGTGACGGCACGTCTCAAGAACGGTGCTATCGTTCGTGCGACCATGGCGGGTGATTCGGTCATGACCGATGAACTTCGCGATTCGGTCGGCGCAACGGAAGTTCCGTACGACGTGAATTATCAGGCGGAATCGGGCTCATCCTTCATGAGCTTCCTCCTCCCGATGATTATCATCTTCGCTCTGTTCATGTTCCTCCCGGGCATTATTCGTCGCATGCGCGGCGGTGGTGGCATGGGTGGCATGGGTGGTGCCGCGGGCACGAACGGCGCACCTGGAAAGGTCGTCGAGACGCCCAAGGTTCGCCTTGCAGACGTTGGTGGTGTGAAGCACATCAAGCCGCAGCTCGATGATATGATCGAAAAGGTGCTCGATACGGGTACCAAGGGTCGTCTGGGTGGCGAGGTGCCGAAAGGCTTCTTGTTCCTGGGTCCTCCGGGTACGGGTAAAACGCTTCTGGCGCGAGCAATCGCCGGCGAAGTGAACGCCCGTCGTACCGATGGTAAGCAGGTGGGATTCCTGACCGCCTCTGGTTCGGACTTCATCGAAATGTATGTCGGTGTCGGTGCAAAGCGTGTGCGTGAGCTTTTTGCTAAGGCTCGTAAGCATGCGCCGTGTATCGTCTTCATCGACGAAATCGACGCTCTCGGTAAACGTGATGGCGGCGCTGCTCATGGCGGCGGCGGCAATGACGAGCGTGTTCAGACTCTGAACGCGTTGCTTACCGAACTCGACGGCTTTGAGGGTGATAGCGGTGTTATCGTTATCGCAGCAACCAACCGTGAAGACATGATCGACGACGCCCTCAAGCGTCCCGGTCGTTTCGACCGTAAGGTTTCTGTTCCGCTGCCCGACATGTCGGGTCGTGAGGAAATCCTCAACATCCATGCCAAGAACCTTCAGAAGCGTGCGCTTACCGCGCGCGTGCGTCAGCAGCGTGCTGCTGTTGCACAGGCTGAAGAAGGTACCACGGTTGCCCCGCAGGGCGTTATGGCCAAGCGTATTGCTGGTCGTGGCGCGCGTAAGGGCAAGGTCCAACTGCCGGAAATTTTCGCCAAGGACGTCGATTTCAAATCCATCGCTCGGGAAACCCCCGCGTGTTCTGGTGCTGATCTCGCCGAAATCCTGAAGCGTGCAGCGGAAATCGCTGAAAACCGGCAGGCCGACGTCATCGAAATGGCTGACATTCGTAACGCGTTCCAATCGCTGCGTCTCGGTGACGAGATGCCCCGCGAGCAGGAATTCGTCGACGAGTTCACCACGGCGGTCCATGAAATTTTGGGCCACGCGGTGGTTGCCGGTCAGAGTCGCAAGACGCTGGGCCGGGATCACGCCGATGATGTGCAGTCGCTGACGATCGTGCCGCGAGGCATGTCGCTGGGTGCTGTATGGACGTCACCTACCAAGGACCGTGTGTCGCATTCGCAGAAGTACCTTCTGGGTCGTCTGCGGATCGCTATGGCCGGACAAATCGCCGAAAAGCTCTATCTGGGGCCTGACGCGGTAACCTCTGGCGCATCGAGCGACATTCAGGCTGCGACCAACATCGCCGCCGGCATGGTTAGCCAGTATGCCATGAGTAATTCGGAGGAACTAACCTTCCGCAATTACATGGAGCAAGGCGGTTTCGGAGTCACCAAGGCGAATGCCGAAAAGGTTGACGAAGAAATCGACAAGCTTCTCAGGGAGCAGTACATCCGGGCCGAAGCTATCATGCTGTCTTTCGCTGCTGCGAAGGATGCTGACGGCAACGACCTGATGGAAATGCTGACGCGAGCCATGCTCGTGAAAAAGACCCTGCAGGGCGAGGAGTTCATGCGACTGATTTCGGGTGAGGTGGTCTTTGACCGTGCCGAACTTGATCTGGGTGCGCGCGAAGCAGAGTTTGTAACTCTGTGGAAGGCACAGCTCAATCACCGCAAGAACCGTGTGGCTATCCTGAAGAAGGACCATGCGGAAATCGCGAACGACTACAGCCTCTAAGGCATATAACGACTTAAGACCCCCAGCTTTGCGCTGGGGGTCTTTTTTTATACCTATTGGCCGAGCATAGCTCTACGCCAATAGGCTGGCGTTCCGCCAGACCTATCGGCAACCTCGGGCTTTACCCTCGGGATGCCGTCCTACTCGCTTACGGCTCGCAGTCCCTTTTTTATACCCACGCCGGCCCTGTGCACAATAATTAGGCACCTGTGGTGCACATATGCAACAAAACAGCTAAGCAGCAAGGCTCAGCGCCGCAAAAGCCCCTATATGCGCCATTTTGAGCCACCTCACAAAACCACAAGATATTGTGTTCCACACCCCAGATGTATACAACCAAGCGCATATATTGTGCAGAAAAACTCACCTTGAGCACATTATCTTATTGCATGGGGGTTCTATATACGTTCTAATGATTAGGTAATCTTCTTGACCGTTCCTCTGTAGACACGTTTCGATGTCGCTATTAATAATTATAATAATAACGTAGTGACTTTTTTATGTTCTTGTGCCTTTGTTGAGGCCAAGAGGGAAGCATAACCTGCTTACGAATGGCGCCCGGCTTGACCGGGCGTTTTTTTGTTGTAAAACATCACCTTACAATCACAACTGGCAGTTGTTGTCAGTTTTTTATTTCTACCCCGTCCCACCCTCAAAACGCTTATTTTTTAAGGTTTTATGTATTTATCCATGGTAATTTGGTTCAAAATAAGACACTATGTTTGTGTTGGTTTACATAAATCAATTGTAGAGCGGCCATGTACGGCAACTCGTTAAACATATAATTTTAATTAGGCAAGTAGGCCCGATGAGAAATTCTTTTATTACATCTCAGTGTATTGACCATGTTTATGGTGCTTCTCGGTTGTGGCAACTTGCGCAACATGTGGGGAGGCAGCGATGGTTTTATCGATTAAAACAAATATAAGCGCGCTGGGCTCTCTTAACAACCTAGATAAAAACCAGGCCGCAACACAGCGGACATTCGCACGTCTGTCATCAGGCTCGCGTATTACGACAGCCCGTGATGATGCCAGTGGTCTTGCAATTAGTAACAACCTGCGCCTTGACTTGGCGTCGGCCGACTCGGCCCTTTCAAACATTAAGCAAGCCACAGCCGTACTGCAAATTGCAGACTCTGGCCTCGAGACTATTCAGGCTAAGATTAACCGTATGACTGAACTTTCAGCCATGGCGGCCTCAAGCACCCTTTCAAACGCTGAGCGTGCCCATTTGGATGCTGAGTTTCAAACCCTTAAAGATGCCATTACGGCAGATACCCAGCGCATTCGCTTTAATGGCGAAAACCTCTTGGGTGAGCGCCCAGAATTTGCCCTTGGCCCTATTGGCTCGGATATCGAAACTGACGATGGCGTGGTGGGCTTCCAGTTTGATAATGATGGTTTATTCCAAGCGAACGACATTTTTGAATTTACGTATGACAGTGCGACCAATGTTTTCCAGATTGAAAACACAAACACCTCATACCGTGAAAGTATTCAAGGCCCCGTAGGTGGCATTGTTGATGGTAAGACCTTTGACCTGAAATTTGAAAAAATGGGGGTTGATATCAAACTTTCGAGTGAGTTTGATTTTGCAACCGATATTGACCCTGCCGTTGACGATGCAACCTTTATTATCCGTGCAAACGACCCGCTAGCCCCTGGCTTTACACCGAATGACCTTTCAAACCTAGTAGCCAACATTAGCGCCGAAGATGGTGTGGTGAACGTTGTAGGTACAGGCATTCAATCTGTTAGTGACCTTGAAGTAACTGGCGGTAACAACCAAGCAACCCAAGGTGCTGCAGGTGCCCGACCTACCCTAGACTTTGGCGGTATTTTTGGCCGTGATGCTATCGATTTTGACGGGAACGACGTTTTAACCATTGGTAACAGTGGTGCCATTAACACCAGCGTGCACCAGCAACGTACTATTGCCTTTAACTTTGAAACAGCAGGCGATGTGGGTAGCCGACAGGTTATCTACGAAGAAGGTGGCGGCGTAAACGGTATTAACGCTTACATTCAAGGTGGCCGCCTATACATGGGTGTTTACCGTAGTAACGGTGCCAACTCCAGCTTTACCAGTGTGGCTATCGCTGCAAACACTCAATACACCGCCTCATTTGATTTTGACTCAACAACCAACACTGTGCGTGCTTACCTTAACGGTGTTGAGTTTGCCAACCAAGGTGGCATTGGTGCGGCACTGCCTAGCCACTCGGGCGGTATTGCTCTTGGTGGCCTGAATGGTTCTACACGTATTCACACAGGCGCTACAATTAGTGGTGGAGGCAACCGCTTCCAAGGTAAAGTGGGTGACTTCCTGCTTTATAACGATACTTTTGCTGCGGGCGATCATGCCAACCTAAACCTTCACCTACGTGGGGCAGCAGCCCCTGCAACAGCTGGGTTTAGTAACGAGCAAATGGCCTTCCAGATTGATCATGCGCAAGGCACACAGCTGATTTACGAAAAACCACAAACTGACTTTATGGTGGTGCAGCTGTCATCATTAAACGTTTTGAATATTGGTAACGCCAACATTGCAGCAGATGAGCTGCGTGCGGCGACTGAGTTTTTATCAACTGAGCGTTCAAAAATTGGTGGTTTACTTTCACAGCTTGAGTTTGCCTCAAACCAAGTAAGCACCTTCAAAGAAAATACCGTCAATGCCAACAGTGTGCTGCGTGATGCTGATATGGCAAAGGAAACCACCCAAGTGGCAGCAGACGTGCTGAAAAGCCGTGTAAACGTGCTAACCATGCGCCAAGCGCTAGACGCTGGCAACCAATTACTACGACTACTTAACGGAGGCTAAGAAGACAAACAGGGCACTCGATGAAGCGCCGCATTAGGATGATGCGAATGTTTTTCAACCCCCTGTCAGGAGAAAATGTCAGTTTTTTTATTGTAGCGATTATTACGCACTGACATAAACCATACGAAGGACTGCTATGTACGGCTAACCTTCGTTAAAAAATATAGAAAAAGGCAAGTAGGCCAATGAAAGAACTTAAGAACATCAGAGTATGTTTACCTCGCCGTGGTGGGGCTTTCCTTGTGTTGGCTATTGCGCAACTTAAGGGAGGCAGCCATGGTTTTATCTATCAAGACCAATATTAGCGCGTTAACCTCTCTTAAAGAAATGCGAGAGGGTGCCGCGGCGACCCGTAAAACATTTGCCAAAATTTCATCTGGCTCACGCATCACGACAGCACGTGATGATGCCAGTGGCTTGGCTATTAGTAACAACCTGCGCCTTAACTTGGCGTCGGCTAAGTCGGCCCTTTCAAACATTAAGCAAGCAACGTCAGTTTTACAAATTGCAGACTCTGGCCTTAAGAGCATGCAGGGTAAAATTGAGCGCATGTCAGAAATTGCTGCCATGGCTTCATCTGACAACCTAAGTAACGAAGAGCGTGCTTACCTAGACGCCGAATTCCAGCTTTTAAAAGACGGCATTAGCGCCGACATCAACAGCACCACCTACAACGGTGAAAACCTACTAGGTGAGCGCCCTGAATACGCCCTAGGCCCTGTGGGGAACGACCTACAGACTGATGATGGTGTGGTGGGCTTCCAGTTTGATAACGATGGCCTATTCCAGAACAACGACATTTTTGACTTTACGTACGACAGCGCCACAAACGTATTCCAGATTGAAAACACAAACACCTCATACCGTGAGAGCATTCAAGGCCCGGTAGGTGGTATTGCCGCTGGCCGTACCTTTGACCTAGACTTTGATAAGATTGGCATCAAAATCACAATCTCGAGTGACTTTGACTTTGCCACCGACATTGACCCTGCCGTACAGGATGCAAACTTTATTGTGCGCACAAACGACCCTAACGCACCGGCATTCATCCCAAGTGACCTTACGAACCTTGTTCAAAATATTAGCCCTGAAGATGGTACAGTAAACATTATCGGCGGTGCCGTGCAGTCAGTTGGTGACCTTGAGGTGACTGGTGGTAACAACTCAGCCTTCCAAGGCACACCAGCGAACCGCCCTACCCTAGACTTTGGTGGCGTGTTTGGCCGTGATGCTTTGGTATTTGACGGTGTGAACGACTACCTACGCGTAAACGATAGTGCGTCGATTAACCTAGGTACTTTCCAAGAGCGTAGCATTGCTATGAGTTTTGAAACTGGCGCTGACATTGCCACAACACAGGTGCTTTACGAAGAAGGTGCAAACGTTAACGGCCTAAACATTTACGTTCAAGGTGGCCAGCTATACATGGGCGTTTACCGTGGTAATGGTGCGCAACGTGCGTTTGTTAACACCCCAATTGCGGCCAACACCCAATACACCATGTCGATGGACTTTAACTCAAACACCAACACCTTTACGGGTTACCTGAATGGCGTTGCTATTGCGACAATCCCAGGTATTGGTGCAGCCTTGCCTTCACACAGTGGTGATATTGGCCTTGGTGGTATTGAGCAGCAAACCCGTTTACACGATGGCACCTTGCTTGCTTCAGGCGCGAACTTTGGCGGTAAGATTGGTGACTTCTTGCTTTACAACGATTCATTCACCGCAGCCGACCACGGCAGCCTTGATACTTACCTTCGCAATGCCGCAGGCCCTGCAACAGCTGGTTTTAGTAACGAGCAAATGGCCTTCCAGATTGACCATGCCCAAGGCGAACAACTGATTTACAAAAAAGCCCAGACTGACTTTTTAGAAGTTCAGATTGCTGGCCTAAACGTATTAACCCTAGGGAGTGCGCAAAACGCTGTAAACGAGCTGCGTGCCGCCACAGACTTTATTTCTACAGAGCGCTCAAAAATTGGTGGCTTGCTTTCTCAGCTTGAGTACGCCTCAAACCAAGTAAGCACTTTTGAAGAGAACACACTTAATGCCAACAGCGTAATCCGTGATGCAGACCTTGCTGCGGAAACCACGACTTTGGCAAGCGATGTATTGCGTGACCGAGTGAATATTCTGACACTTCAGGCCGCAAATGAGATGGGAGGACGTCTGCTCGCGCTACTGGAAGGCTAATTGCTGCCAAGACAGCCCTTCCGGCATAAATAAAGCCCCTTTTAAGGGGCTTTATTTAATTAGTTCTCATGGCGTTATTTAGCGTTCTCGACCAAGAATAACATCGTCAAGCTTGGCGTAGTTCTCACGGCGGAAGTCGTTTAGAACACGGCTGGTTTCATCTTGGCTTACACCGAGTGACTTCATCAGCAAGCTGCCCAACTGCAAGCTAGATTCGGCCGTATCGGGCACTACAGCATGTGCACCATCAACCTCAAGCGATGAAGCATGGCGACGGTCACGGGCACGCACAAGCAGCGGGACGTTTTTAAAGTTTTCACGTAGCTCACGGATAATGCGGTTCGCAATCGCTGGCTGATCAATGGTAATAATAATGGCGCGGGCTCGGTTGGCACCAGCATCAGTTAGCAGCTGCAAGCGGCTAGCATCTCCATAGTAAACAGTCATCCCCTTAGCACGGCACTGGTTTACACGGTTGAGGTCAAGATCAAGTGCGATATACGGAATATTCACACTGCCTAGCATTTTAGCCACTGACTGACCCACACGGCCAAAGCCTGCAATAATTACGTGTTTTTCAACGTCTGAAATTTCATCATGAATGGTTTGGCTCATGCCATCAGGGCTATCGGCTTGGTCTAGGTAGGTTTGCGCAAGCTCACCAATATGGAAAAGCAGCGGTGTAAAGACCATTGAAATTAGTACCGCACCAAAAATCAGCTGTACCATTGGGCCATCAATCAGGCCAAGGTTTAACCCCTGCCCCAATAGAACAAATGCAAACTCACCACCCTGCGCCAAAATAAGGCCCACACGTAGTGCCACACCGTATGAAAGCTTATACACCAAGCCGAGGGTGGTAATAATCGCCACCTTCACACTTACCAATACAAATACTAGCTGAATCAGTAGCAACCATTCGGCACGCATAGCGGCAATATCAATCGACATACCAACTGTCATAAAGAACAAGCCCATAAGTAGGCCCTTAAACGGGTGAATGTCAGCATCAATTTGGTGTCGGTACTCAGTTTCAGCCAGCATCAGGCCACATAGGAAGGCGCCCAATGCCATTGAAAGGCCAACGTGTTCCATAATAAGGCCGACACCCAAAACAATAAGCAGGGTTGTGGCCACAAAAATTTCTTGGCTGCGGGTTGAGGCAATCATGCGGTAAATCGGGCGCAGCACAAAACGGCCTGCGACCATAATCGCAATTAGCGCAAATACGCCACTACCCACCGCTTGTAAAAGTGCGGCGTTAAGCTCAATCTCGTCCTGCGCCATAATTGGCAATAGCGCCAAGAAGAACACCACGGCAATATCCTGTAGCAGCAATACTGAAAATGAAATACGGCCCGGCTTTGTGCCAAGTTCACCACGTTCTTGCAGCAGCTGCATCACAAAAGCTGTTGATGAGAAAGCAAGGGCACCGCCCACAATAATCGAGGCATTCACACTCATACCGCCATACCATGCCATAAAGCCGAAAATAGCCCCTGTCAGGCCAACCTGAAGGCTACCGAGGCCGAATACATAACTGCGGATTGAACGTAAACGCTCGAATGAAAGTTCAAGCCCAAGGGTAAAGAGAAGAAACACCACCCCAAGGTGGGCAAGTGTGCTGATGTTTGTGGTATCACGCACTAGGCCTAGAACCTCAGGGCCAATAAGTAGACCTGCAGCAAGGTAACCCAGCACAGTACTGGCTTTAAGCCACTTAAACAACGGTACCAACACAACGGCCGCTGCCAAGAAAATCAGCATCGTGACGAGGATATCAGCATTATCGTGCATGGTGGGGCAAAGCCTCTAAAGGGTTATTTTTATAGGGTACTTAGGCATACCGCCCTTTACGGGTGCCTTATAATATCTGCTAAAGGCATGATTTGTCATGCCTTTATTTGCAAATGATTAGTCAAACAGCTTGTAGACCAAACCTGTTGAGGTGTAGGTATCAAGCTTTTTGGTGCCCGCTGGTACTGATGAGGTGTACTCGTTTTCAATAGCAACCTTAAGGCCTAGCTTGTCGCTAATTTTGTAAGTTAGGCTGGTTTCAGTCTCAGCGGTGGTGATGTCTTGACCAATAGCGGCTGATACACGCTGCATAAAGTCAACGTTATCGCGCACTTGCCATTTGTAGGTGGCTTCTGGTTTTAGAATCAGGATTTCATGCTCAGTGTCGGCACCGGCAACGTCTTCACGGAAGTGACGCATACCCATACTTGCACGCACATCAAGCATCATCTTTTTTGCTGGCCATTCAGTACGGTAACCCGCACCAACGCTTTCGCTCAAACGGAAGTCGTAGCCTGAAAACTCATCAACCTCGTAGTCAACTTCACCAAACACGAAGTAGTGTTCGTCTAGCTTGTAGTCAAGACCGTAAGTTGCGCCGTAGTCTTTTTTGATAGTGTCGCCATCAGCTGAGGCGTAGCGACCTTCTAGGCCGAAGCGGTTACGCCAGTCGCCCTTTTCATGTTCCATATCAACCTTACCGCGGAACTCTTGCGACTTGGTGTTACCAGAACGTTTTTCGTAGCGGGCTTCCATCGTACCCGACCAGTCAGACTCTTCTTCAGGGGCTGGGGCACCTTTTGGCGTTTCAGCTTCAACAACTTTTTCAACCACTTCAGCTGGGGCTGGCGTGTCGTCTTGCTTTTGGCCTTCAGCCTTAGGCATTTGCGCCAGAATTGTTGCCGCATGCTCAGGGTATTGGGTGGCAGCTTGTTTAATTGTCGCTTGAATAACAAATGTGTTTTCAGTGGCAACGGCTACATCAATTGCTTCTTGGATGTTTGCAGGTAGAGCCTTTTGTGCTGACTCTTTTGTGGCTTCTTGTGCATAGGCATTTTGCACCTGTAATGGTGCGATGGCTGAAGCTGCAAATAGGATGGCGAAAACAAATACTGTTACGGGACGCATTGGAAACTCTGTTTTTTGGTCTTAGTTTTAGTTTAATCAGTCTTGGAAAATGCCACATATCCTTGGTTTTATCAACCCACTATGGGTTGAATGGCAGGCCATATGTTGTAATCTTGCCTATATATATTGCACCTAAAAAACTGATACTTTTCTTGTGCTTTTAGCCTAAGCAAATGTATGCTTTTGGTATGACTGATTTTACAAATACGCCAACAGCTCACCCAACCCCCACAAACCCACACTTGGTATGCCTTGTAGCCCAAAGCCGCGATGGCTTTATTGCTAAAGACAGTACCCACCGCTCGGAGACTTGGGTAAGCGATGAAGATAAAACCCACTTTCATGCCAAGCTAAATGAGTGTGACTGGATTATTGCGGGCCGTAACACCGCCGAACAATACGCAAATACCATGCGCCCCTATAACTGCTTGGTATTTACCCAACACCCTGAAAATAAAGTGGCCGAACACTTTGCCCATCTTGACCCTGAGGTGGATGACCCTATTGCCTACCTAGCGGCACATGGGGCAAAGCGCGTTGCTGTGTTGGGCGGCACACGGGTTTATGATTACTGCTTAGAAAATAACTTACTGGATGAGGTTTGGCTCACCATTGAGCCCACGGATTTTTACTCAGGCCTGCCTGCTTTCAATAAAGCACACCTACTTGAAGAACACCTAAGCCTTAAAGCCCATGAAGACCTTAACGACAAAGGTACAGAGCTGCTTTACTATAAAAAAGACTACGCCTAGAAGTTAGTTTATAACCGGACGCTCGAAAGGTTCATCAAGTGAAAACGCCGGAATATCAACCTTTAGGTTTTGGCCAAGGTCGTCTACAACGTCATAATCGCCCTTCATAAAGCCTGTTGAGGTACGCAGCATCGTGTGGCTGGCGTATGTAAAGCTGCTGCCAGGTTCAAGTACGGGTTGTTCACCCACAACGCCGGGGCCTGCAACTTCTTCTTTATGGCCTCGGGCATCAATAACCTCCCAATGGCGGCGCATTAGCTTAATGCGTTTATTGGTTTGGTTTTCAATCACCACATTATAGGTCCACACATATTGGTGGCGCTTTGGGTTTGAATGCTCAGGCACGTAAGCAGGCACAACTGTTACAGCAACCCCTTGGGTGCTTGATTTAAACTCGAACGGTTTAGGGATGTAACGGTATGTCATGTTGCTTCGTAATACTTGGGTAATAGAGTTGTATTGCCTCTGTTCAAAAACAGGGTAGTATTCATACGCTAACCAATAAAAATTACAAGCAATTTCCACGCTTTTTTTAACATATAAAGGCCCTACAAATGGATCCACTTTCACAAGCCGCCTTTGGCGCTGCCGCCGCCCAAGCATGCTCACGCAAAAAATACTATGCCCTTGCCATTACAATGGGCGCACTCGGTGGCCTTGCCCCTGACCTTGACGTGCTGATTCGTAGCGATACCAACCCACTCATGGGTATTTTGTACCACCGCCACTTTACCCATAGCCTTGCGTTTATTCCTGTTGGGGCATTTTTAGTCGCGGCGGGCGTTTGGCTGCTCACGCATTTATGGCAGAAGCTGTTTAAGATTAGTGACCGTAACATCCCGCCATTTAAGCGTATGTACCTGTTTAGTCTGATTGGTTATGCCACCCACGGCTTTGTTGATGCCCTTACCAGCTATGGCACTGTTTTGTTTTGGCCGTTTACGGATATGCGTGTTTCAGGGGACTGGGTTTCAATTATTGACCCATTGGTCACATTCCCGCTGATGATTGGTATTTGGCTTAGCTACCGCCGCATGAAGCCCGCCCCTTTGATGGTGAGCATTGCTTTTGTGGGCGCGTACATCGGCTTTTTAGCTATGTGGCACAGCCGTGCTGAAACCGTATATGCTGAAGAACTTCAGAAAAACAATGTTGTGGCTGAAAACCTGCGCGTGATGCCGCTGCTGTTTAAACCGCTGCACTACCGTGCTGTATTTAAAAGCCCTGAGCTTAACGAAATTGCGATTGCCAACATCACTACCAAACTTACGGGTGAGGTTGATATTACGCCTGCAGGTACCGTGCCTTACATCAGCGCTGAGACTTTGCTGACCCAGTACCCTGAGCTTAAAGATTCTATCCACACTTATGCATGGTTTACGGATGACTTTATGGGCGTGTATTCAGAAGAACCTTTGGTGATTGGTGACTACCGCTACGGTCGTTTTGATACCCCACTTAAGCCGCTTTGGGCTATTGAGGTTGATAAGGCCACCCGCACCATTAGCCGCATTAGCATGCGTCGCTAAACTATATCGTTTAATAGCCGCTACCTAAACGCTCACCCCGTACCTGAGCACCAACGGGTATGTTGTTGTATGGGGGGATGATGGCCATCTCACGGTCTTGGAGGGGGGCGATTACGGTCAGCTTGCCTTCAGGGGCCTGTGCTTCTGTTGATGGCGCAACGGCAACCTCAGCCACGTGGCCCGCACGGACTAGACGGATTTTACCTTCAACCACAGCGGCTTTAGGCACAAAGAAAAGGTCAACCGTATGGGGGGCATCAACTTCAAACGCCTTTTGCGCATTTACCTTTTGCACTTCAAGCACACGCACCACAGGCACATTGCCGAGCCACATAATTGTGATGCTGCCTAAAACAATAAATAAACCAAGGCCGTATAAAATAAATTTCATGCTTCCCCTTTTCGGGTAAAATGTGTTTTATATTTAAATTCCTGCGGGGTTATGCACCTTTGCGCCCGCCCCTCCGGATATCAGAAAATCAATTATATAATAACGTATCAAATATACCCATGCCTAATATTGTTGTTCGCTTACTGTCTGCCCTTGTTCTTGTTCCTATTCTAGTTGGGGGCTACATGCTTGGCAGCCCATACTGGCTTATTTTTCTTGGTATCATTACAGGCCTTATTAGCCTTGAGTGGCTAAAGCTTATTCGTAATGAAGCGGCTATTGCCAACGCCTTTTGCATTGGGTTGTTTTTCGTTATCTTCATTATTCTGCCAAGTATCCCCCTTTGGGCGGTGGCGTTTTTGGGTATTCCTGCAGCGCTTGTGGGCCAACCGCAGCACCGCAGCCTTGCGCTGTTCACAGGTGTTTATGTTGCCCTGCCAATGCTGACCATTCTGCTTGTAAGTGATATTTCAGCCAACAGCCTACTATGGCTTGCATCAGTGGTATGGCTTACCGATACCTTTGCCCTTATTTTTGGGAAAACTATTGGTGGCCCTAAACTTGCCCCAAGCCTAAGCCCTAACAAAACATGGGCGGGCCTATTTGGCGGCTTGTTTGGCGCCCTTGCCGTAACAGGCGTGTTTATGGTGTACGTTGAATCAGCAACCCCTGCCCTTTACGTATGGGCCGCCCTTGTAAGCCTTGCTGGCCAAGCGGGTGATTTGTTTGAATCGAAGTTCAAGCGTATGTTTGATGTAAAAGACAGCGGTGCGCTTATTCCTGGTCATGGTGGTATTCTTGACCGTATGGATAGTTTTCTGTTTGCAGCGCCAATCGTATGGGCGCTACTTGCTTACGGCATGATTAAGCTATAAAGTAGCACCTCTAATTTAAAGAAGGATCCCCTCACAATGACAGCATGTGTTCTTAACCCCGAAGGCCCTATTCTGGTGCCTGTTGATTTTAGTAAGCACTCAGAAGCAGCGCTTATTTTTGCCATGAACATTGCCGAGCTTATGGAGCGCCAAGTTATTGTGCTGCACATTGTGCACGAGCCAGCCTCAGCCCCAGGTTACTACCGCCGCGAAAGCAGCGACGACAGCCGCACGTTTGACGCTATTGCCGCCGAAATGATGGAAAAATTCATCGAAGAAGCAAAAGAAACCTGCCCAAACATTGATTTTACTAAGGCTGAAACCAAGTTCCTTGATGGTATTCCGTCACGCCGTATTGTTGAGTACGCTAAAAAGATTGATGCCCACATGGTTGTGATGGGAAGCCATGGCCACCGTGGTCTAAAGTCAGTGCTGATTGCCTCAAAAGCCCGTAAGGTTATGCAATATGCCCCTATGCCTGTAACTGTGGTGAAGGCGGATGAGATGGTTCAAAAACTTATGAAGAAAGAAGCCAAATAATGCAGCGCTTCGCTTCTAAATTTATGAACACACGTTTTATGGTTTGCCTAACACTTGCCCTGTTGGGGATGCCCCTATTGGCCGAAGCCGCTGACTTGGCAAATATTGATATTATCCCCGAAGCGCCCGTTGGCCTAAGCAACAAAGAGTGGATGCACCTATGCATTGGTATGTTTGGTGGCCTAGCCTTTATGCTTTACGGTATCGAGAAAATGGGTACCGCCCTTAAGGTTGTTGCTGGCGATAAAATGAAGCAAGTCATGTGGCGCCTAACAAGCAACCGCTTTACAGGCCTGCTTACAGGTATTTTTGTAACCGCCGTTGTGCAGTCAAGCACCGTAACAACCGTGCTGCTTGTGGGCTTTATTTCTACCCGCCTGATGTCGCTTGCCCAAAGTATTGGTGTGATTTTGGGTGCCGATATCGGCACAACCATTACCGCCCAAATTTTGGCGTTTAAAGTTAGCGAGTTTGCCCTTGTGCCAGTGTGTGTTGGTTTCTTGATGATGTTCTTATCGAAGAAAGATAAATTCACCCAAGTTGGCCACGCCGTTATGGGTATTGGTTTAATCTTCTTTGGTATTTCATTGATGAGCCAAAGCATGTACCCCCTACGTACGTACGACCCGTTTATTAACGTGATGGCTGACCTTTCAAACCCGCTATACGGTATTATTGCGGGTGCGGTATTTACAGCCCTTACAAACTCAAGCGCTGCGGCATTGGCTGTGGTGATTGCCCTTGCAAGCCAAGGCCTACTGACCCTTGATGTTGGTATTGGCCTAACCCTTGGGGCAAACCTTGGTACCTGTTTGACCGCCGGTATTGTAGCCATTGGTAAAAACCGTGAAGCTGTGCGTGCGGCCGCTGCCCACGTATTGTTTAAGCTATTGGGTGTTATTTTAATCTTCCCATTCATCGGTTACTTTGCCGAGCTTGTGACACAGTGGTCACCCAAAGCCCCTACCGACTTGCAAGGCGTTGAAGCGTTGGCTTACACCGTGCCGCGCCAAGTGGCGAACGCCCACACCTTCTTTAACGTAGGTATTGCGATGCTGTTCTTGCCATTTACAACGCAGTTTGCCCGCTTCCTGACTTGGGCAATCCCTGATAAGCCACTGGATGATGAAGAAATTCAGCCACTGTTTTTGGATGAATTCCTGATTTCAACCCCAGTGCTTGCCCTACAGGCAACCCGTAGCGAGCTTGCCCGCATGGGGAACGAGGTTATTGATATGTACGATAGTCTTATCCCGGCGTTGTTCCATGGTTCACGTGCTGACCTTAAAGCCATTAGTAAGCTTGATGAAGACGTAGACTCGCTTTACGCCCACATCGTGACTTACCTTGGTAAAGTTTCAGGCCAAAGCCTGACTGAAAAACAAACCAACGAGCTTTTAGGCCTAACTTACGCCAGCCACCACATGGAAAGCATTGGCGACGTGATTGAGATTAACTTTGTAAACATTGGCCTCAACCGCCTTGACCACGCCGTGGTAATTAGCGACGAGACTGAAAAAGTATTGATGAGCCTGACCGAAGTGTGCCGCCGCGCCATTAAGGACAGTATCCGCAGTATTACTGAGCTTGACCGTGACGCGGCCGAGCGTGTTATCGGCATGAAGCGTGACTTTAAGTCAGTGGCGAACAAAGCAAGTAAACACCTGACCGAGCGCCTTACAGCCTCAGAGAAAAACCGCCTCAACACCTTTAGTGTTGAAATGGATGTGATTGATAAGCTGCAGCGTATTTACTTCCACGCGGCACGTTTGAGCAAATGCACCATTAGCATTTTAGACTCTGAAGCGCCGAAGGAAGCTGCCCTTAAAGCGTACTAAAGGTCACAACATTAAAACCCCTGCTGCGGCAGGGGTTTTTTGCGTTTTATACCCTTGTAATATTTGAATATCTGGCCATACTAAGGAGGATAAATCCCTATCTTTCTTTCTCTTTTTTCTTTCTACCCCCTCTAACTGGAGATGTCTTATGAAGACCTTCTTTGAATTGGTGGCTGGCGAAGCGCTGACTCTCGAGTCGCTGCGTTTCTACCTCTCCACCCTCGAGCTGCGGGCCCGTGCCAACAGTGATACCCCAGCGACCCAGCTGATATTAGCCAACATGGCCAATACCACGCCGGATGTTGCCCTTGGGGCGCTTGAGGCTCATATCGTACGGCTGACCCATGCGGTTTACCGTCCGTCCAAGCCCAACGAAACCCAAAAGCAGCGTAAGGCCGAAATCGACCAGCAGCTGGCTTGGTTCATCTACAACCTCAAGGATGAAGCCGGCGTACAGGTTTCAACCGCCGTCGAAACTCTGGGCATGACCCAGGCTGAGCTTAACAAGCTTATCTCTACGGAGCTGGGCTATACCGATGCAAACCTTGCGTCGGTGTTTGGTGAAGCTAAGCGTGTGGCAATGGCTCTTACAGTGATTCCGTCGATCGACGTGCTGTTTCAGCCCGTTCCGCCGGCACCGCTGAAGCCTGCCGATGTTGAACTGGTGCGTAAGTGGACCAACCGCTACACTGCTGTGGCGTTTGCCGCCCAAAGCGTACCACTGCCCGATGCTTTCCGTTGCACACAGCAACGTTCAGCCACTATGGCGGCCATTGCCGAGCGCATTGGCCGTGCCGACCCCGACCTGAAGGTTTACGCCAAGGGCCAGCTCGACACCGAAAGCCGCATCCAAGCGGCCTAAGGGTTTCATCCAATAACGACTAAATTGCCACGCCTCAGTATCTATACTGATGGCGTGGCCTTTTTTATTCTGAAAACTGTTATATACTTAAAGCATATAACAAACGCCCTCCGCTGAAGGGCGACCAAGAAGAAAGACCCCATTTTTTATGCTTATCCAAACCCAAGCAGATTTTGACCAAGCCCTTGCCCACCTTAAAAAAGCCAATGTCATTGCCGTCGATACTGAGTTTCATCGCGAGCGCACCTACTACCCTGAGCTTTGCCTGATTCAGGTTGGTACCGAAGAAGAAGCCTACGCCATCGACCCCCTAGCAAAGGAGCTTGACCTTCAACCCCTCCTCGACCTACTGCTTGACCCTAAAGTGGTGAAGGTTTTCCACGCAGCCCGCCAAGACCTTGAGATTTTTCAACAGATGACAGGCAAAGTGCTGCCAAACGTTTTCGATACCCAAATTGCCGCCATGGCCCTTGGCTTTGGGGAGCAAATTAGCTACATCAACCTTATTGAGCGCACGCTGAGCACCCGCCTCAGCAAAGCCCAACAGCTGACCAACTGGCAACGCCGCCCGCTCACTGATCAACAGCTGCGCTACGCCCTTGATGATGTGGTTTACCTAATTAAGGCCTACCACAACATTATTAACCGCCTAAAAAGCAAAGACCGCCTCAGCTGGCTGGATGATGAAGAAGAGCGCCTACTTTCAGAAGAGGCCTTTGCAAGCAACCCTGACCAACTGACCAAAGGCATGCGTTTAAAAGACCGCTCGCCTCAGGCGTACACAGCGTTGCGCCGCCTTGCCCTTTGGCGTGATGAAAAAGCGCAGGAAGAAAACCGCCCGCGCCACTACATTATTAAAAACGAAGCTTTGATTGTGCTAGCACAACAACGCCCAACAACAGCACCCGAAACTGAAAACATGCGCATGATTAGCAAAGACTTTATCCGCCGTTATGGTTCAGAGCTGTTCCCGATTTTGCAAGAGATTCAGTCAGCAGATGCGGCCGACCTTGAGCGCCCAGCAAAGCGCCCGCAGCGCAGCGAAACGGCTGATGGCATGGTGCTCAAGCTGACACAGCTTTTGGTGGCTCATACGGCAGAACAGGAAAACATTACCCCGCGCCTGATTGCCACCACCAGCGATATTGAAGACTTTATTTTGGGTAAACCAAGCCAACTTGATAAAGGCTGGCGCTACGAACTCCTCGGAAAAGAGCTTAAAGCCCTCCTAAAAGGTGAAATGGCGCTGTTTATTGAGGATGGATCACTCGTTACAGGCCCTAAAGCCTAAAACGCTTTAAACGCCCGTTTTAGGGCTTAAGTGTTAAATGATAAAAAGCCCTGCTTGATGCAGGGCTTTTAGTTTATCTGATAGTTTATCGAATAAAGGCCAGCGATAACCACGGCACATACGTAATGGCAATCAGTGCCACCAGCAGTACCAACATAAATGGTAACGAGGCACGGTAAATCGCCGTCACGGGTTTATCAAAGCGGTAGCTTGCAATAAACAGGTTCATACCGATTGGTGGTGTCATGTAGCCAATTTGCATGTTCGCAAGGAAGATAATCCCCAAGTGCACAGGGTCAATACCAAAGGCAACGGCCACGGGCAAAATAAGCGGTACCACAAGCACAAGCGCTGCAAAAATATCAAGCATAGCGCCCAGCAATAGCAAGAACACGTTTAGCAGTAGCAAGAAGGCAATCTTTGAATGCACGTGGGTTTGAATAAAGTTAAAGACCTTTGACGGCACTTGTGCATCCACAAAGTAGTTGCCCAATGCAAGGGCTGTGGCAAGCACCAACATAATGCCCCCCACCATAACCATAGCGTCAGAGGTAATGCGTGTAAGGTCACGTAGGCGGATTTCACGGTAAATAAATACCTCAACCACAAAGGTATAAAACACCGTCATAGCTGCTGCTTCAGAAACGGCGAAGTAGCCTGAGTAAATACCACCCAGCACAAAGACAGGAAGTGGTAGTTCCCACTTGGCTTCCCATAAAGCGGTAAGAGTGTTTTTGAATGAGAATGGCAAACGCTTACGGGCCGCTTTACCGCCAGCAAAAAAGCTATAAATCGCCAGTAGAATAATCATCAATGCTGTAGGCATAAGACCCGCAATGAATAGGTCTTCAATTGTAATATTGTAGCCTTGGTTCATTTGTTGCGCCAAGATGCCAAACAAAATCAGTGGCACTGATGGCGGCAATAGCAAGCCCAAGCTACCTGATGAGGTAACCAAGCCCAGGCTGAATTTTTCAGGGTATTTGGCGTGGCGCAGCGCTGGCAAAAGCAAAGCCCCTAGCGCTACAATCGTTGCGCCTGAAGCCCCTGTAAAAGCCGTAAAGAAGGCACATGTTGTAAGGCTAATAAACGCAAGCCCAGAAGGCATCCAACCAAAGAAAGCATCGGTCAGCTTAACAATACGGGTTGAGCTATTAGATTCACTCAGCAAAAAGCCAACAAACGTAAACAGCGGAATCGCTGCCAAAAGCGGGGTATCGGTAATGCGGTAAAGTTCAGCACCAATCACACTGAGCGGAATATCCTGCACCACAAAGCCAAGCATGGCAAAAGTAAGAATAACCACAAACAGTGGCTGGCCAAGGAGGCCTAGAACAAGGGTGGCAAAGGCTGCGGCATAGGTCATACTAAAAGCCCTCGCAGGTACATGTAGCCTTGGGTCGCAAACTGAACCCCCATCGAGAAGAACCCAATCGGCAGAATACTTTGGCAAACCCAAGTCGGCACATTAGCAAACGCAATGGTGCCAAACTCATATTCAAGCATGGTCATTTGCAGGCAGTAATATGCGGCAATAAGCATCATGGCTGCGGCAAAAAAGCGGCCAAACCCACGTACGTAGCGGTATTGCTTAGGAGAAAGGAACTGTTCAGCAAGGTCAATTTTAATATGCTTTTTCTTTTGGGTAGCAACCATGGCCCCCAGCATGGTGACCCATAGCACTAAAATACGGATGGCAATATCAGCCCAGATGATGCTGGTTTCAAAACCGTTACGCAAAATAACCTGAGTGAACGCAAGGCCCACAAGCGCTACAAACGCAATGACGAGCAAAACTTCCTCAATGTTTTTAAGGTAACGTAGTACCCGTACAAGCTTATGCATTTAATATATAACTTCTTGGCTTCTTATTTTTGGGCTTGTGCTTTGTACGCAGCCTGCAGTTTTTGGAGCTTTTCTAGAATTTCAGGCGAGTAGTCACTGCTGCTCACAACAAGGGCACGGGCTTCTTTTTCAAGGTCTTTCCAGGTTTGAAGGTCAGCGCCTTGTGGCTCAATCACGTTCATACCTTGATCAACCATAGCCATGTATGCTTTTTCGTTGTCTTCGATGTTACGTGCGTGAATGTCTTTCGCCACTTTGCCAAATACTTCCAGCACAACAGCTTGGTCAGCGTCGCTTAGTTTTGCAAAGTCACGTTCGTTCAGCACCACCGCACCTGTAAGGTAAAGCACTGGTACTTTAATCATGTGGTTTACACGGGTATGCCACTGCAATGCAATCGCCACGACTGGTGAAGCTGCAACCGTATCAATCAAGCCAGTTTGTAGGCCCGTTAGAACATCACCCACGCCAAGTGGCACAGGGTTAATGCCTAGCTTTTTAAGGGTATCAGCTGTTTGAGGGTCATTATCTGGCACCCAAACTTTATGGCTTTTAATATCGTCAAAGCTTGTGGCTTCTTCTTTACTTAAAATGTACGCAGGGCCACCGCCCATAACGCCAGTAATCACAAAACCGTTTTCACGGGCACCTGCTTTAATGTCGTCCATCAGGCCGTTCATCACATATTCCATTTCTTCCTGTGTTTCGAAAGTAAACGGAATACCCAAAGCGGCCGCATCAGGGTACTGGCCGTAAAGCGAACCCGTTGCCATGGCACCACCTTGAAGCTGACCAATTTTCATCTTACGAAGCACGGTAAGGTCACCGCCCATAACACCACCTGGGTAAAATTTAAACTTCACACGGTCGCCTGTGCGTTCAGCAATTTCTTTGGCACCTTCTTTAAAACTTTGCACCCAGTACGAACCACCTGGGCTGAGTGTTGCCACTTTAAAAGTTTGGGCCAACGCCGTGCCTGCAACCATGCTTGCAACAGCGCCCAAAATGGCAGTTAGAAATAGCTTTTTGAATGTGAAATTAAGGCTCATTTTACGCTCAGTTTATTTAAAGTTTTTATTTAAGTTAAAATATTAACTTACTGTTTATTAATTAAAATATTCGTCTGATGTTTCAAGAAGTTCTTTTGCACGTTGCTGTGCCACTACGTTCATCAAGGTGTAGCCTTCGGCGTGTGGATCAGCTTTCAAAACATCCTTCAACAAGGTGTCGTGCAGCTCTTGTTCAAACATCATGCGGGCGTAATTTTCAGCCAGCAGAACTTTTACAAATAGGTTTTTACCGTCTGACATTTCATCAGCATTTTCAAAATGCATTTTTGCTTTTTCAAGGTCGCCACCAGCAGCTGGCGGTACCAATGATTCAAGCACGCCCATGTACATTTGGGCCTTGCCATCTTCGTAGGCTGGATCAATCTCAATAACCTTTTCCATCATGGCAGTAATCTTAGCGAGGTGTGCAATTGCACCCCAATCGTCTTTACGCAGTTGCACCCACCCTGCCCATACGGTTGCAGTGGTGTATAGCGTGGCAAGATCAGATTTTTTCACTGATTTCATGCCTGCTTCAAAATCTTCGAAGTTAAGGTCGTCAACGTTACATAGGGTTTTAACGTCTAAGCATAAGCCTGTTTGGGCATAATCAAACGCACGGTCCGAAAGGCGTAGTGCACGGGCTTGGTCTTGAACAAACACACCCGCATAAGCACTGTATAGGTTGGCCGCTGAGCTATACGCTGCAGGGTCAGAAGGCTTACGAGCCAAAATACTGTCCATCAAGAGCATGTATGACGGTGCGCCATCACGCACAAGCTCAAGGTCATCATGATTCATGACAGCGGCGTTTAATGAGCCTGAAAAGCTGTTACCAACGCGCTTTACAACAATAGAACAACCACTACCCGCAAGTAGTGTGCTGCACAACAGAACTGTTTGGAGTGTTTTATTCGCCTTCATGCCCCAAACTTTACTTGCTTTGATACGTAATGAAAAGGCAAACCGTACACAAATTTTAAACACGTGCGCAAAAAGCACAACAGTGTTGCGTTTATGTCTTACAAATATGGGGGATTATAAATGAATGGTGCCGGCAACAAGATTCGAACTCGTGACCTACTGATTACAAATCAGTTGCTCTACCAACTGAGCTATGCCGGCACGAGAGGTAATATGCTAAAAAATCGTGACGGATGCAACCAGAAAATGCCTATAAATTGCAATTATTTTAAATATAGCCACAAACCTTGTTGACACTCACCCCGCAAGCTTTTAAAGTCACCTTCGAACTTACGGAGACGTGGCCGAGTGGCTGAAGGCGCTTCCCTGCTAAGGAAGTATACGGGGTAGACCCGTATCGTGGGTTCGAATCCCACCGTCTCCGCCATTAAGTCTTGGGTTGTAACACAACCCAGAGACTTCCCCCCAACACCCCGCCCACAGCGGGGTTTTTGTTTTCATTCGCACCAGTAGACTTTTCTCTACGCCTCAAAACGCCCAATTCTCTGCAAAAGTCTCAGAATTGAAACTTGAGGTGCGTTTGCGCCCCCTTAATTGCCGGCCCAATTCCCTGTTTAACAGGGAATTAACAGGGATTTTTTTGTAAAACAAACTTCAAGAAGAACCTAAAACGAGACTCTACCTTACGCAAAGAGCTTGAGACAATCTAAAAACAGGGAAATAGGCAGGGAATTAGGCAGGGAATTATTGGAAGTATTTGGTGAGGGTATCAAAGCTTTTGTTAATAGAATGGCGCACGTACGACTCGGAGTAGTTTTCATCTTCGGCAATGGCCGTCAGGGTTTCACCGTTAAAGTGCCTATCTCGCCAAACCACACCTTGCACCAGCCGCTTTAACTCATCCTTGGGCATATCAAATAATTCCAGTTCTTTGCTTTCGGGGTTGATTATTAAAGAACCGTTCCTGCCCTGCTTTACAACATATGGGATAGTGAGATGCTTATCCAATTGTATTTGGCCACTCAATGTAAGATCTAGGCTGCTTCGCACAATTTCGCTAAGCCTGCTACCATCTAGATTTAACACCATTTCCTCTGGGCCAACATTGATACGTGTCACCAACCCCCTCACTAGTGCAGCCCCCTCCAGCTTATCCATATTTTGCGATAAGTATTGAGAGGCCCCATCAACTTGTTGCGCCAATACTCTAGCTAAATATTTTCGTAGATTAATGATAATGACTTCTTCAACCTCACCCGCAGGCAGCCTAGCGATTAATCCCTTAGGATGTTCTTTAAACTGCAGTAGATTTTGGGAGATATAATAGCGGTATTTCAAGCTGCCCTTTTTTGTATGGGTGGGGCTATAGGGTGTACCGTCCACATCAAATAACAGGCCCCGCAGTAAATAAAGGCTTTCAAGCCGTCCTGTACGAATCTGCGTATTTTCATCAAGGCGGTTTTGTACCTCGTGCCAAGTTGCCTCATCAATAATGGGCTCGTGCGTGCCTTGGTAAACCTTGCTCTTGTGTTTAACCTTCCCGATATAGGCGGGGTTCTTCAACATGGCGTAGAGGGCACCGCGGCTAAACGGTTTGCCACCATAGGGATTACCATTGGCTGAGATACGATCGGGGCTTTTAATTCCGTTTTTATCCAGCATTTTCTTAAGCTCCTTTACCGCACCCAGCTCTAGGTAGGTTTTAAAAATATTCCGCACCTGCGCCACTTCGCCTTGCTGAACCTCAAGGTGGCGGTCAACGATTTTATAACCCAATGGGGGTACGCCGCCCATCCACATGCCCCGCTTTTTACTGGCAGCGATTTTATCCCGAATCCGCTCGCCGGTGACTTCTCGTTCAAATTGGGCGAAGGACAGTAGCACATTCAGCGTCAGCCGCCCCATAGAGGTCGTAGTGTTGAAGGACTGGGTCACGCTGACGAACGTCACGTTGTGGGCATCAAATACGTCGACAAGCTTGGCAAAGTCCATCAGCGAACGTGTAAGGCGGTCAATCTTATACACAACCACGATATCAACCTGGCCGGCTTTAATATCCTGCATCAGGCGTTTAAGGGCTGGTCGCTCCATACTGCCACCCGAAAAGCCGCCATCATCATACTTTTGCTTTATGGCACGCCAGCCCTCGCCCCGCTGGCTGGCGATGTACGCTTCGCAAGCCTCCCGCTGGGCATCGAGAGTGTTAAA